>JGI2924J29684_1078786_pt1 | contig 457745 bp, 419 predicted proteins | sample BenlonsequencITS_FD_29684 | JGI IMG/M metagenome (IMG submission 29684) | reverse complement strand
CGACAACATCGCTCTGGAGATCACGCTGCACACGCCCGTCGCCATGGAAAAGGGCCTCCGCTTCGCCATCCGCGAAGGCGGTCGTACCGTCGGCGCTGGCACCATCTCCGAGATCATCAAGTAGGCACTTCGTGCCGTTCTCGACGTCGCTCGCGCGACGTGTTCAAGGACGGAAATGAAGGCTTAGGCGGGACTCAGAAGCAATAACAGAAAGGGCCGTAGCGAAAGCTGCGGCCCTTTCTGCTGCTCGTCGTTAAACGACGAAAAACCGTCTTGACAGATGGAAGAAACCCACTACCATATGGTTGTGGATAGATTGGGTACGACATTCGCGGCTTTGTCTGATCCGACTCGACGGGCGATGGTCGAGCGGCTCTCGCAGGGGCCTGCTTCTATTCATCACCTGACGGAACCATTTTCGTTGTCGCAGCAGATGATCTCGAAACATATTGCGTACCTGGTGCGGGCGCGCATTGTGATGAAGACGAAGCGTGGGCGCGAGAGTGTGTGCACACTTCGTCCTGAGGCGATCAAGACAGTCAGCGATTGGGCCATTTCCTATCGCAGATTCTGGGAAGAGAGTTTCGACAAGCTGGATGTGGTTGTGAAGCAAATGAAAGAGACGGAGGGGAAGAGATGATGACGAAAGACGCGGTTAGCGAGACAGAGCGGATGGTTGTCACACGAGTGTTCGACGCTCCACGGGAAGTGGTCTGGAAGGCGTGGACTGACCCCAAGTACGCGATGCAGTGGTGGGGGCCGAAGGGCTTTACGACGCCGGTTTACGAGATGGATTTTCGAGTGGGCGGCAAGTTCCTGATCTGCATGAAGTCGCCGGACGGGCAGGAGTTTTGGAATGGTGGGGAATATCGCGAGATTGTTCCCAACGAGAAGATTGTCTTGTCGATGTACTTTGCCGATTCGCAGGGGAACAAGGTCGAGCCTGAGCACTACGGCATGGAGCACGAGGCGATCGAGGATGCCAACGACGTGATTACGTTTGAGGATCTGGGGAACGGTAAGACCAAGCTCACGCTCATTGGAAACGAGAGCATGGAGACTGCGAAGACGAGTGGCCAGGTCGAGGGCTGGAACCAGATCCTCGATAAGTTCGCTGCCGTCGTTGCCGAGCTAGGGCAGGCGGTGTAAGCGCCTACGCTTGACGAGAAAGTTCGTGCAACAGTAAGGGCCGCAGTTCGCTGCGGCCTTTGCTTTTGCGGAACTGCTTTTGCGCTGCGTTGCTGAGCAAGATCCAGACTCGCCTATCATTCTTGGAGCGAGCGCCAGACGCGACCCATTTCGATCGTAGGGCGGCGTTCGCAACGAGGAGTTTGCATGTTCAAGCGCAGCCTGGTCCACCGCTTCACGCCAATGCTCTTTGCGGGATGGCTTGCATGCTGCTCCGTTGCACAGGCCCACGCCCAGATGGGTTCTTCTGAAAAGCCGGCGGGTAGTTTTCTGGGGCTCGACCGAAACCTGTACCCGGGCGACCAGGTCCTGCCGACGATCGCGAAGCGCTTTGCTTTTGTTGGCTACTGGCTCAACAACCCGCCGGGCATGCAGTCGAACGGCTGGCAGGGAAAGCGGACGCTGATCAAGTCGCAGAATCTGGGTTTCCTGGTTTTGTGGAACGGTCGCCTTGATAAGGAGATCCTGGCCAAGGCGAAGCGCGGTACTTCTGCTGTTGCACTCGGCAAGGCCGACGCTCACGACGCGATACAGGCGGCATTACGGGAGGGATTCCCTTCGGGGGCAACGCTGTTCCTTGATCAGGAAGAGGGTGGCCGTCTGCTCGCGGAGCAAGCGGATTACCTCTTTGCGTGGACAGAGGCCGTTAGCGCCGGAGGCTTCCGTGCGGGGGCTTATGTGAGCGGCCAGCCGGTTTCGGACGGACCGGGTAAGACCATTACGACGGCACAGAATGTTCGCGAGGTGGTGGCGGCGAAGCATCTCCATCCGATTGCGCTGTTCGTCGCTCAGGACAGCTGTCCGCCTTCGAACGGATGCACGGTGACGCCACCGCCTATGGCTGCGAGTGGAACACCAGGAGCGATTGCCTGGCAGTATTCCCAGAGTCCTCGCCGGCCTGCCATAACGCGGGCCTGCATGAAGACCTACGCGAGTGACGGCAACTGTTACGTGCCGGAGTTGCCGGGGATGCTGCTTGACCTGGACGTTGCAGCGGAACGCGATCCGTCGCATGGTCGCTAGAGTTCCGCGACCACGAGGGTTCTACTGCATTCATGCGCGACTCGCGTTTTGTTCGAGTGCGGCACGAAGTGGAAAGCCCCATGCCGGTCTCCGACATGGGGCTTTCTCATTGTTGCGTTGGATCAGCGTTTCACCGGGCAGCCTGCACCATCGGTGACATTGGTGACGGCGCGGGCTGTGGAGGTTACCTGGCGGCTGAAGCACTTACCGAGTGTGTCTTCTGCCTTGTAAGTGGCCGAGGCGCTGGTTGGTGTTGCTGAGACGAGCGCACCGGCTGCGCTGTAGTTGAGCGTGTCGGTTGTGTGTACTACCTCGTTCCGGCTGCTGCCGAAGATGGGCAGGCCGTTGATGGACTTCGTCTCGGTCTCAACGTCTTTCTGATCGCTCGTGACTACCTGCGCCGAGGTGCCGTCGTTGTTGACGGTGTAGGCATAGTTGAGCGTCAGCGGGAACGAGATCTGCTTGTCCGTTGTCTCCTTCAGGAAGCCCAACTGGCTAGTCGTTTTGCTGCTGACCGTGCTGGTCTGCACGGCGTTCTGGATGTCGTTGGTGCCAACGTTGAAGGTCTGTGCGCTGTTGAAGTTGACCTTCTGCTCGACGGTGGTTTCGACGCGACCGAGAGCGCTGTTGACGTAGCCCTTGACGGTGAAGGTGCGTGCGGAGTCGACGGTGACGGTACCTGTTGTGGTGCCGGAGGCGTCTGTTGTGAGTTTCTCAACGACCAGCGGCGTGGGTGCAAGGCTGAGTGTGTTTTCAAGCAGACCGCCGCCTGTCTGCGCGCGGAAGGGATCGGTGTAGAGCAGTAGGTTTGCCGTGGCAAGGAAGTAGCTGGTGGCGTTGTAGACGCTAACGCCCACGGTGTGCGGTGCGCCGTCGCTGAGCACGCCGGCGAAGGGAGTGAGGTCTACGCGGTAGGGCTTGAAGTTGAGCGTTTGGACGCCGACGATGGGCTCCCAGAGATACGGATCGATGCCGCCGGTATAAATCCATGGATAGACGGGAGCGACGCCCGCAGGCTTGCCGTCGATGGTGATTTCAGTTTCACGGAAGGCGGTGCTGGGGCAGCTCTGGAGCTTGGCTGCGACGTCGTTCGGGGCGCACAGGTACCAGAACTCGTCGCTGGACTGGCTTTGCGCGATGACGTCCAGGTAGGCCTTAACGGTGTTGCGCGGAGCGACCACCGAGGTGGTGAGCTGCGAGCTGGTGGTGTCGAGTTCGTATGGGCTGTTGGTGCCACTGACCGGGATGACGACGTCCGGAACGACCGCGGGTGGATTCCTGAAGTCGGCAGGATAGAAGAGCAATTTCGCCGTGCCGTAGATGATGCCGGTGTAGGTGCTGTCGACCACGTTGTAGACGATGGCCTGTCCCGACTGCGAAGTCTTCAAGAGAGCCGAGAGGTCTGTTACATCGCGCTCGACGTGCCAGGACGGGCTCAGAGCCGCGCGCGGTTCGGCCGTGGTGCCGTAGAAGATGTTGGCGTTGCCGAGGTAGAGCGAAGCAGTGCGGTCGAACTGGCGGCCGGCGGTGACGGTGAAGTCGACGGTGAGGACGACCTTCGCCCAGTGGCCGCGGCAACCGGTGGGCGGTGCATAGGTAAGTGGCTTGGCGCTGTAGTCCTTGAAGACCTGATTGTCGAAGAGTGTGACGGTGCAGGGCGCGGAGGTAGGCCGTGTTACTGGCGGCTCTGCCGTGGCAGGGTTTGAGGATCCGACGACGGGTTTGGTGTCGACTGTGACTACCTGTGCGGCGGCCGTGACGGCGAACGTCAGAGACGCTGCAAGGACGCAGCGCTGCAAAGAGAGAGGGCGGCACAAGATGCGGGGCATGACAGCTCCAAGGGGGAATTGGTGGGTGCCCCATCCTAACCGAGGTACCTGGTCCGTTTTCAGCTGGTGGCGTAGGTTGGCATGTTGCCAGATTTACCGCCTCCGCGCCTGTCTTCACGCGTTTGTCTTTGAACTTGACGCGGCTTTCATGTGGTCCGCGTAGATGTAAGTCATGCCCAAGAAAGTGTCTTCGCTCTTCGTATTTGCATGTCTCTTCTTCGTTACCCTGTCCGGTCTTGGTGAAACCATTCTGATTCATGCGCACCGTGGTGGTCGTGCGGCGCGGCCGGAGAATACGCTGCCTGCGTTTGAGTATGCGATCAAGAATGGCGCGGACGTGCTGGAGCTTGATCTGGCAGTGACGAAGGATAACGTGCTGGTGGTGTCGCACTTTCCTTACCTGACACCGCCGGTGACTGACGATGCCTTCATGAAGTCCGTCCTGGCGAATGAACGGCAGTGTGTGGGGCCGGTGGTTGCGCCGGGTACTTTGATTCACTCGCTGACGCTGGCGCAGCTAAAGCAGTATGACTGCGGATCGAGGACGCTCAAGGCATTCCCGCAGCAGGTGGCGGTGCCGCATACGACGATCCCGACCTTTGATGAGGTGCTGGACCTGGCTCCGCAGGGTACGTTCGATTTCAATGTCGAGACGAAGATCTCGCCACTGCATCCGGAGTACACGCCTACGCCGGAGGAGTTCGTGCGGATGATCGATGCTGCGGTGCGGAAGCATAAGTTACAGTCGCGCGTGATCCTGCAGAGCTTCGATTTCCGCACGCTGGTTGCGATGAAGAAGATCGATCCGGAGATCCGGTTGTCGGCGTTGTTTGGGATGGCGAAGTATGACTCGCTGATGGGAATCAAGGATTCGAACAAGGACTTTCCGCATATCGCGGAGGTATCGGGCGCGGGCATTCTGAGTCCGGATGATTCGCTGGTGACGCCGGAGTCGGTGGCTGCTGCGCACAAGGCTGGATTGCAAGTGGCGCCGTACACGATCAACACAGCGGAAGGCTGGAAGCGCATGGCCGACGCGCATGTGGACGCCATCATTACGGATGATCCAGCGGGTCTGTTGCAGTGGTTGCGAGCGCAGACTCCTGCGCTGCATCCCTAGTAGAAGCATGTGGGCAAGACGGTGCGTTACTTCATCGTGATGCCGGCGGGAATAAAGCTTTCACCCTTGAGATAGGCGCCGAGGTGAACCGGGGTACGGTGCTCGATGGTGATTGTCTGTTCGGTCTTTTCTCCGGGCTTGAGGGAGAAGGGAATCTCCGGTGGCGTTACGATTCTGGCATCTGCTCCGGGTTCGATCCAGAGGGCAAACGCGCCGGACTGCGTGCTGCGTCCCTGGTTCTCGATGGTCAACTTTGCCTGCGTCGGACTGACCCCTGTCAGCCGGCGCGTGACCAGGGGCGTATCGATGTCGAGGCCCATGCCTTTTACCCAGTCGGGGTTCCACACGGCCTTCTCGGTGTGGACCTGATTGCCGGAGGAGTCCATGTTCTTTTCGGTCAGCTTGTCCCGGTAGTCGACCCACAGCCTGCACCAGCACTCGTTGTCGTGAATGGCGTTTCCGGTGGGGAGACCTGGCGTCTGGTTGAGAAAGCGTGGGAGTTGGGGGTACCGGCTGCGCCATGGTTCTTCGTTGTAGGGCATTGCCTTCAGGCGGTTGAGGAGAGCGGGGTTGGTGCCGTCGAAGTAGGCTTTTTGCCAGCCCATGCCCCGTGCGTCAAAGTGGATGCCGATGTCGTCGTCAACGAAGCGGTTCTTTTCGAGGACGTTGTCGTTGCCACCGCCGATCTTGACGCCGCGAGCGGCTCCGCGAATGACATTGCCTGTCACGAGCGACCCGCTGGATTCGTCGTCGAGATAGACGGCGTTGACGTCTCCGAGACCGAGGTTGTGGAAGTAATTGCCGCGCACGGTGTTGCCGCGTTCGGTGGTGTCTGCGCCGATGTAATAAGCGCCCACGTCGCCTGACTCCATCGCGACGGTATGGACGTCGTTGTTCTCGATCTGGTGCTCGTTGCCGTGCACCCAGATGGCGAAGTGTGGAGCGTGGTCGATCGTGTTGCCGACGACGCGATTACCCACGCCCGACACGTTGACGGCGGGTGTGTAGGTGCGCGACCAGCGGCCGTAGTCGTGGATGTGATTGCGTGCTGCAAGGTGTGCGGCGGCGGTGAGCGTCTTGCGGTCTCCGCCATCGAGGACGATGCCGCCATCGCCGGTTGCGCGAACCTCTGAGTCTTCTACGGAGTCGTTTGCTCCGCCTCGAATGACCACGCCTGCGTTGCCGGTATTGGCGATGGTGCAGTGCGCAATGCGGTTGTGGTTGCCGTCATGGATGACGATGCCATCGGCGCGTGTCAGTTCGAAATCGAGATCGCGGAACTCCACGTAGGACGAGCCTTCGATGCTGACCAGCGGCCTGTCGAGTAAGGAGACCTCTGTCGTTCCCGAGGGGAGGGGAGACGGCGGCCAGAAGTACAACGCGCCCGCTGTGCGATCCAGATACCACTCGCCCGGCTCGTCCAGTTCTTCCAGGACGTTCACCACCTGCCAGCGCTGCCCGGCGCGGTAGGTATAGGTGGGATTAGGCGCTGCGGTGTCGATGAGATGGTGCGCCGTGTCGATCGCGGCGATGCGTTCGTAGTGATCGGCCCAGTCGTAGTACCAGTAGCCGTGCACCCATGCATCGGGTGCGTTGACCCACCGCGCTGCGCGGTCGCCCTGGTAGGCAAACTGGTTCGGCGCTTTGTCTTTCGTGGCTGCGCCGGTGTAGGCCCAGCCCGTGTTTGGCCAGCGTGCCAGCGTCATCGGCTTGCCGTTGAAGAAGAGTTCCAGTGCTGCGAGGTTCGGCCGGCCCATGCCGCGCGATAGGAGATCTCCGTAGCTGGTGATGCCTTGTGCCCGTAGATCGGCGCGCAGGATCTCTCCGCTCCACTTCTTGAATTTGCTGACCGTCGCGCCGCCAACAATGCGTGCTTTCTCTCCGGGCATGACGCGATAGACCACGGGCATGGCTGCGGTCCCGCTGTCTGCTGAGGTGAGGGCGAACGTTGTTGTTCTGCGGTAGTCGCCAGCGCGCAACCAGATGGTGATGGGGGCGTCATGCTTAGCTGCTCGTGCTGCGTCTCTTGCGCGTTCGAGTGAGGCGAAGGGCCGCGCCTTTGTGCCGGGATTCGTGTCCGCGCCCTTTGGAGAGACATAAAAGTCGTCACCCCGCATGGGTGTTGCGTAAGAGAGTGCCAGGAGGACGAGAACTACAACGGACCGCACATACTTCAGGATCAAGGGAATGCCCCCGTAGGCACAGGTGTCACCTATGACTACGCTCTGAGAGATCTTTTTCGTTAGCAGAAACCGTAGCCCTGCGGCGCAGGGTTTGGCAACGGGAACCTAGGGCGTGAGGACCGTCGGCCCAGCTTTTCGGCCTGAAACGTCTGCACCGTCGCGCCATTTAGTGCCGGGTGTGGCACCGTAGATGGGCACTTAGTAACGGTTTTCCCGGTTTTTGCATCGGATACTCCCCATTTTGGCGTGGGCGCTCCCCCGGATGTGGGCCGGCGGACTCCGGGAGACGCGTTTGTGTCGATTAGTATCGAGGGGAGGGCTGTCGTTCGTGTGCACCGCCTCTCCCGTTCGGCCTTGGCAGTTCTTCGCGGATAGGCGAAGGTCTGTTCCCAGCGTTGGCGGTGCGAATCAAATCCAGGAGTTTTGCTTTTGACACTGCGTCTCCCCCGGCCCTTCCGTCCGTTCGCTTCTGTTGGTCTTCTCTCCACACTCTGTGTTGTTGTGCTGCTTGGTGCGGTCACCCCTTCGGCGAGCGCTCGCCGATTTGAATCGCGCCGGCATCCTCGCCTGCGGGCCATTGCGCATGCTTTCGTGAATGTTGCACTGCCCGGCATGGGGCTGCTGCCGGATGACGAAGCGGAACTACCGGTCGAGGGACAGAAGTACGAGTTGAAGCTGGTGCATCCGAGCGGCGAGATGATCGATGTCGTCTACCGCGTGGGTGATACGTATGTCCCCGAGGCGCTGGATAAGCTCAGCAACTTCCTGCGCGACAGCCACAACCAGGAAGTCACCACGTTTGATCCGCGCACCTTCGATGTGCTGCACACCATGCTGGCCAAGGTGGGAAAGTCGACGGGTGTGATCAATATCCTGTCGGCCTACCGTACCCAGGAGACCAATGATGCACTGCGCGCGAGCGGCACAACAAACGCCGCGGAGCATTCGCAGCACATTGAGGCCAAGGCCATTGATCTTCGCCTGCCGGGTGTTTCGGCAGCAACTCTGCGCGATGCCGCGCTGTCGCTGGGCGCGGGCGGTGTTGGGTACTACCCCAAGGGCCAGTTCATCCACGTGGATGTCGGCCCGGTGCGGCAGTGGACGTTTGCTCCGCACAGCGGGAAGAAGCACTCGCGGCACCGGAGACGCGCTTAGTCTTTGCGCGGGAAATTGAGAGCATGACAGAAGGGAGAGGCGAAAGCCTCTCCCTTCTGCGTTGACGGTGTGTCTGGTTAGTACTGCATGTTCTTCAGGTCGGTGATGAGATCGGGGCCGGTTGGGGTCCAGTCCAGGGCTTTGCGCGTCTGCTCGCTGGATGCGGGCAGGTCCATGCCAGCGAACATGGCCATCCAGCCGTAGTAGTCGCTAATCTCTTCCTGCGTTGACAGGGACTTGACGGGCATCTTCAGGCCTTGGCCCAGGACTTCACAGATGTCCCTGGCGGGCACGCCTTCCTCTGCTACGGCGTTGTAGCGAGCGCCGGGTGTCGCCTTGTCGAGTGCGAGGCGGTAGAGACGTGCGGTGTCGGTGACGTGGGCGGCGGACCAGCGGTTCTGGCCCTCACCGAGGTAGGCGACGTAGCCCTTCTCGCGCGCGAGTGTGAGGAAGTAGGTGATGAGGCCCTGCTTCACGGTGTCGTGGACCTGCGGGAGACGGATGACGGAGAGGTTCACACCCTGCTCAACGAGGGAGACTGCGAGCTGCTCCGATGCGGTGCGCGGGTTGGGGTGGGCGAGGTTGATTCTGTCTTCCGTGGCGGGCTCGCCGGGTACATCGGAGGAGCCGATGCCGACGCCGGAGGTCACGAGGAAGGGGCGGTCTGAGCCTTTGAGGACCTCTCCGATGGCTGAGATGGCCGCGCGGTCTTTTTCGCAGTTGGCGGCGAAGTTGGTGAAGTTGTGATCGAAGGCGCAGTGGATGACTCCGTCGGCCTGGGCTGCGCCGCGGGCGAGGCCTGCTGGGTCTTCCAGCGTGCCCATGAAGGGTTCCACGCCTGCGGCTCGAAGGGTGTTGGCACCTTCCTCTGAGCGTGTGACACCGATGACCTGATGGCCGGACTGGAGGAGTTCCGGGATGATGTAGGTGCCGATAAAGCCTGTGGCGCCGGTGAGGAAGACTCGCATGGGGTGTTTCCTTTTCGTGGAAGTCAGGTGCTCTCGCGGCCTGTGGGATTCAGATGGGATCCAGGAGCGGTACGATCTATGCTGTGCGTCCGTAGTTCTGGCGCGATCGTCCGGAGGGCTGCTATGGATCCACTGTCTGAGGTGCTGGCGCTCCTGAAGCCGCAGAGTTACTCGTCCGGCGGGTTTGGTGTGGGCGTTGATCTTGCCATCCAGTTTGGCAAGCATGCGGGCATCAAGTGCTATGCGGTGGTGTCGGGGCACTGCTGGTTGCGGGTGGAGGGCGTGCCGGAGCCAGTGCACCTGATAGCAGGGGAGTGTTTCATCCTGCCGCGCGGTCTGCCGTTCAGCCTGGCAACGGATCTGTCGCTGACGCCGATCGACTTCTACACTTTGCTGCCGCAGATTCGGGCCGCTGCTGCATTACCCGAACGGGAGATCACCGGCAACTACCTTGCGGGTGGGCACTTCATGCTCAGCGGCAGCCACGCTTCTGTATTGCTGCAATCGCTGCCGCCCATCGTCCACATCGCGAAGGAGTCGGACAGAGCCGTGATGCGCTGGTCCCTGGAGCGGATGAGGGAAGAGCTGCGCAATCCGCAGCCGGGCGGCGCGTTGATTACGCAGCAACTGGCGTACATGATGCTGATCCAGGCACTGCGCCTGCATTTGGCGGATGACGCGAAGGCCGGGACGGGCTGGCTGTTTGCGCTGACCGACAAGCAGATGAGCGCGGCGCTGGCGTGCATGCATGAGGAGCCGGGTCGCGCGTGGACGCTGCAGAGCCTGGCGGAGCGCGTGGGGATGTCGCGGTCGATCTTTGCGCTGCGGTTCAAACAGACTGCGGGTGCTACCCCGATGGAATACCTGACGCGTTGGCGCATGCTGCTTGCCGGCGAGAAGTTGAAGACGTCTGCAGAGCCGATTGCGGCAATTGCATGCTCGCTGGGCTATGACTCAGAGAGTGCATTCAGTAAGGCGTTTCGGCGGGTGCTTGGGTGTTCGCCTCGGCAGCACCGGCGCGGCGAACACTCGCTGGGTGTAACCTCACGCGGGCCGTTAAGGGCTCCAGAACTTACCTAGTTTCGCATTTCCCGATTTCGTCTCGGGTTGTGTCGTTTTCGATTGACATAGAAGTGTCGTGATGTCAGTTTTATGACATGAGTGCAACGTCTTCCCCCCAGGACTCTCTTCGACAGCGTCACAAGGACTCGACAAGAGAAGAGATCATCACGACCGCCATGGTGTTGCTAAGCGACACGGGCGAGCTGAGTCATGAAGCGATTGCAGCTTCATCCGGCATTTCAGCCAGGACGGTGTACCGTCACTTTCCTTCGAAAGACGCACTGATCGCGGCTACCTGGGAGCGGCTGAAAGAAGAGACAGATACACGCTTTCCGGAGACGGAGGCGGATATTCTTTCGCTCGCGCCGCAGCTCTATCAAAACTTCGATCAGAACGGTGCGCTGGTCCGGGCATTTCTAAGTTCGGGTGTCGGGATGGCCGTTCGCGATCAGGGAGCGATTGAGGGGCGGCCGGCGTTTCAGTCTGCTCTGAAGGCAGCTACCTTACATCTTTCATCGAAGAAGCGGCAGCAGGTTGTGGCTGTATTTCTTGCCTTATATAGTGCGCCCGCATGGCAGCTCATGCGAGACCGTGGCGCGCTTTCCTCGGATGATGCCGCGCAGGCTGTGCGCTGGGCGGTATCCGCGCTTTTAACCAGTCTTCATCACGAAAAAGATCAATCCAACAAAGGAGATTCACATGCTCGCTCCAACTTACGTTCCGGCCGCAAGGCTGGTTGAGGCCGACCCGCTTTCCTCCATGGAGGTGCTCGGCGTTACGGTTACACCGCTTGTATCCAGCGGAGAGACGGATGGCCAGTTTGCGCTGTTTCAGGCATTGGTTCCGCATAACGTCGGCATCCCCGTTCACTCACATCCAGACGTTGAATTCTTCTATGTGCTGGAGGGATCCCTTACGGTCCTGCGCCAGACGGACGATGTTATCGAGTCTTTCCAGATCGGTGCGCGACAGGGAGGATTTGTCCCGAGCAATGCATTGCACGGATTTGTAAACAGTAACCCTGAAACCGCACATGTTCTGATTGCATGCACCAGCGGCCTGGAGGCCTTTCTGTCAGAGGCAGGAACGCCGTTGGGTGAAAGCGCGCCGCGCATTCCGCCGAATGGTGCAGAGATTGAGCGCGTCCTTGCGATCGCCAGAAAGCATGGCCAGGTCTTTGCACCGCCCTGTTAATTGCGCGCCTTCGGTTCGATGTTTTTTTTGCCGATCATTAAGTTAACCAACGGAATTCATACAATCTGACGTCGGCGTTTCCCCCCATTGCGCCGGCATCACGACAGAAGCTGCTTTGGCCTTGCGGATCTTTCGCGCCGAAGTCAGTCCCAGGAGATGGGGGATGAGACTTTCATTTTTATGTAGTTTGTTTCTGAGTGTCGCGCTGTCGACGCTCACGGGTTGCGGCGGCGCGGGTAGCGGCGGGTCGCCACGCAGTGGAGATCCAACACCAACACCAGCACCGGCAACAGTGACCGTAGCGATTGCACCGAGCAGCGTCTCGCTCTTCCTGTTGGAGAAACAGCAGTTCTCCACCACGGTAACGGGCACGGCGGACACGCGTGTGGCCTTCGAAGTGGTCAATGGCGGGTCCGCCAGCACCAGCGGTCTCTATGTCGCGCCGAACAAAGCCATGACCGCCAAGGTCCGCGCATGGAGCGTTGCCGATCCGACCAAGTACGCGGAAGCCCAGGTGCAGGTGAGCGGCTACGCGGAGATGATCAGCGACAAGGGCGGGACGCCCGAAGGGTACGACCGACATACGGCGGAGTTGCTGCCGGATGGCAGTGTGCTGCTGATCGGTGGATGGGGAACCGGTGCTCTGCATACGCGGGCAGAGCGGTATCTGAACGGCTCGGCCGGTGTGGTGCCTGCGGGGACGATGGTGACGCCTCGGCAGGGGCATGCTTCGGTTTCGCTTGCCGATGACAAGGTGCTGGTGACGGGCGGCTATGACCGCATCACGAGCGCCAACCTCTTCCGCGAGGTCTTCAAGACATCAGAGATCTACGATCCCGCGCAAGACCGATTCACCGCGGGTCCTCTGATGAACCGGGGCCGTCGTGAACATACGATGACCCTGCTGGCGGATGGGCGCGTGCTGGTGGTGGGCGGCATTTCGCAGTACGGTCCTGACTTTTCATCGAACACGGAGAGTGAGATCTATTCACCGGTGACGGGCAGGTTCGACGTGGGGCCGTCCACGAAGGACGGACGGTGGCAGCACACAGCGACGCGGTTGAAGGATGGTCGTGTGCTGGTGGTGGGTGGGCGGCCGAATAACTGCGCCGCGACCTGCTCGCTCGATGCGTTGAAGACGGCAGAGATCTTCGACCCGGCGACGAACAAGTGGTCTTCCACCGGCAGCCTGCGCATCAGTCGTTCCGGGCATTCGGCGGGCGTGCTGGACGACGGGCGTGTGGTCATCTTTGGCGGGATGACGAACGAAGACCAGAACATTCGAACGCAGCAGGTGGCGCAGGTCGAGGTCTGGGATCCCGCAACCGGTAAATTCACTGACTTTGGAACGCTGCACGTGGGCCGGACGTTTCATGCGCTGGTGCGGCTGTTGGACGGGCGGTTTCTGCTGGCAAATGGATATGACGAGGTCGAGTATCCGAGCGCCACCACGGAGATCTTTGACCCGGTGACGCAGATCGCAACGAACGGGCCCAACACACTTTCGAACCGGTTTCGTGGGACTGCGACGCTCCTGAGCAACGGCCAGGTGTTGATTACGAGCGGTAACGATACGACATCGAGTGGTGTGCGGTACCTGGAGGTTTTTCGGTGAGACGGGCAGATGTCGGAGGAGCATGAGAGGGGTAGCAGTGGTTCGAGCAGAACAAGGCGGGGCGCTTTCGCGGCGAGGCGCCCCTTTCCTCCATATTTCGGCTACATTTTCTTGCGTCGGGATCAGGATCACGGTATATTCGTAAGGTTGGCCTAAAGGCCTCCCGCGTCAAGCAGATCTTTGCGTAGATAGAGAGTAGAACAATGGCTGCACAGCAGAGAATTCGCATCCGCCTGAAGGCGTATGACTATCGTGTCCTGGACACGTCGACCGGCGAGATCGTCGAGACCGCGAAGCGCACCGGAGCACAGGTTGCGGGTCCGATTCCCCTCCCGACCATGAAGAACAAGTACTGCGTGCTGCGTTCCCCCCACGTCGACAAGAAGTCGCGTGAGGCGTTCGAAATCCGTACGCACAAGCGCTTGATCGACATTCTTGAACCCACCCAGCAGACCGTGGACGCGCTGATGAAGCTCGACCTGCCGGCCGGTGTGGACGTAGAGATCAAGACCGTTACTCGCTAAGAGCGGTCTGCAGGTAGCACCCGCGCGAAAGCGCAAGCAAACAAGATTCGGGTAAACCCGGCAGTGCTGTTGCGGAACGACTCGCACGGCATGATGAGGAGTCAAGATGTCAGTAACAGGTATGTTGGGCAAGAAGATCGGCATGACCCAGATCTTCGACGATGCCGGTGTGGTTCACCCGGTAACCGTGATCAAGGTCGGCCCCTGCGTCATCACGCAGCTCAAGACGCAGGCGAAGGACGGCTACGATGCCGCCCAGATCGGCCTCGTCGAGTTCGTGAAGGCTTCCAAGATCAACAAGCCGATGACGGGTCACTTCGCCAAGGCAGATGCACCGCCGGTTCGTGAGCTCCGCGAGGTCGGCATCGAGTCGGCTTCAGGTACGAACACCGAGGGTGAGGATCAGGTCAAGGCTGGCGATCGTGTTCTGGTCGACATCTTCGACGGCGAGAAGTTCGTCGACATCATTGGCAAGAGCAAGGGCCGCGGCTTCGCGGGTGTTGTTCGCCGCCATGGTTTCGCCGGCGGCCCCAAGTCGCACGGTCACATGTTCCAGATTCAGGGTTCGATCGGTGCATCGTCGTTCCCGTCGCGCGTATTCCCGGGCCAGCGTATGCCGGGTCACTTCGGTGACGCGCAGATCACGGTTCGCAACCTCCGCATCCGCGGTATCGACCTGGAAGACGGGCTCCTGCTCGTCGAGGGTGCAGTACCCGGACCGCGTCAGGGAACGATCCTGATCTCAAAGGCAAAGAACCCGCCGCGCGAGCGTCGTGGATTTGCCGGAGCTGGTACGCTCGATCCGCTGAAGGCCTCGAAGAAGGCTTCGCCGAGCAAGAAGAAGTAACTTTTGCCGCGTGAGCGGAGCGGCTATGCGAAAGCAGGCCCTCCGCTTCGTCGCGGATGACAGCCTCCTCGGTTTGTCTGGCAGTTTCAAGCAATACCGTATTACCTGCATTGCCGCGGACTGCTCCATGAGCCAGTCGACAGCGGGATGACACAAGCGAAGTAGGGCCGCCGCAATAGAACGGCAGCCGAAGGAATAAGAGATGGCAAAGATCAATGTGGTCGATCTCGGCGGGAACAAGGTCGGCGAGCTGGAGCTTGCGGACGAGGTGTTCGGCGTCGAAGTAAACAAGGCCCTGCTCTGGGAGTCGGTGAACCACTACCGCGCTTCCATGCGTCAGGGAACAGCCGCAACCAAGAACAAGAAGCTTGTTTCAGGTTCCGGTAAGAAGCTTTGGAAGCAGAAGGGTACCGGTCGCGCCCGTGTGGGTTCGGTTCGTTCGCCTATCTGGCGCCACGGTGGTACGGTCCACGGACCCCAGCCCCGCTCCTACGACTACCAGTTCCCAAAGAAGAAGCTGCTGGGTGCACTTGCATCGGCACTCGCTTCCAAGCTGGCCGACGGTCGTTTGACGGTTGTTTCCACACTGGAAACCGCTGAGCCGAAGACCAAGCTCTACCGCCAGGCTCTGGACGTCCTTGACGCGAAGAAGACTGCCCTGCTGGTTGAGACAAGCCAGAAGCTGACGGAGAACCTGTTCCTGGGTTCGCGTAACCTGGACGGCGTCGAGTTGGTTCTGAGCTCGGAAGTTCACCCCTACGACCTGCTCCGCTATGAGCACGCCATCTTCTCGCAGGCTGCCATTGAGGCGCTGCAGGATGTGCTGAAGAAGAATGTGTCGCGCCGTAAGCTGGCTGCGAAGAAGGAGGTTGCGTAATGGCTACCCTTTACACCACCATTCGTCGCCCGCTGATCACTGAAAAGGGCATGGTTGCCAAGGAATCCGAAGGAACCCTCGTATTTGAGGTCGCCTGCGACGCAACCAAGACCGAAGTCAAGCAGGCCGTGGAAAACCTCTTCAAGGTAAAGGTAGCTGGTGTTCGCACTGCTAACTTCCTTGGCAAGGAACGCCGCCGCGGTAAGTTCACCGGTTTCAAGCCGGACTGGAAGAAGGCGTATGTTCGCCTCCAGCCGGGCGAGAAGATGCCGGAGTACGTGAACTCGCTGTAAGCCTGTAAGTAGTGAGTTAACAAGTGTGCGAGTCAGCTAGTCGGCTAGGTCTCGTGGCAGGTGAAGCTTGTTGATATCCGAGTAAGTAGTTATGAGATCCGCGCGCCTGACTAGCTATGCGGAAGGCAAGGGAAATAGAAATGCCGATCAAAACATTCCGACCCATTACACCGACACTGCGCTTCCAGTCGAAGCTGGTGAACTCGGACATCACGACGAACGAGCCGTACAAGCCGCTTCTGACAGTGAAGCCGCGTACCGGCGGCCGTAACTCTTCGGGCCGACTGACCATGCGCCACCACGGCGGCGGTCACAAGCAGAAGCTTCGTCTCATCGACTTCAAGCGCGAAAAGTACGGCGTCCCGGGCACCGTGGCAACGATCGAATACGATCCAAACCGCAGCTCGCGCATCGCACTGATCAACTACCGCGACGGTGAGAAGCGCTACATCATCCAGCCGGTCGGCCTCAAGGTTGGCATGCAGATCATGAGCGGTCCGGAAGCCGACATCCTGGTTGGAAACGCTCTGCCGCTGAAGAACATCCCGGCTGGTACGACGGTCCACGCAGTTGAGCTTCGTCCTGGTAAGGGCGCGCAGATGGTGCGCTCCGCCGGTTCGTCCGCACAGCTGATCGCCAAGGAAGGCGACTACGCCCTGCTGAAGCTACCCTCCGGCGAGACCCGCCGCGTGCTGGTGGATTGCATGGCGACCATCGGCCAGGTTGGCAACACGGACCACGAAAACATCTCGCTCGGTAAGGCCGGCGCCAGCCGCTGGCGCGGTATCCGCCCGGCAAACCGCGGTGTCTCGATGAATCCTGTCGATCACCCGCACGGTGGTGGTGAAGGTAAGACCTCTGGCGGACGTCACCCAGTGACCCCGTGGGGACAGCCAACCCGTGGATTCAAGACACGTAACAACAAGCGGACCGACGTATTTATCGTCAACCGCCGCAGCAAGTAATTCAGGGAGCGAGAGGGATATATGGCACGTTCTACGAAAAAGGGACCGTTTATCGACGCGCACCTGATGACCAAGGTCTCAGTGCTGAACGAAGCGGGCAAGAAGGAAGTGGTGAAGACCTGGTCACGCCGCTCCACCATCTTTCCGGAGTTTGTCGGCCACACCATTGCCGTCCACAACGGACGCAAGTTCATTCCGGTCTACGTGACGGAGAACATGGTTGGACACAAGCTGGGCGAGTTCTCCGCAACGCGCACCTTCAAGGGTCATGCTGCCAAGGCTGAAACGGCCAAGGGTAAGTAACAGCAAGTTAGTTAGTCAGCGGTTCAGCAGGTAAGCCTGCGACCGCGATAAGGAAGAAGTTATGGCGAAGACAGCCGAGAAGAGTGCAGTACGAGAGTTCCGCGCGGAAGCGCGGTTCCAGCGAGTCAGCCCGCAAAAGGCGAAGCTGGTGCTGGATACCATCAAGGGCCTCAGCGTGGAGTCCGCGCTGAACACACTGATGTTCACCAAGAAGCGCATCGCCCCCGTGGTCGAGAAGGCATTGCGTTCGGCCGTGCAGAATGCGAACTACCTGAGCCAGGAACAGGGTTTCGATCTCGATATCGATCGCCTTGTTGTGAAGCAGGCAGTAGCAAACGAAGGCCCGCGTATGAAGCGGATCCGCCCTGCCCCCATGGGCCGTGCGTTCCGTTATCAGCGCCGCATGGCACACATCATCGTGACGGTCACCGAGCGCAAGACGGTTGAGACTGGTTCTGCTGCAGCACCCGCAGAGACCAAGGCAGCCGGCAAGCCGAAGAAGGCTGCTACGAAGGCACCGGCGAAGAAGGCCGCTGCCAAGAAGACAGCAAAGGCAACCGCGTAAGTTCATAGGCCGGGCTGTAAGCCGGCCCGGCGCGCTGAGCAGTTAGCAGCGAGTAAGTACTGAGTAAGTTCGCGGCAACGTCCGCGGACGCGAAGTGAAGGGATAAGTTATGGGTCAGAAGGTCCATCCGTATGGGTTCCGCCTCGGCATCAACAAGCCGTGGAAGTCGCGCTGGTTTGTAGAGCGCGGCTACGACAAGCTCCTCGTTGAGGATGTAAAGCTGAAGGCTGAGCTGCGTGAAAAGCTGAAGGCCGCTGGTGTCTCGTCCGTCGAGATCGAGCGCCCAGGCAACAAGCTCCGTTTGATCATCAAGACCGCGCGTCCGGGCATCATCATCGGCCGCAAGGGCGCTGAGATCGACAAGCTGAAGGCAGACATCCAGAAGCGCACCAGCCGCGAAGTGTTCATCGATATTCTCGAAGTGAACAAGCCGGAACTGGACGCACAGCTGGTCAGTGAGAACATTGCACTGCAGCTTGAGAAGCGTGTTTCGTTCCGTCGCGCCATGCGCAAGTCGGTTGATTCGGCCCTGCGTTTCGGCTGCAAGGGAATTAAGGTCCGCGTCTCGGGCCGCCTGAACGGCAACGAAATCGCACGTTCCGAGTGGTATCTGCAGGGTCGTCTGCCGCTGCACACGCTGCGCGCTGATATCGACTACGGTTTCTCCGAGGCTCACACGACGTACGGCATCATCGGCGTCAAGACCTGGGTCTACCGTGGCGACATCTACGAGCAGAAGAAGCGCCGCGACGTTGTGACCACCACAGGTGCGTTCTAAGTAGGTTTTCAGTAACTGCGGACCGGTGTAAGCCGGTCCGCCATCATCAAGAAAAGAAAGCGCGCGGAGACTGACTGAGTCATATCAGCCAAGGCCGCAGCCGGAGATAGCACGTTATGTTGATGCCAAAGAAGGTCAAGTACCGCAAACAGCAAAAGGGCAAGATGCGCGGTAAGGCATGGCGCGGTTCCGAACTCGCGTTCGGCGACTTCGGCCTGAAGGTTGTGGAGTGCGGTTACATCACGGATCGCCAGATCGAAGCAAGCCGTATCGCAATGACGCGTTATATCAAGCGTGGCGGTAAGGTCTGGCTGCGGATCTTCCCGGACAAGCCCATCACCAAGAAGCCCGCAGAAGTTCGAATGGGATCTGGTAAGGGTGCACTTGACCATTGGGTTGCGGTTGTTCGCCCCGGCAAGCTGCTCTTCGAGATGGAAGGCGTTTCGGTTGAGGTTGCGAAGGAAGCAATGCGTCTGGCTTCCAACAAGCTGCCCCTGCGCACCGTATTCGTTGAGCGCCCTGGCATGAAGGTTGCGACCGAAGGCAAGGCTGCAACAGCGTAGTCCGCTGTTCCGGCACTAAGAGTTTGGCGCAGACCGCTTGAGTCTGGCGCACCGAGAGAGATACCGATGGAACTGAGCAAGATCAAAGAGTTTACCGATAGCGAACTGAAGACGCAGGAAGCCCAGGCGGGCGAACAGCTCTTCCGCGTTCGCTTCCAGAAGAGCCTGGGCGATACGGCAGGCGTGAACAAGCTGCGCGAACTGAAGAAAGATATCGCGCGCATTAAGACCGTCGCACGCCAGCGTGCGCTCGGTCAGGCAACGGCTCCGACCGAGTCGGCTGCACCCGCGAAGAAGACCAAGGCGAAGAAGGCATAACGATGGCTGAGACAACTGCTACGACTACTGCTCCGGCAGAGAAGATTGGCCACCGCACCGAGAAGATCGGCCTGGTGACCTCGACCAAAATGGACAAGACGATCGTTGTTTCGGTGGAAATGCGCAAGGCGCACCCGAAGTACAAGCGCGTCGTCAAGACCAACAAGAAGTTCTATGCGCACGACGAGCAGAACTCGGCACGCGTTGGCGACCAGGTCCGTATCCGCGAGACCCGTCCCACCAGCAAGCTGAAGCGCTGGAACCTCGAAGAGATCGTGCGTCGCTCGTCGCTCTCGTTGAGCGAAGCGACAGCCGCTGCCGCCAAGTAGTTTGGGCCTCCCCATCTCGATACTGAGATGGGGACCCCTAAAGTTTGCCCGGAGTCGGCACCGTTCGGCACCATGCTAGGGCACGACGCGTCCTGCGCGACGAACGTTGTAGATGTTGTACAGCGATCCTCTCCGCGGCCGCGACCATCAAGAATATTTGGGGCGAACAGCCCCCGGCCCGGGCGGAAAGCCAGTCGGGTCAGGAGAGAAAACAATGTCCGTACAAATGCGTTCCATCCTGGACGTTGCCGATAACTCGGGCGCCCGTCGTCTGCAGGTGATCCTGCCCCTCGGTGGCGGCCTAGGTAAGAAAGCTGGTCTGGGTGATGTGGTAACCGCTGCGGTGAAAGAAGCTTCGCCCGATGGCACCGTGAAGAAGGGCAAGGTTGTGAAGGCTGTCATCGTTCGCCTGCGCAAGGAAGCCCGTCGCAAGGATGGCACCTACATCCGCTTCGACCAGAATGCAGCCGTTGTGATCAACGATTCCGGCGAGCCCGTCGGAACCCGCGTCTTCGGACCCGTGGCCCGCGAACTCCGCGACAAGAAGTACCTGAAGATCGTCTCGCTGGCGCCCGAAGTTATCTAACGCCAGTTCGACAAAAGTGATCAGCGGAGACCGTGAATGCGGTCTCCGTTTTTCGTGGCTGGTGATCGCTTCGCTGCGGTCGGTTTATGGAATCGAAGGGACTTGGATCCCGATTCCGAAAATATACTGCGCGTTGCTTTACTCGCAGCGGGTTTTCGCGTAGAGTAGACAAGTTTGGTCCAATGTTTCAACCTCGACCTGCGGAGGTACTCGCAGAGGCCCAGCCACCGGGACCACGGTGTGGGACAAGGAGTACTACATGGCACATGTTCTGAAGAACGACACGGTTTTCGTGATCGCTGGCAAGCACAAGGGTAAGACTGGTCGCGTTCTGCGCATCATTGCAGAGAAGGATCGGGTCCTGGTGCAGGGCGTCGGCATGATCAAGAAGCACGTCAAGCCGAATCCCCAGGCAAACATCAAGGGCGGTATCGCGGAGCAGGAAGCTCCCATCCACCTCTCGAATGTGGCTTTGGTCGATGGCAACGGCAAGCCGACCCGCGTTGGTTTCCGCATCGAAGACGGCAAGAAGATCCGCTTCGCCAAGACGACCGGTGAAGTTCTGGCTTACCCGAAGGTCAAGTAGCCCGAAGTCTTAGTTTGAAGTCTGAGTTGTTAGCGTAACCCGCAGCCTCTACGACTGAAGGCTAGGACTCCCTACTCAATGGAGCACCCCACGAAACGGTACAAGGGCCTCGCGGCCTACCCCGGCACCGTGGAGAAAGAGAAGTAGCTAAGTGGCACGTCTACGCGATAAGTACAACAATGAGTTGAAGGCGGCGGTCCAGAAGGAACTTGGCATGGCAAACGTCATGGCCGTTCCCCGGATCGAGAAGATCGTCATCAACATGGGCCTCGGTGAGGCGACGCAGAACAACAAGATTCTCGATCCCCTTGTGAGCGATCTGGCGGCCGTTACCGGTCAGAAGCCGGTCATGACCAAGGCGAAGAAGTCGATCGCACAGTTCAAGGTTCGTGAAGGCCAGAGCATCGGCGCCATGGTTACCCTGCGCGGCGAGTCGATGTTCGAGTTCCTGGATCGTTTGATCAGCGTGGCTCTGCCCCGCGTTCGCGATTTCAAGGGCGTGTCCAGCAAGAGCTTTGACGGCCGCGGCAACTACACGCTGGGCCTGCGCGATCAGCTCATCTTCCCGGAGATCGATTACTCCAAGGTTGAGAAGCTCAAGGGCATGAACGTGACCATCGTGACGACGGCGAAGGATGATAACTCCGCGCGCGTCCTCCTCAAGCACTTCGGCATGCCCTTCCGCGCATAGCCTTACAGAGATCGGAGTAATAAAGCATGTCGACCACCGCCAAAGCCGTAAAAGACGCGAAGAAGCCCAAGTTCAAGTGCCGCCAGCATAACCGCTGCCAGCTCTGCGGCCGTCCCCGCGCATTCCTCCGCAAGTTCGGCATCTGCCGTCTGTGCTTCCGCAGCCTTGCACTCAAGGGCGAGATTCCAGGCGTCGTCAAGTCCTCCTGGTAAGCACTACCCAGGGAAACAGTTCGGGCTGGCTCACCTCGCCGTGGGCCGGTCCGGAACTCACCAAGTAGCACAACGAAATCCTCTGCAGGTTCTGCCGGCGTATGTCGCCCGCAGCAAACGAGAGGTAGAAGAGAAGACCCATGAACCTGACCGATCCCGTAGCAGACTTCCTGACCCGCATCCGTAACGCTATGCGTTCGCGCCACCAGAAGATGGACGTGCCCGCTTCCAACCTGAAGATTGAGATTGCCCGCATCCTGAAGGAAGAGGGCTACGTCGCAAACTACAAGGCGCTGGAAGAAGACGGCCACCGTATTCTGCGTGTGTATCTGAAGTACAGCGCCGAGGGTGAGTCTGCAATCCTGGACCTGAAGCGTATCTCCAAGCCTGGCTCGCGTGTGTACATCGGCCGCGACGAAATCCGTCGCGTGCAGGGTGGCCTCGGCATCTCGATCCTGACCACCCCCAAGGGCGTCATGACCGGCCGCACCGCTCGCAAGGAAAACGTTGGCGGCGAAGTCCTCGCACACGTCTGGTAGGCACTTCGTGCGGTTCTCGACGCCGCTCTTCGCGGCGTGAGACTACCGGGATGAAATGCATGGGCCGGATCGCTTCGGGCGATCCGGATCCGACTTTCGCAAGTATCAAGTTTGAGTTGTAAGTGCGGCAATTGTCGCACTGGCTGCAGTGGAACGAGTTGGCTAACAGCTAGTGGCTAAGAGCTAGAAGCTTTCTCCGGGACTCGCAAGCCGCAAGGATAGAAACACATGTCACGTATTGGTTTGAAGCCGATTCCGATGGCCTCCACCGTGAAGTACACGGTGAACGGCAACATCGTAGAAGTAACCGGACCCAAGGGTCAGACGAACGCTCTGCTGCCGACGGGTATCCGTCTGGAGCAGAAGGACGGCTTCCTGCACGCGGTTCGCGACAACGATTCGCAGAAGGCTGTTCACGGCCTGGCTCGCGCCCTGGTCTTCAACGCCGTTGAGGGCGTGACCAACGGCTGGAAGAAGGATCTCGACATCGTCGGCATTGGTTATCGTGCTGAGTTGAAGGGTAAGGATATGGTCGTGTTCACCCTCGGCTACTCCCACCCCATCGAGTTCCCGCTGCCCACCGGCATCACCGTCACCATCGATCCGAAGCAGACCCACGTCACGGTCGAGGGCATCGATCGCCAGAAGGTCGGCCAGGTTGCTGCCGATATGCGTTCGCTGCGTAAGCCCGATCCGTATAAGAACAAGGGCGTTCGCTACTCGGACGAGAAGCTGAAGAAGAAGGTCGGTAAGACCGGCTCGAAGTAAGCACTTCGCGCGGTTCTCGCTGCCGCTATTCGCGGTGTGCGCGTACCGCAATGGAATGGATGGGCCGGCTCGCTTCGGGCGAGCCGGTTCAAAACTCAAAGCACTCTGCAGAAGTCGCAGTTGCACAACACCGAGGCGATGGACAAGATGCCATCGCTCACCGAACCGAACGCGGCCACTGGGTGGCTGCGCCGATAGGGAAGGAAAAAGACCATGATCACAGCACCTCAGCGCAATGTAATCCGCAAGCGGGTTCACGCGCGTGTCCGCGCCAAGGTATCGGGCACCGCAGAGCGTCCGCGCCTCAACGTCTTCCGTTCGCTCAACCACATCTACGCGCAGCTCATCGACGATGCTTCGGCAACGACGCTGGCTTCGGCTTCTACCGTCACCAAGAAGGGTGAGGACAAGAAGTCTGGCGGCAACATCGAAGCAGCCGCTTCGGTAGGTAAGCTGATCGCCGAGCGCGCCAAGGATAAGGGCGTTACCCGTGTCGTATTTGACCGCGGTGGCTACCTGTATCACGGCCGCATCAAGGCTCTGGCCGATGCTGCTCGTGAAGGTGGACTCGAGTTCTAAGAGAGCCTGACGGTTCGAGAAACAGTTGAGACAGGGACAGAGTTCCCCAAGAGGATTTACATGGCGATTCGCAAGAAGATTGATGCAGGCAAGCTGAACCTGAAGGACCAGGTCGTCGCGATCAACCGCGTGACCAAGGTCGTTAAGGGCGGTAAGAATATGTCGTTCGCAGCGCTGGTTGTGATTGGCGATTCGGACATGGGCATTGTTGGCTACGGCAGCGGCAAGGCGAAGGAAGTGCCCCAGGCAATCCGCAAGGGCATTGAAGCGGCGAAGAAGAATCTGTACAAGATCAACCTCACAGAGACTTCCATCCCCCACCTCGTTCTGGGCCGTTACGGCTCGGGCCAGGTTTTGCTGAAGCCGGCACCGGAAGGTACCGGAGTCATCGCCGGCGGCGCGGTTCGTGCAGTCATGACCTCGGCAGGCGTGCAGAACGTGCTGACGAAGTCGCTCGGCACCGCAAATCCGCACAACGTGATCAAGGCTACGTTCGACGCACTGATTCAGCTGCGCGACAAGGCTCAGGTTGCCGCTCTGCGTGGCAAGGACATTTCGGAACTGTAAGCAATTCGGCGGGCAGGGGACAGAGTCTCCTGCCCGACCAAAGAGGATAAGGCAATGGCAGAAGCAACGGGCAAGATCAAGATCCAGTACTTCCGCTCGAAGATCGCAACACCGGTCAAGCACAAGCTCGTCGTCAAGGGCCTGGGCTTCACCCGGTTGAACCAGATCGTGGAGCGCGAGGATACCCCCTCGATCCGCGGCATGATCGCGGTGATCCCTCACCTGGTTCGCGTCGTAGAGTAAGTACTCTGTACCGTCCTCGGCACCATCGAGGACACTGGACCCGGGCTGTAGCAATGCAGCCCGCATAACCTGCCGGACAACCCGGCAATGCGAGTCGGCCTTTACGGCTGGCGTTAGCGAGGAAATACCATGGCACTCAATCTTTCAAACCTTGGTGCACCCAAGGGAGCAAACAGCAACAAAAAGCGCGTCGGCCGGGGTATGGGTTCGGGCATGGGTAAGACGTCGACCCGTGGTCATGACGGTCAGCGTTCGCGTTCCGGTTCGCGCATGATGCGCGGTTTTGAAGGCGGCCAGATGCCGCTGCACCGCCGCCTCCCCAAGCGTGGATTCACAAACATCTTCCGCGTGGAGTACCAGGTTCTGTCGCTCGACACGATCGAGCTCGTTGCTTCGACCCGCAATATGACCGAGTTCACGCTGGAGTCGATCCGCGCGAATGGTTTGCTGAAGAAGAAGCGCGCACTTGTGAAGGTGCTGGCAAACGGCGAGATCAAGACCGCTGTCACCGTGTACGCGCACAAGTTCTCGGCGGCTGCAAAGACCGCAATCGAGAATGCCGGCGGCAAGGCTATCGTTCTCGGCGAAGCAGTTGAGTCGGAAGCGGCCGCAGCGTAAGCCTATCTCGCCCCCACGGGCGTAGAATGGCGGTACGCGAAATCATGGGAGAAGGGTCGAGCCATCTGGCTCGGCCTTTGCCCGTAGACCCTCCGAACAAAGTTTAGGAACAAGGGCCTCAAGGCCCGACTGGAAATCACCGCCCGATGTTCGACAAGATTGCCAACATCTTCCGCATCCCCGAGCTGCGCACGCGTGTGCTGTTTACGCTGGGCCTGCTTGCCGTCTACCGTCTCGGCGGACACATTCCCACACCCGGCATCAATGCAGAGCTGCTCGCGCAGTACTTCTCGCAGAATGCCGGCTCGTCGCTCGGCCTGGTGGATCTCTTCACCGGTGGGTCGCTGCGTCGTCTGACCATCTTCGCGCTGGGCGTCATGCCGTACATCACCGCGTCGATCATCTTCCAGCTGCTGACCGTCATCTATGAGCCGTTGGCAAAGCTGCAGAAGGAAGGCGAAGTCGGCCGCCGCAAGATCACGCAGTGGACCCGTTACGTGACGGTGCTGCTGGCGATCGTTCAGTCGTTCGCGATTGCGCTGACTCTGACAAAGTCCCAGACAGGCGCGCCCATGGTCACCATGGGATCGGGCAAGTTCATCGCGCTCTGCGTGCTGACGCTGACAACCGGTACGGCCTTCATCATGTGGCTGGGTGAGCAGATCACCGAGCGCGGTATCGGCAACGGTATGTCCCTGTTGATCTTCACGGGTATCGTGGCTGGTCTGCCGAACGGCATCAACGATCTTTACGAGAAGGCACGCGACGGCGCATGGGGTGGCTTCACGCCGCTGGCCATCGCCATCCTTATCGCAGCCATGATCGCTGTGGTCTACTTCATCGTCTTCGTCGAGCGCTCTGAGCGACGCATCCCGGTGCAGTACGCCAAGCGTATCGTCGGCCGCAAGATGATGGGCGGCCAGTCGACGCACCTGCCGCTGAAGGTGAACTCCGGTGGCGTTATGCCGGTCATCTTTGCCAGCTCGATTCTGTCGGCACCGTTGCTCTTTGCGAACACGCAGTTCGTACAGAACCACACGTTCCTGCGCGTCATCGCGGACGGCTTGAAGCCCGGCGAGCCCTGGTACCAGCTGCTCTCGATGGCTGCGATCATCTTCTTCGCCTACTTCTACATCTCCATTGTCTTCCGTCCGGATGACATCGCGGATAACCTGCGCAAGTACGGTGGCTTCATTCCTGGTATCCGCCCCGGCCGCCGCACCAGTGACTTCATCAACGACATCCTGACGCGCATCACGTTGGTCGGCGCTCTGTACCTGATCGTCATCCAGTTGATCCCGCAGATGTTGATCTCGGGTATCCACCTGAATCACCTCTGGCTGGTCGGCTCGGCGTTCGACCGCTTGCCCAGCTGGATCACCAACGGTCTGGGTGTCAACTTCTACTTCGGCGGCACGTCGTTGCTGATCGTGGTGGGTGTGGCCATGGACACGGTGCAGCAGGTCGAATCGCAGCTGATCATGCGCCATTACGACGGCTTCACGCCGAAGAGCGGTCGCACACGCGGTCGGCGGAGCTGGTAAGCGCACGTGACGGAGACGAACACGAACACAATTCCGGTCCCGGCGGATGGTTTCATCCCCGGGCCGGTTCTTCTTCTGGGAGCACCGGGCGTCGGCAAGGGCACGCAGGCTCAAATCCTGATGGATCTGTGGGGCATCCCCCAGATTTCGACCGGAGACATCATCCGGGAGAACATCAAGCAGGGAACACCTGTTGGCCGTGAGTTTCAGGATCTGGTGGCACAGGGCATCTTTGTGCCGGACGACTTGGTCAACCGCATGGTGCAGGGACGCTTGTCGAAGCCGGATGTGGGCCGCGGTTACATCCTGGATGGCTACCCGCGGACACTCGGCCAGGCAGAATGGCTGGACGAGCAGCTTGACGGCCCCGGCTTTCCGGGCGCGGATGGCGACATGACGGCTGCCGGTCGGCTACCGGTCATTGCAGTAAGTATCGAAGTTCGGTATGATGAGTTGTTGCGTCGCATCACGGGGCGGCGCACGGGGTCTGTTTCCAAGAAGATCTACAACATCTATACGCATCCGCCGCTGGTTGAGGGCTTGGACGATGTAGATGGAACGCCGCTGGTGCAGCGGCCCGACGACACCGAAGAGGTCTTTGCGGAGCGAATGAAGCAATTCGCTGAGCTGACAGCGCCGGTCATCGAGCACTACCGTGGCCTCGGCAGGTTTGAGGTTGTTGATGGAGAAAAGTCCGTCGAAACTGTGACGGCAAGTATCGCCACGGCGCTGGAGCGTCTGCGGCACAGAACCGCGTAACAGCAGAGGCGTGTAGCAGAAGCGAATGGCAATTGCGATCAAAACACCGCAGGAAATTGAGAAGATGCGCGCCAGCGGCGCCATCCTGCGGCAGGTGCACCAGGCAGTCGAGCAGGCAGTGAAGCCCGGCGCGACCACCATGGACATGGAGCGCGTTGCCGAAGCGAAAATCAAGGAACTTGGCGCGAAGCCGGCGTTCAAGGGATATAACAACTACCCGGCGTGCCTGTGCACGTCGGTGAACAACGAAGTGATCCACGGCATTCCCTCGGCCAAGCGTGTTCTGCAGGAGGGCGACATTGTGTCGGTCGACTGCGGCGTGATTCTGGACGGCTACTACTCGGACGCGGCGATGACGTATCCCGTGGGCAGTATCAGCCCGGAGACGCGCAAGTTGCTGGATGTGACCCAGGCGAGCCTGATGCAGGCGATCCAGGAAGTCCAGGTAGGCAATACCCTGGGCGACGTGGGTGCTGCGGTGCAGGAGATGTGCGAGGCTGAAGGCTTCGGCGTAGTCCGCGATTTCGTGGGCCACGGCATCGGGAAGAGCATGCACGAAGACCCGCAGGTGCCGAACTACGGCAAGCGGGGCAAGGGCACGAAGCTGAAGGCGGGGATGGTGTTGGCGATTGAGCCGATGATCAACGCCGGCAGTGCGGATGTGAAGGTTTTGAAGGACGGTTGGACTGCGGTGACGGTGGATGGCAGCATGAGCGCCCACTTTGAGCACACGGTCGCTGTGACCAAGGATGGCCCGGTCGTTCTGACGCGTTAACCAGAGTTTGTAAGTGCAGTTGGTAGTCGAGAAGTTATAAGGAGACGGTTTGCCGAAGGAAGATGCAATTGAAGTGATGGCAGTGGTTGTCGAAACCCTGCCGAATGCGATGTTCAAGGTGGAGCTGGAGAACAAGCACCAGGTGCTGGCCCACGTCTCCGGCCGCATGCGCAAGAACTTCATTCGCATCCTCCCCGGTGATCGCGTCGCTATCGAGTTGAGCCCGTACGATTTGAACCGCGGGCGCATTGTGTACCGCTACAAGTAAACCGTAGCGAGTCAGCAGTCAGTCGGGTAAGTCCCGTCTGAAGTTAGGAAGCAGCAAAATGAAGGTACGCGCAAGCGTCAAGAAGATTTGCGACAAGTGCCAGATCGTCCACCGTAAGGGTGTCGTTCGGGTCATTTGTGAGATCGCAAAGCACAAGCAGCGCCAGGGTTAATCCTGCGCAGTTTGTAAGTGCAGTAACCACGCGGAACCCAATAACTCCTTCGGGAGTGGTCTTCTGGGGCGAGTTAGCCGAAGTCAAGGCTTGCGATGAACCCCGGGATCTCCGCATAACAGCCGTGTACGACATCGTCACGGCAGAGAACTAAAGGAAGACACCATGGCACGTATTGCTGGCGTCGATGTGCCCAACAACAAGCAGGCACGCATCGGCCTCACCTATATCTACGGCATCGGCGAAACCCGCGCGCTGCGAATCCTTGGCAAGGCGGAGATCGATCCGCTTCGCAAGATCCAGACGCTGGACGAAGACGAGCTGAACAAGATCCGTTCTGTCATCGAGCAGGAAGGCGGCATTGAGGGCGATCTCCGCAAGGAAATCGGCCTGAATATCAAGCGCCTGATCGAAATCCAGAGCTACCGCGGCCTGCGTCATCGCCGCAGCCTGCCTGTCCGCGGACAGCGCACCCACACCAATGCACGCACGCGCAAGGGTCCCCGTAAGGGCACGGTTGCCGGCAAGAAGAAGGCGACCAAGTAATGGCTAAGCAGCAGAGTGCGGCCGGTAAGACCGGCAAAGGCAAGAAGTTCAAGAAGCGGGAACGGAAAAATGTCCCGTACGGTCTGGTATTCATTCAGGCGACCTTTAACAACACCATCGTGACCATCACGGACCAGCAGGGCAACACACTCTCCTGGAAGAGCTCGGGCTCGCTCGGCTTCCGTGGTTCGCGTAAGGGCACGCCGTTCGCGGCGCAGCAGGCTGCTATGAATGCCGCCACCGCTGCTCGCGACCACGGTCTGCGCTCGGTAGACGTGCGCGTCTCCGGTCCTGGTTCGGGACGTGAGTCGGCAGTACGTGCGCTGGCTGCCGCGGGCATCGACGTCCGCAGCATCCGCGACGTTACGCCGATCCCGCACAACGGCTGCCGTCCGCCCAAGCGCCGCCGCGTATAAGTACTCATCCGGCAGCGAGGTGCAAGCTTCGCTGCCGGATGACAAATGCAAGTGGATCGGGATGGAGAGGCTGCCAGCCTTGTAAACCGATCGTCACCGGAAATTATCGAAAGAGAGTAAGTAATGGCACGTTATACAGGAGCTGTCTGCCGGCTTTGCCGTCGCGATGGCGTCAAGCTTTTCCTCAAGGGTTCGCGTTGCTTCAGTGAGAAGTGCGCCATCGACAAGCGCAACTTCCCCCCAGGCCAGCACGGTCAGGCTCGCGCGAAGAAGATCGTCGGCTACGGCCTGCAGCTGCGTGAAAAGCAGAAGGCAAAGCGCATCTACTTCACGCTCGAGACCCAGTTCCGCGCGTACTACGAGAAGGCTTCCAACAAGACCGGCGTTACCGGCGAACTGCTTCTGCAGCAGCTTGAGCGTCGCCTCGACAACGTTGCGTACCGCATCGGCTATGCCATCAGCCGTCGCCAGGCTCGCCAGATCGTCCGCCACGGTCACGTGTCGGTCAACGGCAAGAAGGTGAACATTCCTTCCTTCCAGGTCAAGATCGGCGACGTCATCGAGATCCGCGAGAAGAGCAAGAAGCTCGAGATCCTGGCAAGCTCGCAGCAGTTCGCTGCCGGCCTGATGCAGCCCTCATGGATTTCTATCGACCGCGAGGCACTCACGGGCAAGATCATCGCCCTGCCGAAGCGTGAAGAGATCCAGCTGCCGGTCAACGAACAGCTGATCGTCGAACTTTACTCGAAGTAGTAATCAGGCTGCGGGCCGGTATCTTCCGGCTCGCATGCCCTGCTTATCAGTTCTTCGTTCGAGATGCGGCCACTCGATGTTATGGCCGTAAGTGCCACTTAGAAATTGCCTCGGCAGTTTCTTGAAGTCACTCAACTGCAGGATCCGACCTTTACCAACCGCAGAATGCTTCGCGGTCTTGGATAGAGCCAGGAAATGAGGAGAGTACCCATGTTGTGGAGAGGTTTTCAAAAGCCGAAGCGTCTTGCGGTCGAAACCGAAACGCTGACGGAAAAGTACGGTAAGTTCAGCGCACAGCCCTTTGAGCGTGGCTTCGGTACGACCGTAGGCAACAGCCTGCGCCGCACCCTGCTTAGCTCGATCGAAGGCGCCGCTGTCACCGCCGTGAAGATCGAAGGCGTACTGCACGAGTTCCAGTCGATCACCGGTGTGGTGGAAGACGCGACCGACATCATCCTGAACCTGAAGCAGATCCCGTTCAAGCTGAACGGCGATGGCCCCAAGGCCCTTTATCTGCGCGCGGATGAGCCGGGCGTGATCACCAGCGGCATGATCGAAGCCGACGGCGACGTCGAAATCCTCGACAAGGACGTGTACATCGCGACCGTGTCTGAGGGTGGCAAGCTGGACATGGAAATGCGCTTGAAGCGTGGCCGCGGCTACGTTTCGGCAGACAAGAACTTCGATCCGGATCTCGGCATCGGCTTCATTCCGGTCGACTCGGTTCACTCGCCCGTGCGTAAGGTCAACTACGCCGTCGAGGCAGCACGTCTCGGTCAGATCACCGACTACGACAAGCTGACCATCGAGATCTGGACGAACGGCACGGTTCTGCCCGCCGACGCACTCGGTCTCTCGGCAAAGCTGATGAAGGATCACATGACGATCTTCATCAACTTCGAAGAAGAGATGGAGAGCGGACTGGACGGATCGCACGACGGTCCTGCCATGCGCAACGACAACCTGAACCGTTCGGTTGAGGAACTCGAGCTCTCGGTCCGCAGCTACAACTGCCTCAAGAACGCCAACATCTCGACCATCGGTGAGCTGATCCAGAAGACCGAAGCCGAGATGCTGAAGACCAAGAACTTCGGCCGCAAGAGCCTGAATGAGATCAAGGAAATCCTTGCTCAGATGGGCCTCTCGCTCGGCATGAAGATCGACGAGTCTGGCAACCCGGTCCCCGGACCGACGTCGGTTCTGCCTGCAGCAACGTTGGCCGCATCCTTCGGCAACTTCGATGACGAAGAAGACGAAGATGAGGACGAGGACGATCTGGTTCTGCCGGAGACGGAGAACTTCTAGTTACCGCCGGGGCAGACGGGTTCGCACCGTCTGCTCCGGACTTAGTTTTATGACTCAAGTGCTGAGCGATCAGCAAGCAGTACAGGAACAATGCGGCGCGAATGCCCTGATTCCTGCATTTCAGATAAGAGGCAAGAGCCATGCGTCACCGCAAAGCAGGAAATAAACTCGGACGTAACCCCAGCCACCGTCGCGCACTTCTGCGCAACCTGGTCACCTCGGTCCTGATTGAAGACCGTGTCGAAACCACCCTGGCTAAGGCCAAGGCAGTTCGTCCGCTCGTCGAGAAGATGATCACCCTCGGTAAGAAGGGCGATGTTCACTCGCGCCGTCAGGCACTCGCATTCATGATGACCGACGCGTCAGTCACCCGCCTGTTCGCCACCGTGGCGCCGCGTTACAGCGACCGTCAGGGCGGCTACCTACGCATCATCCACACCGGTTTCCGTAAGGGCGATGGCGGCGAAAAGGCCGTGATCGAACTGCTCGGCGCCGAGCAGGAGCTGGACGCGAAGGCAACGAAGCGTGCAGAAGCCAAGGCCAAGAAGCAGGAAGAGTTGCAGAAGCAGCTCGCCGAGCAGGGTGGCGGCGAAGAAGGCAACAGCGAAGCAGCGTAAGCTGTCCGCACAACTCCGTTCTTGCATCACAAAAGGGACCGTGTGCCATTGGCGCGCGGTCTCTTTGCGTTTGCGTCGCAAGACGACTCGACAACCGCCCGGACTCCCCCAGTTCCTTCACAATCGCTTCCCGTGCCCCGGGATTAGAGATCAGTCCTTATGGCAATCAGTTTCCTTGACCGTGAGCGGTCCATCGCTGCACCGGGTTTCAGCCGCTGGCTGGTACCCCCTGCAGCCTTAGCGATTCACCTGTCCATCGGTCAGGTCTACGCCTTTTCTGTCTTTAAGAACCCGTTACTCGCACTGCAGGGCGCAGACGGTGCGGTGTGGTCTCTGAAGGAAGTCGGTTACATCTTCTCCATTGCCATTGCCGTCCTCGGGCTCTCCGCCGCCGTCTTTGGTGCCTGGCTTGAAAAGGCCGGCCCGCGCCGAGCCATGTTCTACGCCGCCATCTGCTTCGGTGCGGGCTTTCAGATTGCAGCGCTCGGTGCTTCGTTACACAGTCTCGCTCTGATCTACCTTGGCTACGGCGTCGTCGGTGGCATGGGCCTCGGCCTGGGCTACATCTCGCCTGTCTCCACGCTGATCAAGTGGTTCCCAGACCGTCCGGGCCTGTCGACGGGACTAGCCATCATGGGCTTTGGCGGTGGCGCACTCATCGGTGCGCCCCTGGGCAACACGCTCATGGCTTACTTCAAAGCTGCAGGTCACGCGAACCCGATCCCGCTCACCTGGATCACCATGGGTTCGCTCTATTTTCTGTTCATGATGTTTGGCGTCTTCACCATGCGTGTGCCCCCGCCCGACTGGAAGCCCGCCGGTTACGTACCCAAGGCTGCAACTGGTCTGGTCAGTACCCACAACGTAGCGGTCGAACAGGCTTGGCGTACACCGCAGTTCTGGCTGTTGTGGATTGTCCTCTGCACCAATGTCACGGCCGGCATTGGCATTCTCGAGCAAGCCGCACCCATGATTCAAGATCTGTTCAAGGGCCGCATCACGCCCGGCGCAGCGGTCGGATTCGTGGGCATGCTCAGCCTCCTGAATATGGCCGGCCGCTTCTTCTGGGCCAGTGCTTCTGACGGCTTTGGGCGCAAGGCGACGTACTTCTGCTTCTTCACGCTTGGTCCGGTTCTGTACTTCCTGATGCCGTACACCGGTTCCGATCACATCAACTCGGTCCCGCTATTCGTGGTCCTCGCTTGCCTCGCATTGTCCATGTATGGCGGCGGCTTCTCGACGATCCCGGCATATCTCAAGGATCTCTTTGGCGGCTTCAACGTCTCAGCCATCCATGGCCGGTTGTTGACTGCATGGTCTACCGCCGGCATCATCGGACCGCTCATCGTCAACGGCATCCTGGACCATTACAAGACCGCCGGCCTCAACCGTCTCGACGGCTACCGCCTGGTCCTGTACATCATGGCAAGTCTGCTGGTCGTCGGCTTTATCGCCAACCTGTTGGTCCGTCCCGTCGCTGAAAAGTACTGGATGCGCGAGACTCTCGCCGGTGCAGTTGACGCCCCCGCCCATTAACGCACCGCGAAAGAGATTGCATGACAGAAGCACGCACCTCATCCCCCGCCTTGATTGCAGGCGCTTGGCTCCTCGTAGCGCTGCCGCTGGCCTGGGGCGTCTACAAGACCGGACTCAACGCGGCAAAGCTCTTCACCTCGCCACCAGCTGCAGCGGCGCCGGCCACTCCGGGCGTGAAGTAATAAGTCGCGCGCGGCGTGGGTAGGCGATTCATCCCGCATTGCGTGCGACTTAGTATCATCATCCTGTGCAACGAAGAAACCTTCCATGTTCCGCAGTGTCTCGCAGCTCGTCGAACGCGTCCCGCCCTCTACCTTTGCACCCCTCTAACGCTTTATCGCCTTTACGCGAGTGCCGCGCTTGACGCGCCCCGCGTTGCTTGGCGGCCGCAAGCCATTGGCTTCCGGTTCGGCTGTCCTTTGGTTCCTGCTCGTGTGGACACCCGTGATCGTCGCGCTCGGCGTCATCGTAATGGAATCGACGCCCAACTTCTCCGCAGATCACACATCCACGTGGATGCGAACCAGCTTCGAAGCACTCTTCGGCGCCGTGCCAGATGCCCGCTGGCCCGAGGTTCATCACTACATCCGTAAGACGGGGCACTTCCTCGGCTACGGCAGCATGGGGCTGGTTTGGTTACGGGCATGGTTGCTCACGTGGGTGACACCCATGAAGCATCTGTCCACGGCGACATGGCGCGCCTACTGCATCGCCATGGCTATCTTCTGCACCATGCTGATCGCATCGCTCGACGAAGTCCACCAGAGCTTCTTACCAAGCCGTACCGGCATGGTCACCGACGTGTTTCTTGACACAGCCGGCGCTGTCGTACTGATCTCGCTTGTCTCTGTGACCTGGCTTTTCGGCGTCAATAGAAAAGCATAGTGGTGAACAGGCTTTGGTAATGCACTGTAATGCACCAGGGGCACGGCATAAGCCGTGCCCCTGGTACTTGGAAATCATCCAAATCCACTAATCATGAATCACCGCGTGAAAGCGGTCCGCGTTGTTCCGACGAATCGTCCGCTTCATCGCTGAGACGCTACGATTCGACCGACGCACAAAACCGCGCACACGACGCGATCCAGCCATACGCCGTGGAATCCCCACCATCGAAAGTCCTAATGTCAGAACCGGTCCCGTCTGCACCATCGCGTTGCGGCGCATCGCAAGGTAGGCGAAGACGATCAGGTTCAACGTCAGTGCGCCACTCGTGTCCAGTAACACATCCCAGATCGAGGCACCGCGCGACGGCAAAAACATCTGGTGGATCTCATCGGCACTCGCAACGACCAGCGTGGAAGCAACACCGAAGGCACCCGCACGCAGCCGCAACGTGCTCCAGGTGCCGGCATACCTGCCACGCAGAACGGAGAGCCACGCGCTTGCGAAGAAAAGCCCCAGCAGGCCGTAGCCGGTGAAGTGGCCACCCTTACGCAGATAGTGGTTCAACATCTCTACAGCCGTAGCGCTACCGGTACCAAACAGCCCCAACAGCTCCCGCAACCAGATGCCGGTCTGACCGGCCCCCATCTTGTTCGTCGACTCCACGCAAATCACCGCGATGCCACAGAACACCGGAAGCCATGCGTATTGGTTGTTTTTCGGTGAAGCGGACGTCTTGATCAGGTTCATGCGGCAATCGTCTCCAGTACATGTATTAGTGCAAACAAGGAAGTGCACGGTAGAGACCATCGTCCTATGCATCGGTAAGTTGTTCTATCCAAGCGATCTATCGCAAATACAACCGTCCGGTATGTTTCTCAATGCGCAACAAACTACGCCACCCGGTGGAAGATATGACCGGGTAAACAATTGAGGTATTGCGCACTCTTTTGCAGCAAACTGCCCTACTTGCTGGAAATCTCTCCCTTTCGTTGACATTTCACTTGAATCCGGGGATACTAGTCAGAGTGTCTGAGCCTCCGTGCGTGTCTTTGTACCGCCGGTCCTCTTGCACATCGAAGTCTGCGCAAGCAGCTTCGTCAATCACCACGGCCGAACGGCTCGTCCCCCGCAGCAGTTGAGTAATCGCAATTCGGGGCGGGTTCAGCGTAGAAGTAACGCTGCGGACAAAGGGTGGGGCCCTCGTTGGGGAGCTTGAGCGAAAGCGAAAAGCTGTAGTCAACGCGAGGCATACCCACTGGGCTAGAAGAATCCATCAGCCCGCTTTGTCCAATGGTTCGTGCGGTGGGAGACAAAGGAATAGCAAATGGCTCGTAAGATTTCGAAGAATCTGGCAAAGGCGCGCGCGGCTGTTGAGCCCCGCCCCTACGCCCTGACCGACGCGGTCCCCCTTCTGCAGAAGATCAAGTATGCGAAGTTCGATGAGAACGTCGACATCACCCTGCGCCTTGGCGTGGATACTCGTCACGCCGACCAGATGGTCCGCGCGACTGTGATCCTGCCGCACGGCCTTGGCAAAACGAAGAAGGTTGCCGTCATCTCCACCGCTGAAAACCAGCGCCTGGCGACTGAGGCTGGTGCCGACATCGTTGGTGGTGAAGAGCTCGTTGAGAAGATCCAGAAGGAATCCTGGACCGACTTCGACGCCCTGATCGCAACGCCGGACATGATGCGCTCCATCGGTCGTCTCGGTAAGGTTCTCGGACCCCGCGGCTTGATGCCGAATCCGAAGACCGGTACGGTGACCACGGATGTGGCCGCTGCCGTCAAGGAAATCAAGGCCGGTAAGGTCGAGTTCCGCGCAGATAAGACTGCGCTTGTTCACGTTCCCGTGGGCAAGAGCTCCTTCGACGCGATCAAGCTGGTCGAGAACGCCATGACCGTCATCGGTGCTGTGGTGAAGGCAAAGCCTTCCGCCGCAAAGGGCAAGTACATCAAGGCGATCTATCTCTCGTCGACGATGGGCCCTGGCATTGAGCTGGATCAGGCTGTCGCCGATCTCGCCGCCAAGGCGTAACGACTTTCGCCGCAAAGCGCGGCAGATGTTTCCGATCGGGCCACTGTGCCCGGTTATCTGGGCCAAAGCCCAGCAGAGGATTGAACCATGGCATTGACCAAAGCAAAGAAGCACCAGAAGGTCGCGGGACTGGCAGCAGACCTCCAGGGCGCGACCGCTGCTATCATCGGCACCTTCTCCGCGATGACCGCGGACAAGGACATTGACCTCCGTAAGGTTGTTCGCAACGCAGGCGGTAAGTACAGCGTGCTCAAGAACAAGCTGGCTCCCAAGGCCGGCGCGGGCACCAAGATTGAGGGCGCACTCGGCGGTCTCAAGGGTGTCAGCTCCATCGCTTACACCTCGGGCGACCCCGTTGCACTCGCCAAGGCACTTGCCGGCTGGGTGAAGGACAACTCGCAGTTCACCTTTAAGCTGGGCATCGTCGACGGCCAGGTCCTCGACGTAAGCGAAGTCCAGGCTCTGGCAACCATGCCGGGCAAGGAAGAGCTCTTCTCCAAGCTGCTGTGGCTCATCAATGCTCCGGCACAGCGTCTGGCAACCGTCATCAACGCAACTGGTCGCGACCTCGCAGTCGTTATCAACCAGGGCGTCGAGAAGGAGAAGTTTGCAAAGGGTGCCGACGCACCCGTTGCAGAAGCTCCCGCGGCGGAAGAGGCTCCGGCAGTTGAGGCAGCACCTCAGATCGAAGCTGCTCCGGCAGCGGAAGACACCGAGGGTGCATCGCCGCAGGCGGTCGCTGCAGCGACCGAGGCTCCAGCCGAAGGCGCATAAAGATTCGCTCCGTTCAACCAGAAGGTGCGCAGTCTGGGCGCATCGGAAACCTTCCGGAAGAGCAGGGCAGCCGAAGCAGTACGAACGCTTCGGAGACGTAATCAGCAACACGAGTTTGTATCACCAGATTGATCTAAAAGGAAAACATCATGGCAGACATCCAGCAGTTGGAAGACGCGATCGTTAGCCTGAGCCTGCTCGAGGCTTCGGCACTTGTAAAGAAGCTTGAAGAGCGCCTCGGCGTTTCGGCAGCAGCAGCAGCTGTTGCAGCACCCGCAGCAGGCGGCGGCGCTGCAGCTCCCGTTGCAGAAGAGAAGACCGAGTTCACCGTCATCCTCAAGGATGCCGGCGCGAACAAGATCAACACCATCAAGATGGTGCGTGAAGTTACGGCTCTCGGCCTGAAGGAAGCGAAGGACCTCGTTGACGGCGCTCCCAAGCCCCTCAAGGAGAACGTTTCGAAGGACGAGGCAGCTGCGGTTGCCAAGAAGTTCGACGGCGTTGCAACGGTCGAAATCAAGTAGTTCCGGCATGCGGCTCCCGGCTTTCCAGCCGGGAGCCGCTTTGTCGTGTTTCATAAGTTGCACAAATCTTCCAATCGCAGTATCCTTACTTTTGGAAGATGACCGCCCTGCGTAGGACTGCGTAACGGCGCGACGGTCGAACACAAACGACAATCGAACCTCATCCGGCTCATCTGTGAGCCGGCCATTGCAAACCTCGGGCGGCGGAGGTTTGCGGTGCAGTCTGGAAGTAATAGCGGCAGCAACCCTGAGGCGGGCAACCTCACTAAGGGGCGGCAGGTATTTTCATCATCGATTCAGTGCAAAAGTCGGATCTTGCGCTCACGGGCATTCCTGTCCCTGTGAGCGATTTCGCGTCCCCGGAGAAATTTTCCGGAAGGCCGCAGTAGTCCGGCACTTGTTCGCAATGGTCCCAGGAACCAGAGAGCACGAAGACACTCACCCAGTTTTGTAGCAACCGAACGACTTTCGTATCAACCACCGGGTATTCTGCCCATTTCACTGCGCGCCAGGGTTCTCACCGAGGTAGAACTCCGGCAGTCTTCAAAGCGCACATCACCCACGGAAGAGCCGCCCACACGGCATCTTCCGGCTCTCAAGTCAGTCAACGCATCGGATGCGGCGACGTGGACAAGAGAGGCCTCGGCACGAACCAGGGGAGTCTCAACGTATGGCAAGCAACACCGAAACGCGCGCCCTTCGCAGCCGTCTCGATTTTTCGAAGATCCCAACCGCAATCCAGATCCCGAACCTCATCGAGGTACAGCGCCGCAGCTATGAGCGCTTCCTGCAGATGGACAAGCTCCCCCAGGAGCGCGAGGACAATGGACTCCAGTCGGTCTTCACATCCGTGTTTCCAATCACCGACTTCCGCAACGTCTCCGAGCTCGAGTTCGTCGATTACTCCATCGGCAACTGGGAGTGTAAGTGCGGTTACCTCAAGGGCCTGAACCACCTGCGCACGGCCTGCGTGAACTGCGGCCACATGGTCATCACCGACCCCTTCCACCCGGGCGACGTGCTCTGCCATTTCTGCGGTACCTACAACAAGAACACCCCTGACTTCTGCACCAAGTGCGGTGACCCGGTCGGTCTGCAACTGAAGTACGACCAGGCAGAATGCGAAGAGCGCGGCATGACCTACGCCGCACCGCTGAAAGTCACCATCCGGCTCAAGATCTACGACAAGGATCCTGAGACGGGCGTAAAGACCCTGCGCGACATGAAGGAGCAGGAAGTCTTCTTCGGCGACATCCCCCTCATGTCCGCCAACGGTACGTTTATCGTCAACGGCACCGAGCGCGTTATCGTCTCGCAGCTGCACCGTTCGCCCGGCGTCTTCTTTGAGACGGCGAACAACCGTACCTACTTCCTCGGCAAGATCATCCCGTACCGCGGTTCGTGGGTTGAGTTCGAGTACGACCAGAAGAACATCCTGTACGTCCGCATCGATCGCAAGCGCAAGTTCCTCGGAACCATCTTCCTGCGCGCGCTCGGCCTGCGTACGGACGAGGAGATCCTCAAGACCTTCTACACGGCAGACAACATCTCGCTGCGTGACGGCAAGATGTACTGGCAGATCCCTGCAGAGGGCACGACCAACATCGTCGGCATCAAGCCGGCAAATGCCATCAACGGCACAGACGGCACGGAGATCGTTGCGGCAAACCGCAAGATCAGCTCGTCCCTGCTGGCCAAGATGCGCGCAGGCGGCGTGACGGAAATCGAAGTTGCCCAGAGCGACTTCGACAATGCCATCTTCGCTGCCGATGTGGTCGATCTGACCACGGGCGAGCTGCTGTACGAAGCAAACCAGGAAGCCACCGCGGACAAGCTGCACAAGATTCTGCAGACCGGCTCCACGGGCTTTGAGGTCTTCTTCCCGGAGAAGGATGACGTCGGCAATATCATCACGAACACGCTCAAGCGTGACTCCGTGCGCAAGCCTGAGGAAGCTCTCATCGAGATCTACCGCAAGCTGCGTCCGGGCGATCCGCCGACGCTGGACACCGCGACCGCTCTCTTTGAAGGCATGTTCTTCGATCCGCGCAAGTATGACTTCTCGCGCGTGGGCCGTCTCAAGTTCAACATCAAGCTGTACGAGAGCCAGGACGCAACCAACCTGGACAAGCGCACGCTGACGCCGGAAGACTTCTACGGAACCATCCGTTACCTGCTCAAGCTGCGTCGCAACATCGGCCTTGTGGACGACATCGATCACCTTGGCAACCGTCGCGTCCGCGCGGTTGGCGAGCTGATGGAGAATCAGTTCCGCATCGGTCTTGTGCGTATGGAGCGCGCCATCAAGGAAAAGATGAGCGTCTACCAGGAGATGTCGACGGCGATGCCGCACGACCTCATCAACGCCAAGCCCGTGATGGCTGCCATCCGCGAGTTCTTCGGATCCTCGCAGCTGTCGCAGTTCATGGATCAGACGAACCCCTTGAGCGAGATCACGCACAAGCGCCGTCTGTCGGCCCTTGGACCTGGTGGTCTGTCGCGTGAGCGCGCTGGCTTCGAAGTCCGCGACGTTCACCCCACTCACTACGGCCGTATCTGCCCGATTGAAACGCCGGAAGGCCCGAACATCGGTCTCATCTCGTCGCTGTCGTGCTTCGCGCGCATCAACGAGTACGGCTTCATCGAGTCGCCTTACCGCAAGGTCAAGGACGGTCAGGTCGTCGACTACGTCGCCGTCACCAACGCGGGTGAGAGCGGCTTCCGTCAGGGTGATCCGATTGAGATCAACGAGTCGCACGCGCTCAAGCAGCAGCTGGCGAAGGATGGCAAGCGTGTCCTTGAGACCGAGCCGTTCTCGTTCTACCTGTCCGCATGGGAAGAGGATCGCCACACGATCGCGCAGGCAAACATCACGCTCGATGAGAACGGCAAGCTGACCGAAGATCTGGTCAACGCTCGCCGCCAGGGTAACTTCGTCCTGGTGCCGCAGGCTGAGGTCGATTACATCGACGTCTCGCCGAAGCAGCTCGTCTCCGTGGCCGCATCGCTCGTGCCCTTCCTTGAGCACGATGACGCGAACCGCGCACTGATGGGCGCCAACATGCAGCGCCAGTCGGTTCCCCTGCTCGTCGCAGAGGCTCCGTTTGTCGGTACCGGCATGGAAGGCGTCACCGCGCGCGACTCCGGCGCTGTGATCCTTGCCCGTCGTAACGGCATCATCGACTCGGTCGACTCCGAGCGCATCATCGTCCGTGTAGAAGGCGAGCATCACCCCACGCAGCTGTCGCGTGAGGTTGGTTCGGACATCTACCAGCTCACGAAGTTCAAGCGCTCCAACCAGAACACCTGCATCAATCAGAAGCCGATCGTCCGCAAGGGTGACCGTGTTCTGAAGGGCCAGGTCATCGCAGATGGTCCTTGCACAGAGCAGGGCGAGTTGGGTCTTGGCCGTAACGTGCTCGTCGGCTTCATGCCGTGGCGCGGTTACAACTTCGAGGACGCAATCCTCATCTCGGAAAAGCTGGTCCGCGAGGACTACTACACCTCGATCCACATCGAGGAGTTCGAGATCGAAGCGCGCGACACGAAGCTGGGACCGGAAGAGATCACGCGCGATATCCCCAACGTCTCCGAGCACGCTCTGCGTGACCTGGACGAGTCGGGCATCATCCGCATCGGTGCAAAGGTTGGTCACAACGACATCCTCGTCGGCAAGGTAACGCCTAAGGGCGAAACCCAGCTGACGCCGGAAGAGAAGCTGCTCCGCGCCATCTTCGGTGAAAAGGCCGGCGATGTTCGCGATGCTTCGCTCACGTGCCCTCCCGGTATCGAAGGCACCGTCGTCGACATCCGCATCTTCTCCCGCAAGGGTCAGGAAAAGGACGAGCGCGCGAAGTCCATCGAGCAGGAGCAGATTGAGAAGCTGGAGAAGAACCTGGCTGACGAAATCCGCATTCTGACGGACGAGCGTCTCAAGCGCCTTGAGGCAATCCTGGGTGGCAAGGAAGTGCAGGCTGACCTGCATGACGAGCGCACCAACAAGAAGCTGCTCTCGAAGGGCGATAACCTCGACCGCGATACCATCGAGCTGATCAGCACGCGCAACCTGAAGCGTATCCGTTACGCCGACAAGGATCCCCGCGTGAACGAGCAGATCGATGAGATCGAAGAGATGACCTCGCGCCAGATCGATGTTCTGCGCAAGATCACCAATGAGAAGATCAGCAAGCTGCAGAAGGGCGATGAACTGAGCCCGGGCGTCATCAAGATGGTCAAGGTGTACATCGCGATGAAGCGCCGTCTCTCAGTCGGCGACAAGATGGCAGGCCGTCACGGTAACAAGGGTGTCGTTGCTCGCATCCTGCCGGAAGAGGACATGCCGTACCTTCCCGACGGTACCCCCGTTGAGATCGTGCTGAATCCGCTTGGCGTGCCTTCGCGTATGAACGTCGGTCAGATCCTCGAGACGCATCTTGGATGGGCCGCGCACAAGCTGGGCGCCATGATCGCCGAGATGGCAGCACAGGCTGAGAATGCCAACGAGATCCGCGAGCTCTTCAAGGCGCGCTTCAAGGACACGGCTGCTCTCAACCAGCTGCTGGAACTGGATGACGAAATGACGGTGCGTGTTGCGGCCGGCATGAAGCGTGGCATCTGGTTCGGCACCGCGGTCTTCGACGGCGCACGTGAGACGGAGATCAAGGCGCTCCTCGCAGCGGCTGGTCTGCCCTCCTCGGGCAAGTCCGAACTGTTCGACGGTATGACCGGCGAGCCGTTCGAACAGCCGGTCACCGTTGGCTACATCTACATGCTGAAGCTGAGCCACCTTGTGGACGACAAGATCCACGCGCGTTCCATCGGACCGTACTCCCTCATCACGCAGCAGCCGCTGGGTGGTAAGGCACAGTTCGGCGGACAGCGCTTCGGTGAGATGGAAGTGTGGGCGCTTGAAGCTTATGGCGCTGCATACATCCTGCAGGAGCTGCTCACTGCCAAGTCCGACGATGTCTTCGGCCGTACCAAGATCTACGAAGCCATCGTGAAGGGCGAGGCGGCGATCGAGCCCGGCGTGCCGGAGTCGTTCAACGTGCTCATCCGCGAGCTGCAGTCGCTCTGCCTCGATGTCGAGCTGGTCAAGCAGGAGGATCTCAAGAAGATCCCGATGCTGCCCATCGCAGCTGCTGCTGACTAAGTCGTGTGAAGAGCAGGGGACTCATCCTCCCCTGCTCACCTCACGCGCAAACTTTTTGGATTAGGGCATGCGGCCCGCCACAAGTGACCGCGAACAGCAGCACAACCGCAGGACCGGCAAACCGCCGCGACTGCACGGAGACTAACAACATGTTCCGTTCGAGCCCCTTTGAACTGTCCGGCCCCATCACCGACTTTGACGCGATCCGTATCTCTCTCGCTTCCCCCGAGAAGATCCGTTCGTGGTCGCACGGTGAAGTGACCAAGCCCGAGACGATCAACTACCGTACCTTCAAGCCGGAGCGCGATGGCCTCTTCTGCGCGCGTATCTTCGGACCCATCACCGACTGGGAATGCCTCTGCGGCAAGTACAAGCGCATGAAGCACCGCGGCGTTATCTGCGACAAGTGCGGCGTTGAAGTCACACTGTCGAAGGTCCGTCGTGAGCGCCTGGGCCACATTGAGCTGGCTTCGCCCTGCTCGCACGTCTGGTTCTTCAAGGGCCTGCCGTCGCGTATCGGCCACCTGCTCGACATCTCGCTGCGCGAGCTCGAGGCTGTTCTTTACTTCGAATCGTACGTCGTCATCGACGCCGGTGATGCGCCCGTCAAGGAGCGCGAGATCATCAAGGACGAGACCCGCTTCCGCGAGCTCGACCAGCAGTACCGTCCCTCGGGCTTCAAGGCCATGATGGGCGCAGAAGCCATCAAGGAACTGCTCAAGCGCGTTGAGATTGAAGAGCTCGCCATTGAAATGCGCGAGAAGATGAAGGTCGAGCAGAGCCTTCAGAAGAAGCTGAAGTATGCCAAGCGCCTGAAGGTCGTTGAGGCCTTCCGTCGTTCGGACAACAAGCCCCAGTGGATGATTCTCGACGTGATCCCCGTGATCCCGCCTGAGCTTCGCCCCCTCGTGCCGCTGGATGGTGGCCGCTTCGCAACCTCCGATTTGAATGACCTGTACCGCCGCGTCATCAACCGTAACAACCGCCTCAAGAAGCTCATGGACCTCCATGCGCCTGAAGTGATTGTGCGGAACGAAAAGCGCATGCTGCAGGAAGCAGTCGACGCTCTGTTCGACAACGGCCGCCGTGGCCGCGTGCTGCGTGGCGCGAACAACCGTCCGCTCAAGTCGCTCTCCGACACCCTCAAGGGCAAGCAGGGCCGCTTCCGTCAGAACCTTCTTGGTAAGCGCGTCGATTACTCGGGCCGTTCCGTTATCGTCGTCGGACCAGAGCTGAAGCTCCACCAGTGCGGCCTGCCGAAGAAGATGGCACTTGAGCTCTTCAAGCCCTTCATCTACCACCGCCTTGAGCAGACTGGTCATTGCACCACGATCAAGCAGGCCAAGGAAATGGTCGAGATGCAGGAGCCCATCGTCTGGGACATCCTAGAAGAGGTCATCAAGGATCACCCGGTCCTTCTGAACCGCGCACCAACCCTCCACCGTCTGGGTATCCAGGCGTTTGAGCCGGTGCTCGTTGAAGGCAAGGCAATCAAGATCCACCCGCTCGTCTGCACGGCCTTCAACGCCGACTTCGACGGCGATCAGATGGCCGTTCACATCCCGCTGTCGCCGGAAGCACAGGTCGAAGCATCGGTCCTGATGCTCGCTGCGCACAACATCCTGTCGCCCGCATCGGGTCAGCCCATCACCGTCCCCACGCAGGATCTCGTCCTCGGTCTGTACTACGTGACCAAGGCCAAGGTTGGCGCGAAGGGCGAGGGCCGCGTCTTCGCGAACATCGAAGAAGTGCTGATGGCGCTCGAAGCCAAGCAGGTTGAGACGTTGTCGCCCATCCGTCTGCGTTACACCGGTCCCGTGCTCGATCTGACGACCGCGTATGACGACCAGGATCTGACGCACACGGAAGTTGTCGAGTACAACAAGCAGTTCATCTCGACGACCGTCGGCCGCGCCATCCTGAACGACGCTCTTCCTGACGGCATGCCGTACGTCAACGGCCTCCTCAAGAAGAAGGGCATCGGACAGCTCATCAACTACTGCTACCTGAACCTGGGCCTCGAAGTCACGGTGAAGGCGCTCGACCGCATCAAGGAACTCGGCTTCCATTACGCGACGCGTTCGGGTCTGTCCGTTGGTCTCGATGACATGGTCATCCCGGCTTCCAAGTACACCGTTGTGCACGAGGCCGAAAAGCAGGTCATCGCCGTGCAGCAGCAGTACCTGGACGGCGCCATCACCAACGGCGAGCGTTCGAACAAGGTCATCCAGATGTGGTCGGGAGTTACCGAGCGCGTCGCCGATGAGATGTTCAACAACATGAAGCAGGCTGACAAGGAAGGAGTCATGAACCCGATCTACATCATGGCCGATTCCGGTGCGCGTGGTTCCAAGCAGCAGATTCGTCAGCTCAGCGGTATGCGTGGACTGATGGCGAAGCCGTCGGGCGAAATCATCGAAGTGCCCATCACGGCAAACTTCCGTGAAGGCCTCACCGTGCAGCAGTACTTCATCTCGACCCACGGCGCTCGTAAGGGCCTGGCGGATACCGCGCTGAAGACCGCTGACTCGGGCTACCTGACCCGCCGCCTCGTCGACGTGGCACAGGACGTTATCATCACCGAGTCCGATTGCGGCACCACGCAGGGCATCTATGTCACGCCGATCATTGAAGCCGGCGAGATCATCGAGCCGTTGCGTGACCGTATCATCGGCCGCGTCACGCTGGAGCAGTTCAAGGATGTCGATGGCAAGGTCATCGTCAACGTGAACCAGGAGATCGACGAGACGAAGGCGACCGACATTCAGGCTGCCGGCGTTGAGAAGGTCAAGATCCGCTCGGTACTCACGTGCGAATCCAAGCGCGGCGTCTGCAAACTTTGCTACGGCCGTAACCTCGGTTCGGGCAAGATGGTCGAAATGGGCGAAGCCGTCGGCGTCATCGCGGCACAGTCCATTGGTGAGCCTGGTACCCAGCTCACGATGCGTACCTTCCACGTCGGTGGAACCGCATCGCGTGTCTCGGATCAGTCGCGCCTCGACGCCAAGAACGCCGGCATGCTGAAGTACATCAACCTGAACACCGTGCGCGCCAAGGACGGCAACCTGGTTGCCATGAACCGTTCGGGCCAGGTCGCCATCATCGACGACAAGGGCCGTGAGCGTGAGCGTTACCCCATCGTCTACGGCGCGAAGCTGCGCGTGGAAGATGGAGCTCAGGTCGACATCGGCACCACGATCGGTGAGTGGGATCCTTACACCTACTCGATCGTCACCGAAATCGGCGGCGTCATCCAGTTCAAGGATCTTCAGGAAGGCATCACGCTCAACGACGAAGTGGACGAAGTCACCGGCCTGTCGCGCCTGGTGGTTGCGGACGCTCCCGATGAAAAGCGTCAGCCCGCTCTGATGATCAACGGCCATGACGGTTCCAAGAAGCGTTACCTGATGCCGTCGCGTGCTTACCTGATGATCGCGGATGGAGAAGAGGTCGCCCCCGGCGACATCCTCGCCAAGATCCCGCGTGAGTCCACCCGTACCAAGGACATCACGGGCGGTCTGCCCCGCGTTGTGGAACTGTTCGAAGCGCGTAAGCCGCGTGAGACAGCCACCATCGCTGAGATCGACGGTGTCATCCGCTTCGGCGATGTGGTGAAGGGTCAGCGCAAGATCTACATCACCGGCGACAACGGCGAAGAGCGCGAGTACTCCGTACCCCGCTCCATCTACGTGAACGTGCAGGAAGGTGAGCGTCTGGCAGCCGGCGAAAAACTCTTCGACGGCCCGCTGAACCCGCACGACGTCCTGGCTGTTCTCGGCGAGAAGGAACTGCAGAAGTACCTGGTCAACGAGATCCAGGAAGTCTACCGTCTGCAGGGCGTGGCCATCAGCGACAAGCACATCGAAACCATCGTGCGGCAGATGCTGCGCTGGGTGAAGGTGGACGAAGTCAACGACACCAACTTCCTCATGGAGCAGCAGATCGACCGCTTCCGTTTCGACGCGGAGAACGATCGTGTTGCCAAGGAAGGTGGCCGTATCGCCACCGGCCGTCCGCTCCTGCTCGGCATCACCAAGGCGTCGCTGTCCACCGACAGCTTCATCTCGGCCGCCAGCTTCCAGGAGACGACCCGCGTCCTCACCGAGGCGTCCATCAACGGCGCCGTGGATACCCTCCGCGGCCTGAAGGAGAACGTCATCGTCGGCCGCCTCATCCCCGCCGGCACCGGCATGGAGTACTACCGCAACGTTCAGCTCTCACCCGAGCTGGAAGAGGCGGCAGCGAAGATCCAGCAGGAAGTCCAGGAAGCGCACGACGCCGAAGAGCGCGAGCTCGAAGCAATGCGTATGGAAGGCGAGCAGGAAGAGCTCGCCGCCGAATAACGGACAGCCACAACCGCTCCAAACCAGAAGGGCCGACTCGAAAGAGTCGGCCCTTCTGCTTGGTATCGCAAACTCCAACCGTTTATGACTCGCGGTGGCGCACGGACCCTCGTCCCATTCCCGCATCACACCCCGTGAAGGCCGCAGCACCGCACGCGAGCCACAGGAGCATCATGACCAAAAAACTCTCTCTCCCGGTAAGTGAAGACGACCACGCCCAGGGCAACGCCCGCGCCGCCGTCACACTCGTCGAGTACGGCGATTACCAGTGCCCCACCTGCGGCGTCGCCTACCCCATCGTCAAGCAGTTGCAGAAGCACTTCGGCGATCGCCTCCGCTTCGTCCATCGCAACTTTCCGCTGACCATGCACCGCTACTCAGAACCCGCGGCGGAGACTGCCGAGTTCGCTGCAAGTGAAGGCAAGTTCTGGGAGATGCACGACGCCCTCTACGAAAACCAATCCGAGATGAGCGGCGATCTCTTCCCTGAACTCGCCTCCGAGCTCGGCCTAAGCCCCCAAAAGCTCGAAGAAGCCCTCGACGGCAGCAATTTCACCGCACTCATCGAGAAGGACATCGCCAGCGGAGAAGCCAGCGGCGTCCACGGCACCCCCACCTTCTTCCTCAACGGCCTCCGCCACGACGCCCCCTTCGACTACGAAACCCTCAAAGCAGCCATCACAGCAGCAACCGAAAAGTAACCCAGCAACCAGGCCCAGTTCTGTCTTTCCTGACAACTCATACAGGAAGCGCACAAATCCGGGTGCCCCACGTCTCGCACCTGAGACGTGGGTATTTTAGCTTCGTAGAAACAAGCGGGAAGCCACAAAACCGGGTGCCCCACCTTCGCGCAGCTCAGGTGGGCATCGCGCGAAAGCGCGACCTTTTTCGGAGGGGCATGGCTTCAGCCATGCCATTACAAACCCAAAACAAAACCGGCTTCAGCCGCTGAGGGATCTCTGATCCGCCGGCACGCACCCAGCGGAGAGCCTCAAACGTGCGACCTACCTCGCACCCCCACCCAACTCCCGAATCTTCAAATTCCGAAACGAAACCGGAAACCCATGATCCTGCAGCAGCAGGTACCCGCTATCCTTCGCACCAAACCCCGGATAGCCACTGAACTTACTCGCCGCCACAACCTCCCTAAACGCAGGCGAATCGCGGTCGTACTCCAGCACCTTCACACCATTCAGCCAGTGCTCGCCATGCTTCCCGCGCACCACAATACGAGCGGTATTCCACTCACCGATGGGCTTGATCGGCTTATCCTTCGCCGCCGGAATCATGTCATAGAGTGACGCCACCGTCCGGTCGCCATCCTTGCCCTTCTTCGCATCCGGATGCACCGCATCGTCCAGCACCTGGTACTCAAACCCAATGGCCGACCCATGGCCCTCGTGGCCCGGCGTCATATCCAGGTCCACAAAGTACTTGATCCCGGAGTTCGCACCCGGTGAAAGCTTGAAGTCCACCGACAGCTCAAAATCCCCATAGGTGCGCGTCGACACAATGTCGCCACCATTGCCCGCCTCCTCACCGCCCGCCTCCGTCACGGTCAGCGCGCCATCCCGCACCGCCCATCCCGTCGCAGGAAAGCCACCACCGCGGGCACTCCGCCACCCATCGGTCGTCTTGCCATCAAACAGCAGCTGCCACCCGTCGGCTTTCTCCTTCGGCGTAAGCGTGTTCACCATCTGCGCAGACACAGCAGACGCAGCAAGCGAAAGACTCAACACAACGGCAGCAAGCGCTCTCTTCATGCCAAACAGCATAGCCCCAAAATGCAACCGGGTGCCCCACGTCTCGCACGTGAGACGTGGGTTCTTCAGCTACCGATAAAACAAGCGGGGAAGCCGACTGGGTGCCCCACCTTCGCGCAGCTAAGGTGGGTATCGCGCGGAAGCGCGACTTCTTTCGGAGGGGCATGGCTTCAGCCATGCCATTACAAACCCAAAACAAAACCGGCTTCAGCCGCTGAGGGATTTCTTATCAGCCGGCACGCACCCAGCGAAGACCTTAGAACGGGTGGGATCTACCGCCCGCTACCCGCCAACTCCCGAACCTTCACATTCCGAAACCACACCGGAAACCCATGGTCCTGCAGCAGGATGTAGCCCTTCCCGCCATGCCCATAACTAGGAAACACCTTGTACTTACTCCCTGCCAGAATCGCCTGAAACTCCGGCGAATCCAGGTCATACTCCAGCACCTTCACACCATTCAGCCAGTGCTCGCCATGCTGCCCACGCACCACAATGCGCGCCGTATTCCACTCGCCTACAGGCTTGATCGGCTTATCCTTCGCCGCCGGAATCATGTCATAGAGTGACGCCACCGTCCGGTCGCCATCCTTGCCGCGCTTCGCATCCGGATGCAGCGCATCATCCAGCACCTGGTACTCAAACCCAATCGGCGACCCATGCCCGTTATGCCACGGCATCAGGTCCAGGTCCACAAAGTACATAATCCCGGAGTTAGCACCCGGCGAAGTCTTGAAGTCGACCTGCAGCTCAAAGTTCTCATAGGTGCGCGTCGTAACAATATCGCCACCATTGCCCGCCTCCTCGCCACCCGTCTCCGTCACGGTCAGCGTGCCATCCTGCACCGCCCACCCCGTCGAAGGAAAGCCACCACCCCGGGCACTCCGCCACCCATCCGTCGTCTTGCCATCAAACAACAGCCGCCAACCCTCGGTTTTCTCCTTTTGGGTAAGCGTATTGACTGCCTGCGCAGACACGGTGGACGCAACAAGCGAAAGACTCAACACGACAGCAGCAACCACTCTCTTCATGACGAACAGCATACCGCTTCAAAGGTATCTACACCCAGCATTCGCCGACCGTTTGTCGACCCTTATTATTATCGTCCGGCAGTCACGAACAGTAGTTAGGTATCTATGGTGCGACTAGGGCCAAGAGTCATGAGTGCTAATGGTAGGACTACTTCCAAACGTCAATGCTTTGTAATGGAACAACGCGTCATAGCTTGGCCATGTAGCAGTAAGACGCCGAAAGGGCTCTCAAGATTTAGGGCCGACCGGAAGCGTAGTCCCCAGGGCCCGTCGGAGATCAAAGTGCTTATTCACGAGATTGCTCACATCCTGATACATCTCCAAGTCATCGACTCCACCGTGTATTGCGACGCTAAGCCGGTCATAGCAGCTCTTCAGAGACGGCATGGCTGCCCGATGCGTTTCAACTAAAAGGGCAGAATAAGCGTCGAGTAACTCGTCCCCTGTCGTGCGGCCTTCAAGTCTGGTCACGCGACGGGCAAACTGCTCGATAAAGACCCGCAGGTATAGAATCGCAGCTAGAGTCATTCCGCATTGGTGCGAGAGTATGCTGGCTTCCATGTAGCCTCGTTCTTCTTCCGGAATGTACTTTGCCACTGCAATTCCCTCAATCGGAGACCGGCCATCAATGGAGAGGTGTGTCTTCGTTCGCCGAATGATAAAGGTGATCGGGTCGCCCTTGCATATCTGACATTGATAAGCGATACAAAAGATTTGCAGTGAATCGGAAAGTGGCGCTTGAAGCTTAACCGTCACTTCGGCGAAAGGGTTATGAGACCGAGTAATGTCCTGATGGTATATCTCCGCAAATGCCTCTCTGCATTTGCAACTTGGGCAGAATAGCTTCATGTTTCGCAGCACAATGAACGGTTGTCGCGCGTTCACGTCCACGTCCTCGTCTGATCGGAGCAATTGAAAAGGGCGGGAGATGTAAGCGTCGAAACGGTCTAGTACGCCTGATTCGGCCCAAAGCGAGTTCTTGTCGTGCGGAACCTGAGATCGATCGGTTTCGAGCTTTACCCGCTGATATAAATGCTTCGTTTCAATCAGAGCTTTGAACTTCTGGTTTAGGTCGTCCCGGAAAAGCTGCTGCAGCAAGAGCGATGGGTCGGAAGTATTTGCCATGAGGTGAACTATTTATAGAACATTTTCAGCGGCAAAAGTTGCAAGCGCAATTCACTGGTGACTCACCGTGAGTAGAGACGCCTTGACACCGATGCGCGTTCGAGGCCGCCGTAAAACGCGGGAGAAGTGAGGACAGTAACAGACGCCCGTCGGCGCCTGTTACTGTCCTGCGAGCGGACCTTCAAGCCACCGAAAGATTCACATCAATATTCCCGCGCGTAGCGTTCGAGTACGGACAAACCTCGTGCGCATCATGCACCAGCTTCTCAGCCTGCTCCCGCTCAAGACCGGGCAGATGAATGACCATGTCCACGCCAATGCCGAAGCCCTTGCCACCATCGGCCACCGGCCCAAAGCTAACGGATGAGTCGATTGACACATCCTTCAGCACAATCTTCTGCGGACCCGCAATGAGCTGCATCGCGCCGATGAAGAACCGTTTACAGTCCGCCCAACGTGGGCACGAAACGGGTGCCCCATTCTTTCGCGGCACTATCGCGAAAGGGTGGGTTATTCGCGCAAAGCGCGAACCTCTTTCGGAGGGACATGGCTTCAGCCATGCCATCTACCTCCCAAAGAAAACCGGGCTTCAGCCCCTGAGGGATTTGCCCTCATCAGCTGAAGCCTGTTCCTGTTGGCCAGATCGATGGCACTGCTAAACATGCCGCTCCGCAGCAATGAGCGCCAAAGGCGCGACCCATCTTAGCCCAGGCCGAAGGCCTGGGTACGCCATCGCCCAAGCCCCAGAGGGCTGAAAGCCCAACCTATAACATCGCTCGAAAGATGCGGAGGAAGGCACGAATCGTAAGGGCACGGCTTTCAGCCGTGCCGCACCAGCCCCCAAAAATGAAAGGGGCTTCAGCCCCTGAGGTCTGCTTGGCAATCCCAAACGTCCCTCAGCGGCTGAAGCCGCGACCTTGAGACCCAGCATACTTACTTCTTCAACGCACCCTCAATCGCCGCAATTACCTCCGGCGAATCCGGCTTGGTCGCCGGCTCAAACCGGTTCACCGGCTGACCATCCCGGCCAATCAGGAACTTGGTGAAGTTCCACTTGATCTCACCGCTAAAGTTAGGATCCGTCGTCTTGTCCGTCAGGTACTGGTACAGCGGCGTCTTGTCCGCACCCAGCACCGATACCTTCGACATCATCGGAAACGTCACGTGATACTTCCGATTGCAGAAGGTCTTGATCTCCGCCTCGGTACCCGACTCCTGCCCGCCGAAGTTATTCGCCGGCACGCCGACAATCACCAGACCCTTGTCCTTGTACTTCTCATAGACCGATTCCAGCGCAGCATACTGCGGCGTGTAGCCGCACGCACTCGCCACATTCACGACCATCAGGACCTTACCCTTATAAGGCGCCAGCGAAGTCTTCTCGCCATCGATCGTCTTCAGCGGGTACTTATAAACTTCCTTGGCCGTCCCGGCATACGCCGCCAGGCTCGAGCAAAGCAACAACAGCATCATCCGTGTCCGCACAGTCCCACCCCACTCACATAGTTTGCTAACTGCCGGAATTATAAGTTCGCACCAACAGGAACGCCCACCATCGGGTGGGCGTTCCGTTTGCATCAGGCGATCCTAGCGACGACCGCCGCCGTCGTGTCCACCGCCACCAGGACGACCGCCGCCACCATCGGGACGACCACCGCCCTGGAAACCACCGCCACCGGGACGACCACCCTGGAATCCACCACCACCGGGGCGTCCACCACCTTGGAAGCCACCAGGACGTCCGCCACCCTGGAAGCCACCACCGGGCCGTCCACCGCCGCGATAGGCCCCGCTGCCGGTACGGTACTGATTACCCGCGAAGCCATGGATCTCACCGCCGCGATAGTAGCCAGGCGCACCGCGGCCCGGGAACCCTCCGCGATAGCCGAAGTGTGGGTCGTAGTGACGATTCACCGAGCCGCGAAAGCCCGCAGGACCACGGAACCACGGACCCGCGCCGTAGAACGCGCCATTGTTGAACCAATCCTGTCCGTAGTACCCGTAAGGCGAGCAGTTATACGGCGCATAGTCGTAATAACCGTATGGACACTGCGGTGGTCCGCCGCCAATGTTCACTCCGAAAGAGATCTGGGCAGGTGCAGCCGGCGCAGTGCCGAAAAACAGTACAAGTGCAGCCGCGACCGGCATCCACACCTTCAAAATTGTTTTCACAGGATTACCTCAGCTCAGTGGGAGTCCCCCGCGACCGCGCGAGTTGTGCGGTATCGAGCATTGCGCTTGAATCGCACCACTTTGCTTCCCAAACCTGTCCGCAACGCAGAAAGAGCGCCCACATGGGGCGCTCTCTCAAATGAACTCTGCTGGCCTAGCCTTTGTCCTTGTCCTTCGGCGGAAACTTCTTGAACATCTTGTCGATCGAGATATTCAGCCGCCGCGTATTCGTACTCGCATGGCTGCTCACATTCGAGGTCGAGATGCCGCGAAAGACCAGTTTCTTCGTCCGCGTGTCATACAGGTCGACCACCAGCGTACCGACGGGGATCTGCTCTACACGCGTGATCGCCGGGCCACCACCGAAGCCGCCCCACGGCCCACCCCATCCGCCGCCAAAGCCATAGCCGCCGCCCCATCCGCCATAGCCCCAGCCGGGACCAAAGCCGTTGTAGAACGTCGTGTACTCCTGCTGATTCCGCACGCTGCCAATGGCACGCACAGCCAGGTCGCAACCGCTCTGCACTTCCACAGGCGCTGCGCCCGGATCGTTGCGTGTCCGCAGCGTCTGTCCCGACTGCTTCAGGCCGCGGTGCGTCAGCGAAACACCCAGCGAGTCGCGCAGGCGTCCCTCATATAGCGGATCGGCGGCATGCACCCGATCGACGCAGAAGGTGTGGTAGCGGCTGAAATCCGCATGATGGTCATAATCCGTGTGGACGCTCTGCGCCTGACACGTGCCCGCGAAAAAAGCGGGCGCAGCTACAAGCAGAGCAGCTACTGCAATCGTTCCAGGAATGGTGCGCATGTTGAACTCCTTCTCGTTCCTGCCTATTGGACGAGCCGGAGCGCCGGCAGGTGACTGCCGGTACGCGCAGTGAGCAAAAGTTGAGCAGATCGTCTAGTTGCCCGTTTGCGTCAGAATCTTCTGCACATCCGCTGACATCGGCTTGTTCGCAACCGAGAGCAGGTTGCTTACTTCCCACATCTCCGTATCGCTCAGCACCTTCACATACGAAGGCATGCCCGTAAGCCGGATGCCATTCTTCACGCGCCAGTACGTCGCACCAACCGGATCATCCGACACCCCAACCACCGCGCCGCCACGGTGCTTCTCCCAAAGCTGCGGCGCATCCGGGAACATCTGCTCGCCAACCTTTGAGGTCGCACCCGGAACGCCATGGCAGAACGCACACTGCTTCATGTACACACCCGCACCAGCCGTCAGCGTCTCCTCATGGATCGGTACAGGTGAAGCCGCCGGCATCTCTTTGCTGATGCGGTGCGACAGAGGCTTGTGCACGATCTGCGCCTCCATCGGGAATGAAGGATCGGCCACGGCAACCGGCGGATGTCCGTAGTTCAGATACAGCCAGCCATAAACCGGCAGACAAAGCATGCCGAGCAGGAGAAAGAGGATCGCGATGGACGACTTCTTCATGAGGGCGGAACTCCAGTAGGTCAACGCTTGCAGAACGTCAGATCAGCAGACAGTACATACCTGAACTCATACTTAAGACCAGCGCTTATTCCGCGCTCTCTTCCATCTCTTCTTCCACGACCTCACCGGCATCCTCCACCGGCTGATCCAGCTTGATGGCATACCGGGGCGCAAGCTCCGGAGCATAGCGGGCGATGTCCTTCCGCAACCGGAGCAGCGACAGATCCTTCGCCTTGCTCTCCAGCATGATGTCCGTCTCCAGGTGCTGAATGCTCCGCAGAAACGTGATCGTCTCGAAGGGATTGTTGAAGTCGGCATGCCCCGTCCAGATGGGCGGAACCAGAACCGTCTCCTTCAAACCCGTTTTTCTACTGAGACGTTTCATTTCGCGCATTTCCGTGCGCGCACAGCTGAAATGAAGCTTTGGACGAACACCCGTCGGCCACGTCTTCAGGAACCGCTCCAGCGTAGGCACCAGGGGCAATCCCTCGGGGTTCATGCACCAGTGATGCTGGTAGTCGAAGACACACTTCACACCCGTACGTTCATGAATCGAAAGGACATCCGCCGCCGAAAAGCGGATGTCATCATTTTCCAGAACCATCCGCCGACGCACCGACTCGCTCAAAGTCTTCCAGGTTTTCACCCAGTTGTCACACCCGGCCCTGCGATCCCCATAAGCACCGCCCACATGGATCACCATGATCGCCTCCGGCGGTAACTCCATGTAATCCAACATCTTAGCCTGCGATTCCAAGTCCGCCACAGACCGCTTCGTCAAAGCCGGGTTCCCACTATTCAAAACAATGTACTGCGAAGGATGAAAACTAAGCCGCAACCCCTGCGCCCGCGCCAGTTTGCCAATATGTTCCAGATCCCCGCGCGATTCCTCAACCATGTTGTGGAACTGCGGCATATCCGGATGCGTGTAATAGGGCGCTAAGTCACTGCTCATCCGGTACATACGGATGTCATGCTGCCGCAGATACCCAAAGATCTCGCACAGATACCCAAGCGAAACCCGTAGATGCGGGTTTTGCTGCCAACGACGCGTGTCGTTGCTCTTCAAATCGCTACGCCCCATCACCTTCACAGGAAAGCCAAGACGCATCGCATCCGCGGGGAAGGGAGGCATCGTAAGGCCATCGTCATCGGTAGCAGGCCACCCGCAAAAACTCATGGGATTATCGAGCCGGCGCTGCTCGAGCTCTTCCGCCGCAGTCTTCTGCTGCTCGCGAGCGGCCTTCATGCTGGCCTTCTTTTTCGCGGCTTTTTCCTTCACTTTGCGCGCGGCTTCTCGTTCGGTCAGGACCGGCTTCGGCTGCTTTGCGCTCTTGATCTCAGTTGACTTGGCTGCTGCTTTTTTCGCACTCATCACGCATCATGTGATGCGCGTAGAGCACCGGAACTTGTGCGTGTTTCGCCCTGTGTTCACCGCATGAGAAAATAAGAGACGATGATCTCAGTCTCGAATGTCACGATGCGGTACGGCTCGAAGATTCTCTTCGAAGACGTATCCACGCAATTTATCTCAGGCCGTCGCTACGGTCTGACCGGACCCAATGGTGCCGGCAAGTCCACGTTCATGAAGGTACTCACAGGCGAGCTGGAAGCGCAGAAGGGCATCGTTGTTCGCCCACGCAAGCTCGGCATCCTTCGCCAGGATCAGTATGCCTTCGACGCGTATCGCGTGATCGATACCGTTATCATGGGCAACGCTCCTCTGTGGGCCGCTCTGGAAGAGCGCGAGAACCTGTATAACAAGGCCGAGCTGACCGACGAAGACGGCAGCCGTCTGGGCGAGCTCGAAGGCATCGTCGGCGACGAGAATGGCTACGAAGCCGAGGCCGATGCCGCCATTCTGCTGCAGGGCCTCGATATTCCTGACTCTGTTCACGAGCGCAAGATGAGCGAGCTGCAGGGCGGCCAGAAGGTTCGCGTGCTGCTCGCGCAGGCCTTGTTCGGTTCGCCGGATGCGCTGCTGCTGGACGAACCCACGAACTATCTCGATCTTGAATCAGTGCACTGGCTGCAGGACTTCCTGCTGGCTTACCGTGGCACGCTCATCACCATCTCGCATGATCGTCACTTCCTGAACGCCGTGTGCACGCACATCGCCGACATCGATTACCAGACGATCATCACCTATAACGGTGGCTACGACGACATGGTGCTGCAGAAGGTCAGCGTGCGTACGCGCATCGAGAGCCAGAACGAAGAGCGCACCAAGAAGATCGAGCAACTGCAGGACTTCATCGCGCGATTCAGCGCAGGTACACGGTCCTCGCAGGTGAACAGCCGCAAGAAGGAAGTGGAGCGTCTTGCCACAACTGAGTTGGCGCGGTCGAACATCCAGCGCCCGTTCATTCGCTTCGACACGCTTCGCCCCAGCGGTAAGCATGTGCTGGACGTAGAAGGCCTCAGCAAGACGTATGACACTCCTGCTCCTGATGGCACGCACGGACCTGTCTTCGCTCCCTTCACCTCGCAGTTGATGCGCGGTGACAAGGTCATGCTGATCGGCCGTAACGGTACCGGCAAGACGACGCTGATCAAGTCGCTACTGTCGGGCTTCCCCGATGTGCAGGACAGCGACTTCGACCGCACGCAGGGCGACGTGAAGTGGGGCCATGAGGCGCAGATCGGCTACTTTGCACAGGACCATAAAGCCGCCATTCAGATGGGCACGACCGTCGCGGAGTGGCTGCACGGCTTCGACTCGAAGAAGTCGACGGAAGAGATCCGCGGCATCCTGGGACAGATGCTGTTCCGTGGCGAAGAAGGCACCAAGCGCACGGAAGCGTTGAGCGGTGGCGAGGCGGCACGGCTCCTTTTCTGCAAGCTGATGCTGCAGAAGCCGAACATCCTCATTCTGGATGAGCCTACAAACCATCTTGATCTTGAGAGCATTAATGCGCTCAACGAGTCACTGCAGAAGTACGAGGGCACACTGTTGTTGGTGACGCACGATCAGGATCTGATCGAAGAAGTTGGCACACGAGTGTGGCACTTTGAGCATGGCAAGGTCACCGATCACAAGGGACCCTACGCGGAATATCAGCAGCAGTTGGCAATGACAGCGAAGTAATAGTTTCGAACACAGAGTTCACAACGCTTCTCACGATGTTCACCTGCGCTATCGGGAACGCTGTGCGAAGGTTGTGAACTTTGTTGTTACAGGCAGTAGTTGAGGTGACGCAGTGGAATACGAAGAGCCGATCAAAGCTGAATCGAAGAGCGTGCTGGGCCAGCCGATGCAGACGTGTGGCTGCGATCCGATGACTGGCTTCTATCGTGATGGCTGCTGTGATACAGGACCGGATGATCTTGGCGTGCACACCGTGTGCTGCATCGTGTCGGAGGAGTTCCTCGCTGTGTCGAAGCACCTTGGCAATGACCTGTCGACACCGATGCCGCAGTATGGCTTTCCGGGCCTGAAGGCAGGCGATCGCTGGTGCGTCTGCGCTGCCCGTTGGCTGCAGGTTTACCAAGCCGGAGCGGGGTGCCCGGTGGTGCTGGAAGCGACGCACGAAAACACATTGCGTATTGTGCCGTTTGACGTCCTGCTTCAGCACGCTGTCATCCCTGACAAACTGCACTAAGAGCACTCGAAATCGAAGTAAGTCAGCTTCCGATACACAACAGAATCAGGCTACAGAAATCAGTAAAAGCCTCCGAAAAGCGGGATTTATCCCCGTTTCGGAGGCTTTTTTGCGCTGTTTGTTTCAACTTCATCTTTCTTGCTTGACAGGTAGCGGGACTGTGCCCGACCGTAGAACTTAATCCCCAATTTGCGATTTCGGCTGTCAGTGAGTCCTGACGCTATTCGATCGGAACGCAGCCCTCGTCCGGTATAGGACGAAGTTTCTAACCCCAGGAATCACCGCGTTCGGTGCCGGGGGAAATTGAAGTCTTTAGGAGTACGCCAGTTGAAGAACTACTTCCTTTCCAATAAAGTCTGGGCCACGGCAGTTCTCGCCTGTGGTCTTACCTCGGTAGGCACAGCGCTCGCGCAGAATGCCGGTACGGCCACGATCACCGGCAACGTCACGGACAAGAGTGGTGCGGCGGTTCCTGATGCGCAGGTCAGCATCATCAACACGGAGACGGGCGCTACCCGTACCTTTACGACGAACTCGGCGGGCGTGTACACCAGCACCTTCCTCCAGCCGGGTAAGTATGAAGTCGTAATTGGTGGCGGTTCCTTCGGCAAGATCGATCAAAAGAACGTCAGCCTCAACGTTGGTCAGACAGTCACTATCGACGCGGCATTGCCAGCAGCCAGTGTGTCGACGGAAGTTTCGGTATCGGATACGGCTCCGCTGATCGACACGGACAAGGTTCAGATCTCGCAGAACGTAGGCGAAGTCCTGGTGAGCAACCTGCCGGTCAACGGTCGTCGCTATGACAACTTCGTTTTGCTAACGAACAACGTGGTGCCGGACGGAAACAGCGGTCTCATCTCCTACCGCGGTGTCTCTGGTCTGTACAACACCAACCTGATCGATGGCGCCAACAATCAGCAGGCGTTCTTCTCGGAAGCTCGTGGACGCGCGATTGGCGCCCCGTATGTCTTCTCGCAGGATTCGATCAAGGAGTTTCAGTCGTCCACTTCGGGATACTCGGCTGAGTTTGGTCAGGCTGCCGGCGGACAGATCAATGCGATCACCCGCAGCGGTAACAATACGCTGCACGGTGACCTGTTCTATTACCTGCGTTACCCCTCGCTGAATGCACTCGATCCACTCTCGAAGTTCCAGGGCCGTCAGCCGGGTGCAAGCCAGTTCCTTCTTACCCCAACGGTCCATCAGCAGCAGCAGTTTGGTGGCTCCGTAGGTGGTCCGATCATCAAGGACAAGCTCTTCTACTTCTTCACCTATGACGGTTTCCGCAAGGTCAACCCGCTGCTGTACACCTCGTCGATCCCTACGGGTACGTTGGCTGGTTACACCTGCCCGGCTCCCGTAACGGCAATTCAGTGCGCTGCTGCGAAGTCCTTCATCACGGGTAACCTCACGGCGGCATCGCGCAACCTGACGCAGGATATTTTCTTCCCGCGACTGGACTACCAGCTCAGCAACCGTGACCACATCTCTGCCGAATTCAACTTCCAGAACTACAAGCAGCCGAATGGCTACACCACGTCTGCAACGGCAAACAACAGCTCGGCTTCGACCAACGGCCGCGCGGACTTCCATGAGCGCATTTTTATTGCGAACTGGGAGCATGTGCTGACATCCAGCTCTGCCAATCAGGCGCGTTTCCAGTGGTCGCGTGATCTGGAAGTGACGCAGGCAAACTCACCGGGACCGAACGTTTCCATCTCGGGCCTGTTCTCTTACGGTCTGCCCAACGCACTGCCGCGTGGTGCATTCCCCGACGAGCACCGCTGGCAGGCGAGCGACACGTACTCCATCACCAAGGGTAAGCACACGCTCAAGGCTGGCGTGGATTTGAACTTCATCCACGAGCAGATTCAGAACCTGTTCCAGGGTGGCGGTCTTTACACCTATTCGGCTCTGACGGGCCAGTGCGCTTCCGGTGTACAAACTGCTGGTTGCGCTACGGTCACCGGTGCTCTCGCGGCGTTCCAGAACTATGTACTGGACGTGTTCAATACCAATCCGGCTGCAGGCCGCCGCTACTCCAATTTCACCCAGGTCAACGATCCCATCACGGGCGCCGGCAAGGATGATTTCTGGAACAAGGATCTCGCGGTGTTTGCGGAAGATTCCTGGAAGGTGCGCTCGGACCTGACGGTCAGCCTTGGCCTGCGTTATGACGTGCAGCTCGTGCCGCAGCCGCCGCGCCCCTACACCAACAGCGCAAACGGCGCGCCCAGCCCGCTCGGCAATGCAGTTACCAGCACTATCAACACGAACTACAAGATGTACCAGCCCCGCCTTGGATTTGCATGGAGCCCGATCCCGGGAACCGTGGTGCGTGGCGGCTATGGAATCTTCTACGGTCTGACTTCGAATTCGACGTTCTACGCAACACGCGTCGAGAACGGCGTCTTCCAGCAGCAGTACAACTTCCCCGTTATCAGCACACCAACCTGCACGATCATCGCGACAACCTGCCCGACCGCAAATACGCTGACCACCTATTCATTTGCCGCTGGTGCACCGCAGAACACGAACGTGCTCTTCACGCCGCCGGGACCGACGCTTGCTGCTCCATTCGCTGGTGCGAATACGCCCATCGTTCAGGGCGCAGGCGCTGCGGCTGCGCAGACGTTCGCTTTCCGCGGACAGGATAAGAAGTTCAGCAACCCGTACACCCATTCGATCGATCTCGCTGTGGAGCAGGAGCTGCCGGGCAAGATCAGCCTGTCGCTCGCATACGTCGGCACGCGTGGTATGCGTCTGCCGTACTTCATCGATTCGAATCTGAATCGCACATCACTTACCCGCACGTACAACATCACGGAAGCCAATGGCGCAGTTCGCGCTATCACGGTTCCGTTCTATGCCACGACGTCTACCGGCGGACAGGGACGTTTGTCCCCGAACGACGGCATCATCCTGACGGGCTACAGCGGTCTGAACACCTGGTATAACTCCGGCGCTTTCTCGATCCGTAAGAGCATGTCGAACGGTATCGAAATGCTGGTGAACTATACCTGGTCAAAGAATATCGACGGTAGCCAGGTCTCCGGTCAGAACGGCACCTTCAACGGAACGAACACGATTCTCGATCCGTTTAACCTGAAGCTGCCGGGTACGCTTGGTGAGTATGGTCGTTCGGATCTGGACATGCGCGGGCGCTTCGTCGGCAGCGTGGTCTATGCCCCGAAGTTCAACATTGCCAACCGTTATGCTCGCTACGCGGCCAATGGATGGACCGTGTCTGGAACGGCGACGGAGCAGACTGGTCTGCCTCTGACTGCAACGATGTCGGGTAACAACACCGGCGGTATCGATGGTGGCGTTACGGGCGGTCAGGTCAGCCTGTTCGCATCCAACAGCTCGGGGCGAGCACCGCAGATCAAGCGTAACGCGATCCCCGGACCGGGTATCCGTAACGTCGATGCACGTGTCTCGCGCGATCTTCCGATCCACGAGAACATCCGCATGCAGTTCTTCGTGGAAGCGTTCAACGTTGCGAACCGCCGCCACATCATCTCGCAGAGCACCACGGCTTACCAATTCAACACGGCAACGACGATCGGACCCTACACGGCAGTGCCGTTCGGCAATCCGACCTCTACGAGCAGCGTGCTGTTTGGACCGCGTCAGCTGCAGTTCACGGCGAAGTTGTTCTTCTAACTCGTCGTTTGCACTTACAACGAAAAGCCCCGGCAATTGCCGGGGCTTTTCTGCGTTTGCGTGTCGGAAAGAGAAAAGCTCCGGCAGTTGCCGGAGCTTTCAAAAGGTGGTGCACCCGAGAGGATTCGAACCTCTGACCTACAGCTTCGGAGGCTGCCGCTCTATCCAGCTGAGCTACGGATGCGTTGCTTTAGTGTACTACTGTGCGTTTGGTTTGCCAGTGGCTTCCTTGTTCTTGCGGAGCTCTTCCATGGCGGAGCCGATGAGTTCCTTTGCGTCATTGATGCCGCCCATCACGGCTTTCAGGTCGAGTGCGGGTTGGCCTGGGTGGCGTGTGGAGACGCAGTAGACGCCGTGCTGGCCTATGAGTGCGAGGGCGTCGGTGAGGATATCGAGCGAGACGGCGAGGCGCCCACGCTCAACGCCCATCATGAATTCGTACTTTTCGAGCTCGTCTTTGTGGTCCCAGAAAACTGCCATTCCTAAGGGTAAATGGATGTTTCCTGCACTGATTGAGACGTCTCAGTCACACTTGGTGCGTGCCGGCCGCTTTTTCTTGTGGATTCGGCTCGTTGGAGGGCGCCTCTTACTGGCAGAGGTCGTCCATTTTGGGTAGGGCTGGGTGTGGCGGTAGCTTGATGCCTTTGGTGGCGGCGGCTGCTTCGAAGGTGGCTGGGTTGGCTTCGGGGACGATGTTGCGGTCGCTTGCGTAGAAGGGATCGGACTCGGCTTCTTCGAGGGTGATGAAGCGGAAGCCTCGCTGCTGGTAGAGCGCCAGGAGGCCGGGGAGCAGCTTGGCGTCGAGGGCGCCTACGTGCATGAGGAGGACGTAGGGGATGTCGTGGCCGAAGACTGCTTTGGAGGCGCTGCGGGTGTAGGTGATGGTTTCGTCTGCGGCCTTGAGGTAGCTGGCTTCGAGGTTTGCGATGGCGGCTTCATCGTGGGTCTGGACGCAGCGTGCGTAGGGAGTGTTCCAGGCGTAGTCGCCGAAGCTCATGGTGACGGAGGCGATGTGGTATCCCTGCGTCTTCAGGAAGGCTCGGGCTTCGGTTCGCTTCTCGTCGTGTCCTTCGGCGAGGTTGGGGTAACGGAGCCAGTGCCAGTCAGCTCCGGTGGCGTATTCGCGGAGGAGCGGTTCGTTCTTCTGGAGGTCCTGCTCCCATGCTTCGACTGGACTATTGTTCAGGTTCATGTGGGACCAGGTGTGATTGCCGAGGGGGAGGCCTGCGGCGCGCCATGCCTTGAGGACACTCTCGGTGCCGGGCTCGTGTTCCATGAAGCTGCCGTTAACGAAGCCGTAGGCAGGCGGCAGGTTCTTGTCCTTCATGGCTTTGAGGATCGATTGTGCGATTTCGAGGCGTGTCTGTCCGGGTGGCAGGGCACTGTGTGCGGGCAGGTCGTCCCATGTGAAGGCGACGGCCTGTGCGGTGGCAGTGGCGCAGGGAAGGGAGCACATGGAGATTGCAGCAAAGAACAGCCGGCCGGTCAGACGCATCGGTTCTCCAGAAGGACAGGGATCACTCCAAAGTAAAACGCGGCCCTCGTTCGTGCGAGGTGCGCGTGTGTTGAGCGTACAACTCAATTCGGAGGAGCTGCGCGAAGAGTGCTCTGAAGCTGTCAGTAAACGCATTGGCCTGTTCTCTCAATCTGAAAACGCCTCGACGCAAGTCGCCGTCAAGCCGAATTTCCACTGTTGACTCGGTCCCCGTCTAAAATGGGTCTGCGAAACGCGGTTTTTTGAGTTACCGGAGATGGTCTCGCGGGTCGCACATCCCTACTGAAGGCAAGTGATCCATGAAAGAACACGAATCACCCGTTATCGTCCGCAATCTGCTGGAAGTTTTCAATGAGAAGGATGAGACGAAACGCCTCCAGGTTCTTCAAGAACTTTACGTTCCCGAGGCCGTCTTCTTTGAAGACGACGCCAGCTTCAAAGGCCACGAGGCCATCAACCTGCGAGTCACAGAGGTGCTGCAGACCTTGCCGCCTAGTGCACTCTTCCGCGCCGCGGGTGCAGTGACACAAAACCACAATCTAGCCCGTCTGCCATGGACGCTTGCATTGGAAGATGGCTCCGTACTCGCCAGCGGGATGGATATTGTCACACTTGAGGGGGAGCGGATCACCGCACTTTATATCTTCATCAACCCGGCCGCAGTAGAAAGCGCGTAAGTCTGGCAGTAGGCCTGCAGTCGATTTCTCCCATATACGTTCATCCTGTAAGCAGCCTTTCTCGACAAGTGGGAAATCGCCAATTCGCTCACGGAGACCTCAACGAGTGCATTGACCTGTTCTCACCAGTCGAGATCGTCCTTAGGAAAGCACCACAAATCATTAGCATTGAAGCACCTCGAATGGCTGACGATGTTGTGAGGTGCCTAGGTGGCAATCGGACTAGTCAGGATGCTAGGGTCCACAACCGATCCCAGTCCGAGCGCTCCAAGCACGACCTGGCGGAGGCGAACAGCCGTCTCGAAGCGTCTTGGAGCTTTGGTGACATAACGGACCACAACCTCCAGACCTGCCGACGACGTGCGAACTACCGCCGCGGGTGCGCCTTTCGTTCGTGCAGGCCATGTGTCATAGCGAGTCCTCGCCATGAGATCTCCGCTGCCGCCATGTCGTCCTGTGTCTCAACCGCAATCAATTGCTGTACGTGGGCTAGCAGCTCCTGAGTGATTACCTTGCTCGCTGGCACGGGAATCACCTACTCTTCCCATAACCACTGCTCCGAAGTAGAAAAGTTGAAGTACTTCCGCTCCACCGCGTACTTGTTCATAAACACGGCCTGCCGGCCGGTGAACTGTCCGCTCGTCGCCCAGTTCCCAGCTTCGAGAACATAGGTATGAAGTGCCGTGACTTCCAGCACCTCTCCCTGCGTTCCGTCGATCTCAACCCAGTCGCCGACTTGAACACCGCGTCGACCCATCAGGGCAAACCAACCGACGAACGAGACCAGGAAGTCTTTCAACGTAACTGTAATACCCGCGGTGACGAAACCGATGATCGTGGAAACGTAACCGGGCATGCCGAAGATCACAACCGCTACCCGCGCGACGACGATCACTTCGAGAAGGACCGTGAGGACGACGCGGGCATGCTTCAGGCGGTGATGGTGGTTCTTCTCTCATCGGTTGATGAGGTACTGCGCAAGTCCGCTCAGCGCAAAGATGCCAAGTACTGCCATCAGGATTGTCAGGAAATCAGCGGTGAGAGCGGTCCGCAGAACTCGACGCTGAGTCTGCACGAGATGGGTCCAGTCCACATAGACTGTCGCCAGCTGTCCCAGGTCACGGACCCGTTTGTCGAGGTCCGTCATGTCTTTCTCGCGTTCCGCCGACGCACGCAGCTGTGCAAGCTTGCCTGCCCTCGAGGCAGGATCTTCGCCCGGTGCGGGCGTGTAAGTCTTCTTTGCCAAAACATCATGTTGCTGCTGCAACTTTTGTTGAGCAGCTAAGGCCTTGTTCCTCGCGTCGATGAGGGCATGCTGGCGCTCTTTCAACGACGACAGGATTTGCACCTTCCCTACGACCGAATGCAAAGACCGGGAGGACTCCAGTGCTCCGGTTGCTGTGTTCTCTGGCAGTGCCGATGCCTGGCTTTCAATGGATCGGTGTTGATCGAAGGCTTGTTTAACGTCCGTCTGAGGATCACCACCCATCCTGGCGAGATCCTGCTGTACATTCTCCAGCTCGTCCTGGTCCAGGACGAGCTGGGCCTGCGCGGTACGCAACCGTTCTCCGTCGTCATCAGGAGCATCCGCTCCCGCAGCACTCGCGGCTGTAACGGCTGCCTGGTCAGTTCGGATTGCCTGCTTCAGCTCAGCGGACTGGTGAAGCATCGACAAAACTGCGGGCGTGAGTGCCAGCCGGTGGCTTGCCGAGTTGCGAATTGCGGATGCGAAGCTTTGATCGAGCTCGTGGTCCGCCGAACGCATGGCGAGCACCGCATATTGTTGCTCTTGAGGTGTTGCCGCCAGCGTCGCGAGCGCCCTCGCCGTGACGTAATAACTTTGGTCGACGGAAGTGTTCGACGAGGGAGCCTAGCTGGCGCGGAGAACTGAGTGAGCGAGAGATCGGTACCAATGTTCGCGACGGCAAAGATGATGACAACGACACATCCCAACAGCCACAGACCGGCGCGTTGCGGGAGCGTCAAACTTTTTGCCGGAAAAGGTCTCACTCGCTCCATCTCTTCAGCGTCCGATGACGCCTCAATTACTGCCAGTCGCAATCTCTCGCGGGTGTAATCAGAACTTCACATCGGTGACGCGGCCATCCTCAAACACGATCTGCATGCCGCGGTAGTTCCACAGCGACTTCTTGCCAAAGATGACCTTTTTCTCAGGTGCGCCCATGGCTTCAAGGACCTGTGACTCCGACATGCCGGGTGCGATCGATGCATCCCCGGAACCGCTATTTCCCGATGGTGTTGACGGGGCAGCCGGAGCCGTTGGTGCGCTGGGGGCATACCTTTGCTCTGTTCTGCGTACGATCAGCTTTGCGTAGTTCTCCTTCACCCAGTGATCGATGCTGGATGCCATATCGCCTGCAGCTAACCGCCACGAGAGTGCCGACTCTGTCTGCAACGGAATCTGCGAGTTGCCAGCGAGCAGCGTCACATGAAGTTCATCGACATTGCGGACCGTGGGCACCGTAGTTGCTGTGCCTGATCGCCCGTCTTTGCTCTGGTTGGCGTAGGTGTTGACGGCGGCCGTCTCCTTTCGCACGTTGCGAGAGTCGATCCGCACCACAACCTCGGCTTCCGACGGCGAATCCACGACGCGGATCGTGCGGGATTTTCCTAGTAAGGCTTTGCGCAAATCGAGCGCGGAGTCTCCGGCGCCATTTGCGGCAAAATCGCCACTTCCGGCCTGCACGTACATCCGGATCGTTGTCTGAGAGATGGCGTTCGGTACGAAGAAAACGGCAGTGGCCAGATAAGCGAGGAGAACGTGACGGGGACGCAGCATAACCCTCCTTGGGATCGGGTCAGATTAGCATTCAAGGAGCAATTCCGGCAGCGACCTTGTTTCGTTTTCCACCGTTCTATCGGTTCATCGAAATACTTTCGATCTAGCAGAGAAGTATGCTTTTCGAGCAATTCATTTCGACCAGGAACAACATGAGACTTCCTATCCTTGCGATCGCGTTGCTTACCTTACTCTCGTTGTCGGCTCGTCCAGCCATCGCTCAGGATCAGCCCCACCACATTATCGTGACGCGGGATGGAGGCGCTCACCTGGAACGGGGCACTATCCGTAGTTACGACGATGTGCGCTATCAAGTCTCCGTCGATGCAGCCGGTGTCCTCCGGATCGGGTTGAAGAGTGTGGTGGGTTCCAACCTCTTCAACGTGTACGCGCCCGGTACGGAACCCGGCAAAGATGAGGCAATCTTCAAAGGCGCGTCTGAGGGAACGAAAGCGGAACTGCCCTTGCGCAAACCGGGGCTTTACCTTATCCAGGTCTTCCTGATGCGAAACGCGGCAAGGCGTGGAACCACCAGCCGGTACACGCTTTCGGTGGAACTAACGAAGTAGCTACAGCAGCGTGACCTTACCAGTACCCACGTCGTAGTAAGCAGCCTCAATCTTCAACCTGCCCTCGCGGACAAGCGGAGCGAGGACTGTTGAGGTCTTGGCGAGTAAGTTCGCCTGCAACTTGGCGTTCCGCCTGGTGGCCACGACAATATCGTTGCCTGCGTCGGCCACGGCTGGTTCAAGATGCGGGTACAACGAAGCGATCTGCCCCGGCACCGGCTTCTTGGACAGCGCAGCACTTACGGCGCCGCAGTTGGAATGTCCCATCACGATCAGGACCTTTACGCCGAGCACGGCCGCGGCGTACTCAAGGCTACCAATGATCTCCGAGTTAATGATGTTGCCCGCCACTCGCGTCACAAAGATGTGTCCGATCGTCTGATCGAAGACCAGCTCTACCGGTACACGCGAATCAGCACAGGAAAGAACCGCAGCGAATGGCTCCTGCTTCTCAACCGTGTGTTCCTTTAGAAGCTTCAGGTCTTGCGCAATGCTCGTAATTTGATCGACGGCGAAGCGAGCATTCCCTCGCATCAGCCGGTCCAAGGCTTCCTGTGGCGTTGCGGGAGAGGTCTCCTCGGTTTGAGCTTGCATCGGATGATCCAACAAAATTGAGGTTGTAGCGGCTGCTGCAGCAAGAAAACGACGGCGCGACCATTCGATGTCCATGACTCTCCTGTTGGGACAGCATTCTTACGCATCACACTTCGTGCCTGCAACTAGTGACCGACAACAAGGTCCTCAGCAAATCGCTTTCGACGCCTTGAAGATCGACAAGTCATTTGTCGGCACGATCGGTATTGCCTCAGCGAAGAGTAGCGTGATCGACCACATCATCGATTTGGCCAAGGCATTAAAGGTGGAGGTGATCGCCGAAGGCGTCGAACAACAGAACCAAGCCGGCTACCTCCGAGCAAAGGGCGTTCAGTTTGCGCAGGGCTGGCTATTCTCGCGGCATTTGCCCCCGGTGTAGTTCCTGAATTATGTAAAAGAGGATCTTGACACCCGATCCATAATGCATCGGTCTGGAGTCAGCAAGCTCCCCCATTGACATTGGGATCCTGCGGGCGGGAAAGGCGAATCGGCACTGTCCCGGATTCTGAGCTGCGCGGCCCACTCACTTGTTACATGCCAAAGCGTTGAGCGCGACTTACTTGCGGCTTCTGAGTTGCTGCGCAATTGTTGGTGAGGTCAACACAAGCCGACTCGACGGCAAACCCAAAATTCGGTCTGCACACTGCGACGTAGGAAAAGGACCCTAGCGTCTGCTGTAGCATTTTGATACGCAACCTCCTGTCAGAGATTCGGAATGAGCGACGGCCCCCAAGATGCAAAGCGCATGCAGACCAAGCTCTCGATAGGGTTGGGCATAGTTTGTGCGCTGTTTGTGAGCGTCTTGGGCGTGGCGCACACCAGGTTTGCCTCGCGCTGGGTGGTTCACGAGCTCACCACCAAGGCTGACGCCGCAGGCGTTGTCGTCAGCGTCAGCGGCCTGCAGTACAACCTGTTTACAGGCCATGTGGCATTTGACAATCTGACATTACGAACGAAGTCCAGCTCCGCTGCCTTTTTTGCTGCACGAAGAGTTGAGGGCAGCTTCGGCTATTTCCATTTCCGAGACGGGCTCGCTGCCATCTCCCAGGTGCACGTCACCGACGGCGCCTTTCGAATGCAGGTGGACAGGGACGGGCACTCCAATCTGGATTTTGGTGCGGGAACGGGTGCATCCGCTCCGAAGGGGATGCCTGCGCATGTCACGTTGGAGCGGATGCACTTCCTCTATGCCGACGGAACGACCTATGTGGACCAACCCTCTCTCAACCTGGAGTTTTGGAAAGGGCGCTGGACTGGCAGGTCGACGGCGCCGGGGTACGTGCGAGCGGCTACGACGACGGGCACGATCTCTGCTTTTCATCTCACTGGAACAGAGAGCGGTGTGACGCTCCACGATATCCAGCTACAGGTGCAAGCCGAAGCAGCACGGGTGCAGTTCGGTGATGGCGCACCGGCCATATTGAATGTGGCCGCAGAGTTGCGTGGAGCTGACGACGCCCTTGCTTTCTCACGAATTGATGTCCGCTCCGAGAAGGGCGAAGTTCTGGCGCAAGGGCTACTACCGTTTGACAGCAAAACAGGGCAGGCCACATTCAGTGGCCGATACGAGTCTGTTGCGGCGACCGGCAAGGCCGAGTGGACCGGAACCGATTTTCAAACGTACACAGCGCACGCGAACGTAGATTCTTTCCGTCGCGACCTCGCGGGGATTGCGTCCCTCACCCTCGATGCAAAGCAGATCCGCGTAGAGATTCAACGTGTGAGGGGTTACGGAGTCGATGCGACTGGCACAGCAGCACTGCGGCTTGCCGACTCCGCGATCACCGGAAGTTTGCATGGGACGGCTCCGAATCTTCTCCAGGTCACAGCCGGGAAAGCGAGTGGGCATGCAGAGTTCCTTGCATCCCTGAACGGGACTCTCAAGTCTCCTGATGTGACGATTGTCGGATCGTCGGACGATCTAGCCGTTGCGTCTCTGCAATCGATCCACGCCGTCGCCCACGGGCGCTATCGATCGGGCAGAGTGCAGATCACGGACTCTCGAGCAAGCTGGCAGGGGCAGAGGGTGCATGCGGTCGGCGAGGTGCTCGTCGATGAAAGGCCACGCATTGCACTCACGTTGGATGCCGATGCTCTGGATGCTAGGGTGCTTACCTCACCGCTTGGGTCTACACCTCTTGAAGGCCAGGTGAATGTGAGCGGCAGGGTCGCAGGTTCCCTCGCATCGCCTGTCGCGGACCTTCAGGTTACGGCGCGGGATCTCTCGCTGAAGTCGGAAGTGCTGGGGGACCTAGAGGCTAGGCTTACCTTCGATAGCAACAAGCTGGTGCTGCAGGACGCGCAGCTCCGCAAAGGAGCTGGGAGCAAAGCCGGCTCTGTCCAGGCAGATGGATCTTATGGCTTCTCTTCTGGAGAGGTCGCTATGAACTTACGAGCAGCGGCTTTTCCGGTCGAAGGCACGTTTCTCTCGTCGAGCTTTCGTCACCCGACGACGATCAGCGGGATGGGGCAGTTGCATGGCGCAATGGAGACGCTGAGCGGCGATGCAATGATTACCGTGCGTGACGAGCATGGTGCGGAAGTACAAGCTACGATCCGCGCAACCGACGGTAAGGCGGACGCCTCGCTAGTGTCCTCCGATCTTGAGATCGTCGTACCAGGTGGAACTGCTCGCGGCGCTGTTACTGTGCAGGCGAGTGGCTCGTTAAGCCAATTAGATACATCGATAGCTTCTGCGACCGTGCATGACTTCTCGTTCCAGTCACCGCAGACCACTGTCGTGGCAGAGGGACCGATTAGACTTTCATGGCGAGACCAAGGCGTGGAAGTAGAGCAGGCTGTGTTCCACGACGGCGAGGGGAGCCTGGACATTCAAGGGCGGCTGTCGCTGGCAGCGTCGTCTGACCACCTGGCCATAAAAGGAAAGGCTCCTGTTGCGCTCATGAACACGCTCCGTCCGGAGCTTGTCAGCTTGCGTCCTGCGGGAACATTCCATGTCGACGGCACCGTCGGCGGCTCTCTTGCAGAGCCACGGATTGCAGGGTCGGTTCATCTCAGCGAAGGGTCTCTTCAAATCCCGGATACAGAAGAGCCGTTCCGCAATATCGAGGGAACACTGTCACTCGAAGAAAATCATTTGGAATTGACGGGTCTCTCGGGGAAACTCGGAGCCGGTGAGCTGTCACTGACCGGATACGCCGATACGTTGAAGGGTCCATTCCGGTCAGAGCTGAAGTTCGATAGCCTCGACCCGATGTTGCTGTTTCGCAGTCGGCTTCCTCAGCTGACGGCGAAGGTCTCAGGCATCGCGACTCTCAGCGGCAGCACGACGTCGTCCCTTGACGAACTTGTGGGCTCGGCACAGTTGATCGATCTTGAGTTGAGGTCACCGGCAGGCAACGTTGCGCAGGAGCAACCCATCTCCGTTTCGCTGCAGCGCGGCGTTCTGCGTGTCGAAGAGAGTTCGTTGCTCAGCAAGTATGGACGGATACGCGCGGGCGGCACGATCGATCTGCACGCACAACACGCGTTGAATGCATCGCTCGATGGCGTCATCGACACATCTTTTCTGGCTTTGGATCCCGACCTCCACCTGTCAGGTCCTCTGACCGCAAACCTCACCGTTGGCGGAACGGCGGATGCCCCAGAGATACGGGGTACAGCGGAAGTGCGTGGTGGTGCATTCAGCCTTTCCCGTCCATTGCGACTGAACGGGGATCGGGTGGACTTGCATGCATCTCTGGGAGGTTCGTCCTTGCGGGTGGACCGCATGAGCATGGACCTGAATGGTGGCAGTGTCCATGGCTCTGGATCGTTCGCCTTCGGCGACGATCACCCAGGTAGCAAGCTGGATTTCACCGGTGAGGATGTCTTCCTCAACTATCCCGAAGGCCTCACTTCCGCCAGTGACTTCGATCTCCATCTCACACTGCGGGGAAGTGCCCCTGCACTGACGGGGAAGATCACCGTAAACGACAGCGCATATCGCGAGGCTCTGGATGTCACTCGCCTGTCACGCTCCACGACTGCAGAAGCGGAAGAGTCCGCCGACACATTTGCGAGCAAGCTACAGCTTGACGTTGCTCTTGCGACGGATCAACCGCTCACCATCGACAACAACCTTGGAAGACTGAATGCAGATGCCAACCTTCGGTTGCAGGGTACGCTCATGCAGCCGGGTGTTACGGGTGGGCTGCAGCTTGAAGACGGCGGCCAGATCAACTTTGCCGGCAGGAACTTCCGCATCGATCAAGGTCGTGTCGACTTCACTGCTGCGAATCGCATTGCGCCAAGATTCAACCTGCAGGCGGAAAGCACCATCGGTACTTACCTCGTCACGCTTAAGCTGAATGGCGACGAGAAGAACCTCGACGCGAGCTTTCAGTCCGAGCCTTCGCTCTCGCAGGATCAAGTGCTGTCGTTGCTGTTCACCGGCAGCCCGGACAACGGCGGCAACAGCAGCTTCTACGCGCAGAGCCAGCTTGTGTCTCTGTTGGGCAGTACCGTCGGTGGCAGCTTCTTTACAACAGTGCGGAATACATTGCGATTGAATGAATTCCGCATCGACCCGCGGCTCATTGCGGCAGATCAGAACCCGACCGCGCGGCTTACCGTGGGCGAAGCGATTACGCCTTCGTTGCGGGTGACGTACTCAACAGACCTGACAAACGCTCAGGATCAGGTGTGGACAGCTGAGTACGATTGGCGGAAACGCTTCCTCGCCCGCTTCTATCGAGATTCCGATCAGAGCAACCGTGCGGAGATCCGGCAGAAGTTTCGGTTCGGCGGCGGGCCCCTCACGGGTGACTACACGCAACATGCAGCGCATCGCAAATTGATGGTGCGTAATGTGGCCGTCGAAGGTGATCCTATCTTCGAGCAGAGCGTAATCCGCAAGAAGCTTCACCTGAAGGTGGGAAAGAAGTACGACACCTTCCGCTCTCAGAGGGATGTTGCTCGGTTGCGGAAATTCTATTTGGCGCACGGGTATGCAGAAGTCCGCATCCATTCGCACCGCGTTGTGCAAGGCGATGGCGTCTCCCTCAATTACGACATTGAGGCTGGGCCGTCCGTTGCATTCCGCTACGAGAGCAAACTTGATTCGCAGACACGGAAAGCCGTCCTCGCGAAGTGGCAGGATGGGCTGACCGACGACCAAAGGGCGGCCGCAGTGGAGCAGCTGCTTCAAGACAGGCTGAGAGCGAAGCGTTACCCGTCAGCAGACAGCAAAGTTTCCATCCATGAGGCGCAGGGGAAGAAGGTCGTGCTGATTGATGCGCGGCCCGGCGAACGATACCAGCATCCGGAATTGGGCATCCTTGGAGTGGCAAAGGGCGAACAGGCGAAGCTGCGTGCAATAGCCCGCCGCGGCAACACGGACATACAGGCCGAGCTTCACCCGGAAGTCCTTACGGGCAAACTCGCGGCGCAACTGCATGCGGACGGGTATCTCACGGCAACGGTCGATACGACAGTGCAGCGCGCGGCTCCCGCAGTGGGCAGTCTGCAGGTGACTATGTCGACGGGCCCGCATTTCGTAATTGGCTCAGTCAGCTTTGCGGGGAATACCAAACTGACAGCAGAGGCACTCCGTTCCGCTCTCTACATCGAGAGTGGCGACGCCTATCGACAGGACCTGACGCAAGTGGTTGCGACGCGAGTGCAACAGCGCTACTGGGATGCTGGGTACCGCGATGCGCGGGTCAACTGCACCACGCAGCGGGATGATGCCGCAGGGAAGGTCAACCTGGCGGTCACTGTGACAGAAGGCCCGGAGTTCACCCTCGGCTCAATGTCGATTGCAGGGCTGAGTCAGACAAGTGAAGCATTCCTCAAACGAAGGCTGAACTTTCAGCTTCATCGCCCATTGGTGGGCGCTGCTGTGTCGCAGTCCAGGCGGAACCTGCTGGACTCGGGTGCTTATAACCTCGTCGACTTTGCTTTCAAGCCCCGAGTGCAATCTTCAACGGATCCAACCCAACAGCCCACCGACCTGGTCATAACGGTGCGCGAGCCCAAACCATACCGGATAGACTTTGGTGCAACGTATGACACGGACCGGGGATTTGGTGGGATCGCCGATGTCTCGGCCGTTAACAAGCTTGGCGAGGCAAGGACGGTCGGATTTCGACTAACAGCAGACTCGCAAGAGCAGGATTACCGGTTGTACTTCTCCCAACCATTTATGGGAAGGCGACGCATCATCTCTACGGCGTCTCTTTATGCGCAGCATCAGCGAATCAGCATCTTTGATGGTTATGGACAGGGACTATCACTCCAACAGGACCTGCGCTTTGGAAAGCACTGGAACATAACCTACGGCTACCAGTTCGAGCATGCAAGTGTCGATGTGAAGGGCTACGGTGAACTGTTCAATGAGACAAAATCAGACATCGTGGGAACCATCTCACGGGATAGCCGAGATAAGCCGCTTGATGCCGCCAAAGGGACATTCTTCTCCGCCGCTGGTGAGTACGGTCCGCATCAGCTTGGTGGCAGCATCGGCTATTTCCGTGCGTATGCACAGGCGTCGGCATATCTCGGCCTTCTTCACCCGCGTCCGCTGCCCTTCGAAGAGACGCGGCGGCGCTCTCGACTGGTGATTGCTACAAATGCTCGCGCGGGTATCGTAAACAACATCGGCGACGCACTCCTCATACCTACCGACCTGTTCTTCGCGGGCGGAGGAACAAGCATTCGCGGCTTCTCACAAAACTCCTTAGGTCCGAAAGATAGCTCTGGCAGCGCCGTCGGCGGTAAAGTGACACTGATCTTCAACAACGAGCTGAGATTTCCGCTCTACAAGTTCCTGGACGGCGTGGCATTCGTTGACAACGGCAACGTCTGGAAGCAGCCGGATGATGTTCGCTTCACCGACCTGAGGACCGGAGCAGGGGCAGGCCTGCGTGTTAGAAACCCCTTCGTGCTTATTCGGCTCGATTACGGACTGAAAGTCAACCGTCAACCGGGCGAGAGCCGTGGCGCTTTCTTCTTCTCCATCGGACAGACGTTTTAGTGGCGGGCCGTAGCGAGTACTAATCGTTAGAGAACAGCGGCAACTTTCGTTGGGCCTTGTGGCAATCCCGTAAACCTTATTACACCCTGCCCTTAGCGAAATTAGGGTAATTAAAAGATAAGATCCTTTATCACGGCGGATATTAGCAGTCATCTCAAATAATGGTTGACGAGTGTTGGCCTGCTCTCCTTAATCGAGACCCGGCTGTGCCCGCAGTTAGCAGTACAAGATGACTGTAGTTACCGCTAGCACCAGCAGGAGCTGTACCTGCGTATGGGAGTGAAAGCCCAGTTCCCACCCTTCCGTACTCGCCTGTCCGCCTACAGTCACGACCCTTTGCTGAGCCGTCCAGCTTGTTTTCAGCAACTCTTCCAGATCGTCGTATTCGATCAAGATTGGCATGGTTTAAGAAGAACCCCGCAGTTCAGGGAGGGACTCGCGATTTCTCCCGCGTGATAACAGGTTCCTTCACCCGAGATGAGTTTAGCCGCTGCGTAGCCAAATCATTCGCGCAGGCGTCTGTGCCAGGCACGAATACGGCGAAGCTCTAACCGGTAAGATCCAATCTCGGCAGCTACTCGTCATTTTCCGTCATCGTGCTTGCCAAGCGCCGGATCTCAACGAGTGCATCATCGCCAACGCGCGTTTTGAGCGAAGATCGATCTGGAGAGGTGTATTGACCTGTTCCCGCCGTTTGAGAATGTCGAAGCGGGATGTGGGTAAATCGGGGCGGCCAGGGTGGTCAACGATCTCATCGCCACCGGCTGTGTCGATCATTTTGGATCTGGTGGATCGTCCCTGGGTTCCCCATGATGCATTCCATTCCACCGGTGATCAGCTGCTCAGAAACGGCAAGGCCGCCGTGCTGACGTTGAATGCATGTGATGAGCGTAAGACGACGCCCACTACCCCAGCAGACGATCGAACCGCTTCCAGCAAAGATGCGAAATACCGAGCTGAGCATTTGCAGCAGCCTGTGCGATTGGGTGTCGTCTTCGTGGCCGGCGTCGCTCACACGAGAGTATCGTAGAGCAAAGAAATTGTGACGCGCTTCGTCGCAGACACTCAATATCCTTCACCTTGCGAGTCTTGAAAGGTCGCTTCAGAAGGCTAACTGCGTGTTGCGACACCCGTTTGACCAACTGATCCAGTTCGGCGCAGAGTCAGATGTACGAGGAGGAGCTTGGCCGGTGGATCCGCGCCTGTGACAGTGATGAGCGAAGTCCGAGGAGATTCAGGTGACGAACGAAGTCGGTAAAACGGATAAACTCCTACTTCTCCTTGTAGAGAACGGCGATGTCGATGCCGTGGCTGAGATCTATGACCGTCATTGTCATCCGGTCTACTCACTGGCATTACATATACTGCGTGAAGCGCGGAAGGCAGAAGACGTGCTGCATGAAGTGTTTATGCAGGTTTGGAGAGAACCTTCTTCGTTCGTGGGTAGGGCTAGAGACTTATTGGCTGCGTTGTTGGCTTGCACCTATAGATTGGCTCGCGATGCGAAGCGGCGATCTGAAACCAAGATCAGCACAAGCTATCGCTCTGAGGGTTAAACCACAGTCGCCCTCTCGTTGTTCCTGCCCTCTAAGTCCTGCTTAGAGCTTAGTTTCAGAAGGGTGCTATGCCATCAGTTTGGCGGCTGGGAACCCTGCGTCATTCGCATACGTTCAGTGGGCATCATCGAAGTAGTAGCGGTCTGATCTGAGGTGTTCTTGATATCGTGAGTGTGTCGTACTCGCGCGGTCACCATTCTCGAACGAGTTGCACTTCGCCTCCGAAGAAGAGACAATCAGATGCGTTTCTCTGGACGAAACGACCCCACATAATGTCCAATTCTTCTTCCAATGCGGTGCTGTACTCCGCCGATGGCCAGCCCGTAACCCTGGGAGAGATTCTGTCTGCTCTTTCCTTCGCGCTGGATATGACGGAGGGGGCTCGTCCCGGACACTCGCTTCGTGCCTGCCTTATCGGGATGCGTCTGGGTAAGCAGATTGGATTGTCCAGTCAGGCGCTCGCCGACTTATACTACGCGCTTCTGCTCAAAGACATTGGGTGCAGCAGCAACTCCGCGCGTATGGCGGGCGCGTTCACCGCAGCCGATCAGGTGGTCAAGCAGCGCTTCAAGTTTGTCGACAAAGAGAAGCTCGGTAAACCTAACCGCGAAGCGCTCACCTTTGTCTGGAGCAATGTTGCACCTACTGCGAACGTATGGAGTCGCATCCGCCAGATCTATCGCATGGTCCGTGCGCCCGGTAACTTGACCGCGGAGATGGTTGAGGAGCGGTGCGAAAGTGGTGCCCTCATCCTAGACAAGCTGGGGATGGGAATCGAAACCTGTGCCGGCGTTTACTCGCTCGACGAACAATGGAACGGTCATGGCCTACCTGATCATCTCGTCGCTCAGGAAATCCCTCTGCTGGGCCGTGTCTGCGCTGTCGCCCAGCACCTTGATTCGTTTTGCAGTGAGTTCGGTTCAGCTAAAGCAATGGCCACCCTTGCGGATCGCTCGGGCGTTTGGTTTGACCCGGATCTCGTTCGCGCGGCGGAGAGTCTACATCAGCAGGAAGCGCTCTGGGAAAACTGCGTGCCCGGTAGTGATCCTAGGTTGCTGCAGACCGCTGTTCTCGCGCTTGACCCGGGCAGTTCCACTGCGCTCGCCTCCCGCCACATCGACCTGATCTGTAGTGGCTTCGCCGACGTAATTGATGCCAAGAGCCCGTTCACACACCGCCACTCGGTGGGCACAACTGAGGCGGCGGTACTCATCAGCAACGCTATGGGGCTAGCGCCGAGTCGCGTTGACGTTGTCCGCCGCGCAGCTATGCTGCACGATATCGGGATGCTGAGCGTCCCCAACACGATTCTCGATAAGCCAGCGCCGCTAACACGCGAAGAGTGGGTGGTGATTCACCGCCATCCGGTCCTCAGCCAGGAGATCCTCTCTCGGGTGAGCGCGTTCAGCGAGATTGCGATCCTGGCCGGACAGCATCACGAGAAGCTCGACGGCAGCGGTTATCCTTTTCACCTTCATGGCCAACAACTATCGATTGAGTCGCGCATCTTGACCGCGGCTGACGTCTTTAGTGCTCTTATGGAAAGTCGGCCACATAGGCAGGACCTCTCCCCTGCAGAGATCCTGCAACAACTTGAGCAGGATGTTCCTCACAGACTCGACCCCGCGTGTTTCGATGCCATCGTCTCAGTGCTGGACCAACTTGCTGTCTTGCCGCTGGACGACATTCCAGGCAGGTCCGCGGACACTATACCGGAGCTCGTGATGGTGGAGCCACCACCCTTTCGCTTCGAGGCAAATCCGCGCTAGATGTATGCGGAACGCTATGATCTGTGTGACTACATCACACCTGAACATTTTCAGGCAGCCCAAGAGCGTGAATGGGTGCAGCTTTAGATTGGTGCCAAATCGCCGATGCTCTCATTGACAACTGATAACAGTAGGCGGTCGTTGCGGGTGCGGCTATTGAGGTAGGTGGCGTCGTTGACTTATCCCGGGTGGCTGGCCAACGCAGGTGGCAAATGAGAAAGAGTGGAAAGCCGTGTTGCCGGCTTTCCACTCTTTTTACTCTTTGGAAATCCTTTCGGATTCCTGCATTCTTACAGCCTCGATGATTGGTGTTTGAGGCTTTACCACTCCTTGGCGGCGGTGTCTGGTTCGACTGCGGCCTGGGGTGGGCCCTGCCAGCGGAGGATGGGCTTGCGGGCTGCTCCGGTTTCGTCGAGGCGGCGGATGCGGGTGGTGTGCGGGGCCGTCTTGACTAGTTCGGGGTTCTCGGCTGCTTCGCGCGCGATCTGCTGCAGCGCGTCGATAAGGAGGTCGAGTTCCTCGCGGGACTCGCTCTCGGTGGGCTCGATCATCATGGCGCCGCTGACGATCATGGGGAAGCTGACGGTGTAGGCGTGGAAGCCGTAGTCGATGAGGCGCTTGCCCATGTCGCCGGTTTTGACGCCGTTCTTTGCCTGCAGCTTATCGCTGAAGACGACCTCGTGCATGGAGCGGGTCTTGTAGGGCAGGTCGAATACGCCTTCGAGCTTGGCGCGGATGTAGTTGGCGTTCAGTACGGCGTCTTCCGTGGTGAGGCGGAGACCATCCGGGCCGTTTGCGAGCGTGTAGGCGAGGGCGCGGACGAACATGCCGAAGTTGCCGTAGAACATGCGGACGCGGCCGACCGATTGCGGACGGTTGTAGTCGAAACCGAGTGAGCCATCGGGGCGCGTGACGACCACGGGCTTCGGAAGGAAGGGCTCGAGGATTGCTTTGCAGGCTACGGGACCGCTGCCTGGGCCACCACCGCCGTGCGGTGTGGAGAAGGTCTTGTGCAGGTTGAGGTGCATGACGTCGACGTTGAAGTCGCCGGGACGTGTCTTGCCGACGAGCGCGTTCATGTTGGCGCCGTCCATGTACAGGAGCGCGCCTTTTTCGTGCAGGATGTCTGCGATCTCGTGGATCTGCGACTCGAAGACGCCGATAGTGGAGGGGTTCGTGAGCATCAGCGCGGCGGTATCGTCGTCGACGAGGCGGCGTAGCTCATCGAGATCGACGGCGCCTTCCGCGTTCGACTTGATGTTCTGCACCTGGTAGCCGACGACGGCTGCCGTGGCGGGGTTGGTGCCGTGCGCGGAGTCGGGGATCAGCACCTTCTTACGGGCGTTGCCTTTGCTCTCGTGATAGGCGCGGACCATGAGCATGCCGGTGAATTCACCGTGCGCGCCGGCTGCGGGCTGCAGCGTGATGGCGTCCATGCCGGTGATCTCGATGAGGCAATCCTGCAGCTGCTTCATGATGCCGAGGGCGCCCTGCGAGAGCGACTCCGGCTGGTAGGGATGGGCTTCCGCGATGCCCTCGAAGCGCGAGACGGCTTCATTGACGCGGCCGTTGTACTTCATGGTGCATGAGCCGAGTGGGAACATGCCGAGGTCGATGGCGTAGTTCCAGGTGGAGAGGCGCGTGAAGTGGCGAACGATCTCGATCTCAGAGAGTTCCGGCATGGCGCCGAGGCCGTCTGTGCGAACGGCATCGCCGAGCAGTGCTGCGGCGTCGATGGCCGGCACGTCCAGCTCGTCCATGCGGTACGCCTTTTTACCGGGCGAGCTCTTCTCGAAGATCAGTCCTTCGTTCTGGCTGGTGTGCGTTGTCGCCTTGCGTGGTGTTCCAACGAATGGTGTCTCGCTCATGTGATCCTCAGTGCCCCTGGAGCTGGGCCGAACCTAAAACTGGCAGGATTCGCTGCCATCTGCCGAGACAAAGCTGCCTGCCTCGGGAATGTCCATGTCTTCTTCGCGCAGACTGAGCGCGAGCACGGTTCCGTTCTCAAACTCGACGGTCAGAGCGGTGTCCTCGTGAAAGGCCGCTTCAGTGACGGTCTCGCCGATGACGGAGCAGAGTGCGTCACGGTAGCCCGGCTGGCCGAAGCCCACCGAGATGCCGTCCGCGTCTGCGATATCGGGCCACACGTAGAGGGTGAGCAGCGCCTCGCCAAAGTGCAGGGCGAGGTGCTGCTCCACAAACTCTACGGAGGTCAGTTCTTCGTCGGTGAGGCTGGTCAGGTCCATGGATCCTCGTTTACGCGGGTGTCAGGACGCCGTTGTCGACTGCAGTGTTGGCGAGTGCGCCAGCGGCCGCATCGATCTGTGCGCGCGTGGTGAGTTCCGTTGCGCACCAGAGGGCGGCGTGCTCACCGAGCTCCGGATACCAGTGTGCGAGCGGCAGGCCGCCGATGATCTTCTGCTCGAGCAGTTCGTTGTTGGTTTCGGCTGCGGTGAGCGGCGTGGTCACAACGAACTCATTGAAGCGCGGTGCACCTTCGAAGAGCAGCTTCGCGCCGGCGGACTTCTTGAGTGACTCCGCGGTGAAGTGTGCCTTCGCCATGTTCTGCTCGGCGAGTTCGCGCAGGCCTTTGCCGTAGACGGTGAGGAAGATGGTCACCATGAGGGCGACGAGCGACTGGTTGGTGCAGATGTTGCTGGTCGCCTTCTCGCGGCGGATGTGCTGCTCGCGTGTTGAGAGCGTGAGCACGAAGCCACGCTGACCGTCGGTGTCGACGGTCTGACCGCAGAGGCGGCCGGGCATCTGGCGGAGGAACTTTTCCTTCGCCGCGATGACGCCGCAGTACGGTCCACCAAAGCCAACGGCGACGCCGAAGCTCTGTGCTTCGAGCGAGACGATGTCGGCTTCGACGGGCGGCTTTACGACGCCGAGTGAGACGGCTTCTGCGATGGAGACGATCAGCAGGGCGCCCTTCGCGTGTGCGATCTCGGCGATCTTTGCGACGTCTTCAATGGTGCCGAAGAAGTTGGGCGACTGGATGAGAACGCATGCGGTGTCCGCGGTGATGGCGGCATCGAGTGCTGCGTAGTCCACGCGGCCGTTGCTGGTGTAGCCGACTTCGGTCTGCGGGATGCCCTGATGCTGGGCGTAGGTGCTGAGCACCTCGCGGTATTCCGGATGCACGGTGCGAGCGATGACGGCGCCGTTGCGGCCGGTGACGCGCACGGCCATCATGACGGCTTCTGCCGCGCCTGTGCTGCCGTCGTACATGCTGGCGTTGGCGATGTCCATGCCGGTGAGTTCACAGATCATGGTCTGGAACTCGAAGAGCGCCTGCAGCGTGCCCTGTGCAATCTCTGGCTGGTAGGGCGTGTAGCTGGTCAGGAACTCGCCGCGCTGTGAGAGGGAATCGATCAGGACCGGGCGGTAGTGGCGGTATGCGCCTGCGCCCAGGAACGATGCGTAGCCGGTAGCGTTCTGCGATGCGAAGACCTTGAAGGCCTCCATGACTTCGTGCTCGCTGTGCTGGCGGGGGATATCAAGATCGCGGGTGAGGCGGTACTCCGCGGGGACGGAATCGAAGAGATCATCAATCGACGCGGCGCCAATATCCTGCAGCATGGCTGCGCGGTCAGCGGGAGACTTTGGAAGGTAACGCATGGGACTTGACCCTCGGGTGCGGATGGGTGTGGTGTAGCTTGCTCAGCCTATGGGATGCGGCGCGGGCCTGGCCGATGCGGAAGGCCCACGCGGATCCGGGATGTATCGCTGGAGCGGGAAAACAGCCCGGCGATTGATAGCAGGGCAGAAAACCGGAGTTACTTACCGGTCTCTTCTGCGACGTACGCCTCGTAGGCCGCAGCGTCGAGCAGGCTATCGAGCTCCGACGGGTTGGAGAGCGTCAGCTTGATGAGCCAGGTGGTGTTGGCCTCAGCGTTGATGGTCTCGGGAGCGGAGGTCAGTGCCTCGTTGATGGCGGTTACGCTGCCGCTTGCGGGGGCATAGACGTCGCTGACGGCCTTGACGCTCTCGACGGAACCGAAGGAGGCCTTCTGGCTCAGCTCGGTGCCGATCTTGGGCAGGTCAACGAAGACAATGTCGCCCAGCAGGTGCTGTGCGTAATCAGTGATGCCGACGGTCGCTTCCGTACCGTTGGCTTCAATCCACTCATGTTCCTTGGTGTAGCGATAGGTCGCCGGGTAGCTCATGATTTCGATTCTAAAGCCGTCCCAAGCCCTCGGACAGACTGGAGAGAAAAACACCCGCAGAGTGCGTGCTAATCGGCCACACGCCACGGGGATGTGGAGGTCCACTGGCGCAGTGTGTCGCCTGCCCATGCGGTGTTCTTGTCCTTGTGGCAGGTGGTGCAGGGATTCGGCATCTTGTACTGGTCGGTCATGCCGGGGGAGATGAAGCGGAAGGTGTGGGCGCTGACGAAGGCGCCGGGGACTCCCTCGCTTTCGATCTTTGGCATGTGGCAGGCGACGCACTGGCTGCCGGGGCTGCCTGCCTTGTGGTGCGTGTGCTGCTCGAGTGTGGCGGTGTGCGGACCGTTGGCGGAGCCGGTGTTGTGGCAGTCGAGGCAGATCTTGTCGGCGGGTTTGCGAAGCTGTGCGGTGTTGGCGCTGCCGTGGGGATCGTGGCAACTGCTGCAGGTGACGCCGTGGCGGTACATGGTGCTCTGGACGAAGTCGTTGCCCTGCATGCGGTTCTTGTGGGCGGTGCCGTCGGGGAAGTGCAGGAAATCGGTCTGGCCAAGGGCGGTGTCTTCGAGCTTCCAGAAGTCGGCGAGCTTGAGGCCGGGGCGGTAGCCTGCGGGCCAGTCGACGGCTTTGCCATTGATGAGGCCGGCGCGGGGGCGTCCCTGCGAGTGGCAGGAGATGCAGGTGTCGTTGGCGGCGACGTCGTCCATGGCGCCTGGGTTCTGGATGTTGGCGCGTGTGGGATGTGCGGCGTGGTCGCTGCCGGGGCCGTGGCAGCGCTCGCAGCCTACGTTCCACTCGGCGACCTTCTTCGTTTGCAGATTGAAGTCGACAGAGTGGCAGCCGTCACAGGTGGCGCTGGTGGGGCGCTGCGCGTTTTCGGTGGGGTAGAAGGCGGTCCACCAGTCAGCGCCCTTGTCCGGTACGTGGTACGGGAGCCACTTCTTGTTGCCGATATCCCACTGCGCGGAGAGCGGGTAGTAGTCGTCGCCGATGTGCGTGAAGTAGCGCTGCTTCCAGCGGCTGCCGTAGACGAAGGCGATCTGATCACGGGTAAAGGGCGCGACTTTGTTGGTGGTGAGGTCCGGGAGGATGGCGTCGGGATGGGCCTTTGGATCACGCACGACGTTGGCCATGGTGGTCTGCTTCCAGCGTCCGTAGATCTCTGCATGGCATTGCTGGCAGTTGGCGGAGCCGACGTAGTGGGCGGTGGAGGAGGCGGCGGCATCGGCGGAGGGGTGTTCGCCGGCGGTGCGGAGGTAGCTGACGATCTCCCAACTGGCGTTTTCTGCGTGGGGCATGGGCAGGGCGGGCATGCCGCTTAGCTGGACGCCGTTCTCGATGATGTAGTGCAGGTCGCCGTCGGTGAGTGATTGGGTGCGGGCAGAGCGGAGGTCCGGGACGCGCGGATAAATGGATTGGCCGAGGGCTGTTCTGCCGCGTGCGTCAACGCCGTGGCAGCCTGCACAGGTTTTCAAATAGCTGTCGCGCCCGCGTTCTATTGTTATTGCGTCGCGCTTGTAGGGGTTTGTTGCGCGGTGAGCGTTGCCGGGAATGGCGAAGTTACGGACGGCGTGCGCGAGAGCGGCCTCGGCGGTGGAGGGTGTGGAGCTGGCGCGGAAGCCGCGCAGCCGGATGCCGGCGGCGGCGATCAGCAAGAGGGCGAGGATGGCAAGGGTGACGATGCCGAGTGTTCGCGATAGGCGCATCCAATGCCTCTCCTATGCCACGTGAAGCGACTGATTGGTGAAGCATAGCCGACACAGTTGCGGTTGTGACAGAACTGTCGTTCTGCGGGGATGAATCTTTTACTTCGATATCGAATCAATAGCTGCGGAGGGTAAGAACCATGACACCCATTACTGGACTGCACCATGTGACCGCGATTGCTTCCAATCCGCAGGCGAACCTTGATTTCTATACACAGGTTCTGGGGCTGCGGCTGGTCAAGAAGACCGTTAACTTTGACGATCCGGGCACGTATCACTTTTACTTTGGCGATGATGCTGGTTCGCCCGGGACGATCCTGACGTTCTTTCCGTGGCCTGGGGCTCGGCGTGGGCTGGCGGGTGCCGGTGAGGTGACGCATACGGCGTTCTCGGTGCCGAAGACTTCGATTGCCTATTGGGAAGAGCGGTTGACCGCGCAGGGCGTGCTGGTGGAGCACACGGGCGTTCGCTTTGCTGCCAACGATGGCGGTGAGGATGTGCTGACCTTTGCTGATCCCGATGGCATGAAGCTTGAGATTGTGGGACATGGCGATGCCGTGGCGGCGACGAATGCTCCGCGTTATAGCGATGTGCCGGTGGAGCACAGTATCCGCGGCTTCTTTGGTGTGACGATGCTGCAGCGCGATGCTGTGGCGACTGAAGCAACGCTGGCGATGATGGGCTTCTCGAAGACGGCGGAGGAAGGGAATCGGCTGCGATTTGCTTCGCCGGCTGGCAACCGTGTTGGCAATGCGATCGACATCGTTGTGAAGGCGGATGCGGGGTATGGACGGAGCGGCGCGGGATCGGTGCATCACATCGCGTTTCGGACGCCGACGGACGATACGCAGTTGGCATGGCGCGAGGAGATTGCAAAGACGTTGTCGGTGACGACGGTGCAGGATCGTGAGTACTTCCACTCGATCTACTTCCGTGAGCCGGGTGGTGTGTTATTCGAGATGGCGACGGATGCTCCGGGGTTTGCGATCGATGAGCCGATTGAGACGCTGGGTGAGGCACTACGGATTCCGCCCTGGTTCGAGCCGCAGCGAGCTTCGATTGAGCAGCGGTTGATTCCGGTGACGCTAACGAAGGCGAAGGTGACGGCATGAGCGGACCGCATGATCTGAGCGCAGTTCTTACGGCAGGAGAGCCGGTGGCGGAGGCTGCCGGCGCCGTCGTGCTGTTGCATGGACGGGGTGGTTCGGCGCAGGACATTCTTGGGCTGGCCAATGCTTTCGGAGGGTTGGGACTTGCCTTTGTTGCACCGGAGGCGGCGGGGCGTACGTGGTATCCGCAGTCGTTCCTGGCGGCTCGTGAGTCGAACGAGCCTTATCTGACGTCGGCGTTGGAGAAGATCCAGCGCGTGGTGGATGGGCTGGTGGCGGGTGGCATTCCGACGGAGCGGATTGTGATCAGTGGCTTCTCGCAGGGCGCCTGCCTTTCGACGGAGTTCGTTGCATCGCATCCTGCCCGGTATGCGGGATTGATTGCGTTTACGGGCGGGCTGATTGGGCCGCCGGGGAGCGATCTGCAGCATGCCGGCGAACTGCATGGAACGCCGGCGCTGCTGCTGAGTGGCGATCCTGATCCGCATGTGCCGTGGTCGCGTGTGGAGGAGTCTGCGGCGCAGTTGAAGGCGATGGGCGCGGACGTCACTGCGATTCGCTATGCAGGACGGCAACATACCGTCAGCCAGGACGAGGTCACACATGCGCGCAGGCTTCTGGAAAAAGCGTTCTCGCCGAATGCGTCGAAGTAGCGGAAGATGGAAGCAGAACCTATGAGCACCGTGATTGAATCAGCCCCGAACGAACAAACCTTCACCTCTGCCGCGAGCCTTTGGCTGGTGCTGATGAAGGCCTATCGTTCGATGGAGGCGTACATCGAGAGCACTGTCTCCGCAATGGGGATTGGATTGAGCGACTTCATGATCATGGAGGCCCTGTTGCACAAGGGCTCCATGAACATGTCGCAGCTTGGCGAGAAGGTTCTGCTGGCGAATCCTTCCATGACGGCTGCGGTGGACCGGCTGCAGAAGCTTGGCTATGTGTCGCGTTGCAGCGACGCTACGGACCGTCGCGTGCGGACGGTGGACCTGACCAAGGAAGGCCGCCGCGTGATTCGCAAGATCTTTGCGCAGCATGAGCTGGATCTCGAGGCTGTGATGGCCGATGTCTGCACCAATCATCGCGAGAGCGTCCGGACTGCACTGAAGACGATTGGGCTGGCTGCCAAGGCACGAACTGGCAATGTCTGAAGTGCCGCGTCGTTTACGGCTGATGAGTTTGGCCGGAGCGACGCTGATTGCATGCTTTCCTCTGCTGCTTCCCGTGTTTGCTCCGCACGACCCGCGGCAGATGATGTTCCCCTATGTTGCGGTATTGGATGCGGCGACAGCCGTGGTCTGCCTGCGGCTCGCCGGGGGCAGGACGTCGCTGCCTCGCGTACAGTGGGCGCTGTTCGGCGCGCAGTTCTCCCTGCGCAGTCTCGGGGTTCTGCTTCCTGCGCTGCGTGTCTGGACTGGATGGCCGGCGGCGATGGCGACCGCCAGGGTCGTGAGTATAACGACAGCCCTTGCGACGATGCTTTGCCTGGTGGCTTTTGCGGTTATGGGGCGGCAGGTGCGGCCCATGAAGCGTGGCCTGGATGTGGGTCTTACCGCGATCCTGTGTGGCTTGCACTTCCTGACCGTTTTCTCGCCACGTGCCTCCGCTTTTACCGGCCACTACCTGCAGATGAGCTTTGTGGTTGCTGTCTTTCTCTTGTTTGTTGCGCAGGCTTCACACCTTGCCGCGACGACGGCAGGCGAGCGAACGTTCACGAACGTTGCGAGGATGTACCTGCTGGCGCGGGTTGTGTTGTTGTTCTTCAACAGCATGGTGAATTACACGTGGCTTTCCGTTCCTCACGAGCTTCCGTTTGATTTGCTGTTCGGTGTTCCGCAGCTCACGTTCGTCCTGATGGTGGTCTTTCGTCCGCTGGTGCGACCGCTGCACCGGCCGTTGCGGACACCTCCCGTGTTCGTGCAGAACCTGCTGCCCTCCATGACTCTGCTGGGTGTGATTGCGCTGGCGCTGTACGTCTTTCGAGACCATCCGTTCGTGGCGGGCTCTGCCATGTTGCTGGCCGTGATTCTGTTTATCGCGCGCACGCACCTTCTCTATCAGCGCATGTTGGCAGAGCAGCAGGCATTGTTGCGTCGCGCGGGGCATCTGCAGGAGCTGGCGAGCCGCGATGCTCTGACTGGCATTGGCAATCGGCGCTGGCTGGAAGAGAGGGCGGCCAGGCTGCTGGTGCGGAAGATCCCGCAGGCGCTCCTATTGGTGGATACGGATCAATTTAAGTTGATCAACGACACCTTCGGGCACCACGTGGGGGACGATCTGCTGACACGGATCGCGGACACGCTGATGCAGGAGACCGAGATCTTCGAAGACTGCGTCTGCGCGCGCCTTGGCGGCGACGAATTTGTGGTGCTGCTGCCGGGGACGAGCGCACAGCAAGCGGAGGAGATTGCGCAGCGGGTCCGGTTGGAGCTGGAGACGGCGAGTGTACAGCAGGGGAGCCAGACATCGACGGTCAGCATTGGAGTTGCTGCCTCGAGCGGAACGGTTGCGTTGCCGGCGCTGCTCCAGCTGGCGGATGAGGCGCTCTATCGGGCGAAGTCTCAGGGCCGCAATCTCGTCGAAGTCTCGCGCGAAGACGCGACGTTCTTCCTACCGGACCAGGAGCGCAGCAGCGCGCGGAGACTGCGGAAGTACCCGATCGCTGCCGATTCCGTTGCAACCCATTCCATGCTCTGAGCAAGGTGGGATCTATCACTCCATATTGGGGCGGCGCATGGGGGCTACTTCGCCGATGGAGTGAGCTTCAACTGTTCTGATGTGGTCGCGGATTGCCTGGCGGACGGTTTCGCTTTCTTTTTCGGCATTCACGGCTGCCCGGTACTGGGCTAGTGCGCCGTCTTTATCTTTTCGCAGCAGGGCGAAGTTGCCGAGTTCGATGAAGGCACCGGTGGCCTCGGTATCCAGTTGTACACCGCGCTTGAAGTAGGCTTCGGCCCTGGCGCGGTCCCCGTCTTTTTCCTGGAGGAGACGAAAGGCCTGGCGATTGATCACGCCGCCGGCTACGAAGGGAAGGTAGAAGCGTCCTTTGTAGAAGAAGACGTTGCCGACGCGCGCTGTTGGTGTCACGTTGCGGAAGATCTCGATGTGTTTCCAGTTCTGCTCGGGAAGCCATGGCGCGCGGTTGACGAACCATCCTGTGACGTAGCCATCGGCGACCTGCTCCGGTGTGGGCTCCCACTCGTGGATGCCCTGGGCTTTCATCTGTTCACGGACGGTCCAGTAGCCGTAGAGCGGATCGGTGGGCGCCATGGTGGTTTTGTAGAAGGCAGCGATCTCATCGCTGCGCTGGCCGAGGTCGATGCTCTCGTTGTCGAAGTAGCGCCAGGCGTTGCCGCTGCCGCCCGCGAGGATGTTGTGATATTCCCAGATGCGCCGTTGCGGCAGGGTCGGCACCGCGATGAGTACGAGCGCGGCGAGCGGTACGGCGCGCAGCCAGAGGCTTCGTTGCTGCAGGCAGAGCATGACGGTGCATGCGGCAAAGATGGCGAGCAGGGGAACTGCGAAGAGCCAGTGACGCAGGCCCGCGTAGAAGATGCCGTTCTTCGCAATGAAGGTCATGAAGAAGATGAGCATGGCGAAGAAGACGGAGAGCGGCCGCGCGATGTCGCCGGGGATTCTGCGGGTTGCGTAGAGCACGATGCCCGCGAGTGCCAGCGCGAGAAAGGGTAGCGGCACCTTCACGATGAGGTCGGCGAAGGGAATCCACCATGGCGCCTTGTCGATGTAGTCGCGTCCGAAGGCGCGCACGAGCATGGGGCGGCCTTCGACGCCGGCACGCAGTGTGTCGGCGAGACCCCACAGGTAGGCGCGCGGCACCAGATGCAGTCGGTTGGCCGCGATCAACGCGCCGCGCAGAGCGGGCGAATGCAGGTCCTGGATCTTCGCATCGAGTGGACGATTGAAGGTTTCGACGGGGCTGCCGTTCGGGTCACGCTGCCTGCTTTCGTGGAAGCGGAATCCGTAGAGGCTCCATAGGACCGTCATCGCCAGGAGAGAGGCCACGGCGAGACGCGCGAACTGCCGGGTGCCGTCGGGACGGTGACGCTGGAATGTCTGCCACAGCAGGACAGCCACACAGCCAATGACCAGGGGCAGGACGATGAGCGGGGCGGAGTGCTTTGTGCCCAGCAACAACCCGATGCCGAGGCCGAGCAGCAGCCAGTCCAGCCATCGGCGGCAGCGCAGCGCAAGTACGGCAAGGCAGCAGCAGATGGTGCCCAGCAGGGCGGTCGGAAGATCGGTCATCACGACGGGCATGTGGGCGCTGACGGTAGGGTCGAGCGCGAGGAAGAGCAGTGTTGCAAGTGCGATGGCTGGCGAGAAGACGCGACGCAGCAGCAGTGTGAGCAGGCCCAGCAGGATGGTGTGAAGGGCGACCATCGCGAAGCGCGCGTGGCGTTGCACGCGGTGATAGTCGCTGGCGGTGTAGACGGCGGTCTGCGTGTAGACACGCTCCTGGTACTTATCGTTCAGAGGGGTGAACGCGGCCACGTGCAGCACTGACTCTGGCTCTGCCAGAGCGACGATCAGCTTGACCAGTGGAGGGTGCTCGGGATTGATGCGGTAGTCGCCCCATCGCAGGTAGGTTGCGCCTGCGGTGATGTGATACGGCTCATCAATGGTGAAGCTGTCGAGGCTGGTGGCCCACAGGGTGTGGAGGACGGCGACGCAGAGCAGGACAATCGTCGCGAGCAGGAAGTGCCGTTGGCCGATACGTTCGGGCATCTGTCTCCTGGAGACAAAAGTGCGGGAGGTGCGGCCACTATAGCAGCGACCCCACCTCCCGCACTTCTTTTTTTTGATGTCGAACTACGCGGTTGGGGCTGCTGCCGGTTTGTTCCGGACCCGCTTGTAGAAGGGTGTTGGGACTACTTTTGCCTTTACGAGGTTGCCGCGGATTTCGATAGCGACTTCGTTGTCCAGCGTCGCTTCCGCGGGTGGAACGAAGGCCATGGCGACATTCTTTTTGAGCGTGGGGGATGGGGAGCCGCTGGTGACGACGCCGATCTGTTCGCCTTCCAGAGTGCGGACGAGGTAGCCGTCGCGTGCGATGCCGCGATCGACCATTTCGAGGCCGACGAGCTTGCGTGCGGGTTCGGTTGCGGAGAGGGCGAGCAGTGCTGCCTTACCGACGAAGTCCGATTCCTTGTCGAGCTTGCAGTAGCGGTTGAGGCCTGCTTCGAAGACGTTGATCTCGTCGGAGATCTCGTGGCCGTAGAGGGCCATGCTGGCTTCGAGTCGCAGGGTGTTGCGTGCGCCGAGGCCTGCGGGGACGATGCCGAACTCTTCGCCTGCTGCGAAGACCTTCTGCCAGACGTCGGCGCTGGTGGCTTCGTCGCTGGGGACGTAGATCTCAAAGCCGTCTTCGCCGGTGTAGCCTGTGCGTGCGATGAGTACGTTGTAGTAGCCGGCGACCTTGCCCCAGGTGAACCAGTAGTTCTTGATGGTGGAGAGGTCGGTATCGGTGAGCTTCTGCAGTGTCTCCGCGGCGCGCGGGCCCTGGATGGCGATCTGCGTGTACATGTCACTGAAGTCGTTGATGTGGACGGAGGGCATGCCGCCAATGGTCTTGCGGACCCACTGGATGTCCTTTTCGCGGGTGCCTGCGTTGATGACGATGAGGTAGTCGTTGTCGCTGAGCTTGTGCAGGACGACGTCATCGACGAAGGTGCCTTCGGGCGTGAGCATGGCGCTGTAGTGGGCCTGGCCGATCTGCAGCTTGCTGGCGTCATTCATGAGGAGCTTCTGGACGGCGTCGAGAGAGCCGGGTCCGCGAAGCTGGATGCAGCCCATGTGCGAGACGTCAAAGACGCCGACGGCGGTGCGGACGGCGTTGTGCTCGGCGACCAGGCCGCTGTATTCGACCGGCATCTCCCATCCGCCAAAGTCGACCATTTTTGCCTTCAGGGACTTGTGGGTGTTGAACAGGGCGGTACGGCGAAGCGGGTGGGCGGCAGTGTCAGTCATGAATCCTCTGGGGTTTCGGTGCGGTCTAATCCCTCGGCATGCTGCAGACGAAGGCTTTTCTCGATGGTACCGCGACACGGTTCGGCAGGCGTATGCTGAAGCCCATGCGACTCCCTGCTCCTTTGGCGCTTGCGCTGATGTTTAGCGTTCCGCTGTGCTGCGCTCCTGCGCTTTCGGCACAGACGGCGGACCCTGCAGCGGCACCGCCGAACGGTGCGATTACGGCGCCTCCCGCGCGTGCCGACAGCTACAGCGTCCAGAAGGGCGAACTGATTGTCGCGCCGGGCCTGCGGATTCCGAATGGCAACGTGCCGTGGGTGCTGGATACCGTGGAGGGCAAGCAGGTGCTGGTGCCGGTGCACCATGCGGCCATCAACGGGACGGCGATTGAGGGAACAGCGTCGAAGACGCCGCTGCACTCGGCTTCCCCGGTGTTCTTTGTTCATACGAGCGATCGCACCGAGAATACGGGCGACTCTGGCCGTGGCGTTCCGACGGGATGGGCTCTGCTGCCGATCACGGTGGAGGGCGGGACACGGACGGTGACCCGGCCGAAGTTCTCCGAGGTGAATGGTGCGACGGTCTGCGTGCCGCCGGTGCTGTGTACTGCGGCTGAGTCGTTGCCGGAGGGGTGGTTGCGGATTCTGCCGAAGTCGCCGTTGACGCCGGGGGAGTACGCGCTGCTACCGGTGCCGCGAACGTCGGCGACCACGGGGACGCTGGTTGTGTATGACTTCACCATCGATGGTGCTGCGCCGAAGGCTAAGGACGAGGTTTCGGCCGGGCAGAACCTGGACTCTACGAAAAAGAAGAAGCGTATTCGCTAGTTTGGCGCTTGCTAGTTGCGCCGCTTGGCCCGCAGGAAGTTGCTGACGCTGAAGTAGGCGAAGAGCAGGGCTAGCGCGCAGAAGGCGAGGAAGCGGTAGCGGTCGGCGGGTACTGCGCTGGTGGCGTTCGCGCGTGTCTGCCATATGGCGATGGTGAAAGATGCTGCGAACAGGGCGAAGAAGCTGCCGGTGAGTTCGTGCCACAAGGCTTTGGAGGCGGTCTTGAGCGGTGAGGCCATGCCTGCCCGTGCGGCAGCGGCGGCCTGCATGGCTCGCGCGGGGGTGACGGTGCTCGTGGGGGGCGGCGCGGTTCGGCGCTGTGGCGGCAGGATGTCGGGTTGCGTGGTGGTTCGCGGCTGTGGCGTGGAGGCGCGTGGCTTGGCGGCTGCGGCTGGTTCTGGGGCGGTGGCAGCCTGCACGGCTTCTACCGCTGTGCGAGCGGCTAATCGCGCCCCTCTGCCTAATACTCGTCCCAGCCGTTCACGATCCATGCACCGATTCTACGGTCATGCAGGGACCGATGGCCGACACATAAATCCTGCAGGCAGCATCCTGCCGTGAGGTGCATCCAACCCTCCTATTGCCACGGCGCGCGGGTTCGGGCGTGTGGTGCATGTTGACGGAGACAAGGGAGCGTTCATGAAGAGCTGGATGTTGATCGTTGGTGGTGTGTGTGCTGCTGCGGCTGGTTGGATTGTGTTGAGCACGAAGCGCGTGCAGCCGGTAGAGGAACTTGCGCACCAGTTGGAGAATGCCTGGGCGGATCACCACACACGCGCATAGGCTCACACGGCTTGCGGATCCGATTGCGATGCGTGAGCGGTGCGGGTAAGGTATAGAACACTGCAGGGAAATGCCACGCCGGCAACGGCGACGGCGCCGGTCCAATGGTGACGCAGGGCGCCTCGCAGGCGAGAAGGGGGTGGCAATGAACGGACGCATCAAGGAGTTAATTCAACAGCTGGGCGAGGCCATCCACGAGTCCGTATCGGAGTCGGAGCAGATCTCCGGTGTGGTGCGTGAGATTCGCGAAGAGGGTTTCGATGTATTGCTGATGCTGGAAGCGACGATCGGGCTGAACGAGGTCTCCGACGAAGAGGCTGAGGCCGATGAAGAGGCAGCGGCGGACGGAACGTTTACGCGGAATGATGTCAGCTTTCTGAAGTCTCTGCGAATCTCGCTGCCAGAAGAGGCGGGAACAGAGGACGCCAAGGAAGATTCTCCGGGCGGAGCATAACGCTGCGGTCGGTATTCGCCCAAGCGGCACGATAAAACCCGGATAAACGGCGGTTCCCCCAACCGCTGTTTCCGCATCCTATCGACGTTGCCGCAAGCAGTGCTTGAGGCAAGCTTTGCTTCACCGCATGTTGCGGCGTGGCACCAATCGATTCAACGGCGACACCTGGGGACGGATGATGAAAGACACACTTGGAGTGCTGCTTGCCGGCGGAGCGGGCGAACGTTTGTTCCCGCTGACGAAAGATCGAGCCAAACCGGCTGTGCCGTTTGGCGGTCAGTACCGGATTATCGATATCACCCTTTCGAACTGCATTAACAGCGACCTGCGCCGGGTCTACATCATGACGCAGTACAAAGCGCTGTCACTGAACCGCCACATCCGCGAGGGGTGGGGACCGGTTGTGGCGAATGAGCTCGGTGAGTTTATCGAGATCCTGCCGCCGATGCAGCGCGTGAACCGCAATTGGTACCAGGGCACGGCGGACGCGGTTTACCAGAACATTTACTCGATCGGTTCGGAAGAGCCGAAGTACGTCATTATCCTGTCGGGCGATCACATCTACAAGATGAACTACGGCAAGATGATGGAGCATCACTGCGCCACGGGTGCGGCGTGCACCATTGCAACACTGCCGGTCGATCCGGGCGAGGTTGCCGGGTTTGGCGTGGTTGAGGTGAGCAGCAAGGGTGAGGTGATCGGTTTCCAGGAGAAGCCGAAGACCACGAACGTGCGTTCGCCGTTTAATCCGGAGAAGGTGGATGCCTCGATGGGTATCTACATCTTCAATACGGATGTGTTGCTGCCGGAGTTGTTGGCCGATGCGGACGACAACGACTCCAAGCATGATTTCGGCCACAACATTCTGCCGAAGTTACTGGGCCGGTACAAGGTTGCTGCTTATAACTTTGTCGATGAGAACCGCAAGGAAGCACTGTATTGGCGCGACGTGGGTACGCTGGATGCGTACTACGAGGCGAACCTGGATATCGCTTCGGTATCGCCCATCTTCAATCTGTATGACAAGAGTTGGCCGATGCGGACACGGCCGACGCAGTATCCGCCGGCGAAGTTTGTGTTCGGCGAGATGGGGCGTACCGGTATGGCGATCAACTCGGTGGTGTCACCGGGCTGCGTCATCTCGGGATCTGCGGTACGGGGTAGCGTGCTGTCGCAGGATGTGCGCGTGAACTCGTTCTCGGATATCGACTCGTCGGTGATCTTTACACACGTGAATATCGGTCGGCATTGCCGGATTCGCCGCTGCATTATCGATCGCGATGTCCATATTCCAGACGGCACGGTCATTGGGTATGACCAGGCGGAGGATCGCAAGAAGTATCACGTGACGCCGAGTGGTCTGACGGTCGTGACTCGTGACGGATCGCCGTATGAGAACCCGGTTAGCCCGGAGTTTATGCAGACGATGTAGTTAGTTTCATGTTGCTGGTTTCTTGTTTCTAGTAAATGCAATGGCGCAGAGAGTTTCCTCTCTGCGCCATTGTTGTTTGCGAAACTAGAAACCAGAAACGAGCGACTAGAAACTCGCTTTAGCGGTTGCCGAAGCGGTAGAGGACGCCGCCTGAGACGTAGACGAATTCGCGCAGTTCCGTGCCGAAGTGTTCGAAGACGATTTCCGGTGAGATACGGATGGCGAGTCGCGAGGAGCGGTTGAAGTCGAAGCTGACGCCTGCTACGCCGACGGCCGAGGTCCGGTTGGAGTACAGGCCGGACGCGTTGACGAAGGTGGACGTCGGCAGGCCCGGGTTGCTGTGGTCGAAGTTGCCGGAGGCTGCGCCGGCCAACGCGTGCAGGTTCATGCCTACGAGCTGGTTGCCGGTGAGGTGGTAGTGCACGCCGCCCATGTACATGAACTGTGAGACGAAGGGACGTGTCTGGATCTTGGGTGAGGTCGCCTGGGCGCCGGGTAGAACGGGCGTGGTGCCGCCGTCCCAGCGGATGTCGGCAGCGGCGCCAAGCTTTGGCGTGAACCAGTAGGTTCCCATGACTTCACCACCGGCCATGTTGTAGCGCTTGGGCAGGTTCTGCCCGGCCTGGCCGTTCATGAAGTTGATGCCACCGTAGACTTCGTACTTTTCGGTGTAGGTGACGGGTGGCGGCGGCCGGAAGGTATCCTGCGCGCGCGCGACGCCAGCCGCAGCGAAGCTGGTGAGGCCGCAAAGGGCCGTGAGAACCAGGGTGCGGAACGCGGTGCCCGTCGCCGGTTGAATCGGATGTTGCGGCCCGGAAGCGACCGGCTGAAGCGACCCGGCGGAACGCGGCCGGGGACGGGAAATAAGCATGTTCCTCCACTGCATGCAGCACCCGGAGCGGTTCCGCAGACCGGCGCCGTTGGAGGCACAGGGATGCAGGTGGATGCTGCTGTGTTGAGGATATACCGTACCTGTTCCATCCTGCGCCAGCGAGCCCACCAGAAGACGCCGTTTGTGCGACAATCAGGTTGACTGCACGCGTCTTCGCGCGCCCTGAATACCCCGGAGGTTCTTCCATGCTCAACGATCTGTTCCAGCCCATGCACCTGCTCATCATCGGCCTGGTGGTGGTGGTCTTTTTCGGTGGCAAGAAGCTGCCTGAACTCGGCAAGGGTCTTGGCGAAGGTTTGAAGGGCTTTAAGGAAGGCCTGAAGGGCGTGACCGACGATGCGAAGAACGACGCGCACATCGTCACCCCCGCGCCGGCCGACACCAACGCGGCATCGAAGGAAACCGTCGCAAAGTAACTTTCGGCGCGCTTCAAACTGTTTTGCAAAGGCACAGGGCATCCTCCTGTGCCTTTGGTGTTTCTATTCGTCCTTAAGTTGAAAGCGAGAGACCACGCCCGTGAAAGTTCATTCCGCCCATCTGATTCCGCCGCGCACCAAGGTAAAGCTGAAGCACGTCTCCTGCGATGACACCGGCAAGTACACGGACGAGGACGCGGCGAAGGTTGACCTGGCAAAGCATCGCGACTGTATCGACAAGTATCAGGAGGTGCTCTACGCGGGCGGCGAGCGTGGTGTGCTGATTGTGCTGCAGGGCATGGATACGGCGGGCAAGGACGGCACGATCCGGCACATCTTCTCGGGCATCAATCCGCAGGGCTGCGATGTGACGGCGTTCAAGGTGCCGACGCCGCTTGAGGCGCATCACGACTTCCTGTGGCGGTGCCATAACGCGGTTCCGGCGCGGGGCAAAATTGGCATCTTTAATCGGTCGCACTATGAGGATGTGCTGTCACCGCGCGTGCACGGCTTGATGAAGGACAAGACGGCGAAGCAGCACATGCAGCAGATCAACGACTTCGAGTCGATGCTGGTTGACAACGGAATTGCGATCTTGAAGTTCTTTCTGCATATCTCGCCGGAGGAGCAGAAGCGTCGTCTGGAGTCGCGGATTGAGGATTCTTCGAAGCATTGGAAGCTGTCTGCTTCGGACTTTGCAGAGCGGAAGTTCTGGCCGGATTATCAGCGGTATTACGAGGAGATCTTTACGGCAACGAGCCACAAGCATGCGCCGTGGTTTGTGATTCCTGCGGATAACAAGTGGTATCGGAACGTGGCGATTTCGCGGGTGCTGGCAGAGACGATGGAAGGTATGAAGCTGGAGTATCCAGCGGTGACGGTGGATGTGGCTTCTTTGAAGCTGTAGTGGGCCCGGGTCGGTTGCTACAGCGTGATGAGCACGACTGCTGGCAGGGCCAGGAGCATGCCCCAGCGCTGGCGTGCTGAGGTGCGTTCTTTCAGGATTGCGGCCGCGAGCAGAATGGTGGATGCGGGGTAGATGGAGGCAAGGACGGCCGCGACGTCGAGACGTCCGAGGCGGGTGGCTGCGAGGAAGCTGAGGTTGCCGCAGGTGTCGAGGGCTGCGCCGCCGAGGATCCAGGCGAGCGAGCGCAGGCGGTGGCCGTCGGGTGAGCCGGATTCTGCGTTGCGGTTTGTCAGCGTCATTCCCAGAAGCAATATGGCTGCGGTCGAGGCGCTGCCGATGCGTGCTGCGCCCATGGGCCAGAGGACGCCTGCGGTGCCGGCGAGTTTGAGTGAGACGAAGTAGACACCGAAGCCGAGGCCGCTGAGCGTTGCGAGCAGGAAGGCTTTGCGTGAGGCGGTTTCGCCGTGGCTGCCGGCGCTGGCGATCAGCCAGATGGCGGCACCTGCGAGGGCGAAGCCTAAGAGTCTGCGCCAGCCGGGTGCGCCTTCTGTCAGGCCAGATACGACTGCGGGGACGGCGGCGCAGAGCAGACCGCTGACGGCTGCTGCGGAGCCCATGTGGCCGCTTGCGAGTGCGATGTAGAAGGCTACGAGCGAGATGCTGGAGATGGCTCCGCCGCCGATGGCCCACCACAGCGGTGCGCCGTGCGGAAAGGTGTCTCCGGCGTGCATGGCGAGCGCGGAGACGACCGCCAGGCTCAGCAGATGTCCGATGAGGATGACGAAGAGGGCGCCGCGAACGGCTCCGCCTGTTCGCTTGACGGCGATGGAGCCTGCAAAGTCGCCGCCGCCCCAGAGGGCGGCGGCGAGCAGGCCGAGGACAGCGTTCGCCTCGAAGAAATGCATAGGGAAGCCGATTACTTCGGCTGTGCCACGGAGGAGGGGGCACCGCCGCCGTTTCGCATGACGTTCTCGGGCGTCGGGTAGTAGCCCTTCTTGGCAATGACGTCCAGACCGGGCTTCAGGACCTGTACTTCAACCGTGCGGAACTTGGCGTCCGTTGCTGGCTCGTTCGAGTAGTAGCCGACCGTGTACTGGACGCGTACGTCTTCCGCGATCTTTGCGAAGCTCTCTTCGATGCCACGTACCCGATACTCAGAGACGGCTTCGCCGCCGGTCTGCGCTGCGTACTGGGGCAGGATGTTTTCCTTCATGGTGAAGGGGATGTGATAACGATCCAAGAAGCCAACGTAGGGCGTTGCCGAGTCGCCGACGACCGTTGCGTAGACAGCGATTTTGTTGGTCTGCAGGAAGCGGATGTTGCCCTTGAAGGTGGCCTTGGATCCGGACTCTTTTCCATCGCTGATGACGTAGATCATGCGGCGGCGGCCGTCGGGACGCTTGGCGAGCGACTGAGCGGCGGCGAAGATGGCGTCGTTGAGCGAATGCGTTTCCTTTGGCGGCGCCTGGAAGGTGGCGTTCGGCGAATTGCGATTGGGCGCGGTATTCGGATCGAAGTTGTGTGCGTTGACGTTGATCGTCTGCGACATGGGACCACCCGGCGAACCGAGGTATGCCTCACGGCCTGTGGACTTCGAGCGCTCGAGGATGGCGCCAATACGGGGGCTTTGTGCACCGGTGTAGTCGGTCCGCATGTTGGTGCCGTTGTTGTAAGTGAAGATAGCCATCTCGTCGTACGGCGTGAACGCGCCCTGCAGTGCGCCCAGGGCGGTATTGACGCTGGTCATGACCTGGAAGGGAAGCGTCTGATCGATGACGAAGGCGACGGAGAGTGGGTAGGGATCGCTGGTGAAGAGGCTGAGGTGCTTGCGCAGACCGTTTTCAAAGACACGCACGTCGCGCCAAGTGAGCGCTGGAACCAGTTGGCCCTTCTTGTCCTTCACGGTGAAGGGAACCTGAATGAAGTTGACATTGGCTCGCAATGTGGTGACGCGGCCACCAGGACCGAGTTCCGGTGCGATGTCGGGTGCGGCTTCATTCACCAGATCGGGCGCGGGCGTCGACGATGACGAAGGCAGAGCCGCACCGGGCGTGATACCGCCGTTGTCATCCACGGGGGTGCTGGTGCTGGCCGGAATGCCCTTGCCGGGAGCGATGCTCACGGCGTTGGGGATGGTCTGCGGACGTGGACTGTCGGGGATTGCCTGAGCACCGCTCGCTGGAGCCTGCGCTACCAGCGCGGGCGATCCCGCCGTAAGACCCACCATTACTACTGTTGCCGCCCAACCAAGCTTCACCAAAACAGACTCCTTCGCAGAAAACAGACCCGCAACTACGCGCTCTCCAGACTACCAGCCCTAAGCTGGACACTGCTGCAGCGTCAAACAGTTGGACGCGGAACAGTCCCGGTTCGTTGTCGTTTCAGAGTCCGTGTCGGCGTGGTGCGGGCCGGGAAGAGCGATTGCGTAGACCAGAGGGGCGAATCCATCGTCCAATGGGGTATGCGTTCTTTCCCGCTTGCCTGCCTAGGTCTGTCTCTTGTTGCCGCTGCTGCTGCTCCGCGTACGTTCGCGCAGGAGGCGCCGTCGCCGGGCGGTCCGCCGCCCGCCAGCAAGGCAGCGCCGCCGGCTGAGCGCGACCTGGAGACCGGACAGACGCTGCGTGTCCGCGTGAACCTGGTCAACACGTACTTCTCGGCCCAGGATAAAGGTGGTTTTCTGACGGGTTTGAAGAAGGAAGACTGCGAGATCACGGAGAACAAGGAACCGCAGGTCATCAAGAACTTCACCCAGGAGAAGAAGCTGCCACTGACGATCGGCATCCTGCTGGATACGAGTGGATCGCAGCAGAATGTCCTGCCGATGGAGCAGGAGAGTGGCGCACAGTTTCTGAAAACAGTGCTGACTCCGAAGGATGAGGCGTTCCTGATCTCCTTCGATATCAACGTAGACCTGCTGGCGGACTATACGAGCAACCCGTCGGAACTCCGGCGCGCCATGAACAAGGCGCAGATCAATACTGGCGCGGGTACGGGCTCGGCGACTGGGAATGCGACGCCGAAGGGGACGCTGTTGTACGACGCGGTCTACCTGGCGACGCATGAGAAGCTGCATGACGAGGCCGGCCGCAAGGTGATTGTGATGCTGACGGATGGCGGCGACCAAGGCAGCCAGGTGAAGCTGAAGGAGGCCATCGAGTCGGCGCAGAAGGCGAACGCCATCATCTACGTCATCCTGATCAGCGACTATGGCGGCTTCGGCATGGGTGGTTACACGTTCGGGAATCCCGCGGGCGATATGGACAAGCTGGCGCGGGAGACGGGCGGCCGTGTGCTGAACATTGGGCACAATGCGAAGAAGCTGGACGACGCCTTTGCGCAGATCAGCGACGAGTTGCGGACGCAGTACCTGATCAGCTACACGCCGAAGAACCAGACGTTTGACGGTACGTTCCGAAATATCGCCATTTCGTGTGGCAAAGATGTGAAGATCCAGGCGCGGAAGGGTTATTACGCGATGTCCGACTCGAATACGGAGTGAGGGTAAACACCTGCCAACGTTACCTAGCGGGCAGACACCCTTACAGCCTCCGGTCTTCCATCGAGTCAGGCATTGAGGGGATAACGCGTTGGACAGCCAGGAACAACACGGGCGCTGCGGCGCTGTTACAGCCCATCCGACGCAGGCGCTGCTCGCTGCGATCGTGGAGTCTTCCGACGATGCCATCCTTTCCAAGACGCTGGACGGGACGATCACCAGTTGGAATCGCGCGGCCACGCGCATCTTTGGATACCAGCCCGAAGAGATGATTGGAGCGCCGATTCATCGGTTGATCCCTACGGAACTGCTCGGGGAGGAGGCCGGGATCATTCGTCGCCTGCGGGCGGGCGAGCGTATTGAACATTACGAGACGGTCCGCCTGAGCAAGAACGGCAACCGTATCGACGTTGCCCTGACGATCTCGCCCATCCGCGATGCGGATGGCCGGATTACGGGCGCGTCCAAGATCGCGCGGGAGATAGGACAGCGCAAGGAGATGGAACGTCTGCTGGTGCAGACGGAGAAGATGATCGTGGCGGGTCGTATGGCAGCGACGATCGCGCATGAGATCAATAATCCGCTGGAAGCGATTGTGAACCTGGTCTATCTGGCGCGACTGGATCCTTCGGTAAGCGATGAAGTTCGCGATCACCTTGCGCTTGCCGAGCAGGAGATTGAGCGGGTTTCGCTGATTGCGCGGCAGACGCTGGGCTATTTCCGGGAGTCGACGCGGGCGGGCAGTGAGCAGATCGACAAGCTGGTGGATGAGATTCTTACCGTCTACCGGTCGAAGCTGGTGCACAGCCGGATCGTGGTGCATCGCAACTACAGTCCGGTTCCGGCGATTGCCGTGCGTCGCGGGGAACTGACGCAGGTGTTTGCGAACCTGCTGGCGAATGCGATCGATGCCATGGGTAAGGGTGGTGACCTGTTCCTAGACATTGGACCCGCTACGGTTGCGGGTCATGAAGGCATACGGGTGCAGTTTGTAGATCGCGGGATAGGCATCCCGGAGAACCAGTTGGAGCAGATTTTCGAGCCCTTCTTCACGACGAAGCCGGAGAATGGGACGGGAATCGGACTTTGGATTTCGCGGCAGCTGGTGGAATCGCACTCAGGTACTATCACCGTTACAAGCAAGACCGGCCCAGATGATCACGGGACCTGTTTCAGTATCTTTCTTCCCTTTACTCCTCTCTGCAAGGTTGATATCCATTCTGCTCTGATCGAGAAGGGAACCCATGTTTCTGAGCTATGAAGGCGTCTCGAGATACGACCTGGTGCGGGGGCTAGATGGAAGCGGCCCTCTTCTGGATGGCAAGTCGGATCTGTCCGGCAAGACGCGCGGCACCGCGTTGCCGCGCGTGCTGATCGTGGATGACGAACGGCTGATCGCGGACACGTTGACGCAGATCTTCAACATGCATGGCTTTGACGCGTTCTGTGCCTACAGCGGCGTAGACGCCTTGCATCTGGCAGAGAGCTTTCGCCCCGATTATCTGCTGGCCGATGTGATGATGCCGAAGCTCAACGGTATCGATCTGGCGATGGCCATGGAACGGAAAATTCCAAATCTGAAGGTGTTGCTGTTCTCTGGCCAAGCCTCAACAACGGCTTCGATGCACGCGCAGCAGATTGGCGACCAGGGGTTCACCATAGCCGCCAAGCCGATGCATCCGGAAGAGCTGGTGCAGAAGTTGAGAACGGTTCAACCCAGATTCTAGGCCTGCATCGCACCGCTGTAGACGGCCATGCCGGCGACAGCATCCACGCCCATAGCGTCCAGGTCGTCGATCTCTTTCTGTTCCTTGATGCCACCCGCGACGATGAGCTGCTTTGCCGTGCAGGCGCGCAGGATGGCGGCGACGTCGATCGGAAAGCCGCTCATGGTGCCCTCGGTGTCGACATGGGTGTAGAGGAAGGCTGCGCAGTCGTTCTCGAGCCAGGTGACGGCCTCTTCCGGCGTGAGATCGACCTGTTCCTTCCAGCCCTTCACTGCGACCTTGCCGGCCTTGGTGTCGACGGAGAAGACGAGCTGCTCTTCGCCAAGCGCCTTATTGAGCGAGGCGGCGAAGTCGAGGTTCATGATGGGGTGACGCTTGCGGTCGGCCTCGTTATCGCCGCCGAAGAGCGTTGAGCCGTAGATGACGCGCCTGGCGCCGAGGTCGAGCATGGCCTTGCCGTCGTCTGCCGTGCGCAGACCGCCGCCGACCTGGCAGGTGAGGCGCGAGGTGAACTGCTGAATGAGTTTGCGGTTGTCGCCCTGACGCATGGCGGCATCGAGATCGATGAGCTGCACGAGCGGGTACTTCTCAAAGCGGGTGATCCAGTACTCGAAGTCGTCGAAGGCAAGCTTCAGCTTCTCGCCCTGCACAAGCTGGACGATCTGGCCATTCATCAAATCAATGGAAGGAATTAACATGTCCCTTCGATTGTCTCAAAGCAGTGAGGTGCGTTGTGGGAAGGTGCTCCATCGGCAGGCATAAAATCCGATCATGCCGGTTAAGACTCTGTGCCGCTTGCTGCTGTTCCTGACACTTTGCGCAGGCGCTCTCGCTGCCGTGGGCCAGACCAACGTTGGCCCGTCGAACCCTATCCTGCAGCACGCCGATCCCTTCATTACGTGGATGCCCGTCGACGGCAGGTACCTGCTGCTGGCGACTGCGCGCAACAATGTCACCATCTGGAGCGGCCCTACGCCAGCGACTGCGGCGACTGACTCAAAGGTCGTCTTCAACGCTGTCGAGGGTATGCGCGAGGTGTGGTCGCCGACGCTGTGGCACATCAAGGGTTCGTGGTGGATCTATTTCACGGCACGGGTGGGTACGGAGAAGCACGCGATCTACGTGCTGCAGTCCGATACGGATGATCCGCTGGGCACGTACACCTATCGCGGCCCGCTCGACCTGGAGCGAGAGGCCATCGATCCGTCCGTGCTGACCGTAAAGGGCAAGACCTACCTGATGTATGTGGGCGTCGGCGGTGGTGAGAATGCGATCTACATGGTGAGACTGGGCGAGCCGATGAAGCCCGTGGGCGAGAAGGTGCTGATCGCGGAGCCGGAGTATCCGTGGGAGAAGGGTGCCGGCAGCCCGAAGAACTATCCGGTGAACGAGGGACCGACGGCGCTGTACCACGCGGGCAAGGCCTTCATCGTGTACAGCGGCTCGGACACGGCCTCGACCTTCTACTGCCTGGGCCTGCTGACGTTCCAGGGCGGTGATCCACTGCAGCGCAGGAACTGGATCAAGACAGACCATCCCATCCTGACGCAGAACCCGGCCGTCGGCATTGTCGGCACGGGGCGCGGCACGTTTGCGCACGCGAAGGACGGCACGGAGTGGCTGCTCTACGCAGCGATGCCCGCCGATGACGCGAGGACAGCAAATCGGGCGACACGAGCGCAACGGTTCACGTGGAACGCTGACGGCTCGCCAGAGTTCGGACCGGTGTTGGCGGATGGGCCGATAGCGGTTCGCTAGTGCTTGCTTTTTCCGCGTCGATGTAACGCATCCCACGTCTCAAAAGCGAGACGTGGGGCACCCGCGCTACTGCGCTCGATTGCGCACGTCTCGGCGGGTGTAGAGCGCGTTGATGAGTGTGGCTGCGAGCGCGGTCCAGCCGGTCTGGTGCGATGCGCCGAGACCGCGGCCGGTGTCGCCGTCGAAGTATTCGCTGAAAAGGATGAGGTCTTTCCAGTGGGGATCGCTGGCGTAGCGATGCTCCTTGCCGTGGCTGGGACGATAGCCGTCTTTGTCAGGCAGGAAGAGGTTGACGAGGCGCCGCGCGATGCTCTCGGAGATTTCGACGAGGGTGTGCATCTCGCCGCTGCCGGTGGGGTATTCGAGCTTGAGGTCATCGCCATAGACGAGGTAGTAGCGCTCGAGCGCGTTGAGCAGCAGCATGTTCATGGGGAACCAAACGGGGCCGCGCCAGTTGCTGTTGCCGCCGAACATGCCGCTGTCGCCCTCGGCGGGGACGTAGCGCACGGTGAAGTGCTGCCCATGCAGTTCGGTCTGGAAGGGGTTGTCGTAGTGGTAGCGTGACAACGCGCGAATGCCGTGGGGCGAGAGGAACTCAGCCTCATCCAGCACGCGTCGCAGGATGCGTTCCAGACGCGCGCGCGGTGCAATGGCGATCCAACGGGAGCCGTTGATCTCTTCGTTGCTGACGTTGGCCGTGCTGACGTAGTTAGAGAGCTGAGGCTTGTAGTTCAGGAACCACTTCGTGCGTTTCTCGAAGTCGCGGAGGCCGTCTACGGTGCCTCGCTTCATGATGCAGACGGCGAAGAGCGGTGCGATGCCGACCATGGAGTGGACCTTGAGCGGGGTGCTATCGCCGGAGTCATGTTCGAGCTCGTCGAAGTAGAAGCCATGCTCCTCATCCCACAGACCGTCTCCGCCGACGGAGTTGATGGCGTCGATGACGGCGATGTAGTGCTCGAAGAACTTGCTGGCGATGTCTTCGTAGGCAAGGGAGCGCTGGTGTGCGAGCTCAAGCGCGATCTGCAGCATCACGGAGCAGTAGAGTCCCATCCACGCGGTGCCGTCAGCCTGGTGCAGGCAGACGCCGTCTGGCAGCGAGACCGATCGGTCGAAGACGCCGATGTTATCGAGCCCGAGGAAGCCGCCGCCGAAGAGATTGCGACCCTTTTCGTCGTTGCGGTTGACCCACCAGGTGAAGTTCAACATCAGCTTCTGGAAGGCGCGCTCGAGGAAGTCGAGATCGCCTACGCCTTCGTCATCCACGCCCATGCGATAGACGTGCCACACGGCCCATGCGTGCACGGGCGGGTTGACGTCACCGAAGGCGAACTCGTAGGCAGGCATCTGCCCGTTGGGGTGCATATACCACTCGCGCAGGAGAAGCAGGAGCTGGGCCTTGGCAAACTCGGGATCGATGCGCGCCATGGGGATCATGTGGAAGGCTGTGTCCCAGGCGGCGAACCATGGGTACTCCCACTTGTCGGGCATGGAGAGGATGTCGCGACAGAAGAGGTGGCGCCACTCCGCGCTCTTCTTCATGCGTTCGGGTGGTGGCGCGATCTGTGTGCTGTCGCCGGACATCCACTGCTCTGCGATGAAGTAGTAGAACTGCTTGCACCACAGCAGGCCAGCGTAAGCCTGGCGTGAGACGCGGCACTCTTCGGTGGTGGCTTCCTGCGGGATGATGCCTGCGTAGAAGTCATCGGCCTCTGCGATGCGCTTTGCGAAGATGCCCTCTGCGTCGGCGAGTGTGATGGTGGGCGGGACGATGTCGGTACTGCGGTGGTCGGGCTCGCTCTCGCTGCGCTGATCGACGCGGACAAGACGCAGGTACAGCGTGACGCTGGCGCCGGGTGCGATGTCGGTGCGATAGAGGAGTGCGCATTTGGTGCCGTCCTTGTCCTTTACGGCGTCTGCTTCGCCGTGCACGATCAGCCGGTCGAAGGCGTCCTTGCTGAAGTGAGCCCCGCCGCCGTAGTTGGGGTCGAGGCGCTTCATGTTGCTGTCGTTCTCGGTGAAGACCAGGCGCTCCGGTGTGAGGGCGTTTCCCTCGATGGGATAGAAGGCGTAGGCGCCCAGCACCTTGTGGTCGGCACGGACGCTGTGGTCGCCGGTCTGCTGGATGATGGGGCGGGTGTTGCCGGTGGCTTCGAGGTTCTTCCAGGACCAGTTGTTGCGCAGTGTGAGTTGCGGTAGCAGCGTGAGCGGTGCTGCGTCGGGGCCGCGATTCCATGCGGTAATGCGGATGAGGGTGTCTTCCGCGTCGGCCTTGGCGTACTCGATGAAGACGTCGAAGTAGCGGCTCTCCTCGAAGATGCCGGTGTCAAGGAGTTCGTACTCGGGCTGGTCGTAGCCGCGGCGCTTGTTCTCGGCGCGCAGGTCGTCGTAGGGGAAGGCTTTTTGAGGGTACTTGTAGAGGGATTTGCAGTAGGCGTGCGTGGGTGTGGCGTCGAGGTAATAGAACTGCTCTTTGACGTCTTCGCCGTGATTGCCCTCGGTGTTGCCGAGGCCGAAGAGGCGTTCCTTCAGGGTGACGTCCTGGCCGTTCCACAGTGCGGTGGAGAAGCAGAGGCGGCACTGGCGGTCGGTCCAGCCCAGGAGGCCGTCCTCGCCCCAGCGGTAGGCGCGGTACTGGCCCATCTCATAGGGGAAGGACGCCCAGACGTTGCCGTCGGCGGAGTAGTCCTCACGCACGACGCCCCACTGGCGTTCGGGCAGGTAGGTGCCCCATCGCTGCCAGTTCTTGACCCGCGTGCGATTCTCGTCGAGCCGTTGCTGTTCTGCCGTTACCTTTGCTTCGCCCATTACCCGTCACCCTTGTCTATTGACTGTGTAGGATGCGCGACAGTTAGTGGGCTTCGGGCGATCGTGCGATCAGCGGACTGGCGTCTGAAGCCGGACGGGGACGCCCTGGGCGGCGAGTTCGCGCTTCAGCTCCCAGGAATCGGTGATGCCGAAGTGGAAGATGCTGGCGGCGAGTGCTGCGTCGGCGTGGCCGCCGCCCTTTGCGTGGCTGAAGACGTCGGCGAAGTGCTGTGCATTGCCGGCGCCTCCGCTGGCGATGACGGGGATCTGGACGGCCTGCGAGACGCGTGCGGTCAGGTCGTCGTCGAAGCCGGTGCGACGGCCGTCGGAGTCCATGCTGGTGAGCAAGATCTCGCCCGCGCCGCGCTGCTCGGCTTCGATCGCCCATTCGACGACTTTGAGGCCGGTGTTCTTGCGGCCACCGCTGACGTAGACCTCGGCGTCCCCGACGGGATCGCTGGAGGTTGCGTTGCGTTTCGCGTCGATGGCGACGATGACTGCCTGTGCACCGAAGGAGGCGCCGATCTCGCCGATGAGTTCGGGCCGCGCGATAGCGGAGGAGTTGATGCTGACCTTGTCCGCGCCTGCGAGGAAGACGCTCTCGGCGTCTTCTGCGGAGCGAATGCCGCCGCCGACGGTGAAGGGGATGAAGAGCTTGTCGGCAGTTCGCTTTACGGTGTCGAGGAGTGTGCCTCGGCCTTCGTGCGTGGCGGTGATGTCGAGCAGCACGATCTCATCTGCGCCGGCGGCGGCGTGGCGGTGCGCGAGTTCGGCGGGGTCACCGGCGTCGATGATGTCGACGAACTGGATACCTTTGACGACGCGGCCTCCGCGTACGTCGAGGCAGGCGATGATTCGTTTGGTTAGCATTAAATATTCACCTTTGAGGTATCGAGCCATGCGTGGACAGCAGCCCATTGGCTTTCGTTGAGGGCCCGCTTCGGCACCAGGAGAAACTTGTTCTTCGCAACAAACAGAAGAGCGATGTGGTCATCTTCCGCGAAGTCGACCACAGCCGCTCGACGGAAGCGGCCTTCGCTGAGGCCTGGCAGCCGCGAGATCATTTCGTCGCCCTCAATTTCCAGCTCCACCGGCTCGTTTTCGGGCCGCCCATTTTTCATCTGTTTGTAGAGACGACGGACGTTGACCGGGCGCATTACAAGAACGAAGAGACCAAACCCTGTAAGCGCGGCCAGGACGCCTCCTGCCAACGGAGTGAATGCGAAGTGGCGGGCAGTGATGTCCCACGCGAGGATCGCCGCGCAAACTAGACCGAGGACCGGGAGTACCCACACCCAGATGGCCATGCGTAGCGCACCGAATTTCTTCCTGCGATAGCAGAGTATCTGCGCATGTTTGAAGTCTTCGAAGTTCATCGTGTAACGAGCGAGCATTACAGCTCCACGAAGTTACGAAGTAACTGCAGGCCGGTGTCGCCGGATTTTTCCGGGTGAAACTGCACGCCCATCACGTTGTTGCGTTCGACCGCTGCAGTGAACGCGCCGCCGTAGCTGGTGGTGGCTGCGGTGTCGGCGTCGACGGGGGCTCGCCAGGAGTGGGTGTAGTAGACGAACGCTCCGGGCGCGATGCCGCGCAGCAGCTTCGAGTCGGGGCGAATGTCTTCGAGGGAGTTCCAGCCGACGTGCGGGCTCTTCAGCTCTTCGCCGTTGTAGGTCGCGGGGAAGCGCTCGCACTTGCCATCGAAGTTGCAGAGGCCGTCGGTGCTGTCCGCTTCAGTGGAGCCGTTGTAGAGCCACTGAAGGCCCACGCAGATACCGAGGAAGGGCACGCCGCGTGCGATGGCCTCGCGCGTCGCCTCAGTCAGTTGCAGGTCATGCAGCAACTGCGTGGCGCGGAAGTGGCCGACGCCGGGGAGGACGATCTTGTCGGCGTTGCGTACGTCGTCTGGCGACTGCGTGATGTGCGTTTCGGCACCGAGGAAGTTGAGCGCCTTGACGACGCTGGTGAGATTGCCCGCTTTGTAGTCGATGACTTGGATCATGTGCGTTGTGGACCCTTTGTCCAGTCTTCTAGTTTGAGGCCTTTGACCTGGCGGAAGGCTGCGTCGTTGGAGATCAGGACGAAGTCGTGTGCGAGTGCGTGGGCGGCAATAAGAGCATCCATCGTTGCGAGCGGTTTTCCCAAGCGCTTTTGTTTCGCGGCGAGTAGAGCATATTGCACCGCACAGTCCGAATCCCAAGGCTGAATGGCGATGATGCGCAGGAAGCGTTCGGTTGGCGCGGTGATCTTGGCTTCGCGGGGAAGGAGCGCCAGACCGAAGCGCGTCTCTGCTTCGCAGATCGTCGAAATAACGCAGTGATTTTTGCGCTCATTGAATTTGAGGTCCAACGCTGGATAGTCGCCCCGGACCAGATAGCTGATGATATTGGTATCGAGAAGGAAACGCGTCATTTGACGAGCTTTGGCACGCGTACAGGGCTCCGGTCACGAGGTATGACGAACTCATCGCGCTCGGACTGCGTGAGTGCATCGCGCATCCGAAAGAACTCGTCGAAGTTCTTGTCTTTACTCGTGAGTAGAACCCCTCCTGTCAAGGGGTCCTTGCTGATGCTGACCTCGTCGCCCTCGAAGCGGAATTCGCTGGGAAGGCGGACTGCCTGGCTGCGGCCGTTCATGAAGAGTTTTGCGGTGCGTTCCATGTTCGCTTCCTCCCGTGATATATACCATAGTCTATATCGGCCGCTCGTCGCCTTGATGTCGGCTCTCGAGGCTGAAGGCCCGAGCTATCGAGCGGGCCTTCAGCCCTTGGTGGTTCTCGTGGTGCGTTCTACCCGGGCCTTCGGCCTAGGCTAAGGTGTCGGCGCGCCTTTAGAGCTCTCTAAACCGAAGACGATTCGCGTAGCCAAACGCCGAAGCAAGCCAATGCCGCAACCAGTGCTGCGATTCTGCGCCAGCCATTGCCGAACCAACAAAGGCAGAACGACAGGAGAGCAAGGATTGCTCCACGTCCGACCCACAGACTCAGATCGTTAACGTGACCATACAACCCATCCCAATGTCGGCTGACGATTCTCAAGGCCGCCATACAGAGGATGGAGAGTCCATCTGCAAACACAGCGATTGCGAATATGTATGCTCTCCATCTCGGCAGTGAATACATACAGACCTCTAGAGTTCTACCCAGACCTTCGGTCTGGGCTAAGATGTCGGCGCGCCTCTGGCGCTTATCTAGTACGAAGTTCCGACTGCACAGGCAAACAGGAAATTCAGTAGACCACCGATTAGAGAGCATGCAATCCCGATCATCCTTTGTCTTCCGTCTACCCTATTCGCGAGCATCAGAGAGAAAGAGCACAACAGGCAAACAGGAAACGTTGCAAGAAGAATCGAAGCTTCTGTGGCATCACTCAGGTTTTTTCCCGTGATTCGGTAATGCAACTGTGCGACTGCAATCGAGGTCATCGGGTAGGCAATCGCACATATGGCAATTGCGATAGCGATGGTGCCGGCCCTCGATCTTTCCGACGTCTGCATCTCCAAATTCCTCGATGGCTTAAAGCAAACCCTTCGTGCTCGGCAGCAGATCCTTCATGCGTTCGTCGCGGCTTACGGCTCCGCGCAGGGCTCGGGCGAAGGCTTTGAAGATGGCTTCGATCTTGTGGTGGTTGCTGCGGCCGTACATGGTTTTGACGTGGACGTTGCAGCGGCCACCGCGGGCGAAGCCGTCGAAGAAGTCTGTGACGAGTTCGGTCTGGAAGTCGCCGACGAGTGGCACATTGACCTGATCGTCCACGACATAGCCGGTGCGTCCACTCAGGTCGATGGCGGCGACGGCGAGTGTCTCGTCCATGGCCATGACGAAGTAGCCTGCGCGCAGGATGCCCTTCTTGTCGCCGAGCGCCTTGTCGAAGGCTTCACCGAGTGCGATGCCCACGTCTTCGACGGTGTGGTGCTGGTCGACGTCGAGGTCGCCGTTGCAGGTGAGGTCGAGGTCGAAGCCGCCGTGGCGCGTGAAGAGTTCGAGCATGTGGTCGAAGAAGCGAATGCCGGTGCGGACGTTGTAGGTGCCCTGGCCGTCGAGGTTCAGCTTCAGCTTGATCTGGGTTTCGGTGGTGGCGCGGTCGATGGTGCCGATGCGCGGATCCCACACACCCGCTTCGCGTGTGTATGGGGCACCCGGTCCTGTGATCACTTCAACATTGGGCATCAGATGGATATCGCTAGCGTTTTCGGGGTTACTCATATTCGGGTGTCTCCTTGGGCTCGGTCTCGGGCTTGATGACTTCGGCGGGCTGCCAGTTGATGCCGGCCAGTGCGTCGCGCAGAGCCTGGATGCCCATGCTGACCTGGTCGGGCAGGCCGACGGTGAGGCGCACGCAGCCGTCAAGGCCGGGGTCGGCGGAACGGTCGCGGACGAGGATGTTGCGTGTGCGCATCTCGTTGACGAACTGCTTGTGGCGCGGGCCGATGTGCATCAGTACAAAGTTTGCGTGGGAAGGCCAGCGCGGCACCTTCATGTTGTCGAGCGCCTTCTCAATGCGGGCGCGTCCTTCGTGCATCTGCTGGACGTACCAGTCGATGTATTCGGTGTCACCGATGCAGGCTTCGACTGCGGCGAGTGCTACGCCGTTGACGTTGTAGGGCGAGCTTGCCTTGCGGAGATGGTTCAGTAAGCTAACTGGTCCGGCGAGCAGGCCGACGCGGAGGTTGGCGAGGCCGTAGGCCTTCGAGAACGTACGTGCGACGAGGATGTTTTGTGGTGCGTCTGCACCTTCCACCAGATCACCCATGACGGTATCGCCCTGGAAGTGGAAGTAGGCTTCGTCGACGAGGATGACTGCGTGCGGCGCGGCCTTCGCGATGTTGTGGATCTGCTCGCGTGTGGTGATGGCGCCGGTGGGATTGTTGGGCGTGGTCAGGATGATGAGCTTGGTCTTCGGCGTGATGGCGGCGAGCATGCGTTCATATGGGAACGCGAGTGTGTCGTCGGCCTGCACGCGCACCAGCTTTGCGCCCATGCCCATGGCGTTGACGTCGTACATGAAGAACGAGGGCACGGCGAAGAGACACTCATCGCCCTCTTCGAGGAAGGTGAAGCAGACGATGTGGATGGCTTCATCGACGGCGTTGGTCAGCAACACCTGCTCGGGCTTGAGGCCGAGGTGTTGTGCGACGACGGCTTCGACGGGACCGCGCTCGGGATAGATGGTGAAGCCTTCGAGCGTGATCCTGCCCAGCGCTTCGCGCACACGTGGCGAGGGTGCGTGCGTGTTCTCGTTGAAGTCGAGGCGCAGGCCGTTGCGGCCGGCGAGAGGCGGGTGGTACTCCGGCATCGCAAGGATGGCGCGGCGCGGTTGGATGTCGACCCACGTCTCAGAAGCGAGACGTGGGGCACCCGGTTCGGTGACTGCTTCGGTGCTCATCGCTTGCCTGCTTTCATGCGGACGCGGACGCTTTGGGCGTGGGCGGTGAGGCCCTCGGCTTCCGCGAGTGCGATGGCGTGTGGTCCGAGCTTTGCGAGGCCTGCTGCCGTGTAGTTCTGCACGGTGATGACCTTCAGGAAGTCGTAGATGCTGAGGCCGCCGCGCATGCGCCCGACGCGGCCGGTGGGCAGCACGTGGTTGGGTCCGCTGATGTAGTCGCCCATGCTTTGCGGCGAGTAGTTGCCGATGAAGACAGAGCCCGCGTTTTTGACCCAAGCGAGGTCTTCGACGGAGTCGACGGTGAGGTGCTCGGGTGCGAGGCGGTTGGTGATGAAGCGTGCCTCTTCGACGGAGCCGCAGAGGAAGATGGTGCCGCGTGCCTTGATGGAGACCTGCGCCAGCTTGTTGTTCTTCGCCTGCTCCTTCACTTCGTTCACGACCTGCTTCGCAAGTTGCGAGTCGGCGGTGACGAGGACGGCAAGTGTTTCGGGATCGTGCTCGGCCTGTGCGACGAGGTCGGCTGCGATGCCGGCGGCATCGCCAACCTGGCTGGTGACGACGATCTCGGTCGGGCCGGCGGGCATGTCGATGCCGCACTCGGTGCTTGCGATGATCTTTGCGGCGGTGACGTAGAGGTTACCGGGGCCGACGATCTTGGCGACGCGCGCGATCGTCTCCGTGCCGTAAGCCATGGCGGCGATCGCCTGTGCGCCGCCGGTGCGGTACATTTCGGTGACGCCGGCGAGGTGTGCGGCGGCGAGCGTCTCACGCGCTGGCTTGGGGCTGCAGACGACGATGCGTTCTACGCCCGCGACCTTCGCTGGAATGGTGGTCATCAGCAGCGTGGAGGGCAGGGGATAGCGGCCGCCGGGGACGTAGCAGCCGACGGACTCGAGCGGACGGATGATCTGTCCGACGGTGACGCCGGGCGTGTTCTCCGTGGTCCACTCGTCGGGCTTCTGCTGCTCAGCGAAGCTGCGGATGTTCTCCGCGGCGATCTGCATGGCCTGCTGCAGTGGTTCAGGTGTGGCGTTCCATGCGTCGAGCATCTCGCCGGCGGTGACGCGGAGGTGGCCCTGCAGGGAGTCGAACTTCTCTGCGAATTTCAGCAGAGCCTTGTCGCCCTTCTTCTGGACTTCCTGCATGATCTTGCGGACGGTGGGTTCGACTTCCGCCGTCTTCACGGCGCCGCGGCGCTCGAGCGTTGCGAGGAGTGCGTAGGCGTCTTTCGCGTTGCGGCCTGTGGTCTTGATGAGCTTCATGGGGTGCTCCTGGTGCCTGTTCGTCGCACTTGTCGCGGGCTTACAGCCCGCAGGTTTCTCGGTGTCCTTAACCCAGGGCGTCGCCCTGGGCTAGGAAGTCGCGGGCCTTCAGCCCTCACAACTCGAGCCGCCCTCCGAGAGCGAGCTCTACAGAACGACCTTGCTCAACGGGTATTCGACGATGCCGCTGCCGCCTGCTGCCTTCAGCTTTGGGATGACTTCGCGAACGACGGTTTCGTCGAGGATGGTGTTTACGGCGACCCAGTTCTCATCCTTCAAATGCGAGACGGTGGGCGACGAGAGTGCGGGAAGGAGCGAGAGGATCTGGTCGAGATTCGCTTTGGGGACATTGAGCATCAGGCCGACCTGGGAGAGTGCGTTGATCGCGCCATTCAGCATCAGTGCGAGGTTGTCGATCTTCTGCTTCTTGAACGGGTCGGTGTAGGCGGACTTGTTTGCGATGAGCTGCGTCTCGCTCTCCATCAGCAGGTCGATGATGCGCAGGCGGTTGGCGCGCAGGGAGCTGCCTGTCTCGGTGACTTCGACAATGGCGTCGCAGAGCATGGGCGGCTTCACCTCGGTGGCGCCCCAGCTGAACTCAACCTTGACGTTGATCTTCTTTTCCTTGAAGTAACGTTTGGTGTACTCGACGAGCTCGGTTGCGATGACCTTGCCTTCGAGGTCTTCGGGCTTTTGGAAGGGTGAGTCTTCGGGGACGCAGAGCACCCACTTCACCTTCTGCCGCGACTGCTTGGAGTAGGTGAGCGACGTGATGCGATCGACGTCCGAGAGGTTCTCAAGAACCCAGTCGTTGCCGGTCAGGCCGGCGTCGAGCGCGCCGCTCTCCACGTAGCGCGCCATCTCCTGCGCGCGGACGAGCATGCATTCGATTTCGGGATCGTTGATGGCGGGGAAGTAGCTGCGGCCGCTGGGGCTGATCTGCCATCCGGCGCGTTTGAACAGGTCAATGGTCGCGTCCTGGAGGGAACCCTTGGGGATGCCGAGTTTCAGTGTCTTGCTCACGTTCGTGTTCTCCGTCGAATCTGTGTTGGTCGCGCTTTGCGCGATGGAGCGGCTTTGCCGCTGACCCCATTCTTTGCTTCGCAAAGCATGGGGCACCCGATTTTGTGGCTACTTTGCGGTCTCGATTGGCTTGGTAAAGCAGCTTACGGTGCCTTCATGGCAGACCAGTCCGTCGCCTTCGACTTCTACTTTGAAGAGCAGTGCGTCGTTGTCGCAGTCGGTGCTGGCGCTGATGATGCGCAGGCGGTTGCCGCTGGTCTCGCCCTTCATCCACAGCTTGCTGCGGGTGCGCGACCAGAAGGTGACGAAGCCGCTTTCGAGCGTGCGGCGGTAGCTCTCTTCGTTGAGGAAGCCCAGCATCAGCATCTCGCCGGTCTTTGCGTCCTGCACGATGCCGGGGACGAGGCCGTCTGCCTTGGCGAAGTCAATCGTTACGTCGTTCATCTAATCCTCGTGGGTTAAGCCGCGTTCGATGGGGACTGGCGGACATAACAAAGCCCGCCGGTGAGCATCGCTCGGGCGGGCTGGTATCGATCCTGTGTGCGTTGACGCCTTACTACGACTTCGCACCGGACACCGCCGCCATCACGCCATGCGCGTGGTGAAGATGACCATGATGGTGGGTGCGAACGTTCATTGCACCTTTGAGGCTAATGGTGCGGGCTGCCTGTGTCAACGGCGAGCCGTGAAAAGAAAGTCGTGACTGCGGCAGAAAACCTTTTCTTCCAACGGCTTCTCCCAGATATGGTTCGGATGTACCGCCGGTGCCCGATCGGCGAAAGTGTACGCAAGGAGATCATGACCATGAAGATGTTTCGTTTCCTCCCCGTTCTCGCCCTGGCCATTGCCGGTCCGCTGCTGACCGCACAGAGTGCGGCGCCCGCAAAGACTGCCGCTCCTGCGAAGACTGCTGCCAAGCCGGTGACGGCGGCGGCAAATCCGCACAAGAACGATCCGCTGGATATCAACACCGCATCGCCCGACCAGTTGATGCAGTTGCCGGGTGTGGGTGAGGCCTACTCCAAGCGCATCATCGATGGCCGTCCGTACACGGCGAAAAACCAGCTTGTGACGCGGGGCATTGTGCCGAAGGCGACGTATGACGGCATCTCAGCGCAGATCATTGCGAAGCGTGCGTCGAAGTAGAGTTCGTGGCAAACGAAAAGGGCGGCCCTTGCGGGTCGCCCTTCTTATGTTTTGTGGGTGCTGAGTTACTTGGCTGCGACTGCGGTCTGTCCGACGGAGGCCTTGAGTGCTTCGGCCTTGTCGGTCTTTTCCCAGGTAAAGTCGTCGCCGATGCGGCCGAAGTGGCCGTAGGCTGCGGTCTGCTGGAACTTTGGCTTGCGCAGGTCGAGCGTCTCGATGATGCCCTTGGGGGTCAGCGAGAAGTTCTTGCGGACGGCGGCGGTCAGTTCGCTGGCGTCGACCTTGCCGGTGCCGAAGGTCTCGACGAGCACCGAAACGGGCTCAGCAACGCCGATGGCGTAGGCGAGCTGTACTTCTGCGCGGTCCGCCAGGCCGGCTGCGACGATGTTCTTTGCGATGTAGCGGGCCATGTAGGCAGCCGAACGATCGACCTTGGTCGCATCCTTGCCGCTGAATGCTCCGCCGCCGTGACGGCCCATGCCACCGTAGGTGTCCACGATGATCTTGCGGCCGGTCAGACCGCTATCGCCCATGGGGCCACCGACGACGAAACGGCCGGTCGGGTTGATGTGGTACTTGGTGTCGGCGTCCAGCAGTTCTGCGGGGATGGTCGCCTGGATGACGTGCTCCAGGATGTCGGCGCGCAGCTTGTCGGTCTCAACAGCCTCATCGTGCTGGCTGCTGATGACGACGGCGTCGACGCGGACGGGCTTGTTGTTGCCGTCGTACTCGACCGTGACCTGGCTCTTGCCGTCGGGGCGCAGGTAGCCGAGCTTGCCGGACTTGCGGACTTCCGTGAGCTTTGCGGCCAGCTTATGCGCCAGCGAGATCGGCGTGGGCATCAGCTCCGGCGTCTCGTTGGTGGCATAGCCGAACATCATGCCCTGATCGCCGGCGCCGCCGGTGTCAACGCCCATGGCGATGTCAGGCGACTGCGCGTTGATGGACGAGATGACGGCGCAGGTGTTCGAGTCAAAGCCGTACTCGGAGTGCGTGTAGCCAATGTCTGCGACGGTCTGGCGGACGATCTTCTGGAAGTCCACGTACGCCTTGGTCGTGATCTCGCCGGCGACGACAACAAGGCCGGTGCAGGTCAGGGTCTCGCAGGCTACGCGGCTCATGGGATCCTGCGCCAGGCAGGCGTCCAGGATGGCATCGGAGATCTGGTCGGCAATCTTATCGGGATGGCCTTCGGTAACGGACTCAGACGTAAAGAGAAAACGATCGCTTGTGGACAAAAACTGCTCCTTGGGGCGCTGTGAGGCGGACGTTGAATATTCGATCTATTCTAACTCGCCGGGGATTCGGGAGAGCGCGAAATGGCCCTAGTCACCCGCCATTGCGGCCCCATGGTGAAGACCGGGGAACTATTCCGTGGCGTGGATGGCCACGGTGCGCTTATGGTCCGGCAGGTGCACAACGCCACGGTGAACTAAGACCCAGAGGACGCCGACGGCGAGTACCAGGACGGCGGTGAGGAGCCCGACAACACCTACCCAGCGCCAGCGGGTCTGGCTCTCTTCGGTCTTGCGTGACCGGCGGACAGCCTCGGCGAATTCGACCCAGTCGTCTTCCTTCGCCTCCGGTTCGATGCCGGCGGTGCGCAGGGCTGTGTTGAAGTTCTGGAGGGTTTCTTCGGGATTCAGGCCGCAGTGGAGGCAATAGGAGCGCAGGATGCCACGGTTGAAGACGCCGCCCGGCAGGTCGCGGAAGCGCTCGTCTTCCAGGGCATGCAGATGCCGCAGGGAGACGCGTGTGGCGACGGCGACGTCATCCAGTGCGATCCCCTGCCGCTCTCGCTGCTCCCTTAGCTCCTGTCCGAAACGCATGCGTTCGCTTGCCCGTCGTGCCCGGTGGGTTTGGCCGGATCGGTAATCCGGCCATCTTGGAAACTGGTCTGCTGCTTTGCTGCGTCGTGCTACTGCGAATCCTAATACTGCAAACCCACAAAAACCAAAGCTAAGAGCATCAGCGACAACACTATCGGTACTACTAACGGCTAAACGAGTTTCGTTGTGGGAATTGCGCGCGAAAGATACTCTGACCGCAAGAACGGATTGGTGCTGCCCCGGTGGGAGACCAAGCTGAATGTATGGCAACGCTATCCTTGTTTACGCCGTCGTTTCCGCCGCTCACCGCTATGAAGCCCCACGCCATTGCCGCTCCAACGCATCTTGCCAGTGATGAACATCGCTGGCTTGCGGTGTTGCGCCGATCGGACACTGCCGCCCGACCGGACGGTTCCGGCGATCGCTTCTTCTATGGCGTGACGACGACCGGCATCGTCTGCCGGCCAAGCTGCCCCAGTCGCCGTCCACGCCGCGAGAACACGCTGTTCTTCGATTCGGTCCACCAGGCGGAGGCGGCGGGATTCCGCACCTGCCAGCGGTGCCGGCCGGCTGGACCTCCGCCGGAGCAGGAGGCTGCGGCGCGTGTCGATCGCGTGCGCCGGTACCTGGAGCAGCATGCCGAGGAAGGCGCAGTGACGCTCGCGGTGCTGGCGACGATAGCGGAGCTTAGCCCTTTCCATCTGCAGCGCGTCTTTCGCGCCGCCATGGGCGTTTCGCCTGCGGAATATGCGAGGCGTCTGCGCGCGGAGCGCTTTGCCGAGGCGCTACAGGCCGGCAGCGTCACGGAAGCCGTCTATGCCGCAGGTTTCCAATCGCCCAGCCAGGTCTACGCAAAGCGAGCCGCAACGGGCATGACGCCCGGGGCCCGCAAGCGCCTGGGCGAGCATCAGCACATTCGGTACAGCATCGTCGATTCGCCGCTGGACCGGATGCTGGTGGCGGCGACGGACCTTGGTGTGTGCCTGATCGCCTTCGACACCAGCGATGACGTGCTGCGCGAAGAGCTGCATTCGCGCTTTGCCGCGGCGGAGCTTGAAGAAGATAACGGCCGGCTGGCCGACCATGCGAAGACCGTGCTGCAGCACCTGTCGGAGTCGCCCACGGCAAAGCGGCTGCCGCTGCATGTGCGCGCAACGGCCTTTCAGCAGCGGGTTTGGAAGGCTCTGGAGGCGATTCCGCATGGAGAGACGCGGACCTACGCGCAGCTTGCCGCGGAGATTGGCGCGCCGAAGGCCGTGCGTGCCGTCGGGTCAGCGTGTGGCGCGAATCCGGTGGCGCCGGTGGTGCCCTGCCATCGGGTGGTGGGCAGCAATGGATCGCTGACGGGCTATCGCTGGGGCAAGGAACGCAAGGCGAAGCTGCTGGAGATGGAGAGAGCGGGGAAGGACGCATAGTGCACAGCGCATACCTCGTCCCTGTATAAGGGATGCGTATGCGTCGACTCCTTGCCCTAGCCCTTTGCCTTCTGAGTACTGCCGCCGCGTCTGCCCAGGCGCGGTGGACGCCTGAGCGCGCCAACGACTGGTATGCGAAACAGCCCTGGCTGGTTGGCTCCAACTACGTGCCTTCGGACGCGATCAACCAGTTCGAGATGTTCCAGGCGGCGACCTGGAATCCCTCGCTGAACGATACGGAACTGGGCTGGGCGGAGGCTGCGGGTATGAACACCATGCGGGTGTTTCTGCAAGACCAGCTCTGGCAGCAGGATCCGCAAGGCTTCAAGAAACGGCTGAATGAATTCCTTGCGATCGCGGCTAAGCACCACATCCGGCCGATGCTTGTGCTCTTCGACTCATGCTGGGATCCCGACCCGAAGCTGGGACCGCAGCACCCGCCGATCCCCGGCATTCACAACTCCGGCTGGGTACAGAGCCCGGGGACGAAGGGGCTGACCGATCCGGCGTACGAGCCGAAGCTAGAGGCGTATGTGAAGGGCGTCGTCAGCGCCTTTTCTAAGGATGACCGTGTGCTGGCATGGGACATCTGGAACGAACCGGATAACGCGACGTCGCAGTACACGCCGACACCAAACAAGACGGCGCGTGTGAACTACTACCTGCCGAAGGTGTTCGCGTGGGCGCGTAGCGCGCAGCCGACGCAGCCGCTGACCAGCGGTGTGTGGCATGACAACTGGAGCGATCCGGCCAAAGAGAACGATACGGTGAAGATTCAGCTTGCTGAGTCGGACATCATCACCTTCCATAACTACGGCTGGCCGGAGGAGTTCGAGGCGCGTATCAAGGAGCTGCAGCCGCTGGGCCGGCCGATCCTGTGCACGGAGTACATGGCGCGCGGTGCGGGCAGCACCTTTGACGGATCGTTGCCGGTGGCGAAGAAGTACAACGTTGCGGCGATCAACTGGGGACTGGTGGACGGCCGCACGCAGACGAAGTATCCGTGGGACTCATGGCAGCGGCCCTATGTTCTGCAGCAGCCGACGCTGTGGTTCCACGAGGTTTTTCATACCGATGGGACGCCGTATCGCGAGCGCGAGGTGGAGGAGTTGAAGGAACTGACCGGCCGGGGCAGATGAATTTCTTCTGGCAAGAGAGCGATTGTTTCCATTGTGCTCGATATAAGGAATAGGGTCGAGCCAGACATCTTCCTAGTGTCTTTTAGAAGCAGAAGATTTAGGGGCTGCAGCGTATACGCTGCAGCCCCACTTTTGTGGCATCACGTTCGCTCGGCCTTGAATGGATGAGGCATCATTGCGGTGTTTCGGCAGAGCGTATTCTTCTGTGCCGGGTGCGTGCGGGTGTACCCTTTACAGTGAAGAATCGAACCGATTGAGGGATTACAAGCATGGCTACAGCAGTTCTCACGCCCGAGTCGCTCCACACCGCCGCACCCCTGCCGTACAAGGTTGCTGATATGTCGCTGGCCTCGTGGGGCCGTAAGGAAATCGATATCGCCGAGCAGGAGATGCCCGGCCTGATGAGCATTCGCGCGAAATACGCCGCGGGGCAGCCCCTGGCGGGCGTCCGGATCACCGGATCGCTGCACATGACCATCCAGACGGCTGTGCTGATCGAGACACTGAAGGATCTGGGCGCCGACGTGCGCTGGGCTTCGTGCAACATCTTCTCCACGCAGGACCATGCAGCAGCGGCCATTGCAGAGACGGGCACACCCGTCTTCGCATGGAAGGGCGAGACGCTGGAGGAGTACTGGTGGTGCACATACCAGGCGCTGACCTTCCCCGGCGACAAGGGACCGCAGATGGTTGTGGATGACGGCGGCGACGTCACTCTGCTGATCCACAAGGGTGTGGAACTGGAAGCGGGCGACCGCAGCTTCGTGGACGGCAAGGCCGGCAGCGAAGAAGAGGCTGTCATTCAGCAGTTGCTGCTGAAGGTGCTGGCTGAGGATCCGCAGCACTGGACGAAGGTTGCGAAGGAATGGCGTGGCGTCTCGGAAGAGACGACGACCGGCGTGCATCGCCTGTACGACATGATGAAGAAGGGCAAGCTGCTGGTGCCCGCCATCAACGTGAATGACTCCGTCACGAAGAGCAAGTTCGACAACCTGTATGGCTGCAAGGAGTCGCTTGCGGACGGTATTAAGCGCGCCACGGACGTGATGATGGGCGGCAAGGTTGCGGTCATCTGCGGCTATGGCGATGTGGGTAAGGGCTCGGCGCAGTCATTGCGCGGCATGGGCGCTCGCATCATCGTTACCGAGGTCGATCCGATCAACGCCCTTCAGGCTGCGATGGAAGGCTTTGAAGTAACGACCCTGGAAGATACGCTGGGCCGCGGCGACATCTACGTTACCTGCACGGGCAACGTGGACATCATCACCTTCGAACACATGCAGAAGATGAAGGATCAGGCCATTGTCTGCAACATCGGCCACTTCGACAACGAGATTCAGATGGATCGCCTGAATACTTCCGACGCGATCAAGCTGGAGATCAAGCCACAGGTCCACAAGTACACCTTCCCTAACGGCAATGCGATCTTCGTGCTGGCCGAGGGACGCTTGGTGAACCTGGGCTGCGCGACCGGTCACCCGAGCTTTGTGATGTCGAACAGCTTCAGCAACCAGACGCTGGCACAGCTTGATCTGTGGGAGAACCGGGACAAATATGCTGTGGGCGTCTACGTTCTGCCCAAGAAGCTGGACGAGGAAGTCGCTCGTCTGCACCTGGAGAAGATCGGCGTGAAGTTGACGACGCTGTCACCGAAGCAGGCAGATTACATCGGTGTGAGCGTGGAAGGTCCTTACAAGGCCGAAACCTACCGCTACTAGACGCGTCGCGAAGTAGTATTGGGACAGCAGGTTTTCGCCTGCTGTCCCAATTTCTTTTCTGGCCTGGTCGCGTGCGCATCGTCACTGCTGTGTTGTCCTCTGCCTTTCTGTCCTCACTCCTGCTTACGGGGTGTGGCACCGGCGTCTATCGTGGCGAGGCGACGGCGGAATATTCCTTCACAGAACCACTGCCGACTGGTCCTTTCACCTACATCTCCGCACTCGGCTGCGCGAAGCAGGATGTAGACCTAAACACGGGCCTGACGGTGACAGGCCTCCCCGCACATGACGATGGCCCCTGCATCACGGCGGCACTGGCAAAGGCCAACGCGACTCATCCGGTCGTGCTGGTGCAGGACGGCGCCAGCCTGGTGTCCAGCATTCGCGGGCCTGCCGCAGGGCACTGGAGCATCGTGGGGCGAGGCGCAGGATTTCACGGAGCATCGACTTTATTTGGTACGGGCTTCTTTCAGAAGGCCGGCACGAATGACGATGTGATCTTTAACGGCGATGCTGCACATGCCGGCTGCCCGGGCGGCAAAAGCGACCCTGGTGTTTACACCCCCGGTCTACCACCGCCTCGCGGGACAGACATCACCCTGCGAGACTTTGCAATCAACGGCAATCGGGGCGATGGCGCCAACGGAAACTCAGACCGCGGAGATCCACGGGGCCACGACGGGTGCGCGCTGATGGGGATCGATTTGATAGACGTCAACAACGTACGAATCAGCGGCGTCACGTTCTACAACACCTCGATGTACAACTTGCGGCTGAGTGACGTAGGACACGCGACGGTTGAGCATTCGCTTTTCGCCAACATGGGACTGCTGCCCGACAAGTACGAGCCCCAAAACGGTGATGGCACGCATGTGAATGGGCCCGCTAACGACATCAACATTCACGATAATTACTACATCACCACGGACGACGCCATCGCATTGAATGCGCCGGAGGGCTGGGGCGGTCTTATCACCAACGTCACCATCTCGAACTCATTTGTGCAGCAGGGCAATACGCTATTACGGGCCTATACGAATAGTTCGCCTGTCGCGGCCGGGAACGCCCTGCCACTGATCTCGAACGTAACGGTCGATAACTTGAATGGTTTTGGGTTCTTCTGCGCATATTTTGGAGACGGCGCCTTCCATCCGGTGTCGCTGCCCGGAACGATCAAGAATTTTGTGTGGAAGAACTCCAGCTGTGGTTCTGATTGGGGGATCGGCCTGACGGAGAATGTGGCGGACCTGACCTTCTCAAATTTTCGCTGGATCAGTGACCACACCGCATCTCCTTTTTTCGAGATGCGGCAAGGCCACGCTGACTCAATCTCACTGCAGGACATCACGGTTGAACGTCCCTGGGATGTCGTCCCTGCCTTAGTCAGGTTGCGAGCGGCACCGACGTCCACTGTGGATGAGCTATCCATCGATGGATTGAAGTTCGCCGGGATCACGGACCCGTTGCCGCAACTGGTCCTCATCCGCGCACCCAGCTACATTTCACAAATCAAACTAAAGAACTCGCTCACCGGCTATGTCAGCATCGTCAACGACTCCAGGCTTACCGGGGCAGTTACGCAGAACTCTCGCAGCGCAACTGCCGACCAGTAAGCAGTGCCTGGTCCTTGTGTTGACGTTTTGTATGACGCGGAATCTTACTTGGCTGCGGTCAACCAGAGTCCGTCCGGGAACCGGCCTGTCGGCACGTCCTTGATCACGGTGAATGTACCAAGATCGATCTTCACCAGGTGGTCAGTCTTAGGCGATGTCGCATAGGCGAATTTGCCGTCGGGGGAGACGACAGCCTCATTGATGCCTTTGGGAGTGGCGATCGACCGCACAACTTCCATCGTCTTCAGATCTACAACGGCGATGGCTGGCTGGCCGTCCATGGTTACCAGCAAATACTTTCCATCGACCGTCGGCACGGTGCCGTAGCCCACACCCGGCAGCTTGATGCGCTTGCTCACCGCGTCCGTCTTGGTGTCGATGGCGACGAGTTCCGGCGTGGTCTGGTCTGCGGTGAAGATCCACTTGCCATCGTTCGAACTGGCGATGCGCTGCACATTCGATGAGATGGGAATAGTCTTCAGCAACTTCCGTGCAGGAACATCCATCACGGAGATCGTGCCCGGGCCCACGTTGGCGGAGTAGAGCTTTTTGCCGTCGGGGAGAAGAGCGATCATGTGGGATTGTTCCGCTCCCGTCGGGATCGATCCCACCACCTTCATCGTTTTGGGATCGATGATGGAGACGGTCTTATCGATTTCGGTCGTCACCAGCAGCATGCCGGTGTGCGTGTCCCAGATGGGCTTGTGGGGGCGTACTCCGTGCGGAAACGCAATGGATCCGATGGGTTTCGCGGTCGCGATGTCGAAGACCTGGATGTGATCACCATCCGTGCCGGGCTTGCCGACGCCGGAGTTGCCGTAAAGAGGTACAAATGCGATCTTGCCATTGGCGCTCGCAATAACCTCGTGCCCGGCGTCCATGCCCCCGTCTTCCTTGGTGCTGGTGATCTCCTGGAAGGTATCGGGATCGTAGACGTGGAACGTCTGGTCACGCTGGGTGACGACCAGGAGGCGGGACTGAGCACCGGCGGTCAGGGATCCAAGCGCGAGAAGAGCGGCTGCAGCGAGCGGGAAGGCAGAGTGCTTCATGGTTCGCGAGTCTATCACCGGCATGGTGCGATTGGCCTCTCTCGAGCGACGTCTTCAAAGTGTTCTCGAGAAACCGCGGCGAGACCCTTTGGGATCTCGCCGTTGGTCGAGCCTGTCTTGTGACTAGCGAACGCGATTGTTGTGCTTGTCGCGATAGATCCTGCGGCTCTCTACGTTCTGCTGGTGCTGCAGTGTGGCGCGGTCGCTGCGGGTGAGGTGGCCATTGTTCTGAGCACGCATGGCACTCTCTTCACGGTTGATTGCGCGCTCCTGGTGTTCCACGTGGTTCGCTTCCCTCGCGGTCATCTGCCCGGAACGAAGCCCCTGGCCGATGCGTTGCTGCTGATCTATCTTGCGCTCATTGATGGTGTGGTTGCTCACCTGAGCCTGCATTGAGACAGCGGTGAGTGCGAGGGTTGCGGCGAGTGCGAATGCGGTCATCTTCATGATCGTTCTCCTTTTGTGCGGCTCTCAGAGATACCGCCTACGTTTGAAGGAGACACGGGGACGATCGCCACAGTTGCTGTGCCTGCACAGACTATCTTTCGGGAGGGCACGACAACTTGTGCAGGTCGCTTGTGTCGCTGGAAAGGCCGTCGTTACTGGGTGGCAGTAGCGGATTCGTAATCACTGGTCGTCACGACCTGGACTGCCGGGCTGGTCAGGATCGTCTGGTCCAGGATCAGGACCGTCCGCGCGCTGCCCGAAGGGTACGCGGTAGACGCACCCGTATACAGCGGTACCGTCGTCGTCGAGATCACGGTGCCGTTTGCCACGACATACATCGTGTAGGTCCCGGTCGGGACGTTCAGGTAGCCCGTATTCGTTCCGAAGACGACACCGGTCTGCAGCGGGTTTACCTTCGCCAGCGTGCTGCCTGCAGGCACCAGGTAAATATCGATGGCACCCGGTGAGATCGCTTCATCTAAGAAGCGCAGCGAGACTTGTCCGGAGGGCGCCGGCTGCGACTGGTCAATCAGCACCTGGCTTTGAAGAGCGGCCGCCGCATTACTGATCAACAGCGTGTACTGCTTCGCAACGCCAAGCGTGGCGCGCACCGTGGTCAGCGCGGTCCTGGTGCCGGCGGTGTCAATCGAGAATGTGTAGGTCGACGGCGTTACGGGTACGTACGACGTAATGGTTCCAAAGCCGAGGTTGTAGGCGATGGCCGCGTTGCCGGAGTAAATGTCGATACCGCCTGCGTCGGGGGTGGCGTCGATAATGCGAAGCTGGGCCGCCGAGGCCGATGTGACACCGTTCACTGCCTGGCATCCGCTAAGGCCGCTGACGCATGCGAGAGTAGCAATCCCGCCAAAGACCAGGCGAGGAAGCAAACCGCGGACGACATCGCGTCTGAACAGCAGGGTATGGCAGGCGGATTGAAAGGAAGAGCTCATGAAAGACGCAGGCCAGTGACGACGATCCGGGCGGGAAAGGAGACCAGGCTATGCCTCTCACTGTAACCGAAAGAAGCAGCGCCAGATAGCCCTAAGATTCCCCGGTGAATCCCAAAGACAACGGTAGTTACTTCGGCCGGCGCCGCAGTCGTCACGAAGCATACAGAGGCAGGAATGTGGCCTGCCTCTTAAAAGACACCGGCGGCAGCAACCTGCGGGATATCGCTGATCGGCATACGAAGCGTTGTGTTTCGGGGGCACAGACGCTCGGCATCCACCTTGCGAATGAGCAGATAGTGTCGATCGGAGGTGCGTACATTGAAGAAATCAACGCGCTCGCAGGCGATCCATTCCTCGGTGAGGTGAGGAATGTACCGGCCCATCATCGAGATGCGCGGCACCGTCAGGAAGATCGCATCCGGATGCTGGTCAGCGCAGGACTGCAGGCGCTGTACCTGGCTGAGTGCGGCGAATTTCCTTCCGTTGATCAGACCATTCATGTCGCAGACATTGGCCTGCGAAAAGTATCCGATGAAGCCGATGTCGTCCGCCAGCATGGTGTGTCCTGCTAAGCGGTCCAACGATTCGTCGCGCATCTGATCGAAGGCTTGTGCGTGGCCGAGCATGGTGTGTCCACCAAACCAAATGTCCAGCGGCAGCAGCACTAGGAAGAGAATGGCTGTGCCGTAGACTGCAGTCTTCTCCGCCGGCATCCATCTCTCGCGAGCGCCGGAGGCGGCCATCGTGAGCAGGTTCCAGACAATTCCAAAGAACATCGCCCACAGCACATATCGCACTGCCTGGATCGCCTGTCCGCGAATGCTGGAAAGCAAGAGGATGAACGGCAGGTTCAGATTTGCCGCGAGGAATGCGAGACGGCCGTTACCGTCTTCCACCTGTGTGTGCCGCCATGCAAAAACGGCTGTAACCACCAGAAGGATGAAGCTGCCGACGCCAAGAAGGGCAGCGCTGCCGGAGACGTGGAAGAAGAGGAAGAATGCGGCGAGACCTGGGGTTCCACTGGCCTTTGCCAATGCGGTATCCGGCAGGAAGTTGCCAAAGATCCAGCGCATCAGCAGGAGTGCTGCCACGCTGCCAACAAGAACCGGCATCGCCTGCATCGCGGTGCGCAGCAGCGGGCCATCCCCACGGTGGCGGCGAGCGAGAAAGATGGTGAGCGCGGTGAAAGCGCACAGCGAGGCAAGTTCGATTCGAAGGGTCGTGACATAAAAACCCATCAGGAACATCAGCAGGCCGCCACTCATTCGCCACGGAGATTTGGCGGCGGCAAACGTAAGGAACGCCAGAAGGACGACCGATGCACAGACCAGGCTGGTTTCCATGCCGTCCGTCAGCCAGCGTATGGCCATGGGGCATAGCACGACGGGCAGAAACAAGAGAGCCAGGGCCCCCGCAACCTGTTGGTGCCGCACTCGAAGATACAGCGCAACAGAGAGACCCAGGAGCGCCAGATAGCCGACTACGGAACACATCTTCGGCACAAAGACGGAGTGCCAGACCTGATACCCGAGGGCAAGCACAGAGACGTACAGCGGGCTGGATGTGCCAAAGGTGTGGTGGATGCCGTCGTAGGTGACAAAATGCAGGCGCTGTAAGTTCACCGCATAGCGCAGGTGAATCAGGCTGTCGTCCAGCATGGCGTCCCGTGTGACAAAGAGCCAAATGGCGACCCAGGCAGCGGCCAGAAAGGCGACTGGCCAAAACCAGCGGGGTAAAGCGGGCGCGCCGAATTTAGTGCGAGATAAGGGTGCGCGATCCATCGTGATGGCCTGCCTGAGAAAGATGTTCGGGGACCGCCTGATTATAACGGCGACACCTGCCTGAAAATGCCAACAGGGTTGCATGAGCGGAGGCGTAAGCTGACTGACAAGAGTCCCTCAGGTGACACCATCTAACACTCACCGACAACGGCAAGATGTCCTCAGCGCATCCTAGCAGGAACCTATTTATGCTGATTCAAAGCGAGTTCGATATTCAGTTTCATCTTCCGGGCGAGACGCCGATGGTCGCTTTGCTGCATCTGCACCCATCGCTGGATTCAGTCCTGCGCTCCACGGACGATCTCGTGGTGGAGCATATCGATGCCAATCACAGCACGACAATCGTGCCGGAAAACTATACCGACAGCTTTGGCAACCGTTGCGCCCGCTTTCACGCTCCTGCTGGCGCTCTGCGTCTGAGCGGTAACAGCATTATCGAAGCGCCAGAGACACCGGATCCGCAGCCGTTCGGTGCAGAGCAGCACCACGTGGAAGATCTGCCGTCCGAGGTCCTGCAGTTCTTGCTGGCCAGCCGCTATTGCGAAGTCGACCGTTTCAATGCCATCGCCAGTGATCTCTTCGGCAATCTGCCTCCTGGTGGCGAGCGAGCCATGGCGATCCGCGATTGGGTGAACTGGAAGGTACGCTTCGACTACGCGAAGGCGCGGCCCACAAAGACGGCGATGGACGTGTACACCGAACGCGAAGGTGTATGCCGCGACTTCCAGCATCTGGCCATCACGCTGACGCGTGCGATGAACATGCCCGCGCGCTACGTGACCGGGCAGCTTGGAGATATTCGCATTCCGTTCAGCGGCGCTGGAGACTTCTCGGCCTGGTACCAGGTGTGGCTGGGTGGCCGCTGGTGGGATATGGACGCCCGGCACAACACGCCGAGGCTGGGACGAATCCTGATGGCGACCGGCCGCGACGCAGCAGACGTTGCGATCACCACGTCCTTTGGCCAGGCGAACCTGACGCACTTCTACGTGGAGTCGAACGAGATCGATAGCAGCGGGGCGCGTGTGCCGCTGCCGCCACGGCTGGTCGGTCAGGTCCCGTCGCATGTGCCGCCTCAGCGTCCCGTGAATGCGTTGGTCACACAGAGCGAATAGCCGACAACGCTTCCACGAAGGCGAGATAGAAGGCCCGCCTCTAGAGTCGGGCCTTTTCCCTATCTTTCCGTGATTATGGCCCTGCTAGACTGGCGCTGATGAAGCTCTCGTTCCCGACGCGATTTCCGCCCGCGTACATGCTCACCTCTGCCGGCATCCTCTTTGTCGCGGCATGGGTAGAGGGAACAGACCTGGTGATGGCCGCTCTTGCTGCAACGTTCCTGATCCTTTCAGGACTGGCCTTTAATGCAGCGGGCGGTCTCGTCTATCCCAGCGGTGCTTATGTCTTCTTTCTCGCAACCCTGAGCGTAGGGGTGGGGACTGCGGCAAAACTTCTGGCGGGCGAACCCCTCGACAGCAATCTGCGGGCGCCCATCAAAAGCATGCTGGTCTATAACGCCGGGATGCTGACGATCTATGCTGCAGCGACCCTGAACCGGCATCTGCGCCGGAAACGTCCGCTGCTAGGGAACATGCTCGTCAATGCACGCATGGACCAGATCGCGATGGGCTGCATCCTGATTGGCATCGCCGGCCCGCTGGTCGTGCCGGAGAGTGCAGCGGCGACATTCGCCCAGATCAATAACTTTCTTCCCTTTGCGATACTGCTGCCGGTCTATGCGCGTGCCAGAGAGACAGACGGCGAATCGACCTTCAACTGGATATCATTCGGAGCGTGGGCGTATTCCACTATCGTCTTCGGCCTCTTAACCTTCTCGAAGCAGGGCATCTATTCCGCGAGCGTGGCCTGGGCCGTGGCCGCACTCGCCGCAGGCTATCGCATCGGTAAGGTCCGGCTCTTGGCGCTGACGGTTGTCGCGGTTGTGGCAAGTTCGATCCTTACGCCTTATTCGCAGATCGGCCGCCAATTTCGAGGGGCTGCGGACTTAAACGATCAGGCGATCTATCTGTTGGAACATCCGCTGGAGACTCGAGAGCTCTACGCGTTACAGTCGGAGCGCGAATCTCGAAGACACAAGTCCGACATCCACTGGTTTGAACACTCGCAGGGACTGCTGGACCGTCTCACCATGTTTCCCATCGACGATGCACTCATCGCGATGACCGACCAGGGGCATTCCCGTACGCTGTACGTTTACGCAACGTATCTCATGAATTCGGTGCCGCATCTCTTCTTCCCGGATAAGCCGAACATCCTTTGGGGAAACGAGTTCGCTCACGAGATAGGGATGCTCTCTCCGGCCGACCACACGACCAGCATCTCGTTCAGTCCTTTCAGCGACGCTTACCATGTCGGGCAGTGGCAAGTAATCTTTTTCATCGCGCCGTTCATGTTTTTCGTGTTGTTTTACGTGACGGACTCGGTGGCCGGATCCACAAACCAGACGGCCTGGGCCCTTCTGTACGTCCTGTATTTCTCACATACAGCACCTGAGGGCATGATGGCTACCACGGTCTATGGATCGACCACCTTTACCATTGCGGTGATCCTGGGTGCGTTCGTGGTTGCCCGCATCACACCGCTTCTGGGGCAGCTCGTCACGCTGCCAAAGCCGCTGGCTCCGCAGGGTGTCGCTGTCAAATCCTAGGCCTGCCCGTACAATCAACCTTGTCTATGAATCGTCTGGTCGTTGGTAATCTCGTGCATCGTCCGCTGCGCTCGCTGATCTCTGCGCTGGCAGTGGCCATTGAAGTCATCATGATCCTGTCCATCGCCGCCATTATGCTGGGCATGCTGAATGGGCAGAAGGTGCGCACGAACGGCATCGGCGGTGACGTGATCGCAAAGCCCGGCTCGGCCTCAAACCTGATCGGCGTGAGCGGTGCCCCGGCCTCGGTGAAGGTCGGCAAGGTGCTTGAGAAGCTGCCACACGTGCTCGTAGCCGCCCCAATCTACATCCAGCTGACGACCTCAGGCGGCAGCGTAGAGAACATCTACGGCATCGATTACCAGACGTTCAACGCGCTGAAGCCGTTCGTTTTTCTTGACGGCGGTCCCTTCACCAGCCCGGACGACATCATCATCGACGACGTCGCCTCGCACTCCGGTAACGGCTTGAAAGTGGGCGATACCACCAAGCTGCTGGGGCATGAATTCCGTGTCTCCGGCATCGTCGAGCACGGCAAGGGTGGGCGTAAGTTCATCCCCATGGAGACGATCAACGCAATCAACGGTACGGACAATCGCTGCAGCGTCTTCTACGTAAAGACAGACGATCCGCCGAAATGGCAGAACGCGGTGCGTAACGAGATCCACGCTACCGAAGGGATGCAGCAGTGGGATGTGCAGACACTGGAGGAGTTTCTCTCCATGCTGACGCCTGAGAAGTTACCCGCCTTCAACATCGGTCTTAATGTCGTCATCGGCATCGCCATTGTCATCGGCTTCCTTGTGATCTTCCAGTCCATGTACACAGCAGTCATGGAACGCACCCGCGAAATCGGCATTCTGAAGTCGCTGGGTGCGTCCAAGGGATACATCGTCGGTATCGTTCTGCGCGAGTCAGGGTTGCTGGCTGTTTGCGGGGTGATCGTGGGTGTCGCAAGCACCTACCTGCTGCGCGCAATCCTGCATGTCAAGGTGTCGCAACTCGAGTTCGAAGTAACTCCGGCTTGGGTCGCGAAGGCCACTGCCATTGCGCTGGTGGGAGCGTTACTCGGAGCGCTATATCCAGCTCTCAAGGCAGCCAGCAAAGATCCGATCGACGCACTCTCTTACGAGTAAATTGTACGGAAATCCCCGCTACACGGCGCGCAGCGCTTTTGTAAGATCCTTGTCATCTGGACGGCCCATTCGAAGAATGGGCTGTTCCAGGTATCGCCAGCTTGCCATCGCGTAGATAAGCGTGATGGCGATCGCAGCGAACGGAGCTGCCGGCGAGTGGATGACGCGCTTCACCTGTTCAAAGGTGACGAGATGCACGAGGTAGATCGTGTAGCTGAGCGTTCCGAACCAGATAAATGGCCGCCATGCGAAGAAGCTGGGGATTGAGCCCAGAAGAGCGCTGCCGAAGACAGACAGAACAACTACGAGCGTCGCCTCGTAAAGCACCACATTCCCAATCGGCGTGGCATAGTAAGCCGTGATCCCGTGACGCGCCAATCCCACGCATACAGCAAAGCCGGTGACCCCAAGGAATGGGGCCGCTATCTTCAAGCGGCGGCGCAAGTTCTGGTGTGCGTTGTGCTCCTGGCGAAATCGGGGCCATCCCAGCGCTGCCAGGGAACCGGCCGCAAGTGTGTCCATCCGAAAGGGAAGGAGCATGTAGATAGCCCAAGGATTGTGGAACAGCGGCGTGCAAAGATATCGCAACACTGGAGCCAGGAAGATGAGCGCCACGCTCACGTACATAATTTGCTTGCGTGGAAGCAGGAATACGATCAGCGGCCATACAAAGTAAAACTGCTCTTCGACAGCCAGCGACCACAGGGGAAGCGCATCGACTCGCGTCAGGTTCAGCGTGTTCAGGAAGTTCATGCCGCCGACATACAAGTACCAGTAGCGAAACTGGTGAGCGCCATAGATCGCTATGCAGATCAGAAGGATCAGTAGGTATGGCGGCAGGATTCGCTGGGCGCGCCGCTGATAAAAGTGGCCGATATATCGGCCGAAGCCGTGCTCTTTCTCGCGCAGCAGGATGGTTGTGATCAGGAATCCCGAGAGCACAAAGAAGAGGTCCACACCCATCCATAGCAGCGGCGCGTGGAACAGGTGATGCAGCATTACGGCTAGGATAGCGATCCCACGTACTCCGTCCAGAGCAGGGACGCGCTTCCGGGATCCGGTTGCGGGAAGAGCTGTTGCCTGTGATTGGGTCAAGCTATTGCGCTCCGTTGAGTGTGCTCTGCGCCAACATCCGTAGGAAGGTTAAGCGCGGCATCGCACAGTAGTGCGCCAGTCCTCTTGATTGCCGTGAGCATAGCATAGCCCGTTGGAAGGAAATGCACCCAGGAAGACGCAACCTTGCAAGCTGTGTTTGAGATTGTCGCCGATGAAAAGGATCAACGAGTGCTCCCGCACCGTTCCCGTGGCCTGCATCGCACCATTGCAGACGGCACAAGTCAGCGTCGCCGTAAGCCACGGTCGTCTGGTGTCAAACCTGCACAATCCCGATCGGCTTCCACGATCGCCATCGACACGGTTGCGGGGCCTTTGTTATGGTCGGACTACATTCGTCCGGGCGCATGTGTGAGGCATCTTGATCGAAGGTCTATGCGGGGCAGGCGAATAACTCACAACTTGAGCGGAGTCTCCACCGTGGGCGGGAGACTCGAGCATCCCAAGAGTGCAATGACGCAGAGCTTCGCGAGGGTACGCGTTCCGCATGTGATTGTGGCGTTGCTGCTGGCCCTGGGGGCGGTGGCCTTCGCGCTGCACTTTCTGCATCTGCGTGCGGACTTCCCAAACCATTCGCCGTGGAACGACTGGGCCAAGTACACCGATGAGGGCTGGTATGGCGATGCCGCCATCCGGTATTACCTGCGCGGCACTTGGCGGCTGCCCGGTGACTTCAATCCTGCGGTCGCTCTGCCCGTCTGGCCTCTGGTGGAGGCGGTACTCTTCCGCTTCACTGGTGTGGGGATCCTGGCAGCACGCGCATTGACCGTGTGCGTCTTCGGTTGTGTCCTTTGCAGCAGCTTCTTCTTCCTGCGGCTCCGCGCGGAGAGGCGCGACGATCGTTCCATGCGAACGGTCTTCGCCGCAGCCGCGGTGCTGGTGCTGGCCGCCAGCCCCTTCATCTACGTCTTCACGCGTATGGCGATCCTGGAACCGCTGCTGGTCCTGATGATGTTGCTCAGCCTGCAGGCGGCGTACGCTACGCGGCTGGCGCAATCGGCTTGGCAGCGCGCTGCTTACGCGGCTGGCGTGGGGCTGCTGATCTCGCTCATGATCGGGACAAAGACGACGGCGGTCTTTCTGCTACCGGCGATCGCGTACATGCTGGCGGATTCCGCAGGTTGGCGCCTGCGCAGGATGCTGCGCACCGCCGCAATTACGGGCGGAGTGGTTGCAGTGCTATGCGGCAGCTACTTCCTGGTGCTGGTGCATCGCGGCTACCTGGGCGACTTCCGTTACCTGTTCACTGCCAACGCGTACACCGGCATCACCCGCAGCACCTTCTTCAAGACGGTGGGCGAGACGCTGACAGACGGTATGTGGACCGGCTCGCTGACCTACCCTTTGGCGGGGCTGATGCTGGTTCTCGCATGCGTGCGTCCACGCGTATGGCGCGATCCGGTCTTTACCTCGCTGGCACTCTGGGCAGCCGGATATATGACGTTTATGGCCTATCACGCCAACATGCAGCCGCGGTATTACCTTGTGGTCGCTGTGCCGCTGGTCCTTCTTCTGCTGCGTGGCGCGCTGCATGTGGCAGAGTGGAATCCCGTTGCGCCGCTGGCGCTAGCGCCGCTGTTGCTGCTGGTCGTTGGGCTTGAGGGGCACCAGACGCTCAATTTCGCGCGGCATCCTGAGTACACCTACCAGGTCGCGGCGGTCCGCATCGAACGCATCGTGGAGGCCGAGCCGGCGCATAGCCACACAGTCCTGTCCATCTCGGGCAGTAATCTGTCGCTCATGACGGGGCTGCCGTCCATCTGCGACGACTTCGGCACGATGGATCTTGAAGATCGCATCGCCGCTTACCGGCCGGGCTGGTTTGTCTCCTGGAATTATGTGGAAGACGACAAAATGGCGGCGTTGTCCCGCTTTTACACGCTTACGCGTGTAGCGGAGTTCCCGGCCATGGATGACCCCGATCGGAACCTGATGATTGTCTACCGGCTGGATGCGAAGGAAGGCATGAAGCCAAAGCGCAAGCGCCCCGGTGCACGATTGCTGCCCATGGCGTTTACCTACCCGCAGAATTCTGTAACCATCCGTTGACTCCCACCGGGACCTCCGTTATCCTAAGAACTCGCGCAGACTCGCGTCTGCATACCTGTGCTCCTCTGGAGCGGCGGGAATGTGGAAGCGGAGACGCGGTGGATCCTGCGGGACGTCAGTTGGCTTGAACACAGCCTCTGCGCAGGTTTCCGTAGCAGGTGGCCAGTTGTACCGGTTGCGGCAGGCGGAAACGGTCTCACACAGCACCCACTCGCATTCAGCGGATCTAGCCCCGTAAGGGGTGCTTTGCGCGTGCACGACATTGGTTGAGTTGTAATTAGAAGTTCAGATTTTGGCAGTTAGAAGGAAGACTCGATGTCGACGTTTGTACCCAGTTCGAATGATACGAACCGCAAGTGGTATGTGGTGGACGCCAGTGGCAAGACCCTGGGCCGTCTCGCCAGCGGTGCCGCGCGTGTGCTGAGCGGCAAGAACAGCACGCAGTACACCCCCTACATTGATACCGGCGACCATGTCATCGTTATCAACTGCGAAAAGATTGTGCTGACCGGCCTCAAGTCCCAGCAGAAGCTCTATCGCCGTTACACCGGTTACCCCGGCGGCCTTCGTGAAGAAGAGTTCGTCAAGCTGCTCGCGCGCCGCCCCGAAGCAATTGTGGAGCAGGCGATCAAGGGCATGCTGCCTAAGACCAAGATGGGCCGCCAGATGGCGACCAAGCTCAAGGTCTACAAGGGCGACAAGCACCCCCACGATGCACAGATGCCCGAGCCGCTCGTAGTTTCGGCGTAACCGTTCAGAAGGAAAGATAGAGACATGGCAGATTTGGTTCAGTATTACGGAACGGGTCGTCGTAAGTCGGCGATTGCACGTGTGTTCCTTCGTCCGGGCAACGGTGGCTTCAAGGTTAACGGTAAGCCGATGGACGTTTACTTCGTCACGGAAGCTCAGCGCTTCGCGGCTCGCCGCACGCTGAATACCGCAGAAGTCGTCGGTCAGTTCGACGTCATCACCACCGTCAAGGGTGGCGGTGTAACCGCACAGGCTGACGCCGTGAAGCTCGGCATCGCACGCGCGCTGCTCGAGTTCAACATCGAACTCCGCAAGATTCTCAAGGCCGACGGCCTCCTGACCCGCGACGCTCGCATCAAGGAGCGTAAGAAGTACGGTCAGAAGGGCGCCCGTAAGCGCTTCCAGTTCTCCAAGCGCTAAGCACCCTTCGGGTGGTTCTCGCCGCGGCGAAACACTCGAGCGTTTGGTTTACCTACTGCGGCGGATGATCTTCGGGTCATCCGCCGTACCGCTGTAAAACCTCCAGGAGTTCAATCTCCCAGACGAACGGGATCAATCCCGGCCTGATCCGCCGGGATGCCGCATACAAGGAGCCTCACATGGCATCGATCACAATGAAGGAACTGCTCGAAGCGGGCGTTCACTTTGGTCACCAGACCAAGCGCTGGAACCCCAAGATGAAGGAATACATCTTCGGCGAGCGCAATGGCATTTACATCATCGACCTGCAGAAGACGCTGAAGATGTTCAAGGAAGCGTCTAAGTTCGTCACGGACCTGACCTCCACCGGCAAGTTGATCCTGTTCGTCGGCACCAAGCGCCAGGCTCAGGACGCGGTTGCAGAAGAAGCGACCCGCGCCGGCATGCCGTACATCAACAGCCGCTGGCTGGGTGGATTGCTGACCAACTGGGTAACCTGCCAGAAGTCGGTCAAGCGCCTCGCTGAGCTGGACGAGATGGCTGTTGACGGCCGTTTCGAGCTGATGACGAAGAAGGAAGTCATCAAGCTGGAGCGCGAGCGCAAGGCTCTGCACACGAACCTGGCCGGCATCAAGAACATGCGCCGCCTGCCGGACGCGATCTTCGTTATCGACTCCAACAACGAAGCGATCGCTGTCTCGGAAGCACGCAAGCTCGGCATCCCGGTTGTTGCAGTCGTCGATACCAACTGCGATCCGACCGTGGTCGACTATGTCATCCCCGGCAACGACGACGCTCTGCGCGCCATTCGCCTGTTCACCACCAAGATTGCCGATTCGGCCTTCGAGGGTGTGCAGATGATCGGCGACAAGTCCATCGCCAGCGAGTACGCCGATGTGGTGCCGGTTGCGACCGAGGCACACTTCATCGGTCTCGAGGACGAGGAGACGCAGGAGTCGAACCCCATTGCAACCACCGCAGTGGAGCAGGCTGAGGAAGAGACTGTCGACCTTAACGCAGCCCTGGGCGGCGGCATCAAGAAGCAGCCTGCGTCCGACACTGAGACTGAGCCCGTCGCAGTCGAAGCCGGCGCGTAAGCTCCTCCGAAACGATTCAACGGAGAGCGTGGCTGCCGCATATGGCACCACGCTCTTTCTGTGTAAAGCCAACCTCGAAGAGCAACTGTTCGAAACACAAAAAGGATACGAAGATGGCCACCGAGACCCCTGTGAAGATTGATGCGAAGCTGGTGAAGGAACTGCGCGAGAAGAGCGGCGCGCCCATGGGCGACTGCTTGAAGGCGCTGCAGGAAGCCGGCGGCGACATGGAGAACGCATTCGTTGTGCTGCGTAAGCGCGGCATGGCATCTGCAGCGAAGAAGGCTTCGCGCTCCACCAACGAAGGCGCCGTGGGGAACTACATCCACGCCGGCGGCAAGATCGGCGTCATGCTGGAACTGAACTGCGAGAGCGACTTCGTCGCCCGCACGGAAGACTTCCAGGAGCTCCTGCGCGACATCGCAATGCACATCGCCGCGGTTGACCCGCGCTTTGTGGGCCGCGATGAAGTGACCGAAGCCGACGTCGAGCGCGAGAAGGAGATCTACCGCGCCCAGGCTGCTGCAACCGGCAAGCCCGCAAACATCATTGAGAAGATGCTCGAAGGCAAGATGGGCAAGTTCTACGAGGAAGTCTGCCTCCTCGATCAGCCCTTCATCAAGGAGCAGTCGCAGACCGTGGCGCAGGTCATCGCAACCAAGGTCGCAAAGCTCGGCGAGAATATCACCGTCCGCCGCTTCGCACGCTTCAAGATCGGCGAGCCCAACGCAACCTTCGCGCAGGCGAAGATCGTTGCAACGGAAGAAGCCGCTTCGTAAGCTGCTTCGCAAAACCAAACAGAAAAGGGCCCGGCGAAAGCCGGGCCTTTCCTTGTCTGCTGCGGAGTCAACCCGTCCCTAGCCAGGCGCTCTGCATGCCCAGGCCACCGGCCTCGTCGTGTACTATCGCCGCTCTCTTCAACATACTCCGAGAAGGAAAGCGCCTGCACTTACGACGAAAGCGTAGCCACCGCGCTCACCGCATCCTCAATCGCCATCGTCAGCTCCGCAGCGGCCTCATAGGGCAACATGTGCGCGGCATCTTCGATGACGACGAGTCTGCCTCCAGTACGTTCCACCAGCGGCAGTGTGTGCAAGCGCTGGAAGTCGAGTGGGATTGCCTCGTCATACTCGCCGACGACGAGTGTCGTCGGAATGCGAAGATCCTGCACCCGGTCCGACCAATCTTCCCGGGTCCCATACTCCGCCCAGGCACGCCATGCATCGGGGCTGGCGCGCTGTACGTCAGCGATTCCGATCGCAACGTCTTCCTCGGCCATGGGACGATGCGCGCCATTCCTTACGAACGCTTCGGCACGTTCGAGCGTGGTGTTCGCGATCAGCATCCTGGCGCGTGCCTCTTCCGTCATGGGCTCCGGCAACAACGGCGACGGCCCTACCAGCACTAACCGTTTCAGATTCTTCGGTGGCTCGGCTGCGAGCACCATCGCCACCTTGCCGCTGAGCGAGTGTGCCACCAGCGCGACCGGCGCTGGGGCAAACGAAGTGACCAACGCTTGCACCTGCGCGCACATCTCGCTGACGGTATAGCCCCGCAGATGCGCTGCATCCCCAAAGCCCGGCATGTCTGCTGCGACGCAACGGTAGCGCGTATCGAGTCGCGCAATAACATGACCCCATTCTTGTTGCGAGCTGCCAAAGAAGTGGAGGAATAGAACGATCGATTCGCCGCTGCCGGTTTCCGTGTAGGGGAGCATAGGTTCTTGGGATGACGTCTGCTTCGAAGTAGTGCATTCCTCATTGCGGGATCTGCTCTCCGTCAGCTCACATTCCAATGCCATCAACACCGGCGCACTGCGCATGCGGTTTGACTTACATTGCCCTTGCGGCTTGGATTGCTGCCCTCGCAACAGCACATCCCACACGGAGGGCAGGCATCTCACCACTTGATCATGAGCGACACACTCTTAACCATCCTCAGTAATCCTGCCGTGCTTCAGCGCACGTCCGCCGCGACGCGTCTCGTTCTGGAAGAACGCGCGAAGCCTGCCGATCCGGCGCAGCGATACCTCTCGCCGGACCTGTATGCCACGCTGCAGCAGGTCGTCTCTGCAGTGCTACCGCAGGATGCCATCGGTACGGATGTCGACATCGCCGCCAGCATAGACGTACGGCTGCGCGACGGTGTGGGCTCGGGATGGCGCTTTGCCGATCTGCCTGCGGATGGCGAGGCCTACCGGCAGGGACTGACTGTGTTTGCAAAGATGTTGGAACAGACGCCGATGAAGTCCTTTGACAAAATGCCGCCGTCTGCGCGTGAGGGATATCTCCGTTGCGTTGCGAATGGCGATGTGGACGGGCCCGCACAGTTTCCGCTCTCCCGATGGTTAGGTTTGTTACGCACCGATGTAGTCCGCATGTGGCTCTCGCATCCCTCGACGATGGAGAAGCTGGAACTGTATAGCTTCGCCGATGGAGCGACTGGCACAACGGCCGGCCCAACAGAGCATGAGGGCTGGCAGGCCATCACCCCGAACAAGGCGTTGCCCTTTGAACAGGGCATCGTCGAAACGGCTGCACCGACGGAGCGTGGCGCATGAAAAAACCAGCAAACATGCGCACATTCGCTCAGAACGAGACGGTAGATGCGGTCGTGATTGGTACAGGTGCAGGCGGAGCGCCCCTGCTCTGGCGGTTGGCACGTGCAGGCCTCCGTGTGATCGCTCTCGAAGCAGGACCATGGTTTGAGAATCCTGCAGAAGACTTCGCGACCGATGAAGCCGGCGCCAGCAAAATCTACTGGACCGACGAGCGACTCTCAGGTGGTGCAGATCCAACGGCCTTTGGCGGCAACAACAGCGGTACCGGCGTTGGCGGCAGCACACTGCACTATGGTGCTTACGTTCCGCGGCCCGATGCGCGCGACATGAAGTTGAAGAGCAGCGACGGCGTCGCAGTCGATTGGCCCGTGACCTTGGAAGAACTGACTCCTTATTTCGAAGAGGTGGAGGAGTTCATCGGCGTCTCCGGACCAGTGAAGTATCCATGGGATACCACGCGTAAATACCCATTACCGCCACTGCCGTTGAACAGCAGCGCAATCTACATGGCCGTGGGTGCGGAAGCCATGGGGATTCGTGTGGCACATGCGCCCATCGCAGCGACCTCGCAGACTTACACGCGGCCCGAGTACGGCACACGCAATGGCTGCGTGAATCGCGGCTACTGTCATCAGGGTTGCCGCAACGGGGCAAAGGCGAGTATGGATGTTACCTATCTCCCCGCCGCACTAAGCGCAGGCGCAGAGATCCGTGAGGAGAGCTTCGTACACGGCGTGGAGCGGGACGCGCATGGCCGCATCACTGCCGTGCTGTACACCGACAAGCAGGGGAACGAGCAACGTCAACTTACAAGCAACGTCTTCCTCTGTGCGGGTGGTGTTGAAACTCCTCGGCAGTTACTGCACTGGGATATCGCAAACTCCAGCGGCATGGTTGGCCGTAACTTCATGGCGCATATCTCTACGCAGGTCTGGGCAACGATGAATGCAGAGACACGGCCTTACAAGGGATTTCCGGCATCGCTCATTACAGAAGACTTCATGCGTGCGAAGGACGCGGACTACGCCGGAGGATATCTTCTGCAAAGTTATGGCACGCTGCCGCTTGCATGGGCCGAGCAGGTGGTTCACGGTCGCAATCTCGTAGGGCAGGCGCTTGTCGACTATCTCACGAAATATAACTACGTCGCCGGCATCGGCATGAACGGCGACACACTGCCGCAGATGGACAACCGCATCACGTTGTCCAATGAAAAGGACGCGCGTGGCCTTGCGAAGCCGCTCATTACCTTCTCACTCTCAGAGAACGAGAAGAAGATGAGCACGCATGCTGAAGCAAACATGCGTCGCATCCTGATGGCAGCCGGCGGCAAAGATCTTTGGAGCTCACAGCGCACCGCGCACACTATCGGCACCTGCCGCATGGGCACGGATGCAGGTAGTTCCGTCGTCAATCCGGTAGGCCAGTGTTGGGACGTGCCGAATCTCTACATCGTGGACAACTCCGTTTTCCCAACGTCGCTCGCAGCCAATCCGGCGCTGACGATCATGGCGTTGTCCCTCCGCACGGCTGATGCATTTCTTGGCGCGAGTGTCTGATTGGCGTTACGGTATGTCTGTCTTGCGGCGGTGATGCTGCACGGACTTGTGTGTACTCGCTATGTCAGCGAAGCTATGCCTGTTCGTGCAGCATGCGAGAGATAGACAGGGTTGAGTCAGGGAATGAAGAAGCCGGTTACATTACCCAGCAAAGCTGGAGAAATCCCGTGGGCAGAACTTAAGCGTGAAGCAAAGAAGCGGTTCGGTATCTCGGCATTCCGCTCCGTGCAGCGTGAGGTCCTTGAGAGTGTCCTCAGCGGTCATGACACGCTCGCCATCATGCCCACAGGCGCAGGCAAGTCGCTGACCTATCAACTGCCGGCAATGTTTTTGCCGCATACCGTTGTCGTGATCTCGCCGCTCATCGCGCTCATGCAGGATCAGCAGCAGAAGGCTACAGATGCAGGCATCGCCGTCACAAAGATCGACTCAACGCTGACGAAGACCGAGCGCGAAGCGGCGGACAACGCGTTGCTCGCAGGCACGCCAAAGCTGCTGTATGTCACGCCGGAGCGGATGCAGAATGCGGAGTTCGTTGCAGAACTCAAGACTGCAGGCGTCTCACTCTTCGTCGTCGATGAGGCGCACACCATTGCGCAGTGGGGTCATGATTTCCGTCCAGCCTATCTAGGCTTGCGCTACGCGCGCAAAGAGCTCGGCAATCCGCCGGTACTCGCTGTCACTGCAACGGCAACCGATGAAGTCATCCAGGAGATCCTCGAACAACTCGACGCAAAACACGCGCGTGTCATCAGCGCGGGCAGCGAGCGTACGAATATCTACTTCGCGGTTCATCCCACGGTGAACAATGATGCAAAGCTCGCACGGCTGACGCAGATGATCGCAAGCGAGAAGGGCAGCGGCATCGTCTACACGGCATCGGTGAAGTCCGCGAATGATCTGCAGGAGCGCTTCACTGCGGCCGGCATTGCTGCAGGCCGATACCACGGCAAGATGAACACGCGCGACCGAGAGAAGGCCCAGGCTGACTTCATGGCCGATAAGTACAAGGTGATGATAGCGACCAAGGCATTTGGTCTTGGTATCGATAAACCCAATATCCGCTTTGTCTTCCACTACGAATTTCCGGACTCTCTCGAGACTTACTTTCAGGAGGCGGGTCGTGCGGGCCGCGATGGGCAACAGGCAAATGCCGTGCTGCTCTATCGTCTCGAAGACCGCCGCATCCAGAGCTTCTTCTCTGCCGGCCGTTATCCCGGTGCCGACGATCTGCGCAAGGTTCTCGAAGCGTTGTCAGCGCATGATCCGGTGCCCGCCGCGCAGCTTGCAGAGCGCGCAGAGGTCGGTAAGCGAAGGGCAGAGGTCATCCTCTTTCTTCTGCGTGAGACGAAGGTCGTCCGGCGTCTGCGAGGGGGCTACGTCCTGCGGCACGACGAGGTCATCACGGACGCCCATGTTGCAACGCTGCTGGCCTCGTATAACGATCGCGCGGAGCATGACCGTTCTCGCCTGGACGAGATGATGCGTTACGCCGAGACGGCTGATTGCCGCCGCAAAGTCTTCCGCCGGTACTTCGGGGAACCGGAAGGGGAGCGTTGCGGGAACTGCGATAACTGCATCAACGGCACAGCGGATACACGCTCAGTGGTGGACTTAAACGCACCGGAACAATCACAGGGCGTTACGCGGGTCGAGACACTCGCAGGCACCATCATGACCACGGCACCGGAGCCCCTTCCACACCCGGCGGTTGATCTAGGCTTCAAGATCGGCGATCCCGTGCAGCATAAGCGGTTTGGTGCGGGTAAGGTGATGGACCTGCACGACGACACGCTCCTCATCCGCTTCCAAAACGCCGGCACGAAAAAGCTGAAAGCGCCGTTCGTGCGGCATCGTAAGTAATCTCCGGCGCCGTTCATCATCAAAACCCGCTACCAGATGACAAATTCTGGGAGTCCTGTCCATGCTGGCGTACATGGAATCCGGGCTCGCATGCGATACTGAAACGCGGTGATGTACAAACGCGTTCTACTCAAGATTTCCGGAGAAGCACTGGCCGCGGGCCGTGGTTTTGGCATTGACGCCATTTTTGTCAGCCGTGTCGCAGAAGAGATTGTGGAACTCGCGAAGAGCGGCTGCCAGGTAGCTGTTGTCGTCGGTGGCGGCAATTTCTTCCGTGGTGTCGCCGAGCAGGCGATCCACATGGATCGCGTCGCCGCTGACCACATGGGCATGCTTTCCACCGTTATTAATGCCATTGCGATGCAGGACGCCATCGAAAAGCTCGGCGTGCAGTGCCGCGTGATGTCTGCGATCGAGATGCACGAGGTCGCGGAGCCCTACATCCGCCGCCGCGCCATCCGCCACCTGGAAAAGAATCGCGTCGTCGTCTTCGCCGCGGGCACCGGTAATCCTTACTTCTCCACCGACACAGCAGCAGCGCTGCGTGCCATGGAGATTCGTGCCGACGTTCTGCTGAAGGCCACTTCCGTGGAAGGCATCTACACCGCCGACCCCAAGAAGGATCCGGAAGCGACCATGTTCTCGTCCATCACCTACATGGAGATGATTCAGAAGAACCTGCGTGTCATGGATACCTCCGCCGTCTCGCTCTGCAACGACAACAACATGCCGATGGTGATCTTCTCCATGCGAGAGCAGGGCAATATCGTGCGCGTGGTTGGCGGCGAGAAGCTCGGGACGCTTGTCACTTCGTAGCATGGCGCAGCCCGTTTCAGCAGCACCTGCACCCCCGGCAGTCGTCGAGCGCAAGCCGCCGCTGCCGGGCCTGACGGGCATTCGCACCTTCCTTGCGATCGGCATCATGTTCTTCCACTTCACGCCACCGTTGCCGAACTTCATTCGGCCGGTGATTGAAGCGGGCTTCACTTACATCAGCTTCTTCCTGCTCATCAGCGGCTTCGTACTGGCGTACAACTACGCGCACCGTGCGGAGACGCTGAAGCCGGGCAAGTTCTACGCGGCACGTCTCTCGCGGCTCTACCCCGTCTACCTGCTCAGCCTGATCGTCTCGCTCGAGATGCTGCACTCCGAGTGGACCATGCGCTCCCTCGGCGAGTTCCTGCGCGGCGCGTTGCTGACGCCCATCCTGCTACAGGGCTGGAGCCCCACCCTCTCCACCTTTTGGAATACCGTCGCCTGGACGCTCTCCACGGAAGCGATGCTCTATCTCGCGTTTCCGTACATCATCCGGATGAAGTTCTGGCCGCGTACCCCTGGCAAGCTGGTCCTGCTCTTCGGCGCCTTCTGGGTGTGGGAGCTGGTGCTGCCGACGATCTACCTGGTGCTGAATCCGGACGGCCTCCACGACATCAACCGCTACTCCTCCGGGTACTGGCTCCGCGCGCTGAAGTACACGCCACTGCCGTTCCTGCCGATCTTCCTTGCAGGCATCACGCTCGGCCGGCTGCATGCCGTGATTACGCTGACCCATCGCACGGCATTCGCGCTGACGCTTATCGCGGGCCTCGGCATCTTCGGCGCGTTCTACTTCCTTGTGCCGCATGTGCCGTACGTCCTGCTGCACGGCGGTCTGCTGACCCCGGTCTTCGCCCTGCTGGTACTCGGGCTGACCGGAGTTCACGTCGTCTCGCGCGTCCTTGGCTGGGGACCCATCGCCGCCTTCGGCCGCGCCAGCCTCTGCCTGTACCTGCTGCACTTCAACACCTGGATCACGCTGCACGATCACCACATCCCGGAACGCCTGGGCGTCGCCGCCCTCGATCCGTGGATCTCGTACATCTTCATCCTCTGCTTCGCCTACGCCGCATACCGCGTCGTCGAGCATCCCGCGCAGAAGTACCTGCTGTCCCGCTGGGTGTACAAGACGCCGCCGCCGGTCGAACTCAGCGCGCCGCTCGGCTGACTCTCCGTACTCTTCCAAAATTGATTCGTTTGCCTTCCGAATAGTGCATCCGCGCGATTTGTTACGACACGTGCGCTTTGCGATTGGAGCAGACGTAGTTGTCTGTCATACTGTCTTCGCAACCCTTTCACAACTGAATCAGGAGCCGTGCCAAAAGCACGACTTCCTTCGCATCCGCGTACGTGCACTCGTCCCTACTTGGAACCGTTGCTGCAGACCTGTATCTGCTCGCAGCGAAGAAGTAAGAAGGAGCCAGTTCTTCGATGTCGATTTCCCGCCGTAATTTCCTTATGCGCGTCGGCCAGGCCGGCGGTTACTCCGCAGCATTTGCAACCATGCAGGCGCTCGGTATGTTCCCCATGAAGGCTCAGGAAGTAAAGCCGATCGCGGCTGCACCCGGCAGTGGCAAGGGTGTCAGCGTCGTGATTGCAGGCGGAGGCATCTCCGGCCTTACAACGGCGTATGAACTGCGCAAGCTCGGCTATCACGTCACGGTACTTGAGGCGCGCAATCGCCCCGGCGGACGCAACTGGAGCGCGCGCAACGGCACCGTGGTCGAATTTTCCGACGGCACCAAGCAGACCTGTACCTGGGAAGCGGGGAACTATCAGAACCTGGGCCCCGGTCGTCTGCCCTCCGTCCACACCACCATTCTGGGATATTGTCGCGAGCTCGGCGTACCCCTCGAAGTCGAGATCAACACCTCCCGCTCGACCCTCCTGCAGAACGATACCGCCTTCGGCGGCAAGGCCGTTCCGCAACGCAAGGCCATCAACGACACCCGCGGCCACGTCAGCGAACTGCTCTCCAAGGCCATCAAGGGCGGCGCTCTCGATCAGCAACTGACCAAGGAAGACAAGGACCGCATGAATGCGTTCCTGCGCACCTATGGTGCACTCGGTCTTGACGGCAAGTATCACGGCTCCGATCGCGCCGGCTTCAAGCAGTATCCCGGCGCCGGCGACCAGGTCGCCATCAACCAGGAACCCATGGACATGCACACGTTGCTGGATGCCAACTTCTGGGCCGGCATCCTCTATGAAGAGGCGTGGGACTGGCAGGCGACCATGATGCAGCCGGTCGGCGGCATGGATCGCATCCCCTACGCCTTCGCACGCGAACTGGATAAAACCAAGACCATCATCTATAACGCGCCCATCACCTCGTTCAAGCGCACCGGCGCCAACAAGGGCGTGGAAGTGACGTACATGCAGGCCGGCAAAGAGAAGGTCATCAAGGCCGACTACATGGTCAACTGCATGCCGCTGCCCATCATCAAGAAGCTCAAGCAGGATCTGTCGCCCGCTTACATGGACGCCATCAACGGTGCCACGTACGCGTCCAGCTACAAGCTCGCATGGGAGTCGCGCCGCTTCTGGGAGCAGGACTACCAGATCTACGGCGGCCTAAGCTTCCGGGCGCCAGGACCGACGACTGTTATTTGGTACCCGTCCGCGAACCTGATGGCGCCCAAGGGCATCCTCGTCACCGGCTACGAAGACGAGATGATCTTCGGATGGGACAAGCTCTCGATGGACGAGAAGTTCGCAACGGCCAAGAAGCAGCTTGAGAAGATTCATCCCGGCCACAGCCAGGAGCTCACCAAGCCCCTCATCTGCATGTGGCGCCACGTTCCGTACAACGAAGGTTCCTGGATCCGCGGCTACGGCGGCGGCGACAAGGGCTACAACACGCTGCTGCAGCCAGACGGCCCCATCTTCTTCGCGGGCGATCACACGACGCACATCGTGGGCTGGCAGGAGGGCGCAGCTCTCAGTGGACGTCGCGTTGTGGGTCTGCTCGCTGACCACGTCAAGTCCGCACGGCTCGCCGGCGATACCTTCGGCGCAGTCGAAGCATAAGCAAAACTCTGCAAGGGCGCTCGTTACAACGGAGCGCCCTTCGTCAGTCAGACCGGCGCATCGCGCCACACCTTAGGAGTTCCCACCTTCATGAAGATCAAGTACGCCGCCCTCGCCACCGCTCTCACACTCAGCACCGTCGCCGCGCACGCGCAGGTCGTGGTCAAGCACATTCAGCCGAACGAAAAGGCGACCATCGCCACTGCAGTATGGGCAGGGGACACGCTCTACGTCAGCGGCACACTCGCTGATCCTGTCACGCCCGCGGACGCAGCCAAGGGCACGCCCGCAGACTACGGCGACACCAAGACCCAGACCACCAGCATCCTCAATAAGATCCAGAAGATCCTGAAAGAACAGGGCCTGGACATGAAGGACGTCGTCAAGTGCACGGTCTTCCTCGCAGCAGATCCCAAGCTCGGCAAGATCGACTTCGCCAACATGAACGCAAGCTTCGGTCAGTTCTTCGGTACCAAGGAACAGCCGAACAAACCCGCTCGCTCGGCCTTCCAGGTTGCGAACCTCGTCGGTCCGGGATACCTTCTGGAGATCGAGATGATTGCCGTCAAGGGTAAGTAAGCGAACCAGTTTAGGCGCAGCGGATTGCAGCCGCCGCGCCGCACAGCAAAAGGGCAGGCTCCCACGCGAGCTTGCCCTTTGCTGCGTAAAAAACTCCTCCACAATGTCGTAAGCAGTAGTCGAACCCCCATGAACAGAGATCCAAAATGATTAGTTTTCCTCAGCAACCGTTGTTTCTCCGTTGACACTGCGTTGACCTCTCCGTAATATCAAACCCATCATCCACATCAATAAGTTTCAGCAATGCAAGCCCGTTCCCGGGAAGGCATTACTGGATAGCTAGCAGAACTACTTGAAGAAGCGCCTCTCCTTTCGGGGCGGAACCTTCGCAGTCCCGCAGCACCGCACCAATGAAGTCCCGCTTCACTGATGTCCAGCACCTGTACCTGCAAGACGCCACTGCACACCGCATGACGCACCAGCCCTCCGCCCCAGCAAACGCTGCCGGCGAGCGCACCAATAGCAGGCACGCCGGCGCAAAACGCACCGGGGTGTAGAGCCTTACCGATCGAACCGTACACATACGCGCGCCAACGGGGCACAACGATCCCGGATAGCCGCACCGCATACTTCGTCGCGCGCCCTACTTAGAGTGCCGCGGCTGCACTGTTGCATCCCCAGACCGTTCCGGGGAAAACGCAGAACCGTATCTGTACCCGGGATTGCAGCCCGGGGCAGAGTACTGCAGTATTCACTGCTTCATTTTGTGGAGGAAGTTCCTAGTGTCTAAGATCTCAAGGTTCGCCAGCCCAATCGCGCTCGCCGCTGTCGTTCTCTCGGCAGCCGCTCCCATGTACGCCCAGTCGTACTACGGCACTCTGAAGGGTCAGGTGAAGGATCCCAGCGGTGCCACGATTCCGAATGCGGAAATCACCATCACGGACCTGGGCACAAAGATCACCCGTAAAACCGTAACGACCGGCTCCGGTGAATATGTCTTCAACGCAGTCGATCCGGGTAACTTCGATATCACGGTCGCCGCACCGGGTTTCAGCACCTACACGCGTCACGGGGTAAACGTAGCGACGCAGCAGACAGTCGCAATCGATATTCCGCTATCGCTTGGATCTACCGGCACAACCATAGAAGTAACCAGCGCCGAGCCCATCATCGATTCTGCCACCGCGCAGAACGGACAGGTATTCGATGCGCAGAAGCTCGTTGATCTGCCCAATCTCGGTCGCAACCCTTTCCTGCTGACCAAGCTGAATAACAATGTCACCGCTACCGGCGACCCGCGCTTCAATCGCTTCCAGGATCAATCTGGATCGTCAGCTATCTCCATCGCAGGCGGCCCGGTCAACATGAATAACTACCTGATCGACGGTGTACCCATTACCGATTTCTCGAACCGCGCCGTGATTATTCCGTCGGTCGAGTCGGTGCAGGAGATGAAGACACAGGCGAACGCGTATGACGCTGAGGCCGGCCGCACTGGCGGCGGTGTCTTCAACACGCTGCTGAAGTCAGGTACCAACACGCTTCACGGAAACCTGTATGGTTCCACGCGCCAGTCCAACTGGAACGCAAACACTTGGCAGAACAACTTCAACGGAGCTACCCGTCCCGTCACCACCCAGTACAGCTACGAAGGTTCCATCGGCGGTCCCATCTGGAAGGACAAGACATTCTTCTGGGTGACAGAAGAGGGCTACCGTCAGCGTTCACCGTTGGGTGCAAGTTACTTCCTACCCACAGATCTGGAACGTATCGGCGACTTCTCGAAGAGCAGCGTCACCATCTATGATCCGCTGACCACCAATGCCGCGACGGGCGTACGTACCCCGTTCGCAGGCAACATTATTCCCGCCTCGCGCATTAGTGCTGTTGGCAAGGCAATCCTTACCGGACTCCCGAACTGCACCGGTATTTGCACACCTACCTCCACATACGGCACCCTTAACTTCCGCCCGACTGATCTGCTCGGCGACCGAGCCGACGAATTCATTTCCAAGGTGGATCACCAGGTATTTAAGTGGTGGGCTGCAAATGCTTCCTACCTGCACTACGGCTCCAAGGAGCCAGGCGGCAATCCGCTCGGATCGTTCGCCGGCGGCACCACGGCATACCAGCTCTTCCGCAAGGTGGATGCGTTCAATCAGAACAACGTCTTCACGATCAACCCGACGACGATCCTCACAGTCTCTTACGGCCAGAACCGCTTCCCAAATAACACGCTCGATCTGACCAGTAATTACAACCAGACCACGCAGCTCGGGATGCCCGCAGCGTATACCTCTGGTCTCCAGAAGGCTGCCTTCCCGGCCATCACCATGCAGCAGGCCGCTTCCTTCGGAACGAATAACTCTGGTCCTGCTGTCTTCTACTCCCGTAACATCGTCGTCGCGGGTGCGAAGAGCCTGGGCAAGCACTCCATTAAGGCGGGTTATAACTTCCGCACCATCTCGGTGGATTTCACAAACATCAGCACCGGCAACGGTTCCTACACCTTCCAGAACACCTTCACGAGCCAGAACGCGAATGCCACCTCACGGGTTGGTGGAGCGGACGTAGCTGATCTTTTGCTGGGCTTTCCCTCCAGCGGTTCCGTTCAGGTTGTCACTCCGCTCGCTCTGAATGTGAAATACAACGCGTTCTACGTGCAGGATGACATCCGACTTACGCAGCGTCTGAACATTAACGTGGGCCTGCGTTATGAGCTGGAGCCTGGCATCCACGAACGAAACAACCACTACGCGGTTGGCTTCGATCGCAATGTCACCAGCCCGTTGCAGACGACGTCGCGTGTTGCCACCAAGGGCGCGATCGAGTTCGCCGGACAGAACGGTTACAAGGACCGCTGCTGCAACAACGGTGTGTTGAAGTTCGCTCCTCGCGGTGGCTTCTCCTACGCCGTGAACCCGAAGATGGTAGTGCGTGGCGGCTACGGTGTCTTCTACGCTCCCATCTACTACTCCACCAGCGCTTCGCTTGCTCCCGGTTACGCCGCGACCTCCACGTATGTCGCGTCGAACGACAGCAACAATACTCCGGCGAACTCCATCAACAATCCGTTCCCGGGCGGCCTCTTACAGCCCTCTGGCAATGCGGCCGGGTTGTCGCAGGGTGTCGGTAGCAGCCTGACGACGATCGAGCAGGATCGCCGTAACCCAATCGTGCAGCAGTACTCCTTCGACATCCAGCAGGATCTTGGACGTGGGCTCTCCCTGCAGATCGGTTACGTCGGAGCAAAGGGACGCAACCTGCTGCCCAGCAACGGCGGTACCTACAACATCGACCAGGTAAACCCGGCAGCCATTCCGTTCGGCGTCGGCTCGTGCCCAACGAATCCGAATAACCTCTCCACAAGCGCCTTCCTCAACGCCCGCAGCGCAAACCCATACACGGGTGCAGGCGGCGGCACCGGAGTCATCGGCGCAGCAACCATCTCCAACAACCAGCTCTGCCGCCCGTTCCCCCAGTTCAGCGCCGTGAACACGCAGCCCAGCGTTTCGCGTTCTAACTACAACTCGCTGATCGTGAATGCCCGCAAGCAGTACTCAAAGGGGTTCTCGGTAACGGTCGGTTACACATGGTCCAAGAACCAGGACAGCACCTTCGGCCAGGGCAGCAGCCTGAACGTCGGCAACGCCGGACCGCAGAATGTGTACAACATCAACGGACCTGGCGGCGAGTACTCCCTGGCAATCAACGACGTTCCGAACCGCTTCACGGTGGGTGGCTCCTATGAACTGCCCTTCGGTCGCGGAAAGGCCTTCTTCAGCAACAGCCGCATCCTTGACCTGATGTTCGGTGGCTTCAGCACCAACGCCACCTTCGTCGGACAGAGCGGCGGTCCGGTGCCACTATCGCTCAACACCAATCAGAACTCGTCTGCATTGGGCACGTCCGTTCAGCGTCCCAACTTGCTCGCCGGCGTGCCGGTCTGCAGCGAGGGGCCCGTCCAGCAGCGTCTCGGTTCGTCTGTCGCAGGCAGCAAGAGCTACTTCAACAACGCAGCCTTCGCTCCCGTACAGCCGGGCGTCGGTGAGTTCGGAAACGCTCCCCGTACCTACGGCGGCTGCCGTGCACCGGGCATGCGCAACGTCGATCTGTCGGTCTTCAAGGACTTCAAGTTTGAACGCGTACACGTTCGCTTCCAGGCCGAAGCCCTTAACCTGACCAACACTCCGCTCTTCGCTCTCAACACCGCTGGTCTGAAGTACGGCACCACGACCAGCTCCACAACCGGCGTCACCTCGGTGCTCTCGGCTTTCGGCTCCGTGAACACCTCCGCCATCAACTTCCCACGCCTCATCTCACTCGGAGGACGTATCTCCTTCTAAATGAAGCAGATCTAGAACAAGACGGGTGCGGCCTCGGCTGCACCCGTCCTCGTTTCCACTCCCACCGGACTCTGAACCGATTTCGCATCCTCCCCGCCGCGCCTGCATCTGAATAAAGACCGGCTTGATCGCAGTTCGCGGGCCGCATACACTCGTACTTGAGTTCTGAAGGAGATTTCCCCAATGGCCACTGCCGTTACCACGCCCGAGGTTGTTACCGCGCCGGAGATCGTCAACGCGCCTGCCACACAGCCGGTGAACCTGACCCCGTCCGCGCAGGCGAAGGTGAAGGAGATCATGGCGACCCAGGACCCCCTGCCCGCCGGTCTTCGCATCGGTGTCGTCGGCGGCGGCTGCTCCGGCTTCCAGTACTCCATGAGCTTTGAGAACCAGCAGGGCATGATGGACAAAGTCGTCCGCTTTGACGACCTGAAGGTCTTCGTTGACGCCACCAGCGCCATGTACCTCAACGGCTGCATCGTCGACTACGTCGAAACGCTCGAGGCCGCCGGCTTCAAGTTCGAGAATCCCCAGGTTAAGAGCACCTGCGGCTGCGGTTCCTCCTTCTCGGTCTAAGAGATCGTTAACACCAAGCAAAAAGGGCTCGCTTCGGCGGGCCCTTTTTGTGTAGCGAACGGTCCCAGCGAAGCGATTCCGACACCTTCCCCACAACGAGCCGTCTAAAATCGTGCAGGCCCACTTCTTGTGACAGAATTCACCGTAAAACTCGCCGATGAACGCGGCCGCGTGCAGGAACAGACGCATCCCGCAGCCACCGCAGAAGAGCTGCGCGCACGCTTCACGCAGGCGGGCTACCTCGTCTACTCCGTCAAGCCTCGCAACGCGATCGGCGGTGGCGCCCGTAATAAGAAGGTCGGCCTCCAGAACTTTCTCGTCTTTAACCAGCAGTTCGTCACGCTCATCCGCGCCGGCCTGCCCATTCCCGGATCGCTGGAACTCCTTGCCCGCCGCCAGCGCGACCTGAACTTCAAGGCGCAGCTCGAAAACGTCGCGGCCCGCGTCAAAACCGGCGAATCCCTCTCTGGAGCCTTCGACGCGCAGGGCGGCTTCCCGCTCATCTTCACCACGACGCTGCTCGCAGGCGAGCGCTCCGGCAACCTCGAAGAGGTCCTCCAGCGCTACACCGACTTCCAGCGCGTCTCGCTCACCGTCACCAAAAAACTCAAGTCGGCGCTGATCTACCCGGTCCTCCTCATTACCCTGGTGGTCGGTCTCTTCGTCTTCCTGATCTCGTTTGTCGTCCCGCGCTTCGCCACGCTCTACGACCAGCTCAACGCGCCGCTGCCCAAGATCACGCTGGTCCTGCTATCCGTCGGCAACGCCGCGCAGAACTACGGCCTCTACGCCATTCCATTCCTGCTTGCCGGCGGCTACTTGCTCTACCGCTGGTCCAAGACGGACAAGGGCGCCAGCACCATCGACAAGCTGCGTCTCGCTGTACCGCTCCTCGGCACCATCTGGCTCAAGTACCAGGTCGCGCTCTTCTCGCGCACACTCTCCACATTGCTCACCGGCGGCCTGCCGCTGGTGCCATCGCTTGAAACAGCGGCGCGTTCCATTTCTTCGCGCCAAGTCTCGAACGCCGTCTTCTCCTCGGTCACACAGGTGCGCGAAGGCCAGCGCCTCAGCGCCTCGCTGGAAGGCACACGCGTCTTCCCCGAACTTGCCATCGAGATGATCGAAGTCGGCGAATCCACCGGCGCTCTGCCCACCATGCTCAACTCTGTCGCAGGCTTCTTCGAAGAAGACGTCGAGACATCGCTCGCCGGCGTTCTCTCCCTCATCGAACCCACGCTGCTCATCTTCATGGGCGTCGTCGTCGCGGTCATCCTCATCTCGCTCTACCTGCCCATCCTGCAGCTCGGCGCAGGCGGCATCAACGGATCCACCTCCGGTCAGTAGCGCATCCACCTAAGGTCTTAGGAGTACCAACATCATGGCCTCGCCTCTCGCCATTCCCATCGCCAACCCGGAACTAAACGAGACCGAGCGCGCACAGCTCATGGCGCGCCGCTATCACTGCGAGTTCGTCGATCTCCGCGACTTCAAGATCCAGCATGAACTCGTCAAGTCCGTCCCCGTCGAGTTGATGTTCCGCTACAACTTCATCCCGTTAGAGCAGCTCGGAGACCGGCTCGTCATCGCCGTCAGCGACCCCTCGCGCCTCATGGTGCTCGATGAGATCAGCGGCCTTCTCGGCACGCGCCTCATCACCCGCGTCGCAACCCTGTCGCAGATCACGGACCTCCTCAAAAAGACGGAGCAGTCGCAGCGCGTCCTCGAAGAAGCAAGCGAAGGCATGACCTTCGACGTGCTCTCCGCCGAGGACAATCCGGACGAGAACATCTCCATCGAGCGGCTGACCAGCGAAGACGATATCTCGCCCATCATCCGCCTCGTCGACACGACGATCTTCTCCGCCCTCGAGCGCCGCGCCTCCGACATCCACCTCGAAACCTACGACGATTCGCTCCTCGTCAAGTACCGCATCGACGGCGTGCTGCAACAGGCGATGGCGCCCATCGCGCGTGAGCATCACCAGACCATCCTGTCCCGTATCAAGGTCATGAGCGAGCTCGACATCGCCGAGCGCCGCGTCCCGCAGGACGGCCGTTTCCGCGTGCGCTATAAGGGCCGCCTCATCGACTTCCGTGTCTCCATCATGCCCACCGTGCATGGCGAAAACTGCGTGCTCCGCGTGCTCGACAAAGAGTCGATGAGTGAGAAATTCAAAAAACTGTCGCTCGACGTCGTCGGCTTCGGTGCAGAGGATCTCCGCCGCTTCCGCAAGTACATCAAGGAACCCTACGGCATGGTGCTCGTCACCGGCCCCACCGGTTCCGGTAAGACGACCACACTCTACGCGGCGCTGAACGAGATCAAGAGCGAAGAAGACAAGATCATCACCATCGAAGATCCGGTCGAGTATCAGATCCGCGGCATCACGCAGATTCCCGTCAACGAGAAGAAGGGACTCACCTTCGCACGTGGCCTGCGCTCGATCCTCCGTCACGACCCCGACAAGATCCTCGTCGGCGAAATCCGTGACGCAGAGACCGCACAGATCGCTATCAACTCCGCGCTCACGGGCCACCTTGTCTTCACCACCGTCCACGCCAACAACGTCGTCGACGTGCTCGGCCGATTCCTGAACATGGGCGTCGAGCCCTACAACTTCGTCTCCGCATTGAACTGCATCCTTGCTCAACGTCTCGTCCGTCAGATCTGCGACTTCTGCGCGACCACCCGCACCTACTCCAACGCAGAAATGCTCGCGAACGGCCTCAATCCGGACGACTGGCAGGGCCATCAGTTCCGCGAGGGCACCGGATGCATCGAGTGCAGCGGCACAGGCTTTCGCGGCCGTTCCGCCATCCACGAACTGCTCGAACTCGACGACGAGATCCGCGAACTTCTGCTGGTCAAGGCACCCGGTTCCGAAATTCGCCGCAAGGCCAAGGACAAGGGCATGGCCTTCCTCCGTGACTCAGCCCTCGAACGCGTCCGCGCCGGCATCACCACCATGCACGAGATCAACAAGGTCACCTTCATCGAAAGCGGCCGCTAGAACCCGCGAACGCTGGGATACACTGCGCGCATGCGCACCTATACCGAAGCTGAGGTAGTCCACGCGGCCGGTCGTGCCGGCATCTCCAAAGAGGGGCTCGACCGCCTCCGCGCGGAACTCTCGGGCGGCCAGGCCGGTCGCTCCGGCTTCGAGGCGGCGCATGTCGCCTACTATCTCGGCGCGTTGCTCATTTGCGGCGCCATGGGCTGGTTCGTCACGGACGCGTGGGACCATCTCGCCGGAATCACTCTCTTCGCCGTCGCAATGGTCTATGCCGCCGTCTTCGGCGGCACTGGCTACGCGCTCTCCCGTAGGCCCTCCACCTGGGTGCCCGGTGGTGTCCTTACGACCGTTGCGGTCTGCATGACACCGCTTGCCGTCTATGGCATCGAGCGCCAGATAGGCTGGTGGCCTTCCGGCGATCCCGGTGCCTACAGCCATTTCCATCCGTACATCAACGCCAGTTGGCTCCTGATGGAGGCATGCACCATCCTGGCCGCCGGCATCGCTCTGCGCATCGTTCGGTTCCCATTCCTCACGGCGCCCGCAGCGTATGCATTCTGGTACATGTCGATGGATGCACCAAGGCTCTTCGGACTCTCGCTCACCTTCCATATGCAGGCGTGGATCACGGTAGGCTTCGGCGTTGTGCTGCTGGGGATCGCATGGTTTGCAGATGGCGAACGTGAGTTGGATCTTGCCTTCTGGTTCTACCTCTTCGGCCTGCTGGCCTTTACGGGCGGTCTGTCGGCGCTGGGGTCCGGCAAGCAGTCGGGCTTGCTGCTCTTTGGCCTGCTGCATCTCCTCATGCTGCCGTGCGCTCTGGTACTGCAGCGCCGTGTCTTCCTGGTCTTTGGTGCCATCGGCACCTTTATCTTCCTGGCAACGGAGGCGACCCGCTTCTTTCGGAACTCGCTCGGCTTCTCGGTCGCACTCACCCTCATCGGCGTAGTCATGATCGCGGCCGGCATCTTCTATAAGCGGCATGAAGCGCGCCTCTCCGCTGCTCTCTTCAAGCTCACGCCTCAGCGAGTCCTGCATCACCACGCCCATGGAGTGGGACCGGCCTGAACAGCGGCATAACAACCAGCTACAGGTCTAGGAGACGGGTTCCTGCGGATTCCAGAAGGGCTCCATCGCCGGGATAAACGCAACCGGTGTGCCGGGGAAGAACGGCTTCAGCCAGTCCCGGCACAGCACCATGCCGCCCTGCTCTGAAAGCACATGCCCCACCACGATCAGTGCCTTCTTGTTGCCGCTGCGGATGCTGTCCTGGCAGTACTCCACCAGCTCCCACTCGCGCGTCTCGCCGCAGATCAGCACATCCGTCTCCGGGGCAGAGAAGAGCTTGATCCCGCCCTCGCGTCCGCAGAATCCCCAACTCGTCACAACACGCCGCACCGGCAGCTTCGGATCGCCCAGTACCCGCATCGTCCGCGCCTGCAGCGTCTTCTGCATCGTCCGTGTGAACTGTGCCAGCGGCACACCGTCAAACGACAGCTTCTTCGGATTCGCAGCATCAACCACATGCTTCGCCCAGCCGAGCTGGTTCACCATGCCCTGCGCAATGCCGTCCGGCTGGCGCGCATGCCAGTGATCGTGAAAGTGGAAGATGGCGACCTCATGTTTCGCACAGTAGTCCAGCTTGTAACGCAGAACGGCGTCGTCCTTGATGTCGTCCGTGCCGTCCTGGTGCAGGTAGAAGGGCGTCTCGTGCGTCACGATCATGTTCTTGCCATCCGCCACGCAGCGCTCCACCACATCCAGCGTCGCCATCATGGTCGTGGCAATGCCACGCACCGGCGTCGCGCGAGTGCCGGTCAGAAGGTTGTCGACGGTCTTTTCGCGCCAAGGCACACCCACCTCTTGCTTGATGCGATCGATCACGTCACCGGCCGTCAGGCTCGGCGGTGCCGCCAGGGCAGAAGGCGTAAGAGTGACGCCTGCGGCGAAGGCCGCGCCGGTAGCCATAAACTCTCTGCGGGACAGGTCCGTCATCGTCAAAGCTCCTCGCGCAGGCCAGATCGCCTGCGTAGCGGATCATATAACCACTTGCTGACGTGAAGCATCGTGCCATCTCAACAATGACCTGGGCACGGCTGGCGATCAATTGCGCCGCGGCGGAGCAAGTGAATCTTTCTTTGACGCGCGTAGCGCTACACGCTACAGTCGAGGGTGTGATCGGCTCCTTCCGTCATGCCGGTCTGGAGAAATTCTTCAAGTCTGGCTCGAAAGCCGGCATCCAACCAGCGCATGCGTCTCGGCTCGAATTGCAATTGGGCGTGTTGAACGCGGCAGAAGGGCCAGAAGATATGGCGGTCCCCGGCTGGAAGCTTCACGCGCTACAAGGGAAGTTGCGCGGACACTATGCGGTCTCTGTGAACGGGAATTGGCGAATGGTCTTCGCGTTTGACGGAACCGATGCCATCCTTGTCGATTACAGCGATTACCATTAAGGAGAAGCCATGTTGATGCACAATCCGCCGCATCCCGGCACGGTGCTACGTGAATATCTCCGAGACGCGGATGTCACTTCCTTCGCCGGAAAAATTGGCGTGGCAAGGACGACTCTGTCTCGGCTTCTGCATGGACACACAGGTGTATCCGCGCCTATGGCGCTACGCCTTAGCGCCGCACTCGGCACTTCGGCAATGCTCTGGATGAACCTTCAGGTTCAATTCGACCTTTGGCAAGCCATCCAGGCAGAAAAAGCTGCTCGAAAGAAGGCGCGCGCAGCGGCGCCTTCTCGCGTCGCCACGAAGAAGGCAAAACCCAAGCGTTCACCCACATATGCGAAAGCTGCATGACACTACGCTTGTCCTGCTATCGCCTCCGGCAAATTCCCGTCTCAAGCATGTAGTCTTTCAATAGCTTCAGCCCATGCCATCGCTTCTTCCCAAATCGACGATCCAGGTGCGCCCGCGCATCGCGGTTGAAATTCGTCCCGAAGGTGTCTACGCAGCCAGCGCCACGGACGCCGCAGGCCTGCTCGCGCAGATCGCCTCCGCCCCGCTGCCCGCCGGTGCCGTCGTGCCGTCGCTGCGTGTCGGCAACATCGTCGATCGCATCGCCGTCATCGCCGCGCTGAAGAAGGTGCTGCCCGCCGTGCAGGTGGGCAAGGGCCGTGATGTCACCTTGATCGTGTCCGACACCGCCGTCCGCGTTCTTCTGCTCGACTTCGACGAGATCCCGTCCAAGGCTGAGGAAGCGCTCCCCGTACTGCGCTTCCGCCTGGCAAAACTGCTGCCCTTCAATCCGGAACTGGCACAGGTCAGCTACCAGGTCATGAGCCGCCACGCCATGGTGCTGCAGGTCCTCGTCGTCGCCATCCCGAACGAAGTCCTCGCAGAATACGAATCCGCCGTGCGTGAGGCAGGCTTTGAGCCCGGTGCTGTCATTCCAAGCACCCTCGCCGTCGCCGCAGCCATCGACGAGGCTGGCACCGCCGCAGCGCTCGTCGTCAACGGCAGTGAGTTCGCCGTAACCACCGCAATCCTGCGTCGTGGCGAACTGCTGCTGCACCGCACCCTCGAACTCAAGTCGAAGACCATGGCCGAGGTCGCCGCGCTCGTCGCACACGAACCCGCAAACGTCGCCATCGACGCCGAGATGGCACGCGCCTCCTTCGTCCAGAGCGGAGAAGACAGTGAGGTCGCCGTCGCTGAGATGGTGCAGGCTGGCATCCTCCACGACGCCGAAGATCCTGACCGCGCGGAGCTTGAACTGCTGCAATCCATCTCCGTCGCCGCTGCTTATTTTGAAGACTCACTCGCCGTCGCGCCGGAAGAGGTTCTCACTGCAGGGACGCTATCGCCCGAGGCCCTCGGGCCCATGCTCGCCGAAACCGGTCTGCATGCGCGCGAAGTCCTGCAGTCGACCGACCTGATGACCACCACATCCATTCCGCGCGGTCTGCTCGCCGGCCTTCGAGGAGCATTGAAGAGCTAGCGTGCGCGTCTCCATCAATCTCGCAACCCGGCCGTACGTCGAGCTGGACCGTCTCCTTCGGCAACTTCGCATCGCCATCGGTGTGCTCGCCGTCGTGGCCATCGCGCTCGGTATCTGGCTTCACAGCATGACAGCGCAGGCACGGGCGCAGCAGGCGCAGCTTGACCGCCTGAATGCCCAGGCGCAGACGCTGCAGCGCGAACGTGCCGCCAATGAAGCCCGCCTGCGCCAGCCCGTGAACGCCGCCACCCTCGGCCGCAACCAGTTCCTCAACACCCTCTTTGCGCGAAAAGCGTTCTCCTGGACAGCCGTCCTCATGGACCTCGAAGACGTCATGCCCAACGGTGTTCAGGTCACGTCCATTGAGCCCATCATCGCCTCCACCGGGGAGGTCACCATCCGCCTGCGCGTGCTCGGCGAGCGCGACCGCACGGTGGACCTGGTGCGCAATCTCGAGCACTCCAAGCGCTTCATCTCGCCACGCCTTGCAGGCGAGGCGCAACAGACGGCCAACCGCACCGGCGCCACCACCATAGGTGCCAACGGCCTGCCGCAGCTCGTCGCCGCAACCGGCGCCAACGGCCTGCCGGCCATCTCCGGCGTAGAGTTCGAGATCGTCTCCGGCTACAACCCGCTCCAGCCACGCATGCGTGAAAAGATCGCTCCACACACCACCCCGGAAAGGGATGAGCCTACGGGCACTCCCGTTCGCAGGCGGCCGCGCAAGGTTGTCGATAACTCCCCGCCGCCGCAGCCGTCCCTCGCTCGCAGAAGGGCAGGTGCACGATGAGACTACCCTCCGGCATCACCGTTCCAGGTATCACCATGAGTAACGAAGCGCGCCGCGAAAGCATGCGAAAAGCGCTCTCGCTCATCAATCTGCACTTCGCCGCGGCCGGTCTGCTCCTTCTCATCTGCCTTTACTTCGGCGTACGTCTCTTCCTGGTCAGCGGCAACACCGGCACCCAGGGCGACGAAGCCATCGTCATTGCGCAATCGCGCGTCGCCGCCGCTGAAGTTGCGGCAAAGCCTCTGCGTGGCGTTGACACCAAGCTGGGCGAATCGGAGTCGGAAGCAAACCGCTTCTATGAGAGCCGTTTGCCCTACGCCTACTCCGACGTGGCCTCCTCCATCGGCGGTATCGCAAAAGCCAGCAACGTCCGCTGGAGCCGCGCTTCCTACGTGCAGACCGTACCGACCAACGGCGTCACCGAACTCCGCATCGACGGCTCCGTCTCCGGCGAGTACCGCAACGTGGCCGAGTTCATCAACGCCGTCGAACGCAGCAAGAGCTTCTTCCTCATCCAGACCCTCGCGCTCAGCGGCGCACAGGGCGGCCTGGTCAACCTGCAACTCCGTATCGGCACCTATCTCCGTGAACCGATGCCGAGCTTCGCCGCCGCACAGGCCACAGCCGGGAGCAAGCCATGAGCGCTCTGAAGGCAGGCACTGAGGATCGTAAGAAACTCATCGCAGCAGGCGCCTTCGGCGTGCTGGCGCTCGGCTACCTTGCCTATACCTTTCTAGGTTCCAGCAGCAGCAGCGACACACCGGCATCCACCTCGCCGGTCATCACCACCTCTGCGCCCGTCTCCACCAACACCGTCAGCCCCGCCGCCACCGCAACCGCGCGCATCGTGCCCTCCAAGCTCGACCCCACGCTGCACCCTGAGGGCATGCTCCTCTCGGAGTCGCTGGTCTACGGTGGCCACGGACGCAACATCTTTGCAGCACCCGGCACGCAGACTGAGGCCGCCGCACCCAAGATTCCGGCCGCCGCTGCCTCACCGCGTTACGTACCGCCCACTCCCGTCAACACCGGCCCTCCGCCACCGCCGCCCATTGACCTGCGCTTCTTCGGCACGGCAACACGTCGAGACGGCAAGCCGCAGGCCTTCCTCCTGCGCGGGGAAGATGTCTTCGTCGCAGGCCCTGGCGACATCGTCAGCAGGCGCTACCGTGTCGACGAGGTCTCCGGCAACTCCGTTCTCGTGACGGACCTGACCAACAACAACCAGCAGCGCCTCCCCATGAGCCCGCAATGAGCCACCCTCGCCAGGAAACGCGGCCGTCCCTTCAGCCGTCCCGTCCCGGCGAAGAAGGCTACCTGCTGCTCGGTCTTGCCGTGGTCTGCTTTCTGCTGCTGCTGGCACTCTCCGTCGCCGCGCCCCGTGTCGCCAAAGAGCTCGAACGCGACCGTGAACTCGAGTCCGAACACCGCGCCCTCGAATACGTCCGCGCCATCCAGCTCTACTACAAGAAAAACAACTCCTACCCCACCTCGGTCGAGCAGTTGTTAGGCAGCAGCACCGCCGGCGCCTCGGTCAGCATCGGCCCCGGCGCCAGCCTCAAATTCCTCCGCCAAAGGTACAAAGACCCGCTCACCGGCGACGACTTCCGCCTCATCCACACCGGAGAAGCCAAGACCCAGGTAAAAGGCTTCTTCGGAGAGCCGCTGGAAGGCATGCCCGTCAGCAACCTCGGCGCCGCGCAGGGCATGGTCTCAAGCATCAACGCAACGCCCGCCGGCACCTTCGGCGGCAGCAGCGCGGTCGGCGCACCCTCCTCCGCAAGCGGGGCCGCATCCGGTAACAGCGCATTCGGCGGCGCCGGCAGCAGCACGTCCAGCTTCGGCAGCTCCGCCTTCAACAACTCCGGCACCGGCACTTCGACGGGCACAGGAACAGGCGCAACCGGCAGCACCGGCACCAGTTCCACAGGCACCGGCTCCAGCATGAGCGGCACCAGCGCCACCAACTTCCAGGGCAGCAAAGGAGCGTTCCTCGGCGTCGGCAGCAACGCCAAAGGACCCGGTCTGGTGGAATGGAACGGCTCCGCCAACATCGAAGAGTGGGAGTTCCTCTACGACCCCCGCGTCGAGCTCCTCAAGGCAAAGGTCAGTATCTTCGGCGGCGGCCCGCCCACCGTAGGCTCCGGCTCCATGGGCAGCGGCTTCGGCCCCGCAACCGGCGCCAACGGCACAGGGAACACAACGAACGGCACCGGAACGTCCAGCGGCGGCTTCGGCAGCGGCTCCTCCAGCGGTTTCGGCAGCGGGTCTTCCAGCGGCTTCGGCAGCGGGTCTTCCAGCGGCTTCGGCAGCGGGTCCTCCAGCGGTTTCGGCTCCAGCGGCTCCAGCGGCTTCGGCAGCGGCAGTTCGACCACACCGACGAACGGTACCGGAACGAGCGGCAGCGGCACCACCACCCCCACACCGACCAACCCATAATCTCCGGCATCCCCACGCCTCCACCGCTCCCCCGGCAGCGGTCCCGGACCTGCGTTCATCCACCAAAACTAGCCTTGGACCCCAATCGCGTGTCTACGCATCAGATACCTTGACAGTAAGTCACTCACATGTGATCCTGAATGTGCCTGAGCGACTGAGTCACAGCATCTGATATCGCAGGACATCGCGGCAGCGATCACACATCGCGCCGCCGGAGGAGCAACACAACATGGGTAAGATCATCGGAATCGACCTGGGAACCACCAACAGCTGCGTGTCCGTCATGGAAGGCGGCGAGCCTAAGGTCATTGCCAACGAAGAGGGTGGCCGTACCACGCCGTCCATCGTTGCCTTCACCAAGAGCGGCGAACGACTCGTCGGTCAGGTCGCCAAGCGCCAGGCCATCACCAATCCCGAGAACACCATTTACTCCATCAAGCGCTTCATGGGCCGCCGCCCGAACGAAGTGAATGAAGAGATGAAGATGGTCCCGTATAAGGTCGTCACCAAGGGCGACAACATCTACATCGACGCGCAGGGCAAGGAATACACGCCGCCCGAGATCAGCGCGATGATCCTGCAGAAGCTCAAGAAAGCAGCAGAAGACTACCTCGGCCAGTCCGTCACCGAGGCCGTCATCACCGTGCCCGCGTACTTCAACGACTCCCAGCGTCAGGCCACCAAGGACGCCGGCAAGATCGCCGGTCTCGACGTCAAGCGCATCGTCAACGAGCCCACCGCGGCCGCGCTCGCCTACGGCCTCGACAAGAAGAAGGACGAAACCATCGTGGTCTATGACTTCGGCGGCGGTACCTTCGACGTGTCCGTGCTCGAAGTCGGCGAAGGCGTCATCGAGGTGAAGTCGACCAACGGTGACACCCACCTCGGCGGTGACAACCTCGATCAGCGCCTGGTTGAGTTCCTCATCGACGAGTTCCGCAAGCAGGAAGGCCTGGACCTCAAGGGCAAGGGCAATGAGATGGCCCTGCAGCGCCTGCGCGACGCGGCGGAGCGCGCCAAAATCGAGCTCTCCACCACCATGGAGACTGAGATCAACCTGCCGTTCATCACCGCTGACGCGACCGGACCGAAGCACCTCGTCGTCAAGCTGACCCGCGCAAAGTTCGAGTCGCTCGTTGAGGATCTGCTGCAGAAGTCCATCGGACCCTGCAAGCAGGCGATGAAGGATGCCGGCATCGATGCCTCCAAGGTCGATGAAGTCGTTCTCGTCGGCGGCCAGACCCGCATGCCCCGCATGCAGGCCCTGGTCAAGGAACTCTTTGGCAAGGAACCGCACAAGGGCGTGAACCCGGACGAAGTCGTCGCGATCGGCGCTGCAGTCCAGGGCGGCGTTCTCGGTGGCGAAGTCAAGGACCTGCTGCTGCTCGACGTGACCCCGCTGACCCTGGCCATCGAAACGATGGGCTCGGTTGCAACGGCCATGATCCCGCGCAACACGACCATCCCCACCAAGAAGACGGAGACCTTCTCCACCGCTGCGGATTCGCAGACGGAAGTAGAAGTCCACGTCATCCAGGGCGAGCGTCCGCTGGCTTCGCAGAACCGTACCCTCGGCAAGTTCAAGCTGAGTGGCATTCCTCCCGCACCGCGCGGTGTGCCGCAGATCGAGGTCACCTTTGACATCGACGCGAACGGCATCCTGAACGTCACGGCGAAGGACAATGCCACCGGCAAGGATCAGAAGATCACCATCACCAGCTCCTCGGGTCTCAGCAAGGAAGAGGTCGAGCGCATGGCGAAGGAAGCCGAGGCACACGCAGGCGAGGACAAGGAAAAGCGCGAAGAAATCGAAGCGCGCAACCAGCTCGACAGCATGGTCTACAACGTCGACAAGATGTTCAAGGAGAACGGCGACAAGATCACCGGAGACGAGCGTCAGCAGGTTGAGGAAGCTCTCAACGACGCAAAGTCGACGCTGACCGGCTCGCCCTCCGCGACCGAGCTCAAGGCAGCCAACGAACGCCTGACCGCGGCAAGCCACAAGCTCGCCGAGGCCATGTACAAACAGGGCCAGGCGCCCACCGACGGTGCAGCCGCAGCAGCAGGCACAGCCGACGAAGCGCCCAAGCATGATGAGGGCGTGATCGACGCCGAATACGTAGACGTCGACCACAAGTAGGCACTTCGCGTGAGCGCCCGCAACAACTGGGTGCCCCACGTCTCGCACCTGAGACGTGGGAGCGCCAGAGGCGCTCAATCGCGCGAAGCGCGACCGGGAGCATCTGGAGCCGTCAAATCCTGACGTCCCGAGCGCCACAGGAAGCAACGCTCAATCGCGCGCAGCGCGACCCGGAGAAAGCAGGGACCTTCAGGCTCCTGACCTTTCGGACGAGCAAAACGGGGCTTTAGCCCCGGCCTGCACACTCACACAAGTGGAGCCGGGCATACCACTATGCCCGGCCTCCTCCGCAACCAAAGAGTTACTTCGCGGGAACTAATCCGCGAATCAAAACGTAAATCTTTGTGTCTAATCAAGTAGTAGGAAACGCTGCTGCAATCAGTGGATTCTGCTACGCCGGGCAGGGCACAACTAGCCCGCCGGCAGATCACACCGCCGCTGCAATCGGCGATGCGCATCATCAACACGGCAGGGCGCTCGATAGTCGCAAAGCGCATCGAGCGCCCTTCGTGTCTACAGCGTAGGGCACATCAAGAACGGTACGAAGTACCCGGAGAGGGAGAGGGCCATGAACACAGTCATCTGGAAGTGCGAACAGTACATCGCGGGCAAGCTCCACGAAAAGACGATCTTTGAGAATGAACAGCAGGCAAGAGACTTCGCCCGCAAACTCTACGACGTCCGCCCGGATACCATCCTCCGTATCGAGCCAATGCCTATCCAGCACGTCTGGAACTAATCGCTCCAAGGAAAGAGCACAAAGGACCCCGGTGAGTTATCACCGGGGTCTTTCGCTTTGTAGACTTGTCTGCATGCAACGAGTCTGTTTCACACTCAAACTCCGCGAGTCCACACTCCCCGAATACATCGAGCGGCACAGGAACGTCTGGCCAGAAATGCAGGATGCACTGCGCGCCACAGGGTGGACCAACTACTCACTCTTCCTCGCACCTGGCGGTCTGCTGATCGGCTACGTGGAAGTCGAAGACTTCAATGCTGCGCGCGAAGCGATGAAAGCATTGCCTGTGAATGTACGGTGGCAGACAGAGATGCTGCCGTTCTTCGATTCAAGCGCCAACGCCGATGACGCGATGCAGCCCCTCCCCGAGATCTTCCATCTCGATTGACCTCACTTTTCCTTTTCAGTCGCATGGGTGCATGGTAGGGTCTGACTGTGCACAGTTCTAACCATTACGGATTGAAGCGTCGCATCGAGTGGAGCGCGCTGCTGCTGTTCGTTCTGGGACTATGTTCCATGGCGGCGCCGCACCGGATGGTGCATGCTACCGTCCACCACCAGCAGATGCCGTCGTCAGGCTCGGGTGGAACGCGTACCTCGCGCACCTCCCGTCAGAATGGCCGCTCCGCTCGCGGTGGCATGACCACGGAGATGGACCACCACGGTTCCGATCTGGACCGCGCATCACAGGGCGTCCGCCCGCGTGAAGTCATCTCCAGCAACGTCACGACCGTGGCAGCGATCATCACGCCGCGCTTCCTGTTGGCGCCATCGACTGCGCGCGGTTCGCTCGCGCCCGCGGCCGATGTCGTCATTGCTAACCCGTACGACGCATTACCCTCCCGCGGCCGGGCTCCTCCGGCTCTGTAACACCCCTCCCACACAATCCAGAGTTTGTGCCCACAGCACGGTGGCTTATTGCACTGTGTCCTCGCGTGTGTGAATGTTCTTCCGCATTGCTTCGCGGTTTGAGCATCTTTGAAATTCCTTCCCAGGGGATTCGACGATTCGCACACTTTCGTGCCCTCTCCCGCACGAATTGATGGCACGGCAGCGCATATCGCGCTGCGCTCTGGCTGACCCAGACGGGAAGTGAACTGAATTATGGAGCGCACGAAATGCAGAAGCTATTAGAGGGTTACCAGAAGTTTCAGATTGAAGTCTTTCCCAAGCGCGCAGGTCTGTTTAAGAGTCTTGAGAGCGGCCAGAAGCCGTCGACGCTCTTTCTTACCTGCTCTGATTCCCGGATTGTGCCGGATATGATCCTGCAAAGTGATCCCGGGGAACTCTTCATCTCGCGCAACGCCGGCAACATCGTGCCGCCCTACGGTGAAGTGAACGGCGGCGTCACAGCAACCATCGAATACGCCGTGCTCGCACTCGGCGTGCAGAACATCGTGGTCTGCGGCCACTCCGACTGTGGCGCCATGAAGGCGGTACTCAGTGGGAAACAGCATCCGCAGATGCCCACAGTGGACAAGTGGCTGCAGCACAGTGCAAGCGCCATGCAGATGGTTCCCCCGGTGGGAGACAACAACATCACCACGCCCAAGGATCGCCTGCGCACGCTCACGCGCGCCAACGTGCTGACGCAGTTACAGCACCTGCAGACGCACCCGTCCGTGGCCTACGCCACCAGCCGCGGACAGTTGAAACTCTTCGGTTGGGTCTATGAGATTCACACTGGCTGCATCGACACCTACGACGCAGCATCGGGCCGGTTTCTTCCGCTCACAGCCGATGTGCTGGCACCCTCGGTTGTCCATCCGCGTCTGGAACTGCTCGCCTCTTGAGCAGTTCCTCTTGTTAACGATCCTCGCTCAACTCGGTTTCAACAAGGACTCTTGCCATGGCTCTTCCGCAGAGGTATGTACGTGATCTTTCCGCTTCCCTCGTAGTGTTCCTGGTGGCGCTGCCGTTGTGCATGGGCATCGCCCTCGCCTCCGGCGCGCCGCCCGCCATGGGCCTTGTCACCGGGATCATCGGCGGCATCGTCGTCGGTTCCATCGCGGGCTCGCCGCTACAGGTCAGCGGTCCCGCTGCGGGATTGGCGGTTCTCGTCTTTGAAATCATTCACGAGCACGGTTACGCCGGGCTCGCTCCCATCCTCATGATCGCCGGTGTGGTGCAGCTCATTGCAGGTGCCGCAAAGCTGGGCCGCTGGTTCCGGGCCATCTCACCCGCGGTCATCCACGGTATGCTCGCCGGCATCGGCCTGCTCATCGTCTTCCAGCAGTTCCACGTCATGTTCGACAACAAGCCCAAGGGCTCGGGCCTCGCCAACCTCGCTGCCGTCCCCGGCACGGTCATGCACGGTCTCTTTCCCCTCGGCCCCAGCTCTGCGCTCGAGGCCTCGCTGATGGGCTGCTTCACCATTACCGTGATGTTGCTGTGGGAACGCTTCCGTCCAGAGAAACTGAAGCTCGTCCCGGGTGCCCTGCTCGGCATCGCGGCAGCCAGCATCACCGCGAAGCTGCTCCACCTGCCCATCAATCACGTGCAGGTGCCCGACAGCCTCCTTGACTCACTCAGCTTCCCGAAGCTTGCAAGCTTCACCGAAATCAACGGCAGCGCCATTGGTTCTGCACTCGCGCTCGCCCTCATCGCCAGCGCAGAGACGCTGTTGAGCGCCGCCGCCGTCGCCAATTTGCAACCCGCCGTCAAGACCAACTACGACCGCGAACTACTCGCACAGGGCGTGGGCAACATCCTTTGCGGCGCCGTCGGCGCCATCCCCATGACCGGCGTCATCGTGCGCTCCTCCGCCAACGTGCAGGCAGGTGCCACGAGCAGGCTTTCTGCCATCATGCACGGCGTATGGATCCTCGGCACCATCGTCCTCTTCGCCAGCGTGCTCCGTGCCGTCCCCACCAGCAGCCTCGCCGGTGTGCTCGTCCTCACTGGCCTGAAGCTCGTCAAGGTAAAGGATATGCGTCACCTCTCCTCCTACGGCAAAGTGCCCATCCTCATCTACCTCGCAACACTGATCACCATCGTCTCGAGGGATCTGCTTACCGGTGTCCTGGTCGGCGTCATGCTCAGCGTCGTCGCGCTGCTGTACAACGTGACGCGACTCACCATCCACTCTGAGGCCATGCCCGGAGACAACCAGTGGCAGCTACGCTTCGTCGGCTCCGCCACCTTCGTTCGTATCCCGCTCATCTCTGCAGCGCTTGAGAAAGTGCCCGCCAACGCGACCGTTCGCATCATCACGGACGACCTTAGCTACATCGATCACTCCTGCCTTGAGATGCTGCGCGATTGGGTCGACCTGGCCAATCGAAATGGCTCGCGTGTCGTGCTGGAACAGCACGCACTCGAGAACAAATACTGGACATCAAAGACGGCCTGAAGATCGTCGATCGCGTCAATCTGTTCTCCGGTTTCACTGGGGGAGAGTGGTCAAGGGGATGCACCCTTTGCCCACTCTCCCCCGTCTCTTTTACCTGGAGAGTAAGAATGCCAGAGGGCAATGAAGTACACCGATGGGCCGAGCGTCACACGGCCGCATTTGCCGGTCGCAAGTTGAACATCCTGCCGGGTCCGAACCACCGCTTCAGCGACGCACACCTCGTCGATGGCAAAAAGCTGCTGAAGGTTCACGCAGTAGGCAAGCACCTCGGCTACGAGTTTCCCGGCGAGCTCTACCTCCATGTACACCTCGGCCGCTTCGGCGACTTCACCGAAGGCTGCGGCCCGTTGCCCGAACCAAAGGGCCTCCTGCGCGCCGTCATGCAGCGCGCCGGCAGCGGCCGGCCCTCCCGTTCGCAGAAGGGCCAGCCGCACAACCTCACCTGCGCCCACGACGACGGCACACAGCCCTTCCCACCTGAAGATGTCGACTGGTGGGAGCTGCGCGGACCCACCGACTGTTCGGTCTACGACGCAGCAAAGTGGCAGGCACTCCTCGACCGCCTCGGTCCCGACCCGCTCGCACATGAGCCGGACGGCCACGACGATCCCAAACGAGCCTTCGACAAGATCCTCGCAAAAAAGACCTCCATCGGCGAGCTTCTGATGGACCAGAGCATCATCGCGGGCATCGGAAACATCTATCGCGCCGAGCTTTTATTCCGTCATCGGGTCAATCCGTTCACTCCCGGCAATGAAATGCCACTGAATCGTCTCAAAGCGATCTGGAAAGATGCAATTCCGCTGCTGAAAGCAGGCATGATTGACCGCCGGATCGTCTGTACTGACCGCAAAGACCGCCCCAGCAAAAAGGCCCTCGCTGAGCGCGGCGAAGAGCACTACGTCTACCGCCGCCACGGCAAACCATGCTTCGTCTGCGGCGAAACCATCCTCCGAAAAGACGTAGCAGGGCGCACCCTTTACTGGTGCCCAAAGGACCAGCAAACCACCGCCGCAGAGAACGAATCGGCCCTGAAACCGGGCATAAGCCTGAAGTCCAGCCGAGTGAAGCCCAAGCGCCTGTGACCCGTCTTGCAACATAGAAACCATGAGTGGGGAAGACTCATCTAATCTAGTAAGAAGACATGGCACCCACACCCAGCAAGGACTACTACGGCGCGCTCGGCATCAAGAAAACAGCCACCACGGACGAGATCCGAAAGGCGTTTCGCAAGCTCGCGCGCAAGTACCACCCGGACGTAAATCCGAACGACAAGAAGTCCGAAGAGAAATTCAAGGAGATCTCCGAGGCCAACGACGTCCTGAGTGACGACAAGAAGCGCAAGATCTACGATCAGCTCGGCTTCTACTCGGACAATATCGACCCCGCGCAGGCTGAAGCCGCAGCGCGCGGCGGCTACGGTGGCGGCGGATTTGGCGGCGGATCACCTGCTGACGCAGGCGGCGTTCCCTTCGATTTCGGTGGATTCGACTTCAGCGGAGGAGCTCCGCAACAAGGCGGCGGCGGCTTCGGCTCCTCGTTCCGCGACATCTTCGGCGGCATGTTCTCAGGCGGCGGGCCAGCAGGCCGTCAGCAGGCGCAGCGCGGCCCCCGTGCGGGTACAGACCTTGAATACCAGGTCGAAGTCGACTTCTGGACTGCCATTCGCGGTGGCACTACGCGCATTGAGATTTCGCGGCAAGACCCCTGCAGCACCTGCAAGGGTGCGGGCGTTGTAGGGCCTCCGCAGAACTGCCCGCAATGCAACGGCACCGGCCAGGTCACGCAGATGAACGGCCGCATGAAGTTCAACGTGCAGTGCCCGCGCTGCGGTGGCTCCGGCCGCATCCAGCAGGGTTGTCCCACATGCCACGGCGAAGGAACAGTCACGCGCCGCGACTCGCTCGAGTTCCGCATTAAGCCCGGCACGCGCGATGGACAACGCATCCGCTTGGCTGGCAAGGGCAACGCCGGCAGCATGGGATCACCTGCAGGTGATCTTTACCTGATCATGAAGGCGGGGCAGCATCCGGTCTTTACACGTATCGCCGATGACATCCGTGTGACCGTGCCGGTCATGGCGTTTGAAGCAGCGTTGGGCACCAAGATCGATGTGCCTACCATCGACGGCCGCGCGCAGTTGAAGATTCCGCCGGGTACGCAGACGGGCCAGAAGCTGCGCCTGCGTGAGAAGGGGGTGCCTTCTGCGGCGAAAGAAGGGCTTCGTGGAGACCAGATCGTGGAAGTGCAGATCGTTGTGCCGAAGATTCAGGACGAGCGGTCAAAGGAGATCCTTCGCGAACTCGCCAAGCTGAATCCGGAAGATCCGCGCGAGGCGATGTTCTCGAAGGTGTAGCAAGTGGATTGCCCATACAAGCAAGAGTCGCGACGCATCCGCGTTGAGATCGGACGCGTGCTTTGGGGAAGTATGGGACCCGATCGGCGCGGACCTGCCTGGAGCACCGATCGAATCTCGCTACTGTCGTGCTTCGATTTCGGCGCCGGTCGTGGTCTCACGATTGCCATTCGCTGCCGGGAGGCCCAGGTGATTCACTGCGGCGGCAAACTGCTGGGAAAAGTTCGGCGCCAGCCCGACAGCGCGGGCTCCGAGCCAGGCTTGTGGTGTGATCGTGATCTCCGCCTTACCAGCGACGGTTGCTGCAAAAATCTTGCGGGCCGCGGCGCGAGCGTTGATGGAGACAAGTGGAGCCTCTGCTCCAAACTTGAACCACGCATATTCCTTCTCCGCGTTTCCGGCGAACTTCACGCCGCTCTCTGCGCCGGTTCGCATCAGGCCCGGGCAAACGGTGGTGACGCGGATGCCCTTGTGGCGCAGTTCGGCATGCAGGCCTTCGCTGAAGCCGACAAGTGCGAACTTGCTCGCGACGTACGGCAACATGTGCGGAACCGCGATCTTGCCGCCGACGCTGGCGATATTTACGATCGAGCCCGATCCTCGCGACAGCATCTGGGGCAATACGGCCTGCGTCGCGTACAGAGCACCGAAGAAGTTCACCTTCATCGCGCTCTCGAAGGCTTCGGTCGTCATGTCTTCAAAGGGCGCCACCTGCATGATGGCGGCACAGTTCACCAGCACATCCACACGTCCAAAGCGCTTGGTGGCGCTGGCGATCGCATGTTCGCAGTCTTCCTGTCTGGATACGTCACCAACGACGATATGGGCCGCAGCGCCATTTGGGATTGCTCCCTCCGCATGCAGCTTACCCAGCGCGCTACGCAACTCATCTTCGTTTCGGGCGACGAGGACCAGGTGTGCACCGCCCAGACCAAACTGCCGCGCAATTTCGAGTCCCAGCCCGCGGCTGCCGCCCATGACGACTACGATCTTGCCGCACATTGCAGTGGCGCGCTGCTTCGCTTTGTACGCCTCGTTCGCTGCAACGGCTACGCCGATGATGCCAAGGGCGATGTTCGTCTCCGTGCGATAGCCGCGAGCCGTCCGCTTCGTCGCCCACCATGCCGCCTTTGTGCCCAACTTCAGAACCTTCGCAATCATCCCTAGTCAGACGCACGATGCAGACAGGGCTGTTGCTGCGAAACTAAAACGATTCGTATACCTGAACAGGAGGGAGTAGTGCATCAGGAGTACAGCCTGTTCGAAGAGGTGCCGGATCCGGCGACGTTCTGCCAGCTTCGTGTCGATGCCGGTATGTCGCCACGCAGCATTGAAGCTGCTGCGGCGGGTTTGCCGCGCACGCTCTTCGGTGTGGTGGTGCGTCATAAGGGCAGGGTAGTTGGCATGGCGCGCGTTATTGGCGACGGAGGGCTCTGTTTTCAGATCTCCGATGTCGCCGTGCATCCCGATCATCAGGCTCGGGGTCTTGGTAAGGCGTTGATGGGCCGTATCGTGGCATATCTGCAGGAGACAGTTCCTGCCGGGTCGTTCGTCAACCTGTTGGCAGATGGCGAGGCGCACAGGCTATACGCCCAGTTCGGCTTCCGGCCCACAGCGCCAGACTCCATCGGGATGGACCTTGTCATTGGCAGTGCGGCCTTCGCGGTCGAACCGGTAAGATAGACAAAGCAAACACCATGGCTACCAAGCGACGCAGTAAAGGCGCGTACATGATCTCTGCCGTTGCGGAGATGTACGCCATTCATCCACAGACGTTGCGGCTGTATGAGCGTGAGGGATTGCTACGCCCGTCGCGATCGGATGGAAACACGCGTCTGTACACCGATGAGGACCTGGAGCGCCTGGAGTTCATCCTGAACCTAGCACGGGATCTTGGCGTGAATATTGCGGGCATCGCTATCATCCTGCAGATGCGGGAGCGCATGGAGCAAATGAACAGCGACATGCAGAACTTTGTCAGTTACATGCGGGACGAGATGTTGAGCCGGATGCAGCAGCCTCCGCGGTCTGAGTCGGGCCTGGTGCCGTTGAAGCGGACGGTCGTCGTCGGCAAGACGGTTCGCAAGCGTTGATCGTGTTTCGTCCTCTGCCAGCCCTGGCCACGCCGGCACCTGTGCATCACGCCGGCAATGTTCTCTTCTGGATCGCCGTCGTCGGCACCGTTACATCGATGATCTTCTGTGGTCTCGCGCTTGCAGCGGCGTTGCGGTTCTATCGCCGACGGCTGGTTGCGTTGCGGACGCCTGCGACTTTCGCTCCACCGATCAGCATTCTGAAGCCGCTGCATGGCCGGGAACCTGGGTTGGAAGCGAGCATTGAGAGCTTCTTTCAGCAGGACTATCCCGCGCCGTACGAGATCCTGTTCTGCGCTCGGCACCTGGAGGATGAGGGGATCCAACTGGCGCACGAGATCGCGCAGCGGTATCCGTCGCAGCCCGTGCGCTACTACGCCTGTGGCGAACCGCTCTTCCCCAATCCGAAGATGTTTTCGCTGGGTGTGATGAGTGAGACGGCGCTCTATCCGCATCTCGTTACCAGCGACGCGGATGCACGCGTAACGCCAGACTACTTGTTGCGTTGCATCCAGTCGCTGGCGCCTGGGCATACGGTGCAGGGCAGGCAGGTGGAGTTGGGGTCATGCCTGTACATCGGCCACGTCGACAAGGGCGGCCTCTTTACGCACCTTGATGCAGTGGGCAAGACGGTGGAGATGGGGTCGGGTGTGCTGGTGGCTGACATGCTCAGCGGCACGGATTTTGCGCTGGGCGTGACGATGATCCTGCAGAAGAAGACCTTTGCCGATGGCGGCGGATATGCCGATCTAGGGAATCACTGGGCAGAGGATTTTGTGCTGGGGAACCGGCTTGCCGCAGCGGGTCGCGGCGTCGAGATGTCGACGCATGTGATCAAGCTTGTGGTGGCAGACCAGGGGATCGTGCGGTCATTCCGGGACCAGTTGCGGTGGATGCAGAGCACGCGCCGCTCGCGGCCTGCAGGGCATCTTGGCACGGGACTTACCTTTGCGATGCCCTTTGGTCTCCTCGGCTTTGTAGTGGAAGCGATGCGATCCCACTGGATCGCCGCTGTGGCGTTCCTTGCGATTGCGATCGGTAACCGGATGCTGCAGGCATTCACTATGCTGCGTGTGCTGGGTGCAGAAGAAATTGCGTTCCAAACGGTGATCTATCCGTTGCGCGATCTGCTGGGATTCGTAGTGTGGTGCAGCAGCTATCTACCGGCAGACACGAGTTATCACGGTACGAAATTCCGCATTATGCCGGACGGCACGCTGAAGGCAGACGCGAGCTAGACTTCAGACTTTGCATGCGTAGTACGCAGCGAGGAACCCGCACATTATGGCTTGTTCGTCAGAATCATCTTGCCGCCGGACTCGGCGAAGATGCGCACTGGCGCGAACTTCTGCAGGTCGGCGATGCGCGGCTTCTCGTAGGTGAGCAGGTAGACGCGCTGCGAGCCGGCCCATGCGCGGTGCAGGCTGGCCTCGTCTTCGAAGATGTGTGGCGCGTCTGGCCAGAACGACCCGAACCATGGGCCGTTGACGCGGCCGTTGACCAGTTGCAATGGGTGTCGTGTGTAGAAGAGCAGGGTCGATCCGCTGGTGAGTTCTCCGTCGAGCATCACCGCGTCCTGCGGCTGGACGACGGCGGCGAGCTGCGTCGCCAGTCCCTTGGAACCGATGATGGGATAGAAGCGTGCGAGACCGGTGTGGACACAGAGTAGAACGCCGCACATGCTGACGGCCAGTACGGAGTTGGCTGCGCGGTCGCGGTTCGCGATGCGGCGATCGCCGTGCCAGCGGAGCCACCACGCGATGGGCCCGACGCCGAGCATCGAGACCGCCATGCCGAGCAGCGGCGCACGGAAGAAGCCCATGGCGCGCGTTGTCAGGTCATGCAGGTGGCCGAGCGCGAGGTTGTACTGATCGGGGTTGCTGGTGAGCAGCTGCGAGATGTCTGCGCCCTCCGGTGCTGACGGCGAGATGATGCCGAGCACGCCGCAGACGATGCCGATCAGTGTGCAGAGCGGCAACAGGAACCATGTGCTGGCGCGGAGGATGTTGCGTCGCAGATGCGGATCGCCATGCTCTGCACCGGCGACAACGCCGCCGGCCATAAGCGCGAGTGCGGGCAGCGCAGGCAGGGAGTAGTACTCCTGCCGCGAGGAGAGCGTGAAGAAGCCGAGGACCATGCCGCTCCACAGAAGGACGGTCAGCGCGGCCTGCTTACGTTTGCTGCTGTCGAGTGCGCGGTCGCGCCATAGGCGCGCGTACTGTGTCCAAGCTGCGGGCAGGAAGGCGACCCAAGGCATCAGCCACAGGAAGAACATAAGCCAAAAGAGCGGGATAGGCACCTGGCCGTAGTCGTGCGGAATGCGCAGGCCGCGGAAGCGCATGAAGTGCTCGTTGATGATGTAGAACCAGAACCACCCGGCGTGCGCGGGTAGGCCGGTGCCCGCAGGCATCGCGATCGCAGGGTTGCGCAGCGCGGCGAGCACGTGCCACGGCAGCGCGATGGCGGCGAAGATGGCGAGTGCGCTCAAGATAGGCAGGCTGAACGTGCGGCGCATCTGCCGGGTCAGCAGTGCGTAGAGCACGACGAAGCCGATGGGGAAGACGATGCCGATGAGGCCCTTCGTCAGTAGGTTCAGCGCCATGACTGCGGCGAAGGCCCACGTAGCCCACCGGGCAGCGGCAGTGTGGCCGGTGCGTGCTCGGTCCAGCGCGATGAGGAAGAGATGGACGCCGAGCGTCATCCACAGCGCGTTGAGAATGTCCGGAATGTAGAAGCGTGTGAAGAGGTAGGGCCCCAGACTGGTTGCCATGGCGAGTGCGGCGTAGAAGCCGCCGCGTTCGCCGAACAGCTTGCGGCCGAGTGCATAGACCGAGAGAAAGAGTCCGAGTACCGCAAGGGAGAGCGGGAGGCGTGCGGCCCAGTCGAAGGGGCCGAAGACCTTCATGCCGGCGGCGGCCATCCAGTACATGAGTGGCGGTTTGTCGAAGAAGCGGATGCCATCGATGACGGGTGTGACGTAGTCATGGCGCTGCAGCATCTCACGCGCGACTTCGATGTAGACGCTGTCGACATCGTCGAGCAGGCCGGGAGTGAAGAGGCAGCCAAGGTGCAGGACAAGCCATATGGCGACCAGAACGGCGATGGAGCGACGTCGAAGCTGTCGGGCAGGCGCAGCGGTGTCGGTTGTTTCGAGACTGGAAGAAAAGGACATCAGTCCTTTCATCTGTACGGGAACAGACGTGCGGTGCGCAAGTGTGTGCGAGGAACAGTGTTCCTACGGGCGAGCGAGCGGCCGGTCGGTGAGGAGGGCTTTGCCCGAGAGTTCGGTCATGACGACAGCCCGCGAACCGAGTAGATGGTCGACGACCTGACGCTTTTCCTCCGGAACAAAAAGCACTTTGCGAACGCCCTGACCCCAGGTGCGCAGCAGGTCGGCGTCCGAGAGGAAGATGTGCGGCGCGTCCTGGAAGGTGGACCCGAACCACATGGAAGTCGAGCGGCCCTCGACCAGCGGGACGATGCGGCCGGTGTAGAAGGGCAGGGTGGAGCCGTAGGCCTGATCGCCGTAGAGCATGAGCTGGGTTCCGGGTGCGATGACGCCGGTCCGCTCGGCGTCGGTGAAGTTCTGTGCGAGCGCGGCGGACGAGAGCATGGGTGCGAAGCGGATGAGGGCGATGTGCGCCGCGATGAGGAAGACGCCGGAGGTGAGCGCGATGGCGACGGTGCTCTGCAGGGCGTGACCGCGACGGCGGAGCACCCACGCTGCCGTGGGACCGATGGCGAAGACGAGCGCAGCCAGGCCAGCTGGGAGTCGCAATGCGGCGAAGGATGGGCCGGTGAGGTCGAAGAAGTGCGACATGGAGAGCGTGTAGTCGCCAACGCCGCGGTGTGCGAGGAGTTCGCCGATATCGGAGACGAAGGGCAGGTGGCGTGAGCTCCAGAGGCCCGAGGCGAGTGTGGCCGCGATGGCGATGCCGAGTACTGCGAAGGCAGCGTGTGCGGCGGTGATCCAGCCGCGGACGCGTGCGTGCCGCTCTGCCGCGGTGAGGCCTGCGGCGGTCAGCATGGCAATGGGCAGGTAGGCCGGGAAGGTGTAGTACTCCTGATTGGTCGAGATCGAGAAGAAGACGAGGATCAACGCGGCGAAGCTGGTGAGCAGCAGGATGGTGCGGCCCTCGTAGGTATGCCGCAGGGAGGAGAAGCGTCCGCGACGCAGCCATGCAACGGCGAGGCCGGCGGGGAAGAAGAGGCTCCACGGGAAGAGCCATGCGAGGTGCAGCACCCAGTAGAGGCCGCCGGGCAGCTTGTTGTAGTCGTGCGGAATGCGCCGGCCGAGGAAGCGCATGAAGTGCTCGTTGACGAAGTAGAACCAGAAGAAGCCGTGGCCGCCGTAGGCGCCAGTGTTCCGCAGGCCGGCGAGGATGTGCCACGGCGCCGCGATGGCAAAGAAGAGCAGGGTGCCGGTGACGGGTCGAAGCTCGCGCCAGCGCCTCCACTCGCCCGTGAGCAGGCCGTAGAGGAAGAGCGCACCAGCGGTGAAGACGATGGCGATCAGGCCCTTGGTGAGTACGGCCAGAGCCAGCAGGGCGTATGCAGCGTAGATATGCCGCGGGCTCCTCTCTTCGAGGCCGCGCTGGAAGGCGTAGAGGGTACCGGCGAGGAAGAGGCTAAGCAGCACCTCGGGGATGAAGACACGGGTGAAGAGGAAGACGCCGATGGAGGTGAGGACCATCATGGCGGCGTAGAGGGCGGTGCGTTCGTTCCAGGCGCGGCGTGCCCAGCGATAGGCCAGCAGGGCGAGCATCAGGACGCCGAGGGCCTGTGGCAGATGGACCGCAAAGGCATTGAAGCCGAAGATCCGGAAGGCGGAGGCCACGAACCAGTACGGCAGCGGAGCCTTTTCCAGGTAGCGGATGCCGTCGACGCGAAGGGTCACGAAGTCATGCGTGAGCAGGATGTTGCGCGCGGCGCTGGCGTGCGTAGCGTCGGCATCGTCCAGGAGCGGTGGAGCGAAGAGGGCGGCCGCGTAGACGGCAATCCAGAGTGCGACCAGTAACAGGACGTGCCTGCGTGCCGGCGTTGACTTTGTCGCAGCCGTCACCGCGGATGAGGATAGTACCTGTGCGGTGCTGGACATGCTGCTGGTTCGACGCCTCCTACTGCTTTCTGTGTACAGCAACCTGATGCAAAGTCTTAAGGTTAGGCTCATGCTGATTCGCGTCATCAGTACGTCGTGTAGAGTGCAGATGTTGCCCCTGGCTACGCTGGCAGGCGTTGTTGTTTACCCCAGAGCAGGAGATAGCGTTGCCCACTTTTGCAGCAATAGACATCGGGTCGAACTCTTGTCGGCTGGCCATTGCCACGGTGGAACAGCACAAAATCAAGGTTTTTCATGAGGACCGAGAGGTTGTCAGGCTGGGCGAGAGCGTCTTTGAGACGGGTGAGATCTCGCCGGACGCGATGGCCAACACCATCCGGGCACTGAAGAGATTTCAGAAATCGGTGCAGGCGCAGCCTGTGGATCGCGTGCGCGTGGTTGCGACGTCGGCGATGCGCGATGCGCGGAACGCGTCGGCCTTTATTGCGTGGGTGAAGTCCGCAACGGGTTGGGTGGTAGAGGTGATCTCGGGTCTTGAAGAGGGCCGACTGATCCATCTGGGCGTGGTCACGCATGAGCCGGGAGCGCGCGGTCGCTGCGTGCTGATCGACCTGGGCGGTGGATCGTGCGAGGTCACTCTTTCAGATGGCGGCAGGATTCAGAGCATGGTGTCCATGCCGCTGGGATCGGTGCGTCTGCAGCAGGAGTTTTTGCATAGCGATCCGCCGACAGCCGATCAGCAGAGCCAGTTGCACAGCTACATCGACCGCGAGATGCGGAAGCTGGAACGCAAGATGGGGCGGCCGGCTGCGCCACTGGTGATTGCTACGTCGGGCGCTGCGGCGGCACTGGCGGAGGCGAGCAAGCACCCGAGCATGCTGCCGAAGGCTCTTGCAAAGGCCGCGAAGATGGTGAAGAAGTCCACTACGACGCGGCGCATTTCCACCAAGATCGTGCCGCTTGAGACGGATATCGTTTCTGTCCGGCGACTGGCCAACAAGCTGGTCAAGATGAAGAACAGCGAGCGCATGGCGATCCCGGGGATCGGGCCGAAGCGCAGCGAGATCATCATTGGCGGCGCTTTTGTGTACGCGGATATTCTGGAACGGTTGAACCTGAAGGGGTTTCGCTACTCGCCGCTGGGTCTGCGCGACGGCATCCTGGCGCAGATGCTGTCGGACGCCGACGAGCGTGCGTCAGTTCATAAGGCTGTGGAGCAGGAGCGATGGGAGGGTGTGCTGGAGGTCTGCCGCCGGTACAACATCGACCCCAAGCGTGCGGATTCAGTACGGGCCGATGCGGTGCGGCTGTTCGACGCGATGGAGCGGGTGCACGGGCTGCCTGAGGACTATCGCGAGCTGCTGAGCGCGGCGGCGATGATGAACGAGGTGGGCAAGTTCATGAACCACCAGGGCCATCATCGGCACACGCAGTACATCATCGAAAATTCGGAGATCTTTGGGTTCTCACCGGCGGAGCGCACGACCATGAGCGCTATTGCGCGTTACCTGGGCAAGAGCCGTCCCGATGCGATGGATCGGCCGATGCGCAGCATTCCGGTCGAGGAGCACTCGAATGTTGGACGTGCGATTGTGCTGCTCCGCCTGGCGGTTGCGCTAAACCAAAACCGTGCCAATGAGGCGTTGCAGGTGGCGGTGCGCACGTATCCGAAGCGCGTCCTGATCGAGCTGCATGCCGGGCGTGGCGGCGCCGAGCTCGAGCGCTGGATGCTGAACAAGGAAGCGGTTTATTTCCGGGAGATCTTCCGGCGCGACCTTGTGGTCGAGTTGGCGTAGAGCGTCCGGACGACGCGCGGGTCGAGCATCCACTGCAGCATGGCTGCGCCGCGTTCGAGGTTGAGCCGCGCGATGGCCCCTTTGCGCAGGCGGACGTTTGCCGGCGGGCGGCTTGCAGTGGTGGGCTGGGCGGGCTGCATCAGCAGGCCGAGGAACTGCACGAGGTTCGGGCTGTGTCCGACGACGAGCAGGGACTCGTGCCCGGCGCACTCCACCAGCAGTTTTTCGAATTGGGCGAACGTCGCGGATGGCGCGAGTGCGTCGGAGAGCAGGATCTTCTGCTCGTAGCCGGTCTCGGTGCCGACGAGCGATGCGGTCTGCAGACTGCGCTTGAGCGGGCTGCTGACGATGAGGTCGAAGCTAACATTCATCGACGAGAGCGTGTTGCCCAGCAGGAGGCAGTCGCGTTTGCCTGCCTTATCGAGCGGGCGCTTCACGTCCAGCACGGGATTGGATCGCCGCTGCCCAGCCGATGCATGTCGAAGCACGTAGAGATTCATCACTTACGATTCTAACGGTTCTGGACTTTTGTCCAAACGCCACAGCTCGGACGTCAGCAAGCCGGCAAGCATGCAAGTTTGTTGATCGAGGACGAATCCGTGGGCCTGCAAGACGCTGCGGTAGTCAGGAAGTCGCTGCGTTCGCAGTCCTGTAAGGAGGCGGAAGCCTAGGTAGAGGCCGCGAACAATTGTCCACGCGGGGAGTCGCATTGCGCCGCGGGGTGGCACGGAAAACTCGGAGACGACCCAACGCGCATTGGCGGTCATGCGCGGCTTCACGTCGCCTACGAGGCGGTCGACTTGCGCTGTCGAGAGGCAGTCGAGGAAAAAGTGTGTTGTCACCAGGTCGAAGCGGTCGTACTGGAGCATGGCTGGCAGGCCTTGCGTGAGATCGGTGAGGTAAGTCACGAGGAGGTTCCGGGCGAAGGCGCAGCGTGATTGCAGAATTGCGAGCATGCCGGCGCTGCCGTCGATCGCTACGACTTGCATGTCTTCTGACGCCGCGGTCTCAGTGACGGAACCATCCGGTAAGCGCAAGGCAGGCTGTGGGGCGCCCGCTTTGACCATCGTGCGCAGGAGTCGTTCGGCGAAGCGGCCGTCGCCGTCGCCCAGCAGCAGGGCACGGCGGGTGTCGGCGAGTTGCGGCAGAAAGTGGAGGCGGCAACGTTCGAGTGCGCGGCCAAAGGAGAGGTACTCCAACCAGCGGTAGGGCCGGGCGAGGCGGTCGAAACCGCTCATCGGTCCAGGAAATGGAGCAGGTGCCAAGTCAGCAGGGGAGTGAGCAAGGCCACATCGGCGAGCGCACGGAGGTGTACGGCTTTCATACTCCTCTGCTTCTCATCGAGCGTCGCCAGTGCGAAACAGCTGAGCACGATCGGGAGCGCGATGATGCGGGCGTGGGAGGTGTGCACCATGGCGGTGGCGACACTTGCCAGCCCGAAGCAAGCGAAGCGGAGATGTCCCGCAGCCCATGCGGTGCCGGCGTCGAGTGTTGCGCTTGATGTGCGCTCCCAGCGGGCGAGCGCGGCGCAATTCAACCAGCAGAGCGCGCCGAAGACGGCCATTGCGATGAGCGTTGGTAGAGAACGCTGGACGAGCAACGCAGGCATGAAGCATGTGAAGGCGAAGAAGATGCCGACCATATGCTCCTTGGGGACTCGCGGCAGGCGCAACGCATGCACGGCTACGACGTAGATCGCCAGTGGCAGCGCCTGCAGCATCCAGGCAAGGCGAAGGGTATGTGGCATCTGCGTTAGCAGGAACAGAAGAATCGGAACGGCACCCAGGATGCCACCAACGAAAGCGTGACGATGTCTTGCGTGGAAGCGGTGGCGTTCCCGCAGGTCTTTCCCGCGAGCCGCGTCTGCCAAGCGGTCCGCTGCATAGAGCATCCATACGGCAACAGCGAGCGCGGCGGGCGCGCTCCATGGCAGCATGACGCCGAAGCTGCGCGAGACGTAGACCGTCCAGACGGCTGCAATGGTCGGTGCGTCCAGGCTGAGCAGATGCCACAGCGCAAGAGGAGAGCGTGTCTTCCCGCTTGTCTGCTGCGCGGAGATGAGCGCGGTGGCCACACTTCAAGTTTACCGAGTGTCGCAGACCGAGGCAGCCGGAACGTGCCGAAGTTTAGCGCCCCGGCGCATTCCTGGCGTGCAGGAATGGCCGAAGCAACTGGTTACGCGCGCGTTTGCCAGGCAGATGTCTTCAGGTCGGCAAAGATGCCGTCGACCGTCTCCGCCTCGGCGAGCCGGGCTTCGTCTTCGTTCGAGAGCGATCCGCCGGCGACAAAGGACTGCCATGCCGCAAGTGTTGCAGCGAAGGCGGCGTCATGTTCGGCGAAACGCTTCTCGGCATAGTCGCGCGCGGCACCCGTGGTGATAAGTGTCGGCCAGTCGCTGGACTCCATCAGCAGCAGTTCGCGGCACATCTGCACGGCGATCCGTTCGCCGGTGCCGCCGTCGGTCCATGCGACCTGCTTCGAAGCATCGCGTACGGCAAGCTCTGCGGCGTACATGCGCGCCAGCAGAGAGGTCGTGTCGCCGTTGAGCCAGACACTGTTGTCGCCGTTGGCGCCCCACGAGCCTTCGGGCATGCGGATGCTTCCCTCGGTACCGAACTCCTTCAGGTAGTCCGCGCAGGTTATGGGTTGCACGCCGTGGGTTCCGGTTGCGAGCACGCGTGCCACGTTCTCGAGGAAAAGGATGCCCTCATGCCACCAGTGGCCGAAGAGTTCCAGATCAAAGGGAGCGCAGAGCAAGGGCGGTGCGCCGTCCCGTGCGGGCTGCGAGCGCAATGTGTCTGCGACCAGATTCACGAAGTGCTCGGCGTGCGCGCGGCTGCGTTCCATGGCAGCTTCGGGATGGTAATGCTCCTTTGCCTCCATACCCAGGCCGGAGCCGGTCACGCGCCAGTAGCGATGACCTCCGGGCCAGCGCTTCTTATGGAAGTCCAGGTACTGGAAGTCGCCGGGGTAGCCGTACTGCGCGCTCCACACCTGCGTTGCGGTGCGTGGATCTCGCGCAAAGACGGCGACTTCGCTCTCCGCAATCTGGTAGGGGTGGTACAAAGATTTCGCGTCAGTCTGCTGCGCGACAGCGACGGGCTTGTTCGTGCGCTCGGTGGGCTGCAGTTTCTCAGCACCTTCGACCAGATGGCTGTCGACAAAGGTGAAGCGCAGGCCGGCCTCGGCCAGTGCAGTTTCGACGCCAATACGGTCGGTGGTCGGCTCCGTCTTCGCAGTGCCCTGCGGTGCGACAGGAAAGCGCCAGGGACCGGCAGGACGGTAACCGCATTCTGGCAGCCAGACACCCTGGGGTGCCCGGCCCAAGTGCCGCTGGTGCGCCTGCACAGCCGTCTGAAACTGGCCGCGGACACTCTCGTCCGTACCCAGCAGCGGCGCGTAGCCGTGCGTGGCAGCGGATGTCAGAAGATGCACGGCGCCTGTGGCTTCAGCCTGCCGGAAGCCGGTGATGATGTCCCCATCCAGAGCCTGCAGATCGTCAAGCGCCTGCTGGAAGGTGCGTTCCCAGTGATGTGCCAGGTAGAGGAGATGCTGTTCGCCAGCCTGCTGGAAGAACGCCGCGTCTTCACGCGCCGATGCGATCTTGCGTTCGAGATAGTTCGGCAGCTCTGCGCGGAAGTCGGTGTGGGCCAGCTGCTCCAGAAGGACTGGAGATACGCTGACGTTCAGGCACAGGGGAACGCCTTCAGCTTCCAGCCGGCGCGCAACGCGCAGCAACGGCAGGTAGGTCTCGGCGGCGGCTTCGAGCAGCCACTCCAGACCATGCGGCCAGGTGCCATGATGCAGAACATAGGGCAAGTGTGCGTGCAGCACAAAGCTGAAAAGTCCGACGCTGCCCAGTGGTTGTTTCTTCATGCGGGATTCAATCTCATTGTCACGTCTGCGGTCTGCGGGGTTAGCGGACTGCTCGCAACGGGTAGGGCCCGAAAGGGCGGTTCAGTGAGAAATGTTAGCACCGCGTGGAAAGCGTTGTCGTGTCGCATTGCACAGTGTGGCGGCAAGCGGCAGACAGCAAAATGGGCCGACGCTGGTGTGCGCCGGCCCATGTCGATTTGCCCCGAACTTACTGCCGATCCTGCAGGGACGGAGAGCCGTAGTTGCCGCCAGCATGTGTCGATGTGCGCACGGCGAGCGAGTTGGTGGTGACGAAGCGAACAACGCTTTCGCTGGGGATCTGCACCTGCTGGCCGCGTGTGACGGCATTGATGCCAGCACCGGTACCGCCGCCAGCGGCTGCACCGATGGCTGCGCCCTTACCGCCGCCGAAGATGCCGCCGAGCACAGCACCTGCAGCCGCACCGACACCGGTCTTTACGGCAGTGTTCTTGCCGCGGCCCTTGCCTTCGACGCTGTAGGGCTGTGTCGAGAGCGAGATGCGCTCGCCACGTGCGTTGACGCTGGTCAGTTCGACCGTGAGGAGCGAGGAGCCACTGAAGTGACCTGCTTCATGGACTTCTGTGACGCGACCGGTAACAGGGGCGCCGCGCGGGATGATCAGCATGTCGTCCTGGACGATGTCGGTCGCTATGGCGCCTGTGAAGGTCTCACCGGGCTGCGTCGTTGCGGAGTCCAGCGTCTGCGTTACGCGTACCGGCAGCGTGCTGCCGGCAGGAAGGGTGATAACGCGTGTGATGGGTTGCGGCGGCGGCGCAGGCTGCTGCTGCTGGGGCGGCGTCACGCGAGCTACCGGCGCCGGCTGTTGCTGCTGGGGCGGGGGAGCGGGCTGCGTGTAACGCGGCGGTGGCGGCGCAGATGCCCGGACACGCTCACGAGGCGGCGCAACGGACTGAACCGGAGCCACCGGCAGAGGTGTGGTCGCGGCTGCGCTTACAGGCGCTGTGGCGGGGTTGACCGTAATGTTGTTGATGACCTGCCGGACGCCGGTGACCGCTGCTGCGTCGTTGGCTGCCAGGCTGCGCGCGGCACCGTTGCTGACGGAGCCGGTCAACGTCACGGCACCACCCTGCGAGATAACCTGAACCGGCTCGCTGGCCAGGGCGCTGTCGCCCGCAATACGCTGTTGTACCTGCGAGGTCAGTGTGGCGTCATCCACGACCGGTGCTGTCTGCTTGCAGCCGACTGCACCCGCGACCATGACCGCTGCCAGCGCAAGTGCTGCCGCTCGCGAGGTGTTCCTGCCTGCCATTCTCTGCTTCATGCCATCTCCTCATGGATCGGTCTCAACGGGACTCACTGCCTGCGCTGTGGACTCGACCGCATTGCGTACTTATAAGACGCGCACCCGACCGATGTCGAGAATTGCGTTAGGGATACTCTCCCACCCCCGGCGCCACGCGGCAACCAGAATCGGATGGTCCGCATCCGTCCTGATTGTTGCGGCGAAGTCTTCCGGCCTGATCTATGCTCTCGATGGGTAGACTCCGGCGGCTCGCTTCCACAGGCAGTGCACGGCCGTCCGTGCTCCAGTTTTGTAGTTCACATTCGATTCATAGGAGAAAACGAGATGGCAGACGATAACTCGATCAGCGGTCTGGGATGGTTCCTCGCAGGACTTGGCATTGGTGCCCTCGCTGGCGTTCTGTATGCGCCCAAGAGCGGCCGTGAAACCCGCGATGAACTGGCCGCACAGGCGATGGACGCCAAGGAAAAGGCCAACCAGTACGTTGACCAGACCAAAGACCAGGTCACGGAATACGTGGACAAGGGTCGCGAGTACTACGACAAGGGCCGTACGCAGTGGAGCCAGTATGTCGACAAGGGCAAGGACTTCGTAGCGCAGCAGCAGGACAAGGTTGCGTCGGCTGTCGATACCGGCAAGCAGATCTACCAGGAAAAGGTCGAGAACCAGACCTACTAATTTTTTCTGGATGCAGAAGCCCGCGATACTCTGATCGCGGGCTTCCGCTTGTCTAACGCCTTAAACAGAACTGCCCGGAATGGGCGAATACTGAAAGAGATCTGCCATGACTGAATCTCAAGCGCATTTTCTGCTGATCCTGGTTGGAATCATCGCCGTAGGATTCCTGTTGCAGGGCATTGCCGTCCTGGTGCTTGCCCTGGTTGGATCGAAGCTGGTGAAGCAACTGACGGACGTCGTCGCCGAGGCCAAGGGCAAGGTTTATCCGATCCTCGAGAATGTTCACCAGATCTCTGAGAAGGTCACGGACATCTCGCAGGTCGCACGCGATGTTGCGGTCGATACGGCACCCAAGATCCGCCGGGTCACCACGAACTTCGCCGAGACGAGCGATGTGTATCGCGCGAAGCTGGCCGAGGTAGACGCACTGGTCACCGACACCGCCGATAAGGCACGTCGTCAAAGCGATCGCGTGGATGGCATGGTGACCGATGTGCTCGACAAGACGACCGAAGTCACGCATACCGTGGCGCACGCCATCATGGTTCCGGTCCGGCAGATGGCTGGCCTGGTCAGCGGCGCCAAGGGCGGCATCGAAGCTCTGATCGCGAACTTCACGCCGAAGCCAAAGCCAGTTGTACCGAAGCCTGTTGCTTTCGAAGGCGAGAGCATCTACACCGGACAGGAAGACGACTATCACGCGTAGTCTGCGAGTCAGTAAAGTCAGCGAACGGGGTGCCTTCGGGCATCCCGTTTCTGTTTTGGGGCTACTTGCTGCTCTTATACCAGCCAGCCGCCGCCGACTACGACATCGCCTTCGAAGAACATGGCGGCCTGGCCGGGGGTGATGGCGCGCTGTGGTTCGTCGAAGAGAATTGCGACTCGGCCGCCGTCGAGCGGTTCGATGGTCGCTTCGGCCGGCTGGTGGCGGTGACGGATCTTTGCCTGCACACGCATGGGGCCGCGCAGAGCGTCGATGCTGATCCAGTTGACGCGGTCTGCGACGCCGTGGCGTGTGTGCAGCTCCGGCTCCTGGCCGACGACGACACGATTGGTCGCGGGTTCGATGCCGAGGACGTAGAACGGTTCTGCGTGGTGCTTGTGGAGCTGATGCTGCACACCCTTGTGTTGACCGACGGTGAAGCTGTGAATGCCCTCGTGTGCGCCGACGACTTCACCGGTGGCGGTGACCATCTCGCCCTTGGTCTCAGGCATGGTGCGCCCCTGCTCGTGCAGGTAAGCGGAGAGAAATGCCTTGTAGTCGCCGCCGGGGATGAAGCAGATCTCCTGCGAGTCGGGCTTGTGGGCGACGCGGAGATTGTGCTCTTCCGCCATGGCACGGACAGCGGGCTTCACCATCTCGCCTAAGGGAAACAACGTGCGGCTTAGCTGCTCCTGTGTGAGGCCGAAGAGGAAGTAGGTCTGGTCCTTGGAGCGGTCGGCGGGGCGGAGGAGCAGCCAGCGACCGCGTACCTCGTCGTACTGCACGCGCGCATAGTGGCCGGTTGCGACGCGCTCGGCACCGATGCCGCGTGCGGTCTTGAGCAGCTCGTCGAACTTGAGGTGGTTGTTGCAGAGCGTGCAGGGGATGGGGGTGCGGCCGGCGAGGTACTCGCTGACAAAGGGCTGCACGACGTCCTGCTCGAAGCGGCGCTGCTGGTTGACGACGTAGTAGGGGATCCCGAGCTGCTCGGCGACGCGGCGTGCGTCGTAGACATCGTCGAGTGAGCAGCATCGTCCGGTGACCTGCTCGGGGATGCCGTCCTTGCCGGCGAGGCGTCGCTGATCCCACAGTTGCAGCGTCAGGCCGACGAGGGTGTGACCCTGCATCTGCAACAGCGCGGCGACGGCTGAGGAGTCGACCCCTCCGCTCATCGCGACGGCGATGGTGCTTGCCGCGTCGGGCGCTACCGGTGTGGTGGCGTCTGCGGGGTTCGTCGGATTGTCGATGGCGGCGATCATCCCACCTTTATTTTCGCAGGTTTCGCGGATCCGGGTGCTGGGGCTAGAGGGAGCGCAGGCGCGTCACGGCTGCCGAGACGGTGGCGACTGCTGCGTCGACCTCGTCTTCGGTCGTCAGACGCGAGAGAGAGAAGCGGACGCTGCTGCGGGCGTCGTGTTCGTTCATGCCCATGGCGCGCAGGACGTGCGATGGCTCGATGGCACCACTCTGGCAGGCGGAACCGCCGCTGATCGCGAGTCCCTGCAGGTCGAGCGCGATCACGAGTTCTTCGGCGTTCACGCCGGCGAAGCGAAGCGATGCGGTGTTGGGCAGGCGGTCCACGTTGCCGCTGTTGACGGCGACGTTCTCGATGCGTTCGAGCAGGGAGCTTTCCAGCCGGTCACGGAGTTCGGCGAGGCGGTGCGCTCCGTTCTCTGCGAGCCATGAGCGGGTGATGGCGGCGGCGGCCCCGAAGCCGACGATCCCGGGCACATTCTCGGTGCCTGCGCGGCGCTGCCGCTCGTGGCTGCCGCCGTGCATCATGGGGCGGAGCTTCAAGCCGCTGCGCATCCAGAGGGCGCCGACGCCCTGGGGCCCATGCATCTTGTGCGCGGAGAGGCTGAGGAGGTCGCAGCGCAGGGCTTGGACGTCGACGGAAAGTTTGCCGCCTGCCTGAACGGCGTCGGTGTGGAGCAGGGCTCCTGCTGCGTGGGTGATCTCTGCGATCTCGCGCAGTGGTTGGATCGCGCCGGTCTCATTGTTCGCGAGCATTACGCTCACGAGCTTTGTGTTCTCACGGAGTGCGGCGGAGATCGCGGCGGGATCGACGACGCCGTTGGCATCGCACGCGATGCGCGAAACCCGGATGCCCGTGGTTTCCAGGGCATCAGCGGCATGCAGGACGGCGTCATGCTCGATGGCGCTGATGATGAGGTGGTCGTCGGGCTGCAACTGGCCGAAGAGTGCGAGGTTGTCGCTCTCCGTGCCGCCGCTGGTAAAGGTGATCTCGCTGGCCTTGCCGCCGATGAGTGCGGCGACCTGCTCACGCGCCGCGTCGATGGCACCGCGCGCGCCGCGGCCATGACCGTGAACCGCGCTGGCGTTGCCAAAGCGATCCGCCCAGAAGGGCTGCATCGCCGCAACGACCTCAGGCAGTACGGGGGTGGTCGCGTTGGCGTCCATGTAGATACGGCGCATGCATTGATTCTATGGGCGCTGTGTTCATGAGCGCGCTGCTCTGGTCTACTGCTGCTGGAGGATTACTTCATCGTGAAGCGCTTTGTCCCTGTGGCTGTTCTCTGTTGCTCCGTCGTCTTCGCGGCCGCTGCCGGCGCGCAGGCGGTTCCGGCGGCTGCTTTGCCGGTTGTCCATAGCTCGCCTGCTGCCTCGCTCGACGCGGTACAGACGCTGATCGAAAAAGAATGGATGGGCCTGGCCGATGCCATGCCTGCTGACAAATATGCTTTTGCGCCGTCGGCCGAAGACTTCAAGGGTGAGTTGCTGAAGCCCGACTATACCGGTGTGCGTACCTTCGGCCAGGAGGTGGCGCACGTTGCAGCGGCGAACTTCTCCTTTGCCGCTGCGATCAGCGCTTCCAAGCCGACGGTGGATCTGAAGGCTGTGAGCACTGCCTTCGATAAGCCGACGGCTCACAAGAACCTGGTGGATTCGTTTGCTGCTTTGCATGCTGCGATTGCGACGCTGACTCCGGAGAATGCCTGGGACGAAGCGAAGACGCCCGGCACCACGCGCGCCGGTACCGTTGCTTATAACTTCGGACACATGCGCGACCACTATGGACAGTTGGTCGAGTATCTGCGGATGAACGGCATGACACCGCCGGCCAGCACCGGGCGGCCGTTGGCGAATCCGACGAAGAAGTCGTAACTCGATCGAAGTCATCGGTTCTGCACAAGACAAAGGCCCTGACCGTATTGATCGGTCAGGGCCTTTGTCTGTGGCAATGCAGGAGCTTACGAGCGGTCGTCCATGGGCACATAGGGCGCGGGGTAAGCCGGGCCGGTATAGTCAGCGCGCGGGCGGATCAGACGGTTGTTGTCATGCTGCTCGATCACGTGTGCGGCCCAGCCGGAGATCCGGCTGACGGCGAAGATGGGCGTGAACAGATCCATGTCGATGCCCAGTGTGGTGTAGGTCGAGGCGGAGTAGAAGTCGACGTTGGCGTTGAGCTTCTTTTCGCTCTTCACAAAGCCTTCGATCTTCTCGCTCATCTCATACCACTTGGCGTTGCCGGCCGCGGTGCCAAGGTCTTTCGACATGCGGCGCAGGTGGGTAGCGCGCGGGTCTTCGGTCTTGTAGACGCGATGGCCGAAGCCGGAGATCTTTTCCTTGCGTGCGAGCAGATCGCGGACATACGTCACAGGGTCGGCACCGGCAGCGTCCACCTGGTAAAGCAGCTTCATCACAGCTTCGTTTGCGCCGCCGTGCAGCGGTCCCTTGAGCGCGCCAATGGCGCCCGTAATGGCAGAGTGCACATCGCTCAGTGTTGCTGCGATGACGCGTGCGGCGAAGGTGGATGCATTGAGTTCATGGTCCGCGTGAAGGATCAGCGCAACATCGAATGCGCGCTCCGCCTCGTGGATGGGCTTGACGCCGGAGAGCATGTACAGAAAGTTGCCGGCGTGGCTGAGAGACATGTCCGGCTCGACGATCGCCTTGCCCTTGCGGATGCGGTCGAAGTAGGCCACGATCATGGCGATCTGGCTGGTCAGTCGGAAGCTCTTGCGGACATTGGCGTCGTGGGTGCTGTCGACATCGTCGGCGTCGGTGATGCTGAGCAGGCTGACGGTCGTGCGCAGCACTTCCATCACGTTCGCGTCCTTGGGCAGACCCTTCAGGAATTCGACGACACTGGCATCCATGGTGCGCGATGCGGCAAGGGTCTTCTTGAAGTCAGCGAGTTCTGCCGAGGTGGGCAGCTTGCCGAACCACAACAGGTAGGTACTTTCCTCAAACGTCGACTTCGCTGCGAGTTCGTGGATGTCGATACCGCGGTACGAAAGAACGCCCGCGTCGCCATCGATCCAACAGATGCCGGAGGTGGTTGCGACAACGCCTTCAAGCCCGCGTGGGGCAACTGCCTGCGACATGTTTTGGGGTGCTCCTAATGCGAAGAAGGATATGCCTGTAAAACGCGTTTATAGCGGATGACTTGTGCGGTTGTCATCACGCTTGCGCGAATATCGCCGCCTGCACGCGGAATCCCTAACGAATGACAGGGGGAAAGCGGTCCGGACGGAAGGGAGTCAGATCCACCGATGTCGGCATCCCCAGCACCATTTGCATCATGACGTGCGCGGTCGCGGGCGCCAGCAGGACGCCATTGCGAAAGTGTCCTGCAGCCACAAACGCATGCGCATCGGCCTGTCCCAGAATGGGCAGATGGTCGGGTGTGTCCGGCCGCAGTCCAGCCCAGCTTGCGATCTCCGGAGCTTCGGCGAGTGCCGGCAGCAGTTCGGCTGCCTCTGCGCGAAGATGCCGCATCTCGGGCTCGTAGACCTTGCGATCAAAGTCCGCATCCTCGACGGTCGCGCCGATGATCACAGAGCCGTCCAGGCGGGGCACCATGTAAACGTCGTGCGTGCGTACAACGACGTTGCCGACGGTTCCTGTCGAGAAGACACCGGGCGCGTGGACGCACAGCATCTGGCCCTTTGCGGGCGATGCTGCGGCGCTCCAGGCACCGGAGCAGTCCAGGAATGCGCCGGCTTGGATGACGCCGTCGGGTGTGCGGACGCTGATGCCCGCGCCGCGTTGATACGCCGCGCGTACGGGTGTGTTTTCGAGCACGGTGACGCCTGCCGCATCCACGGCAGCGCGGAGAGCCGGGACGAGTTTGCGCGGATCCAGGCTCTGCTCCGGCAGCCGCCGGAAGCCGCGTCCCTGCAGCGCCGGCAGCATGGCGCGGTGGTGCCGCCAGCCCTCTGCGGCCTCCAGCGTCCAGCGTGTCTCGATGGGCACGCGTACGCCGGTGAGTGCGTCGATACGGTCCAGCAACGTGGGGTAGAGCGTGACGCTGAGATCAGCCAGCGGCGCCAATTGCGACGGATTCGCTGGATCGTGTGCGGCGAGCATGCCTGCGGCGGCCCACGACGCCTCACGGCCCGCTGTGCCACGCTCGAGCACGACGACTTCCAGCCCGCAGTCCTGCAGTTCCAACGCGCAGGTCAGACCCGTGATACCCGCACCCGCTATGACGACGTCCGGAGAATGCATCCGTCTATTCTAGTTTTGCTTTCGAAACCACGCAGAGACGCGCACAATTGCTGTTGACCGTGGCGGAAGTATTTCAGTATCGCGGGTTAAGCGATCTTTGGAGGATCTGATGAACGAACTGCCTTCGACAAAGTACGTGGAAGTTGAAAAGAAGGAGTCGCCGCTGTTACTGGTGACGGCGATCGCTGCCGTGGTGCTCGCGCTTGGCGGCTTGATCTGGTCGTTTCTGCTGCAGGGCCGCTTGACCAAGGCGGAGCAGCAGTTGGCATCGCAGCAGCAGGAGGCGAACTCACTGCAATCGCGCGTGAATGCGTCGGATGCCCGCGCCCGCGCTGCATCGGAGACCTTTGCGCAACGGCTTGGAACAACGCAGGCGCAGTTGGATGCGCGTACCCAGACCATCCTTGCCAAGCAGCAGGCGGATGCGGCCCGTCTGACCAACTCGCAGCAGGCCGCGGAGCAGAGATTCAACAGCGAAGTCTCTGCGGTGAAGACGGATGTTGGCAGTGTGAAGACGGACCTGGGTTCGACCAAGACAGACGTTGGCAGCGTGAAGGCCGACCTGGCGGACACGAAGACGCAGTTGCAGCGCACCATGGGCGATGCAGGCGTGATGAGCGGCCTGATCGCGCGTAACTCCACCGAACTGGAAGAGCTGAAGCACAAGGGAGACCGGACTTACTACGAGTTCACCCTGCAGAAGAATGCGCCGCCCACACTGCTCTCAAGCGTGAAGCTGCAGTTGAAGAAGGTGGATGTGAAGAAGGGTAAGTTCACGCTGGCGCTGAATGCGGATGACCGGGTGGTCGAGAAGAAAGACAAAACGCTGCTGGAGCCGGTGCAGTTCTACAGCGGCAAGAGTCCCGCGCTGTTCGAGATCGTGGTGAATGGTGTAGATAAGAACATGGTGAGGGGTTATCTGTCGGTGCCGAAGGGGATGTAGGTTCTGATTTTTTGCTTTCGACAATGAAAAGAGCACAGACCGCCTCGGCGGCCTGTGCTCTTTTTGCTGGCTGGTCACGAAGGGCGGACGCCGTTCGTCAGCGAGAGACTATTTCGGCAGGGGCAGTGTCACGCGGTCCTGATGATAGAAATCGATGCTCACATCGGAAGACTTGCGCTTGTCCCAGATCGCCTGAGGAACGTTGTAGGCGAACACCACGTAACCTCCGGCGGTGGCGCCGGGAGCTATGGAGGGCAGCGCTTGTAACGGCGTTGTGCCTGCGGTATCGACTGCCGGTTTCATCTTCGGAAACATCGCTGCGAGTCGCGGCAGATCGGACTGTTCGATCGCCTGTGCCTGCATCACGGAACCGTCTTCCATGGTGAAGCTGCCGCTGATTGACTTCACGAAGAGAGGAACCTCGGTGTGGTCTGTGAGTGCGATGTTCGGGATGACGTAGGTCACGTCCTCCGTCTGATTTTCGCCAACGAGAATGCCCGTGCCGCGCGTAAAGACGGTGTGTACGGGAAAGACACCGATGCGGTCGACTTTGCCGGTGACTTCCTTGTGCAGGTAGACCTTGGCGAACCACGCGCCACCTGCTGCAAGTAGAACCAGCGCAATCAGCACGGGGATCAGCATGCCCCGCTGCTTTACTTCACCGCCATCAAGTCTCATCTCAGCCATGTCTTATGCTCCCACATGCGCGGGCCGTGGACGTAGCGCAGATAGAAACGCATCGACATCCAGCGTGTTGATGACGTCTTTCGGCTCGAGCCATGCGCGTCGCAGCTGGGTGATGCCGAAACGCATCTTTGCGAGGTCGTCGATGCTGTGCGCGTCGGTGTTGACGCTGATGCGGCAGCCGAGGGCCTTGGCCTTGCGCAGATTCAGATCGCTCAGGTCGGCGCGTGCCGGAGCGGCGTTGTGCTCCACTGCGACACCGAGTTCTGCGCAGCGGCGCAGGACTCCGTCCATGTCGAAGACATAGGGATCGCGACGCAGCAGCTTGCGGCCTGTGGGATGACCGAGGATGCGCAGGTACGGATTTTCGATGGCGCGCAGCAGACGCGCGGTCATCTCGTCTGATGGCATTTGAAACGCTGAATGCACGGACCCGACGACGACATCCATCATGGCCAGCGTTTCGTCTTCCAGGTCGAGCGAGCCGTCCTGCAGGATGTCGACTTCGATGCCGGCGAAGACACGGATGCGGCCTTCCATCTCGGCATCGACTGCCTGAATGGCGCGCACATGGGCCTGCGCGCGGTAGTCGTCCAGGCCGTTGGTCATGGCAAGGTTTTTTGAGTGATCGGTGATGGCGATGTACTTGAGCCCACGCGCAAGTGCGGCGTCGGCCATCTCGCGGATAGTGAACGCGCCGTCGGTCGCGACGGTGTGCATATGGACGTCCCCGCGGATGTCGTCGAGTGTGATGAGGGACGGCAGTGTCGCTGCCTCTGCCGCTTCCAGTTCGCCGCAGTTTTCGCGCAGCTCCGGCGCAATCCACTGCATGCCGAGCGCCGCGTAGATCTCTTCTTCGGTTGCGGCGGCGACGATCGAACTCTCACCTTCTTCGGGATTCAGACGTGCCAGTGCGTACTCGCTCAGGGTGTAGCCACGCTTCAGCGCCTTCTGCCGCAGCGATACGTTATGCATCTTCGATCCGGTGAAGTACTGCAGGGCGGCGCCGTAGCTTGCGCGCGGCAGCAGCCGCACGTCGACCTGCAGGCCATTGCGCAATGTGAAGCTGACCTTATTCTGGCCCTTGGCGAGAAGCACATCAATCAAGGGGAGCGTCGCAACATATTCCACGGCAGCGCTGACGACATCGGCTTCACACGCAGGTCCGGTTACCAGAAGATCGAGGTCGCCGACGGTCTCGCGTCCACGGCGCAACGACCCTGCCGGCGTGATGGTTTCAATGCCGGGGAACTCGCGCAGCATGGCCGCGATTTTGTCCGCGGTCTCGCCCGCGTTGTCGATGCGAAAGCGGCCGGAGTTGCGGCGGTGATCCTCGATGCCCTTGAGGAGTTTGTCGACCTGCTTCTGACCGAAGCGGGGAAGCTTGGCAAGGTGACCTTCCTTGGCGGCGGTCTCGAGCTGGTCCATGTTCTCAATCTGGAGTGCGGAAAACAGCAGCGCGACGGTCTTCGGTCCCATGCTGGGCAGGCGCAACAGGTCGAGCATGGACGGACGATATTTCGTCAGCAGCTCATCGCGAAGGGGCATCGACCCGGTTCGTTCCAGGTCGACGATGTTTGCGGCCATGCCTTTGCCAATGCCTGCGATCGCAAGCAACTGCTTCGGGTCATCGACCAGAGAGGCAAGCGGGGTTGTCTGCTGCTCGACTGCTTCTGCTGCGCGGCGATAACTGCGCACACGGAAGGGATCCGCCGCGTCAATTTCAAGCAGCGCTGCCGTCTCGTCCAACAGCCGTGCCATGGTGATGTTATCCATACAGCGATCAGACTACATGCGACACCGCAAGCGCTGCCTGCACGCTGGCGGCGGCCCACTTCTCTCAGCAGAAAAAAGACGACCGGCGAAAGTTTCGCCGGCTCCGTCCTACGCTGCTGACTGGGTCAGAATCACTGCATCTGCCTGCGGGCCTTTGCTGCCCTGGATCACGTCGAACTCAACGGGATCGCCTTCTTTCAGGCTCTTATAGCCATCCAGCTGGATGGAGCTGTAGTGGACAAACACATCTGCGCCGCCGTCATCGCGCCCCAGAAAGCCATAGCCCTTCGCGTTGTTGAACCACTTCACTGTGCCCTTGTACTGTGCCACGCGTACTCACCACTTGCGCACCATCACTGTCTTTGCTCTCGGGAGGATCAGCCCTCGGCGAGGATGGTGATGAATAGACGCGCGTGATTTTGATTCGGGGTACATCGGCAACTATCTCGGAGTGTTTTTTGGGGTTTCTTCAACCGTGTCATAAATTGCCGCCATCTTGTGAATTGTTACTTCGTGTCCTGACGGCGCTGTGCGTAGATCATGGTGCCGACGATGGTCTTGCCGTCGTGGATCTCTCCGGCAGCGCACATCTTCAGAAGTTGCGACAGAGGCATGAGGCGTACCTCAATACGTTCGTCGTCCTCGGGTTCGGCGACGCCGGTCACGATCCCGGTGGCGAGGTAGATTTCCATCCACTCGCCGACGAAGCCGGGGCTGGCGTAGTAGCGGACGAGCTTCGTCCACTTCTTGGCGCGATAACCTGTTTCTTCAATCAGTTCGCGCTTGGCGGCGGCGAGGACGTTCTCGCCCGGTTCCACACGGCCGGCCGGCAGCTCCAGCAGGTACTGGTCTGCTGCGTGACGGAACTGACGCTCGATGACGATAAGGGGATCGGCGGGATTTGTCGTTTCGTCGACGGCCAGCACCACAACCGAGCCGGAGTGGCGGACGACGTCTCGCGTGGCCTCCACGCCGTTGGGTTCGCGCACCTGCTCGGTGTAGACGCTGAAGATCTTGCCCTGGTAAGCCAGTTTGCTCTTTAGAATCTGCGCTTTGTTCTTGGAGGCTTTGGGCGCTGCAACGGGGCCTTTGGGCATCTCTCGCGAGGCGGCGACACCTTTTGCGACTGGCTTCGCCGCTGTCAACTTCTTGTTCACGCTTTTATTACCCGCCGACCGTGTCTTTACCGTTGCTTGCTTCGTCATAGCAATCAAGCTATCAAAACTGCATCCAACCGCGTGGCCGTGCCATCCTATATCGGGTCCCAGCCCAAGCGGAAGAGCCCTTCGAGTATGAGCGTAGAGTGTTACCCGATCACTGTTCTTCCGCATCTTGCGAAGCTGTTTCGCGAGTACACGGAGTTGCGCACCGCTCCGGCGGATGCTGCCGTTCGCCGTTTCTACGCCAGCAGCCCCTTCGATGAGCGCTGGAAGCAAGGCACAAAGCCGTCGCTGCAGCCGGATCGGAAGCTGCTGGTGGATACGCTGACCGAGCAAGTGGTTGGCTTTGGGGCAGGGGAATCGACCTTTGCCAATCTGGACAAGCTGAGGGACGGCGCGCGAGCGGTTGTGACGGGTCAGCAGGTTGGACTGTTCGGCGGGCCGCTGTTGACCCTGCTGAAGGCCGCTACGGCCATCCGCAAGGCCCAAGTGGCCAGTGCTGCCGGCGTTCCGCATGTGCCGGTCTTCTGGATGGCAACCGAAGATCATGACCTGGATGAAGTGAACCAGGTCGCGTTGCTGGGCAAGCACGGTATCGAGACGCTCCGCTCGACCTTCCCGGAGCACAAGCAGCAGCCCGTGGGTGACCTGAAGCTTGGTCCGCAGATTGAGGCAGTTGTGGCCGAGGCAGAAGAGTTGCTGGCCTATGCTCCGATCACCGAGCTGCTGCGTGCGACGTACACGCCGTCGGATACTTTGGCTTCGGCGTTCGGCAAGTTTCTTACCGGCGTCTTCCGCGAGCATGGCCTCATCGTCATCGATGCAAGCACGCGTGCGTTTCATGCGATGGGCTCGCCGGTGCTCCGCTATGCGATCGAGCATGCGGATGAGCTTCATGCGGCCGTGATGACTCGCGGTGCGGAACTTGCTTCGGCGGGTTACAGCTCGCAGGTGCTGGTGAACGATGATTCGTCGTTGCTGTTCGTGGTGGATGATCACGGCCAGCGGATGCCGTTGCGGCGCCCAAAGCAGGTGAGCGGTGAGCGTGCGTGGAAGGCCGGCAATCGTGACTACACCACGGAAGAACTGCTTGCGATCTTAGAGACAACGCCAGAGCGCTTGAGCCCGAATGCGTTGCTGCGTCCTGTCTTTCAGGATTCGATTCTGCCGACATCATCGTATATCGGTGGGCCTGCTGAGATTGCATATTTCGCGCAGTGCAGGCCTGTCTTTGAAGCGATCCTAGGCGAAGCAACGCCAGTGCTGCCGCGGCTTTCCGCGACACTGGTCCCGCCTGCGATCCGCACGGTGATGGATCGTCATGAGCTTTCGTTGCGGGATGCGATGGTGACCAGTGATGAGCTTTCGCAGCGCCTTGCAGCTCGGGCTATGCCGATTGAAGGGAAGCGCAAGATTGCTGCGGCCGGCAATGCTCTGGATGAAGAGTTGAAGAGCGTTGAACACTGGATGGCGGCGATGGATGCCAACCTTGGCAAGTCGGCCGGTGTGGCTGCGAGCAAGATGCGGTACCAGATGAATCGCCTTCGTCGTCTGGCTGCGAACTGGCAGTTGGAGCGCGAGGCGCATCTTCGGAAGCATGCTGACGCAATCACGTTGAACCTGTTCCCGAAGGGCATCGTGCAGGAGCGGTTGCTTGCCGGTATTCAACTGCTGGCGCTGAGTAGGGAAGATCTTGCGACGATGCTGGTCGAGAACGCCGAGCAGGATTGTCCGGGACACAGAGTCTTCGATATCTAGCTGAAGTCCTTTGCTAGCGCGTAGAATCCTTTGCGTATGGCGAAGAAGCAAACTAAAGAAATTGGCTTTGAGGTGGCGTGCCCGGATTGTGGCGCGATGCTTCGGATTGATCCGGTGACGCAGTCGGTGATCGCGCATACGCCGGCTCCGCGTAAGCGCACGTTTGAGGATCTTGGATCGGCGGCGAAGGCTGCTCGTGAGCAGGATGCGCGGCGTGATTCGATCTTTGCGCAGTCGGTTGAGGCGCAGAAGAACCGCGACAGTATTCTCTCCGCAAAGTTTGACGAGGCGTTCCGGAAGGCGAAGGAATCGCCGGATACTGGAAAGCCTCTTCGCGAGTTCGATCTCGACTAAATCCCTGCAAAACAGGCACTTTCACGGCCCTTCGACCGCCCTTCGGTACCCGAAAGCGAGTGTTATGAATCGTCTCAGTCTACTGTTGCTCACGGTGGCCTTGCCTGTGCACGCTGCCACACTTACGGCGAACAATTTTGGCGCGAAGGGCGACGGGGTCGCGGACGACACGAAGGCGATTCAGAAGGCCCTGGACGCGGCTGCCGGGAAGCATGACACGGTCACGCTGAAGCCTGGGACGTACCGCATCGGATCGATTTTTGTGAAGAGCGGATCGCGGCTGGATCTGCCGAAGGGCGTGACGCTGCGTGGCATCCAGTCGCTGGATGCGTATCCGCTGATGCCGACGCGCATTGCCGGTATCGAGATGACGTGGCCGGCGGCGCTGGTGAATGTCTACAAGCAGACGGATGTGCAGATTACAGGCGAGGGTACGATCGACGGCGATGGGTCGTACTGGTGGAAGAGCTACTGGGATCTGCGTGCGAAGTATGAGCCGAAGGGGCTGCGCTGGGCGAGCGACTATGACGCGAAGCGGCCCCGGCTGATCCAGGTCTTCGACTCGTCGAATGTGAAGCTGGATGGGCCGATGTTGACGCGTTCGGGGTTCTGGACGGTGCATATCTGTTACTCGCACGACGTGACGATCGACCATGTGACGATTCGGAATAACGAAGGTGGCAAGGGGCCTTCGACGGACGGGATCGACATTGATAGTTCGCACGATGTGCTGGTGCAGCACGCGGACATCGATGTGAACGATGATGCGCTTTGCCTGAAGGCCGGGCGCGACTCGGACGGGCTGCGGGTGAACCGGCCGACCTACAACGTGGTGCTGCGGGATTCGCTGATCCGCACGGGTGCCGCTGCGGTTACGTTTGGCAGTGAGACCTCGGGTGGCTTCCGCAATATCGAGGCCTATAACCTGACGGCCCTTCGCGGCGTGACGAATGGTGTGCTGATCAAGAGTGCGAAGGTTCGCGGTGGCTTTGGCGAGAACCTGCGCGTGCACGATCTGCACCTGGACGGCGTGAAGACGCCGATCAAGGTGACGCTGAACTGGAACCCGGCCTACAGCTACACTTCTTTGCCTGCGGGGACCGATCCGAAGACGGTGCCGCCGTACTGGATTCCGCTCACCACGAAGGTCCCAGAAGCGCAGGGGCTGGCGCACTTTCATGATGTTCACTTCTGGAATATCGATGCGAAGGATGCGGAGACGGCGATTGATATTGCCGCTTATCCGAACGCGACGCTGGATAACTTCCAGATCGATCATGTGAATGTTGTGGCGAACTCGGCTGGTTCGATCGCGAATACCAAGGGGTTGAAGCTTGGCGACATTCATCTTGTTGTGGCGGATGGGAGCCGGTTGAAGTCTGAGGACAATGGTGGGATTGTTGGGCTGGATGCGGTGACTTATGTTGCCGGGCAGAAGACGCATCCTGGGACTGTGAAGATACCGGATTAGTGAGGGAACGTCTTCGCCGGGAGTTTGTCCTGCCGAGCGACGTGGCGGCTTAATGATCCACGCTCCGTCTGCCATCGTTCGCACCTTGCGTTCCATTTCTGAGGAATGCAGAGAGTGCGTCAGACTGCTGCGCTCTTCGCAGATAGTGAGTTTGGAACAGACGGCGGCGAAGACGGCTAGCTTCTGTGAATGGCAGCTCTGTACTAAACAAGAGACGATGAGCGCACTGGCCTGTTCTCGCCAGAAGAGCTTCCCTGCGCCAGCAATCGTAAACACAAGCCGACTTCTAGTGACTTTAGGCCGGGCTGGAGTCGTCCAGGATCTATTCTCAAAATGTGTTGGAGTTGCTTGATGGATAGTCCTGTTGTTTGGTTTCCCCAGATATGTGAGGCGACCCGTGAGATGCCTCGCCTTGCCGCCCTGGACGTTCTTGATTCTCTGAGTGACGAGGCATTTTCGAAAGAGTATGCAGCGCGCTCCGTGCCTTTTCTACTGCGGCTGGGCGCGTTAAAGTTCTCTGAAGCGGAGATCTTAGCTCTGCTGCAAGGGGCCTACGGCGATCAGACCGTGACCGTCCGTTTCGGCAATATGGCAGATCCAGGTAGCTACCTGAATCGCCGCGAAGAAGAGATGCCCCTAAGAAGTTTCATTGGGAAACACTTCATGCAGGTAAACGATGCCGGGACGGCCTATGCCGCCGGCACCGTGATCCCCTTCGAGATGGCGCGCGATCTCGGAGTCCCTTTTCCGATGTTCTACCCTGAATATTTTCTCAATGAGCCACGGATGTGGATGGGTAAGAGGGGAACGGTGACCGCCCTGCACAAGGACATCCCGGACAACTTCTCGTTCGCATACTTCGGTGCCAAAGAATGGCTCCTCTATCCGCCGGCCGATTTTCCTTATCTATACATGATTCATCCGAAACCGAATGCACTTCCAGACTTCGGGGTCAGCATGGTTAACGCAAAGTCTCCGGATGCGACGCGCTTCCCGGAGTTCTCGAAGGCTAAATCGATTTCCATCACGCAGCGTGCGGGCGATCTGCTCTATGTGCCTGCGGGGTGGAGTCATTTCGTGGAGAATCACGAAGACTCTCTGATGATCAATTTCTGGCTAAGACGCGGAAGATCCCCTGCGGTGTTAGGCAGGGACCGATGACAGGGCCACTCCAGTCTCCTGTCCCTGTCTCTTCCCATGGGCCAAGGCTAAATCTTACTTCTCGAGAAACCCACTTACTTCATTTGGCGGTCGCTGGCGATAATGCGACTTATGAGGACCAATGAACGCTGTCTTTGCGGACCGGGCCGACAGAAAATAGCATTGTCGCGCTGTATTACAAGGTCATAGTGCCTCAGTTGGAACCGAGCTGAACGAGTATTGAATGAAGGCCTAAAGAAGACCGGCACGCCGCGAAGCGTGCCGACCGGATATAGGTTGGGATTTGCTGCGCAGTGTCAGCCGGCCTTAGAAGCGCGGCTTTTGCTTGATGTTCCGCATGACCATACCTTTGGGCATGATGCGCGCATCCTCGGTTTTGCCGAACAGTTCCGGATGCAGATAGTGACCCTTTTCTTTTTCTGGCTTGTCAACTTCGTTCGGTGTGCGATGTGCATTGGCCCAGGCATCCTGTCGGATGCCGGTAACCTGCCAGGAGACTTCCACGTTGGGTTTGTCCGTCTTGATGACGAACGAACCGTTGGCGATCTTTGTGGCGACGATTGCCTGCGCGAACTGTCCTATGACGGTGAGTTGGTAGCGGAAGTCGCGGTTGAGCGCTTCAAAGTACGCGGGCATGGTCACGACTGCGTCACCACGACCATCGGTTGTCACACTACCGTCGTAAATGTTCTTCATGTCCGGCGACTCGACAAAGGAGTGGTACAGATACTTGTTGCTGGGGTCAATGGGGTCGTCGATTTTGAAGGATCCGCTTGCCTTCGTGAGATTGCCTTCTACTTCAACGTTACCGAAGAACTTACCCGCCGGTGAGTCTTCGTTCCCCTGGAAAAGGCCGCCTGCACTATTCAACGCTCCACCGGCATACCCTACAACGCCGTACCCCGCAGTTTCACCCTCACCGCCGTACCCGACCACACCCGATCCTGCAGTCTCGCCGTCGCCACCTCGGCCTATCACTCCGTTTCCTCCGGAATCGATCGGGTCTGTAGGAGCGGGACCTCCCCGGCCAACGATGCCTGTACCGCCTCCGGTGGTGTTAGTGATAGCGAACAAGGCAGCGTTGGAATCCTCTGGCGGTGCGGCACCCGTACCGTAGTACGGCAGGGTCAACGTTCCTCCCGGGCCAGCCGGACCCGCTGGGCCTGTTGCGCCAGTCGGGCCTGCGGGGCCGACGGGACCGGCGGGGCCAGCAGGACCAGCAGCGATGGGGAACCTCTGAGCCGGTGAGAAGTTGATGGTCCCGTTCGCGTTGAACCACAGGCCGCTTTCCCTGGGTCCGCCAAAACCGGGGCTGTACAGCAGGTGCAGGTTCGCTCCTGAATGATTGGTGTTGTTGTTGGTGGGCTCAGCCATAAGCTGGAAGTACGGCGAAGTGGCCTTGCCGGCGGCGGAATCGAATACGGAGGCATCCAGTTCCAAGGGCGATGAGTTCACGCCTGAGGATGCCGTTGCCGCTTTGGGAGCGACGAGGGCGCCTACTCCACGAAAGGTTGAGCGGCCGGTCACGTCGAACGCGGATGCGGGCGCAGCACCGATACCAATGCCACTGGCGTTCTGGAAGATGAGCGAGTTTCCTATCGCGGCCGAACCCGTAAAGACGGGGACTTTGCCGACGGTTCCGCCGGTTGTGGTGACTGGTTTGGAAGCCTGGGCAGCGAGCGCGACAGCGCGGGTGTCCTCCGCCAAGTTTTGTCCGTGTGCTGCGGGGAGGAACAAGACGCTAAGACCAAAGACGACAGTACTTCCACAAAGAAGCTTCATACATCTCCTGGGGTAAAGCAGTGCGCAAAGGCATGGAGGAAAAGGGGCAGGTATCGCCACTCAGGTAGGGGTGAGGCTAGGATGCCAAAGGAGGGATTGCAAAAAACGGAATTCTGGAACTTTAAGCAACATCGAAGATGTTTTGGCACGTTCTGGCATGGATCCCGCGGTGGCACGGTTCGAGCATTTAAGAGCTCCAGCCGGTTTGCGGCAATGAAGGGTGGCTGACGAGTCCAGGTCAGGAGGTCGGCTGCGTGCAGTGCTTCATTTGCGTTGTCATGTCCCGCCCGAAAGTTCGAACAGGAACGGTGAACGTTGTTGCGTCTCGCGGATACTCGTTTCGCTCAGCGTGCAACGTCAGTCCTCATAAACGCCGTTGTCGTCAGTAACGATTCTCGACGAATGCAAATCGGCAATGCACTCACCGGTGACTCAGGATGAGTCGGCTAGCTTCCGCAATCGTCAACCGGGGACAGCAGGCGTATCCCGGACCGGGTAAGTCTTCTCTGATCTAGAGGTGTTTGGTTGCGGAATGGCAATGCAGCCAGTCGTCTTGCCCGTTTTGGGATGTGCAATGCACCATCAATGCATGTCGAAATACCTTATCTCTTTCCCGAGCGAGGCCATGGTCCTCACGGCTGAGGAACTGCCTGTTGTTTCTGCCGACGCTCATGCAGTCATCGAGGAAGCCAAGGCCGCGGGAGTCTATGTGTTCGGCGGTGGGATCGCGGAGCAAGTCGATCCGGTGCTGGTCTCGGGGGATGGATCACTTTCCACCGAGATCTATCCGGGCAGTCGTCTGACAGGTGGGTTCACCGTACTGGAGTTGCCTACGCGCGAGGACGCGCTCAAATGGGCAAGAAAGATTGCGGTCGCCTGCCGTTGTTCGCAGGAACTTCGCGAGTTTATGTACGACCCGGCGAGCTAGAGCGCCGAAGACGACTTAGTAGACGAGACGAACCTCTCGGTAATTGCCGCATGTTTTTCAATACACGCCAAGGGAGAGAACCCACCCTCGCTTTGCGAGGATGGGGAACCCGATCTTTGTGGCGCGCCTTAGAGCTTGATGGTGATGAGGCCTTGTTTTGGGGCTCGGTCGAGGCCTAGTTGCTGGCGGGCTGCCGGGGTCATGCGGTCGGCTGTCCATGCGGGTTCCCAGACCAGTTTGACTTCGCTGCGACTTACTTCGGGGATGCCGGCGAGGCGGTTCTTTACCTGGCCGATGAGCATGGCTTCTCGCTCGTCGCTGGGGGCTCGCATGGTCATGGTGATGTGGATGACGTAGCGTGGTTCGAAGCCGGGCCAGTTCGTGTCCTGCTGCACCTGGATGTCGTAGACGAGGCCGAGGTCGACGATGTTCACGGAGAGTTCCGGGTCAAAGCAGACGCGGAGTGCTTCGCGGATATCGGTCTGGGTCGGGGCAGGGTTCATCGTTCGCGAGCGGCGCCTAGTTTGTGCGCTCTACGAGCGCTTTGGCTACTGCTTTGAGGGCGTCGGCGCGGGCACCGAAGCCTGCGAGTTCGGCGAGGCCGTCGCGGAGTAGTTCGGCTGCGGTTTCGCGTGAGGCATCGAGGCCGAAGACGGCGGGCCATGTGGCCTTGTCGCTTGCGGTGTCTTTGCCTGCGGTCTTGCCGAGTTCTGCGCTGCTCTGGGTGACATCGAGGATGTCGTCGACGATCTGGAAGGCGAGACCGGCGCGTTGTCCGAAGCGGCGCAGGTGCATGACTTCGTCTGCTGAGGCGCCGCCGATGAGGCCGCCCGCGACGATGGAGACGGTGATGAGCGCACCGGTCTTGGAGCGGTGGATGGCTTCGACGAGTTCGGCGGTGGGCTTCTGGCCTTCGCCTTCGATGTCCATGACCTGGCCGCCGATCATGCCGGGTGCGAGACCTTCCGAGCCGACGCCGGTGCCGGTGGCGATGGCGACTTCTTTTACGATTTCAATCTTCGCTGCCGCATCGCCGCTGAGCTTTGCGAGTGTCTCGTAGGCGAGTGTCTGCAGGGCGTCGCCGGCGAGGATGGCCATGGCTTCGCCGTAGACGACGTGGCAGGTGGGTTTGCCGCGGCGGAGGTCGTCATTGTCGAGTGCGGGCAGGTCGTCGTGGATGAGCGAGTAGGTGTGCAGCATCTCGATGGCTGCGCCGACGTCGGCGGCACCGTCGGGCAGGTCGCCCGCGATCATGCGTGCGCTCTCGATGACGAGCAAGGGCCGCAGGCGCTTGCCGCCAGCGAAGACGGAGTGGCGCATGGCGCGGTGGATGTTGTGTGGCTGCGTGGCGGTTCCAGGCAGCAGACGCTCCAGCGCGGCGTCGGTCAGAGCGATTCCAGTTTTGACGAGCTGCGCGTAATCAACACTCATGGTTTGAGACCCATGATACCGGAGTTGACTTCCAGAGCTCTTGATCGCGCGGGCTTCAGCGCGATGGGTGCGGGTTTTGGTTCTGGTCCGCTAGATGGGGGGCAGGAGGGTTTCGATTGGTTCTGGGTGGCCTACTGCGTAGCCCTGGGCGAAGTCAACGCCGAGGTAGGTGATGTGCTTCAGGATCTCGTCGTCTTCGACGAATTCGGCGATGGTCTTTGCGCCGACTTCGTGGGCGATGTTGTTGATGGAGCGGACGATGGTCATGTCAACGGGGCTGTGCTGAATGTTGCGGACGAAGCTGCCTTCGATCTTGATGAAGTCGACGCGGAAGCTGCGGAGGTAGCTGAAGGAGGACATGCCGATGCCGAAGTCGTCGAGTGCGACTTTGCAGCCGGTGGCGCGCACCTGTTCGATGACGGCGCTTGCGGTGATGAGGTTGTTGATGAGCGAGGTTTCGGTGATCTCGAAGGTGAGTGCGGAGGGCGGGATGGGAGATCGCCGGAGCAGGTCGAGGAAGAAGGGGAGGAATTTCGCGTCGTTGAGCGAGTTGGCGGAGAGGTTGAGGCTGAGCTGGATGCGGGGTATGGTCGCGAGCTTTGCGCCCTGGTACTCGAGCACCTGGGTGAGCACCCAGCGGTCGAGGTCGGCCATGAGGTCGTAGCGTTCAGCGGCCGGGATGAAGCTGCCGGGGGCGATCATTTCGCCGCCGCGGCCCTTCATGCGGAGGAGCAGTTCGTAGCGTGGCGTGTTGTCTCCGCGGGTGGAGACGATGGGCTGGGCGAAGAGGGTGAAGCGATTGGCGTGAATGGCGTCGCGGATCTCCGAGGCGACCTGGAGCTGGTGGTGCCGGTCGTAGACCTCGCCGTTGTCCGGATGGTAGACGCTCATGTGATTGCGGCCGGCGGTCTTGGCGGCGTAGCAGGCGACGTCTGCCTGTTTCATGACCGTGGCGATGTCGCTCTTCTCGTTCATCTCTGCGACGCCGAGGCTGGCGGAGACGGGAAAGGATCGGTCATCCCAGACGAAGCCGAGAGCGCTGACGGCGTCCATGATCTTGCGGAGGGTTGGTTCGGCCTGGGACGGTGTGCAGCCTTCGAGGATGATGGCGAATTCGTCGCCGCCGAGGCGCGCGACGACGTCGGAGATGCGGACGAGGCGCGTGAGAAGAGTGGCAACGGATTTGAGGAGGACGTCGCCTGCGGTGTGGCCGGCGGTGTCGTTGACTACCTTGAAGCGATCCAGATCGAGGAAGCAGACGGTGTGACGCATGCCGGTGGAGAGGGTGCGCTTGAGGGCGTCATCGAGTGCTGTCTCGAACTGGCGGCGATTGGGGAGCAGGGTGAGTGCGTCGTGGGAGACGCTGAAGGCGATCTCGCGCTGGATGGAGCGCATGGGGGTGACGTCCTGAAAGACCAGGACGGCGCCGGTGACGCTGCCGTCGTGCGCGTGAATGGGGGCGGCTGAGTCCTGGACGTCGCGCGCGCTGCCGTTGCGCACACGGAGGGAGATGCCTTCGCGTAAGAACGAGGAGCGTCCGGTGAGCAGGCAGTCGCGGACGGGGTTGCGAACGGGGGTGCGGGTCTCTTCCAGGCAAAGGTCGAAGACGTCTTCGACGGGGTGTCCGATGGCCTCTTCTCGCGACCAGCCGGTCATCTTCTCGGCGGCAGGGTTCATCCTGGTGACGAAGCCCCTGGCGTCGGTGCAGATAACACCGTCGGCGATGGAGAGCAGAGTGACTTCGAGGCGGTCTCGTTCCTGATGGAGAGCACGCTCGGCGGCTGCAAGCGCCTGTTGCTGGCGACGCTGTTCGGTGAGGTCGCGGCTTATCTTGGCGAAGCCGATCGGGGTGCCGTCTGAGGAGAGGATGGGGCGGATGACGACTGCTGCCCAGAAGGTGGAACCGTCACAGCGGACACGCCAGCCTTCATCCTGGTAGCTACCCTCCTGCAGGGCCTTTGCCAGGAGGGCGTCGGGCTTGCCGGCGTCCTGATCCTCTTTTGGGAAGAAGACGGAGAAGTGGCGGCCGATGATCTGATTGCTGGTGTAGCCCTTCATCTTCTGGGCGCCCGCGTTCCAAGACTCGACCCTGCCGTCCAGGTCCAACATATAGACGGCCGAATCGTGCACGGCGTCGACGAGCAGGTGGAAGCGATTGGAATCGTCCAGATGGGAAAGGCCCTTCAATGCAATTCCATTTCACGAAAGTATTTGTTCGTACTCGCGGATGGTAAATGAAGTTTTCCCGTTTGGGGAATGACTCGAAGGTTCAGTACGGCCACAGGCGTTGTGGGGAGACGGGCAGTCGGGACGGGGGATCGGGTTGACTCGAATGCGGGAGGGGGATAGGCTGACCGTGCTGAGGAAGGCGAATATATGGCGAAGATAGATGGTCGGCCCGAACTCTTTCCAATCCTTGCGACGCAGACTGAGCCACTGCGCGGGCTGGGTAGGATGGCTGCGGAGAGCGAGTATGTGGACGCCGGGCATGACGTCGAGTTCCGGTCGCTGGCGGTGCGATCGGTGCTGAACCAGTCGGTGTCGAAGCGGCTGAAGTGGATGGCTTGGTCGATCAATCCGTACCGGGGTTGCGAGTTTGGCTGCCGTTACTGCTATGCGCGGTATACGCATGAGTTCCTGGCGCCTGCGGTGGCTGGAGGCGAGCCCTTGCGCGGGGTGCTTGCCGGAGCGGAGCCGGCGGCGGTGGATCTGCGCGACCCGGAGGCGTTTGAGCGACAGATCTTTGTAAAAGAGAACGCGGCGTGGCTGTTGGAGCAGGACCTGCGGCGGCTGGCGAAGCAGGGTAGAGCCGATGAGGAGATTGCGCTGGGTACGGCAACGGATCCGTGGCAGCCGATTGAGCGCCGGCTGGGCGTGACGCGGAGCCTGCTGGAGGTGATGGCTCGGCGGGATGGGCTGCGGCTGGGGATTGTGACGAAGTCGACGCTGATCGAGCGGGATATCGACCTGCTGCAGGAGATCGGGCGGCGGTCCACGCTGGTGGTGCACATTACGATCACGACGCCGGATGCGGATCTTGCGCGGAAGCTGGAGCCGCGGGCGCCGCGGCCGGATCTGCGGTTTCAGACGGTGCGGCGGCTGCGGGCTGCCGGGATTCGGACGGGCATTCTGAACTCGCCGCTGCTGCCGGGCATTACGGATTCGCCGGAGGCGATCGATGCAATGGCTGCGCTGGCGAAGGCGGCGGATGCGAGCTTCTTTGCGGCGATGCCGTTGTTCCTGAAGCCGTGTTCGCGGCCTACTTATTTTGAATTCGTGCGGGAGCACTTTCCGCATCTGCAGGTGCTGTACGCGGAGAAGTTTCGGGATATGGATTTTGCGGCCAGGCCCTACCGGGAACGGTTGCGGGCGCTGGTGACGGCTGCTTGCGGGCGGCATGGGCTTTGCGAGCGGATGACGGACGCGTTGCTGACGCGGGATGCGGGTGAGGAGAAGAAGCGGGCGGCTTCGACGTGGTCTCCGGAGGCGCAGGGGTTGTTGTTTGGGTGAGCAGCGCGGCGGTGGATGGGTGGCATCTAGGATGAATGTCTATGGCTGAGCATGCGAAGCGCGCACTTGTAACCGGTGGGGCCGGGCTGATTGGTTCTCATCTTGTCGATCTGCTGATCCGCGAGGGTTGGACGGTTCGTATTCTGGACAACCTGGAACCGAATACGCACAAGCATGGCAAGCCTGCGTGGGTGAATCCGGCTGCGGAGTTTCGGCAGGGTGAGGTGCAGGACTACGAGACGATGCGGTCTGCGCTGGAAGACATTGATGTGGTCTTTCATGAGGCGGCGTACGGCGGCTACATGCCGGAGATGGCGAAGTATGTTCTGGTGAACAGCTTCGGGACGGCGCAGTTGCTGGAGATCATTCGGGACCACAAGCTGCCGGTGAAGAAGGTGGTTGTTGCGAGTTCGCAGGCGGTTTACAGCGAGGGCGCTGCGGAGTGCCCGGAGCATGGGCACGTGGTGCCGAAGCTGCGTCCTGCGGAGCAGCTGCGCGCGGGTGATTTTGCGGTCCACTGCCCGGTGTGCGGCAAGGTGACGACGTCGATCGCAACGCCCGAGAGTACGCCGGGCGGCGGCGAGACGGTGTATGGCCTGACGAAGTTCGACCAGGAGCGGCTGGTGCTGCTGTGGGGCAAACAGACGGGAGTTCCTACGGTTGCGTTGCGGTACTCGTGCACGTATGGGCCGCGACAGTCTTTGTTCAATCCTTATACGGGTGTAATTGCGATCTTTTGCACGCGGCTGCTGAACGATCTGCCTCCGGTGATGTATGAGGATGGCGGGCAGACTCGCGATCTTTGCTTTGTGGAAGATATCGCGCGCGCGAACCTGATGGTGGCCGAGACGTCGGCGCTGGATGGATTGCCGGTGAATGTGGGCAGCGGTGTTGCGACAAGTGTGCGGGATCTGGCGGGAATGATTGCGCGCAAGCTGGGCAGGGAGATTGCGCCGTTGGCTCGTGGAGAGTTCCGGCCGGGTGAGATCCGTTCGCTGATCTCGGATACTTCGCGGATCCAGTCAATTGGTTACAAGCCGTCGGTGACGGTGGAAGAGGGGATCGGCCGGTATATCGACTGGGTGATGACGCAGGGGCCTGTGAAGGATTACTTCGGGGAGATTGAGGCGGGGCTGCGGGCCAAGGGAATAGTGCAGAGTGTGAAGGGTTAGTTTGCGGGAGTAAACGCGGGCCTCGCCATTCGTGGCGAGGCTTTTTCACGCAGCCTTCTCCGTTTCGGCGCATCCATATGCTGCACGTAGATGAGCGCTGACGCAGTGTCAACGCAGGCCCCCGAAGACGACCACCCGCACACGGAGTCTCCTTGAACCGTCTTAGTCTCGCCCCGATGTTCTTTGCGCTGGCATTGTCCTGCGGCGCTTTCGCTCAAAGCTCTGCGGCACCCCCGGCTGTAGTTCCGCACGACACGGTGGCACAGGACACGGTCGATGTTCCGACGCTGATGCAGGCCTACCATGATGCCGTCGTCGGTCATGATGGTAACCGCCTGGCGGCGTTGTTTCTACCTGAGGGCAGCACCTGGATCAACGTGCTTGGCGACACGGCCTATGAGCGTGTCAAAAAGGCAAAACCTGATGCTGCGAAGATCCGGATTTCCAATTACAAGGCATTCGCCACGCTGGTTTCGACCACGAAGGATAACTTCAACCCCACGCATACGAACGTGCATATTCTTACGGACGGAATCGTTGCTTCGGTGTACTTTGACTTTGTCTTTCTGATCAACGGCAAAGAACAGAATCGCGGGAGTGAGATGTGGCAGCTTGTGAAGGGCGCGAATGGCTGGCGCATCGCTGCCATCACTTACTCTTCGAATCCTTTGCCTGCATAGGTCTTCGCAGTCTCGACTGATAGCGCGGCGTTGTGCCGGTTGAGCCATGCGCGGGTGCCCCACGTCTCAGAAGCGAGACGTAGGGCACCCGCGACTTGTTCGGTCAGGCAGTGTGGGTCTTGCGCAGGATGGGTGCGACCTTGCTGCCGAGCAGGTTGATGGCGTGGAGCAGCGGCTTGTGGCGGAGGGCTGCTACGGACATCTGGAAGGTGATGCGGTCGATGCCGCCGAGGTCGTCGCTCATCTGCTGGACCTTACCTGCGACGGTCTCCGGATCGCCGACCATGAGGGCGCCGCGTGGCTGCAGTAGCGCGTCGAACTGACGGCGCGTTACGGGTGGCCAGCCGCGTTCTTTACCGATCTTGGTGAACGCAGCGGCATAGCCGGGGAAGAACTCATCTGCGGCCTGCTGGTTGGTGTCGGCGACGTAGCCGAGCGCGTGGATACCGACCTTGAGGTCTTCGGGCTTGTAGCCGGCGCGCTTGCCGGCTTCGCGATAGAGGTCGACGAGCGGACGGAAGCGGTGCGGCTCGCCGCCGATGATAGCGACCATCAGTGGGAGGCCGAGGGCACCGGCGCGTGCGAAGGATTGTGGTGTGCCGCCGACGCCGAGCCAGATGGGCATCTTCTTCTGCAGCGGCCGTGGGTAGACGCCCTGGCCGGTGAGTGCGGCGCGGTGCTTGCCGCTCCAGTTGACGTTGGTTTCGTCGCGGAGTGTGAGCAGCAGGTCGAGCTTTTCGACGAAGAGGTCGTCATAGTCTTCGAGCTTGAGGCCGAAGAGCGGGAAGGATTCGACGAAGGAGCCGCGGCCGACGACGATCTCTGCGCGGCCGCCGCTGATGAGGTCGAGCGTGGCGAACTCCTGGAAGACGCGCACAGGGTCCGCGGCGCTGAGGACTGTGACAGCGGAGCCGAGACGGATGTTCCTGGTGCGCGCGGCTCCGGCGGCGAGGATGACGGCGGGTGCGGCGTCGAGGTACTCCTCGCGATGGTGTTCGCCGAGTCCGAAGAAGTCGAGGCCAACACGGTCGGCGAGTTCGATCTCTTCGATCAGGTGGGCCATGCGGTCGGCTGCGGTGGGCATGGCGCCGGTGATGGGATCCGCGACCAGCGCGGCGAAGCTGTCGATTCCGATTTGCATGGTGTTATGGATGCGGCGTGCGGCGGAAAGATTCGAGATCGAAGTAATCGGTGGGATAAGGTTCACGGCTTGCGTGACGGCCCACTCATGACGGTGGAGCTGTCATGAATGGGGCACCCGCTTCTGTTTGTTTCCGTTGTGACAACTGTGGTGGGGAACCCACCCTTTGCTTCGCAAAGCATGGGGCACCCGGCTTCAGGCGAGGGCGAGGATGTTCTGGGTCCATTGGTCTGCCACCAGGGAGATGGCGCTTACGCGTTCTTCCTTGATGTTGAAGGTGTTGGCGGAGATGGCGAGTTGGTCCCAGTCGCCACGTTCCATGCTTTGCGCGAGGCGGAGGAGTTCGGCGTAGTGGTTGTCTTCGCCTTCGAGTGCGTCGAGGATTTCGGGGCGTAGACGTAGGGTGCTCTTGATGTCGCTGCGTGTCAGGTGAAGAGCGGCGCGCACTGCGCTGAGCATGCCGAAGAGGTACATCTCCGCGGGGTCCATCGCGATTTCGCTGGCCATGAGTTCGCAGAAGCGGGCTCGCTTGAGGAGGAAACGAATGGGCTCGAGGGCTTTGCCGCCAGATAGGTCTGCTGCGAGTGCGAGCATGGCGAGTTTGCGGAATTGATCGTCACCGACCATGGCGAGTGCTGCGTGCAGGCTGGTCATGGGTTCGCGCGCGGAGACGGCTGCGGAGTTTGCGAGGCGGAGGAGACGGTAGGCGACGGAGGGTTCTTCTTTGAGCAGGCGGACGATGCGTTCGCGGTCGAGTTCGGCGTTGGTCAGTTCCGCGAGGAAGCGCAGACGGTTGACGACGGTGCTCATGGCGGGGCGCGCGAGCACGATAGGACGCGTGAAGAAGTAACCCTGGAAGTACGTGAAGCCTTCGTCCAGTGCGCTGCGGAACTCTTCCTGCGATTCAATCTTCTCTGCGATGAAGCGTATGTCGTGATACTTCAGCCGGTACATGAGGGTACTGCGCTGCTGACGTGTGCAGGCGCGGAAGTCGAGCTTGATGAAGCTGACGAAGGGAATGAGTGCTTCCCAGCACTCGGAGAAGTTGAAGTCATCGAGGGCGAGTTGATATCCCTGGGAACGCAGTTCTTTGCATGCCCTGATGAACTCGTCATCGACTTCGATATCTTCCAAGACTTCGAGCACGGTGTCGGTTGGCAGGACGGTCGGCATGCGCTGCAGCATGGTGTCGCGCGTGCAGTTCACGAAGGGGCGTGTGTCGCCGACGAGCGAATCCATACCGAAGCTGACGATGTTATCGATCATGTGACGTGTAGCAAGTTCGCCGTCCGCGGTGAAGCGGTTCTCCCATCCGGTGCGGAAGAGGAGTTCATAGCCATAGGTGCGGCGTGTGCGGTCGACGACGGGTTGTCGCGCGACGAAGCGACAGAAGTCAGTGACCATGTCTGCGCTCTCGGAATAGGGAAGCCACTGCTGCATGGGATTGTTCTCAAGCCTCTTATCGGCGGGAGCTTCTCATGCATGAACGTCACTGCGTTAGGAGTTATCGAGTGCCGATGTTGTCACTCAATCCGGCCTGTCCGACGAAAGGATTGGGCGGACCGTGCGAAAGACCTCGGCCGGCCAGATGGGCATGCGCGTCGGTACGTCGCATCGTCCGTGATAGAGGAGCGGTTCGAGCATTCGGGGAGGGAGCGGTTTGGAGAAGATGAAGCCCTGGATCATGTCGCAGTCGAGCTGGCGAAGGACTTGTAACTCGCTTTCTTCCTCGACGCCTTCCGCGATCACTTTCATGCCGAGGGCATGAGCGAGCGAGATGATGGCGGCGACGACCATGCTGGAGGCGGGAGTGATGCCGCGGACGAAGGAACGGTCCAGCTTGAGCATCGAGATGGGCATCTCCTGGAGTCTGCCGAGTGAGGAGTAGCCGGTGCCGAAGTCGTCGATGGAGAAGTGGATGCCATTTGCGGAGAGCTTCTGCATCTCGTCCAAGGCGTCGGAGATATTGCGCAGGACCGTTGTCTCGGTGAGTTCCAGGTGGACGAGTCTGCTTGGAATGTTGAAGGAGTCGAGCGTGTTCACGATGCGGCTGGAGAAGTCCGATTGACGAAACTGCAGACCGGAGATGTTGACGGCAACGGGGACGAGCGGCAGGCCCTGCTGCTTCCATTGATTGATCTGGGAGCAGACCCGTTCGAGAACCCACTGGCCCAGCGGGATGATGAGTCCGCTCTCTTCGGCTACGGGGATAAAAATCGCCGGGCTGATGGAGCCTAAGGTCGGATGGGGCATGCGGAGGAGGGCTTCAAGGCCCATGATCTCGCCGGTAGGGCGACAGACAGGCTGGTAGTGGACCTCAAAGGTGCCGGCCTCCAGCATCTCCTCGATGGCTGCCACGATGCGGAGGTCATCCGCTTCACCTTGGTAGTGGTCAGAATGGAATCGCAGGGCATGGCTGACGCCGAGCTTTCTCGCCTCCCACATGGCGGTCTGGGCCCTGCTTCTGAGCTTTGCCATCTCGTTTCCATCTTCGGGACCGATTGCGAAGCCGATGCTGATCCGTATGCGGATGGAGAGCTCTTCGATGATGATTGGCGCGACGAGAAGCGTGAGCAAGCCTTGTACGAGGACTTCTGCTTCGGCGCTGTCGCTTACATCGCAGAACAGCACTTTGAAGTGGTCGCCTGCGGTCCTTGCGGCCATGTCGCAACCCCTGAGAGAGTCCTTAATGCGCTTCGCGATCGCCTGTAGACATTGATCTCCGATGTGATCGCCGTAGGTGTCGTTTACGGCTTTGAATTGTCGCAGGGTAAGGCAAGCCATGGCGACGCCCTTGCCCTTGCGCTGGCTCTGCTGAAAGAGCTGGTCTTCCCGCCCCATGAAGCCTTCACGGGAGTGAAGTCCGGTGATGGAATCGTGCGATGCGTTATAGGCGAATCGCTCGAGTAGGAGTTCGCGTTCGGTGACGTTGATGCCCAAGATCAGACGTCGCTGCTTTCCGTCGATGAGGATGTCTCTTGCCTCGATGTCGACGGGAAAGACGGTGCCATCTTTGCGCATGTGTAGCGAGGCGTGCGTTGGGCGAGGTGTCTCCTGGCTATCTCCGAGCTTTTGTGGTGCGGGCTCCCTTGCGATGATGTCCGTCCAGTGGAGCTTGCGGAACTCTTCGAGGGAGTAGCCGTGGGCATCCGCGGCGACCTGATTGACGCGGTGAAATTCAAGGGTCTGCGGATCGATGAGCCACAACATATGTGGGCTCTGTTCCAAGAGAGTCTCGAGGTCAGAGGCGGCCTGGTGTGCGCGTTTCAGGCTGTCCTGAACGAGGATCATGATCATGCCGATGCCGACGAGCCGCTCCCCGGGGGCGATGCTGGCGTAAAAGATCGTCCAGTGAAGAAAGTGGGTGGATGCGGGTGAGGAGAAGATCCACAGGGCAAAGCCGAGCAGCGTGAGATACAGCCCCGCCGATCGTCGCGGATAGTCCCACCAGAACATGAGGATGCAGATGAAAACCAGTTGGACGAAGATGAGCGAGAGCGCGCCCAACCGATCGCCATGGGAGACGGCAAGCGCAACCGGAATGCAGCTAAGTGCACCGAGGAGAAGAATCAACATCAGGCGGTGCTTCTCATGCCGGAAGCGGCGCGCGGCTGCACATGCTCCGCCGCTGAACCCCAAGGTGAGGATGAGGTAGAGGGGCCAGTAACTTCCGTCGCCGAAGAAGACGAAGGTCGCGAAGGCAAGTGCTGGGACGCCGAGTCCGATGCCGGCCCAGTAGATCTGGCGGGTGTCTTTGCGCGCGGCGGGCAGGGAAAGGATGCAGCACAGGACGGCGGCCAGCGAACCAAGCGAAGAGAGGAACTGCACCAGGAGGAGTTGGTGCGCAGACCGAACGGGGAGCAGCATTAGAAGAGAGAAGGCCCGACAGAGCCACGCGCAGATCCACCATCGGATACGGTCATCCCCGCGGATTTGCCGCAACAGAATGAGGAGCACCCCAATGAAGAAGAATGGAAGAAACAACGGTAGAAAACTGGCGAGCAACGTGGGGCCTCAAGCGTAAGGGCCATTGTTCCTGATTCGGCGGAGGCGCCCTACCCGCTATCCGACAGAGTAGCGAGGGCGAGGGGAATAACTAAGACACTTTCGTGTCATTGCAAAAGTAGTTTATATCGTGCAGTGACTTAAACGTATTTCCATCCTGTGAAACGACAGCTCGCGCCTTGCAAGGAGTGCTGATCGATCGCATGAGGCTCATGAAGTTTCGCCCCGAGCGTCGATGTGGTGAGGAAAGCAGCCGTCGAGTCACAAAGAGACAACACGGCTGCTCGGGTGTTTACCAGGGAACGACGCCGTTGCGGTCGTAGAAGGAGCCGTTAGGGCCGGATGCGTCCAGTGTGGCGAGACGGACGATGGCTTCTGAGCCTTCTTCCACGGTCTGCGGGCCACCGTGGTTGTTGAGGTCGGTTGCGGTGTAGCCGGGGTCGGCGGAGTTGACCTTGATGGGGGTGTCGCGCAACTCCCATGCGAGCTGCACGGTCATCATGTTGAGCGCGGCCTTCGAGCTGCAGTAGCCGAGGGCTTTGAACTGGACGTAGGGCCACTCTGGATCACCGTTCTGCTGCAGGGAGCCGAGGCCGCTGGAGACGTTGACGATGGCGCCGCCGGTGGACTTTTTCAGCAGCGGAAGGAAGGCCTGGGTGACTTCAATGGTGCCGAAGAAGTTGGTGTCGAAGATCTTGCGGATAGCATCGATTTTCGTGATGCTGGGCGGGCCGTCCGTCCAGTCGACGGTGCCGGCGTTGTTGACGAGGACGTCGAGTACTCCGTACTTGCTTTCGATCTCTTTCGCGGCGGCGATGGAGGTTTCGGGCGAAGCGAGATCGATGTGGATGACGGAGACGTCCCCCTGCAGCTTTGCGGCAGCCGCTTCGCCAAGCGTCACATCGCGAGCGCCCAGCAGGACGGTATAGCCCTTATCTGCGAGTTGCTTTGAGACTTCGAAGCCGATGCCTTTATTGGCTCCGGTGATGAGTGCGATCTTTGCCTTTTCGGCCATGGGGTATCCTCCGTGCATTCGATGAGGCAACCCGTGAATTGTCTTCGCAGGTTGAGGAGGAAATGTTGCGGGGAGGACCACGTCACGTTGCCAGGACGCATCCACCAGAGCAGGAGATTTAACGCATGTCAGCAAATGTTGAGCACGGACCCAGCAGCGAGACCGAGATCAATCCGAAGGTGTCGTCCGATATTCACTACTGGAGCAAGGAACTGGGCGTTACCGGTGAGGTTCTGCATGAGGCGATTCGCGTGCACGGCACGCATGTGGTCAAGGTGAAGGCCGCGCTTGCGAAGCATGATGTGACAAGTCCGCAGCACGATAAAAAGGGCGCTTAACCTCGCTTTGAGGTTGGAGCGGCTTTCCCGCCGAGATTGGAATCCCGGTGGCTAAAGCCACATCGGGATGGTTTCGTTTTCTATCTCGGCGGCTGAAGCCGCAAACGCACGAAGGCCACCCTAAGGGTGGCCTTCATGCGTTTGTTGCCATGCGTTTGTTGCCATGCGTTTGTTGCCATGCGTTTGTTGCGTGCGTTAGTCCCGTGCGTCTGTGCTGCTAGCTGCTTGTTATTCCGCGTGGTAGTTGGGTGCTTCACGGGTGATGACGACGTCGTGGACGTGGGATTCGCGCAAGCCCGCGCCGCTGATGCGGACGAAGCGTGCGTTTTCCTGGAGGTCTGCGATGGTCTCGCAGCCGAGGTAGCCCATGCCGCTGCGCAGGCCTCCGACGAGCTGGTAGACCATGTCGCCGAGCGGTCCACGGTAGGGAACGCGGCCTTCAATGCCTTCCGGAACGAACTTCGCCAGGCGGTTGTTCATGCTGGGTTCCGGCGAGGTGAGCGAGCGGTTGGGCTCGTTGTTGGCCGAGAGATCGTCCTTGCCCTGGAAGTAGCGTTCGCCACTGCCTTGCGCCATGGCGGACAGTGAGCCCATGCCACGGTAGCTCTTGAAGCTGCGGCCCTGATAGAGGATGGTCTCGCCCGGTGACTCGTCCACGCCGGCGAAGAGTGAGCCGATCATGATGCAGCCCGCGCCTGCGGCGATGGCCTTGGTGACGTCGCCGGAGTACTTGATGCCACCGTCGGCGATGACGGTGATGCCGCGGCTCTTGGCGGCGCGGTAGGCCTCGCTGATGGCGGTGATCTGCGGCATGCCCGCGCCGGTGACCATGCGCGTGGTGCAGATGGAGCCGGGGCCGATGCCGACTTTGACTGCATCTGCGCCTGCGTCGATGAGTGCGAGGCAGCCGTCGTAGGTGGCGATATTGCCGGCGAGCAGGTCGATGTGCGGGAAGCGCTTCTTGCACTCGGTGACGGCTTCGAGGACCCGCGAGGAGTGGCCGTGTGCGGAGTCGATGGCGAGCGCGTCGACGTGCTCTTCGACGAGAGCGGCGGCGCGCTCCAGGAAGTCGCCCGTTGCACCGATGGCACCGGCAACGCGCAGGCGGCCCTGACCGTCCTTGCAGGCGTTGGGGTACTTGAGTTTCTTCTGAATGTCCTTAACGGTGATGAGGCCCTTGAGTTCGTAGGCGTCATTGACGACGAGGAGCTTTTCGACGCGGTGCTGGTGCAGGATGTGTTCTGCATCTTCGAGCGTGGTGCCGACCGGAACGGTGATGAGGTTGGTCTTAGTCATCACCTCGCTGATCGGGATGTCGGTGCGGGAGACGAAGCGGAGATCACGGTTGGTAAGGATGCCGACGAGCTTCTTGTTCTTGGTGACGGGGACGCCACTGATCTTGTAGCGTCGCATGACCTCGAGGGCGGCGGCGATGGGCTGCTCCGGCTCGATGGTGACGGGATCGACGATCATGCCGCTCTCGGAGCGTTTGACCTTGTCGATCTCGCTGGCCTGCTGTTCGATGGAGAGGTTGCGGTGCACGACACCCATGCCACCGGCCTGCGCCATGGCGATGGCCAGGCGGGACTCGGTGACGGTGTCCATGGCAGCGGAGAGGAGTGGTGTGTTCAGAGTGATGCGAGCGGTGAGTCGCGTTGCGGTGTTCACCTGCGTCGGAACCACGTCCGAGAAGGCAGGCACAAGCAAGACGTCGTCAAACGTCAGGGCTTCGGGAAGTGGACTTATCAGCATAAAGTTCTACAGATTGTAGCCCCAACGCATGCCGCGCAATGTGATCGCCACACTTTGGTTCCGCGCAAATCAGTCTGAAATCGAGGTTTAAGGGAAACCTCGTCGGCATATGTGCGTGGCGCCCCGGATAAAAAACGGTGGCGGGACCGAATGCTTGGCTCGCCTTGCATCGTAGAGAGAGGGGACCCCAAATCTATGAAGCTGATCAGTGTCGTGAGTCCCTGCTACAACGAAGAAGGCAACGTCGCAGCGTTGATCGAACGCGTTCGCTCCCTCTTCGCTCAGCTTCCGCAATACCGCTACGAGCACATTCTGATCGACAACAACTCAACGGATCGCACCGTCGAGTTGCTGCGAGGCTTTGCCGCAGAAGACCCCCATGTGAAGGTGATCTGCAACGCACGCAACTTCGGTCACATCCGGTCACCTCACCATGCCATTTTGGCGGCCAGCGGTGATGCTGTGGTCATCCTGCTCTCTGATCTGCAGGATCCGCCGGAACTGGTTTATGAGTTCCTGCGCGAGTGGGAGGCCGGTTATCCCATCGTTGTCGGCGTGAAACATACCAGCGACGAAAACACCCTGATGTACGGGGTGCGGTCGTTCTATTACAAGCTGATCGCGAAGCTTACTGATGTGAAAGTGATCGAGCACTACACGGGGTTCGGTCTCTATGACAAGAAGGTCATCGACATCCTGCGTAAGGACTTCACCGATCCCTACCCTTACTTTCGCGGGCAGATCGCGGAAATCGGGCTGCCGCACAAAGAAGTGCGTTACAACCAGTCGCGTCGAACCCGCGGCATTACCAAGAACAATTTCTATACTTTGTATGACATAGCGATGCTTGGTATCACCAACCTGTCCAAGGTGCCTCTGCGGCTGGTGATGCTGGGTGGCTTTGTGTGCGCGTTGTTCAGCCTGTTGCTGGCATTTGGATATCTCGTCGCAAAGCTGCTTTACTGGCAGCACTTTGAACTGGGTCTTGCGCCGATTATGGTGGGCCTGTTCTTTCTCGGATCGGTCCAGTTGATCTCGATCGGCATTATCGGCGAGTACGTGGGTTCCATTCACGCTTTTGTGCAGAAGCGTCCGTTGGTCATCGAACGGGAACGCATCAATTTCGACTAAGTTGGGATGTTTCGCATCTTGAGCCAACCTGAGATTTCCGGAAGGTATCGATCGCTTTGACCAGCCGTGTTCGCCAGTTTGTCCCGTCTGCGCAGGTGGTGCGCTACCTTCTTGTCGGCGTCGGCAATACCCTCTTCGGCTATGGCTGTTTCAGCCTGTTTACCTGGTTGTTCGTTCGAATGGCGCCTGCCCACCCCGGTCTGGCAGCGAGCGCTGCGACAGTGGTGGCCGGAGTTACCAACATCACCGTGTCTTTTCTGGGCTATAAGTTGTTTGTATTCCGTTCGAAAGATCGCTTTCTGCCGGAATATCTGCGCAGCTTTCTGGTGTACCTGCCCACCATGGCGTTCAGCGCCGTTGCGATCGCACCGCTTACCGCATTCCTGAGGAACGTTATGCCGCCGCAACAACAGCGAGCGCCCTATCTGGCAGGCGCTCTGCTAACGGTGCTTACGGTCTTCGCAAGCTTTCTGGGCCATAAATACTTTTCCTTTCGGAAACGCACGGACGCGGTGGAATAGGTTAGTTGGCTGCCTGCGGGGGAGGCAGGTTCGATCCTTTGCGTAGGTAGAGGCGATACGCTGCACCGAATTCCGCAGGGAAATTGCGGGTAACTGCGAGATCGTACTGGGTGTCCAGGTACGTGGCAAAGGCGGGCCACTGCTGCAATTTATCGAAGCTGGCGGTATGGTGGGTGAACCAAACGTTGCTGAGTACTATGACTGACGGAGGGTTGAGCGCAAGCTCTCTCTGAAACTGATCACGGTACTGGTCCACCACGGGCGATGGAATCTCGGAGAAGTAGAGCAGGTCGCCCATACTGCCGCTGCTTGGCAGCAACTTCAACCTGTACAGGGCGTTGTAGCATCCGTCCACCATATCGACGCACTGCACTTTATGCTGCAGCCGGTCACCGCCCAACTGCTTCAGGTCTGCCACCAAGGCAGGTGTGAAGCGATTGTTCACCGGGATGCGGTGGACGCGCGCAAGGTAATACGGCACACCCACCAGAGTTCCCAGGGCGATGCCCGCGGCGCCAACGGCCCGCAGCCAAGGCTGGGGCTTGCGCATCGCAAGGGCCAGTTCGATGCCGAGCCACAACGGCAGAAACATGGTCAACGGGTAACGATGATAGGGGTTCCCTTTGTGTTGAATGAAGTAGGAAAATGCGCCGGAGAGTACCGCCAGCAGCAGCGCCGGCCGCTCCATTTCTCGCCACGACTTGTTGTAAAAAGCGGCAATCAGGCTGAACGGAAGCAGTAATTTCAGGATGAATGGCAGGAAGCCTATCGCCATCTGTTTGAGGGGGAAGTGCGTCAACTGCGAGTAGTAGGGCGTAATGGTGCGGCTGATCGTGATGAATGCGCCGAGTGAACCGTAGTGGAGAAGATAGCCCAGCACAAGCGCAGTGGCGCCGAGCGCACCTGCAAGTCCGCATGCAAGATAGGGCATTGCCGGGACACCGCGCTTGCGCAATGTGAACCAGATCAGGACGAAGAGTGCCAAGCCCAGTGGCGCAAAGGTGGGCTTAATGGAGCAGGCTATGCCCACCAGAAAGCCGGGTGGCACCAGCAACCAGGCCTTGCGCCGTCGCAGCGCCTCAAAGAGAAAAGCGTAGGAGACCATGAGCATCATCGCCATGGCCTCATCGCGCTGGGCTGAGTCGATGGGGCCGTCATCGGAGTGAATCACAGCGAATAGCACCCCTGAGAACAGGCCTGCCAGCCAGTCATACGGGGCAGCGATGACCATGCCCGCGATTATCACGGCGAGCAGCATGCTGAAGTCATACATGCGCCAGGCTAGATCGCCGCCGCCGAACAGGTGCATCGCCCCGCCCTCAACCAAGTAGGCGCCCGGGAGGTTCATATCGGTGATGTCCTTATATGGCCGGTATCCGTGGTCCACAAGGAAGTTTGCATAGTGAAAGATCTGCGCGTCCCAGATCAGCGGCCATTTGTAGGTGAACGCAATCAAGAGAAGAAAGCCGAGTGCGAGCACCGCAACGATCAGCGGCCGGAACCATTTTGGAAGGGGATGCATGGGGGATTCTTCACCTTTGCCCGACGGAATGACGCGGTCGTACTGCGATCTTCGCCTGATCATACAGACGCCGATGCTGTTGGAAGAATCGGCCATCGGCGCTTCGAGAAGCGGATTGTGTTGCGATTGAGGCGTGCAGCGGGTGGGCGCTGGAGAGCTCGTCCGGTTTAGTGTGCGCCTGCGTGAGTGCTGGTGAGCGGTCTGGCCGGGGCGGCGGTGGAGGCGGCCTCGACGCGATTCCGACCGCTGTGTTTTGCCTGGTAGAGCAGGCGGTCGGCGTGGGCGATGCATTCCGTGAGGCTGCCGCCTGTGGTGCAGAGCATGCCGGTGCTGATGGTTGCGGCGATGGTGCGACCGTTGGAGGTAACTCGGGATTCGGCGAAGGCGACGCGGAGGCGCTCGGCTACCTGTATACCGCCGTCGAGATCGGTGGCGGGCAGAATCAGGGCGAACTCCTCGCCGCCCATGCGGCCGACCAGGTCGCCATCGCGGCGCGATTTGTGCGCGACGGCTGCGAAGTTCTGGAGGACGAGGTCGCCGGCGGGGTGGCCGTAGGTGTCATTCACGTTCTTGAAGGAGTCGAGATCGATGAGCAGCAGGCAGCAGGGGACGTGGGAACGGCTGCTCATGGCGAGTTCGCGCTCAGCTGCGGCGAGGAAGGCACGCCGGTTGAGCAGACCCGTCATGAAGTCTGTGGTGGAGACCTTCAGCAGCAGGGAGATGGCGCTGGTCAGGCGGTTGAAGAGCGGCCGGTAGATGAGCAGGGCTTCGAGGATGAGCACCAGGAGCATGAGTGCCGTGAGGGTGTTCATCAGGTGTTCGAGATGGCGGATGTCGTGCTCGGAGGCTGACTGGTAAAGCGCTACGGCGGCATCCAGACCGTCGAGGAGAGAGGTGTCGGCGGCGGTCACCATGGCGTGCAGGTGCGGGTCTGAGAGGTTGGGTGAAGGCTGTGCGGCGAAGGCGCGGGCGTGGGCGAGGAAGTCGAGCACCTGCTGTTGCAGATGGACTTTCGATCCGAAGTAGAGATCGTGGATCTGCGGAGCGTCGGATCCCTTCAGGCCAATTGCGGTATCGCCGTCGATCAACTGGTGCTGGGCCGTCTCCATGCGGGCGGTAAGCGCGAGTATTTGTGCGGCCGCGGCGGTGGGTGCGAGGGTGCCGTCGGCGGATTGCTGGGCGAGGCGGGTGATGCGCTGTGACAGCATGCGCTGGCGACCGGCGGTGTTGACGAGCAGCGCCGTGGTGGACTGGCGAGCGACGATTCGATTGGTCAGCAGGTGGGATGTGACGGAGATCGATGCGATCACAAGCAGCGCCACCATATAGGTGATGGTGGTAGCCCACGGGGCACTGGGCGTAACGCCGGCGGTCGCTGGCACCTGTTCTTCGGCTGGCGTGATCACTGGGATCGTCCCTTGCTGTTGGCGGTCGACTCCAGCATGGCATGCGGCGACCGTTACGGCGGCCCCGAATGGCGGATAAATTTTCCGCGTCCGGATTTGCCTTGCGAAATGTTGCCGCCAGCGAAAAAGAGGGTGCGTGCTGCCATGGGGTTGAACAGCAGGCGCGGAACGGGTAACATAGGTCAGTTGGCAAGTTATTCCGCCGGGCCATTGATGCCGGCAAAACAACTGGTGGGCGTGAGCCCGCCATTTTCTTTGGACAAATGTTGATTTCGTCAGCGGATAAGGCTGCACGCGGAGGGACTTTCACATGGCAATCGCGATCGATGCAATTCGTGCGGCGGCTCAGCGCGTTGCGGCGAGCCATGGCCTGGACGTGGTGGACGTCGAGTTCACTGGCGCCGGCAAGCAGCGCGCTTTGCGCGTGTACCTGGAGAAGGATGCTGCGGGCCGCGAGGCGCTGAAGGCCAAGGCTGCGGCTGCTGCGGCCGATCCGGAGGCAGAAGCACTGGGATTGCCCAGCGGCGTGCCGGTGGAGGCGCTCTCGGGGACGACGCACGAGGATTGCGCGGTCTTCTCCTCGGACTTTGGTACGGTGCTGGACGTGGAAGACCTGATTCCCGGATCGCAGGAGTACACGCTGGAGGTCTCGTCGCCTGGCATTGAGCGGAAGCTTTATACCGCCGCCGACTATGAACGCTTCAGCGGATTTGTGGTGGCAGTCAAGCTGTTTACAGCGATCAACAGCATGAAGACGCTGACCGGTCGTATGACCTTCGCCGATGACACCGTCACGCTGGACCTGGGCGCGGTGAAGCAGAAGGGTAAGAAGAAGCAGGGCGCCACGCCGCCGCCGGAGAAGGTTACGATTCCGCTGCGGGACATTGAGAAGGCGAATCTGGTTGCAGAGATTTAGGGAACAGGGATCAGGGAACAGACTGACGTGAATCCTGGGTACGACGAACATCACAACTGAATAGAAGAATTCGAGGTAACGAAACAATGGCAAGCGCACTGTATCAGGCAATTGAGACGATGAGCCGCGACAAAGGGATTGACCCTGAGATCGTGGTGGGCGCCGTGGAAGACGCCATCGCACTGGCAACTCGCAAGTTCTACAAGACGCAGGAAAACATGCGCGGCGAGTTCGACAAGGAGAGCGGTGAGATCCGCGCCTATGTCTTTAAGACAGTCGTAGAAGACGATGCCGAGATCGAAGATCCTGAGAACGTCCTTACGCTGACCGATGCCCGTGAGCTTGCTCCGGAGGTCGAAGTGGGCGCTGAGCTGCGTTTCTACAAGGACACGTCGCCGCTGGGCCGCATTGCCGCACAGATGGCGAAGCAGGTGATCTTCCAGAAGGTGCGCGAGGCTGAGCGCGATACCGTGTTCAACGAGTACAACCACCGCGTGGGCGAGATCATTAACGCGACCGTCAAGCGCATTGAGCCGATGGACGTGATCTTCGACCTTGGCAAGGCCGAGGCTCGTATGCCGAAGCGCGAGCAGAGCCGCCTGGAGCAATTCAGCGTGGGCGAGCGCATTCGCGTGGCGTTGCTGCGTGTGGATCGTGCGGCCAAGGGTCCGCAGGTGATCGTGAGCCGTGCTGCTCCTTCGCTGGTGCAGACACTGTTCCAGAGCGAAGTGCCGGAGATCTACGACGGTACCGTTGCGATTCGTGCGATTGCGCGTGAGGCGGGCGAACGTACGAAGATTGCCGTCGTGTCGCGCGACAAGGACGTCGATCCGGTCGGCGCCTGCGTGGGCATGAAGGGGATGCGTGTGCAGTCGATCATCCGTGAACTGCGCGGCGAGAAGATCGACATCATCGAGTTCTCGGAAGAGATCACGACCTTTGCGGAGAAGGCTCTGCAGCCGGCGAAGGTGTCGCGCGTTTCGATCACGGATCTTGGCGAGAAGCAGCTTGAGGTCATCGTGGATGACACGCAGCTCTCCCTGGCCATCGGCAAGAAGGGGCAGAATGTTCGCCTTGCGGCGAAGTTGCTGGGCTGGAAGATCGACATCAAGAGCGAGGAAGAGAAGCGCCAGGAAGTGGAGCAGGCCATGTCCGCTCTTGGTGGCGGACCTTCCACGGCGATTGAAGCGGTCACCGAGTTGGGTGAGCACGTCCTGGAGAAGCTGATTGCGGCGGGTATTACCACGGTCGAACACCTTTCCGACATGACTGCTGAGGAGCTGGGTGAAGTCCCGGGCATCGGCGAGAAGTCGGTCGAGAAGATTGCGGTTGCGGTTCGCCATTACTTCGGTCAGTACGAAGAGGGTGAAGAGCGTCCTGCAGTTGTGAGTGAGGCTGCGGCTGCGCTTGGCGACAATGCAGCATCTGAATCTTCGGTATCGCATGACGCGCCGACCGAAGAGGATGGCAAGCCATACGATCCGGCGTCTGAGAAGGGTTCGGAAGAGGGCGAAGTGCTCCTTCTGGCTGCGGATCAGAACGAGCCGGGCGGCGTCGAGGGCGACCTGACGGAGGAAAGTTCCATGAGCAAGACACCGGAAGCGATCATCGCGGAGCGCGGCATTGACGGCGTAGAGCCGATCGAAGTCGAGGAGAGTGCTGACGAGTTGTTGGAGCGCGAAGAGGCCGAAGGCCAGTTCGACGGCTTTGGCAGCGACGCGGACGTCCGCGAAGCACAGATTGAACTGGATAACCAGACGATGGAAGACCTGGCCGATCAGGCTGGCGAAATCTCAAACGAGACCATTGATCCGGACGAGAATACCCGTGGTTAGGGGCGCACAGGGCGGCGTGAACGTGTGCGCCGCCCACCCCCGTACCACGGCAGGCTGCTTTCCCGGCGCGTATTCTACGCCGGTGAGCGATAATGGATGTACAGGGATTGATTCCTTCTGGAGTGGAGCTGCCATGAACAGCTAGCAGAGGGTTACGGAGTAACGAGGGCGGATGAGTAAAGTACGTATCAACGATCTGGCGCGTGAGCTTGAGGTCAAGAGCAAGAGCATTCTTGACGCGCTTACTGCTGTCGGAGTTCAGGAAAAAAAGACCCACTCGAGTTCCATCGAGGAAGATGAAGCGGAGAAGGTCCGCGGCTACCTGACGGGTGGACGCACCTCTTCGCGCCCAGCCGCGTCGCAGGTAGATAACCGGCCTAAGGTCGACTTTTCAAAGGCGACGAAGCCTGGCGATGTCATGAAGGCGATTCTGGAGCGGAAGCAGGCTGAGCAGGCTGCGGCTTCGCGTCCTGCTGTCGTTGCTGCTCCACGGCCCGCCGTGGTTGCTGTGCCTCCTCCGCCCAGGCCTGTTGTAGTTGCTCCTGTGGAAGCGCCCGCACCCGTTGTTGTGGTGCCGCCGGCACCTGCACCCGTCGCAGCCGCACCGGCTGCTCCGGTGGCAGCGCCTGTAGCGCCGCGTCCTGTGGTTGCTGCGCCTCCCGTTGTGGTTGCCGCGCCGCCTCCGCCCCCTCCTGCTCCTGTGGTACCCGTTGCTCCGGTCGTTCCTGCCCGGGCACCCGTGACCACGCCGGTCATGCCGACGCTGAAGATTGCGCAGCCGCGTACGGAAGCCGCGCCCTCGGGCGATGCTCCGCGCCGCATTGTGCCCCAGGCTCGGCAAGCCCCGGTAATTGTGCAGCCTGTGGCTCGTCCGGCACTCGGTGCACGTCCTCCGGCTGGTGTTGTCGTTCGTCCGGGCGCACCTGCCGGCGATCGTCCTGCCATTTCCAATAGCACACCGCCGCCCGCAGGCGTTGTGGTCGCGCGTCCGCCGACCAAGGTTGGAGAGTTCATCCCTTCCGCAGCGATGACGGCGATGTCCGCGCCGGCTGTGGTGGAGGCACCGGCAGCGCCTCCCGTTGTGGAAGCACCGGCACCGCCGCCCGTTCGTCGCGTCATCATGCCGCAGACGGGTCCACGTCCGACCTATACCGCTCCACCACCGGTTCCCGGTCAGCCGGCACGCCGCCCTATTTTCCAGCGCCCAGGTGGTCCTGGCGCAGGTCCGGGAGGTCCCGGCTCACGTCCGCCATACCAGGGTGGACCTGGCGGTCCCGCAGGTCCGGGCGGCCCCGGAGCTCGCCGTCCGATGCACCCCACACGCACGTTCCCCGGCGGACCTCCTGCCGGCGGACCGGGCGCACGTCCCGGCTTCGGTGCACGTCCTGGCTTTGCCGGCCCTGGTGGCCGTCCCGGCTTTGGCGGACCGCGTCCTGGTGGCGCTCCGATGGGCGCAGAGGGTCCGGGTGCAACCAAGCCCGGCATGCGTCCTGCTGCTCGCAAGGGCGCAGCGAACAAGAAGCGTTACGAGAAGAGCAAGGAAGGCCCGATGAAAGGCTTTGCTCCGCCGTCACGTTTCGGCGGCGCTCAGATCTCGATGGGAGATCAGCCCATCACGCGCACCATCACCGTGACGGAGGGCATCACCGTAAAGGATCTGGCGGAAAAGCTGGATCTGCGCGGCAAGGATTTGATCGCAACGTTGCTGATGCGTGGCGTCTTCGTCACCGTCAACCAGTCGCTCGACAACGATCTGGTGAAGTCCGTCGCCGCCGCATATGGCGCTGACGCACAGATCCAGACGGTGGAAGAGCAGATGGAGAACGAGGCCATCGAGGGCCTGCTGGAAGATACGACCGGTATGACGGAAGTCATCCGCTCGCCAGTGGTCACCGTCATGGGTCACGTCGATCACGGCAAGACGTCGCTGCTGGATGCGATCCGCTCCACCGAGGCCGACGAGGTCAACGTGGCTGGCGGCGAAGCCGGCGGTATCACGCAGCATATCGGCGCTTACAAGGTCCATGTGCAGAAGCCCGACTCACCGGCGTTTGGCCGCGAGATCGTCTTCCTGGATACACCTGGTCATGAAGCGTTTACGCGTATGCGTGCACGTGGCGCCAAGGTTACCGACATTGTCGTCATCGTCGTTGCTGCTGACGACGGCGTGATGCCGCAGACCATCGAAGCCATCGATCACGCACGTGCAGCGAAGGTTCCGATCATCGTTGCGGTGAACAAGATCGACAAGGAAGGCGCCAACCCCGAGAAGATCATGCAGCAGATGGCCGAGCGCGGTCTGCAGCCTGACACATGGGGCGGCGACACGCCGTTCATCCTGGTCTCGGCGAAGAAGAAGATCAACCTCGATGGACTTGAGGAGATGATCTGCCTGGTCGCTGATACGAATGTTCAGCGCGCCATCCTGGATCGTCCGGCTGTCGGAACGGTCATCGAAGCCAAGCTGGATCGTGGCCGCGGTGTGGTTGCGTCCATCCTGGTGCAGAACGGTACGCTGAAGATTGGTGACAGCTACATCGTCGGCAACACCTTTGGTAAGATCCGCGCCATGTTCGACGATCGTGGCCGCGCTATCGTGACCGCTGGACCTTCGACCCCGGTCGAGATCCTCGGACTCGAGAGCATTCCGGATGCGGGCGATACGTTCATCGTCATGGCCGATCGCGATCGCGCCAAGGAGATTGCACGCTACCGTACGCTCAAGGAGCGCGAGGCACAGCTTGCCAAGAGCAGCCGCGTGTCCCTGGAAGGCCTTGCAGAACAGATCAAGCAGGCCGGCGTCAAGGACCTCAACCTCATCCTCAAGGGCGATGTGCAGGGTTCGGTGCAGGTGCTGGTCGACAGTCTGCAGCGCATGTCGACGGAGAAGGTACGCGTTCGCGTGCTGCACTCCGGCGTGGGTGCTATCACCGAGAGCGATGTGCTGCTTGCCACCGCGTCGAACGCCGTCATCATCGGCTTCAACGTGCGGCCGGAGCGCAAGGCTCAGGAACTGGCGGATCAGGACAACGTGGAAATCCGTCTGCACTCGATCATCTACGAGCTGCAGGACGAGATGACCAAGGCGATGCTTGGACTGCTGGACCCCGTCTTCCGCGAGAACTATCTCGGCAAGGCAGAGGTGCTCAACGTCTTCAAGATCACCAAGGTTGGCCAGATTGCCGGTTGCATGGTTCGCGACGGCAGCATCCCGCGCAACGCACAGGTTCGCCTGATGCGCGGCACGGAGGAGATCTGGAAGGGAAAGATCACCAACCTGAAGCGCTTCAAGGACGACGTGAAGGAAGTGACGAGCGGTATGGAGTGCGGTATCGATCTGACCTTCCGCGATGTCCGCGTGGGCGACATGATCGAGGCGTTCTCCACGGAGAAGATGGCAGCCGAGCTGGGCGAGAATATCGCCGAGCGCAAGGCAGCCACGGCCAAGGCAGAGAAGGCAGCAGCGGCAAACGCTGCAGCCGCCGCTGCCAACGAGCCCGCCGCAGTCTAATCCTCATCAACAGCGACAAAAGAGAAGGCCGGGCATCATGCCCGGCCTTTTGCTTTTGATTGCGGAGTGTCAGAGATCGAGTTCTGCTTCTTCTGCCGCGTGCTTTTCTGCGTCTTCGCTGATAGCTCTTTCGCCTTCCTTGTCGGCGATCACCTGGCCGTACTCGAGCAGGGTGACGATGAGGACGCCGCCGCTGACGTTGCCGGCTACGGCGAGCGCGAGCCAGTGGAAGTAGCCGCTCCATGCGACCTGGTGCATGAGGACAGCGGTGATGACTTCGCCGCTGCCGGCGATGCAGTGGGCGAAGTGGCCGAGGCCGATGACGAAGGTGAGCGCCCAGATGACCATCATGGAGCCGGTGACGGAGTGGGATGCGGAGACGAGCCATGCGACCATGGCGATCACGCTGCCGGCGATAACGGCGCTCCAGAAGATTGCAGGCGATGCCTGCTGAACGGCCTCAAGGCCGATGTGCGCAAGCTGCGTCAGGAATGCCGGCCTGATCGCGGGGGTGCGGGCCATCAGCGTCGCGAAGCCCAGCGCGCCAATGACGTTTGCGGTGAGGACGATTGCCCAGAGGCGCAGTGTGCGCAGGAAGTGCTTGCGCTCGGCGAAGAGGAGCGCGACGGGGTAGAGCGTGTTCTCAGTGAAGAGTTGCGCGCGGCCCAGGATGACGATGATGAAGCCGATGGGGTAGAACATCTGCGAGATGAAGCCGGCAGTCGCGGTTGGTCCAAGCTGCACCAGCGCGATGGCGACACCGAGGCCGGAGAGGCCAGTGAAGATACCGCCCACCAGGCCGGAGATGCCGAGCGAGAGCGCGGATCGCTTGAGTTCGTCGCGGGCGTTGCCTGCGACCTGAACGTAAATTTCCTTCGCTGTCGGGCGGGAGAGTTCCTTCTGCGGCTTTGACGTGCCGCTGCGTGATGCCTCGCTCATACTTGTCCTCTGTCTTCAGGAGGCTGAGATGCAGACGGTCGCGACGCGGACACTTCTCTATCTCGTGCTGCCGCAGCGGAACGACGGAGCAGGGATGTGCGGCGTCTCTGACTTACTGATCTGCAGAGTGAGGAGGCGCGAGTTTCATGGTGTGGAACGCGGGGCTTGGCAGGAAGCCGAGGCGTTGGTAGATCGACTGGCCATGTGCTGACGCGGTCAGTGTCAGTTCCTTGATGTCATGGTCGTTCGCCCACTCGATCATGTCTCTCATCAGGGCCTCTGCGAGACCTTTTCGCCGATGGGTTGGCTCGATGTAGACGTTCGCGATGTGACCGGCGAGACCTGCGGTGAGCGATCCTGGCATGGGTCCATGCGGGCGAAGATGCATGCCGCCGCCACCGACGATGTCCGTGTCATGGTGCAGCATCCAGGCGAGGTAACTGCCGTCTTCGATGACGCTTGCGAACCATGGTTCCCCTGCGTCGCGCAGCAGAGATAGCTCGGCTTCGGAAAGCAGGCCCATGTCTTGAAACATCTTTGCGCGATGCAACGCGATCTGCGGTGCGTCTTCGACGGTTGCGGTTCTGGATCGGTAGGGATCGCGCAGATTGTTGGGCATGTGCGGAGTTTATTGTAAGAATTGCGATTCTCGAACGGGTTGACGAAGCCGCGGACGTTCCAGCTCCCATTCCTGATAGCACGCGTCGATGGCGCGAATCGATGGCAGGAAGACCCTGGGTAGTTGGAGCTGCCGGTATACCTCCGCGTAGCGCCTGCGATTTCCTGGTGTGACGATCGCGATGTGATGGAGCATCGTCCACTTGATACTGTCGATGCCACCCTGCAGGCCACCGACTCTACCGTGATGGAAGATTGTTCTGCGGACGTATCGAAAGAGACTTGCAGCCGTGGAGATATCGAGAAGGATGAGCCCTGTTGCACGCTGGAAGCGCTGCGGGAATAACTTCGAGTAATTACCGTCGATGACCCAACGATCGTTCGCGATCGCCGCGTCATGCAGGGCTACGAAGTCGGCGGGTGGACGCGGCTTCCAGTTGGTATGGGGAAGATGGTGAAGCTGGTCGAGGTGAACAGCGCTCAAGCCACGCTTCCTCGCGATGGCTTCTGCGAGCGTTGATTTGCCGCTATTGGACGGGCCTAGAACGCAGATGCGATCTCCGAGTTCTGACAGATGCATCAAGCAACCTCAATTTTTGCATTGCTTTCAAGCGTAGCGATTCACTCGGATTAAGTCCGCGACTAACTCCGGAGAATCCGCCTCGGAGTTAGTCGTAGTCAGGATTTATCGAGAAAGGCGAATGCGGCTTGCGCATCATTGATCTGCTGAAAATCGGCGTACTCCCGCCCGAGCTCGGCGGCAGTGCCGTACCAACGTATGACCTGCCCCTGATCATCTTTGCGTGCGGCCGCTCGGACGTCCATCCACAGCCATGCGCCAGAGGCACAGCGAACGCGATATTTCACATCCAGGGGATCGCCTGTGTTGATACACGTCATCCATTCCGACATGACGCTTGGGAGATCATCGGGATGCACGATGGTCTGCCAGCCGTCGTTTGTGACCTCTTCCTGGGTGAGCCCGGTGAGCAGCGTCCACCGTGGGCTGACATCCAGAATCAGGCCGGAGGGATCCGCCGTCCATGAGACCTGGGCGTTCTGTCCTACCGCACTGAGATAGTTGGCTTCCCGTTCGCGAAGAGCATTCTCTGCACGCTTTCTGCGGGAGATGTCGATGACGGCGACCGAGATGCCGACGACCTCTCCTACTTCATCGCGGGCTGGCTGATAGTTCGCCAAGAGCGCGCGATCTCCCAATGTGACTTCATAGCCGGATGCTTCTCCGCGGAGAGCGGCTTCCAGCCGGGGCCGCAGAGACTCGTAGATGTCCGGCAAGACGGCGGCAACCGTTCGGCCGAGATGTGCTTCTACAGGGACGTTATGGATGTCGGCCATGCGCTTATTCAGGCTGACGTAGCGAAGCTGGCGATCCAGAAAACATATGCCAACGGGCGCACCTTCATAGAGTGCCTGCAGTTGCGCCAGACGCTCACCTGGCAGAGCTTCCAAGGCGGATGCGACGTTTCTTGCCATGTCCTGCGAAGGGTAGTTCATGGCCACGCGAGAGGGTTCGATGGCGACGTGTTCATCAGCCTCGTTCGCCGGGACCGCTCTGCCGTAGAGCCACCCCTGGCCTATATGACAGCCGAGGCAGATGAGCATCTCTGCCTGCACGAGTTCTTCCACGCCTTCTGCGATGGTGGTTAGACCCAGGCTGTGGCCCAGACCAACCACGGCGGCGACGATCTTGCGATCTTCTCGCCTCCAGGTCATGGACCGGACGAAGCTGGCATCGACCTTCAGGACGTCGAACGGCAGCGCGCGCAGGTGATTCAAACTGGAGTAGCCAGTACCGAAGTCGTCTATGGCCAGACGGCTTCCCGCGTCCTTCAGACTGCGCACGACACTCCTGGCCGTATCGACATCGCCGAGGAGGGCGCTCTCTGTGATCTCAAAGGTAATGCGGTCCATGGAAAACCGCTCTGCTTCAACAACTGCCCTTAGTCGTTTAGACAGCGTTTGGTCACTGAGCTGAAGGGTCGAGAGATTGACGGAGAGGCGGATTTCTGCGGGCCAGGTGCGGGCCGCCGCGCATGCCTGAGAGAGGACGCTCTCTGTCAGCTGTTGAATCAGGCCAGAGTCTTCTGCCTGTCGAATAAATGCCGATGGTTCCAGAAACCCATCGGGCGAGTTCGGCCATCGGGCGAGCACTTCAAACCCCCGCAGGCGACGATCGCCTAGCTCAACGATGGGCTGGAAGTAGGGGACGATTTCGTCGCGGCCGATGGCCCGCTCTAATTCTTGGAGTGAAGCAAGCATTCAAGTGGCCTTCGGTAACCGGGAGTCTTCTTCCGGTCTTCCGCCCAGCGGGACATAGAAAACTCTGTGGAGTTACTTCTGGTGGCTGGCTGTATCTATGATGAACCGCTACGAGTCTGCGGATGCCATCACCCATTGTTTTAAACGTTCGGAGGGCGACTTCTTTGATGGGACGGTGGTGCGTGTTGGTTTCGCGCGCCGCACGTTACAATTCGCTTAAAGTCCCAAACATCTTACTTCGGCAGATGGCCCGCCCGCGTGGGCTTTCCCTCCTTTGTTGCCGGCTGTCTCTTCGCGTCCCCAACTCGTTTTCTGGAGGTTGCACTTTGAAACACCTGACGGCTTTATCCCTGGTTGCGGTTCTGCTGATGCCCTCACTGGCGCTGCCTGCGCAGACCGATGACGCGGCGCTGATGGCCAAGGCGAAGCGCATTCACAGCCACGTGATTCCGCTGGACACGCACAACGATATTGAGCCCGCGAACTTCACGCCGGAGTGTAACTACACCATGCGGCTTACGACGCAGGTGAACATTCCGAAGATGGTAGAAGGCGGCATGGATGTGTCGTTCATGATCGTCTACGTGGGACAGGGGCCTTTGACGCCGGAAGGTTATGACAACGCGTACAAGCAGGCCAGCGCGAAGTTCGACGCGATCCACCTGCTGACGGAGAAGATCGCTCCCGACAAGATTGGCCTGGCACTCACGCCGGCGGATGTTCTGTCGCTGCATAAGCAGGGCAAGAAGATCGCGGTGATCGGTGTGGAGAATGGGTACCCCATTGGCCTGGACGTCAAGCGTGTGCAGGAGTTCTACGATCGTGGCGCGCGCTATATGTCTCTGGCGCACAACGGTAACAGCCAGCTTTCGGATTCCAACACCGGCGAGAAGGATGGGTACTCCTACAACAATGGCCTGTCGGACGAGGGACGACAGGTCATCGCAGAGATGAATCGCCTGGGCATGATGGTGGATCTTTCGCATCCTGCGAAGGGCGCGAACCTGGAGGCGATCAAGCTGTCCAAGGCACCGGTGATCGCGTCACACTCGGGCGTGCGTGCGCTTGCGCCGAGCGTCAGCCGCGACATGGACGATGAGCAGTTGCTGGCGTTGAAGAAGAGCGGTGGTGTGATCCAGGTTGTTGGCTTCGCGGCTTACCTGAAGCCAGAGTCGCCGGAGCGGACCGAGGCTCTATCGAAGCTTGCAGCGGAGTTCTTTGGCACGGGTGCTGGTGCAGGCCGGCGTGCCGCTGCTGCTAATGCAGGCGGAGAAGCTGCTGCTTCCCGGCCATGCCCGGTGGAGGGACCGACCACGACTGCGCGTGTGCGCCGCAATCCTTACGCTGCGTTTGCGGCCACGTTGCCGGAGGAGAAGCGCGACGCATTGATGAAGCGCCTTGCGGAGATCGATGCGCAGTACCCTGCGGTTCCGCGTGCGAACGTGAAAGACCTTGTGAACCAGATTGACTACGCCGTGAAGCTGATCGGGATCGACCATGTTGGCATCGCGTCGGACTTTGATGGTGGTGGCGGAATCGATGGCTGGGACAGCACTGCGGAGTCGTTCAATGTGACGCTGGAACTGGTTCGCCGCGGTTACACGGAGAAGCAGATCGGCCAGTTGTGGAGCGGGAATCTGCTTCGCGTGTGGGGTGATGTGCAGAAGGAAGCGAAGCGGGAACAGAAGGCCGCCAAGTAAGCCGGTCGTAATTCGATTCGTGGAGCGGGCGGGGACGAACAGTCTTCGCCTGTTCTATTTATGGATCGCGGTATTGGCGGCGTTTCAGTTCGCGCACTGCCTGGTCGTGGCCCTGCTGTGCGGCGAGTCGGATCCAGTGGCGTGACTGCGTGTAGTCATGCTCGAGGCCCTGGCCGGTGGCGTACATGTGGCCGAGCTGGAATTGCGCTTCCGCGTTGCCGTGCTCTGCGGCACGGCGATACCACGTGGCAGCTTGCGTGTAATTGAGCGGCAGGCCGCGGCCCAGGTAATACAGCTCGGCAAGCTTCTGTTCGGCTTCCGGGAAGCCCTGGGTGGCGGCGAGGCGGTACCAGTGGGCCGCTTCCGCGTTACTCTGCGCGACTCCTTCGCCCTTGCGATACATCAGGCCTAGGTTGTACTGCGCCCATGCGAGGTTGCTGTGCGCAGCGCGTTGGCACCAGGCGAAGGCTTCGGCAAAATCGTTTGCCGCGTAGTAACGGAAGCTGAGGTTGGCCTGCGCGTAGGCGTGGCCCTGCTCGGCTGCGCGGCGCTCCCACAGGGCGGCCTCTGCGTCGTCCTGCGGCGCACCCTGACCTGCGTCGTAGAGGGTGCTGAGCAGGTATTGGGATTCTGCGTGGCCTGCCTCTGCGGCCTGGCGGAAGGATGCTGCGGCCGCCGTGAAGTTGCCGGCGTTGTAGTCGCTGACGGCCTGGCGATAGTGCGGATTGGTGGCGGTGTTGGCGGCGTCGCGACGGCCGCGCGCGAAGATGCCGGAACGCGTGGACCCGAGCGCCAGCGTGCTGCCGGTGGGTATGTGTTGCAGGCCGCCCCTGGTCTTATCGTCCATGCGTGTCGGTCTGTGGATGGATCTGAGTGAGGCGTCGTTGCGCGTCGGCGATCTGTTCGCGGATGGTGGTGGCGAGTTCGGTGAGCAGGTCGCGATGCTGGCTTGCAGCGACCTCGGCATCGAGGTGGAGTTGTGCGATCTCGCTGGAGAACAGGGACTGCTGCTCGACGTCGAGTCGCGCGATGTCGCGCTCGGCATGCCGTATCTGTCGGGTGATGCGGAGGACTTCAGCAGCGCTGTCTTCGCCGGCGACGGAGGCGTTGATCTCCAGATGATCGTCGAGAAGGCGCTGCAATGTTTCCGCGTCGCCGCGGCTGTAGGCCTGGTTGGCGCGCGCCATCAGCATGGTGAAGTACTTTGCCTCGGCATCGTCGCGCGCGAAGTCCGGGTGGATACGCTTCGCGAGTTCGCGGAAGAGCGTTTTCAAACTGGGCGGCGGCTCGAAGTCCTCCGCCTCGAGCGCCTCACCGTAGGTCGCGTCGTGGGTCTCCTGCGCGCGCTGGCGACTCTCTTCCGCGTGACGACGTGCGTCGTCCGAATCGGAGAGAGCGGCTTCGCGTTCGGCGATGCGTGCTTCCAGATCGTCCAGTTCAGCGTAGAGGACGGCGACCTGGCGCAGGTAGCGTCCCTCAAAGCTCTTGAGCTGCGCGCGCATCTGCGCAACTTCGGATTCGCGCTCGGCCAGTGTGTTGCGGACGCTGGCGAGCTGCTCTCGCTTTTCAAGGAGGGCGATGGCATCCGGGCTGGGCTGCAGAATGATTTCGACTGGCATGCGGCTGGGCTTAAGTCTAGCAATTGCTTGTTTCCAGCTGTGGCGGGGAGCGCAGCGGTCGGCGGGTAACCATCTAAACTAGAGAGGCTATGTATACCGTTGCTGCCTACTACCGCTTCTTCGCCGTGGCCGACCCTTTGGCGCTGCGCGATGAACTGCGCGCGGCTTTCCTCGACACTGACTTACTCGGCACGACGCTGATTGCGCCCGAGGGCATCAATGGGACGATGGCTGGTTCGGCCGCGACCATCGATCGGCTGTTGGATTTTCTGAAGGAGCGGACGGGGCTGGAGCGGGCCGAGGTGAAGTTCTCCACCTCCGAGACGCCGCCCTTCCGCCGCCTGAAGATCAAGCGGAAGCGCGAGATCATCACCTTCAACACGGCAGCGGTCGATCCCACGCGGCCGGGGCAGTATGTCGCTCCTGCGGAGTGGAATCAACTGCTCGCCGATCCTGAGGTGCTGCTGCTGGATACGCGCAATACGTATGAGAGCGAGATCGGTACGTTTGAAGGTGCGGTGGCGCCGCCGCTGAATACCTTCTCTGATTTTGCTGAGTATGTGCGCACAAACCTGGACGCTACGAAGCATCGCAAAGTGGCGATGTTCTGCACGGGCGGCATTCGCTGCGAGAAGGCTTCGGCGTACATGCTGCAGCACGGCTTTCCCGAGGTGTACCACCTGAAGGGCGGCATTCTGCGGTACCTGGAAGAGGTGCCGGTGGAGGAGAGCCAGTGGAAGGGCGAGTGTTACGTGTTTGATGAGCGCGTCGCCGTGGGACACAAAGACTACAAAGGCTGACGCTTTCGTACTTCAAATGCTGAAGCTTCGGCTGCTATCATCCGCTCGGGAGTGACCCATGTCATCTGAGCGTCCGAAACTGCCGATCGAAGCTGTTGAGTTGTACAACGAGTTCATCCACGGCGGCATGAGTCGCCGCGCCTTCATGACGCGCGTGCAGGGACTTGCGGTCGCCGGACTGGGCGCCACCGCAGTCATAGAAGCACTCATGCCGAACTATGCATTGGGTCAGCAGATTTCGAAGACTGACGATCGCATTAAGACAAGCTACGAGACGATTCCTTCGCCGAAAGGGAACGGCACGATCAAGGGCTACTTCGTGCGGCCAGTGAGTGCGGACTCGCGCAGTGAAAAGCCGTCGAAGCTGCCAGGCATTCTGGTCGTGCATGAGAACCGTGGATTGAATCCGCATATTGAAGACATTGCGCGGCGCGTGGCACTCTCCAACTTTATGGCGTTTGCGCCCGATGGCCTTACTTCGCAGGGTGGCTTTCCCGGCGATGACTATAAGGGCGGTCTGCTCTTCAATAAGATCGACAAGGCCAAAATGATGGAGGACATGCAGGCTGCGGCGGAGTGGCTGAAGGCGCGGCCGGACTGCACGGGCAAGATTGGTGTGACTGGCTTCTGCTACGGCGGCAGCGTGTCCAACAACCTGGCAGCGCGCATGGGAGCGGACCTGGCAGCGGCGGTTCCGTTCTACGGTGGCGTGCCTCCCGACGCGGAGATTCCCAAGATCAAGGCTGCGGTCTTGGTCCATCACGGTGAGTTGGATAAGAATGCCGCCGCGTCGTATCCGGCGTATGACAAGGCGCTGACGGCTGCTGGTGTGGCACACGAGGGGTACATCTATCCCAACGCCGTACATGGCTTCAATTGCGATGCAACACCGGAGCGCTATAACAAGGCTGCGGCGGATCTGGCGTGGGGCCGGACGATCGATTGGTTCAACAAGTACACGCGCGCGTAAGTGCTGGATCGCAAATAGCAGAAGGCCGACGAATTGTCTGGCCTTCTGCTGTTTGCTCGAGCCTTCAGGCGGCGGTGTGGATGACGTGCAGGCCACGGCTGGAGCGGGGAAGCATGCTGATGGCGCTCGGTGCTTCCACGGTTGGCAGCGTGAAGGTTGGCAACGCTTCGAAAGCCGGCCGTGCGAGCAGATAGCCCTGCATCAGGCGCACCCCGCAGGATCGCACCATTGCATACTCCTCTACGGTTTCAACGCCTTCTGCGACAACATCTGCTCGGATCAATTTGCCCAGCGCAGCGAGCGAGGCAACGATCATCTGAGCCTTGGGCCGAAGGTGGATATCGCGGATGAGCGCCATGTCGATCTTCACGATGTCGACCGACAGGTCAGCCAACAAACTCATGTTGGCGAAGCCTGCGCCGAAGTCGTCAAGAGCCATGCGGAAGCCGTGCCGGCAGTACTCGTCGGCAATGGACTGCAGATGGGCTGGGTTGGTGACATGCTCTGCTTCTGAGACTTCGAAGATCAGGCGGTCGCTTGGAAAGTTGACCTTGTCAGCCGCATTCAGTGTGACACGGATGCAGGCAGCAGGGGTGTAGACGGCGCCGGGAAGAAAGTTAATCGCGAGGCATGCGCCTGTCTCCACCAGGCCGAGGTTTGCAGCCAGGGTGATCGCCTGAATCCTGCAGCTTTGGTCGAACTCGTACAAATTCTGTTCATTCACCTGGGACAGGACCGTGATGGATGGTTCTCCATGGGGTCCACGCACGAGCGCTTCGTAAGCGAAGACGCGGCGCTCTACGATGTCGACGATTGGTTGAAAGGCCATGCTGAAAGCCATGGGCTTCTGAATACCGTTCTTACATGCACCGCATTTTTCTGCCATAGCGACCTTCCCGTACATGGGGCGGAAGTTAGCGGCCCGCACCTCAAGGTAGACCACATTGAGAGGTCCGGCGGTGCACCTTATGTGCTACGAAGAATGTGCCTGCCTGCGAGATGCGATGCAGAGCGGATCGAGATGTTTCTTCCCGGTTCCGGGATACGTTCGCAATAAGTACCGGGGTTAGCTTGGCTGGAAGAGGCTGAAGATTGGTACTGCAACAACGGGGTCGCCGGGCAGGGTGAAGACGGGCAGTGCTTCAAACTGCGGGCGCGCGAGGAGATAGCCCTGCATCCTGTGGATGCCACAATCGAGAAGCGCAGAGTATTCGTCAGCAGTCTCCACGCCTTCGGCGACTATCGTGATGTCAAGCGTCTGGCAGAGTTGGACCAGCGAGCGGACAATGGCGCGAGCCTTCTTTCGCAGGTGAAGATTGCGCGTCAGTGCCATGTCGACCTTCACAATGTCCGCGGACAAATCGGCCAGCAGGTTCAGGTTGGCGAACCCAGCACCGAAGTCATCGATGGCAATCTTAAAGCCGTGCTTGTTGTACTCGCTTGCGATGCCTTCCAGATGGTTCGCATCCTTAACTTTTTCACCTTCGGTGACTTCGAAGATCAGCCGGTCGAGTGGAAAATTCAGGTCGCGGGCGGTCTTTAGGGTGAGCTGAATACATGCAGCAGGACTGTAAACTGCTCCGGGCAGGAAATTGATGGAAAGCAGTGCGCCATTGTCTGCGAGTCCGAGCCGGCTTGCCAGTGTCAGGGCCTTCACGCGACAGCTCTGATCGAAGGCGTACAGGTTGTCATCATTGACCTGCGATAGAACTGTTCCTGCTGCCTGACCCTGCGGCCCACGCACGAGCGCCTCGTAGGCGTAGACGCGCCGCGTGGATACGTCCACGATCGGCTGAAATGCCATGCTGAACTGCATGGGCTGCGCGATGCCGTCCTTGCAGGCAGAACACTTGGCAATCAATTGGGAGCCTTCCAGAACACTTACAAGGGATGTAAGGATAGGGAGGATTGTTGCACCATGGGGCCGTTGAGAAAATGCACCATTCGGGTGATTTGTCGGCCAGACGAATAAGCGAGACATCTTAGCGGTGTTCGCTAGATCATCTGCATCGGACGAACGGGGCCGCAGGGCAAAGTGGCTGTGATGGCGGCGCCCGGTGCAATGATGCCACCCTGCACTACGATCGCCATCACGCCTGCTCTTGCCTGCACGATTTTCTTCTCATCACGCAGAGCTACCTGTTTCAGCAATCCGGCACGGAAGTCCTCGATCTTCTTGCACGGTGTGCGCAGGCCGGTGAGTTCGACGACAGCGTCTGCGCCGAGGCGTAACTGTGTGCCGAGCGGCAGGTGGAGTAGGTCGATATCGCGGGTTGTGATGTTCTCGCCGAATTGACCGGGCTCCAGGTGGAAGCCGCTGCCTGCTAAGTCATCGAGTAACTCTTGCTGGAATAAGTGGACCTGCATGAGGTTCGGTGCGAGTGGATTTCTGCGTTTGAGATACAGGTGCTGCACAGTCTCGCCACAGTGTGCATCCCCTTCGACGCCGCGACCTGTCAGCAGGCGAATCGAGGGCTGCTGCTGCTTGCTGAAGCCGTGGCGCGGAGAGCTGCACACGGCAGCGACTTGAGCGGAAGTGGGTTTGGATGTCATTAGGTCGGCAGGCTCTCCAGCAGGTCACCGCCGAGAGGCGCTGTTGCGGTTCGCTGATTCTCTACCAATTGGGCTGCGTACTGGATCATCTTGTTCTTACGCGTCTGCCACGCCATCAGGCCAGGAGGGTTTCGAAGCTGACGACTTGCAGGTCACCAATCCGATGAAACTGATGTCCGCTGGTGTCCGCGTTCCCGTGGACACCAACGGACGACACCTGTAGAGCGTTGGATGCGGCCAGCTTCAGACATTGAACTTGAAGAAGAGGATGTCGCCGTCCTTCACGACATATTCCTTGCCTTCACTGCGCAGCAGACCCTTTTCCTTCACAGCCTGTTCGCTGCCGAGGCGGAAGAGGTCCTCGCAGTTATAGGCGTCGGCCTTGATGAAGCCGCGCTCGAAATCGGTGTGGATGACGCCCGCGGCGCCTGGCGCCTTGGTGCCCTTGCGGATCGTCCAGGCGCGGACTTCCTGCACGCCTGAGGTGAAGTAGGTGATGAGGCCGAGCATGCGGTAGGCCGCGTGGATGAGGCGTGTCAGGCCGGGCTCTGTGACGCCCATATCCTTCAAGAACTCATCGCGTTCTGCGGGTTCAAGCTGTGAGATCTCGGCTTCGAGAGCGCCGCAGATGCGCACGACTTCGTTGCCCTCTTCAGCGGCACGCTTTTCGACGGCAGCGGTGTGTGCGTTGCCGTCGGTCAGACCGGCCTCGTCGACGTTCGCGACGTAGAGCGTGGGCTTCATGGTGATCAGGTGCAGATCGCGAACCATGGGCTTCTCTTCTTCGGTCAGGTCTGCCGTGCGCGCGGGCTTGCCAGCGTTCAGGGCTTCCAGCAGCTTGGTCAGCGCGCTGAACTCGTTCTTGATCTTGGAGTCCTGCGAGTTCTTTGCAAGCTTCTGCGCCTTTTCATGACGGCGCGTGACGGTGTCCAGATCGGCCAGCATCAGTTCGGTATTGATGACATCGATGTCGCTGATGGGATCGACCTTGCCCGCAACGTGGATGATCTCGTTGTCTTCGAAGCAGCGCACGATGTGCAGCGTGGCGTCGGTCGAGCGGATGTTCGCGAGGAACTGGTTGCCCAGGCCCTCACCCTTGCTGGCGCCGGCGACGAGGCCCGCGATGTCGACGAACTCCATGACGGTGGGCACGATGCTGTTCGGCTTCACCAGCGCGACGATCTTGTCCTGCCGCACGTCGGGCACGGGAACGATGCCGACGTTGGGTTCGATGGTGCAGAAGGGATAGTTCGCCGCGACGGCCTCAATGGCAGTCAGTGCGCTGAAGATGGTGCTCTTGCCCACGTTGGGCAGACCGACGATTCCGACATTCAATGGCATACCTCTCCATTGTCTCGCGGGCGGGGTTTACGCGCCAATCGCACGTTGTTCGCCTCCGTCGCCGTAAGAGATCCAGGGAGGCGGGGAGCCTGCGATATAAAGGGTTAGCAAACCTACTATCCCTTTCCACTTGCGCAGGTCATGCCGCGCGTGCGGCGCTGTTGTTTTCACCACGGGAGAAAATCCGATGGATCGTCGTCTTTTTCTGCAGGGATCCGGTGCACTTGCCGGGCTTGGACTTTTGAATGGCTGTGCAAAGCGTGTCGCTATGCCCGCGGTCGCTGCCGCCGGCGCGCCGACGGTGCCGTTCTATGACATGCCGGGCAACATTGTGCCCATCCGCGCGGATCTCGATCGCATCTTCCGGATCACCGTCTGCCTGCGACCCTTCCGCGCTCAGGGACCGCGGATTGAGGTGGTCAAGATGGGCGACAAGCCTGTTGTGACGAATTACGGTCACGGCGGCAGCGGATGGTCGCTTTCGTGGGGATCCGCGGACTTTGCCGTGCGCAAGGCGATGGAGGCCGCGCCGGGTGTGAAGGACTGCGCTGTGATTGGCGCGGGTGCGCTGGGCCTGACGGCTGCTCTGACGGCGCAGCGCATGGGCTACAACGTGACCATCTACGCGAAGGAGCGTGCGCCCTACATTCGCTCGGTCCGTGCGACGGGGTCGTGGACGCCGGACTCGCGGGTGGCGCTGACCGACAAGGCACCCGCGACCTTCGCGGCGGACTGGGAGAAGATGGCCCGCACCTCGTGGGGCATGTACAACAGCTACCTGGGGACGGCCGGCAATCCAATTGAATGGACCGATCGTTACCAGCTTTCCGACGACCCGCCGCGCAATCCGAATGCTCCCGTCGATCCGAATATGCCGACGGATGCGGAGCACCAGAAGCCGCAGCATGACTTTGCGCGCTACGCCGACAGCATTGCGGATCTGCACCCGAAGAGCCAGTTGCTGCCGCCGGGATCGACACCGTTCCCCACAAAGTATGTGCGGCGCTCGACCTCGTTGAGCTTCAACGTCGCGGGTTATGCAAAGCAGTTGATGCAGGAGTTCTTCATCGCCGGCGGACGCATGGAGTATCGCGAGTTCCATACGCCAAATGAGTTCGCTACTCTGCCGCAGGGTGTTGTGATCTGCTGCACGGGGTATGACTCGCGCGCGCTGTGGTCGGACGAGAGCGTGGTGCCGGTGCGGGGGCAGATCGCCTGGCTGATCCCGCAGGAGGGCGCGCAGTACGGTATCGGCTACAAGAATCTGAACCTGCTCGCACGACGTGATGGCATCGTGATGCAGCCCAGCTTTGGCGGTGAAGATGAAGGCTGGAATGACACGAACGAGCAGCCCGATCGTGGTGTTGCGGAGGCAGGCGTGAAGATCCTGCAGGAACTCTACACGCGCATGGAACCGATCATCGCGAAGCGAGGCACTGCGATACGCGCGTAGGTCCTCCTAGCGAAAAAGCAATGGCCATGCGGCTTTTGTGGGGTGTCAGACATAAGTAATACTTCTGTCGCCGCGGCAACTATGCCTGCGTCTTTCCTCTCCAACGTGTTGACTCAAGCGCGGCAGCAAGCGCGCGGAGCACTCAGGGAGTGAAGACCAATGGCATTGATGGACGTATTGCTCGATGAAATGCGGGACCTGTACAGCGCAGAAAACCAGTTGGTAAAGGCACTGCCGAAGATGGCCAAGGGTGCGGTTGACCCGGCCGTGAAGTCATTGTTGAAGAACCACCTGGAAGAGACCAAGGGCCAGGTTCAGCGCCTGCGCGATGCCTTTGGCATCCTGGGCAAGAAGCCCACGGGCCAGCACTGCAACGGCATGGAAGGCCTGCTCGAAGAAGGCCAGGATGCTCTGGAAAAGGATGAAGAGGGCGCGAACAAGGACCTCGGCATCTGCGGCGCAAGCAGCCGCGTGGAGCATTACGAGATCGCCGGTTACACCACGGCAATCGGCATGGCGAAGGCGCTTGGTCTGAAGGATGTTGTGAACCTTCTGAACCAGAACCTGGCGGAAGAAGTTGCGGCAGCAAAGGCGATCTTTGCCGGCACCAAGCCGCTGCTGCGCGCCGCGCTGACCGAGGGCGATCCCACCGAGAACGAAGAAGAGAGCAAGCCCAAGAGCGGCAAGGAAAAGTACAGCGACAAGAAGAGCAAGGAAGACGAGAAGAAGGCTTCGGCCTCTGTCTCGGGAAAATCCAGGTAACTTTGTGCTGGTTGTAGTGGAAGGGCCTCCGGACATTCGGAGGCCCTTTTGCTGCGTCTTACCGTGAGTGAGGAATTTATCCATGCGGCCAGGGACAGTAGCATTCGTCGTGTTTGCAGCAACGCTGGCTGCGCCGGCGTTGCGGGCGCAATCGACCGGCGAGCCGCGTTGCACCGCGGACAAGAAGGTCGAGCACTACCTGTGCGATGCGCCGGCCTTCCAGCGGCGGCTGGCTGCGGCGCACACCGTCCGCATCGACACGGGGCGCATGGATCTGTTTGCACGCAAAGAGATGGGCAAGCTGGTGGAAGGTCTGGGAAAACAGATCGTCGGGCCGGAGCAGCGGCCGGATCTTATCTTCGGGATCGCGCCCATCGACCGCAGCGGCCGCATCGACTTTGGCCCGGCGGATATGGGCATTGGAATCCTGACCGTATACGACCCAGGCAGGGGCGCCGGCCGACGCGGCCTGATCTGGGCCGAGACCTTTGACGGCCAGGAGGATCGTCCATGGCCGACCGTGGTCGTCGACCTGATCCGGCAGTTTCAGGGCAGCGCTCTCAAACATTGATCGTTTCAGAACCACCCCAAACCGCTCGTGGCACGTCTCTCTTGATAGGCTGTAGGCCGTAGTTTTCAAGGGAGATGTTCGTCATGAAAAAGCTTGTAGGAATGGTGGCGCTTGCCGCCTGTTGCAGTGTGCCGATGTTCGCCCAGGACATGGGTGGGATGAAGATGTCGAAGCCAGCCAGCAAGGAAGCGATGCCAAGCCCGCGGCACGAGGCGGACGTGGACCTGGCCGGCAAGAAGGTCCACATCAGCTATGGCGCGCCCAGCGTCCGCGGCCGCAAGGTTCTGGGTACGGATCTGGTGCCGTACACCACCTGGTGGCGGACCGGCGCCAACGAAGCGACGACCTTCGAGACAACGGGCGATGTGATGGTCGGCAGCCTGCACGTACCGGCCGGCAAGTACACACTGGTCACGCTGCCGGCGGAAGGCCAGTGGCAGCTTGTCCTCTGCAAGCACACCGGCCAGTGGGGCACGGAGCGCTTTGCCGCGGAAGACCTGGGCAAGGTGCCCATGATGAAGACCGCGATCCCCAAGCAGGAGTTGATGTCCATCGGCTTTGAGAAGACCGCAGGCAAGAAGACACAGTTGCATATCAAGTGGGACACGTTTGATGTCTCGGTGCCTGTCACTGCCATGTAGTTCTTCACACGACTGTCATTGTTTCGGCCACGGAGATCGCTTCCGTGGCCGAAGCCTTTGGCAGTCATGACAGCCAAACATGCAAAGGCATGCTTCGCTCAGGATGACGTAGCGCGTCACCAAATGAGGATCGTGGAAAGTTGTAGCCTTGATGCAGAGGTGCTTCATGGATCTGGCAAGGGTGCAGCAGGCGTTACGGGATGCGAAGTTGGATGGCTGGTTGTTCTATGACCATCATGTCCGCGACCCGCTGGCCTACCGCATCCTCGGCCTGGATCCCGGTATGCACGTTACGCGCCGGTGGTTCTACTTCATCCCTGCAACGGGAGAGCCGCGCAAGCTGAACCACCGCATCGAATCCGGCAAGCTGGATAAGCTGCCTGGCGAGCGCACGCTCTACAGCACCTGGCAGGAGATGGAGCAGTCGCTCGAGAAGCTGCTGCAGGGCGCGACGACGATTGCCATGCAGTACTCGCCACGCAACGCCGTGATGTATGTGGCGATGGTGGATGCGGGCACCATTGAGGTGCTTCAGGGCATGGGCAAGACGATCGTGTCGTCCGCCAACCTGGTCAGCCAGTTTGAAGCGGTGCTCACCGACCGGCAGATTGAGACGCACTACGTCGCGCAGAAGAAGATCGACCGCATTCTGGAAGATGCATGGCGCGAGATTGGCGCACGTGCGCGCGGCGACCACGGCGTGACCGAGTTCGACATGGTCGAGTGGCTGCAGGCGGAGATTGCAAAGGAAGGTCTCATCACCGAGCACGGGCCCAATGTCAGCGTCGGCGCCAACGCTGCAGATTCGCACTATGAGCCGTTGGCAGGGAAGTCGTCGCGCATCGAGCGAGGATCATTCCTGCTGATCGACATCTGGGGCAAGCTGAAGGACGATCCCGAGGCTGTCTGGTACGACATCACGTGGACCGGCGTTATCGACCGCGATGCGACGGAGCTTGAGGGCCGCGTCTTCAAGGCGGTCACCGACGCGCGCGATGCGGCCATTCGCCTGGTGCAGGACCGCTTTGCAGCGAACCAGGCCGTCGCAGGATGGGAGCCCGACGCGGCAGCGCGCGAGGTGATCATGCGCAATGGCTTCGGCGAGTGGTTCACGCATCGGACCGGCCACAACATTGGCACGGAGCTGCACGGCGCCGGTGCGCATCTGGACAACTTTGAAACGCACGACGAGCGGCTGATCCTGCCCAACACCTGCTTCTCGGTTGAGCCGGGCATCTACCTGCCGCCCGGGCCTGAGTGCTTCGGCGTTCGCAGCGAGATCGATATGATCACGAGGCCGGGGAGCGCCGTGGTGACTGGGAAGATACAGCGGGAGCTGGTGCGTCTATGAATTCACACTTTCCCATCCCGGCCCTCTTCTACGAACGGAAAGTTATGGGTACCGACCGATGAGCAGAGCCTGGGGAGTTGTAAAGTTCCTGCTCGGAGCGTTTCTTGCTCTGCTTGTGCTCACGACCGCCGTCACCGATTTTCGCCAGATCGACGCGGTGCAACATTGGACTACTTCGCGCAGTGGATATATCGTTGGCACGGTCGTTGGGCTGGCGATCATGTTCAGCTTCGCCTACTCGCTGATAAAGAGTGGGTTGAACACGATCAGCCGTGCGAATGTGCGGCGTGACGAGCCCGATCAGCAACGATAGACTCAGCAATCTGCAAAGCTGACCGATCATTCGGTGTGGCTGGTATCATCGGTAACGGAATGGCAGCGACACACTCAACAGCAATCCCGGTGCGGCAGAGCACGCTTTCTCCAACGGTGGTGCTTCTCGCCGGATGGCTCGTTCCCGGTCTCGGCCACCTGCTGCTGAAGAAGCCGATTCGCGCGGCGTTGCTGTTCGTCTCAGTCCTGGTGATGTTCTGCCTCGGCCTGGCGATGCACGGCAAGACCTACACGCCCACGACGGGCGATCCGCTGGATGTGCTCGGCTTTGTGGGGCAAGCTGGCGCCATCGGCCTGTATGCCATTGCGAAGATTGCAGGCATTGGTGCGACGCAGTTGAGCGATACGCTGAGCGACTACGGTACGAAGTTTGTCGTGGTGGCCGGTCTGCTGAACGTGATGGCCGCTGTTGACGCACAGTCGCTGGCGAACGGACGAAAGGCGGGCCTGTAATGTCACAGTTCTCCGCGCTCGCTGTCTACGCACTCTTCGCTTCCGTGGTCTTCGGAATCACCCAGCGGTCAGAGCCGAAGATGATGATCCGCTTCGGCGCCTACTGCTTTGGTCTGTTCCTGCTGGCAGCGATCGCTGTGAGCTGGGGCATGTACTTCCTCAAGCACTAACGGCTCAAACATCAATAATGGGTGCCCCATTCCTGCGATGCGAGGGTGGGCTGTTCGCACGTTCGTGGCGGCTGCTAGCTTCTGGTGCGGGTCCACACGTTGGCGCAGAAGGTCATGCGCGTCCGGAATCCAAGGCTTTCGTAGAGCTTCAATGCAGGATGGTTTGCTTCTGTCACGGTCAGCGTGATCGCCTGCATGCCTTTGGCAGCCAGGGACGTAGCAACGTGCCGCAGCAACATCTGACCCAGGCCGTAGCCGCGTCGGCGCGGTGAGACGCAGAGTTGGGTCACGTGCGCCACATCCGGTTCCACGCGCGAGACGAGTGCCAGCGCCTCCAGTTGGCCGCTGCGGTCGTCGCGGACGACGAACGAGTTCTCTGCGTCGAAGACACCGCAGCCGGGAAAGCGCACGATGTTGTGCAGGAAGCGCAGGGAGCCCTGCACGCTGCGGTACTGGTCGTTGATGTACGAGTCGCCGTGGCCTTCGTAGCAGCGGTGGATGAGGTCGCCCGCGGGCTGGTAGTGGGGCGGAATCCATCGGGTCAGTTTCAGGTACTGCGGCAGTTGCGGCGCGGGCTCGTCGGGGCGGCGGACCAGGCTGTTCTCTGCGATCAGCTCGCGCTGGTGGGGAAGGTCGGCCTCCATAAAGAGCCGCGTGTAGGACCGGAAGTCGCACTCCTGGAAGGGGCCCTGCAGGCCGTCACTCTCCAGCAGCAACTGTGACTCGACACGGTCGACGCCGGGCGTGTGCTGCAGCATGGGCAGCAGATGATGCAGGAGTGTCACTTCAAGATCGCGAGCGAATTCGCCAATGGCGAAGACATCGCCCACCACCGCCTTCTGCGTCTCGTAGACGGAGAAGCAATAGCCGTGGACCTCAGCCGTTGCGCGATCGACCGCGACGAAGCCTGGCAGGATGCGGGAATCCAGGTAGGAGATCAGAAGCTCGATGGACTGTGTGTAGTCCCAGCGCAAACGCTCCCGCCACTGACGAGCCTCCTCCGCCAGCAGCGGACGAAGGTCGCGGCCCGTGAAGAGCCGAAGGTCGCGTATGTCATAACGGTCGAGCACGAAGGGTCCGTAGGGGAGCGCACACCCAAAGAGAAGGGTAGCGGCTTTACCGCCGTAGAGCGCGGCGTTTCGCTGCGGGGGAACCTTTATGGTTCTCAACGTGTACTGCCGGTGCCGCGACCACGGCAGCGGCGACACGGTAAACCGCCAGCTCCTGCCATCCATTCACGAACATTTGCTTGTAAGTGCGACGCGGCAGCAGCCGCGTCAGCGCGCCTTCATCCTGCGTGCGGATGACGAGGATGTGCTCCTCGTTCGGGATGCCGGTGATCACGGATTGCTTCTCTGTCGCGGACTCTTCCTGCAGGTAGTGGCGCAGCGGCTGGTTGCGGTAGAAGCACAGGCCGTAGTCGGTGTCGCGGCGGATATGGTACGTCTCCAGCAACTTCACTTCGGGCGCCGCAGCGGCAATCTGCCGTGCCATGGGCCGGGCCGAGTAGTTCTGATCGAGCAGCCAGCCGTTCTGGTGCATCAGGAAGAACAGCAGGATGAAGATGGGCGCAAGCGTCAGTGGACGAATCCACTTCAGACCCAGCCGCTGCGTCAGCAGAACAATGCCCGCGCCGCAGGCGGTAGCGATGGCAAAGGCTGAGAAGAGCGTCCCGGGCGGCGGCACGATCTGCTGGTAGACCATGTACTGCGGGCACAGCAGCAGCACGAAGGTAAGGATGCCGCAGGTCGCACCGTGGGCAATCAGCAGCCACTTGGGCAGGCCATTGCGGCGGATGCGTGCAAGATAGTCGCCCGTAAGGATGGTGATGGGCGGGATGGCAGGCAGGATGTAGCCCGGCAGCTTCGACCCGGAGAACGAAAAGAAGATGACCGGGAAGATCGCCCAGAGCACCAGGAACTCCGGGAAGGCGTCACCGGCGCGCGAGTGCCCAAGGTAGCGTGCGGGCTTGTGGCGGACACGCCACTCCGCGCGTGCGATGTCGATCGAGTCCCACAGTGCGCGCAGCGCCAGCACCGTCCACGGCATCAGCGCCAGCAGAAGCACGATCAGGTAGTAGAAGGGCGTCTGGTGGTGCTGGTAGCGGTCCGTGGCGAAGCGCTGCAGGTTCTGCTCAAAGAGGAAGAACTTGTAGAACGTCGGATTGCGAAGCTGCACCGCGATGAACCACGGCAGCGAGATCAGCAGAAAGAGCGCGATGCCCGGCAGCCAGATCATCCGGCGCAGCACCTGCCACTCACGTCGCAGACCAACAAATAGAACGATGATGCTCAGCGAAAGGAAGATGGCGACCGGGCCCTTCGCCAGCGTCGCGATACCGCCGAAGAAGTAGAGATCGAAGAGCCAGAACTTCTTGCCGGTTTCATACCAGGCGTACCAGCCCAGCATACCGATGCAGAAGGGGGCGGCGAGCTGCATGTCGGTCGACGCACCGCGCGCGAAGGCGATGATGGCGACGGAAGAGGCGGTGATCAGCGCTGCGTCCAGATGGCCGCCGGGGCGGAAGCGGCGCATGTGCAGGAAGATCAGGAAGACAAGCGCGAAGGCACCGGTTGCAGAGGAGAGGCGTGCCGTCCAGTCGCTCTTGCCGAACTCCTTGTAGAAGCTCATGGTGCGCCAGTAGTAGAGCGCCGGCTTCTCCAGCCACGGGTGCCCATAGAGGATCGGCGTGATCATGCCTGCCTCCGCGCACTTCATGGACGCCTTCAGGTCGGCCACGCGCAGGGAGTGCGGAATGACGCGAGCATGCAGCGTGTGGCAGATTTCAGAGTGCTCTTCCAGCATCTCGGAGGCGATCTGCGCGTAGCGGGGCTCATCCGCGCCCACCAGGCCAATCTTAGGAGCTGAGATCGTGGCATGTCCGATGCGAAGCGGGACCAGGCCGTAGAAGAGCAGCAACGCCGCCGTGACGCACAGCACGATGAGTTCGCGCGCGCTGCAGGCGGCCTCTGAGGCCAGCCATTGGCGCCAGCGAGGCTCCGGTGCTGCGCTTTCGGGCGCGGTCGGTTCGGGCTGTAGGTAGCTGCTCACCTTAGCTGGTCGAACCTGAGGCTATCAGAGTGCGGCGGATGGCACAGCTACCGAATGTTGACCCGAAGCGCGTGCGATGCGGGTGACTTCAGCGCCTAGTTCACGCAGGATGTGAGCGACTGCGTCATCGAAGGGGCCCTGCAGCGTGCATCCCGCTGCATTGCGATGGCCGCCGCCACCACAGTTGGCCGCAACCAGCGACACATCGACGCTGGACTTGGAACGAAGCGAGGTACGGAACAGGCTCTTATCCGAGCTGGTCCGTGGCAATTCGCGCAGGAAAGCTGCAGCCTCCACGCCAGCGATGGAGATCAGGTAGTTCACCGTTCCCTCAGAGTCCTCGTCCGTAGCGTTCAACTTCTCCAGGTCATCCTGCGTGATCCACGTCCACGCGATGGGGCCGCGAATGCTGACTCGCGAGAGTGCAAGGCCCAACAGGTGGATCCGCGCGGCCGGCACAGAGTACAGCACATCGCGGGCCACGCTGTCGGCTTTCGCGCCCAGGTCAATCAGCGCGTGAGCCAGGGTAAAGGTGTCGGCGGAGGTACCGGGATAGGTGAAGGAGCCAGTGTCCGTCATGACCGCGGTGTACAGACAGGTTGCAATTGCCGGGGTAACGGTGGCGCCCAGGGCGATTGCGATCTCAAAGACCATGGCGGCGACCGCCGCGGCGGACGGATCGATCCAGTTCAGCGAACCGAAGGCGGCTCCCGTCAGGTGATGGTCGATATTGAGGAGGTTCGCCATACCGTCGAGGCCGCGGATGCCTGTGCGGGCGGTTCCGTCGCACTCCAGAACAATCGCGACGTCGTACTTCGACTGATCGATATCAAGTGTCTGACGGACGCGCTGCACACCGGGCAGGGTGCGATAGACGACCGGCACCGGGTCGGCCAGGACCATGTCGACCTGTTTGCCCAGCGCGTGCAGGACGCTGCCCATGGCCAGCGTCGATCCGATGGCGTCGCCGTCGGGCCGTGAGTGGGAGGTCACCAGGAAGCGTGTGTGCTGCTGAATCGTCGCAACGATACGCGGCAACTGCAGTGCGCCGTCGCGAATCTCCGCGGACGGTCCCGCCGAACCCTCTGTCAGGCTAGCCGCGACGGCAAACTCTCCCGAAATCGACCGCGATACCAAAGACGAGGACATTAGGTCCGTGCAGCCCCCGATTGGGAATTGGCACGGCGGGCGGAGCGCTTCTTCATACGAGTCAACAGGGTGTCCATACGCGCATTGATCTTTTCCGAGCTGTCGATGTGGAACGAAATCTCCGGCAGGTGCCGGACGCCCAGGCGCATCAGCAGCTGCGAACGGATGTAGCCGCGTGCAGCCACCAGGCCTTCCAGCGTGCTCTGTTCCTCGGCTTCATCACCGACCACCTGGATGTAGGCATGGCCGCTCTTGCCACCGGGTTCCAGCGTAACTTCGGTGCAGGTCGCCGATCCGATGCGGGGATCCGAGAGCTCGCCGTCGATGATGACGCTGATCTCTTCGCGCAGGGTGTCCTGTACGCGATTGCGGTGATGTTCTCTGGCGCGGTGTTCTGGCATGGCGGGCTCCTGCTATAGACACTTCAGAATAACAAAAGGGACCCGGTTCATCCCAAACCCGGCTGCAGGTGCAATTTAGCAAAGATTCTGCGTTCTGCACTAGGGAAAAGGGCGTATAGGCAAGTGAGCAAGCTTGTATGGCCCGAAAGGGAACAGGACGAAGGTTTGACAGCGACAGACGACGAGTTCCGCGCGATCGTAGACGGACACAGTTCTATGGTGTTCTCGGTAGCGCTGCGTCTGCTCGGCGATCGCGGATTGGCGGAAGAAGTCGCACAGGACGTCTTCCTGGAACTGCACAGCTGGCTGCCGCGGCTGGAAAGCACCGACCACGTGCGGCACTGGCTGCGCCGGGTCGCGACGCACCGGGCTACGGACGCAATACGGCGTCGCAGGGTTCGGCCGGAGGGCGCGTCGGAAGAGTGGGATGAGCAGTATGAGCGCTCAGCGACTGGCGCAGGCAAGGATGGCGCACGTGCGATGAACGTCGCCATGGAGCGCATGCTGCTCTCGCTGCCAGAGTCGCAGAGGACGGTGCTGGTGCTGCGCTACGGCGAAGACCTGTCGCCCGATGAGATTGCACAGACCACCGGCGAGCCGGTGGCAACTGTGAAGAGTCACCTGCAGCGAGGATTGCAACTGCTGCGCCGCAAGGGATCTGTGGTTTTGAAGGAGTATGTCCGTGGATGAAGGTTCAGTAAGGACAGGACAAGACGATCTGGATGAGAGCGTTGTCGAAAGCGAACTGCGGCAGGCGCTGAAGCATGTGCCTGCGCCGGACGGATTCACCGATCGCGTCATGGGTCGTGTCAATCAGCGGGAGGCGGGACGCGGCTCCCGGCCGGCTCCGGCAAAGTCCTTCAGTGCTGGCTTTGGTGGTATGCATCGGAATGCCGGCTGGTGGCCGGCCATCGCTGCCATGCTGCTACTTGCGATGGGCGGCGACATCGCCTATCTGCGGCACCAGCGGACCGAACGGGAAGCGGCCAACGTACAGCAGCAGATGGATCTGGCCATGCAGTTGACCAGCCATGCTCTGGACGAGGTGAACGTGAGTCTGGAACGCAGTCACGCCGGACGCTACACGCAGATGGTTTATGAGTTCGGGAAATAGGGAAAGCGAAGGTGGGCAGGATGAATACAGCAATCAGTAACAGGATGGTCCTGGCGGCATCGCTTGCGCTCTGCTTCACTGCGGTTGGTGCGAACGCGCAGCAGATCATGTTGATTGGGTCCGGCGCAGCGGGCTACCGCTATGAAGTCGCCGCGAACGGATCGATGACCTCCGCCGTGGACGACGACGTGCAGGCAAAGGACGAACTGATGGACGGCCTTGACAAGCTTGGCGCCAATGCCAAGGAGCGGAACGAGGTCAACCTGGACAAGAACATGATGGCGCTGGCCGGGGGCCGCAAGGGCGGTCGCTACGCCGGCCTGTCGGACAAGATGGACTTCATCGTCGTGCGCAACTACGAGTACGCCAGCAAAGGCATGTACTCCAAGGCTGATCTCGATACGCTGCGTCGCAGGCTCGATAGCAATGGATGGTCGCACCTGGTGCGCAATGAAAGCGAAGGCGAATCCAACGAGATCGTCGTCCGTACGGACGGCGACGGCCTGATCCATGACATGGTCATCCTCAACGTTGAGCCGAAAGAGGTGAACATCGTTCACCTGCGCGGACACTTCAAGATGGAAGACGTGAACGGCGCTATGGGTTCCATGATGGGTATGAGCGGATCGATCAACGGCATGGCGAACGGTCTCTCCCACTCGGCTTCGCACTCCGGCTCACGCTCGTATTCGTCGAACTCGTCTTCTACTTCGCCAAACAGCCCTCCGGCGTCTCCCGCACCGCCCGAGCCGCCATCGCCTCCGCGGCGTTAACAGGAGCTTGAGATTCGGACCGGGGCTCATCGCCCGGTCCTTTTTTTTGTTAGTCGATGATCTCGATCTGCGCGTCGAGGATGCTCGCACCCAGACCCACGGCTAGCCGGTTCACCGCGTCCTCCACCTCGTGTAACTGCCCATCGAGGTAGTCGCGTGAACTGTGGATCGCAGCAATGCCGAGCGTCGCGCGATTCCACAGCGCAACATCATCCAGCTCCGCGACGGAGATGTTGAAGCCCTGCCGCAGCTTGTCCTTCAACGAACGCACGACCTGGCGGCGATCCTTCAATGACTGCGCATGTTCGATGGCGAGTTCGATGGTCAGCGTGGCGATAGGCATGTGCATCAGTCTGCGGCGTGCGATGGGTGCAACGCAAGAATTCTCGCTTCGCACTCGATGACCTGGTCTCGACCAGAACAACAAGGGCAGCGCCGAAGCGCTGCCCTCTTGTTGCCGTCGCACGAAGCATTACGCCTCGTGCGGTGGCGGTAGCAGGTGATCCGGCGCCATGTGCGGCGGTGGCGTCACGTTGTTGTCCTTCTTGTTGAACCGGGCGAGCAGCGTCTGCAGCAGCACGTACAGCACCGGGATGAAGAACAGGTTGAGGATCGTGGACAGCACCATGCCGCCCACGATGGCCGTGCCGACCGAGTGACGTCCTAGCGAGCCTGCACCCGTTGCGAAGTAGAGCGGCAACACGCCCAGGATGAAGGCGACGCTGGTCATCAGGATCGGCCGCAGACGAAGCTCTGCAGCCTCGATCGCGGAGTCGATGATGCTCTTGCCCTTGTGCCGGATCTCTTCTGCGAACTCCACGATCAGGATCGAGTTCTTCGCGGAAAGTCCAATCAGCATGACGAGACCGATCTGCACATACACGTCATCCACCAGGCCACGCGCAGCGACCAGTGCCAGTGCTCCCAGCACGGCCATTGGCACTGCGAGCAGGATGATGAAGGGCAGCGCGAAGCTCTCATACTGTGCCGACAGTGTGAGATACACCACCAGCAAACCAAGCGCGAAGATGATGAGAGACTTGCCGCCTGCCTCGACTTCTTCCAGGGCAAGACCGCTCCATTGGAAGGTCATGCCCTGCAGCTTGTGTTTGTTGAAGGCACGCTCCATCGCGGCAAGTCCCTGGCCTGACGAAAGCCCGGCGGCCTGCGAGCCATCGATTTCTGCCGAACGGAAGATGTTGTAGTGGCTCACCACCTGCGGTCCGCTCGTCTCCACGATGCGCACCAGGTTATCCAGCGGCACCATGTTGCCCGTATCGGCGCGCACATAGAACTGGCGCAGGTCCTGCGTGTTGCGGCGGAACTGCTGATCCGCCTGGATGTACACGCGGTACGAGCGGTTGTTGAAGTTGAAGTCGTTCACATAGCTCGAACCCATGTAGGTGTTCAGAGAGGACGTGATCTGCGACATCGGCACACCGATCGCCTTGGCCTTCTCACGATCGATCGTGACAAAGACCTGGGGATCGTTTGCGGTGAAGGTGGTGTTCAGCGCAGTCAGACCAGACTGCGGGTTGTAGCCCTCAGCTGCCAGTGCGTGAGCAACCTTATCGATATCGCCGAAGCTATTACGGCCGCTGTCCTGCAGCATGAACTGAAAGCCGCCGACGGTACCGATGCCGGCAACGGCTGGTGGTTCTGCCATAAAGAGGATGCCACCCGGAACACCGAAGAGCTTGGGGCCAACCGTGGTCACGAAGGTATGCGCATCATGACCGGGGCCCAACTTGGTGCGCTCATCCACGGGCTTCAACGGCACGAAGATGATGCCGGAATTGGGGGACGATCCACCCGAGAGCGAGAAGCCCATGACGGAGAAGGTCGCCGCCACGTCTTCACTTTGGCGGATCAGCGCCGTGCCGCGTGCAGCAAACTCCTGCGTGTAGGCAAGCGATGCGCCGGGAGGCGTCTGCACGATGACCAGCGCGTAGCCCTGGTCTTCCTGCGGCAGGAAGGCAGTCGGTACCGCGGTGTACGTGTACGCCGTTGCGCCGAGAGCCACAACGAAGAGCACGAGCATCGCATAGCGCCAACGAACCACAGCGGTGACGGCCGTCGCGTACGCAGAGATCAGCTTCTTCAAGCCATACTCAAACCAACCCACAGGCTTCTCAAAGAAGCGTCCGACCGGGCCGAAGAACTTCGGCAGCAACTGCTTGTCGCGGTGCAGAAGGATAGCTGCCAGTGCGGGCGAAAGTGTCAGCGCGTTGAAGGCGGAGATGGCGATCGAGAACGCAATCGTCAGCGAGAACTGCTTGTACAGGATGCCCGTTGTGCCGGGGAAGAAGCTGACCGGAACGAACACGCTGATGAGCACGAGCGATGTCGCGATGACGGCAGACGTAACTTCTGCCATGGCGACGCTCGTCGCCTCCATCGAACTCTCGATACCCTCTTCCAAATGTCGCTGCACGTTCTCGATGACGACGATGGCGTCATCCACCACAAGGCCGGTGGCCAGCGTGATGCCGAACAATGTAAGCGAGTTGATCGAGAAGCCGAAGACCTTGATGAACGCAAAGGTTCCGATCAGCGATACGGGAATCGTCACCGCAGGAATAATTGTCGAGCGCCAGTCTTGCAGGAAGAGGAAGATGACGGCGATAACGATCACGATCGCTTCGAAGATCGTCGTCTCAACTTCCTTGATACTGTCGCCGATGACCGTCGTGGTATCAACGGCGATGATGCCCGTCATGCCCGGCGGGAAGCTCTTTTGCAGTTCCGCAAGTACTGCGCGGCACTTCTTGTCCACGTCCAGCGCGTTCGCGTTCGAGAGCTGCTGGACACCCACACCGACGGCTGCGCCGCCAATGTTCCCGTAGTTGAACTGTAGATCGGTGTTGTAATTTTCGGCGCCCAGTTCGGCATGGCCCACGTCCTTCAACATCACCAGCCCGTTCAACCCGGTGCCGTTCTTCAGGATGATGTTGTTGAACTCTGCCGGCTCTGAAAGTCGGCCAACGACGCGAACAGCCATGGAGTACTGCTGCTTCGGATCATTCGGCGGCTGGCCAAGCTGACCCGCGGCCACTTCGACGTTCTGTTCCGCCAACGCACTCGTGACATCCAAAGCAGTCAACTGGCGCGCCGCAAGGCGGGCCGGATCAAGCCAGATGCGCATGGCGTACTTGCGCTCGCCGAAGATGACCACGTCGCCCACGCCGGGAACACGCTTCAGCGCGTCCTTCACGTAGACATCGATGTAGTTCGAGATGAAGCCCTGCGAAAGGCTCTTGTCGGGCGAGAGGAAGCCGGCAGCAAAGACGAAGTTGCTGTTCGCCTTCGTGATGCTGATACCCGTTGCATTGACGACAGCGGGCAGACGGCCCGAAGCAGTGGCAACACGGTTCTGCACGTCGACCGCAGCGATGGCAAGATCATAGCCCGTCTGGAAGGTGACGGTGATCGACGACGTACCGTCGTTCGAGCTCGTCGAACTCATGTACCGCATGCCTTCGACGCCGTTGATCGCTGTCTCCAGCGGGAAGGTCACGGCCGACTCCACCGTCTGCGAGTTTGCGCCGACATAGTTGCAGGCAACGATCACCTGCGGCGGTGCTAACTGCGGATACAACGAAATAGGGATCGTCGGGATGGACACGGCGCCCGCCAGCACGATCAGCAGGGCGCACACGGTCGCAAAGATGGGCCGGCGGATGAAAAACTCAACCATGGTTTCTTTCCTGTGGAGCTTGCGCCGCGCACCACCAGGGCACGCGGCGATTCAAGAGCAAAGGCGCGCCATGCCCAAAGCAACACAGCGCCCTTGAATCTATGAAAGTTACAGGGCCTTACAACGGCCGAACAGGTGCGCCCTCCTGCAACATCTGCAGGCCGGATACGATAACGCGATCACCCGGCTTAAGGCCGGTGACAACGGGATAGCTGTTGCCGATGGGATCGCCAAGGGTGACCGGTGTAAGGTGCGCGGCAAAACCCGCACCGCGTGCCGTCGCAAGGTAGACGAATGCCGCGCCGCCGATGCGGGTCACCGCAAGGATCGGCACCGTCGCGCCGGGCTTCGTATCCCACGTAATACGCGCACTCACGATCTGCTGGTTGCGCAGATTGCCCGATGCCGATACTGGAGCCTTCGCCAGAATGCTTTGGGTGCCGTTGTCGACCTGCGGCGAAACGAAGTTCAACGCGGTCTTCGTCAGCGTCTTGCCGGCGGTGTCCAGCAGTTCGACCGGCAAGCCGCTGTGCACGATGGACGAGCGCTCCGTGGGAACGTAAATGTACGCCTCCAGATCGCGGTCCTCATCGACGGTGGTCAGCACCGTGGTCGGCGAGACGTAATCGCCCTGGTGTACCGGCACATCGCCGACGATACCTGCGAACGGCGCACGGATCTGGTAGTACGCCAAAACCTCACGCTGCGTGGAAGTGGACGCGACGGCTGCGTTGTACGCGCCCGTAGATGTTCCAAAGCCCTGCGTGGACTGGTCGTATGCCTGCTTCGAGATGACGCCTGCCTCGAACAGCGCCTTCTGGCGCTGCAGATCGGCCTGGTTGTACTGGAGCTGCGCCTTCTGCTGGAACTCGGTCGCGAGTCCCTGCTGCACGGCGGCCTGCTGCTTCAGAGGATCGATCTGCATCAGCAGGTCGCCTGCCTTCACCATCTGGCCGCTATGAACCAGGATGCGCGTGATGCGGCCATCCACCTGCGGCTGCAGCGTCGTGGTGCGGCGGCTCTTGATGGTGGCAACGTAGCTGTCACGCTGCGGCACATCCCCCAGGGCCACCGGCTGTGTGGCCACCGGCATCGCCTGTGGTGCTGCGGGTGCGGCGGGCGCGGGTTTGCTGCACCCGGCCACCAGAAGAACCAGCAAGGCTCCTGCTGCGACGCTCAGTGCACGATTGACACATGAATGTTCTGCGCGCGCGTCTGCGGCAAGACGAGGAAACTGATTCGGTCGAAACACTTGCAACTCCTGTTCAGTGCTGAGGGGAATGGGCGCACTGGCGTGGCGCCCGGTTCGAATGATTCCTGTTTTCAGCTGCACATGCAAGATGTGCGCGAGTCGCTCAAGGATGCGACAAAATACGTATCGGTCGAGAGGAAGGTCTCGCCAGAAACCCGATACGGCGGCGGCTTAGACGACACCTGTGGAAGAATTCTCCCTGTGAAACGCACCCTCGCCTCTGCCGTTCTACTCCTCGCAACGACGGTGCCTCCGCCGTCCCTCGGACAGCGTGCCCTCGCGCAAACGGCGACCGCGCCTGTCGATCCGCTGCCGGTCTGGGCCTATCCGGTGCTGCCACCGGTCCCACGGAACGCGGCAGCACCTGCCTCCCAACCTGCAGAGGCCAGGGAAAGGCACGTCCCCGGCAGCAGCGCGATGTACACGAGCCGGCAGATTCCCGACCTGTTCACCGTGCCCGACTGGTTCCCGCAAGAGCACGGCCCCATGCCGGCCTCGGTGGCCGACGGCCGCAGACCGGACGTGCCTTCCTGCGGTCACTGCCACCTTCCCAACGGCCTCGGCAGGCCAGAGAACGCAAGTGTCGCCGGGTTGAGCGAGAGCTACATCCTGCAACAGATGGAGGACTTCAAGACCGGCGCACGCAAAAGCTCTGAGCCGCGGCTTGCCTCCGTCACGTGGATGATCCGTCTCAGCAAGAGCATCACGCCGGAAGAAGCAAAGTCCGCCGCTGCGTACTTTGCGGGGCTCAAGCTGACGAAGTGGATTCGCGTCATCGAGACGGACCGGGTGCCGCTGACGAAGGTCGAAAACCTGATGATGGTCGTGACCGACGCAAAGACCACCGAGCCCATCGGCAACCGTGTCATCGAGATCTCAGAGGATTTCGAGCAGACCGAACTGCGCAACCCGCATTCCGGCTTTATCGCTTACGTCCCAAAGGGCAGCCTCGCACGCGGCAGGCAGCTCGTCACCAAGGCTCCCGGCGCAGGACCAGCCTGTACCCAGTGCCATGGGACCAACCTGAAGGGAACAGCGATCGCCCCACCCATCGCCGGCCGGTCGCCGAGTCAGATGACCCGGCAGCTCATCGACTTTCAGCGAGGCAACAGGAACGGCGCCGGCGCGGCGCAGATGAAGGCCCCGGTCGAAAAACTGACCACGGTAGACATCGTCGCAATCACCGGCTATCTCGCGTCGCTGGAGCCGTGACGGCCCGTCCAGGCGCTAGTAGGCGCCGGTCTGCTCGATCGGCAGGCGCACCTGGATGCAGGTCTCGCCAGGCTTGCTCAGGACGCTGAGTTGACCCTTGTGCTTCGTCACCAGCCGGTTCGCCGTGTCCAGGCCCAGTCCAAGCGCCTGCCCTACCGCCTTGGTCGTGAAGAACGGCTCGAAGATCCGCGAACGGATCTCCTCCGGGATGCCCGGGCCGTTATCACAAACCTCGACCAGCACGGTGGAACCAGAGAGGCATGTGCGCAGCGTCAGCACCGCCTTCTGCTTATCCGCGCACAGCGCCATGGCGTCGAGCGCGTTCTCCAGCAGGGCAGTCCAGACCTGGTTTAACTCGCCACCATAGGCTGAGATCTGTGGGACATCCACGGCGTACTCCCGCCGCACTTCCACAGACGCCAGGCGAGAGTTCAGCATCGTCATCGTGTTGTCCAGCGCCTGTCCCAGGTCCACTTCTTGGATCGGACCCTGATCCATGTACGAGTAGTCCTTGATGGCGCTGATCAGTTCAAAGATGCGGCGCGTGCTGTCGATGACCGCGTCGGTCATACGCTCCGCCTGCAGTGCACTGGCAAACGCTCCAAGAGAGACAGTAAGTGCCTCGCCGGACATAATGCCTGCCAGCCGCTCCAACTGCGGCACATCGATCCGCGTCTCCGCCAGCACAGGCGCAATGCGCCAGCCCTCTTCGATGCCCTTGCTCTTCAGCCAGTCCATCAGCATATCTTCGCGCGACGAGACCTCAAAGGCGTCCGCACGATGGGGACGGCCGTCGGGCGTCAGCAGATCGCGAACTGACTGAATCCATTGGCCATAAGCCTGCTTTGTCTCGGTTGTGAAGCAGAGCGAACCCAGCTTGAACTTCTGGTCGCCGTAGTGACGCAGTTCCGTCCACAGATTATTCGCGGCGCTGCGTGCGGCGCTGGCGGGATTGTTCAGTTCGTGCGAAAGATTCGCGGCCAGCTTGCCCAGCGCGTTCAGCTTCTCAGCCTGCTGTTCCATGCGCGTCACTTCGCGTGTACGGTCCAGCAGCGTTGAGACAACGATCTGCGTCAGCGACGGAACAGCCGCCAGAACCTCAGGAAAAGTGCTCTCGTCAAAGTCCAGCGTCCACACGTCGCCTACGGCATAGCCGTCGCCGCCGTAGTTCTTCATGCGGCTGAAGGGCAGTTTGCCCGTCACCAGGCCGCTGCGGCCAATGAAGAATGAGAGCGGTCCCGCATTCCGCCGAACATGAATCTCTCCGCGCAGGAGGATCGTCATGTGATGGACGGGAGTGCCGCCATGGAAGATCAGCGTGCCGTCGTGCGCCTTGCGCTCCGTGCCGTGCTCGGCCAGCCAGACGACCTCGTCCTGGCTCAACGGATCAAGCGTTTTGATGCGGCGAAGCGCCGCTACAATCTCGCACGTGTCGGTCGGCTGTTCCGGGGCAAGTTGCGCAAATAGATAGTCATCGCCCTCGTGGGCAGTGTCGGCCGGGTTGGTGATCAGTGCTGATCCCATGGTCCACTCCTAGCGCAATGGTATTCGATGCTCTCGTCACAACATGCAACGAGTGAGCGATTGGAAAGAATTGCGGGTTGGACGGTGATACGCATGTGTTGGGCAGCAAGTTCCCTCATTGGGGTTTGCTGCGCATCTCCTGTTGTCGCATCGGCATGGCATCAATGGTGGACTGCAGCCGCTCCCATGTCACGGGACGGTCCGACCGAAGCTTTTCGCCGCCGTCCTTACCCACCAGGATCACAGCAAAGGCTTCGGGTGCCACGTGGAAGCGCTTCCGCAACGCCTGCTGTTCGGCCAGAGTTGCAACCGACATCTCCGGTTTTGCACCACCGTCCTGAAACTGCGGCAGCGGTGTATCGCACAGCAGAATGACGTGCATCTGCCGGTCGTTGCTCTCGGCCGCGTGGTCTTTCAGTGCGCTGTACTGCTCATTCACGCGTGCGTCGCCGGCGCTCCCAAAAATCAGCACGGGCCGCGCAAGATGGTGCAGGTCGGCCAGCAAATCCTGTGGCGCCTGCTGCGCACCGGTCGCAACAGCAGACGCCGTAACCAGCAGGGCAGTTGCAGATGTCTTCATGCCCACTAGGATGCCAGCTTTACGGCAACGTGATAACAATCTTGCCAAAGTGGTCTGCCGCCTTCAGCGCCCGGAATGCGTCGACCGCGTGATCGAAGTGAAAGGTCTGGTCGATCACGGCGTGCTGGCCCGCGCCTGCCAGTGCTTCCGCGACCTCCTGCAGCATCTTCACCGAGCCAACGTAGATGCCTTGCACACGCACGCTCCGGCCCAGAATCTGCCTTAGATCGATCGTCGCTTCCACACCGCTGATCAGGCCGATGATGCTCACCTGCGCATGCATCGCGCACGAACTCAGGGACAGGGGCAGCGTCGCGCTTCCACCCGTCTCCACCACATGCGTCACACCGCGCTTGTCCGTCAGTTCGCGGACACGCTTGTCCCAGTCCGGCGTCGTCTTGTAATTGATGGTTTCGTCCGCGCCCATCGCCTTAGCGCGTGCCAGCTTCTCGTCAGAACTGCTGGTGATGATGGTCTTGGCGCCGCGCATCTTTGCAATCTGCAGCGCCACCACACTCACGCCACCGGTGCCCAGCAGCAGGACCGTATCGTCCGGCCCCACATTGCCGGTCGTCACCAGTGCATGCCACGCTGTAACCGCCGCGCAGGGCAGGGTAGCCGCATCTTCATAGGTGAGCGCATCCGGGATGCGCACCAGCGAGTGGGCTGGCATCAACAGATGCGTCGTCAAGGTGCCGTCCACACCACCACCCAGCGCCGTCCCGGCAGCTTCAAACGTCAGGTCACCATCCACCCAGTCACGAAAGAACCCCGCCACCACCCGGTCGCCGATCTTGAACGCTGTAACCTCGCTGCCCACAGCAACCACATCGCCCGCGCCATCGGAACCCAGAACCCGGGGCTTTGGCTGATTGGGGTCATAGCGACCCTCCGCTAGCATCAGGTCGCGCTGGTTGAGAGAAACGGCGCGCACCCGCACAAGCACTTCCTGCGGCCCAGGCGCAGCCAGGTCATACGCGTCGAAGGTAAGTGCATCAATGCTGAAGTCGCCGGAGAGTCGGAGTGCTTTGGTTTGCATGTCCGATTGGATGCAGCGGACGGTTCTTCGGCACCTGAACGAAAGCCCCGGGTAGTGACGACCGATCGTGTTCAAGGTCACAGATGAAGACAAACGGAATGCCAGTAGAGAGTCTTAGAGCCTTTCTTGATCACTCGAATTTTAGGGTTCGACTGGTTCCCATACCCGCATCCCGTCAATCACCTGATCGCCTGGTCGGTGCGAATCCTCGATGCTGTCAAGAATAGGCTGTGGGCTAAGGTAGGGACGCTTGACTCTCGGCACATAAAAGGACAGCTCAAAAGCTTTTAGCGTAAGCATATGCTGATCGAAGTAAGGCTCCTGCGGCAACTCTGCGGATGCTACCGGGAGCAGGAACGGAATGTGTCGCATCGCCTTAATTTCCTCGATCTTGCGAGTCATCGAAGCCAAGTCTGTGATGCCCTGCGTGCCCGCATAAAATCCCGAATCCAGTGCCTCTTCCGGGATCTTAAGGCGTTTAGCGATTGGTAGTTCAAACGGCAGGTAATACGTTCTATTCATGTCGATCGGATGGTCGCGGCTCACCGCCCCATCGGAGACGACCACCTTCATCTGTTTGTGCAGATGCGCTTGCGTAAAGCCGAGGAGCATTGGAACCCCGATCGGTCCGTACACCGTGAGTAAGGCGAGCGGGACCCACAGCACAGCCAACTGTCTTTGTGAGGAAATCAGGAAGAGGCCGGCAATCCATAAGGGCGCATCACCAGCGAGATGGCCGATGTCGCATCGTCCGAACGCAGACGCGAGAAGCGGGATTCCACATAACGCTAGCGGAACGGTTGCGTTGTCCAGATTGCGCCGGAGAAGGTTCGCGCAAAGACTAAAGATTGCGCACACATAAACCGAAAGCACAACCAGCACGGCGGGTGAGAGAAGGAGAGGGAAGTTATAGCCGCCGGTACTGAACGCCTTGATTCCATCGAAGAGATGAAAGTGACCCGCGACCGCTGCCACGATCGCGAAGATGAGTAGCTGTGAGACCAGGAATGACGCGGGCCATGCGCGACGCTGCAGGGCGAAAAGAAGACAGGAATATGCGGATAAGCCGATGAGCACAGCGAGCCCATGCTCAGGGGATATCGCCATGCAACCCAGTAGCGAAGCTGTCATGGCAGCAAGCAGTGTGGTTGGCCGCACGCGCTCGCGTCGTAGGTCGTAAACCCACACCGCACAAAAGGCACTGCACCAAAGTCGAAGAGGCGTGTATTGCATCCCTTCGTCTCGTATCGACAAGAACGATACCAAAACCACGAGCAAGTAAATCGCAATCCGGAAGCGTGTTGGTACGTCGATACGTCGAACGACATATCCGATCATTGCGGTTCCGCAACACCAGCACAGCACCCAGTACAAAAAATAAGCACCACCGGACGACAGGTGAAAGACCGTATGGAAGAAATGCCCTGGATAGATAAGGGCTGGTCCGTAAAAGTATTGAAAGTCCGTGTAGAGACGTCTACCCCGATCCAGCTGTAACTGACGTTCCAGGCAATAAGCGACTTCCGCACCGATTGGGCGTGTATGTTGCCATACGGCGGTGAGTCCGGTGTAAAGCACCGTGAACGTCACCGGCAGCCAGCGCGAGAGAGGTTTGTCAGCGACCGATTCGCGGGGAAACTTCCTCGCAAACACAAATGCCAACGCAAAGGTGCTACAGACAAATCCCAGCAACGCGACGCGGTTATTAAAACCCGCAGTATAAGAAAGTGAAACGGAGGGACCCGGTGGGAATGCAAAGGGTAAGAAGAATGTTGCTACAAGAAGAGTCAGTGCTCCCAACGCTGCAATAAGCTTGCCCTGCCATCTACTTTGTGCCTGCTGCATCCGACGAATGATAGCAGAGCGAATTGGCTGCTTAACCCGCAAGACAAAGGGCGCGCACCTGTTAAGCAGGTTGCGCGCCCTTTATCTTGGTTGAAGTTATGCCTTTACGACGTTGCCGTTCTCCACTTTCACCGGATCAAGGAAAGGCATTGCCGCACGAAGTTCTGCGCCAACCTTCTCGATGGGGTGCTCGCGGTCCTGCTCGCGGAACTTCGTGAATTCCTTGCGGCCGCTGTTCTGGTCTTCGATGAAGCGCTTCGCGAAGCTGCCGTCCTGAATGTCCTTCAGCAGGCCCTTCATGGCATCCTTCACCGCAGGCGTCACAATGCGCGGGCCGGCAACGTAGTCGCCCCATTCGGCCGTGTCGCTGATGGAGTGACGCATGTACTCCAGGCCGCCACGGTACATCAGGTCGACAATCAGCTTCAGCTCGTGCAGCACTTCAAAGTACGCCAGCTCTGGCTGATAGCCAGCCTCGGTCAGCACTTCAAAGCCAGCCTTGACGAGTGCAGCGGTGCCGCCGCAAAGAACAGCCTGCTCACCGAACAGATCTGTCTCGGTCTCTTCCGTGAAGGTCGTCTGCAGTACGCCGGCGCGGGTGCAGCCGATGCCCTTGGCGTAGCTCAGCGCGTTGGCCAGAGCGTTGCCGGTCGCGTCCTGCTCCACGGCAACCAGGCCGGGAACACCACCACCCTCGGTGAATACTTCGCGAACGCGGTGACCCGGCGACTTGGGCGCAACCAGCGAGACGTCGACGTCAGCAGGCGGCGTGATCGTACGGAAGCGGATGTTGAATCCGTGCGCGAACATCAGGGTCTTGCCAGAGCCATCAGCCGATTTCAGGCTCAGGCCCGGCTCGATCTCCTTATAGACAGCAGCGGCGGTCTGATCGGGAACCAGCACCATGATGGTGTCTGCCCACTGTGCTGCATCGGCAACTGAGAGAACTTCCAGTCCGGCAGCCTGCGCCTTCGCAGCGCCCTTCGAGCCTGCGCGTAGACCCACCTTTACCTCAACGCCCGAATCCTTCAGGTTCAACGCATGCGCATGGCCCTGCGAGCCGTAGCCGATGATGGCGACCTTCTTCGCCTGGATGAGGGAAAGGTCTGCGTCCTGATCGTGATAAGTCTTTGCCATTGGTCTGTGTTCTTTCCTTTGTATGGTTATCTCTAAAAGTCTATGCCTTCATGCCTTTGCAATACAGCAGGCAGTGGCGAATCGCTAAGCGTCATGCTCCGCAAACGTGTTCGGCAGCGCATCCATAGGATCCAGTGCATCGGGATCGCTGCTGTCATCGAAGACAGTCTGGTGCGCCTTGCTACCCAGCGCCTTCATCACCTTGCCGCTGTGGGCACCGCGTCGCATGGCCATGCGACCGGTGCGGCTGACTTCCAGAATCTCGTACGCGCTCTCACGCAGTACCTGGATCAGACCCTCGATCTTGGAAGCGGAGCCGGTCATCTCAAGCATCACCGAGTCCGGAGCCAGATCGACCACCCGCGCGCGAAAGACCTGTGCCAGCTCGAAGATCTGCGAGCGCGATTGCAGGCCATGCGGCACGCTGGGACCCGCTGCCACCTTGATCAGGCAGAGCTCGCGCACCACGGCCTCGCTGCGGCCGACCTCGTCGACCTCGCGCATGATCTCCAGCTTGAAGAGCGAGGCGCGCACGCGGAAGGCAGCGGTCTCCGGTGCATCACAGACAATCGTCATCCGCGAACACTCTTCGCGCTCCGTCTCACCGACCGTCAGCGAGACGATGTTGATGTTCAGTCGCCGAAACAACGACGCTACGCGCGTCAGCACGCCGGGCCGGTTGTCAACAAGTGCAATAAACGTGTGAAGCATACTTAGGCAGCCTTTCGCCGTGTGGGATTGCATTGGGCGGGCGCTATACTCGCCGGACCATGCAAGTGATGGACCATGTGGTGCTGCACGTGATCTTCAGCACAAAAAATCAGCGGCCAACGCTGACGGACAACATCCGCGCCGAAGCCCATGCGCGCATGGTCGAAGACATCGGCCAGTCGGAGAACATCCTGCTCGCCATCGGCGGCACCGCCGACCACGTGCACATCGCCGCCTACCTCTCGCGCAAGATGACTGTCGCCAAACTCGTCGACCGCCTGAAGACTGCGGCCACGCGCTGGATCATTCGCCAGGGAACCGAATACGAAAGTTTCCGCTGGCAAAAGGGCTTTAGTGTCTTCTCCGTGAGCCCCGCGGACCGCTCCGCCCTGATGCAATACATCCACACGCAGGACACCCTTCACCGCACCCGCACCTTCCAGCAGGAGATGCGAGCCATGTACGCCAAGTACGACGCCGGCTTCGATGAACGGTTCGTGTGGAAGTAGCTGCAACCGACTACTCCTCGCTCGTTTCGATCAACGGATTCGGACGGCGCACCATCTCGTGCAGAGCAGAGCCCGGCGCAATCATTGGATAGACACCATCTTCCTTCTCAACGGCAAAGTTGATCAGGAATGCCGACGCCCCATTGCGAGCCTTCTTCACAGCCGGCAGCACATCGCCGCGCGTCGCAACGTGCGCACCGGGAATGCCATGCGCATCCGCCAGCTTTACGAAGTCCGGCGACAGAATCGGCGAGCACGAGTAGTTCTTGTCATAGAACGCCTCCTGCCACTGACGAACCATGCCCAGGAAGCCGTTGTTGATGACGGCGATGTTGATGTGCAGGCCCTCCTGTTGAATGGTCGACAGTTCCGACGCAGTCATCTGGAAGCCGCCATCTCCCACGACCACCCACACATCCTTCTCCGGGCAGGCCATCTTTGCGCCAATCGCCGCAGGCAGTGCGAAACCCATCGTGCCCAGTCCACCGCTCGTGATCAGCGTGCGCGTGTTCTCGTGCTTGAAGTACTGCGCCTCCCACATCTGGTGCTGGCCCACGTCGCTCGCAATGATCGTGTCCGACAACCGGCCCGCGGCCTTCGCCTCCTGCCAGATGTCGTTGATGACATGCGCGGCATACAGGTGCCCATTGTCTGGCAGATTGATGATGTCGCGCACACTGGCATCACCCTTCATCGCGCGAATCTCATCACGCCACGGAGCAGTCAACGTACGGTCCAGCGATGCGACCTCCGTCGACGATTCGATCTTCGTCAACACCTGCTTCAGATCGCCAATCAGCGCAACATCCACCTTCACGTTCTTGTTGATCTCGCTGGGATCGATCTCGATGTGGATCTTCTTCGCATTCGGCGCATAGTGAGCCAGGTTGCCAGTCACGCGATCATCGAAGCGCATGCCGAAGGCAAGGATCAAGTCAGCATTTTGAATCGCATGGTTCACCCACGACTCGCCATGCATGCCCATCATGCCCAGTGCCAGCGGATGCGAAGCAGGGAAGGACCCAAGCCCCAGCAACGTCGTCGCGACAGGAATGCCATGCCGCTCCGCAAAGCGCAAAACCTCCTGCTCCGCCTCGGAGTGGATGATGCCGTGGCCCGCAAAGATGATCGGCTTGCGCGACTGCTGAATCAGCTCCAGCGCATTCTTCATATCGCCCGCATGCGTATTCAGCATCGGGTGCGGACGATACTCACGCGGCTTCGACATCGCGAAGTCAAAGATGCAACTTGCCTGCTGCGCATCCTTCGTAATATCCACCAGTACAGGACCAGGCCGGCCGCTGCGCGCAATCTGGAAAGCCTCACGCACAGTGGTCGCGATGTCCTCCGCCTTCGTCACCACGAAGTTGTGCTTTGTGATCGGCAGCGTAATCCCGGTGATATCCACTTCCTGAAACGCATCGGTACCCAGCACCTTGCTCGCAACCTGGCCCGTAATCGCAACCATCGGGATGCTGTCCAGCATCGCCGTCGCAAGACCTGTAACCAGATTCGTCGCACCAGGCCCGCTCGTCGCCATACATACGCCCACCTTGCCACTGGCACGCGCATAGCCGTCGGCCATGTGTGAAGCGCCCTGCTCATGCCGCGTCAGAACATGGTGAACATTCGGGAACTTGCGCAGTGCGTCATAGATCGGAAGGATCGCGCCACCGGGATAGCCGAAGACAGTCGTAACGCCTTCGCCTTCCAGTGTGGCCCAGAGAATCTCTGCGCCAGTCAAGATTGGTGCTCCCTGCGTATTCTGTGTCGTATCACTCATGCTGCGGGCTCCTGCAGATTCTTACTCACTTCGTTGTGGTGCTTCAGGCATTCCAGATGTTGCGCGCACTCATCGGTTGCAGTCGTAATGGCCAGATCGGTGTAAAGATCGCAGGCCTCAACCCAAGCTGAGTGCGCCTGGCGCTCACCATTCAGTGCAGCGACGCGCAACGCATTTGCCAGGTCCAGCGGTGTCGCTTCTTCGCTCATCACCAGCGACCGATACAGCCGGATCGCCTCTTCAATGTGCGCTCCTGCAACCGCGTATTCCTTCAACTCGCTGCGAACATCCGCAGCATGCCGCAAGGCATACGCCAGTTCCCGCGTCGTGTTGCTGTTCGCACGCAGCAGCGTAATCGCCTCCGCGTAGAAGATCGCCGCACCAATCCGGTCGCCGCGATCCCGCCGCATCTGCGCCGAAGCCATCAGCTCCTCGGCACGCGCCGTGATCTCGTCCGCCTTCGCAGCCAGCGCAGCCTGTTCCAGCGCAAGCCGGTCCGCCTCTGCTTCGAGGTCCTCCGGCGAGCGGCCATGCGTCGCCTGCTTCAGGATCGATTTGAGCGCTTCGATCAAGAGGTCACGGCTCCCAGGCTGGCACTGCTTACGGTGTTGGCATACTTCGCAAAAACGCCACGCTTATACCGCGGTTCCGGAGCCTTGAAGTTCTTCTTGCGGGCTTCCAGTTCCGCATCGCTGATCTCAACACGCAGCTCACGATTCTTGATGTCAAAGGTGATGCTGTCGCCCTCGTGCACGAACGCGATAGGACCACCATCCAGTGCCTCCGGAGCAACGTGGCCCGCCATCAAACCGCGTGTCGCACCGCTGAACCGTCCATCCGTCAACAGCGCTACCGTCTCGCTCAACTCCGGAATGCCCTTGATCGCTGCCGTCACAGCCAGCATCTCGCGCATACCCGGTCCGCCCTTCGGGCCCTCATAACGAATCACGCAAACATCGTTCGGCTTGATGTCGCCACGGTTTACCGCAGCAAAGCAAAGATCTTCTGAATCGAACACACGCGCAGGGCCGGTGTGCAGAACGCGCTCGTGTCCGGCCACCTTCACCACGCAACCCTCAGGCGCAAGATTGCCCTTCAGGATCACAAGACCACCCGTGGGCTTCAGCGGTGCAGACCACGGCAGGATCACATCCTGGCCCGGCGTCTCTGCCGCGGACTTCGCCTCTTCACGAATACTCTTGCCCGTCACTGTCGGCGTGTTGCCGTTCAGCAGGCCCTTCTCTACCAGGCGCGCTGCCAGCACACGCGATCCACCCGCATCCTGGTAATCACGCGCAACGCGCTTGCCACCGGGCTGCAGATCGCAAATGAACGGCGTCTTCTCGCTGATGGTGTCGAAGTCATCCATCGTCAGAGGTACCTGCAACTCATGCGCAATCGCAATCAGGTGCAGTACGGCATTGGTGCTGCCGCCACTCGCGCAGACGGCGGCGATAGCATCATCGATCGCCTCACGCGTCATGATCTGCGACGGCTTGATGTTGTTGCGAACCAGCTCCATCACCAGCTTGCCCGCCTCGCGGCTTGCTGCGTGCTTGTCCTGGCTCATCGCGGGAACACCCGTGATCTGGATGGGGCTGATGCCCAGGAACTCACCGGCCATCGCCATGGTGTTCGCCGTGAACTGACCACCGCACGCACCCGGTCCCGGGCATGCCGTGCCTTCGGCCTCTTCCAGCTGCGCATCATTGATCTTGCCCGCAGCATGCGCGCCAATGGCCTCAAACACCTGCTGAATCGTGATGTCGATCGTCTTGTTGCTGCCGGGCTCCGGCGTCTTGCCGTCCGCACCCACGTGCATGTGGCCCGGCGCAATCGAACCGCCGTACAGCATCATGCCCGGGATATCGAGACGCGCCAGTGCCATCACCGCACCCGGCATGTTCTTGTCGCAGCCCGCAATGCACACCAGGCCATCAAAGCTGTTGCCACGCGCCACCAGTTCAATAGAGTCGGCAATCACTTCGCGCGAAATAAGCGAAGCCTTCATGCCCTCGGTGCCCATCGTGATGCCATCGGAGATGGTAACAGTGTTGAACTCCATAGGAGTACCGCCCGCTGCGCGAATGCCTTCCTTCACAGCCTCGGCCACATCACGCAGGTGATAGTTACAGGGCCCAATCTCGGTCCACGTATTTGCAATGCCGATGATCGGCTTGTGCAGATCTTCCTTCGTGAATCCAACGCCACGCAGCATGGCGCGAGCAGCCGCGCGGGAAGGACCTTCGGTAAGAACTGCGGACTGACGCTTGCCTGGGAGTAATTCGTTGCTCACTTGATCTCTTTCCTTGCTATGCAGCCGTCTTCGGCGCAGACCAGAATTCGTTGTCGTGCTTCGCTTCAAAGTTGTCGAGGTCGTCCACATGACGCAGCGTCAGACCAATGTCGTCATAGCCGTTCAGCAGGCAGAACTTGCGGAACGGATCAATCTCAAACCGCGCGTGAAAGCCCTCATCATCCGTAACGGTCTGGTGTTCGAGGTTGATCGTGATGATGTGGTCCGGGTTCTTCGTCGACCGGTCCATCAGCGTCTTCACCTGCTCGTCATCCAATCGCACCAGGATGATGCCGTTCTTGCCCGCGTTCGAATAAAAAATGTCCGCGAACGTCGGCGCGATCACCGCCAGGAAACCAAACTGATTGATCGCCCACGCAGCATGCTCACGCGACGAGCCACAACCAAAGTTCTTCTCCGCAATAAGGATCTGCGCGCCCTTGTACTCCGGCTTGTTCAGCACAAAGTCCATGTTCGGCGTTACGGAGTCAGCCACATCCAGGTTGTAACGCCAGTCGTAGAAGAGGAAGTCCTCATAACCCGTGCGCTCGATGCGCTTCAGGAACTGCTTCGGAATAATCTGATCCGTGTCGATGTTCGGCAACGGCAGCGGCATGGCCTTTGACTTCAGTTCGTTGATGGGAACCATTACAGCGATCCTCCTTCTGCGAGCATCTGCTTCGTTGCAATATTCAGCTCGTTGCTCTTCCACTTGCGAATATCCGTGAAGTGCCCGGTGATCGCAGCCGCAGCCGCCATCTCGGGCGACACCAGATGCGTACGTCCACCACGACCCTGGCGGCCTTCGAAGTTGCGGTTTGAAGTCGATGCGCAACGCTCGCCGGGCTGCAGAATGTCCGGGTTCATGCCCAGGCACATGCTGCATCCTGGTTCGCGCCACTCAAAGCCCGCGGTCTTGAAGATCTCGTCCAGACCCTCTGCTTCCGCCTGCCGCTTCACCGCCTGCGATCCGGGCACAACCATCGCGCGAATCTTCGTCGCAATGTGGTGCCCCTTCACGACAGCGGCTGCAGCGCGCAGATCCTCGATGCGGCCGTTCGTGCACGAACCAAGGAAGACCGTGTCAATCTTGATCTGATCCATTGGCATGCCAGGCTTCAGGTCCATGTACTCGTAGGCCTTTGCAAAGCTCTTCTTGTCGGCCTCGGACGGAGCCTCATCCAGTGTCGGCACATTCCCATCGATCGTCGCGTGCATGCCCGGCGATGTGCCCCACGTCACTGCAGGGGCCAGCGTTGCGGCATCAATGTGCATCTCGCGATCGAAGGTCGCACCTTCGTCAGTCGGCAGCGTCTGCCAGTGAGCGACGGCCTCATCCCACGCTGTGCCCTGCGGGCTGAAGCGCCGCCCCTTCAGGTAAGCAAACGTCGTCTCATCCGGAGCGATCATGCCGGCGCGCGCGCCTGCTTCAATGCTCATGTTGCAGACCGTCATGCGGCCTTCCATGCTCAACGCGCGGATGGCAGAACCTGCATACTCCACGGCATACCCGGTCGCACCATCGGTGCCGATACGCCCGATGATGTCGAGAATGATGTCCTTCGCCGTCACGCCAAAGGGCAGTTCGCCCTCTACGTTAATGCGGAAGGTCTTCGGCTTCGGCTGCGGCAGTGTCTGCGTCGCCATCACATGCTCGACTTCGCTGGTGCCGATGCCGAAAGCCATCGCACCGAACGCACCATGCGTGCTCGTGTGCGAGTCGCCGCAGACAATCGTCATGCCGGGCTTTGTCGCACCCAGCTCCGGTCCAATCATGTGCACGATGCCCTGAGACGCATCCTGCACGTCGAAGAACTCAATGCCGAACTCAGCGCAGTTATTGCGCAGTGCCTGCACCTGCTTCGACGCAATCTGATCTACGATGTGCAGCCGATCCTGCACGCTGGTCGTCGGTACATTGTGATCCACGGTGGCGATGTGGCGGTCCGGGCGGCGCAGCTTGCGGCCGGCCAGGCGCAGACCTTCAAACGCCTGCGGCGATGTCACTTCATGGACCAGTTGCAGATCAATGTAGAGCAACGGCGGTTCGCCCGCGGGCTCGGCCACCAGATGTTGCTGCCAGACTTTTTCGAAGAGCGTTTTCGGTGTCGACATATCGTTAGCTTTCCTACCTGTTGCGTTCCATCATCCGCCGACGCGCGCGTGCGGAGAAGTACATCAATGCGTTGGCCGCCACGAAAAAGAATACGTAGAAGCCGATCATGCCGCCGGTCAGCTTCCCGCTACGCTGCACCATTACCAGTCCGGCAATGATGAAGATGTTCACGATCAGAACGCGCAGCAGCGGGGAAGACGTTGTTCGCTGCGTCATGACGCGGCTACTCCCAGCTCGGCTTCTACGCGATCCAGAACCAGTCGTCCCATCTCCATCGTCGAAACCTTCGTCTGCCCCGCAATGTCACCGCGCGCAATGTCGCTCGTGCGATATCCAGCCTCAAGCACCTTGACCACGGCATCTTCGATGATCTTTGCCTCGCGCTCCAGGTTCGCGGAGAAGCGCAGCACCATCGCCGCAGTCAGGATCGCGCCAATCGGATTCGCTTTGCCCTGGCCCGCGATATCGGGCGCAGAACCATGCACCGGCTCATACAGATTCACCTTGCCGCCCAGCGTTGCCGAAGGCAGCATGCCAAGCGATCCCGTGATGACGCCGCTCTCATCCGAGAGGATGTCGCCGAACAAGTTCTCGGTCAGCACCACATCGAAGTCGCGTGGACGGTTCATCAGGTGGATGGCCATGGAGTCGACAAGCTGATGCTCGACGGTGACCGTCGGATAGTCCTTCGCAACCTGGTCGACGACGAAGCGCCACATCTGCGAGCACTCCAGAACGTTCGCCTTGTCCACGCTGGTCAGCTTGCGCTTCGGGCGCTTCGCTGCGATATCGAAGGCGATGCGCGCAACGCGCTCGACCTCTTCCTGCGTGTAGACCATGGTGTTGTGCGCGCGGCCAGTCTGCTTGTCCCACTGGCGCGGCTGACCGAAGTACAAGCCACCCAGCAGCTCACGCACAAACATGATGTCAGCGCCCTCAGTGATCTCGGGCCGCAGTGGAGAGTTGTCCGCAAGAGCCTTGTACGCGACGGCAGGACGCAGATTCGCAAAGCCGCCAAGCTCTGAACGGATCTTGAGCAGGCCCGCCTCCGGCCGCTCACTCGGTGCCAGCTTGTTGAACTTGTTATCACCCACCGCACCCAGCAACGCGGCATCGCAGGCCAGCGTGGCCTGCAGCGTCTCGTCCGGAAGCGGTGTACCGTGTGCGTCGATGGCTGCGCCACCAATCAGCAGCGGCACATACTCGAAGGTGTGGCCGCCACTTGCAGCGACGGCATTCAGTACGTTCACAGCTTCCTGCGTCACTTCAGGGCCGATGCCGTCACCGGCGAGGAGTGCGATCTTCAACTTCATGAATGCTCCAGCAATTCAGAGGCGCAGTGCGCCGAACGAGTCAACAAGCCAGCGGTGTTGCTGCCCTGTGAGATATCGGGAAACTACGAGACGGACTGCGGCACCAGCGCCACAATGTCCTGGTCGTAGATATTCTTCTTGCGATCGGCCAGCGCCGTGAACCGCGTATAGGTCTGCTCGACCTCGTCCTTGTTCAGGTCGAACCCCAGTTCCTTCAGGCGATGTTCCAGCGCGCGACGGCCGCTGTGCTTACCCAGCACAATGGTGTTGGCGTCCACACCGAAGATGGCAGGCTTCATAATCTCGTAGGTCAGCGGATTGGCCAGCATCCCGTGCTGATGAATCCCGCTGGCATGCGCAAACGCGTTCTTACCCACAATCGCCTTATTCGGCGACGGTGCAAACGAGATGATGCCGTCCAGCATCTTGCTCGTCGCGCCAATCTCATCCATCTTCAGGTTGTTGCTGAACGGGTACTGGTCATGGCGGATCTTGAAGAGTGCCGCAACCTCTTCCAGGGCAGCGTTACCGGCACGTTCACCGATGCCATGCATCGACACCTCGACCTGGCGCGCACCACCCTCCACACCACTCACCGTATTAATGACGGCAAGGCCAAGATCGTCATGGCAGTGCGTGGAAAAGATCACGTCCTTCGCGCCGCTGAAACGCGCGCACATTGACTCAAACATCGCGCGATACTCCGCGGGTGTCGAATAGCCGACAGTATCCGGCAGGTTGATCGTCGTAGCACCAGCCGCTATCGCAATCTCGACCATCTGCACCAGGAACTCGCGATCGGAGCGCGTCGCATCTTCCGCCGAGAACTCAACATCCTCGGTGTAAGTCTTCGCCAGGCGCACACATTCGCCCGTCTGGTCCAGAGCCTGCTGACGCGTGATGCGAAGCTTCGCTTCCAGATGCAGATCGCTCGACGCAATAAAGGTGTGGATGCGATTGCTGCCGGCACCTTCCACGGCCCGTGCCGCGCGCTCGATATCGCCCGTCTTGCAGCGTGCCAGCGCAGCAATGCGCGGTCCGCGCACTTCGCGTGCAATCGCCTGAACGCTGGCAAAATCGCCGTCCGAGGCGATCGGAAAGCCAGCCTCGATAATGTCCACGCCCAATGCCCCAAGCTGGTGCGCAAAGCGCAGCTTCTCTTCATGGTGCATGGTGCAGCCCGGCGATTGCTCGCCATCGCGCAGCGTGGTGTCAAAGAAAAATACACGGTCGGATGTAGTGCTCATCGGTCCCTCTGTATTGAAGTATAGCGATAAGGAATGTTTATATGCGGTGATAGCATCATCAGAAGTACTTATAGGGCGATTTGCTGTTTACCCGCCATAGGAGTCTGTCCCGTTGGACCTGTTCGCACTCGAAACCTTTCTTGCAGTCGCGGAAGAGCGCAGCTTTTCGCGAGCCGCAGCGCGCCTGCATCGAACGCAGCCGGCCGTAAGCCAGGCAGTCGCCAAGCTCGAAGGCCAGCTCGGCGAAGCCCTCTTCGACCGCGCCTCACGCGATGGCCTTCTAACAGACGCCGGTGAGGTCCTTCGCGAGTACGCACAAAAACTACTAAACCTGCGCGTCGAAGCCAACCACGCACTCGGCGAACTCCGCAGCCTCCATCGCGGCACACTCAACCTCGCCGCAAACGAGTACACCTGCCTCTACCTGCTGCCCGTACTTGACGGCTTCCGCCGCCTGCACCCGCGCGTCAAGGTCAGCGTGCAGCGCTCGCTCGCCAGCCGCATCGCCGACGAAGTCCTGCTTCACTCCGTCGAGATCGGCGTCCTCAGCTTCAAACCCGACGACCGCGCCCTCAAATCCATCGTCGTCTATCGCGACGAACTGGCCTTTGTCGTCAACCCGCGCCACGCCCTCGCCCGCACGAAATCGGTCTCCATCCGCGACCTCGGCGACCAGAACTTCATCGCGCACAACGTCCCCTCGCCACAGCGGATTAAGGTCGTCGAAGCCTTCCGCCGCCATAAAACTGAGCTGCGCATCGACGTGGAACTCCCCAGCCTTGAAGCCGTCCGCCGTTTCGTCGAACTCGGCAATGGCGTCGCGCTCGTACCCGGTCTCACCGTCGAACGCGAACTCAAGAGCGGCGCGCTCGTCCGCGTCCATGTCAAAGAACTGCAGATGGAACGCAAGCTCCGCCTCGTCCATCGCAAAGAAGCGAACCTTTCCCATGCCGCACTCGAATTCCTCAAGGGCGTAAGGGAATATGCTGAGACAACCGGCGGCGCATACTGCTTTGTACCCGAACGTGCGGATTGATCGCTCACTTCCGGCGATCAGGGCAGTCCTAACAGGTACAATGAAACATGTACGTCCGTTGCACGCGCCAGACTGGCTGCGATGAGTCACCGGAAGACGTTGAGGTTGGTCATACGAATGAAGAAGATGATGTGGATGTGTGCTCTGCTGGCTGGCGCAATGTCGGCCCATGCTCAGGAGAGCCGCCAGGATGTAAGCCTTAGCGCAACCGGAAATATCCCGCCCCAGGTCAACGGCCAGGGATCGCAACTGAATGCCAGCATGGCTCTTGGCGCGCTGGCCAGTTATCGCTTTATGTTGACGCCTCGCAGCGCGCTGGAAGCAAACTACAGCTTCTCGCAGTACACCAGCGATCTGACGGCGACCAGCTTCAAGCGCTACCAGGTTCACACGCGCCAGCAGGAAGTCTCGTTCGGCTACGTCTATAGCCGGAACTACCGCAACTACAATCCGTTTGCGGAAGTCGGTATCGGCGCCATCATGTTCTCGCCGATTCGTGACTTTGAGACCCAATCGCTGGATGCCAAGCGGCAGATCTCGCTGGGTGGTTTCTTTGGCGCGGGCTTGGCCTATGAGATCAGCCCCAGCTACGACATCCGCATTGGATACCGCGGACTTCTCGCAAAGGCGCCTGACTTTAAGCTGGATAACCAGAACTTCAAGACCGGCCGCTACGAAGTCATCTCCATGCCCACCCTGGGCCTGGCATACCACTTCTAAACGTCCGCTATCGAACCAAAGCAGAAGCCCCGGAGCACTCCGGGGCTTTGCTGTCTCTGCAGATGAGTCCCGCCGGATCTTCCTTTAGTGGAAGTGATACGCGATACCCGCGGTGACTACCATTGGACTTAGCCCCAGCGGGAATCCCATCCACTTCTGATAGTCGAAATCCCCACGAAGATTGATCGACGGGACCAGGTTCACATCCACCCCGCCACCAAAGGCATACAGGTTGTAGGCCAGATTTGCCGCATCATTGCGGAAGTTGAAGACACCGCGGCCGTAGCTCGCGCGGCCATAGGGACCGAACCGCCCGTAATGCCGGATGTATCGACCGCCCACCTCATACGTGCGCTCATAGACTTTGTCGCCCGACCCTGAATTCAACTGGCGGATGTTCACTTCAATGCCGTAGTGCGCCTTGAAATCCAGGGTCGCATACCCACCAAATCCATACAGACGGTTCGATTCATACAGGAATAGCGATCGATCGCTGATGGGCGCGCCCGAGTAGGTCAGGCCAATCTGCAGATCCGCTGCCCGGCTGGCAGTCGTGGTGGATGCCTGCGCATGCAGTCGCCCGGTAAGACCGGCAGCTCCACCCATCACTGCGAGCAGTGCAGCTCCGGACAGAAAACGGCGGAACCGCGTCAACTGACTTGTTTGCAACAAGGAAACTCCTCCTCGCTTCGTACCTCTTGAGCCGTGGTCATGCGGGCGGGGAAGGACTTGTGAGCGTGTGGATCTCTGTATGTCTTGGGTACTGTCCGAGTCTACCGAAACACACGGCACCGTACCAGAGCTTCCTTTTGAGCAAGAAAAAGGGGAGACACGATTCGTGTCTCCCCTTGGTTGAACGAAACGGAATTACTGGTTTGCGGGTACTCCAGTGGAGGGAGTCGCCACCGGTGCAGCAGCGGGCGTTCCAGTCGAAGCCGGCGGTGCCGAGACTGCGTTACCCGCAGCATCGGTCGTGGCGTTCGCTCCGGCTGCCGCGGCAGCTGCGGCAGCAGCGTCCAGGGCGTTCGTCGGTGCCTTGTAGTAGCTCAGCTTCAGGTAGACGGGCGTCACTTCAAACGGCATCTTGTCGCGCGAAGACAGCAGCGGCTCGTAAGCCGGGTGCATCTGCACAACCTGGTCGGTCCACGGATCGAAACGCAGGAAGCTCGACAGCGGCATCGCCGCGTTCTGCTTCAGGTCGTTCATATCCAGCTTGCCGCCCTTGCCCACCAGTGCCTGCAGCCAGAACACGCCGGTCTTGGGGTCCTTGATCAGCGAATCGCCGATCATGGGCTCGTTCAGCGCCGTCAGCGACTTGTAACGGTCCTGCAGCTGGGCCAGGTACAGGCCAAACTGTGCGGAGGCGTCGTTCAGTTCCTTCGGGCTCAACAGTTCCAGCGTCTTCTTCGATGCTTCTTCGTTGTCATGATCGGTGTGGTGCATCGGGATCCGCGTGAAGGCGGACGTATCCGGGAACAGCAACCGGTCGTTAAACGCATACTTCGTATCCAGACGATGACCCTGGATGATGTGCGCCACCTGGAAGGCAATAATCGCGTACAGGTTGTTCACCTGTTCGTTGTTGTTGCCGGGAACCGCAGTGGTATCGATCAGGCTCTTCGAGATCACGATGGTGTTGCCAATGGCCAGCGACTCCAACGGCTCCGTCAGCAGGGTGCGCACACGGATGGGCCGCGCAACCTGGATGTTGTTGTAGGCAAGCACGTTGCCAGCAATCTGCTCCATGATCTTGTCGAAGTCCGACGGAGCATCCAGCAGGCCTGCCTGGAACAGGCGGGTGACGACGTTGTCTTCAGCCTGCTGCACCCAAGCGCGCTGTGCGCCCAGTGGCGAGATGTCCTGGGCATCGGCAGAAACGTCGTCCGCGCCCTTTACTTCCACGTCCACGTTCTCCGCGTCGCCGGTCGGAACCTTCAGCGCGTAACCCCAGATGTGATTGACAGCCTTGAACTTAACGGTGTGCTCGTCGCTCTTCGGATCGCTCTCTTCCACGTAGAAAGCGGTCGGCAGCCACAGGTTTTCCTGGACGTTGGTACGCCACGAATCGAAGTGGTAGAACTCGCGGAAGTCCTTCTCAGAACCAGCGAACGAACCGTTGAAGCGGACAATGTTGCCGTTGCGGCGCTCAACCCAGATGCGGCCGAAGAAGCGACCGCGCGACTTGTTGGTGGCCGGCTCTACGTCGAACACCATCGTCGGCACCGAGCCTAGAAAGTCATTCCGAACAAAGCCGAACTTGTAGGTTTCCTTGTCGAAGCTATGCGCATCGACCAGGATCATCTGGATAAAGCCGACCTCGTTGAACTGCAGGTGCAACTGCTTGTTCAGGCCGCCGATGTAGGACATCGAGTTCTTGAAGAACCCCAGCTTGCCCTTTGCCTTGTGGTTATCTTCCGTCTCGTAGGTGTCGCCGCTCAGCACCTTTTTGAAGTCCACGCGACCCAGAAAGTGCTGGTCCGAAGCGGGAACCTGTAGCAGCGCCTGATCCGGCTTCATGTTCTGGATGTAGGTCTCGACCAGGGGTGCGCGTTCCTGCACAACCTTAATCACGTCCGCCTCACGTGCGATCGCTTTGTCTAGCAGGGCAATCTGAGCGGGTGTTAGCTTGCGTGCGGGCAGGTCTTCTTTTTTCTTCTTGCCCAGCAGCGGGATGCCGGCCATAGCGGGCATTGCCGTTGCGGCAAGAAGGATAGCGGCGACTCCCGCGATGCAAGACTTGCGAAGGTTCCTCATGGTTGAACGACTCCTGGTGTTTTTCCCGGTAACAGGTTCAGCGTACACAAAAGTTTGATCGGACGTAGTGAACTCTCGACGTCCGTAGATGCGACCGCGAGCTCTAGCCCGCAAGCTGGAAGTTGATGCTGACGACGCCTTCCCACTCGGTGGGTTGGCCGTTCGCCATTGCCGGCTGGAAGCGCATGCCCTGAACGGCGCGTACGGCTGCCTGATCCAGGCCGTGGCCCAGTCCGCTCTGCACGCCCACCACAGACACTGTACCGGTCGCCGACACGTGAATCTTTACGTTCACGGTGCCTTCCAGGTGGAGGCTACGAGCCTCCTCCGTGTACTCCGGCTTCGGCTTGAACAGCACCTTCGGAGAAGTCTTTGCGGGCGTAACGGAAGCCTGCGGCTGCTGGATAGAGGGTGGCGGCGTCGCCTTTGCGATCGCAATCGCGCCCACAGGCCGAGCCGACGTCGGGCCTGTCCCGCCGGTCATACCAGTGGAGATGCCCTTGATTGGCTGCGGTCCATTGTCACGGCCGCCCATCTGACCGTTCGGCGATCCGGAACCGCCAATGGCAATCTTGGAAGGTGCGCCCAGACCGGTATTGCCGGCCGCCATGCCGGGTGCACCGCTGCGACCCAGGTTCACTGGCGAAACTGCGGGACCAGACGTGTTGTTGATCGGATTTGTCTGGCTGCCCAGGCGAATCGCAGAAGGATGCGGATCGTTATTCGGAACCGAAGCGGCCTGGGCCAGCTGGATCGCGACCGGCTTGGGAGCGGGCGGCGGTGTCACAGCCTTGGGCGCGGGCGGCGTCACAACAGGAACCGGCGACGCCTTCATGATCACCGGCTGAATCTTCGGCGGCTCAGGAACTTCAATCTTCGGAACATCTGGGATCTGTGGCGGCGGCGTCACCTTAACAACGGGCGGCTTCGGCAGCTTGGGCGGTGGTGGTTTCGGCGGCGCTTCCTTCTTGATCGGGATCGGTGCCGTCAGCGTCGTCAACGTAGCCGTCTTGACGATCTTCTTTGCCGTCAGGCTGACCGCAATCACGATCAATAGGATCAAACCGTTGATGATCAACGAGGTGACCACAGAGCTCTTGCTCTGCTCGCCCGCGTTCATCACGCCAAAGGTTTTAAACGCTAATTCACGTTGGGACGGAGTGGCGGCAACGCGCTCTGCCACTGCTGCGGCCTGCGTGTCTTCTAGATAGGCCTGCTCATTTGCCATAGGTAATGCAATCCTCAGACTTCAGTGTTGGGCGCTCGCAGGGAAAACTCCCTGTCAGCGCCGTTCCCATCGCGTAGGCATGGGACATATATGCCGCTATTACGGTCATACGTTGTTGCCGGGGAGAGTACTCCCCGTTACCACAAGGGTAACCGTTTCACACATGGAAGTCTGGGATATTACCGCCATGATATGCGACCCGGCCGCGAATGCAATATAATTTCGCGCCGTCAACAGATAATGTCTCTCATCCGGTCTGGTCTCCCTTCAATAAATGGCATATAGGTTGAGACGTCAGGCAAGGCCAAAACGGCCACTTGCCGTGTGCAAGAATCAGGTGGAAGCAATCCCGCTTCCCGCTTTTACTGCTGAACTTGTGAGAGACCTAATGAACTATCTGGTTACCGGCGGCGCCGGCTACATCGGCGGTACCGTCACCCGGCTGTTACTCCAGCGTGGGTATACCGTTACTGTCTACGACAACCTTTGCCACAGCAATCGCACGGCCCTCCCAGATGGTGCAACTTTCGTGCAAGGGGATCTCGCACAACGCGATCTCCTGATTGACACTCTCTCCAAGGGCAAATTCGATGGTGTCTTCCATTTCGCTGCGTTGATTGAAGCGGGCGAAAGCATGAACCGGCCCGACCTCTACTTCCGTAACAACACGGTCGGCACACTTTCGTTGCTCGAGTGCATGCAAAATACTGGCGCCAACCACCTTGTCTTTTCCTCGACGGCCGCTTGTTATGGCGAACCGAAACGCACGCCGATTCAGGAAGATGACGAACTGCTCCCGACCAATCCCTACGGAGAAAGCAAACTCCTGTCGGAGAGCATGATGAAGTGGTTCGGCAGCCAGATGGGCCTCCGCTACGCCATCCTGCGTTACTTCAACGTCGCTGGCGCCGTGACAGGCTATGGCGAAGCCCATGAGCCGGAATCCCACCTGATCCCGCTCATCCTCGACGCGGCGCTCGGCCTGCGCGACAGCATCCGCATCTACGGCCAGGACTATCCCACGCCCGACGGAACCTGCGTCCGCGATTACATCCACGTTCAGGACCTCGCAGACGCGCACCTGCTCGCCATGGACTCGCTCAATCGCCAGAACCGCGCCATCTACAACATCGGAAACGGCCAGGGTTTCAGCGTCCGCCAGGTCATTGAGAGCGCCCGTCGCGTCACCGGCCGTGACATTCACGTCATTGAAGAAGCCCGCCGCCCCGGCGACCCGGCCGTTCTCGTCGCCAGCTCCGACCGGATCATGCGTGACCTGGGCTGGAAGCCAAACTTCAGCGACCTGGACAGCATCATCGCCAGCGCTTGGGAATGGCACCAGAAACTACGCGCAAAGTAGAGAACTCACTGCTTCCGCTCTGACTCGAATAGAAACAACCCACTTGACACCACCGATACAATAAAAGAAGACGAAACGGGAGAGCCTCAGGCTCTTCCGTTCACGTTTCGGCGCGTAACTCCTTTAGAATCTAATTTTTGCCCGTAACTCCAATCAAATCTAATATTTGCAGTCATACCGAAAACTCAACTCCTTTAGAATCTGATTTTTACGGAAAAAGGGGGAGGGGGAGGGGGTAGCGTTCGGCGACGCCGCGATACTCTGTCCGCATGCTGCATGACATGCTCCACCTGCCCGTTCCGCTGCTGGAAAAGATTCTTCGGCCCATCGTCGTCTACCTCGCACTGATCATCCTGTTGCGTGTCTTCGGGAAGCGGGAGCTGGCGCAGCTCAATCCGTTCGACCTGGTCGTCCTGCTTTCGCTGTCCAACACCGTGCAGAACGCGATCATCGGCGACGACAACTCGCTGACCGGCGGTCTGGTCGGAGCGCTTTCACTGCTCGCCGCCAACTGGGTGCTCAACCGCATCCTCTTCGCGTACCCAAAGCTGAATGACATCGTCCAGGGAGAGGAGACAGTCCTCATCCGCGACGGCATGCTTGACGAGAAAGCCATGCGTGACGAGATCCTGACCAGGGAAGAGCTCGTTGGCGTCCTGCATAAGCAGGGCATCCGGGGCCTCGGAGACGTCGAGGAAGCAACGCTCGAGCCGAGCGGCACCTTTTACGTCGAAGCGAAGAAGGACAGCTTCCCACGCACGCGGCACGAAGAGATTCTCAGCAGGATCGAAGAACTCATGCAGGAAGTGAAGAAACTGCAGCAGAGCGACGCAGCCCGCTAACCCGGTCTCTTCTCAGGGTCCTTATCGACCTTCGCCTGCTCCTCGAACCAGCGATCCGGCTTCACGTCGCGGCCTGCGTCACGCAGTGCCGCGCGATAGCCGCCCATGTAGATGGAGTACATCACCGCCAAAGCGCAACCAACCCCGAACATAAAGCCCAGGCAAACACCGATAAGTGAGGAGACGGCAAAGCCGTACATAACTTGAGCCTACCAGTCGATGGAAGGTCGTGTGTCTCACCACGTAGAATCGCCTGCATGGTTGAGCAGCACTCCGAAGCGTCACCGAACTCGTTTACGTCCACCATGCGCGAAGATCGCCTCTTTCCACCGCCGCCAGAGTTTGCGGCCCGCGCGCACATCCGCTCACGCGCAGAGTACGACGAAATGTACCGTCGTTCCATCGATGACAACGAAGCCTTCTGGGCCGAGCAGGCTCAGGCACTCGACTGGTTCAAGCCCTTCGACAAGGTGCTTGAGTGGAACGTCCCTGAGGCAAAGTGGTTCGTCGGCGGCAAGCTGAACCTCTGCCACAACGCAGTCGATCGTCACGCACTCGGCAGCCGCGCGGACAAGACTGCGCTGCTCTGGGAAGGCGAGCCAGGCGAAGTCCGCTCGCTCACCTACGCAGAACTGCATGCAGAAGTGCAGCGCTTCGCCAACGTACTCAAGAGCCTCGGCATCGCCAAGGGAGATCGCGTAGCCATCTACATGGGTGTCTGCCCGGAGATCGTGCTCGCCGTCCTCGCCTGCGCCCGCATCGGCGCGGTGCACAACGTGGTCTTCGGCGGCTTCGCCGCGCAGGCCCTTGCGGACCGCATGAACGACGCGCAGTGCAAGCTGCTCATCACGCAGGACACTAGCTTTCGCCGCGGCCAGGACGTCGCACTGAAGTCCATCGCCGACGAGGCGTTGGATCGCTCGCCCGGCGTCGAGCACGTGCTCGTCTACCAGCGCAGCGGCAAGCCCGTGAGCATGAAGGAAGGCCGCGATCACTGGCTCCACGAGGAACTGGCGAAGGCCGATGCCGAGTGCGCCGCAGAGCCAATGGACTCCGAGGACCCGCTCTACATCCTCTACACCAGCGGAACCACTGGTAAGCCCAAGGGCCTCGTCCACACCACCGGCGGCTACGGCGTCGGCACACTCCTCACGACGAAGTACATCTTCGACCTGCAGGACAGCGACGTGTACTGGTGCACCGCCGACGTAGGCTGGGTCACCGGTCACAGCTACGTCGTCTACGGTCCACTACTGAATGGCGCGACGATCATGCTTTACGAAGGTGCGCCGAACTGGCCCGAGTGCGATCGTTTCTGGCAGATCGTCGACCGGCACAAGGTCAGCATCTTCTACACCGCGCCGACGGCGATCCGCGCCTTCATGAAGTGGGGAACAGAGCACGTGCATAAGCACTCGCTGGCCTCGTTGCGCATGCTCGGTACCGTTGGCGAACCCATCAATCCTGAGGCTTGGATGTGGTATCACCGCGAGATCGGCAAGAAACGTTGCCCTATCGCAGACACGTGGTGGCAGACGGAGACAGGCTCCATCATGATCGCGCCCATCCCCGGTGCGGTGCCCACGAAGCCCGGATCGGCAACGCTGCCGTTTTTCGGCATCGAGCCTGAGATTGTCACCAAGGAAGGCGAGCCGGTACCGCTCGGCCACGGCGGATTGCTCGTCGTCCGCAAGCCCTGGCCCGCGATGGCACGCACCATCTTCGGCGATGCCGAGCGCTACAAGAAGGCCTACTGGAGCGAGATTCCCGGCAGCTACTTCACTGGTGACGGCGCCAGGCGAGACATGGACGGCTACTTCTGGCTGATGGGCCGCGTCGATGACGTACTGAACATTAGCGGACATCGTCTGGGCACTGCCGAGATTGAGTCGGCACTCGTCGCGCATCCCAAGGTCGCAGAGGCCGCTGTCGTCGGTCGCCCTGACGAGATGAAGGGGGAGGGTATCGTGGTCTTCGTCTCGCTGCACGACGACGCCGAAGTGACGCCCACACTGAAGGACGAGCTGAAGAAGCACGTTGCGAAGGAGATCGGCGCGCTGGCGCGTCCGGATGAGATCCGCTTCACTCCGTCTTTGCCGAAGACGCGCTCCGGCAAGATCATGCGTCGCCTGCTGCGTGAACTTGCAGCAACTGGCGATGTCAAAGGAGATACAACAACGCTGGAAGACTTCAGCGTCGTTGCGAAGCTGAAAGAGAAAGACGAAGAATAGATCTCCGCAAGGAGATCGATGCGCCGAAATGAAAGCGGCTCCCACCCATCGATATCGATGGTCGGAAGCCGCTTTTAGCTTCTGTTATCGAAGATGACTGCTGGGCTTGGTCGGCAGCGTGAGCAGGAAGCGCGCGCCCTGACCGATCTCACTCTCGGCCCAGATGCGCCCGCCATGCTGCGCAACGATGGAGCGACAAATGGCGAGGCCAAGTCCCGTTCCACCCATCACGCGCGCGTCCGACGCGTCTACTTGCTGGAAGCGCCCAAAGATGTGCTCCAGCTTGTCCGACGGGATGCCGCGGCCGTGATCACGAACCTCCAGCGTCGCTTCGCCCGGCGCACTGTCAAACGCGGCCAGGTGGATTTCACCTTCAGGCAGTGAGAACTTGATCGCGTTGGAGATGAGGTTGGTGACTGTCTGCAGGATTCGATCTGAATCGACCCACAGATGCACGCCAGGTTCGCCGAAGGTGAAGTGGATCCCGCTCTTCGCAGCCGTCCCGCTGAGCAGGTCCGCCGCGCGATGCAGCAGGTCATCCGCATCGACATCCCCATAGTGCAGCTCGGCTTTGCCGGAGCCAATGCGCTCGAGCTCAAGGATGTCATTCACCAGGTTCACGAGCCGGTCCGTGTTGCCGATGGCAATGCCAAGCATCTGCTTACTCTTGTCAGGCCGCGACTGCAGAGCACCCGATGCGATCAACCCAAGCGAAGCGCGCATGCTGGTCAGCGGCGTGCGTAGCTCATGCGACACCGTAGAGACGAACTCGTCCTTCATGCGGTCGAGCGCGTGGCGTTCTGTCGTATCCGTGAAAGCGACCACAATGCCGGTGGCTGCGCCGTTGTTCAGGATGGGGCAGGCTACGTACTCCACGGGAAAGCTGGTGCCGTCCTTGCGCCAGAAGACATCGGTGCTCACGCGAACGGGTCGCAGTTCGCGCGCGGAATTCAGAATGGGACATTCATCCGCCGGATAGACCGAGCCATCGGGTCGTGTGTGGTGCATCAGCGCATGGATATCGCGCCCAAGAATCTCAGTTGGGATCTCATCCGGACGATAGCCCAGGATTTGCGCTGCTGCGGGATTGCATACGGTCGCCAGGCCTTCCAGATCCATACCGAAGATTCCGTCGCCCACGGAGTCAAGAATGGAATTCGACTGGCGTGTCAGTGCTGAGAGTCGCTCTTCTGCTCGCACCTTCTCCGTGATGTCGACACCGAAGCACAGTGCGTATTTTTCGCGCGTGCTGGCTTCGATCAGGCGGTTGCGATAGGCGACCACATGCGATGTTCCGTCCCGGTGACAAAGCTCAAAGGTGCCCTGCGCTTCGCCGGAAGCAGCGATGCTTGCAAGGTACTTTGTGAAGGAAGACTGTGCGCCCGCGGGCATAAAGTGCGACAGCGGCCGATTCAGCATGTCGTCCGGCGTGTAGCCGAGATTCTCGGCTCCGTAAGTGTTGATGGAGAGCAGCGTACCGTCGAGTGTATGCGTGAATACGGCGCCCAGCGATCCTTCGATCAGCAGGCGATAGCGTGCCTCGCTCTCGCGCAGCGTGATCTCTGCTTCGCGTTGTAGTGTGACGTCGATACCAGTCGCAATCAGGAAGGCGACCTCGCCCTGCGCATCCAGTAGAGCGGTTGCGGTCCACTGGATGCGGCGAATGGATCCATCGCGTGTGCGCCAGCGGTTCTCAAAGGCAAACGGGAACAAGCCATCCCGCAACTGCGTGTAGGTCGCGATGGCGTTGTCGCGATCTTCGGGTGGTACGAGCGTGTCCCACTCGGTCTGACCGACAACCTCGTTTAGCCCGAAGCCGGAGATGGTCTCGCAGATACGGTTGAAGCGCACGATGCGTCCCGCGGTGTCGAGCACGACTACCAGCGCACCGACCGTGTCGAGTACAGCCGAGACGAAGTTGCGTTCCACTGTCAGCGCAGATTCCACGCGTTGCCGCGAGCGAGCATCGCGATCTGCGATGCGATGATTCAGATTCAGTTCCAGCCGCGTCATCACCTGGCGAGCAAGTGTGCGCAGCGTGTTCGCTTCCAACTCGTCCAGCCGGCGTGGTGCGACGTCGTAAACACACAGCGTTCCTACTGCCTGGCCGTCCGCAGTGCGCAGTGGCGCGCCTGCGTAAAAACGAAAGGAAGCGGTTCCGATCGGAATGGAGCCGTCCGGGTAATGCGCATCTTCCGCCGCGTCCGGAATCTGGAAGACGTCATCGCCCAGGACGGTCTCGTCACACGGCGAAGCATCCCGCAACATGGTGCGCGATGGCAGTCCCACTCGTGATTTAAACCACACGCGATCACGTTCGACGAAGGAGACGGCTGCTGCCGGGACGTCGCAGATCTGTGCCACAAGTTGCGTGATCTCATCCAGTGCGGGATCCGGAAGGCTGCTGATCTCCAGGCGATCGAGCGCCTGCAGCCTGCGCTGCTCGGGCGAGATCGTCGTCACCGCAGCGCGCGTAGCACTCTCGTGTTTGATGGTTGTCGCCATTAAGGATTGGGCAACTTGCAGCACTCACTGGCTGCAGCGGGTTCGTTGGCGCTCGCGTCCATTGCGACCTTCCATGTTCCGTTTGGCAGCCGTTTCCAGATCGTGATGTATCGTCCGCTGGTCGTAACGTCGTTGCCGTTGCGGTCCTTTGAGTGGCCATCATAGTGGCCCCATGTAAAGCCCATGTCGCCGCTCGGCCCCATTTGTCCGCCGGTCGGCGTCCACTGCAGTTGATACTGTTTCGGGTCCCATGCGGCTTCTGCCGCGATGTGGGTCTTGCCGTAGACTGCGGCCTTGCCGTCATTTAGTGTGAGTGCATCGTCGGCGAACCAGTTGGAGAAAGCCTTGCCGCCGCCTGCGAGCGTCTCCTTCGCGAATTGCGCATCGAGCTGCAGCAACTGCATCACGCCGGGTGAGAGCGTGGGCTGGGTAACAGGATTGTTCGCAGGAGCGCGCCGCGACAATGGATCCAGCTGCGCATGCAGCGCAATTGGTCCCATCAAGAACATCACGCTTCCGAAAAAAAGCGATCGCATGGCATCTTCCTTAGAACACCAATGTACCCGCGTCCCGGCGAAACAGATAGAGTGTGGGGAATGTCTGCAGATACCCTTCAGGGCAATCGCCACCGCTTACGCTACGAAATTGCCGCCTGGACACTGGCCGCAGTGCTCCTATGCGGCGGCCTGACGTGCCTGGCTTCGGCCCACTTTCTCGCGCTTGGTGTTACGCTGCGCGCCGCGGGCGTACTAGTTCTGCTGGTGTGGGCTACGTTCCTGCGCCGCAAGCTGACGCCGTGGATCGTCGTCGGAATGGTTGCCGGCGTGGAGCTTGGGCTGGACGCGCCAGCAGTTGCGATTGGTTCGCACTTCCTAAGTGACATCTTCCTGCGGCTGGTGAAAACGATTGTTGCGCCGCTCATTCTTGCCACGCTGGTCAGCGGTATCGCCGGGCATGGTGACCTGAAGAGCGTTGGTCGCATGGGTTGGAAGAGCCTTCTTTACTTCGAGGTCCTGACGACCATTGCCCTTGTCATTGGACTGATTGCAGCGAATATCTCGAAGGCGGGCGTTGGTCTCGCGATGCCGGCGGAGATGATTGGATCTGTACCGAGCGCTGCTCCGATGCACTGGCAGGAGTTCCTGGCGCACGTCTTCCCAGAGAATATTGCGAAGGCAATCGCTGAGGGCCAGGTACTGCAGGTGGCGGTGTTCGCAGCTATCTTCGGCATCGCACTTGCCATGGCGCCGCGCGAGAAGGCTGCGCCCGTGCTGAAGCTGGCCGAGGGGCTAAGTGAAGTGATGTTTCGCTTCACAAACATTGTTATGTACATGGCGCCACTGGGAGTCGCGGCCGCCATGGCGTACACCGTGGCAAAGATGGGGCCAGGCGTCCTCATCCATCTTGGCAAGCTCCTTCTGGTCTTTTACGGCGCTCTACTGGCGTTCATCCTTTTCGTCCTCCTGCCGGTAGCGCTGATTGCACGTCTGCCTTTGAGACGGCTGCTGCGGCATGTATCAGGGCCCGCAGCGATTGCGTTTGCGACGGCTACCAGCGAGGCCGCGCTGCCGCGTGCGATGGAAGAGATGGAAGCCTTTGGCGTGCCGAGACGTATTCTGTCGTTTGTGATCCCGGCCGGTTACTCATTCAACCTGGACGGATCGACGCTCTACCTTGCGATGGCGATGGTGTTTGTGGCGCAGGTGGCGAACGTTCCCTTGAGCATCGGCACGCAGATCTTCATGATGGGCACGTTGATGTTGGCGTCGAAGGGCGTGGCGGGTGTGCCGCGTGCGGTGTTGGTGGTGCTGTTGGCGACGGCCGGAACTCTAAGGCTGCCTTCGGAGCCGATTCTGATCCTGGTGGGTATCGATGCGCTGATGGATATGGGCCGGACGGCGATCAATGTGGTGGGCAATTGCCTGGCCTCTGCCGTCATTGCGCGCTGGGAAGGGGCTTTGAACACCGAAACCGTCGAGCCGGCGGTTCTGGCCGCCATGGCGGAGTAGGCGTTCCAGATACAATTTCAGGAGCATCAACAATCGTAGGCAGCGCGGATACCCCTTTCCAGTCGCGCCGGCGTCATATTCAAGGAACAATGAGCAAATTTCTTCCCACGATCGAGTCTCCCGCCGACATTAAGAAGCTCACGATTCCGCAATTGGCGGAGTTGGCGGAGGAGATTCGTGAACGCCTGATCCAGAGTGTTGCAAAGACCGGCGGCCATATTGGGCCGAATCTTGGCGTCGTGGAACTCACCATCGCCATGCACTACGTCTTCGATACGCCGCAGGACTCGTTTGTCTTTGACGTCAGCCACCAGTCGTATGTGCATAAGTTGCTGACGGGACGCGAGTCGCGTTTCGAGACGATCCGGCAGCCTGATGGCTTGAACGGTTTCATGCTGCGCACCGAGAGTGAGCACGATAGTTTCGGTGCGGGTCATGCCGGCACCGCGCTAAGTGCCGCGCTGGGTATGGCAGTTGCCCGTGATCTTAGCGGCGGCACGGAACACATTGTTGCGTTGGCGGGTGATGCTGCGTTTACGTGCGGTATCTCGTACGAAGCGTTGAATAACATCGCGGGTCAGACCAAGCGCATGATCATTGTGCTGAATGATAACGAGTGGTCGATTGATAAGAATGTCGGTGCGATCGCTTCTTACTTCCACACGATCATTACTCACCCTCGTTTCACTTACCTGCATGATCGCGCTTCGGAACTAATTGAGCGCATTGGTGGCAAGGCTGCCAAGCATGTGCAGCGTAAGGCAGAGGAAAGTGTGAAGGGTCTGCTTGGACCTTCGATGCTCTTTGAAGAGTTTGGCCTGGATTATTACGGTCCCATTGATGGGCACGATCTGCCGCTGCTGGTGAAGACCTTCCAGTTCTTGAAGGCGCAAAACAAGCCTGTGGTGCTGCACGCGATCACGCAGAAGGGCAAGGGCTTCCAGCCTGCGATTGATAAGCAGAAGAAGTTCCATGGTCTGGGGCCTTATGACCCTGAGACGGGAGACACTGCGGCTGCTGGACAGAAGACTTACTCGGAGATTTTTGCGGAGACGCTGGTCAAACTGGCGAACAATGATCCGAAGGTTGTTGCCATTACTGCAGCGATGCCAAATGGCACCGCACTTGATCTTTTCCGGCCTTCGCATCCCACACGTTACTTCGACGTAGGTATTGCGGAAGAGCATGCGGTGATCTTTGCGGCTGGCATGGCGACGAAGGGTTATAAGCCTTTCTGCGCGATCTATTCGACCTTCTTACAGCGGGCGTTTGACCCTATCGTTCATGACGTTGCTTTGCAGGAATTGCCTGTCGTTTTCTGCATGGATCGCGGCGGACTAAGCGGCGATGATGGTCCGACGCATCATGGTTTGTTTGACATCAGTTATCTGCGCTGCGTGCCGAATATTGTGCACATGGTGCCGAAGGACGAGGACGAACTTGCAGACATGATGCAGACTGCACTGGAGCATAACGGTCCGAGTGCGATTCGTTATCCGCGTGGCACTGGGCCTGGATCCACTGTGAAGGCGCAGCCGGTTGCGTTGACGATTGGCAAGGCTGAAGTCATCCAGGACGGTGCGGACGTTGTGATTTTCGGCCTTGGTGCTTTGTTGCCTCTGGCTAAAGAGACTGCTTCCCGTTTGTCCAAGTTAGGGCTGTCGGTTGCGGTGGTTAATCCTCGCTTTGTGAAGCCGATTGACCGTGCCTGTATCGAAGGCTATGGGCGTAAGTGTGGTCTGGTAATTACGTTTGAGGACCATGTGCTTGCGGGTGGTTTTGGCTCTTCTGTGCTGGAGGTTTTGAGCGCTGCGGAGATTAATACGCCTGTAGTTCGTATTGGATGGCCGGACCAGTTTATCGAGCATGGCAAGGTTGACGCGCTTCGGGATAAGTATGGGATTAGTGTGGATGGGGCTTTGCACCAGGCGCAGCCTTACCTGAATGCGATTCTGCAGGAGCGTTTGGCGCATCGGTAGAAATTTGCTGGAAAAGTATTCAAGGGCGGCACAGGAGACTGTGCCGCCCTTTTGTTTGTGTGACTTGCGGTGTCAAAAATGCGCGTTCCAGGGTCTTTCGGATGGGTTTTGAATCGATTCAGTGTCCGAAATTGCAGAGCTTTGTCAGCGCGGTTGCCGGGAGGCCAGATTTGCCGCGAAGAGGGGCATGAGTTTCTCTGTCTGGCGGTGGCGGAAGCGGAAGATGTAGCGGATCTGGGCTCGTCCTGCGGCCCAGTTGGCGAGGTCGCCGAGGAGCCAGCCGGGGAACTCGTAGTCGACGTTGTCGTGGACGAGGGTGCCCGCAATGCCGTTGCGTGTCTCTTCTCGGACGGTGTGGCAGTGGCGCCAGTACTGGAAGGGCCCTGAGGTCTGGGAGTCGCAGAAGTGGTCGTTCCACTCGAACTCCGGGATGAGGGCGTGCCAGTTCATGCGGATGGGCAGGCCGGGGAGCATGCGGAAGCTGAGGATCATGGTGGTTCCGACGCCGGTGCCCAGGCGCACGGGTGATCCGGGTGGCGGTGCGGGAGGCGCGATCAAGCGTAGTTCTTCAATCTTCGCGCGCTGCCAGTAAGGCATGAGCGGCGGCAGATTCTGCGGATTGGCGAAGAACGCGAAGACGATGGGAACCGGAAAGGGCAGCCACTGGTCGGCCTGGAAGTTGTGGCGCATGAGCGATATGAGTCCAGATCACCCTTATAGGTTGACCGTGCCGGCAGAGCATTTCGGCGGTAATCGAATCAGGACCACCTCGGTCCGAAAAATACTGGACCGATTCAGTCCTAGATCATGTAATCTCATCCATATCGGACCTATGTTGTCGGAGATTCCTGGGGAGACCCGGTCGGCTTCTCCGCGCTCGGTCCGGAAAACGAACGAGGCGACGTTGAGGGACATCGCAAGTTGATTTTTGAGGCAGCGTGAAAGCGCGCCCATTCCCGGAGCGTATCCAGTATGAAGTGCAAAGAAGAACTGAACGGGCGGCGGAGCAAACTTATGCTCACCGGTACCCTTGCAATGTTTGCCATGAGCGGCCTTCGTGCCGAAGCAGCCATTTCTACCGATAAGGACGACCACAAGCCGGAGCCGAACGCGAATGGCGGGCGCGTGTACGACGAAGTCGCCGACCAGACGCGGCCGAGCCAGACGGTTCATACCTTCAACATTCCTCCCGGGACGCTGGCCGAGGTGGCTGCAGCACTGGAGAAGGAGACCGGGCTGCGGATGGTGATCTCGTCCAAGCGCTACGCTGGTGTGCAGTCGCCGGGCGTGCAGGGCGTGTTGACTATTGAAGAGGCGCTGACGGCGGCGCTGAAGGACACGAGCATGGCGGCGAACTTTGTGTCGCCGGAGCGTGTTTCGCTTGATCTGCTGGGAGCGGACCAGAGTGTGTCGGTTGTGGCGACGTCTGAGCTGATCTCGCCGAAGTACACAGCACCTTTGCGTGATCTGCCGCAGACGCTGACGATCATTCCGCAGGCGATCATCGAGAACACCGGTTCGACCACTCTGGTGGAGGCGCTCCGCACGGTTCCCGGTATTACGTTTGGCGCGGGTGAGGGTGGCAATCCAGTTGGCGATCGTCCCTACATTCGTGGTGTGGACTCGCAGTCGAGCACCTTTGTCGACGGCATGCGCGATATCGGCGCCCAGTCGCGCGAAGTGTTCAACCTGGAATCTGTGGAAGTGTCCAAGGGGCCGAGCGGCGGCTTTGCCGGTCGTGGTGCTGCGGGCGGCAGCCTGAACCTGAACACGAAGATGGCTCGGCGTGAGAGCTTTCTGGCTGGCACGTTTAGTCCCGGTACGGCGAACTTCTTCCGTGGAAGTGCGGATGGCGGTTTGAAGCTGACGAACTCGATCGCAGGCCGGCTCAATGGCGTGTGGCAGGATTCGGACACGGCGGGCCGCGACTATGTTCGCAACGGCCGTTATGGTTTTGCACCGGCGCTGCTGTTCAACCTGGGCCACCGCGTGCGATTGAACACGAACTACTACCACCTGATGACGAACGACGTTCCTGATCCGGGTATGCCGTACAACAACCCGACGTTCTTTGCGCGTATCGACGGCCGAGCGCGGACGCTTCAGGCTGGCGATGGACAGCCGCTGGTCGTGAACCGGAATAACTTCTACGGCATCAACTCGCGCGACTTCCGCAATGAGAAGGTGAAGACTGCTCTGGGCCGTGTGGAAGTGGATTTGACGGAAGGCGTGGTGCTGCGGAACAGCTACCGCTTCGGCAAGTCGAACCAGGACTACGTGTATTCGATGGTGGATGACAGCCAGGGCAACATCTACTACGGGCTGGTCTATCGCCGCGCGCAGCAGCGCTTCTCGGCGGTGGATACTTCGATCAACCAGACGGACCTTTCGGGCCATGGCAAGACGGGCAGCATTCAGCACAGTTTTGCGACGGGCTTTGAGTTCTCGCGGGAGCGTGGCTGGAACAGCACGTACACGCTGGGCGGCCGTAATTCGGCCGGTGTTGTAGCGATTCCGACGTACACGGTACGCAATGTGGCGACGGGTGCTGCGACGGCCGTGAGTGCAACGCGTTGTCCGCTGGGCACGGGCGCGGCGGGCGGTTACTACTGCACGGATCTGACGAACCCAACGCCGGACGATCCGTTCTATGGTGTGACGTCTGCGACGAACCTGACGACGGCAGCACCGAGTGCACCGGTTACCAACACACTCGTCAAGAACTTTGCACCGAACAAGCAGGTGACTGGAACACGGTCGGTGTACGGCTTCGATACGATCCGCTTTATCAAGCAGCTGCAGGCGACGGTGGGCATCCGGTATGACCACTACGATTCGGTGTACCGTTCTGCGCTGACGGCGGTGCCGGTCACGACGTTCCCGACGATCTCGAACCTTGTGAACTACCAGGTGGGTGTGGGATATAAGCCGGTGACGGCGGCTACGATCTACGGTTCGGTGAGCAGTTCTGCGACGCCGCCGGGTAACTCTCTGGGGCAGGGACAGGATCCATCTGCGATTACAAGCGCTGTGAACCAGGCGCTGCCGCCTGAGAAGACGCGTTCGGTTGAGGGTGGTGTGAAGTGGGAGCTGTTCGGCGCGAAGGCTCTCGCAACCGGTGCTTACTTCCAGTCGAATACGGAGAATGTCCGGATCACGCAGGCGGACAGCACGATCGCAGCGGTGGGAACACGCCGTAATCGCGGACTTGATTTTGGCATTACTGGTTATGTCAGTCGTAAGTGGCAGTTGTTTGGCGGCTACACCTTTATGAATGCCATTCTGCTGAACTCTGGTGGTGCGGGAGCAGCGGCGGGCCTGATGGATGGCCGGCGCTTCCCGAATACTCCGGAGCATAGCTTCAGTGTGACGAGTTATTACTCGGTCACGCATAAGTTGAACCTGGGTGGCGGTATCTACGGTGCGGGCAAGGTCTTTGGTGCCGATTCTCCGACAGCACCGAAGTGGGTTCCTGGATATGCGCGTGTGGATCTGTACGGATCGTATCGCTTCAACCCGCACGTGGAGTTGCAGGCTAACTTGCAGAACGTGGGTGACAAGACTTACTTCCTGCAGGCTTACACGACGCACTATGCGCAGATGGCACCGGGCCGCCAGGGTCGCCTGACGCTGAACGTGCACTTCTAACACGCGATGCAGGTAGCGGATCACAAGACGTTGGAACTGGTACGCGCCGCAGCGGAACGCGGCGTGTGCCAGGCCCAGGCGCTCTATGGGCAGATGCATCTGGATGGCAAGCTGGTGCCACAGAATCCTTCGCTGGCGCTGCATTGGTTCGAGCGTGCCGCTGTGGGTGGCGACGTGATGGCCATCAACATGGTGGGCCGTTGCCTGGACCAGGGATGGGGCGTGGCTGCGAGTCCGCACCTTGCCGCGCCGTGGTTTCGGAAGGCTGCGGAGCGGGGGCTGGACTGGGGTATGTACAACCTGGCAACGCTGCTGACGATGGGTAGCGGCGTGAACGAAGACAAGTACGAAGCGCTGCACTGGTTCCGCAAGGCTGCCGATCTTGGTCATGCTAAGTCGATCAACATTGTCGGTGGGTTTTACGAGGATGGATGGGTTGTGGCGGTGGATATGGCCGCTGCAAAGGATTGTTATCGCAGAGCCGCGATTGCAGGGGACTTTCGCGGGCAGTTTAATTACGCGCGTCTGCTGGCGGATGCGGGCGAGATCAGCAGCGCACTGTCATGGCTGCAGAAGGTGCCACAGACTGCGACGCCTGCTTTTCTTTTGAAGATGAAGCGCTTCTTAGAACAAATGCCCGTGGCAGAGTTACGGACTTTCGCGGTCGAACTATGAAGGTGAAGCGGTGGACGCTGGCCTTTCGCCAGGCCATACGAGGCAGTAAGAATTTCCGGCTATAGCCGAAGAGGCGAAATCCCTCAGGGGCTAAAGCCCAGTCTTAAGGGCGACGGGAGATGGCATGGCTGAAGCCATGCCCCTCCGAAAACGGACACCCATTGCGTATGTCGGTAGACACAGATCGGCGATATCCCTAAGGGGCTGTGGCCCAACCTTAGGGCGGTGCGGAATGGCATGGCTGAAGCTATGCGTCTCCGAAAACGGACACCTATGCGTATGTCGGTCGACACGAACCGGCGGTGAGGAAGCAAATGTTGGTACAGGTTCCTGATGTTTTAACGCGTGAGCAGGTGAAGCGATTCCGCGAAGCGCTGGATGCGACGGAGTGGATCGATGGCAAGGTTACTGCCGGCTACCAGTCTGCGCGGGTGAAGGACAACGCACAGCTCAACGAGAACAATCCGGTCGCTGCCGATCTGGGCAGGCAGATTGTCGAGGCGCTGAACAGCTCGCCGGTGTTTGTGGCTGCTGCGCTGCCGAAGAAGATCTTTCCGCCGCTGTTCAATCGGTACCAAGGCGGTCAGTCGTTTGGCAACCACGTGGATAACTCGGTGCGCCGTATTTCTTCGACGGGCGAGTACGTTCGCACGGACCTTTCGGTGACGCTGTTTTTGAGCGATCCGGATGAGTATGACGGCGGTGAACTGGTCATTGAAGACACGTACGGGACAAAGAGCGTGAAGCTGCCTGCGGGCGACGCGGTGCTGTATCCATCGACCAGTCTTCACCATGTGCGTCCTGTGACGGCGGGAGCGCGTGTGTGCTCGTTCTTCTGGTTGCAGAGCATGGTGCGCAGCGATGAGCAGCGATCGTTGCTGTTGACGCTGGATATGGCGATCCAACGGCTGGCACAGGATGTGCCGGATCATCCGTCGGGCGTTGACCTGACGGGGGTTTATCACAACCTGCTGCGGCAGTGGGTGGAGCTTTAGAGATCAGGCACGCGCTTCCCCCTGAAACAGCGTGCCAATGAGCTGTCCGCATTTGATGTGGGCAGAAAACGAGGGACCGGATGCCGCCCTCACGGCACCGGTCCCTCGCTGTTTTTGGATGTAAGAAACTCGGTGCGCAGCTTTGGGAACGGGTCGCGTGTTCCTCGCGATGCCCCACCCTTTGCTTCACAAAGAATGGGCACACGGTTTGTGGCGTACGCAGGATTCTTCCGGTCAGTTGCTGGCGGTCAAAAAAGAAGAGCGCCCGATGTTCCGGGCGCTCCTGGTTGCCAAGTGGTGCGGTGAACTAGTTGGGCATCAGGACGGTGTCGACCACGTGGATGACGCCGTTCTTCTGGAAGACGTCTGCGGTGGTGATGGTGGAGGAGCCACCCTTTTCGTCGGTGAGCATGATGATGGAGCCGGACATCTTCGCGGTGAGCGTGCCGCCCTGAACAGTCTTCAGCGTTGCCGTGCCGTTGCCCTTCTTGATCATCTTTGCGAGCTGCTTGGAGCTGATCTTGCCGGGGACGACGTGGTAGGTGAGGATCTTGGTGAGGGTTGCCTTGTTCTCAGGCTTCACGAGCGTGTCGACGGTGCCTGCAGGGAGCTTTGCGAAGGCATCGTCGGTCGGTGCGAAGACGGTGAAGGGGCCGGTGCCATTGAGCGTGTCGACGAGACCTGCTGCCTTGACGGCTGCGACGAGAGTCTTGTGGATGGGCGAGTTCACCGCGTTCTCAACGATGGTCTTGTTGGGGTACATGGGAGCGCCGCCGACATCGGGATCCTTCTGTGCCATTGCGGTCATGCTGCCGCCCATCAGAGCTACGGCCAGTACTACCTTTGCAAACTTGTTCATGGTGACTCTCCTGTTGTGCGTAACTTACTTGTGCTTGAACCTGTCCACCGGCCGGGCGGAAATCGCTTGCTGCACTGTAGGAACGAGTACAGAGCGAAAGCGGATTGCGTGGGTTTGCATTTTTCTTTGCGGTACTTGCCGGATACTGATGAAGAAACGACGAGCACGGGTACCGGTGCATCTGACGTGAAGATGGCTGTGTTGACCAATTGGGTGTTCGGACTGTCCACCAATTGACAAGCTGCTGCAGGGCTACAAAACTACAGGGGTGTTCTTGACAGGATCAGAGCAGGACAGCGGTGAGGCGCGGGTACTCGTGCGACACCGCCACGGAGACGAGAACGATCATCCGCACATTGAAGCGCGGGACTCCGGCCTGTTTGTGATCGGCCTGTTCAAGCTTTGCAAGGCTGTCTTCTTCCTGGGCGTGAGCCTGGGTGCGCTCCACTTCATTCACCATGACCTGTCCCAGACGGCGGAGCGGTTCCTGCTGGAGCTGCACTTCGATCCTGAGAGTCGTGTCGTGGATCTGGTGACGGACAAGCTGGCGCTGCTGACCCACCACAAGCTGCGGCTGATCAGCCTGGGTACGTTTCTGTATGCGGGGCTTTGCTGCACGGAGGCGTACGGTCTGCTGCGCCGGAAGGTGTGGGCGGAGTTCGTTACGCTTTGGCTAAGCGTGTCGTTTGTGCCGTGGGAGGCGTGGGAGCTGGCTCGCGTGCCAAGCCTGTGGCATGCGGCGATTCTGCTGGCGAACCTGGTGGTTGTGGCGTATCTGCTGTGGATGCTGCGGCGGAAGAAGAGCCGCCAGGGCGGTCGCTCCTAATCAAAAGCTGAGGGAATGCCGTTTCCGCGAGGACGGTGTGCGATCTGTGCAGAATAACTTTCGCTTTTTCTTTGCTGTACTACGTCTTCCGTGTTATCCACAAGTAGCAACAGGCGTACAGAACCGGCCTCATCAACACAAGCTGTAGTGCTGTTTGGGTTTATCGGCCCTGCCCGTTGTGATTTCCACATTCAGCTGAATTTACCGAGGAAAAGAGGGGCAAATATCCACTTGCTCTTCTGCTCGGTATCAGTAACGATGTGGAGCGTGGTGGTAAATAGTGGAGCAAAAGGGAACGATCTTTTGATCTCACACGCAAATAGTAGCCGGTTCGGGCCCCAGCGGTACAAAACCCGAACCCAGAGCGGTACCGGCGGGGTTTGAAGACGATGTTTCGTGGCAATCACCCAGCGCGTGTGGACGACAAAGGCCGGCTTAAGCTGCCGGCTGAGTTCAAGCGTCGCGTGGATGAGAGCTACGGTCCGCAGTTCTACATCACCAGCAAAGACGGCAAGCGGGCGGAGATCTACCCGATCCGTGAGTGGGAGCTGGTGGAGGCGAAGCTGGCGGAGATTCCGAACATGAATCCCGCGAAGAAGAAGTTTCTGGACGTGACGAACTATTACGGCCAGATGGCAGAGCTGGATGCGCAGGGGCGTTTGACCCTGCCGCTAATTCTGCGGGAGAGCGCGAAGGTTACCGCCGAGGTGGTGGTGCTGGGATCGCAGACATATCTGGAGGTCGTGAACCATGACGACTTCAAGGCAAAGCTGGACCTGGAGCCGTTGACCGAGGCCGATATGACGGCGTTGGCGGATTTGGGACTTTAGAGATTTGAACGTAAGGCCCCGAGTGGGCCCGCATGGAGGCGGAGAGTGAGCGGTCCGCAACATGTGCCGGTTCTTTTAGAGGAAGTTTTAGACCTTCTACAGGTGCGCCGCGGCGGGACTTATGCCGATGCGACGCTGGGGCTGGCAGGGCATTCGAGCGCAATTGCTCGGCGGCTTGGGCCGGAGGGATTGCTGATCGGATTCGATCGGGACCCGCAGGCGATGGAGCTTGCCACAGCACGACTGGATGCGCTGCGTGAGGAGCTTGGATCGGAGATGCCGCAGGTGCGGCTGATTCCGCGGGCTTTTTCATCGGCTGCAGAGGAGTTGGAGCCGGCATCGCTGGATGGACTGCTCGCCGATTTTGGCGTGAGCAGCATGCAGTTGGACCAGGCGCACCGAGGATTCAGTTTTCGGATGGATGCACCGCTGGATATGCGCATGGATACGCGCAGCGGTGAGACAGCCGAGCAAGTGGTAAATCAGGCGGACGAAGAAGATCTCGCGAACCTGATTTACGAATTCGGAGAGGAAAGGAGGTCGCGGAGAATCGCCAGAGCCATTGTGAGGGCACGGCCGATACGTACGACGGCGGAATTAGCCAGAGTGATATCGGCCGCTGCCCCAGCAATGAAACAGGACAAGATTCATCCAGCGACCAGAACTTTCCAGGCACTTCGAATTCGTGTGAATGATGAACTTGGGGAGATACGGTCGCTGCTTGAGAGCGCGCCATCTCTTTTGAAGTTCGGAGGACGTCTGGCGGTCATCAGCTTTCATTCGCTGGAGGACCGGCTGGCGAAGGATGCGCTGAAAGAGGGCGCAGAACGTGGTGTTTGGAACGTGATCACGCGGAAACCGGTGATTGCGGGTGAAGTGGAAGTCGATCGCAATCCAAGGTCACGGAGTGCGAAGTTACGCGTTGCGGAGCGGGTGAAATCCGGTCCGAGATTTACAAAGAAGGTTCCTCCGGTTGGCGGAAGTAGTCGCGGTAGCCGACCCGGAGTAAGTTGACGGCAGTAACTGTGGATAACCTGTGGGAACTTAGGAAAACTCCTCCCCACGGTGTAAAACAGGGCGCTCATCCGTCCTCATGGTTAGAGCAGAAGACGCTCAGGGCACGAGGACGAAGGACCGCCGAGTAAGTAGCGGGTAATACATCGGATGGGTTAGTAACCAATCCGGTTCTGGTAGATAAGACGCTCCTCGTACGCGAGAGAAGCGGCTAAGTCCAGAAAACAAACGGGCTGGGAATCAACCTTGATTCCCCTGAAGAGTGAGAGGGTGGCGAGCGTGATGGAACAGACGATGCCGGCAGTTGGAATGGTGGCGGGACGCGCACAGCGCGAGCGCGCCGAGTCGTTTCGTGATCACAACCGTTCGGTGTTCGATCAGCAGCGCCGTGCGCGCCGCGGTCCCACGCCTGAGATTTTCTTCACCAAGCATCTCGACAACAGCCGCATTGTGAAGGCGGATGATCCTGAGCGCCGCAAGGAGATGCGGCAGTTCACCATTGCCATGGGTATGTTGTTTTTCCTGGTAATGACGTATGTCTGGCAGCATTTTTCCTCGATTGAAATGGGCTATGCCATTGAGGCGAAGAAGCTACAGGTGGAACACATGCGCGAGGAAAACCGGCAGTTACATCTGTCGGAGGCCCAATTGTCGGATCCGGACCGCATTGATCGGATTGCACGGCAGCTTGGCCTGGATACACCGCAGCCTGGACAGGTCGTTCGTCCGGACGGATCGTTTGCGAATAACGGCCCGGTGTTGGCTGAGGCGCAGGTACCTTCGGCGGTTCTCCGCTAAGTTCAATTTTTTGTAACGGCCGGCAGGCTCCGCTGCGATAGTCGAGGGAACCGGCCGTTACGACTTCGTTCCCCAGCTTCGATAAGGTCGAGCCCGCCATGAGTAACATTCGCCAACCACTGACTGCACCTATCCGGCGCGTTCGCTTTGTCTATGTCGCGCTGTTTTTTGCGTTGTGGACGTCGGCTATCGGTTTGCGGCTGGTCTGGCTGCAGGTGGTGAAGCATCACGATTGGATGGAGCGCGCCTCCAAGCAGCAGCAGCGGACGTTTGAAGTGGCGCCACGGCGTGGTGTTCTGTATGACCGGAATCTGCGCGAACTGGCTGTAACTGTCCTTGCGGAGTCGGTGTACGCCGTTCCCAGTGAGCTTGGCGATAACAGGGGCAATGTCGCAGAACTGCTTTCCGGCATCGTTCACATCGATCCCACCGATACGTTCACCGCGCAGAGCAGCATCATGGCGCGGCTGACTGCCTCGAGAAATTTTGCGTGGATCGCTCGTAAGTTGACGCCGGAGCAGGCGCAGCGTGTGCGGGAGCTGAATCTGAAGGGCGTGTACCTGCAGAAGGAGTTCAAGCGCTTCTATCCAAACACGGATCTTGCAGCGCAGACGCTGGGCTATGTGGGCATTGACGACACCGGCCTGGGTGGCATGGAGCGCGAGTTTGAGGAAGACCTGCATGGCACGCCGGGCCATGTGCTGACGGCTGTGGATGCGAAGCGTCACGCGTTGGGAAGTGAAGAGCGTGAGCCGCTGCCGGGCGAGAACCTGGTGCTGTCGATCGACACCAATATTCAGTACATGGCGGAGCGCGCGCTGGATGCGCAGATGCTGAAGATGAAGGCGGCGCACGGCACGGTGGTGGTGCAGGATCCGCACACGGGGCAGATTCTGGCACTGGCTATCTCGCCGCGCTATAACCCGAATGATCTGAAGCACCAGGATCCAAGCATCCTGAAGAACCTGGCTGTGAGTGACGTGTATGAGCCGGGATCGACCTTCAAGCTGGTGACGTATGCCGCGGCGCTGGATGGTGCGGGTGTGGAGCCCACGGATATCGTGGACTGCCAGGGCGGCGCCATGACCATGTACGGCCGTACGCTGCATGACGATAAGTCCGATCACTTTGGCCGTGTGACGGTGCAGTATGCGCTGGAGCACTCGAGCGACGTGGGCGCGGCGAAGATGGCGATGAAAGTTGGCAACAGTAAGTTCTATGACTACATCCGCGGCTTTGGCTTCGGTGACCGGTCAGGCATTGAACTGCCGAGTGAGACGCGTGGTCTGCTGCGTCCTGCGCGTAAGTGGGAGGCGACGAGCATCATGTCGATCGCCATTGGGCATGAAGTAGGTGTGACCCCGGTGCAACTGGTGACGATGGTCTCTGCGATTGCGAATGGTGGTACGTATCTACCGCCGCACATCCTGCTGGATGAGACGGAGTACATGAAGGGCGACAACCGGTTGAAGCCTGCTGCCTTTCATCCTTCCAACTCGCTGCCCGCGAAGATGCCCGATGGAGCGCACCGCGTGATCACGGAGCTGACTGCTGCGAAGATGCGGTCGATGATGCAGGGCACCATGGTGACAGGTACGGGCAAGTCGGGCGCACTGAACGGTTACAGTGCGGGCGGAAAGACTGGCACGGCGCAGAAGATTGATCCTGTCACGCACACTTACTCGCATACTCGCACGGTGGCCAGCTTTGCCGGTATCGCGCCGGTGAACAACCCGGCGATCTCCGTCGCGGTGGTTATCGACGATCCGATGGTTGGAACGCGCTATGGTGCTGAGACCAGCGCTCCAGTCTTCAAGCAGGTTGCGCAGGAGGTGCTGGAGTACCTGGGTGTACCGCACGATCAACCGTTGAAAGAGGTAAAGCCTGGCACCGAGCCAAAGCTGGAGATTGCGGGCGATGCGCCGAGCGAGGACCCTGGCGATCTGACGGCGATGTATGAAGAGATCAACGCGCTGCCTGCGGATGATCCGCTGCGTCAGAAGAGCGATGCGGCACTGGTGGCAGCGACCGCGAGTGCCGCGCCGAAGCCTGTGACGTCGACGGAGAGGAAGGGTGTCTTTGCGGCGCTGCCGGAGAAGATGCTGAAGGCCTTCCGCGACCATGGTGGATCGTCGTTCATGACGGACGAGGCGGAGAACGCAAAGATTGCAGCGAAGCCGATTGTGGACCATGTACAGCGGACTGACGGCGCGGTGGTGGTGGATGCGAGTACGAAGGTTGCGGTGCCGGTGATGCAGGGTGGATTGCGCGCAGTGATTCAGCAGGCTGCTGGTGCAGGGCTGCGGGTGCAGCCGGTGGGCAGTGGCCTGGCGCGTGAGCAGGTTCCAGCGGCCGGAACGATGGTGCCACTGGGTACGGAAGTGGTTGTGCGGTTCACGCGATGATGGACGCGCACTGGACGATCATCATCCTGATTGGTGCGGTGGTCGGTGTCGTCGTGGGGACGATCGGGACGAGCGGCGCGATCATGATTCCGCTGCTGGTGTTCGTGTTCGGGCTGTCACAGACGAGTGCGCAGGGAACGGCGCTATTGATGGCTTCCTGCCCTTTGTGGATTGCGCCGATGCTGGTGTACGCGCGTGCGAACCATGTGGAGTGGCGGCTGGGTCTGCTGCTGGCGACGGGCATGGCCGTGGGCAGCATCTATGGTGCGAAGCTGGCGATGCAGTTGCCAACGGTCTTCCTGAAGCGCGGGTTCGCGCTGATGCTGGCAGCCGTTGCTGTGCGCATGTTCTTCCAGCGGTAGAATCGCGCGAGTATGAATTGGACCGAAATAATTGCCGGTGTACCGGTGCTTGCCGTTGGCGACGCAGCGCGCGCGGAGATATTGGGCGTGGAGTATGACTCGCGTGCCGTGCGTGCCGGATCGCTGTTTGTCGCGATGCGTGGCGAGACGACGGATGGCAACCGGTATGTGCGTGCGGCGCTGGATGCGGGCGCTGTCGCGATCGTCACCGACTCACGTGAGAGCTTTGCCTTTGCGGATGCGCGTGGCGTGCCGGCTGCGTTGATTGCCGATGGACGGCGTGCGCTGGCCGAGGTGAGTGCGAACTTCTTTGGGCATCCTGAGCGGCAGGTGAAGCTGTGCGGTATCACCGGGACGAACGGTAAGACGACGACTGCGTTCCTGCTGGAAGGCCTGCTGAACAGTGTGGCGCGCAAGTGTGTGTTGATCGGCACGATTGAGACGCACGTAGCGGGCGCTGTGAGGCCGAGTGCGCATACGACGCCGGAGAGCCGCGATGTGCTGGCGATCTTTGCGGACGGTGCGGCTGCGGGCGCGACCGAGGCGGTGATGGAGATGAGTTCGCACGCGTTGCAGCAGGAGCGTGTGTGGGCGTTGCCGGTGGATGTGGCGGTGTTTACGAATCTGACGCAGGACCACCTGGATTATCACGGCACGATGGATGCGTATGCGGCGGCGAAGGCGCGGTTGTTTGAGGGTGTGGGTGCTGCTGCGCCGCGGGTTGCGGTGATCAACGCGGATGATGCTTACGCGGCAGTAATGGTGGCGGCGGCGAAGGATTGCGAGACGCGCTGGAGTTACGGCGTCGATGGTGCGGCGGACTTCAAGGCGAGTGATGTGGTGCTGCGTGCGGGTGCGACGAGCTTTGTGATGGCCACTCCGTTTGGCGATGCGGAGGTGACGTCGCAACTGACGGGGCGGGTGAATGTGTACAACCTGCTGGCGGCGGTTGCGGCTGCGATGGGCCGGGGACTGACGCTGGACGAAGTTGTTGCTGGAGCGGCTGCGTTGCCGCCGGTGCCGGGACGCTTTGAGACGGTGACGAACGCGCTTGGGTTCAGCGTCGTGGTGGATTATGCGCATACGGACGATGCGTTGCGGAACCTGATTGTGCTGGCGCGTGAGCTTGCGGGTGAGGCTCGCGTGATTACGCTGTTTGGTTGTGGCGGTGATCGCGATAAGACGAAGCGGCCGAAGATGGGTCGCGCTGCGGGTGAGGGCAGCGATGTTGTGATCGTGACGAGTGACAATCCGCGGAGTGAAGATCCTGCGGTGATTGCAGACGAAGCGCTTGCGGGTGTTCGCGAGACCGGGAACATGAGTGTGCGGGTTGTGCTGGATCGTGCGGCTGCAATTGCGCTGGCAGTGAACGAAGCGCGGGCGGGCGACATCGTACTGATTGCAGGCAAAGGTCATGAGAAGACGCAGACGTCGCACGGCGTGGCAATGCCGTTTGATGATGTCGCGGTTGCCGCGGCGGCGCTGCGCGAGAGGGAAGCAAAGGCATGATGTTGACGTTGGGACAGGTTGCGGATTGGATCCATGCAGAGGGTGATTTTGATCTGCAGACGAAGGTGTTTGGCTACTCGATCGATTCGCGTACGGTGGCCGCCGGTGAGTTGTTCTTCGCGGTGATGGGCGAGCGGTTCGATGGGCATGAGTTTGTGGAGACAGCTCTGAAGGCAGGCGCTGCCGCGGCTGTGGTGAGTACGCACTGGGTGGTGCCGGCGGAGGTTGATCCTTGCAAGTTGTTGCGTGTGCCCGAGAGCGAAGACTGTGTGCTGAAGGCGTTGCAGGGGCTGGCGCATAAAGTTCGTCAGCACTGGGGCAAGCGCTTGATCGGCATTACGGGGTCGGCTGGGAAGACGACGACGAAGGAGTGCGTTGCTGCTGTGCTGTCTGCGCAGTTCGAGGTGTTGAAGTCTGCGGGGAATCTGAACAATGGTTTTGGTGTGCCGCTGCAGTTGCTGCGGCTGCAACCGGAGCATGAGGTTGCCGTGATTGAGATGGGCATGAATCATGCCGGTGAGATTGCGGCGCTGGCGAAGATTGCCGAGCCGGATTGGGCTGTGGTGAGTAATGTCGCGCCGGTGCATCTGGAGCATTTTGCGGATGGCATTGCGGGAATTGCCGCGGCGAAGTTTGAGCTGGTGCAGTCGCTGCGTCCGGATGGTGTTGCGTTTCTAAATGCGGACGATCCGTATGTGTCGACGTTTGGGCGTGGGCGTGAGGCGCGGTACTTTGGGTTGCGTGGTGCGTCTGCAACGGTGCTGGCGACGGATGTTGTGAGTGCGGGCGCTGATGGGATGCGGTTCACTGTGGAGGCTGGCGGCGAGCGGGTGGCTGCTTCGATTGCGCTGCTGGGTGAGCACAATGTTTACAACGCGCTGGCGGGCATTGCGGTGGGGCTTGAGAGTGGGATGACGCTGCAGGCGTGTATCGATGCGCTGGCGGTGTTGCAGCCGAGCGACAAGCGTGGCGAGCAGGTGGTGTGGCGCGGAGCGCGCATCATCAACGATAGCTACAACAGCAATCCGCGTGCGCTGGATGCGATGGTAGATGCGCTGATGGCGGTGGAGGCGACGCGGCATATCGTGATTGCGGGCGAGATGCTGGAGCTGGGCCCGGATGCGGATGTGCTGCATGCGGAGTGTGGTGCTTACATGTTGTCGCGCGGTGTGGATGTGGTGCTGGGTGTCCGCGGTCATGCGGCGGCGCTGGTGCAGGGCGCGGGGGATCGCGGGGTGTTTGTGGCGAGTCCTGAGGATGCCGGGATGTGGATGCTGGCGAATCTGCGGGAGGGCGATGCGGTTTTGTTGAAGGCTTCGCGTGGGGTTCGGTTGGAGCGGTCGCTGGTGGCGCTTGGGTTGGGTGCTGCTGCAGGGCATTAGTTGATTCGTGCTGTCGCACGAATAACCCACCCTTTTGCTTCGCAAAAGAATGGGGCACCCGGGTTCGTGGCGCTTCGGGAGTATCTGATTTGGGGCGTGCGTGCGGCGATGTTGGTGCGGGCCGCGTAAGCTGAAACTCGATTGTGTCTGCGCTGAGTTTTCGCGCACGGAGGACCGTTGCTTTACTGGCTGCTCTATCAAAAGCTTTATCCGGTCTTCCGGGTGTTTCGTATCTTTCGGTACCTTACGTTTCGCTGCGTGTTTTCGAGCCTGACGGCGTTGCTGATCGGTTTGCTGATCGGGCCGTTTGTGATCCGGCGTCTGCGTGAGTTTCAGATTGGTCAGTACATACGCGAAGAGGGACCGGCGAGTCACCAGAAGAAGACCGGTACTCCGACGATGGGCGGCGTGCTGATCTGTATCTCGATCCTGGTGCCGACGCTGCTTTGGAGTGATCTGTCGAACCCGTTTGTGTGGGTGGCGGTGCTGTCGACGACGGCGTTTGGTGCGATTGGATTTGCGGACGATTACATCAAGGTGCTGCACAAGCGGAACCTTGGACTTACGAGTATTCAGAAGCTGATGCTGCAGTTTCTGGCGAGCTTTGGGGTGGCCGCGGCGCTGGTTTGGATGCAGTCTCGGGGGATGTATTCGACGCGGCTGGTGGTGCCGTTTGTGAAGAAGTTCCGGCCGGATCTGATCATCGATTCGCTGCATTTCACGCATGGGTTCTATTGGCTTAGCTTTATCCCGTTTGTGATCTTCGTCATGCTGGTGATCAGCTTCAGCTCGAATGCAGTGAACCTGACAGATGGTCTGGATGGGCTGGCGATTGGCTGCACGATCATTGCGGCGGGTGCGCTGACTGTGCTGACGTACGTCAGCGGTCACGTTGTCTTCAGCGACTATCTTGAGCTGCAGCGTATGCCGATGGTGGGTGAGCTGACAATCTTCTGCGGGGCGATGGTGGGGGCTTCGATCGGGTTCCTTTGGTACAACGCACACCCGGCGGAAGTGTTTATGGGCGATGTGGGATCGCTGGCGCTGGGCGGTGCGATCTCGACGGTTGCCGTGTTGATCAAGCAGGAGTTGCTGCTGCCGTTTATTGGTGGCGTGTTCATCCTGGAGGCGGTCAGCGTGATGCTGCAGGTGGGCAGTTACAAGCTGCGGGGCGGGAAGCGGATCTTCAAGATGGCTCCCTTGCATCATCACTTTGAGTTGAGCGGTTGGAGTGAGAGCAAGGTCATTGCGCGGTTCTGGATTATGGCGCTGGTGTTTGCTTTGTTTGCACTGACTACGCTGAAGCTGCGGTAGGCTGATAGCCCATGGATCTGAAGAACAAACGCGTCCTTGTTGTTGGCCTTGGTAAGAGCGGGGTGTCCGCTGCGTTGTATTTGCGGCGGCTGGGTGCTCGTGTGACCGTGAGCGATGCTCGGGCGGGTGAGGCGCTGGCGAAGGAGATTCCTGCGCTGCTGGATGCGGGCGTGATGGTGGAGACCGGCGGGCATGGGGTGCTGACGTTTCGTCGGCAGGACCTGATTGTGGTGTCGCCGGGGGTGCCGCTTTCGACGCCGGAGATTCAGCAGGTGATGGCGCTGGGGATGCCTTTGATTGGCGAGGTGGAGCTGGCTTTCCAGGGGCTGCGGGGCCGGGTGGTCGCGATTACGGGGTCGAATGGGAAGACCACGACGACTTCGCTGGTGGGGCACATCCTGGAGCATGCGGGGTTGGAGACGAAGGTGGGCGGGAATATTGGCCTGCCGGTGGTGGAGCTGGTCGAGGGATCGACAGAGAAGACGTGGAGTGTGCTGGAGGTTTCGAGCTTTCAGCTGGAGACGATCGAGACCTTTCGGCCGCATATTGCTGCGGTGTTGAACATCACGCCGGACCACCTGGATCGTCATGGGTCGTTCGAGAACTATGCGGCTGCGAAGGCTCGGATTACGGAGAACCAGACGGCGGAGGATTTCCTTGTCCTGAATGCGGAGGACAAGCCGACGCAGATGGTGGCGGCGAAGACGAAGCCGCAGATCTACTGGTTCAGCGGCGTGCGGCGGGTGAAGCAGGGCGCGTTTGTGCATGCGGATGGTGTGTACTTCCTGGCGAAAGAGGGCGGTACGCCGGAGCCGGTGATGCCGGTGGCTGAGATTCCTTTGCCGGGTGCGCATAACGTGGAAAATGTGCTGGCGGCGATTGCGATGGCTCGACTTGCCGGGGTTTCGGCGGAGGTTGTGCGCGAGGCGGTGGGCACGTTTACTGCTGTGGAGCACCGGTTGCAGTTTGTGCGCAGCGTTCGCGGTGTGGACTACTACAACGACTCGAAGGCTACGAATGTGGATGCGACTGCGAAGGCGCTGGCTTCGTTTGCGGGTGGTGTGCGGGTGATCCTGGGCGGGAAGGATAAGGGGTCGGATTACACGGAGTTACTGCCGTTGCTGAAGGAGCGGACGGTGGCCGTTTATACGATCGGTGCTGCTGCGGAGATTATTGCTGCGCAGATTGGGAGTGAGGTTTCGTTGACGCCTGCGGGGACCTTGGCGGAGGCGGTTCGGATGGCTTCGGCAGAGGCGAAGGCGGGTGAGACGGTTTTGCTGGCTCCTGCTTGTGCGAGTTTTGATCAGTTCACGAGTTATGAGGATCGTGGGCGGGTGTTTATGGAGTTGGTGGCGGGGCTTTAGCGGCAGATGCCTTTGGAATTTGCGCGCAGGTCCTGACATTCTGCGAACCCACTCATGACGAAAGAGCCGTCATGAATGGGGCACCCATTTGGTCGAGGGTTCGGCGGGCGTTCGCTCCGCGAACCACGCGAGATACCTTGCTGCGATCGTGGTGCATCATTTCTGCGTGTGAGGACATAAGCTTCGGAGTGTATGGCGAAGCGTGTTGGCGCGGATAAGTGGCTGTTTGGGACTGTGCTGGCGCTGGTGCTCTTTGGCCTGGTGATGATCTTCTCGACTTCGGCTGTGATGGCGAAGGCGCAGTTTGGATCGCCGTACAAGTTTGTGTGGAGCCAGCTGGTTTTTGTGGTGCTGGGTATCGTCGCGTTGTTTGTCCTGATGCGCGTCGACTACCGCAAATACAACAATCCCAAGGTGGTGTTTCCGGCGATTGCGATCACTGCGATCCTGCTGCTGGGCGTGTTCTTCATGGGCGGCATGAATGGTGCGCATCGGTGGATCCGTATCGGTGGACTGACGCTGCAGCCGAGTGAGCTGGCGAAGCCGCTTATCGTACTGTTTCTTGCGTATTTTCTGCAGAGCCGCATCCACCAGATCGATGACTGGCGTAACACGTTGCTGCGCGCGATTGCGGTGCCGGTGCTGTTTATCCTGCTGATCCTGAAAGAGCCAGACCTGGGCACGGCGATGGTGTGCGCGGGTGTCACGGCATTGATGCTGCTGCTGGCGGGAATTCAGTTGCGGTGGATTGCGCTGGCTGCTGTGGCGGCTGCGCCGGGGCTGTACTGGATGCTGTTTCATGTGGCGTTCCGTCGGGCTCGCATGCTGGCGTTTATGAATCCGGATGCGGATCCGCGTGGCGCCGGGTTCCACATTCTGCAGTCGCTGATTGCTGTGGGTACCGGCGGATTCTTTGGCCGCGGCCTGACCGAGGGCATGCAGAAGCTCTTCTACCTGCCGGAGCCGCATACCGACTTTATCTACGCCACCGTGTGCGAGGAGCTTGGGCTGCTGGGTGCTCTGGCGGTGCTGGCGGGCTTTGTCCTGCTGGGCTATCGCGGCTTGCGTGCTGCGTACCTATCGACCGATCCGTTTGCGCGGTTCTTTGCGTTCGGGTTGACGTGCGCGATTCTGATCCAGGCTTTCTTCAACATCAGCGTGGTGCTGGCGCTGGTGCCGACCAAGGGTATTACGCTGCCGTTTATTTCGAACGGTGGAACGAGTGTGTTTATTACGCTGGCGAGTATGGGCGTGCTGTTGAACATTACGCGCGAGATTGACTGAAGTGCCTGTGGCAGAGACGTGGGAACCGGGAACAGGGAACCGTCTGCGTGTTTTGATTGCCGGCGGTGGGACTGGCGGTCATGTGATTCCGGCGCTGGCCATTGCTCGGGAGTTGCGGGATACGCATGGGGCAGAAGTCCGGCTGATTGGGACTTCGCGTGGCATTGAGACGCGGCTGGTGCCTGCGGCTGGTTTTCCGCTTGAGCTGATTCAAGTGGGGCAGTTAGCGAATGTGTCGCTGGCGACGCGTCTGAAGACTCTTACCGATCTGCCGCGCGGTGTGCTGCATTGCATTACGTATCTGCGTGCGTTTCGGCCGCAGGTGGTGGTGGGTGTAGGTGGCTATGCGAGCGGACCTGCGATGCTGGCGGCGCTGATGCTTCGCATTCCTACGCTGGCCTATGAGCCGAATGCGGCGCCCGGCATGGTGAACCGGATGATTGGGCGGTTTGTGAACGGCGCAGCCGTGGCGTTTGCCGATACGGCGAACTTCTTTCGCAATGCGGTGGTGACGGGTGTGCCGGTGCGGCAGGAGATCTTCAAGACTGGGCCGCTGCCGCTGGAGACGCCCCGCCTATTGATCACAGCGGGCAGCAATGGTGCGAAGGTCTTCAACGAGACGCTGCCGCAGATTGCGCGGGAGCTGTTGCTGGCGATACCGGGATTGACGGTGGTGCACCAGACGGGAGAACGTGCGTTTGAGGCGACCCGGCAGGCGTATCGCGACGCGGGGATCGATGAGGCGCAGGTGGATGTGCGCGCGTTTCTGAATGACATGCCGCAGCAGTTGGATCGGGCGACGCTGGTGCTGGCTCGGTCGGGGAGTACGGTTGCAGAGCTGGCGGCGGCGGGCCGGCCTTCGCTGCTGGTGCCGTTTCCCCAGGCTGCGGACGATCACCAGACGAAGAATGCTGCGGCCATGGTGAAGCAGGGCGCCTCGAAGATGCTGGCGCAGGCGGAGATCACGCCGGTTTCGCTGCTGGAGGGTTTGCTGATGCTGTTGCAGGATGACGATCGCCTGAAGCGAATGGCGACGAATGCGCGACAGGCTGGAAAGCCGGATGCGCTGGAGCGTATCGGGATGATGATTGCGGGGCTGGCGCAGGGTGTGCCGGTTGGGACGGTTCGGTAGAGCGATTCATGCGTACCGACGGTCCTCCGAAGGTGCGACGAACTCTCTTCGCGCACAAGTAGTCGGCAATTTCCAGTCTTTGTCGCGGGCCTTCAGCCCGCACGGGATTTGCGTTGTAACCCATACCCAGGGCGTTGCCCTGGGTATGGAAGTCGCAGGCCTTCAGCCCGCAAAGGATTTTCGTTGTGACCAGATCCAGGGCGTTGCCCTGGGCTGGGAAGTCGCGGGCCTTCAGCCCCACGGGTTGTCGTTGTAACCATACCCTTGTCGTTGTGACCGTACCCAGGGCGTTGTCCTGGGCTGGGAAGTCGCGGGCCTTCAGTCCGCGGTTTGTCAGCAGCAAGCCGTGAGCCTTAGGTCGATACTCCCTTGCGGATGAGACAGAGAAAAGGCCCGGCAGTTTCGCCGGGCCTTCCTCTTAACCCTCTGGGGGAGGGAACTTGTTTAGCGGCGACCGCCTCCGCCACCGCCGCGGCCTCCGCCGAATCCACCGCCGCCGCCGCGGAATCCGCCACCACCGCCGCCGAATCCGCCGCCACCACCGGGCGATCCGCCACGGAAGCCGCCACCACCACCTCCGGGGGCTGAAAATCCGCGAGAGCCGCCGCCGAAGTTGCCGCCTCCGCCGCCGCTGGGAGCTGAGAAGCCTCGTCCGCCGCCGAAGTTGCCACCACCACCGCCCGGTGACGCAAAGCCGCGTCCTCCGCCGCCGCTGAAGCCCTGGCCGCCGGGTTGTGCGAAGCCGCGTCCGCCGCCGCCGTTGGGCGCTCCGCCGGGACTGCCGCCACGGAAGCCGTTGGCGCCACCGTTGAAGCCGCCACGGTCACCGCCGCCGAAGCCACCACGGTTGCCGCTGAAGCCGCCACGGTCGCCGCTGTTGAAGCCTCCGCGGTTGCCGCCGTTGAAGTTGCCACCACCGTTGAATCCGCCGCGATTGCCGGCAAAGTTGTTGCCGCCGAATCCACCACGGTTACCACCGAAGCCACCACGGTTGCCGAATCCACCGCGACCGAAGCCGCCTGCGGGCGAGCGATTGAAGGCGAAGCCGCCGCCGCGGATGTTGCCGCGGAAGTTGCCGTAGCCACCGTTGTAGAAGTGGCCGCCGAAGCCGGGTCCAAAGCGGTTGAGACCGCGGTTGTACCAGAAGTGACCGCCGTTCCAGTAGCCGCCGTAGTAGCCGGTGCCGAAGTAGCCGAAGCCGTAGTTAATGCCGCCGTAGTAGCCGACGCTGGGACCCCAGTAACCGGCATTCCAGAGGAAGCCGTCGCCGTAGCCCGGGCCCCACCAGCCGGGCGTCCAGAGTGCGCCACTATAGGGAGGCAGAACCCATGCGCCTTCGACCCAGTAGTAGTCGTTTGCGGCGTCGTCCCAGGCCCAGTAGCCGGGTGTCCAGATGTAACCGTCGCCGGGTGCGGGCGGCTGATCGTATTCAGGGATTGCGGGCGGTGCGCCGAAGCTGGCACCGACTTCAACGACCTGTGCTTGCGCGGTCGACGTGGTCAGCGCCGTGAGAGGAGCTACCGCGAGTGCGGCAACTGCCAGGAATTTCGCCGTCCGTCCGATGTTGATCTTCGTGTTCATTGGTTCACCTCTCCCGTCGTCCTCGCCGTTTCCGTCGGCGTGCGGCGGTTTCTTCAGAGACGGGTCGCCCACTTGCCCCCGGCGCTTTCGCATGCCTTGGAGTGCAGGTTCATTGGTTAGAACACAGGTTTGCGCCGGGGGTTGCGGTATGACAGGGAGGGCGGCGCGTCAAGGCGGGGTGCTCGACGGTAAACGGACAAAGGCATGGCGTTGTGCGCCATGCCCCTGTTTTTGCCGTTCTGGTGAATCCGTCGCGAGTGAGATTACCGCGGGCGGAAGTTTGCGTTACCCGGTCCACGCTGATCGCGCATGGACCCGGGGTTGTTGGGTGCCGGTTGGTTGACGGCGGGCCGCTGCTGCATCGGTTGCTGCTGCTGCACGGGTTGCTGAGGCACCGGTTGCTGCTGGGCGGGCCGCTGTTGGGGCTGCTGTTGTGCGGGCTGCTGGCCGGGTTGCGGCTGCGTCATCTGGAACTGACGTGGCTGCTGGGATTGGCCGGGCTGACCGCCGTTGAAGCGGTTGTTGCCATTGCCGTTGTCCTGCGGCATCGGCATGCGCGGCGGGTTGGCGGGCTGGGGGCGGAAGCGACCGTCACCGGGCTGGAAGTTGCCGCGCGGGTTTCCCTGGTTGGGCTGATTCGGCTGGTTGGGCTGAACTGGCTGCGCTGGTTGAATCGGCTGCGCGGGTTGTGCCGGCTGGGCTGGTTGTCCTGGTTGCGTTGGACGTCCTCCCTGCTGGCCGTTGAAGCCGTTCCGGCCTCCGTTGCCGTTGTAGTTCATGCCGTTGCCGCCGTTTGTGCGGGGATCAGTTGCCTGGGGCGTGTTGCCGCGGTTGTCGCCGTTGAAGCGGTTGTCCTGGCCACGGTTGTCGCCGCCGGGGCGGTTCTGATTGAAGCCGCCGTTGCCGCGGTCGAAGCCGTTGCCGCGCGTGAAGTTTGGCGGGTTGGTGGGTGCTCCCTGTGCGGGTGCTGCGCCTTGGCGGAAGCCGTTGGCGTTCTGCACGGGGCGGGGCGTTGCCGCGGCGGGAGGCGCGCCGTGGTTGAAGTTAGAGAACTGGCCACGGTCCTGGCGGGCGAAGCTCTGCTGATTGCGCTGGAATCCGGTGGCGTCGAAGTGGTGCTCGCGAAAGGCCTGCTGCTCACCACGGCTGGGACGAACGTTGACGCCGCCGGGGCCGTTGAAGGCATAGCGAGGTCCGCGATTGTTCCACTCGGGCCGCATCGGACGGTCGTAGGTATTGCGCACAAAGGAGCGGTTGATGCGGTTGACGGCGGTGTTGTAGTAGAAGTTGTTGCCGTTCCAGTAGCCGCCCTCGTAGCCGGAGCCGAAGTAGCCGAAGCCGTAATTGACGCCGCCGTAGAAGCCGACATGCTGACCCCAGTAACCGTCGTGGAAGCCGTAGGCGCCGTTGTCGAAGCCCCAGTAGCCGGGCGTCCAGAGGAGGCCGGGTTCGGGCGCCATGACCCATGTTCCGGGGACCCAGAAGTAGTCCTGCACTTCGTCATCCCATGCCCAGTAGCCGGGCGTCCAGATGTATCCGTCGCCGGGAGCTTCGGGCTGCTCGTAGATCGGCAGGGGCGGCGGTGGAACCTGGGAGGTCGCGCCGATGCTGATGGAGAGGCCGAACTGTGCGTGGAGGGGAGTTACGGCCATGCTGGTGGCGGCGATGGCGAGTGTTGCGACGAGGGTGCGGCGGAGATTACGTGTCGTGCTCATGGGCCTGCTCCTCTTACCTATCGCCCCGCATTTGCGGGTGAGATTGGCGATGGTGGTAGGAACGCGGATTTGCGACATATGTTGTGCCAACGCTTTGAAAAGAAATGCCCTGGCATAAGAAGTTGGTTCTAGGCAACGTTACCGCTGCTAGATTGATCTTTGGTTTGCATACAGGAGAGACACAGGCTTTGTTCGCAGCGGCGCAACGCGTGCACTTTATTGGGATTGGCGGCATCGGGATGAGCGGGATTGCAGAGATTCTGCTGAGCCTGGGATTTCCCGTGAGCGGTTCGGATCTGCGGACTTCGCCGACGACGGACCGGCTGAAGAAGCTGGGCGCTACGATCTACACCGGTCATACGGCGGAGCAGGTGAGGCCGTCGGATGTTGTGGTGGTGAGTTCTGCGGTTGCGAAGGACAATCCTGAGGTTGTCGAGGCGCATGCGCGTAAGATCCCGGTGATTCACCGGTCGGACATGCTGGCGGAGCTGATGCGGCTGAAGTATGGCGTTGCGGTTGCTGGGATGCATGGCAAGACGACGACGACGAGCATGATTGCTGCGGTGCTGGACGCGGGCGGGCTGGATCCGACGGTGGTCGTCGGTGGACGCGTGGACATGTTCGGGTCGAATGCCCGGGCGGGGCAGTCGCGGTACCTGGTCGCCGAGGCGGATGAGAGCGATCGCAGCTTTCTGAAGCTTTCTCCGATTCTTGCGGTGGTGACGAACCTGGATCGCGAGCACATGGAGAACTACCGCGACATGGCGGATGTCGAGCAGTGCTTCGTGGACTTTATGAACAAGGTGCCGTTCTACGGCGCGACGACGGCTTGTATCGACGATCCGATGTTGCGGGCGATTCTGCCTCGGGTGCAGCGCCGGGTGATGACGTATGGCGAGAGTGCCGAGGCGGATTTTCGGCTGGTGATTCTGCCGAAGGAGACGGACAGCTATTCGAGCTTTGAGGTGAATGCGCGGGGAATTGTTCTGGGGCCGTTCAAGCTGCATGTGCCCGGAAAGCACAACGTTTTAAATGCGACTGCGGCGGTTGCGATTGCGGTTGAGTTGGGTGTGCCGCCAAAGCAGATTGCCGCGGGGCTGGCTCGTTTTCGTGGCGTGGATCGCCGTTTCCAGTCGAAGGGTGTGGAGCGCGGCGTGACGGTGGTGGATGATTACGGCCACCATCCGACGGAGATTCGGGCGACGCTGGCGGCGGCGCGGGATTGCGGATTCAAGAAGGTGCATGTGCTGTTTCAGCCGCACCGGTACACGCGGACTCGCGATCTGTTTGAGGATTTTGTGGGTGCGTTTTCGGCGGCGGACCGGGTGGAGATCGTCGATATCTATGCGGCGAGTGAGCAGCCGATCGAGGGCGTGACGGCGCAGTCGCTGGTGCGTGCGATGCGGGCGGTTGGGATCGATGCGAACTATGCGGCGAGCTTTGACGCTGCGGCGCTGCGGCTGAGCGAGGTTGCGGCGAAGGGTGAGGCGATTCTGACACTGGGTGCCGGGAGCGTTTCGCAGGCCGGGGCTACGATTCTGGCGGCTTTGAAGCGGTAGCTGTTCAGCGACAAAGTGGGACGCGGGTGCATTTTTCATTACCCACGTAGGTTCCCCGTGTCCGGCGATTGCGATGGGGATGGCATTCTAGGGCTTGTAAGATGGCCGCAGGCGATTCTCTGCGGCCCGGCTCAGGCATGCGGAAGCTACATCAGTTCGGTGGGACGGCAGCGGCGATGTTGGACGCTGAGGACGACGCGGTTTCGCGCCCGGAGGTTCCGGCGCTGCGGATCGTGGCGGATGCGCCGCGTCCGCGCCGCGAACTGGTGGATGACTATGCCGACGATGAAGACACGGAAGCGTATCTGCGCGCGAGCGGCCGTGCCCGCCGGATTCGCCGTGGTCTGATCCCCAAGACTCGCAATGGCTGGATTGCCGCGGGTGTTGCGACTGCCGTAGCGCTGGGCGCGATTGCTGCGGGTGGATTTGCGACGCTGCGTTTCATGACGACGAATGAGAAGTTCCGGATGACGTCGTCCCAGAATATTGAACTGGATGGCAACAGCCACCTGTCCCGCGCGCAGATGCTGAGCGTGTTTGGCGAGGATGTGGATGGCAACATCTTCCGCGTGCCGATGGAGCAGCGCCGGGAGCAGTTGGAACAGATGCCGTGGGTGGAGCATGCGACGGTGATGCGTCTGCTGCCGAACCGCATGCGTGTTCATGTGATTGAGCGGGTGCCGGTGGCGTTTGTGCGGCAGGGCAGCAACATCGGCCTGGTCGACAAAAGTGGCGTTCTGCTGGATATTCCGCCGGATGCGCCGGGCAATCCTAGCTACTCGTTCCCGGTGCTCACCGGATTGAAGGCGGAGCAGGAGCCTGAGGCGCGTGCGCAGCGGATGCGGCTCTATGCGGCATTTCTGAGGGATCTGGATTCGGATGGGAAGAGCACGAGCGCACAGTTGAGCGAGATCGATCTTTCGGATCCGGAAGACGTGAAGGCGCTGATCCCGGACCATAACAGCGAGGTGCTGGTTCACTTTGGTACAGAGCACTTCCTGACGCGCTACAAGCAGTTTGAGGAGCACATCGCGGAGTGGCGGTCGCAGTATGCGCGCCTGAGCAGCGTGGACATGCGCTATGAGCGGCAGGTGGTGCTGCAGATGCCGCCGAAGGATTCCACGGTGGGTGGATCGGGTGGCGCTGGGGATAGCGCTGCGCCGAAGGGTGATGCCGCGACGGGAGCTGCTGCCTCCAAGCTTGCAGCGTCTGCGCCGTCGAAGGCGATTGCTTCTGCGAAGCCTGTTGCTCCCGCGAAGGCTGTTGCTCCCGCAAGGCCTGTTGTTTCTGTGAAGCCTGCTCCGATGCCGGTGAAGACTGCTGGTCCGACGACGACCGCTTCCGTTCCGCCGAAGGCTGCTCCTGTTGCGAAGCCTGCTGTGCACGCCGTTGCAAAGCCTGTTCATGCGGCACGGCCCGCGACGAAGTCTTCTGCGAAGGATGCCGCGACGCACAAACGGGTAGAAGCCATCAAGGCGTGGATGGCGAAGCGGCATGCGGCTCAGAACCATTCTTCCGGTGGCAATTAGCGGTTGCCTGTGTGTTTTCGCCTCCCCCACGCGGGGGAGCATCTGGAAGGATGCGCCCCGGGCGTAACGAACGACGCGTTGGTCCGCTGGCCACGGGTATCATGCACGCAAGGGCATTGCTTTGAAGGAAAAGAACGACAACCTGATTACCGTTCTGGACGCCGGTAGCTCGAAGAGCTGCGTGCTGGTGGCGGAGTTGCAGGATGGCGTTCTGCGGTATCGCGGCCACGGCATTGAGAAGTCGAAGGGCATGCGTAAGGGCCTGATCGCGGAGCTAGGGCCGGCGGCGGATGCGATCAATCGTGCAGCGCTGACGGCCGAGCGCATTACCAACATGGGAATCGAAACCGCAGTGGTTGGCGTGGGTGGAACGCATGTGCGCGGGATTAATTCGCGCGGCGGCATCTCCATGGGCAGCCGCATGCGGGAGATTACGCGTGAGGAAGTTCGTGCGGCGGTGGATCGTGCGCGGTCCGTGGCGCTGCCGGCCGATCGGGAGATTCTGCACCTGCTGCCGCAGGAGTTCATCCTGGACGATCAGCCGGGCATTCACGATCCGATCGGGATGGTTGGGACGAAGCTCGAGGTGAATCTTCACCTGTCGACCTGCAGCGGTGGCGTGGCGCAGAGCGTGGTGACGTGCGCGAATCGCGCGGGACTTGAGGTTGTGGACACGGTTTACGAGGGATTGGCTTCTGCTGAATCTGTGCTGAGCGCGGACGAGCGTGAGCTGGGTGTCTGCATTGCGGACATTGGCGCTAGCACGACGGAGTTGGTCGTTTTCTTTGAGGGATCGGTCGCGCACACGGCTGTGCTGCCGATTGGTGGCGACCACTTTACCAACGACCTGGCCGTTGGTCTGCATGTGAGCACCGAAGAGGCCGAGTACCTGAAGCTGACCTACGGCAATTGCGTTGTGACCAGCGTCCCTTCCCTGAATGAGATTGAGGTAGGCGGCAACCTGGCGACGGGTGGCAGTACGGCGCCGCGCCTGGTGCGGCAGCGTTTCCTGGCTGAGATTCTGGAGCCGCGTGCGCGGGAGTTGTTCACGATGCTGCGGGACAATCTGCGGCAGGGCGGCGTTTTGGAGGCCTTGGGGACGGGTGCGGTGCTGACCGGTGGCGGAGCGAAACTGGCCGGGCTGCTGGATGTGGCGGAGAGTCTACTGAGGACGCCTGCGCGGGTCGGGTCGCCGGTGCCGCTGTCGCGCATGCCGCAGGAACTGGCACAGCCGGAGTTTGCGACGGCGATTGGAATGCTGCTGTATACCCATCGCACGCAGGTGCGCCGCGCGAGCGAAGAGATGGGTCTGAAGCAAAAGCTGAAGTCGATCTTTGCGGGTAGCTTCTAGCGGCTTTCGGCTAGAACTCCTTCTACGAGGGAACCATGCCTGTCTTCCAGAGCCGCGAACAATGCGAAACCTGGTTGCGTGAGGAACTTCCTGCGATCGCTGAGGCGGCGGAGCGGGAACCGTCCAGCTGTATCCCGATCGAGGAGATCGAAGGCCTTCTGCGAGATTTGGATGAAGCAGACGCGGCGGACGATGCTGCACTCAAGCGCCCCGCGTGACCTAGAGGGTCGCCCTGTCCGCATCCGCAAACACGATGTACTCGAAATCCGCGAGTACATCACGAAGCAGTCTTCTTTGCGCATCTCCTCGGCTTTTACTAAGGATCTTGTCGCGGAGTGCCGGTCACTTGCCGTCTTCCGATGCGAGGAAGAGGGAGGACGGAGCTTGGCCCTGATCATCGCGTTGTCGCATTTCGCAACCGCGTCTCTATACACTTCCGCGTGAAGTCGCAGACTGTGACGATTCTGGCACTGATCTACGCAGGTCGGGATTGGCAGATGGACATGGGGTCGACTTCGGTAGACTAGATTTCATGACTTTCCGGCATTTGCTTTCCCTGGCCACGCTTGTCGTTGGCTCCTCGTTCGTCGCGCACGCTCAGCTTGCTGTTTATGGCACGATCACCGGCGAACGGGTAACAGGTGTGCAGTGCTCCAGCACAACGACCTCGTGCCCGGGCGCCGGGACCGATAACGTCATTGGCGGCGGTGGCGGCGCTTACTACGACTTCATGACCGTTGGCCCGGCACGGCTGGGCATCGATCTGCGGGCGAATACGCTGCGTGGCAACAAGGCTGCTTCGATCCCGATTGCGGGAACGAACGCGGTGCGCATGGACTCTGTGCTGGCAGGTGTGCGCGCGAGCTTCCGGACGCCGATCAAGCCGGTGCGTGCGTATGGCCAGGTTTCGCTGGGATGGAACCGTCGTGTGAATCCGCAGCCGCTTGGTTCGTACAATTTTCTGGCTTACCGCGGCTTTGTCGGTCTGGATGTGAATGCTCTGCCGTTCATGGACCTGCGTCTGCCGGAGTTTGAGATCGGCCAGAACATTGGTCACAACGGTCAGCCGACGAATGGCGTGCAGGCAGTGAGTGTTGGCGTGGTCTTCCACATGCCTCGCCGCTAGTCGCAGCTGATCTTTTGTTACAGCAGAAAGGGCACGGCGCGAGCCGTGCCCTTTTTACTGCGTGGGCGCGAGCGCCCGTTGGATTTAGTGCTGTAGATGGTGCTGCATGTCTTCCAGCGAGATGTTGCTTGTCTCTGGATACATGGTGCTGACGAGTATCAGATCGACGACCATCATGATGGCGAAGAACCAGAAGGTTGCGGGTGTGGACCAGCGCAGCATGACCGGGAACGCGTAGGAGATGGCTGCGTTGAAGACCCAGTGCGAGCTGCTGCCGAGTGCTTGTCCCTTGGCGCGAACGGCTGTTGGGAAGACCTCGCTGATGTAGACCCAGACCACGGCTCCCTGCGAGACGGCGAAGCATGCGATGTAGAGCATGAGCAGCGGCAGCAGCAGGTTCATGTGCGAGTGTGTGTAGAAGATCCAGCCTACAGCCGCAAGCGTCAGCGCGAGGCCGACCGTCCCGCCCAGCAGAAGCTTCTTGCGTCCGATGCGGTCGATGAGGGTCATGGCGATGAGCGTTGCGATGAGGTTTGTCGCTCCCACCACGACGGACTGCTGCGAGCCGGAGATGGTGCTTGCTCCGGCCAGGCCGAAGATGGTGTTGGAGTAGTAGAGGATCGCGTTGATGCCGGCGAGCTGGGTGAAGGCGCCGACGGTGATGGCGACGAAGATGCCGCGCGAGTGGTGTCTTGTGAAGAGCGGGGTGGAGTGAGCGGCGCGCTCTTCGTCGATCTCAGCCTGGATGCGCGCGAGTCGCCGGTCCGGATCGGGGTCGCCGAGCAGATTCAGGACGCGGAGCGCTTCCTCGCGGCGGCCCACCATGACGAGCCAGCGCGGGCTGCGCGGGATGCCGAAGAGGGCGATGAAGAAGAGGAGTGCGGGGAGGGCGGCGACGCCGAGCTGCCAACGCCACTCATTTGCGCCGATGTGCATGCGGCCGATGAGGAAGTTTGAGAGGTAGGCGAGCAGGATGCCGAGGACGATGTTGACCTGGAAGAAGCCGACCAGGCGGCCACGCCACTTGGTGGGTGCGAGCTCCGAGATGTACATGGGGCCGAGCACGGATGAGCCGCCGATGGCGAGTCCGCTGAGCACTCGGAAGACGATGAGTGAGGGCCAGCTCCACGCGAGTGCGCAGCCGAGGGCAGAGAGCAGGTAGAGCACGGCCATAAGTCGGAGGCTGTCTCGCCGGCCCAGCCGCTGGCCGGGGATGCCCGCGAAGATAGAGCCGATGACGGTGCCGATGAGTGCAGAGGCCACGGTGAATCCGAGCCAGCCCGAGGTGAGGTGGTACAGGGCCGTGAGCGCAGCGTTGGCGCCTGCGATGACCACAGTGTCAAAGCCGAAGAGCAGGCCGCCCAGTCCAGCTACCACGGTCGCTCGTGCGACCTGTGCGTTGATCTCCATATGCCTCCGATTTTCCTGCGTGCAGGTGGCGCTCGTCGCCTCTCAGCGCACTGTACACGGAAGCTTCGACGCTTGCATGTGGCGGCTGGAAACCTGAGCAAAGTGGCCCGGGGAAGACGGATTCGAACAAAGAGGTATCTAGAGGGGAACGTCCCGAAGTATGGACGGGTTTTGCACGGGCGTGCTGTCGTCTCAACGTGCCAGAATCAGGATGTTATGCGCGTGCGCAAATGCGCAGTGCTGTTGGCGATTCAAGATTGAATTGTTCTGCCTGCATGACAGAGGAGCCCCCTATGATGCCTGACGAAGATCTGCGAATTCATTACCACGAAGACATGCCACGCGGCGCGCGGATCAAGGTGATTGGAGTGGGTGGGGGCGGCAACAATGCGGTGAATCGCATGATTGCGGCCAATGTTGAGGGTGTTGAGTTTATCGCCGCCAACACGGATGTGCAGGCTCTGAAGTCGTCGATGGCGCCGGTGAAGCTGCAACTGGGTGTGAAGCTTACGAGCGGCCTGGGCGCGGGCGCCAATCCGGATGTGGGCCGTCGCGCGGCGCTGGAGGATTCGGACAAGATCATTGAGGCGCTCGAAGGCGCGGACATGGTCTTTGTCACCACGGGACTGGGCGGTGGCACCGGTACCGGAGCTGCGCCGGTGATTGCGTCGCTGGCGAGCGAGATGGGTGCCTTGACCGTTGCGGTCGTGACGCGTCCGTTTGCTTTCGAGGGCAAGCGCCGCATGATGCAGGCGGAGCGCGGCCTGCAGGAGTTGCTGGACGCGGTCGATACCGTCATCGTGATCCCGAACGAAAAGCTGCTGGCTGTGGCGAAGGATGCGGGCTTCTTCGAGTCGTTCCGCATTGCCGATGACGTGCTGCGGCAGGGCGTTCAGGGCATCTCGGACATCATTACGATTCCGGGCATCATCAACCGCGACTTTGCCGACGTGAAGACCACCATGGCGGGCATGGGCTATGCGGTGATGGCAACCGGTGTGCGCAGCGGAGAGAACCGTGCGCGCGAGGCGGCAATCGCAGCGATGGCTTCGCCGTTGTTGGAGGCGGGCGCGATCGACGGTGCGCGCGGCATCCTGATCAACATTACGGGTTCGTCTTCGCTGAAGCTGAGCGAGGTCAATGAGGCTTCGACGCTGATTCAGGACGCGGCGCATGAGGATGCGAACATCATCTTCGGTGCGGTGCTGGACGAACGGCTGGGTGATGAGGTGAAGATCACCGTCATTGCGACGGGCTTCCGCCAGCCGAATGCGGATAGCGGTGACCGCCGCGAACGGATGCTGGAGCAGAGTGGCCTTTCGCGGGGCGCGCTGGCGGTAGAGCAGGGCTTTGTGCCGCCGATTCAGCCGCGGTATGTCGCGCCGACGCCGGCTCCTCGCGTGGAAGCACCGGTTTATGTCGCACCTCCTACGCCTCCGCCAGCGCCGCCGGTGATGCAGACGGTGACGCCGCCTGCTGCCCCCTTGAATCCGACGTTTGTGTCGGGAGCACCGGCACCTGCCTTTGGTGAACCTGCGCCTGCGTTTGCGGGCCAGACGCCGACTTTCTCGCAGGAGGCGTCCATCTTTGCTACACCGCCTACCTTCCCGACCGAATCTGCGCAGAACCTTGCCGCAGCGGAGCCGACGGAGTTGGTGCCGGTGCCTGCATCGGCCTTCGACGACGACTTTTTCCTGCGGAATCGGCGGCCTGCCGAGCAGACCGAGCCGCATGTCTCGAACGAGCCGGTCTTTCGGCCGGAGATTCGTGTGCCGACGTTTGCCGGACATGCTCCGGCTGAGCCGCAACAGAATGAGCACGATGAACTGGATATCCCAGCCTTTTTACGCCGTGGAAGTATGTAAAACGGTTCTCTATTGCGCAAAGGTTGCAGTGCACGACTTTCCTTGCGTCTATATCTTCAGTGGTAGCGCACGTTAGGCACGCGGTGCCGTGAAGTACGCGTACCTGGAGGCAAGCGACGATGAAGTTTGACCTGTTCGAGAGACTGCGCGACCGGGCCGTCGCTGCCATCCTTCCTGTTGCACTTGCGTGTGTTTGCGCCGGCGCGCCGCAGGCTGTCGCCGCGATGACGAAAACTTATGGTGCTTCGCACCATGCTCCTGCTCATGCTGCAGCGTCATCGCGCTCGCATAGCCGCGCCGCGTCCTCGGGGGGTGCTTCGAAAAGCCGCGGAGCGAAGGGGCGAGCGGTCGCCGGGCGGTCTGCCGGTCGCGCTGGCGCCGGACGCAATGTGGTCGTGGTGGTTCGCGGACGGCGTGGTCGCCGGGCGGTTCCGGCGCGGTATGTCGAGCACTTTTCGTCGCCATCCTTCGCGCAGAACGTGGACAACATTACGCTGGGCGATGTGACTGCCGGCGAAGATCCTCTGGTTCGCGCTTCGTTGATCCAGGCGTTAGGCAACATGAACGGCACGGCGCTCGCGATCGATCCGAAGAATGGCCGTATTTTGGCGATGGTGAACCAGAAGGTCGCGTTAGGACCGGGGGCTGAGCCCTGCTCGACGATCAAGCTGACGGTGGCGCTGGCGGCTCTCTCTGAGGGCATCATCACGAAGGACACGCCGGTCAACCTGGGACATGGCTATCACCTGAACCTGACGTATGCGCTTGCGCGGAGTGTGAACCCGTACTTCGAAGAATTGGGTCGCGAGCTTGGTTTTGAGCGTGTGAAGCACTACGCGAATGAGTTTGGGCTGGGAGAGTTGGCCGGTTACAACGTTGCGGGTGAGCAGTTGGGGCGGTATCCGGATCATGCGCTGCCGGAGTCGAAGGGCGGCGTGGGCCGGATGTGTTCGTTCGGCGAGAGTGTTGAGATGACGCCGATGCAACTGGGTGCGATTGTGGCTTCGATTGCGAATGGCGGCAGTTTGTTCTACCTGCAGCACCCGACGACGCCGGAAGAGGTCGCACAGTTCACGCCGCGGTTGAAGCGGACGTTAAACATTCAGAAGCACATTCCCGAGATCCTGCCAGGCATGGCGGGGGCGGTTGAGGCTTCGTACGGTACGGCGCGGAGTCTGCGCGCGAACTTCCACGAGTTTCCCGTCTTCGGCAAGACCGGCACTTGCAGCGACAATGGCACACGATTTGGCTGGTTCGCCGGGTATGGCGATGGGCCGAATGGCCGCATTGTGACGGTGTTCTTCCTGACAGGCGGACGGCCGACCTTTGGACCGAAGGCAGCGGAGCTGACGGGACTGTTTTATCGGGCGCTGGCGGACAAGAGCTACTTCCAGCAGACCGCGATCCCGAATGTGGCGTCGCAGATGCCGGCGACCGATCCGGCAGCAGCGACGACCTCGGTTCCGGGAATGAGTCCGACGCCTGCGGCGATTCCGGCTTCGTCGATCATTCCGGCGACGGAACCGACGGGGACGCCGCGGATGGCTCCTTTGCCGGGCACATCGCCTGCGCCGTGTGCTGTGAACGCAACCGTCTGCTAGTCGGAGCCGCTTACGTTGTGCCTCCTAGATTTTCCGCTCCCTCGTCTCTGCGGCGAGACGTGGGTCAGCAGTCGGCCAGGGCTGTAGCATCCAAGACATTATGAAGATACTGACTGCGGCAGAGATGGGCGCGGCGGACCGTGCCACTGCTGATCGTTTTGGTGTGCCTCTGCGTGACCTGATGGAGCGCGCGGGTGCGTCTGTCGCTTCGTTCGTTTGTCTGCGGTATCCGCGTGCGTTGACGGTCTGCGTCCTGTGCGGCACGGGAAACAATGGCGGCGACGGTTTTGTGGCGGCGCGGTCGCTGCTGGCAGCGGGCATCCGTGTGCGCGTGGTGTTGCTGGGCGAGGAATCGAAGCTAAAAGGCATTGCGGCAGATGCCTTTGCACGGCTGGACCGATCGACGATTGCAATCAGCTTGGTCACGGAGGATGGTGCGGTTGCCGGGCTGCGCAGTCTGCTGGATGGCTCGGATGTGATCCTGGATGCGGTGGTGGGCACGGGCTTCAAGCCGCCGCTGCGAGGCGTTGCGGTTGCGGTACGGGAGTTGCTGACGGAGATTCGCAAGCCCGTGATGGCGGTCGATCTGCCTTCCGGGTGGGATGCGGACTCCGTTGAGCCGACGGCCGAGGGCGCGTTTCGCGCGGATGCTGTAGTGACGTTTACGGCTCCCAAACTGGCGCATCTCTTTGGTCACCTGACCGGCTCGAACGGCTTTGGGCCCATCGTGGTTGCGCCCATCGGATCGCCAGATGCTGCGGTTGAGAGCGCGACGGGGATGACCTGGACGGGCGCTTCGAAGCGCATCTTCGAGACGCCTCGTGTGATCGATTCCAACAAGGGAATGTACGGCCATGTGCTGCTGGTTGGGGGCGCCGCTGGCAAGGCCGGCGCGCCTTCGATGGCGTCGCTGGCTGCGTTGCGGGCGGGCGCCGGGCTGGTGACGGCTGCTGTGCCGAAGTCGATTCTGAGTACGGTTGCGCTGATCACGCCGGAACTGATGACGACACCGCTGGAAGAAGATGCGAGCGGGGCGGTGGCTCTCATGAATGCATCGCCCGAGCGGCTGGAGAAGCTGCTGAAGAAGATCAGCGTGATCGCCGTTGGACCGGGGATTGGGACCGAGGGCGAGGCGTCCGCGTTCGTGCGGCAGCTTGTCGCTTCGACGGACCTGCCCCTGGTGATCGATGCCGATGGGTTGAATGCGTTTAAAGGGCAGGCGTCGTTACTGAAGGATGCGAGCAGAGGTGGTGCGCGGACGATTGTGCTGACGCCACATCCGGGCGAGATGGCGACGCTGCTTGGCATGACCACGAAAGAGGTGCAGGCGGAACGGCTGAACCTGGCGCGGAAGTTTGCGCAGGAGCATGGTGTGACGCTGGTGCTGAAGGGCTGGCGGACACTGGTGGCGCATCCCAATGGAGATGTCGCGGTGAATACGACGGGGAATCCATCGATGGCGAAGGGTGGTTCGGGCGACATCCTTACGGGGATCGTCGCTGCGTGCCTTGCGCAGGAGAAGAGCAACGTGCGGGATGCGGTGAATGCTGCGGTGTACCTGCACGGTCTGGCTGCGGATTTTGCGGCGCACCGCATGGACGAGCACACGGTGCTGGCGACGGACACAGTTGCGCACCTGAGCGATGCGTTTCGCTACCGGACGCTGGATGCAAATGGGGCTGAGTGGGTGTGTGGCCTGCGGCTAGGCTAGGGCACCGGCGAGGATTGGTTCTGGTGTGAGGCAGGTCAGGAACTCGAAGCGCTTGAAGTCGCGCGTGTTCCATGTGGCAAGTGTGCTGACATTGTGCGCGGCGAGCGTAGCAGCGAGATAGGTGTCGTGGACCTGCGCACCACGCACTTTGTGTTGCGTCGCCAGTCGAATCCAAAGATCGTAAGCTCGCTGATCATCGGCCAGTAGCGTGAGGGACCGCTCGATCTCAAAGACAAGGGAGGCTGTGTCGTCGGTCGAAAGATTGAATCCGTTGTTCAACAGTGGCTTCGTGCAGACGCTCCAAAACTCCCGGATGTTCTGGGCTGTGAAGCAGCAAATCTTCTCACTTGTGGCCAGGTGCAGAAACAGCAAGGTTGCGACTTCGTGTTTTGGATTCGAGGTCTCGCTGAGGGCCAGCAGGACATTGGTGTCTAACGCTAGGAAGCTCGCCATCAGTCGCGGTCGGAGTAGATCTCTTCCCGAGAGTATGTCCCCCGGGGAGACGCGGGAATCGAGTCTGAATATCTCGTCATCGCGTCGACGAAATTCCGCATCTCTGCTTCAGTCTTTGGCTGAGCGGCGGCTGCTTCACGGGCCATATGCTCGCGAATACGCTGTTCGGCATATGCCTCCGGCGACATTCCGGCAGCGGCAGCCTGCGCAATGATCGCATCCGAAACTTCGATGGTGACCCGCATGCTGATAGCCTATCGCACGGGTGAGAGGGAAAAGAAGCCTTGATTGAGAAGCGGTTGAAGACGAGGAGTGTGGCGGGGACGCTGGCACTGGCGCAGAACATCTATGAGCTGATGCTGCCCGCGCCGCGGCTGGTGATCCTGCGGGGTGATCTGGGCGCGGGGAAGACGACGCTGGTGAAGGGGATTGCGCAGGCGATCGGTGCCAGTGCAGATGACGTAACCAGCCCGACGTTCACGCTGGTGCAGGAGTACCGGGGCACGAAGCTGAAGCTCTACCACCTGGACCTCTACCGGCTGGAAAAGGATGAGGAGCTGCTCTCGCTTGGGATCGAGGAGATGGAGGCGGAGCCGGACGCGCTGGTGCTGGTGGAGTGGGGCGAGAAATTCCCGTCGCTGCTGCAGCGGGCGCGCGGGCAGGTGGTGATCCAGCCGGGTGACGAGCCGGATGAGCGCTGGTTTTTCGTGCAAATGCTCTGATCTGCGTGCGTAGCAGGTCCACAGGGTAGGGTGATATGTCGACTGGCGACATACTGCGCGACGGTTGGACATAAAATAAAGGTGTGCCACCCGCAGCAATCCCATCGAACGAAGCCGAGCGCGCAGCCGACCTGCGCAGCTATGAGCTTTTGGACACGCTGGACGAGCGGGGCTACGACGACATCACCTTCCTGGCGCAGTACATCTGCGAGACGCCCATCTCCCTGGTCACGCTGGTTGATACCGAGCGGCAATGGTTCAAGTCGGCCATTGGCACCGGTGAACTGCGGGAGACGACGCGGGCGGACAGCTTCTGTTCGCATCTGATCGGTGGTCCGTCCGTTCTGGTGGTGCAGGACACACACGAGGACGAGCGCTTTACGGACAATCCACTGGTCACGGGGGAGCTTGGGATTCGCTTCTACGCGGGCGCTCCGTTGGTGACGCCGGATGGGAATGTTGTCGGAACGGTTTGTGTGATCGACCAGAAGCCGCGGACGCTGCGTCCTGATCAAGTCAAAGCCTTGGAAGCATTGGCGCGGCAGGTGATGGCTCGTATGGAGTTGCGCCGGCAGATGCGCGAAAACAAGCTGACCGCGGACGCGATGCGTACTGCGGAGAAGCTTGCCGCGGTGGGCCGGATGGCAAGTGCGATGGCGCACGAGATCAACAATCCTCTCCAGTCGGTGACCAACCTGCTGTACATGGTTGAGATCACGGAAGATGCCGCGGAACGCCGAAACTACCTGAAGCAGGCTGAAGATGCATTGGCGCGCGTGTCGCATCTGGTAACGCAGACGCTGCATTTTCACAGGCAGTCAAAGCGGGCTGCACCGGTGCGGCTGGCGGAGTTGGCGGAGTCGGTCCTGCTGTTATTTCGTACGCGCCTCTCGCATGCGTCGGCTGAAGTGCTTGTGACGGACGGGCAGACGGAGCCGCTGGTGTGCCTTGCGGACGATGTGCGCCAAGTGGTGACGAACCTGGTGTCGAATTCGCTGGATGCATTGTCTGGCGGCGGCAAGGGACGGCTGCTGGTTCGGGTTCGGGATGGGATCATCTCCGGAGCGCAAGGTGTCTTTCTGACCGTCGCGGATACGGGGCGCGGCATTGCACCGGAGACGATGGCCCGCCTTTTTCAGCCGTTTACGACGACCAAGGGCATTCGCGGCACCGGTCTTGGACTTTGGGTGAGCAAGGGAATCCTCCAAAAACATGGCGCGCGGGTGCGTGTCCGCAGCCGCGTTGGGGTGGGGACGGTAGTGCGCATTTTCTTCCCTGCGAAGCCAACTTCGACAGTCGCGAACGCCTATGCAGAAGAATTCACGGCTTTACCGGTAAACTAGGCGGATGCCGCCGATTCTTAACGCGCAGTCAGTCAGTAAGCGCTACGGCGCCAAGGTCCTGTTTCAGGACGTTTCCCTCGTCGTTGCCGACGGCGATCGCATTGGTCTGGTGGGGCCGAATGGAGCGGGCAAGTCGACGCTGCTGAGCATCCTCTCCGGTACTGAGGATTCTGATACCGGTGAGGTCTCCGTCCGCAAGCGGGCGCGTGTCGTCACGATTTTGCAGACGTCCGAGTTTCCCAAGGGCGCGACCGTGCGCGAGGTGCTGGAGCGAGCTCTGGACATCGCGAATGTGCCTGAGAACGAGCGCGAGCAACGCATCCGCGAGACCGTCGGGCGCACCGGATTTCCAGACGAACATGCCATTGCGACGAGTCTTTCCGGTGGCTGGCGCAAGCGCCTGGCGATTGTGGAAGGCGTCATCTCCCAGCCGGATGTGCTGCTGCTTGACGAGCCTACGAATCATCTGGACTTGGGTGGCATCGAGTGGCTCGAGGAACTGCTCGCCGGTATCGGCTGCGCCTGTGTTGTGGTCTCGCACGATCGCTACTTCCTGGAAGCGGCGGCAAATGAGATTGTCGAGCTGAACCGCGTCTACCCGGGCGGTGTGTTGCGGGTGAAGGGGACTTACTCAAAGTTCCTTGAAGATCGCGAACTGTTTCTTGAGGCGCAGTCCCGGCAGCAGCAGAGCCTGAAGAACGAGGTCAAGACCGAGATTGAGTGGCTGCGCCGTGGACCCAAGGCGCGCACGACGAAGAGCAAGGCGCGCATCGACCGTGCGCACGAGATGATCGGCGAACTGGCCGATGTGAATCAGCGGACGGCGAAGTCAAGCGCGGGGCTGGAGTTCAATGCGACCGAGCGCCAGACGAAGCGACTGGTGGAGCTTGAGGGCGCGGGGCTGGACCTGGGCGGACGCACGCTGTTGGACAAGCTGGACTACGTGATCAGCGCGGGAACGCGTGTTGGCCTGGTGGGACCGAACGGTAGCGGCAAGACGACGCTGCTGCGCCTGCTGACCGGCGAGCTGAAGCCGACACGCGGCACCGTGAAGACGGCGAATATGCTGCGCATTGTGTACTTCTCGCAGGCGCGTGAGATCGACACATCGCTGACGTTGCGCCGGGCACTGGCTCCTGAGGGCGATGCGGTTGTGCACAATGGACGCGAGGTCCATGTGGCGAGCTGGGCTGCTCGCTTCCTGTTTACCGGGGAGCAGCTGAACCAGCCGGTGGAGCGATTGAGCGGTGGCGAGCGTGCTCGTGTGCTGATTGCGCGGCTGATGTTGCAGCCTGCCGATCTGCTGCTGCTGGATGAGCCGACGAACGATCTGGATATTCCGACGCTGGAGATCCTGGAAGAGAGCCTGCTGGAATATCCGGGCGCTCTGATCCTGGTGACGCACGACCGCTACATGCTGAACCGTGTCAGCACGACCGTGCTTGGTCTGGATGGCAAGGGACGCGCGGAGAAGTTTGCGGACTTTGCGCAGTGGGAAGACTGGATGCGCGAGTCGGAAGCACCGGTGCCCACGGCGAAGTCGAAGGCTGCTGCAGCTTCGGCAGCGGCGGGCGCTGCTGGCGATGGGACCGCGAAGAAGAAACTGAGCTACAACGAGCAGCGCGAATGGAACACGCTGGAAGCTCGCATTGCAGAGGCTGAGGCTCGCGTGGCGAAGGCCGACGAAGCGCTTGCGGATCCCAAGATTGCGAGCGATGCGACGGCTCTGCAGCGTGCCATGACGGAGCAGCAGGATGCCCAGGCTGCGGTGCTGGATATGTACGTTCGTTGGGAAGAGCTGGCGGAGCGGGCAGGGTAAGTTTCTCGGGATCCCACGTCTCGACGGTGAGATGTGGGATCCCATCTCACCGTGGGTTCTAGAAACGGTTTCCCGGATCCTGTTCATTGGTGCGCAGGGTGCGGTAGATGACTCGGTTGCAGAGTACGCAGCGCCATGGGTAGAGGTTGAAGAAGGGCAGTATCTGTGCCTGGACAAGGCCGATGCGTGGCACGCGTTCGAAGCGCACGCCGCGGCAGCCGGTGCAGACGCGACGCCTTTCGCTGGCGAGCCCTAAGCCTGAGATCTGATGGTAGAGGTGCCGTATCGGCACCGGTATGAGCTTCAACGATCCGTCCTCATCAGCGACGCACCACGGTGCCGTCTTTCATGACGAAGGAGACGCGCTCGACGACGCCGATGTCTTCCAGCGGATTGCCGGGCACTGCGACGATGTCGGCGAGGAAGCCTGCGCGTAGCTGGCCGATCTCGTTCTCCCAGTCCAGCAGCTTGGCCCCGTTGATCACGTCCGCGCGCAGCACGTCGGCAGCGGACATGCCGTACTGGTGCATCAGCACCATCTCATGCGCCTGGGTGCCGTGCGGAAAGGGGCCCACGTCGGAGCCGACGGCAAAGGGAACTCCTGCTGCTAACTGCTTTTTGAACTCAGCGGCGTGGAAGGCTTCGGTCTCGTGGCGGCGTGCGGACGAGGCCGGCGTCTCGGCGTGGTCGGCGAAGTACTGGCCGATGGTGAAGGTGGGCACCGCGAAGATGCCGCGCTCCTTCATCAGCTTCATCGTGGTCGGGGACAGGTTATCGGCGTGGTCGACGGAGACGACGCCTGCTGCGACAGCGTAGCCTGTGCCGGGTTCGCCGGTAGCGTGGACGGCCACTCGTGAGCCGGTGCGCTTTGCCTCGGCGACGGCTGCTGCCAAGTCCGACTGTGTGTACTGGAAGGGTGTGTTGAAGACACGGTCGCGCAGACGGTCCGGCCCAGTTTCGTAGATCTTGGTGAAGTCGGCGCCCTGCTTGTGCTGCTCGCGCATGACGCGGATGAGGTCGTCCGCGGTATCGGCACGGTCGGCGTTGCTCATCAGGTGCTGCTCGGGATTCTTGCCGCTGTTGTCTTCATGGCCGCCGGTGATGTCGACGGCATTGCACGAGACGCGCATGCGCGGGCCGGGGATCAGGCCGCTGTTGATGGCGTTGCGTACGGCTACGTCGGCGCATCCAGCGCCCTCGCTGCCCATGTCGCGCTCGGCGGTGAAGCCTGCCATCAGGTCGGCTTTGGCGGCGTCGGCGGCGATGAGTGTGCGTTGCGGGACGGACTCATCCACGGTCTGGCCGGCTTCGTTGCCCACGTGCAGGAAGAGGTGGGTATGTGCGTCGATGAGGCCGGGCATCAGCGTGGCGTCACCCAGATCGATGACCTCAGCGCCGGCGGGGCGTGCGACGTGCGCGCCGGCTTCGCGGATGCGATTGCCCTCCACAAGGACTTCGCCCGGCGAGATCGTCTTGCCGGCGGCTGCGTCGAGCATACGAGCAGCGTGCAGCACCGTTGCGTGCGGCACAGCCTGTGCGACAAGGGAGACGGGCCCGAGGAGGACCACGGCGAGCGAAAAGGGAAGTCTCATGCTTAGTTCGCAAGCATAACGGGAGCGTGCAGTCGATGTCACGACTATCTGCTTGGAACACTGCAGGTTGATTCTGAAGCCGATGTCTCGCTCGTTAGCGGAGCAGCTTCGATGCGACCCAGAACTGCTGCAGGATGTAGTTGTCGGTCATACCGGCGATGTAGTCGGCGATGACACGCGGCAGGCCGTCGGTTGCGCTCTCTTCGATGTAGCCCGCAGGCAGATGCTCCGGCGAACGCATGTAGTGGTTAAAGAGTGTGGTGACCACGTTCTCTGCCTTGTCGTGCTCAGCCTCGAGAAAGTCGCAGGTGTACAGCACGCGGAAGAGGTAAGCCTTCTCCTCGCGGCGCTGCGCTTCGTAGACAGGCGAGAAGGTCGCGACGCGGTGCGGGCAGGCGCGCACACCGGCGAGGGAGAGCAGGTTGTGCTCGCGGACGTTGCGGACCGTGTTGGTGATCAGGTCTTCCGTCAGCTCGGTCTGCATGACCTGCAGCGCTTCATGGAAGAGAAACTTGGGTTCTACGCCGGGATGATCACGCTCCACCTGCTCGTAAGCGCGGCCCATGATGGTGATGTTGGCGCAGATGTGGTCGATCTCAAGGAGGCCGGACTCCACGCCGTCATCAAGGTCGGCGGTGAGGTAGGCGATCTCATCCGCCAGGTCGATGAGCTGTGCCTCCAGCGGTGGCCGCTGGTCGAGGAAGTAGGGTGCGAGCAGCGGGTGATCGCTGGAGCTGTAGTCGCGCGAGTGCTTCACGATGCCTTCGCGCACGCCGAGTGTCAGGTTCAGGCCGCGGTGGGCGGCGTACCAGTCTTCGAAGTGCTCCACGATGCGAAGGGCATGCAGGTTGTGATCGAAGCGCAGGCCGTGTGCCTGGAGGCATTTGTCGAGGGCGCGTTCGCCTGCGTGGCCGAAAGGTGGGTGCCCGATGTCGTGCACGAGTGCGAGTGCTTCGACGAGCTCTTCATTCAGGCACAGTGCTCGTGCGACCTCGCGGGCGATCTGTGCGACCTCAATGGTGTGGGTGAGGCGTGAGCGGAAGTGATCGGATTCACGGCTGGTGAAGACCTGCGTCTTGCCCGCGAGGCGCCGAAAAGCGCGCGCCTGCACGATGCGTTCGCGGTCTCGTGCGAAGGCGGGTTTGCGTGGGTCGTTCTCGATGGTGGTGCGGCCGGCGGGCTCGCTCCAAACGCGCGTGGAGAGGGTGTGCTCCTCCACGCCTTGCACGCTGAGTGCGCGCAGGTCCGATGCCCTTAGCGTTGGAGCGGACGCGCTTACGGAGTCACCTTCACAGAGGCTGCGTTCTTCGCGAGCTTCACCTTGGCCGTGTCGAGACGCTTATGTAACTTGCTGACATCATCCGGTTCAATGTCGGCCGGCAGGGAGCGGCTGTATTCGGTCAGCGCGCGCTCCCACTGGGCGACGGCCAGCTTCAGTTTGCCCTGCTTCTCCAGGGCCTGACCCAGGTGGTCGTGGACGGTGGGGTCCGTGGCGTTGCGGGCAACTGCCTTCTGCAACTGATCTTCGGAGAGGGCATACTCGCCCATCTTGAAGTAGACCCAGCCCATCGAGTCGAGGTAGGCGTAGTTCTGCGGATCGAGCTCCACGGCCTTCTTTACCATGGCGAGAGCTTCCGGCAGCTTCACGCCGCGCTCGGCAAACATGTACGCGAGGTAGTTAAGTGTCTGGGCATTGTTGGGGTCTATGGTCAGAACCTTGCGTAGCCAGGTTTCGGACTCGTCCTTCTTGCCCTGCTTGTCATCGATGGTGCCGCGCAGGAAATACAGGTAGACCTTGTCTTCGTTCTTTTGCGAGAAGACCTCTGCCTTGTCGAGAGCCGCGTTGGCTTCATCGTAGCGGTGCAGGCGGATCAAGGCTTGTGCCAGCGTGAGGTAGGTGACGCGATCTTCGGCCTTACCGTTGAGTTGCTTCTTCAGCAGGGTAAGGCCCTCTTCTGCCTTGCCGGTGTCGGCGAGCTGGCCTGCGTACAGGATCTGTGCCTCGCGATCGTTTGGGGATTCCTTCGCGGCTGCCGCGGCCACGGCGGCTGCTTTATCCCACTCATGCGCATCGCGGAGTGCGTCCACTTCACCGCCGATGCCACGCATCTTCATTTCGCCGCCAAGCGATGCCATCTGCTTGTAGACGTCGACGGCTTCCGTGATCTTGTTCTCCTCGCGATAGAGCAGCGCCAGGCGATCGAGGAAGATGGCGCGATTGTTGCGCTCGGCGTCGGTGTAGGCTTCCGGTGCCTTTGCGGTGGCGGTCAGCACTCCCTTGAGCGAGTTTTCGGCGTCTGTGTATCGGCCCAACGCGTCGTAGAGCAGTGCTTCATTGAAGACCAGCTCTTCAGAGTCGGGCACCATCGCCTTCGCTTTCTTCAGCGTTGCGAGTGCTAGGTCGTAGTGGCCCTGGCGGCGTTGGATTTCGGAGATCTTGATGTAGCTCTGTGCGTCCTGTGGCTCCGCGGCGACGATGGCGTTATAGATCTTCAGCGCGTCATCCATGCGGTCGCTGGCGAGTAGAGCGTTTGCGAGGCCACGCTGCGCGTCGGTGTTTTCGCCCTCGATGTCCAGAGCGCGCTGGTAGGCCGCGGCAGCCTCCTTCGGCTTATGGAGCTGATCGTAGCTGGCGCCGATGGCGAGCTCGATGCGGACGGAACGATCGCCCTCGGGCAGGGCAGTCAGCGTGTTGATGACGCGCTGGGTGTCGCCCTGCTCGCTGTATAGCCGTGCGAGGTTCAGCAGTGATTCTTCACTGCCGTTGTCCAGGCCTTGGGCTGCTTTGAACTGTGCCTCGGCCTTTGCAGACTCGTGGCTGACCTCGTAGAGCTGACCCAGCAGCAGGTGATTCTCTGCGACATTCGGCTCAAGCTTGACGAGGGTTTCGTACTCTGCGGTGGCAAGCTGCACCATCTGCGACTGCGCCGTGCCCTGGGCATCGCCCAGCGAGCGGTAGTAGACGCGGCCGAGAAGCCGGTGCGCTTCGATATCCTGCGGATTCTTCTTGACCTGGTCCTGCGCAACCTCGACAGCCTCGCGGATGCGGCCCAGCTTGAAGTAGAGGTCAGCCAGGCCGTCCTGCAGGAAGGTGGACTTTGGATCAGCGTCCAGAGCCAGCTTGTACTGCTCGATGGCCTGTGTGGCGTAGTCGCTGCGGCCCTGCGTGGTCGCGAGGTCCTCATAGATATGCGCCAGGCCGTAGTGATAGTAAGCGGCGCTGCTGCCCGTGGAAGACGGTGCCACGGTCTGCGGAGGCAGAGCCGTGGGCACGTTTTTCTGGGCGATGAGCGGTGCGGCAGCGCAGAGCGCTACCGCTGCAAGCAGGGTACGGAGGGAGGAAACGCTGACAGCGTTCTGCGGACCAATCATCAGAAGAACCAATCCTTCTGCCCGGTGTCCGCTCGCTTGCGCGACCAGGCTTGCAAAGAGGTGTGCTTCAGGTTAGACGAACATGGGGCGCAGGGGGATGCCGTTCTGCGGAGAACAGCATTTTATCCGTGTCGAAAGTGTCGCATTCCTGTGAATACCATGGCAATCCCTAAGCGATCGGCGGCTTCGATGACCTCCGCGTCGCGGACGGAGCCTCCGGGTTGGACGATGGCCGTCGCTCCGGCCTGCGCCACGGTTTCCAGGCCGTCCGGGAAGGGGAAGAAGGCGTCGGAGCCGGCGACGGTGCCGTCGAGCGGCAGAACGGCCTTCATGGCGCCGAAACGGGCGGCGTCCACACGGCTCATCTGGCCTGCGCCGATGCCGACCGTCTGGCCGAAGACTGTTCCATCCGCGGCAGTTGCGGCGCGAGCGTAGACGATCGCGTTTGACTTGACGTGCTTTGTTACGGTCCAGGCGAAGCGCAGCGCGGTAAGTTCTTCCGGTGTGGGCTGGCGCTTGGTGACTACCTTCAGTTCGACCGATGCGAGTGATCCGCGGTCAGCATCCTGCATCAGCATGCCGCCGCTGATCTGCTTCAGAGCCTTTTTCGGGTGGGCTGGATCGATCTGGAGCAGGCGGAGGTTCTTCTTTTTGGCGAGCGCTTCGAGCGCTGCGGGGCTGAAGGAAGGGGCGACGATGGCTTCGACGAAAAGCTTGCCGATCTCTTCCGCGGTGGCGCCGTCCAGCTCACGGTTCAGGCCGATGACGCCGCCGAAGGCTGAGATGGGATCCGATTCCAGGGCGCTCAGGTAGGCATCGACCAGTGATTTGCCGGTGGCTGCGCCGCAGGGGTTGGTGTGCTTGATGATGGCGCAGGCGGGTTCAGTGAACTCGCTGGCCAGCTCCCAGCACGCGTCCAGATCGACCAGATTGTTGAAGGAGAGCTCCTTGCCCTGGAGCTGCGTGGCGTTGGCGATGCCCTTGGTCGTTCCGTCGGTGTAGATGGCTGCAGCCTGGTGTGGGTTCTCGCCGTAGCGGAGGGTGCCCTTCAGCGGCAGGTTCAGGCGCAGCGCCTGGGGCACGGCAGCCTCGTCGACGGTGGCGGGCTGGGTGTGCGTGCCGTCCGGCTCGGAGAGTGTTTCGAGCGCATTGGAGATGGCGGTGTCATACGCGGCGGTGGTCGCGAAGGCAGCCTTGGCGAGGCGCCAGCGCGTTGCCAGCGAGAGCGAGGCGCCGTTGGCTTCCATCTCATCGGCGATGGCTTCGTAGTCGGCCGCAGCGGTGACGATGGCGACGTCGTTGAAGTTCTTGGCGGCGCTGCGGACCATGCTGGGGCCGCCGATGTCGATGTTCTCGATGATGTCGGCGAAGGCGACGCCGGGCTTCGACGCGGTCTTTTCGAAGGCGTAAAGGTTCACAACGACCATGTCGATGGGCTGGATGGCGTGCTCGGTGACGGCAGCGACGTGCTCGGCGTTGTCGCGGATGTGCAGGATGCCACCGTGGACCTTGGGGTGCAGGGTCTTCACACGGCCGTCAAGCATCTCGGGGAAGCCGGTGAGGTCGCTGATGTCACGGACGGCGAGGCCGCCATCGCGCAGCATCTTTGCGGTGCCGCCGGTGGAGACGAGTTCTACGCCCAGGGCGCTGAGGCGCTTGGCGAATTCGAGGAGGCCTGACTTATCGGTGACGCTTAAAAGGGCACGGGTGATCTTATTCGCTGGCACGTTCTTCTCCGAAAGCTTGCGGCTCCAGCAACATGGAAATCTGTTGCGCGAGCACGGGCAGGTTAACTGTTGCTATGTCCCAAAGAAGGAACAGGGAGGTCTTGTAGTAATGGTGCGTAAGCAGATGACGGAACGCGATAATCTTCGCGGAGTCAGTGATCCGCCAAGCAAGGTTGGGGTCTTGTTTCAGCGCTTGCGTGAACGCTTCGGTCACAATCTGCAACCCACGTTCGATTGCCAGAAGGCGTTCGTCCGAAGCGCGGAGTGCATCCAGTCCGCCATCCTGAACTAATGCCTGGACCAGGTTGCCGTACCGGACGATATCGTGCAGCCACTCCTGCGGATCACGCTGTGGCACGGAAGACGCTCAAAGAGACTTGCCGTAGGTCATGCATTCGAGACTGTTCCTCGAACATGTGTTTCTCCCACAAGTCGACAGGACGGAGGAAGATGCGCTGCAGACCGAACATCATTTCGAAATATCGATCGGAATATCCGGAGAGCTTCGAGGTGTCGAAGTCCACGACAAAAACGGGTTCTACCTGATCTTTGACGTTCCGCACATATGCAGAAATGCTCAACGCGCCTGACTTGACACGCAGATGCTCGATCTCTTCTGCGTGTGCGTGGATTTTATCCTCGACCGTCATGTCCAAAGTCTAGCGCAATGCGCGCTCTTACAGCCGCAAACCGCCTGTGAGATCAGCCACTTTCGCGACATCGTGGCTTATGCACCAGCGCTCGAGGTTGTTGGCGATCTTCTCTGCGGCGCGAGGATCGGCGTAGCTTGCGGTGCCGACTTCGACGGCGGTTGCGCCCGCCAGCAGGAACTCCACGGCGTCTTCAGCCTTTGCGATGCCGCCCATGCCGATGATGGGGATGTTGACGGAGCGGGCAACATCCCAAACCATACGTACCGCGATGGGTTTGATGGCAGGACCGCTTAGGCCGCCGGTGATGTTGGCGATGCGCGGTTTGCGCGTCTCCGTGTCGATGGCGAGCGAAAGGAAGGTGTTTACCAGCGAGACGGCGTCGGCGCCTGCGGCTTCCGCAACGCGTGCCATGCCGCCGATGTTCGTAACGTTGGGCGATAGCTTCACCAGAAGCGGCCGCTTGCTGACGGCCTTGCAGCGCGAGACGAGTTCGCCCAGCGACTCAGGATCGGTGCCGAAGACCATGCCGCCGTGCTTGGTGTTGGGGCAGCTTGCGTTCAGCTCGTACATGACAAGGCCTTCGGCCTTGTTCAGCCGCTCGATGACGCCGATGCAGTCTTCGATGCTGTAGCCGAAGACGTTCGCGATGCAGACGCTGCCACGCATCTTGCGGATGCCGGGCAGTTTGTCTGCGATGAATGCGTCGACACCGATGTTCTGCAGGCCGATAGCGTTCATCATGCCGCCGGTAGTCTCGATGATGCGCGGTGCCTTGTTGCCGTCCATGGGGTGCAAGGACAGGCCCTTGGTGACGAACGCGCCGATGCGGTCGGTGGAGAGGATCTCCTCGAACTCCACGCCATAGGCGAAGGTACCGCTCGCCGCAATGACGGGCGAGCGGAGTTCGACGCCGGCGATTTTGACCCGCATATCCGGCTTGCTCACTTGCGCTTCACCGTTCCGGTCATCGAGGTCACTTCTGGCTTCAGAGCCTCCAGGCGCACATGACCCACCGCTGCAGAGGGCCGGTTGACCCGGAGCAACGATGCGAAGGTTGCGGCGATATCTACCGGCTCGACCTGGTTGTGATAGGTCCCGGGCTGAAAGGCGGCACCGAAGAAGTCGAGCGGCACGTGCCGGTCATAGGAGTTCGCGGAGTAGTGGGTCGTTCCCATCTCTGAGCCGTAGTACTGATAGGCGCCAAAGTTCATGTGCACTGCCCAGCGGATGGCGGGGGAGTAGCTGTGCAGTTCGCGGCGACCCTGATCCGTATCGGGCACCTGTCCGTTGCGCAGCTGGCTTGCGGTGTAGACGAATTGCACACGCAAAGGCTCCGGCAGACGGCCAGCCGGCGCGCCGGTCTGGGCTGTCGTGGAGGCCGGCAGACTGGCGAAGTAGTCGCGGACAGCGTCTGCCGTCGCATCTTCTGCCTGCTGCTCAGAGATCCCCTGGGCCTGAAAGGGCTCCGGGTCAATCTGCAGCCATGGCGATTCACCGCCGAGGACGTATTTCACATTGCCCTTAGGCTTGAACTTTGCCTGCAACGCCTTCTCGACGTAGTCCCACATGGGCCGCGTCGGTACACCGTGGGCTGGCATGCCCATGGCCACGGCTGCATTCACGCTGGGCGCAACACCATGGTCGCCCGTCATGGAGACCACGACATTCTTCAGGCCGATGGTGCTGTCGATCCACGTGAAGAAGCGGTCAAGTTCAATGTCAGAGGCGTCGATCAGGGCGCGCTGCTGGGGATCGTCCGGCCCGACGCGGTGGCCCATGATGTCTGTCGACGAGACGGAGATCGTGATGAGGTCGGTCACTCCGGCCTCGTTGTGACCCAGGTGTTCGTTCTGGATCAGCGCCTTCGCAAAGTCGAGCTGATAGGCCACACCGGCCTGCGTCGCACCCACTTTTTCGTAGAAGCTGCCTTCCGGGATCTTCGAAGCAGCCCGCGCCTTCGCCACGGCATCGCCGCTGTTAAACGCCTCTACCCACGCGGGCAGCTGCTTCTGCCAATAGGTTGAGGTGATCCAGCGACCGCTCTCATGGTCGGTCCAGAAGGCGCCTTTGGTCGCGTGACCGCTGGTCAGGATGGCTGCGCGATCCTTCAGCGAAACGCCGAAGACGCGCGCCTTGCCGCTTGTCGCCAGTACGAGTTCGTCGCCCAGGGTGGAGGCGACCTCGTAGTGCGGCGAGGCTCCCGGCGAAACTTTGGCTCCCGCCGGCTGACCCACGATGGTGTAGCGGTCGTCATCGATGGACTGCACATAGCGCAGCTTGCCGTCCGGACCCTTTTCATACCAGTCATTCACGGGCACGCCGTGGCCGTCCGTGTACGCTCCGGTCCCGATGGTGGAGTGGCCGGGGCCCGTGACCAGGTTGGCGTAGTCGTAGTAGCAGTCGGTGTAGTGAGCGCCCTGCTTCAGGAAGAGGTTCCAGCCGTTCTTCGCTTTGAAGTCGGCTCGGAAGCGATCCAGGTAGTCACCGCGGAACTGGTCGAAGACCAGTTCGATGACGAGCTTTGGCGAGCCGTCATAGGCCGCCGCGCGGGCAGGCGCAGCGGTGGACAGGCACAGGGCGGCAGAGACGGCGGCAGCAGCAAGACGGCGCAGGAGCATACGCCCATGCTAATTCGGACGCGCGGAAGGAACGTATCAGGCCGATGATTTTCCGCGCCACCGCCAAACCCGATACCATAGACGGATGCTCGATCTCGCATACGTCCGGGGCAATCTCCCGGAGGTGGAAGCCGCACTTCGCCGGCGTAACGCCGACCCCGCTGCCCTGTTGGGCAACTTTGCCGATATTGATGCGGCCCGCCGTGAGGCGATCACCAGCCTGGAAACGTTTAAGGCGCGGCGCAATCGCCTGTCGGAAGAAATCGGCAAGCTGAAGCGCACGGGCGGTGACGCCGACGCGCTGACGGAAGAAGTCCGCACGCTTCGCGAGGAGACTGAGGCGCTGGAAGAGAGTGCCGCCGCGCATGATCTGAAGTTGCGCACGATCCTTGAGGCAATCCCGAATCTGCCCGATGCCAGCGTGCCGGAAGGCCGCGACGAGCATGGCAACTCCACGGAAAAGACGTGGGGCGAGGTCCCGAAGTTTGATTTCAAGGCGAAGCCGCACTGGGAGTTGGGCGAAGCGCTCGGCATTCTGGATTTCAATCGTGCCGCGAAGATCAGCGGATCGCGCTTTGTCGTTCAGATTGGCGCAGGTGCGCGGCTGGAACGGGCTCTGGCGAACTTCATGATCGACCTGCATACCGGCAAGCACGGTTACACGGAAGTGCTGCCGCCGTACATGGTCAACTCAAAGTCGCTCTTTGGAACGGGTCAGTTGCCGAAGTTCGCGGAAGATCTGTTCCATTGCGACGACAAGGGCGCATACGTTCCCGGTGAGTTGCAGGAGAACGATCACTGGCTGATTCCAACGGCGGAGGTTCCGGTAACGAATCTGTTCCGCGACGAGACGATCGATTGCGATCCGACCATCAGCCTGTGCGCTTACACGCCTTGCTTCCGCAGTGAGGCCGGCAGCTATGGCCGGGACGTTCGCGGCATGATTCGCCAGCACCAGTTTCAGAAGGTGGAGCTTGTGAAGTTCACCACGCCGGACAAGAGCGCGGAAGAGCATGAGACGCTGACGCGGCACGCGGAGACCGTCCTGGAGACGCTTGGCCTGCCGTATCGCCGCATGCTGCTATGCACCGGCGACATGGGCTTTGCTTCGCAGAAGACGTACGACCTTGAGGTGTGGCTGCCGGGGCAGGAGCTCTATCGCGAGATCAGTTCGTGCTCCAACTTCGGCAGCTTCCAGGCACGGCGTGCGAATATCCGCTTCAAGCCTGCGGGCGCGAAGAAGACGGAGTTTGTGCACACACTGAACGGCTCCGGTCTGGCCGTAGGCCGCACCTACCTGGCGATCCTTGAGAACTATCAGCAGGCCGATGGGTCCATTCGTGTGCCGGAAGCACTGGTGCCGTATATGGGCGGTCAGACCACGATCGGTCAGCAACACCCGCTCGCTTCGGGCAAGGGTTCGCTGGCCACGGGCAAGGCAGGACTTTAAAAGACAATGTTCAAGATCGTTCGCAACTATCTTTTCTGGAGCTACGAGCGCGGCTCGTTCCACTATGACGTCATGGTGACGATGGTGCTGCTCTTCATCTTCGTTTCGCCGCGGTTTATCAACTTCCGCGATAAGCCTGTCTACAACCTGCCCTCGCAGATCGTCGTCGAGAACAACGGCGCGGGCGAACTGATCTACCAGGTAAAGCAGACGGACGTAGATCAGAGCTTGAAGAAGGTTGGCGGCTCCGATCCGGAACAGCGTACGCGCCGCGCTCTGCGCCGGCTGATTGAACCGATCGCGGGCGACGTGCTGGTGGAACGGTACGAGACGATCCGTGGAACCGACGGATCGGTGCAGGCCTATCGCGTCTGGGCGCACCGGTAGGTTTATTCGCGCAGAGTCAGCGCACCTACTGGCGCATCTTTGTGTCTAAACATGCGAGGCCTTCAGGAACACCATGAACCGATTTGCACGAATGACGATTGCCGCACTTTTTTTGTCCGCGACCACGGTGGCCGCACACGCCGCGACTGATCCCGTACTGGACAAGGTCTTGCGTCAGCTTGACACTTCTTCGGTAAAGTTCCAGTCCGCCGAGGCAGACCTGCAGTGGGACAACTACGAGAAGATCGTGAAGGAAACGACCTCGCAGTACGGTCAGACGTACTTCCTTCGCAAGGGCGGCACGATTGAGGTTGGCATCACGCTGGCTCAGAAGCAGGGCGCGGCTCCCACCAAGTACATCCACTTTGCGAACGGCAAGGGTGATATGTACGACGCCGTCGCGAAGAAGGTGACGGGGTTCAACGCGGGCGAGAACCGTTCGCGTGTCGAGAGCTTCCTGGCTCTTGGTTTTGGCGGCAGCGGCAAAGACATTGAGAAGTCGTACACCGTCGCGTTGCAGGGTATGGAGCCCGTCGACGGTGTGACCACGGCCAAGCTTGACCTGGTACCCAAGGACGCGGAGACGGCTCAGACGTTCAGCCACATCACGATGTGGATCGACACATCCCGCGACATCCCGTTGAAGCAGGTCACGTACACGCCAGAAGGAGATACCCGCACGGCGTTCTACCGGAACGTTCGGTACAACACGCCAGTGGATACGAAGAAGTACGCCTCGCCGAAACGTTAGGCCGATCTTCGTACAGGGGATCCACCGCTGTCGTTTACGATGTTGATGAGGAGATTCTTGCGATGAGCCATGAAGTTGAGCAGCCCTGGATTGAGCGTAACTGGCAGGTGTTGGTGATCGCCTTTGGTGTCGGCGCCGTAGCGCTGCTGGCCCTTTACCACCCGGGCTATGCCCATCCGTTCGGCACCTACTAGGCCCTCGGACTAACCACCGATCCCGTTTATCGTGCAGCCATGCGACAGGGATCCGCTTCTCGTCGGCATCGTTGATGCTGACAGAAAGGCGGATCCCTTTGTTGCGTTACGGGCGATGGTTACTGGACGGTGCCCAAGGGTTTCAGGCGAGTCAATTCCAGCGCGCATGCGACTGCAGTCCGCGCCGTCAGCTTCAGATTGTCTGCGGTCATCCAGATCGCATAGCGTGCATTGTCTGGTGAGGGCTTTACCTGCAGCAGGACGCGACCCTGACCGGCGCTGCTGATGTTGCTGGGCGGCTCTTCGCCCGCGATATCGATGTACTCGGACGAGAGCGCGGCCTGCAGGGCGCCGGGCGTCAGCGGCTGATCGAACTCAAGGAACAGGGAGACGCCGAAGCCGTGAAAGACGGGAGCCTGGATCAACTGCAGTAAGGGCTGCGGCAGTGTCGAAACCAGCCCGCGGAGATCGCGCCGGATACGTTCTTCACTGAGCGCAAGCGGATTGCGCGCGGCCTCGCCTAGCGTGGGCAACAAGTTGAAGGCGACCTGTGCGTCGAACTCTTCCGTAGGAACTGCCTGAAAGCTGAGCAGATTGATGCTCTGCTGCTGCAGTTCGTCGAGAGCGGCGCGGCCATTTTCGCTGGCAGGCTGCAGGACGGTGGCTGCGGCACTGCGTAAGTCGCCCGCTCTACCGGCAAGTCCGAGAACGAGCGCGAGCATTGTTGCGACCGGGTGTGCGACACGTACGGAGTTCGCTTCCAGGTCCAGCGGAGCGGCGTCGCCGACCAGCGGTGAGCGGACTGGGGCGGTCGAATCGAAGTCGGAGCCGGTCACGTCGACGACAGAGGCGCCCAAAGCGCGCGCGGTCTGGCCGTACTCCTTGAGCATCTTTGCGTCGGCGAAGATCGCAACATCCAGATTCTCAAGCGAGGCCGGCTCCAGCGTCTGCAGGAAGGCGGCTTCGTCGCCGATGGCTTCCAACGTTCCGCCGGCCTCTTCCGTGTCCAGAAGGATGGTGTTGGCTGCGGCCAACGGACTTTCAGCGATCTCGTCGCCGATCTCCTTGCCCAGCAGGGAGGACGCGCCGACCACGGCAATGCGGTATTGAATCTTTTTCATAGCTCTCATCTGATGCGGTAGGGTCGTGGCTGATGCAAGGTTACGACTGCACGGTGGTGAGCTAGCCTTGTGTAGCGTTGGGCAACGGCATGCCGAGGCGCCGTGCGCGCCGGGACTGCGCGGCGTACAACAGACGAGCGCCCATGCCGCTGACCATATAGGCCAGTGCCATGGAGATCAACAGATACTCTGAGAATTCCGTCAAGAGAACGCCGAGCAGTACAAGCAAGACGAGAATACGTGTCGGCTGTTTGTCGACCAGCGTGATCTCTTTGCCGCTCCAGAAGCGCCAGCGGCTGACCATCAGGAATCCTGTGAAGAGCAGCAGCGCCAGCCAGACAAGTGCAATCCATGGATTGTAGATCGGAGACCCATTGAAGCAATGAACCACGCTGCTGATGACGCCTGCCGCTGCTGGGATGGGCATGCCGACGAAGTAGCGGCGGCCGGGCCGGCCAGGGTTGCTGGGCTTAGGGTTCAGCGTGACGTTGAAGCGCGCGAGCCGGCATGCACCGCAGATCAGAAAGAGGAAGGCCGCGACCAGGCCGAACTCGATGATGCGGTGATGCAGTGATACGTTCGCCAGCGGTGGCAGCAGGCGGAAGCCCCAGGTGTACGCGAGGATGGCGGGAGCGACGCCAAAGGTGATGACGTCAGCGAGCGAATCGAGCTCGCGGCCAAAGTCACTCTCGGTGTTGGTCATGCGTGCAATTCGACCGTCCAGGGCGTCGAAGGGCAGCGCGAACATGATGGCAAGTGCAGCCCGGTCAAACGGCGCGTGGTCTGCGGCAGATGCCTGCATGCTCTGCGCGATTGCGTAGAAGCCCAGCGCGATGTTGCCACCGGTGAAGATGGAGGGCAGGACATAGAGTCCGCGGCGCGGTCGCTTGCGTGGCCGCACAGTGGTGTCGCCCACGCTAGACCTCAGTGGCTGCGACCGAAGATCCGTCGTCGCAGGCGGAGTGGGTGGGAACGACTGCAAGGATGGAACTACCGCCACGGACGCGGTCACCGCGGCGAACGCGGAGGTTAGCGTCTGCAGGCATCAGGACATCGACGCGCGATCCAAACTTGATGAGGCCGAAGCGCTGTCCGCGCTGCAGATGGTCGCCCACCTTCACGGTGCAGACGATGCGGCGTGCCAGAAGGCCCGCGATCTGCTTGACCTGGATGGAGCAATCGCCGTGTTCGATCACGACGACATTCTGCTCGTTCAGCACATTACTGTCCGCGCGCATCGCGTTCAGGAAGAGGCCTTCCTTATGGTTGACGGCGGTCACCGTGCCCTCGATGGGCGAGCGGTTCACATGCACGTCGAAGACGCTGAGGAAGATGCTGATGCGGAGACGGCTGCCGTCCGGCGTCTCGATCCACTCTGCTTCAGTGACCTTACCATCGCCGGGCGAGACGATCTCGCCGGGCCCGGAGGGGATGCGGCGCGACGGATCGCGGAAGAACCACAGAAAGAAGACCGCCAAAATGAGCGGGACCACGCCGATGCCCTTTGACCCGGTTAGTTGCCACAGAAGACCGGCAACCACGAGCAAGCCAAGAGCGTAAAAGTATCCGTCACGAACCATACAGCGGTAATCATACCGCTTTCGGTGTCCGCTCAGGTTCAACATCAGGGCGCAGACGGAGCCTTTGAGTGCATTAATCCGTCAGATGTTCGTGCCATAGCGGGTGCAATCTGCTTTTCCATGTAAATCGCGTCTTCCAGTGGGTTTGCGTAATACCCGGGCCGGATGGCGACGTCGGCGAAGCCGCTGCGGCGATAGAGCCGGATGGCGGGAAGATTGGAAGTCCGCACTTCCAGTCGCAGGGTAGTCCCAGCGTCGCCGGAGCTAGGCAGGGCAGCCAGCCAGTCTTCTACGGCCTGAAGCAGGGCTGCGCCGGTGCCGCGGCCGCGATGATTTGGATCAACTGCGATGCTCTCCAGTTCGGCTTCGATGGGGTAGATGGATACAAGCGCAGAGACGACTGCGAAGCCGTCGATCTCCAACTCGACACGGGATTCGTCACCTTCTGCGATCAGGACGATTCGCTGCACGGAGTCGGTGGTTGGGGCAGCGATGGAGTCGCGGAACTGTTCGGTCGTCCAGTGCGGTGCGGTTGGACTGGCAGTGGTGATGCGCTGAATCGCCGGGACGTCTGCGGGCGTAGCCGGTCGAATACTGATCATGAGGAGAGGGCTGCTGCGCGCAGTCGATGGAGTTCGGCGTCCGGGATGCGGAGGTAGTTGGCGTCGAGCAGTGCAGTGTCTGCGAAGTGGCCCCGGAGGAGCATGGCTGCGGCGAGCGGCAGAGCCTGCTGCACTCCTACGGGTGGGATCAGGATTGCGGCTGGGTGGAGCGTTGCGAGGCGGTCTTCCATGACGATGACGGGCTCGTCAGCGATCTCGGCGAGGGCAGTGTCTCCGGAGATCATGGCCTCTTCGAGACAGGTTCCATTGTGGTAGCGACCACGGAAGATGTCACCGCGCCCGGCATCGATCCAGGCCTGAACGCCGTTGTTCACAGGCGCTTGCGCGGCGAGTATGGCGAGACGGCTGATGGCGATGAGCGGCTTGTCGAGGGCTTGCGCGAGACCTTTCGCGGCGGCCAGGCCGATGCGTACGCCGGTGAAGGAGCCAGGGCCGCTGACTACGGCGATCGCGTCGAGATTGGCTGGTTTTACTGGGGCTTGAGCGAGGACTTCCGAGAGGGCGGACATTAGTAGTTCTTGTGTTTCGCGGCCGGGGAGATCGCGTTGCGCGAGGATGGTTGCGGCTGCGTCATCGACGGTGGCTACGGCGATGCCGCCGCCGGTACCGCAGGTGTCGATGAGGAGGAGGGTGTGCATCGCTTTGATGATACGTCTCGCTGATTGCTTCGTTTATTGGGGAAATGTTGGTCGGGTTGGAACTTCTTTGGCTTTGGTTGCGTCCTCGTGAGGGTGCGGGATTGCGTGGATTGAATTGCTTGACAATCGTTTGCCGCCAATGGGATAAGTAGTGCGCTTCCAAACGAGCGGCAGGGGCGTCCAGATTCCCGGAATTTAGGGTAAATTGGGCCGCAAAACAAGCTGTCGGATGGATGGAACGGGCACTTATGAGACGTCTCAGAGGGCTGTTCCTGAACTGAATTTACTTGCGGTACGAGAGAGGTCATCTGCATGCAGAAGAGAGTGTTGTGGTCGCTATGTGTGGCGGCCGGATCCTGCGCCTGTGTCTGGGCTGCCAACTGGCCCAGCGTTGGCGGCAATCCGCAGCGGGATGGCTATGTCAACCCGGAAACGCACATAAGCGCGGCGAACGCCAAGGACGTCAAGCAGCTTTACAAGCACAAGTTTGAGACGAAGGGTGTTGTCACCTCCACGATCGACCTTGAGCGGATTATCGGCATTACCGGGTTCCATGAGTTGCTGTGGACGGGTTCGTCGGCCGGCGATGTTTGGGTTACGGATGCCGATCTGGCTTACGACTTCAAGCATGTTACGGTGCCTGCGAAGGGAACGGCTAAGAGTTCGGCCATGTGCCCGGGTGGGATGACGGCTCCGCCACTTCTTGCAGGTGGCAGCACGGTGGGACGGTTTGGTGGCGGCGGCTTCGGTCGCGGTACGGTTGCCGTGACCTACGTGCTGAATGGCGACGGGATCCTGATGCCGTTGCGGCAGCAGGATGGCGATCCGACGTATGTTCCGGGACAGAAACTGGTGCCGGCGGCTAGCAATGTTCCGGCATTGAATATCTCGGGTGACGGCACGCTCTTCGCTGCGACGATCAATAACTGCGGCGGCGCTGGGAATGGACTGTATGCAGCGAACTTCAAGGCGCCCGAGACGGAGAACGAGCCGAACAAGCCGTTCAAGTCACCGGCGGTGTGGGGCAGCGTTGTCAGCTTCATGACGAATGGTGCGGGTTTTGCGGGCGCGGGCAGCACGGCGATCGGGACGAAGAATGATTTTGTCGTGGGTATGGTGCCCGAAGGTAAGGGCGATGTTGCCGGTGCTTACAACGACACTGTGCTGAAGCTGGATGCGAAGACGCTGACAGTGAAGGACTACTTCACGCCGAGCGACAAGGAGCCTGCTTACAAGGCTGGCGCGGCGGGCGTGACGCCTGCTGTGTTTGCCGAGGGTGGCAAGGACTATGTGGTTGCGGGCGATCGCAACGGCAAGATCTACCTGCTGGATTCGACGGCACTGGGCGGTAGCGATCATCACACGCCGCTGGCTTCCACGGATGTGATCGTTGCTCCGGATGCTTCGGGTAGCAGTGGGATCTTCGGCACGTTTGCTACGTTTGCCGATTCCGAGCATGGCAACACGCGCTGGCTGTTTGCGGCGGTTCGCGGACCGGTCGCAGCGAAGTTTGCGGGCGCGAATGGTGCGACTGCGAACGGCGGGATTGTGGCTTTCAAGATCGACTTTACGGGCGGACGTCCTAAGCTGGTTCCGGCATGGAGCTCGCCGGATATGGTCGGCGCTTCCGGACCGATCGTTGCAGCGGGCGTGGTCTACGGACTGGCCTCGGGCTGGTCTGCCAAGGGCACGAAGCCTGCTGTTCTGCACCTGCTGGATGCTGCTACGGGCAAGGCGCTGTATAGCAGCGCGCCTGCGGCCACCTACTCCTCGCAGCCGCTTGCCTTTGCGAACGGCCACGCCTACTTCGTTACGCACGACAACACGCTGTACCAGTACGGCATCCCCGAGGAGAAGTAATTCATGCGGAAGCTTTCGACACAGAAGACGTTGTCTGCCCTGGCCAGCGCAGCCCTGTTCTGCAGCGGCCTGGCACTGTTTTCCAGCGCGGCCGTCGCGCAGAACGGCAACTGGCTCACCTCCGGTGGAGACGTGCAGCGGAGCGGCTGGAACAAGGACGAGAAGACCCTGAACAAGAGCAACGTCGGCAATATGAAGCTGCTGTGGAAGACGAAGACGGACGTCTATCCACATGGCCTGCATACGCTGATGGATCCGTTGGTGGTGCAGAATGTGCCGACGCCCAGCGGCCCCAAGGAGATGGTGTACATCCTTGGCGTAGGCGACACGCTGTATGCGTTCGACGCAAAGAGCGGCACGATCGCGTGGCAGAAGCAGTTCAAGTACGAAGTGCCTCCGCCCGCACGTCCGCCGGACGGTGCACCGGCTCGTCCCGCGCAGGTGCTGCCGACGGACACGCGTCACTACAACTTCCTGAATCCGGGTGGCAGCACGGACGTGCCTGTGATCGGTGAGCCGGATGCCAAGGGTGTGCGGCCGATCTATGTGCTGGACGGCGGTGGGAACCTGCATGTTCTGAGCGACGTGACGGGCGAGGATCTGAAGCCGGAGATCAAGACCGGCGCGACCTCGAAGTTTGCGCTGCAGCTTTGGAACAACAGCATCGTCTACGCGGGACGTGGTGGTATCTACTCGGTTGAGCTGGCGACGGGCAAGGTCATTCCGTCGAAGGGCTTTGGCGGTGGTGGTGGTCTGTGGGGTCGCCGTGGACCGGTGATTACGTCGGACGGTGTGGTGTGGACGACGACGGGCGACGGCATCTATGACCCGAGCAAGCCGAACAATCTGGTGCTTGGCAATTCGGTTGTTGGTTTTGAGTTGAAGGACGGCGCGTGGCAGGTGAAGGACTGGTTCACGCCGCCGAACTGGGACTGGCTGCGTCGCCGCGATCTGGATCCGAACAACACGCCGACGAGCTTTATGTTCAAGGGCAAGGAGTACATGGCTGCTTCCGGCAAGGAGTGCCGCCTGTACCTGCTGGACCCTGCGAACATGGGCGGACCGGATCACCATGAGCCGCTGCTGAAGACCCCGCTGATCTGTAACGAGGCAGTCGACTTTGCCAGTGCGGGTAGCTGGGGCGCTGTGTCGTCTTACCTGGATGCAAAGGGAACTCGCTGGGTGCTGGTGCCGTTCTGGGGACCGAAGCATTCGGGGATCAAGTTCCCGATTGAGAACGCGCCTGCAACCAAGGAAGGTGGCGTGGCGGCATTCAAGCTGATCGAGAAGGACGGCAAGCCTGCTTATGAGCCGGTGTGGGTGTCGCGGGATATGTTCCGCGGTGAGCCGCCGATCGTTGCCAATGGTGTGGTTTATACCTGGGGCAGCGGCGATGACACGCAGCAGGTCTGGCCGGACATCGGTCTGAACTTTGACTCATCGAACCGTGCTGCTCTTTCAAACCATGTGACAGTGTTCGCGCTGGATGCGGAGACGGGCAAGGAGCTTTGGTCTTCGAAGGAGATCATTACCAGCTTTAACCACTTCACCGGGATTACCGTTGCGAATGGCAAGGTTTATATGAGTAGTTATGACGGGAATGTTTATTGCTTTGGGTTGTAAGTAAGTAGTGGTTCCGAGAGACGGCCCGCGCTTTGCGCGGGCCGTCTTTGTTATGTAGGTTTTCGACGACAGCGTATATCAGGATTCAAGCCCCACAGGTTTCATAACTCATCATTGCATCTATTCGGAAAGCGATATATCGTTTTCCAAGTATGCAACCGACTCCCGAAGATCTTCTGCCTCTCTCGCCAGCGACCCTGCACGTCCTGCTCGCGCTTACCAGAGAAGACCTACACGGCTACGGCATCATGCTCGAGGTCGCACGCCAATCTGGAGGAGCTTACAAGATTGGCCCCGGTACCCTCTACGACAATTTAAAGAAGCTGTTGAAGCTACGTCTCGTCGACGAGCGCCCTGCAGTCGCCGACGAACGGCGCCAGTACCATCTCACCGATCTCGGTAACTCTGTTCTATCCGCCGAAACCGAACGACTGTCATCCGTATTGAGGGAAGCACGCCGCGCTCTGCGCCTTCGCGAGGAAAGGCAATCATGAATACTATGCAACGCCGTATCTACGAAGCCATCATCGGTCTGCATCCCGCAGAGTTTCGCAACCGCTTTGGTCGGGAGATGATCCTTGATTTCGACGATGCCTGCGCCACGCATCGTCCAGCGGGTCTCTATCTCGATGCGTTGCAATCCATTGTGCTTCAATGGGCGTCGCAGCTCTTTGCCTCGGCAATTGGGCCTCGACCTGCGCAGGCCTCGCTGTTATCCGGACAGTACGTTTCACTTTCGCAACCCAATCCAAGCGCCTTCGAACTTATCCGGGCATCCTGCATTGCGATGCTCCTCTTCTTTTCAATAGGTTTCTCAGCCGCGACACGTCCAAGCGTCGGACAAATCGCCAATGCCGGCAGCCACGCCACGTCCGCCTCGAGCGCTCGTCGTTCCGTTCAGTCCTCGGCCCATAAATTCCACTATGCCGTTGCCTCGCGCGCTACCATCGCCACATTCGGACCACCGGACAAGTCACAGGGGGCCGAAGGAGGCCCAGCGATAGCCTACCGAGTGGATCTGTCTCCTGCGGTGGCGTACGTAGTGTTGCTCTGCCTTTACCTCACGCTCCGCAGCTATCTCCGTAAGCCTCGAGTTCTCCGCAGCGTCCTGGTAACTGCTATCATCCTCGCCCTTACCGCTCCGGTGCATGCGCAGACTAAGCAGGGCGTGCTCAGCTTCGACGTTGTCAGCGTGAAGCCAAGCGACCCTGCGAAAGAACACCTGGCGCTGTATTGGCGGCAGCCCAACGGCCTAAAGTGGGACGGCGTAACCCTGAGTGGTATGGTCGCAAACGCCTACGGCGTGAGCCCCATCGTCAAGGGGCAGATCGAGGGTGGCCCCGCCTGGAGGGGTTCGCGGGCATTCGATATCAACGCCAAAGTCGACGCCGAGACCGCCGCGCGTTGGAGCAAGATGACGCAGGCCGCAGTCGACGAAGAGCGCCGCAGCATGATGCGGTCGCTGCTTGCCGATCGATTCCACTTGACGCTCCATCATGAGACGCGCGAGATGCTGGCGCTGGTACTGCGCGTAGCGAAGAGCGGCTCGAAACTGCAATCTCCACAGCCTGAGCACGATCTGCAGGCAGGCACGCCTCTAAGTCGAATCAATTTCTTCGGTCATGGCCATTGGGAAGGGCACTCTGCACTGATGAGTACCCTCGTCAGGTCTCTCGCTTCCGAACCCGAAATCGCCGGCCGCCCGGTAGTCGACAAGACCGGACTTACCAGTGGATACGACTTCACACTGCGTTGGACCCCCGACGGTCCCGCTCCCCCCGACCCGAATGCGCAGTGGCCCTCACTGTTCACGGCCATCAACGAGCAACTAGGCCTAAAGCTCACGCCAGAGAAGCAGCCCATCGATATCATCGTCGTCGATTCTGTAGAAATGCCGAGTGAAAACTAGCCTTGGGCAAGTCTGTTTACTTTTCGAAAATCCCCGAGTTGGTAACGGGAAGTCGGCTTATCGGCAACGACCTGTGCATTTAGAGGAGGTGAAGCGGGTCTATCCGCTCTACCTCCTCCATCAAACGACAAATCTGTGATGGATGCAGTGGGTCGAGCTGCGTCCGCGGCTAAAGCCGCTCGAGATAACAGCGGTTGTTCAGCGCGCTGCCTTCTCCGTGGAGCTCGCGCTTTGCGCTTTCTCTTTATGGATTGCGCCGATGAGCGGATGTCGTGGTGTCAGCATCGATGGGGCCACTTCATTGGGGGCGCGAGACTATGAGGCGCGCCTTTGTCGCTGTTGCGGCGCGAATTCTGTGGTCAGCATAAGCGGAGCCGTGGCTAAAGCCACCGGTATGAAGCAGGTTATTTCAGCGCGCTAAAGCGCGCTGCTTTCTCCGTGTGCACTCGCGCTTCGCGCTGATGCTTTTAAGACACTTGTAATTGGAGAGGGCAGGGCCTTTGGGCCGCTGGATCGAGGCGGGTATGAGTAGGGTCTAGGTGAGGAACCATGGCGGTGTTGGGTCGATGAGGTGATCTCTTGCGGAAGAGGAGTATTCGAACTCTTCCGCTGTCTCTACTATTCGCGCTTCGACAGGGTTCTTCTCGATGTATTGTTTTGCAGCGATGTAGTCAGCCGCATCGATGATCCTGCGCTCGCGATAGCTTCTCTCCCACACGGCCAGCTTGCTCTTGAGGAGGAAGGAGTAGCCGCCCTTCAGAAATTGCATGGACTTCTCCAGCGATACATCCGGGGCTGGTGTTAGGAGCAGATGCATGTGGTCGGGCATGAGGACGAAGGCGTGGATCTGCATGCGGTTTTTGGCTCGGTTCGTTTGTAGGACCTCGACCATCAGAGAGGCGTTCGCAGTGGTTTGGAAGATTCGTCTTCGTTCGGCGCAGACTGCTGTGACGAAATAGGTCCGGACTTCCTGCGGCGCGAATCTCATGCTGGCAGCATAAGCGGGGCCGCGGCTAAAGCCACTCAATAATTTGAAATGGAAATCAGCGCGCTAAAGCGCGCTGCCTTCTCCGTGGGAGCTTAGCGCTGCGCGCTCGCTCACCTTGGCCCCGATGAAAACCATACCCAGGCTTTCGAACTTGTCTGAGATGTGGTCGCGCCTTTGGCGCTTGGCGCGATTGCTGCGTTGATTCGTTTGATCGTTACGTGGAAGAGCGAAGGGCATGGCTTGCGCCATGCCCTTTTGTGTTGATCTTGCGAGTGCTTTGTGATGGTTTGCTTGTTGTTAGTCGAGGGCGTAGAAGGCGAGGCCGCTTAGGAGTTTTGGGTAGAAGTCGGTGGATTTTTGGGGCATGACTTCTCCGCCGAGGGAGACTTCCTTCATCTGGTCGAGTGTTACGGGTTTGATGAGGAAGGCGATGTCGGCTTCTCCTCTTGCTACCTGGGCTGCTGCGTCTTCTGCGGAGCGGAGGTAGCGGAGGTTTTCCTGCTGGCGGATGCTCTCGGGGGTTAGTTCGAGGAGCTGTTCGAGGACGAGTGCGTGGAGCTGCACGACGTCCATGGGGCGCTGGCGGGGTGCGACGTGCTGGAGTGCGGCTTCGATGGCTGCTGGCTTGCCCTGTAGGAGGAAGGTGCCGTCCTTCATGACGGCGAGGAAGGCTACGCCCTTGGTTGCGGCGAGGGGCGCCACGCGTTCGGAGGCGGCTTCTACGCCTTCGGCGTCGGAGCCTGCTGCTGCGGACTTGGCTTCGACCTTGGAGACTTCGAAGAACTCGGCGGCCTTGTCGAGGAAGGCTGCGGAGGAGAAGTCTTTGAGGCCGTAGACGATGCGGTGGGTGGGGAGGATGGTGATGCCGGGCGCGTCGGTATTGACGAGCGTCATCATCATGGCGGCCTCAGGGAATGCGGGGACGGGGAGCGGCGGGCCGACGGTCATGTCGGCGTCGTTGGAGGGCGATTCGTCGGAGTCGCCGACCTGCTTTTCGGACTTGCCGCTCTGGCGCGTGGTGTCGGGCAGGCCGAGTTCGGCGGCGCGTTCACGGGCGTAGGCGGTGGAGGTCTCGTAGCGGTGGTGGCCGTCGGCGATGATGAGTTTCTTGTCGCTGAGGGCACCGACGATGAGGTTGAGGATGTGCGGATCGGTGACACGCCAGACGGAGTGGACGACGCCGTACTCGTCGGTTACGGTCTCGTCGGCGGGTGTTGCGGCTTCGCCGGTGGTGTTGCCGAAGACGAGCTTCTCGACCGTGAAGGAGGGGTCGCTGTAGAGCATGTAGATCTGTTCGCAGTAGGTGCGGGTGGTCTTGAAGAGGGAGAGGCGGTCGGACTTGGGCTTGGCGAGCGTCTGCTCGTGGCGGTAGACGACCTGTTCCGCGTAGTCATACAGGTGGCCGAGGCAGATGAGTCCGCGACGTTCGCGTACTTCCGAGGTGCCGGGGACGGTATATTTCTGGGCGTAGCCGTAGAGGGCGGGTTCGCGCTCTTCGACGAGGACGGCTTCGCGGCGCCAGTCCTGGAGGGACTTTGCGGCTCGGGTGTAGACGTTGTCCGCGTCGGTGTCGGCGGGGTTGCGCTTGCCGAGGATGACGCGGATGAGGTTGTAGGGGCTCTGCGCGTAGTACGCGTCCTGCATTGCCGGCGAGATCTTGTCGTACGGCTGGGTGACGACATCGCTGAGCTTGACCTTGGCCGTGTTGTAACGGAGAGCGCGGAACGGATAGATACGCATGCGTGCGGAACAGCTCCTTCGATGGGTTACGGAACCATTCTATCGGTCGGGCGGGTTGGGACTGCCGCAATGCGGCGTGAATACTCTGGAGGCCTGAGGCATCTGAAGAGAACGGTTCGTGATCGAACGAAATAGATAACACCAGGGGACAGATGGCAGAGGCACAGTGGAAACCGAGGGTAAACCCGTGGCTTATTGCGGGAACGGTGGCGCTTGCCGCGTTTATGGAGGTGCTGGATACGTCCATCGCCAACGTTGCGTTGCCGCATATTTCGGGGTCGCTGGCTGCGAGTTCTGACCAGGGAACGTGGGTGCTGACGAGCTACCTGGTGGCGAATGCGATTGTGCTGCCGCTGGGTGGATGGGCTTCGAGCGTCTTTGGGCGTAAGAACTTTTTCCTGCTTTGCATTACGTTGTTCACGGTTTCGAGTTTTCTGTGCGCGATTGCACCGACTTTGCCGCTGTTGCTGGTCTTCCGGGTGCTGCAGGGCTTTGGTGGTGGCGGGTTGCAGCCGATGGCTCAGGCGATCATGGCGGACTCGTTCGAGCCGAAGAAGCGTGGTGTTGCGTTTAGTGTTTATGCGCTGGTGACGGTGCTGGCGCCGTCGATCGGGCCTACGCTGGGCGGGTGGATTACTGATAATTATTCGTGGCGCTGGATCTTTTACATCAATATTCCGGTGGGTTTGCTGGCGTTTTTGCTGGTGACACGGCTGGTGGATGATCCGCCCTGGATCAAGCATGATCGCAAGAACTTCTTCCGCGTGGATTATGTCGGTGTTGGTTTCCTGACGCTGGCGATGGCTGGTCTGCAGATTGCGCTGGATAAGGGCGAGGAGAACGACTGGTTTTCGTCGAACTTCATCTGCTTCTTTGCGGCGATGTTCGTAATCAGCATGGTGGCGCTGATCTATTGGGAGCTTCGGAAGGCGGAGAATCCCATCATGAATCTGCGTCTGTTCCGGTTCAAGAATTTTGCGATCTGCTGCTTTTTGATGCTGCTGGTGGGCGGGATTCTGAATGCGGGAACGGTTCTGCAGCCGCAGTTGTTGCAGCAGTTGCTGGGGTATACGGCCACGAATGCTGGTATGGCGCTGACGGGTGGCGGCCTGGCGCTGCTGGTGGCGGCTCCGATTGCGGGCATCCTGTCGGACAAGCTGCCGGCTCGGAACATTGTGGCTACGGCGTTTGTGTTCTTCACGTTTGCGTACTGGTACGTATCGACGCATATTTCGCTGGACATGAGTTTTGGGCACAACTCGCTGTTGCGCGTGATCCAGGTGCTGCCGATTCCGTTCTGCTTCATTGCGATCACGAACGCGGCCTATGTGGGGCTGCCGCGTGAGGCTTCAAACCAGGTGAGCGGTTTGATCAACTTTGCTCGCAACATCGGCGGGTCAATTCTGATTGCGGTGAGCGGCGCGCAGGTGACGAACCGGACGCTCTTCCACGAGGCCCGGCTTCAGAACTTCATGAGCTATGCGAATCAGCAGTACCAGCAGCAGGTGGAGACGCTGGGGAGCTACCTGGGAAACACGGCCGGCGCCGCGCAGGGGCACTATGCGGCTCAGGCGACGATCTATAACCAGATGAACCAGCAGGCGGCTGTGATGGGGTACGCGGATGTGTACCGGATGCTGGCGTGGCTGACGGCCGGCATGTTCTTCCTGGCGTTCCTGTTGAGCAAGCCGAAGGGCGGCGAGAAGGCACCGGAGGGTGCTGCTCACTAGTCGTAGGGTTGTCGCATTGGCGACACTTCCATCCTGCTGTAAGCGCTTCAGGCTGTGACTGCATCCCATACCGTACAATCGTCTTCCGCTGGCGAGACAGACCGGCGGCCGGTTCGTCCAATAGAAGAGCGAGGGCTCTGCCGGGACGCTGGCGACAAGGGATAGTATGCCTACCGCTTCACCAAACCTCGAGGACAGGTGGTCCGCCAGCCGGACCGTGTGTCTGCTTGCGCTGGTACTGATGTTGTTGGGCGTGGGTGCGGCGGTCGCACAGGAAAACCCTCTCGATAATGCTCATACCCCGGGCAAACCGGTGACGCCGACGGTGCCTGCAAATGCGGCGAAGGAAAAGACCGTCGACGGCAAGGGGCCACTGCGGTCGGGCGCGACGATTCGTGTGGACGCAAACCTGGTGCTGGTGCCGATGACTGTCACAGACAGCCAGAACCGCCTGGTCACTGGGCTGGAGCGCGAGAATTTTTACGTCTACGAGAACAATCTGCCGCAGACGATCCGGACGTTTTCGACGGACGATGCGCCGATTACGATCGGGATCATCTTTGACCTGAGCGGCAGTATGAACAATAAGTTTGCGCGTGCTCGGAGGGCGTTGAGCGAGTTCATGCGTACGAGCAATCCGCTGGACGAGTTCTTTGTGGTTGCGTTCAACGACCGGCCGAACATTGTTGTGGACTACACCAGCAATGTGGACGACGTGGATGCGCGCATGGTGATGCTGAAGCCGGCGAATCGCACGGCTTTGATCGATGCGGTGTACCTGGGGCTGAACAAGCTGAAGGATGCGAAGCACCAGCGCAAGGCGCTGCTGATCATCTCGGACGGTGGCGATAATCGGTCACGTTATACCGAGGGTGAGCTGCGCAAGGCGGTGCGTGAGAACGATGTACAGATCTATTCGATCGGCATCTTCGACCAGAGTGCGGCGACCGAGGAAGAGAAGAATGGCCCGGCACTGTTGACCGATATCTGCGAGGAGACGGGTGGACGGTTGTTCCACGTGGTCGATATTGCGGAGCTGGGTGACATTGCCGCGCGCATTTCTGCGGAGCTTCGGAACGAGTATGTGGTGGGCTACAAGCCGACGGACCTGCGCCACGACGGCAACTGGCGTAAATTGAAGGTGAAACTGAACCCGCCTCCCGGCCTGCCGCAGCTTTCGGTTCACAATCGTCAGGGTTACTATGCACCTTCGGATTAGCCGCTTCGCCGTACCCATGCTGTTCACAATTCTGGCTAGTCCCTTCGCCGCAGGACACGCACAACAGGCGACGCCTGTCGTGCCGTCTCTCACGGTCGATCGCGATCCTGTGCCTTCGCCGGATGCCGATGGTGCTGCGCCTGCTGCTGCTGCAGCGGCGGGTGCGACTGCGCCGCAGGCCCCGAGTGGGGCAAATGTGGAGCGGTCCGGCAGTACGTATACGCTGCGTACCGAGGTCGGCGAGGTCCGGCTGAACGCCAGTGTCCTGGATGGAAATGGACGCGCCGTGCAGACGCTGCCGCGCGATGCCTTCCAGGTGTTCGAGGACGGCGTGCCGCAGACGGTAGCCAGCTTCCGGCATGAGGATCTGCCGGTATCGCTGGGCATCCTGATCGATGCTTCGGGTTCCATGTATGACAAGCGCGCCGCCGTTGGTAAGGCGTCGCTGGACCTTGTGCGTCTGTCGAATCCTCAGGATGAGGCCTTCCTGGTGGACTTTGCCTTTGACCCGTTTATCGATGCGGACTTTACGCATGACATCAAGAAGCTGGAAGAGGGCCTGGCGTACGTGAAGGCCAGCGGCGGGACCGCGATGTACGACGCGGTGGTGGCTTCAGCCGACTATCTGTCGCGCAATGCGAAGCAGCCGAAGCAAGTACTGCTGCTGATTACGGATGGCGATGACAACGCTTCCAGCTCGACGCTAGAAGAGACGATCCGCCGCGTGCAGGAATTGGACGGACCGACGATCTACTGCGTTGGTCTACTGTTTGGGCCGGATGAGGACAAGCGCGAGAGCCGTCATGCCAAGCGTGTTCTGGAGACGCTGGCGGAGCAGACGGGCGGCGTGGCTTACTTTCCGCGGAAGCTGGAAGAGGTGGATGCCATTGCCGCGCAGGTGGCCGCGGATATCCGGCAGCAGTACACGATCTCTTATTCGTCGACGAAGCCAGCCCGGTTGGGCGGCTATCGTGCCGTTCACGTGGCTGTGCAGGCTAAGGGATTTGGAAAGCTGACGGTTCGGACTCGTAGCGGGTACTTTCCGAAGGGATCCGCGCCGGTTGGTGCTGCTCCTGCTCCTGGGTTGAAGTAAGCGCATCCTGCGTTCTGCAGGGATAAGAATCTGCTGCGCCAGGCGTTGCGGTCGCGCCTTCGCGCGATAACTCACCCTATTGCTTCGCAAAAGAACGGGGCCCCCGGCTTTTGCTGCGGCATCGGCGTTGCGAGGCAACCGGAAGCCACCCGCTACAATCACTTAGCCGTGACCCGCCTTTTCTCCACCGTTGTTTTGTTTTCCAGCGCCCTTGCATTTGCGCAGCAGCCGCTGGTCCTTTTGGACCCTGCGCGGGGCGGTGCTGAGACTGGCGGCCGGATTGCGGACCGCACCGATGAGAAGCAGGTGACGCTGCAGATGGCCTCGCGGCTGGCGTCGCTGCTGCGTGCGCGCGGGTTCGCTGTGGAGCTGACGCGTGAGACCGATGCGGATACCAGCAATGACGCACGCGCGGCGCTGGCAAATACGACCCATCCCATCGCTTGTGTTTTGCTGCATGCTTCGACGGCTGGTACCGGGGTGCATCTCTATACGACGTCGATGCCCCAGGTGAATCCTGATCCGTCTGTGCCTGCGCTTTGGGACCAGGCGCAGGCTGCTTACGCGGATCGTTCGCGGGCCATGGCTGGTGAGTTGTCGACTGCGTTTGGGCGATCGAGGCTGCCCATATCCTCCGGCACCACGTGGATGCGGCCGCTGGACAATATGCAGTGCCCGGCCGTGGCCGTGGAGGTTTCGCCGCAGAAGGATGGAACCGGCCCGGAGGATCCCAGTTACCAGAACAAGGTGGCCGAGGTGATAGCGGGATCGATGCTTTCCTGGCGAAACAAGGTGGCTTCGATGATGCCGCCACCGCCTCCTCCTCCACCGCCGAAGCCTGTGACGGACGGCGTGGCGAAGCCTGCCACGGCTACGAGTCCTTCGACGACACCGAGCGCACCGAAGCCGGTGACAGTGCCTAAGCCAGCGGCTGCTCCTGCCGCCATTGGAACTCCGTCAACGACGCCGAAGTCAGTGGCACCGAAACCGGTGGCGCCGAAGCCAGTTGTGCCCAGGCCTGTTCCTGTGGCACCCGCGGGGACGAACCAGTGATCTCGAAGTATCAGCGCATCCTGTTTGCCGTTTTGCTGGGCAGCTCCGTCCTGATGGCGGTGTTTCTTGTGTACATGCATCGCCGCAACTTTGCGGAGGTGAAGAATGCCGACAACACACCGATTGAGGCGCCGGTGTACTCCGCGTCAGAGGACGTGACGCTGGACCTGGCGAACGATGCGGATGGGACGATTACGCCGACGACGCGGTCGATCGCGCTGCCGCAGCAGTCTGCGGTGCGTGCACGTGCGCTGCTGGAGCATCTGCTGGCGGAGTACACGCTGCCGCGTGCGAAGCATGTGGTGGGTGGCGGGATTGCCGTGGACGACGTGTTCCTGGTGAACCTGCCGCTGGGAGCGTCTGTGTTGAATTCGGGGACCTTGCCAAGCAAGGAAGAGAATGCCGATCCGCTGACGCACGCGAGCGGCGAGCTGGCGGTGGTGAACCTGCGGGGAGCGTGGGTCGAGGCGCATCCGCCGGGGATCACGTCGGAGACGCTGACGATCCAGTCGATCGTGGGGACGCTGCATACGAATCTGCCGGAGATTACGAAGGTGCGCTTTCTGGTTGAGGGGCGTCCGCGTGCGACGCTGGCGGGAAATGTGGAGCTGGACCGGACCTACGACGTGGACAGTACGGTGACGGCGCCGGCGGGTAAACCGAGTGAGTGAGCGGCCGGTTATTGGGGTGTTCGATTCAGGGTTTGGCGGCCTGACGGTGTTGCGGGAGTTGTTGAAGCATCTGCCTGGCGCAGACTTTGTCTACCTGGGCGACACGGCGCATCTGCCGTACGGGTCGAAGTCGCAGGCGATGATTACGCGGTACACGCACGCAGCGATCTTTGAGCTGGTGAGCCACGGCGCGCAGTTGGTGGTGATTGCCTGCAATACGGCGTCCGCGCTGGCGCTGCCGTCGCTGCAGGCGAGTGCGCCGGTGCCGCTGGTGGGTGTGATCGGCCCGGGGGCCGAGGCTGCTGCGGCGATTGCGCCGGCGGGTGGCACGGCGGTGGTGCTGGCTACGGAGGCGACCGTTGCGTCTCACGCCTATGCGCAGGCTTGTGCGGCTGCCGGGTTGAGCGCGGTGGAGAAGGCCTGCCCGTTATTTGTGCCTCTGGTGGAAGAGGGCTGGATCGACGGCAGTATTACGGAGCAGATTGCCGAGGTGTATCTGCGGGAGGCGCTGTCATTGACGGAGGAGATGCCGGCGGCGATTGTGCTTGGGTGCACGCACTACCCGCTGCTGCGGCCGTTGCTGGGGCGCGTGGTGGAACGGATCGCGGGGAATGTGCCGATTGTGGATTCTGCCGAGGCGACTGCGCGGCGGACGGCGTTGGTGTTGCCGGATGCGGTTGCGGATACGGGTGTTGAGCCGGCGATACGGTTCTTCGCGACGGACTCTGCGGCGAAGTTTGCGCGGTTAGGACCGTCGTTTCTGGGACGGGCGATTGAGCATGTCGAGACGGTCGATCTGGACGGCTAAATTGCCGCGCTGCGTCTGCGGGCTGGTATTCTCATCGACGAGAACTCGATGCCTTATCTGTTGAAATCTGAACCCGACAAGTACTCCTACGACGACCTGCAGCGTGATGGCGAGACCATCTGGGATGGTATTAAGAACCCGCAGGCGCTCATGACCCTTCGCAACATGAAGAAGGGCGAGAAGTGCATCATTTACCACTCGAATGTGGGTAAGGAAGCGGTTGGTACGGCCACGGTGTTGAGCGTGGATGCGACCGATCCGAAGAATCCTGCGGTGCGTTTGAAGGTGGGCAAGCGGCTGAAGACGCCGAAGCCACTGGCTGCGATTCGTGAGGCAGGGGTGTTTCAGGGATCGATCATGTTCCGGCAGTTTCGTTTGTCGGTGGTGCCGTTGAGTGATGAGCAGTATGACTGGCTGATTGCGTAAGGATTGTTCGATTTTTGAAGTCGTCGGGATCCTCGCTGCACTCGGGATGACGACTGTGAAGGAACGAGTGCGAGAGGGAAGCGAATCATGATCGATCTGAAGGGTAAGACCGCTGTTGTGTTTGGGCTGGCGAACAAGCGCTCGATTGCGTGGGCAATTGCGCAGAAGCTGAATGAGGCTGGTGCGAAGGTTGCGATCTGCTACCAGAGCGAGCGCCTGAAGAAGGAAGCGGATGCCCTGCTGCCGGAGCTGAATGACGCGAAGAGCTTTCAGTGCGATGTGTCGGTCGATGAAGAGATTGAGCGCGTTACGGAAGAGTTGAAGGCTGCCTACGGGACGGTCGACATCGTGGTGCACTCGGTTGCGTTTGCACCGTCGGATGCGATCAAGAATGATTTTCTGCTGACGAAGCGCGATGATTTCCGCGTTGCGCTGGATGTGAGTGCGTATTCGCTGGTGGCTGTGGCGCGTGCGCTGGAGCCGCTGATGAGTGCGGGTGGCAGCATCCTGACGCTGACGTACTACGGTGCGGAGAAGGTCTTCCCGAACTACAACGTGATGGGTGTGGCGAAGGCTGCGCTGGAGGCCACGGTGCGTTACCTGGCGGCTTCGTTGGGGCCGAAGGGGATTCGTGTGAATGCGATTTCGGCGGGGCCGATCAAGACGCTGGCGGCGCGTGGCATCGGCGACTTTAACAAGATTCTGGACACGGTGACAGAGCGTGCGCCGTTGCATCGCAATGTGGAGACGGCCGAGGTTGGTAACACGGCGGCGTTCCTGCTGTCGCCTCTTGCCAGTGGCATTACCGGTGAGATTACGTATGTGGATTGTGGTTACAACGTAACGGGCATGTAGTCCGAACGTCCGGGAGATCACGATGACGATTGCAGAAGTACTGCTGTGCGATTTCGACAGTGAGGCCATCAGCACCCGCCGGGTGCTGGAGCGTGTGCCGGACGACAAGGCTACCTGGAAGCCGCATGAGAAGTCGTTCGCGCTGAATCATCTGGCGGTTCATGTGGCTTCGCTGCCGATGTTTGGAATGGCGATTTTGAGTACCGATGTTTTGGACATGGCTACGCACAAGTTCCCGAAGTATGAGTTTCATACCGCGGAGAAGCTGATTGAAGTGGCGGCGGGTGCGGGTGCTGAGCTACGTACCAAGCTGGCTTCGATGAGCGATGAAGAGCTGCAGGCGGAGTGGACGCTTCGCTTTGGTGAGCATGTCGTTACGACCGGTCCGAAGTACGTTCTGTACCGCACGATGTTCTTGAATCACCTGGTGCATCATCGCGGCCAGTTGACGGTGTATCTGCGGCTGCTGGATGTGAAGGTGCCGGGAATCTTCGGGCCTTCGGCCGACGAGCCGTTTGGCAGCTAGCTCGTTCGCACAGCGCGTGTGTAGAGGCTGCTGGCGAAGAAGATCAGCAGCGGGAAGAACTCCAGCGTGTAGCGCTGCTCGGCATTGTCGAGCGTTAACAGAAGCGCGCAGCGTAGCAGGATGTAGGCAAGCATGGACAGCGCCAGCAGATTGCTGGCGCTGCTTGTTTTGCGCCAGCCTGCGATGGCCGCGGCGAAGTAGGCGAGGTTGAGTGCAGCGTAGAGCCAGGCGAAGATCGTCTGCTTTGGGTGGAGGCGGTACTGCCACCAGCGCTCGGCGATGGGGAGCATCTCGGTGCGCGGATGCAGCAGCATGTTGGTGAGGCGTGCCGCGGGCAGGATGAGGTAACAGGCTATTGGGTGTGCTGCGCAGCGCTGGCTTGCGAGGGCTGCGAAGGCGGCTTCGACCTTTGGGTTGAGCTTGTGCGTGGTGGCGGTTTCGTTCAGGAGAGCTGCCGTCTGTGCGCGCTGCGCGGCGGAATCGAAGGCGCGGGTCGGCAGGTCGTCGATCAGCACGGTCTCTTCGGGGTACTTCCAGTAGGCGTCTTGCGTGGCGCTGAAGTCGATGGCCCAGGTGCGGAACCAGTGCTGGAAGCCGACGGGTGCGGTCTCGCCGGGGTCGATGGCCAGCTTGGGTGAAAGCGGCTGGATGACGTGGAAGGTGCGGTAGTTGCGGATGGTCCACGGCACGAAGGGCAGCGCGGCTAGAAGTATGCAGAGCAGTAGTGGCTTCAGGCGGGACTGAAGCGTGTGCCTGCTTGCGTGTGCGAAGAAGATCACGGGTAGGATCGCTGCTGCGAGGAGGCCCTGATCGGGTCGGAGGAGGATGCTGCAGGCGAGTGAGAGTGCGAGCAGCGCTATGAACTTTGTGGCACGTTGATGGAGCCAGCGCTGCAGCGACCAGAAGCTCAGTGAAAGGAAGAAGAGGGTGAAGGTCTCGGTCAGCGGTACGGCGGTGTAGTTGGCCGTGAAGGGGCAGAGGCAGGCCATGGCGAGGGCAGCGAGGGCTGCCCTGCGACCGAGGGTGCGGCGGGCGATGGCGGCGACGAGGCAGCATGTGGCCAGGTCTGCGAGGATCTGGAGCCAGAGCACGGGCAGGAAGCTGCGCAGCGTTGCGAGATCGGCCTGGAGGTAGCGGTCGAATACCCAGGCGCATGCGGCGAGGATGACCGGGTAGCCGGGCAGGCGGATGAGTGTGGGGCGCGGCGCGAAGTCGGTGGAGAGGCCGTAGATGTGCGCGTGGAGCCAGTTCTGCGCGATGTCCTGATAGAGGATGGAGTCGCCGGCGAGGAAGCCGTGCGCCTGCAGGAAGTAGAAGCGCAGGGCGAAGCCGCAGAGCAGCAGGAGCGCCGCAACAAGGCGGAATGGGCGCCGTGCGTGTTCATCTTCTTCGCCTGGTAAGTGGGCCTCCTGCATTGATTTGCATCATATCGTTCCAAAACGTCATGGTGCATCGGGTGGCGGAAAGACGCGCCGGGAAGCCGAGCGATGCCGCGAAAGGTGCGGTGGGCGTTAGGATACGTGTTGGACATGGCCGAACAGGGAACGAAGCCAATTTTTTACGACGAGAAGAAGCGCCGCTGGAAGCGGCTGCGTCGCATTCTCGATATTTCAGCGGCCGTTGGCCTGTTGACGTTCATTATGTTCGTGCTGGGCGTGCTGCGCATGCGGCCGTTGCCGTCGCTGTTGCTGGACACGCCGAAGCACAACTATCGTGCGCTGAATAATCCTCCGGTGCCGGAAGACAAGGCGAAGAAGTCGCGCTCGGCGCACCGCAAGACGGATCGCAAGCCGTCGGATGTGACGTTGAATGCAGATGAAGGTCTGCGTGCGGCGTACTACGTGGATTGGGACGCGGCGAGCTACAGTTCGCTAAAGCAGCATGTGAAGCAGATCGACCTTCTGTTTCCGGAGTGGCTGCATGTCATTACTCCGGACGGCAAGCTGACCGCGTACAACACGGACAACAAGCCGTTTGATGTGGTGGATGGCACCGGTGTGCATGGCGTGGACATCGAGACGAAGGTGCAGCGCACCATCGTGGAGTCTGGTTCGAACACGGAAATCTTTCCGCTGGTCAATAACAACGACATTCTGAAGAACGCTTTCATGCCGGAGGTTGGCGCGTTCCTGCAGGATGCTGCAGCGCGCGCGCGATTCCAGGCGCAGGTGATGCGCTTCCTGTCGTCGAACTCGCGTTATCACGGCATCTCGCTTGATTTTGAAGAGATCCCGACCTCGGCGCAGCCGGCTTACCGGCAGTTGATTGCTTCGCTGTATGCGGCGCTGCATGCGAAGGGTTTGAAGCTGTACGTGAATACACCCGTGCAGGACGACGACTGGGATCTGAAATTCATGGCGGACAACTCCGACGGTCTGTTGCTGATGAACTACGACCAGCACCAGACGGAGAGCCAGCCGGGCGCGATTGCATCGCAGGACTGGTTCCTGAAGAACCTGCAGAACGTGATGAAGCAGGTGCCGAAGGACAAGATGATCTGCGCCATCGGCAGCTACGGCTACGAGTGGACGATGACGATGCCGCCGGAGCCCGCAGCGGTGAAGAAAGGCAAGCGCGCACCGAAGACGCCGCCGTTCAAGTCGTCCGTGGTGCGCGTGGAGAATCGCTCGACGCAGGAGGTGTGGCAGACCGCGTCCGACTCCGGATCGGAAGTGGATCTGGACGATGCCACGATGAATCCGCACTACAGCTATGTGGATGAGGACAACCACCAGAAGCATGAGGTGTGGTTCCTGGATGCTGTGACGACGCTGAACGAGATGCGTGCGGCGCGGCAGCTTGGCCTGCAGACGTTCGCATTGTGGCGGCTGGGTTCGGAAGACCAGTCGATGTGGCGGATCTGGGATCAGCCGATCAAGGCAAATCCGCTGACCGATCTGGCGGATGTGCCGCCGGGCTGGGACATCGACATTGAGGGCACGGGCGACATCATGCATGTCTCCGGTTCGCCGAAGAACGGGCATCGCACGCTGACGATCGACGAAGATTCGAAGCTGGTGGATAGCGAGCAGATGACGCACTATCCGCTGTCGTACACGGTGGACTACTTCGGTTATCACCCGAAGAAGCTGGCGCTGTCGTTCGATGACGGTCCCGATCCGGAGTGGACGCCGAAGATCCTGGATGTGCTGAAGAAGCGCAACGTCAAGGGCGCGTTCTTCATGATCGGCGAAGAGGCCGAGAACAATGTTGGCGTAATGCAGCGGGTCTACAACGAAGGTCACGAGGTGGGGAACCACACCTTCACGCACCCCGACATCAGCGCGATCAGCAACCGTGAAGTCGATCTGCAGATGAACCTGACGGAGCGGCTGTTCGCCGCGAAGCTGGGTGTGCAACCGTTGTTCTTCCGACCGCCTTACTCGATTGATCAGGAGCCTGACACGAGCGACCAGGCAGCGCCCGCAGAGCGGGTGCAGCAGCGCGGCTACATCGTTGTGGGCAACAAGATCGATACGAACGACTGGGATGAGCACCCCAAGAAGACGCCGCAGGAGATTGTGGCGAGTGTGCTGCAGCAGATCGAAGACATGAAGGATCGGCCGGACAAAGCTGGTTCCGTCGTCCTGCTGCATGATGGCGGCGGCGACCGCGCCGTCACTGTGGCAACGCTGCCTCTGCTGATTGATACGCTGCGCGCCAAGGGCTATGAGTTTGTACCGGTAAGCGAACTGGTGGGGAAGACGCGCGCGCAGGTGATGCCGCCGCTTACGCCGCGGCAACGTCGCCTGGCGTGGGTGGATTCCGCTGCGTTCTTCGGCATGTCGGCATTCAACCACTTTGTGGTGGCGGTCTTCTTTATCGGCGACATCCTGATGAGCGGACGGTTGATCATCATCGGTCTGTTCGCGATCATCGATCGCTTCCGTCGCCGGAAGAACTTTGCGGGGCCTGACTATGCGCCTCGTGTTGCGGTGCTGATCCCTGCTTACAACGAAGAGAAGGTGATCGTTCGTACGATTCGCAGCGTGATGATGTCGACGTACAAGAACCTCCACATCATTGTCATCGACGACGGATCGAAGGATCGCACGGCGGAGATCGCGCGCGAGGCTTATCCCGAAGACATTGCAAGCGGCCGGTTGACGGTGCTGAAGAAGGAGAACGGCGGCAAGGCCGAGGCGCTGAACTATGCGCTGCAGGGCTACGTGCATGAAGAGATCTATGTCGGCATCGACGCCGATACGGTGATTGCGCATGATGCGATTGCGCGCCTGGTGCCGCACTTCGCGAACCCGCAGATTGGCGCTGTGGCGGGTAACGCGAAGGTGGGCAATCGCGTGAACCTGTGGACTCGCTGGCAGGCGCTGGAGTACATCACCAGCCAGAACTTCGAGCGCCGCGCGATGGATTTGTTCGACGTTGTTGTCGTTGTGCCAGGTGCGATCGGTGCATGGCGGACCGAGGCGGTACACAAAGGCGGTGGGTATCACTCGAATACGGTGGCGGAAGATGCGGATCTGACGATGATCCTGCTAGAGCAGGGTTTGTCGGTGATCTATGAGGACCAGGCCCTGGCGTTTACCGAGGCTCCGATCAACATGGATGGCCTGATGCGGCAGCGCTTCCGCTGGTCGTTCGGCATTATGCAGGCCGTGTTCAAGCACCTGGGCGCTATCACGAAGCGTCGCGCGATGGGGCTGTTTGCACTGCCGAATATCATCGTCTTCCAGATCATGCTGCCGCTGGTTTCGCCGCTGATCGACCTGATGTTCGTCTTCAGCTTCTTCAAGTTCCTGTACGACCGCCACTTCCATCCGGAGTCGGCGAGTGGTGCGGACTTCGTCAAGCTGCTGTACTTCTTCCTGGCGTTCATGCTGATCGATTTCTCTGCGTCGGCACTGGCGTTCATGCTGGAGCGGAAGCACCCGGCGAGCAAGGGTGATGCGTGGCTGCTGATGCATATCTGGATCCAGCGGTTTACGTATCGGCAGGTGTTCAGCGTGGTGCTGTTCAAGACGGTGAAGCGTGTGATCGATGGCCGGCCGTTTAGCTGGGACAAGCTGGAGCGGACCGCGCAGATGAGCAAAGCTACCGATCAGATGATCAACGGGGAGCCATCGCCGAAGTAGCGTTTCGTCATAACGAGTCCCTGTCCTTTCGTGGCTTTAGGGCGAAAGGGTAGGGCGTCACGTTTGTGCGAACGAAGCGGTCGAGCAGTAAGGTCGCGCATGGCGCGATAACCCACCCTTTGCTTCGCAAAGAATGGGGCACCCGTTGCCCCGGCAGGAGCGGCGGACGGTAGACTTTAACCATGGCTACGAACGCAATTCCGACGATCAAAGACGCTGCGCACGCACTGACGACTTTTCGCAATGAGGACTTCCAGGACTTCACGCATGCCGATGTGAAGGCGGACATGCATGCGGCTCTACGGCTGGTGGAGAGTGAGCTTGGGCATGAGTATCCGTTGATCATTGGCGGCGCACGTGTGACGGCTGCAGCGAAGATTGTGTCGACGAATCCTGCGCGGCCGGCGGAGAAGATCGGTGTGCACCAGGAGGCGGAGCTTTCGCATGTCGAGCAGGCGGTGGCTGCGGCGGACAAGGCCTTCCAGACGTGGAGCCGGGTACCGGTTGCGACGCGTGTGCAGTTGCTGCTGGATGTGTCGAAGAAGATCCAGCAGCGCAAGAACGAGTTCTGCGCGTGGCTGACGTTTGAGGTTGGCAAGAACTGGGCTGAGGCCGATGCGGACGTTGCCGAGACGATCGACTTCCTGGAGTTCTATGCGCGCGAGGCGCTGCGGCTGGACGGCGCGAAGACGCCGATCCAGTTCCCGGGTGAGCGCAACACGCTGCGCTACATTCCGCTGGGTGTGGGTGCTGTGATTCCGCCGTGGAACTTTCCACTGGCGATTATGGCCGGCATGACGATGGCCGCGGTGGTTACGGGCAATACGGTTGTGTTGAAGCCGTCGGTGGATGCGCCGACGATTGCCGCTCGCTTCTTCCTGCTGCTGGAAGAGTGCGGCATGCCGGAGGGCGTGGTGAACCTGTGCCAAGGCTCGGGTGAACTTGCGGGCGCTGCGCTGGTGTCGCATCCGAAGGTGCGGTTTATTGCGTTTACGGGTTCGAAGCGCGTCGGTTTGATCGTGCATGAGACGGCGGCGAAGACGCAGCCGGGCCAGCACTTCATCAAGCGCACGGTGCTGGAGATGGGCGGCAAGGACGCCATCCTGGTCGATGCGGATGCGGACATTGATGCAGCGGTTGAGGGTGTTGCGGCGAGTGCGTTTGGATTCAACGGGCAGAAGTGTTCGGCGTGTTCGCGGGCGATTGTGGATGCGCGGATCTATGACGTCTTCTGCGACCGGCTGGTGGAGCGTGTCGAGAAGATCAAGTCGGGTGAGCCTGCGGAGAATTCTGCGGCGGGTCCGGTGATCAACACGGTCGCTTACAAGCGCGTGCTGGACTACATTGCCATTGGTCGCACGGAAGGTCGCCTGCTGACGGGCGGCGGCGCCATTGAGAACGAAACGGGCGGGTATTACATTCAGCCGACGATCTTTGCGGATGTTGCGCCGGATGCGCGTATCGCGCAGGAAGAGATCTTCGGGCCGGTGCTGGCTGTGATCAAGTCGAACAGCTTCGACGAAGCGCTGGAGATTGCGAACGGCACGGAGTACGGACTGACCGGTGCGATCTACTCGGGGTCGCGTGAGCGGTTGAATCGCGCTGCTGCGGAGTTCCATGTTGGCAACCTGTATCTGAATCGCAAGTGCACGGGAGCGATGGTGGGAGCGCATCCGTTTGGCGGATTCAATATGAGCGGCACAGATTCCAAGGCGGGCGGCGGCGATTATCTGCTGTTGTTTACGCAGGGGAAGAGCATTGCGGAGAAGGTCGGCGTGATCGACGAGAACGACCAGATGCCGAAGCCGATGGGCATCTAGTCCAGCAGGAACCCTGCTAGGCGGTGGAAGCCTGCAGGGTTTCGCAGGCTCGTGCTGCGGCCTCAGCGAGTGGCCGGTGATGCAGGGTGAAAAGTGCGAGTTCCAGGCGGTCGCTGGAGCCGGTTTTGTCGTAGATGGAACGCAGGTAGTTCTTGACGACCTGCTCCTTGGTGCCGAGTTCCTCGGCGATCTGGCGGTTCTTCCATCCCTGGACGACGAAGCCGACGATCTGGAGTTCGCGCGGCGTGAGGACGGTGAGCATGCGCTGGGCGACGGTGTCGACGGCGGTGGTCACGGTTGCGGCGACGGCGCGTTCTCCGTTGCCGACACGGCGAACGCAGGCGAGCAGGTCGGCGGCGGATGCCTGGCGGTTCAGCAGGCCGTCGAGACGGCGCACGAGCGCTGCGTGGGGTTCTGCACCTGTCTCGGTGAGGAGGACGACGCGTGTGTTGACTGCGGCGGCTGCGGCGAGCAGCTTGTCTGTGTCCACGCCGAGGGATTGGGCGACGATGACGACGCAGTCGCGGGAGCCGGCGACCTGGTCCAGCAGGGCGGCTGGGGCGTCGCACTGACCCATCACGGACACGTTGACATCAGCGTCCAGGACGCGAGCGGTACCAGCGCGAAAGATTGCCTGGTCGTCTGCAAGAAGGATTCGGATCATGGGTTGGGACACATTTCTTTGCGGGATGCGACGGTCATGCGGCCCACCTGGGGCTCACGCGCGATGCCCTGAGTATGCAACAGAAGGACACGGATGCAGAGAATATTTGCATCGGGGGCATCCATCGTCCAATCTAAAGCACGGGTAAGTTGCGCCCGCCGGGCAACCCCGGCGATGACGACATGGGAGTAGTGGCCGCATGGCACGACCGATTCTTTTGGCAGTGGACGATGACACCAGCGTGCTTGAGGCCGTTGTGGGCGATCTGCGTCGCAAGTATGCGCAGGAGTATCGCATTGTCCGCGCTGCGAGCGGTCAGGCCGCGCTGGACACGTGTACGCAGCTCAAGGATCGTGGAGACGCGGTCGCGCTGTTCTTAAGCGATCAGCGCATGCCCGGCATGACCGGTGTGGACTTCCTGAGTCGTGCGATCACGCTGTATCCGGATGCGAAGCGCGTGCTGCTGACGGCCTATGCGGACACTGAGGCGGCAATTCGCGCCATCAACACTGCGAAAATTCATTACTACCTGAACAAGCCCTGGGATCCGCCTGAGGAGAAGCTTTACCCGGTGCTGGATGACCTGTTGGTGAGCTGGCACCAGGGGTACAAGCCTCCGTATGAGGGGTTGCAGGTGGTGGGGACCCGATGGGGCTCGCAGGACCATGCGGTGCGTGATTTCCTCTCACGGAATCATGTCTCGTACCGCTGGCTGAACCCGGAGGCGGGGAACGAAGCTGCGGATGCGTTGAAGGCGCGCGGTCTGGACGATTCGAAGCTGCCGGTGGTCATTTTCAGCGACGGTACGGCTGCGGTGCAGCCGACACAGATGGAGCTGGCTGAGAAGGTTGGCCTGAAGACGCAGGCGGATAACGAGTTCTACGACGTGGTCGTCGTGGGTGCCGGTCCTGCGGGACTTGCCGCAGGCGTCTATGGCGCTTCTGAGGGACTGCGGACGCTGGTAGTTGAGCCCGATGCGGTTGGTGGGCAGGCGGGTTCGAGTTCGCGGATCGAGAACTATCTTGGCTTCCCGCAGGGCATCAGCGGCGATGAACTTGCGAAGCGTGGATTTATCCAGGCACAGCGCCTGGGCGCGGAATTTGTGACGCAGCGCGTGATGTCGATCGAGTTGGATAAGCAATATCGGATCGTGAAGCTAGAAGACGGGCGCGAGGTGAGCTGCTCCGTGGTGCTGGTGGCTACGGGGGTCAGCTGGTGCAAGTTGGATGTGCCGGGCAGCGATGCTTTGGTGGGCGCCGGTGTTTACTACGGCGCGGCGCAGAGTGAAGCTGCAGCCTGCAAGGACGAAGAAGTCTTTGTGGTGGGCGGAGCGAACTCTGCCGGGCAGGCCGCGATGAACTTTGCGAAGTATGCGCGCAAGGTGACGATGCTGGTGCGCGGCAAGGGGCTCGAGTCGAGCATGTCGAAGTACCTGATCGACCAGATTGCTGCGATGCCAAACATTGTGGTGGAGACGGGTACGGAGATCACGCGCTTCTGCGGGATGGAGCACCTGGAAGGCATTGAGTTGAAGACGCCGCGTGGGACGGAGTATCGATCTGCGACTTCGGTGTTCATCTTTATTGGCGCTGCGCCGAAGACACATTGGTTGCCGGAGCAGGTTTGCCGCGATGAGCGGGGTTTTGTGCTCGCGGGGCCGGATTTGAAGCGTGTGGGGATTGAGCGGATGGCCGGTAATGGTGGAGCAGCGGACCGCGATCCTTATCTGTTGGAGACGAGTGTTCCCGGGATCTTTGTGGCCGGCGATGTGCGGCATGGTTCAGTGAAGCGTGCGGCCTCGGCCGTTGGCGAAGGTTCCATTGCAATTCAGTTCGTGCACCAATATCTGGCGGGGTTCTAACGAGATGGCTACCTTTTCAGATTGCCTAGTGAACAGTGTGGAGTGGCAGCGCGCCGCGATTGCGGAGCTGCAGCGGCTTGAGGTCTTTGGGCCGGATGCACCGGAGAATGAGCTTGCCTGCCTGGTGGCGGTGGCAGTGGAAGAACGCACACCTCCCGGCGTGCTGATCGCAGACGAGACGCAAGAGTTCAACTCGTTCATGATCCTGCTCGAAGGCAAGGTGCGGGTCTCGCGTCAAGACGGCAAGGGCAATTACTACTTCAACAAGATCGTGTCGGCGCCTGAGTTCATGGGCGAGGTGCCTTTGCTGAGCGGTTTGCCAACACAGATCACTCTGGTTACGGTGACTGAGATTCGCGGTCTGCGCCTGGACGCTGAGGCCTTCTGGCACGGCATGGCGGAGTGTCCGCACCTGCGTTCTGTGGTTTTGGCAGAGATGCGTCTACGAATGCGCGGTCTGCAGCAACAGCAGACGCAGCAGGAGAAGCTGGCCATGCTGGGCACGATGACGGCCGGCCTCATGCATGAGCTGAACAATCCCGGCGCGGCGGCGCGGCGGGCGGCATCGCAGCTGAGGTCAAACCTGCAGCGCATGCATTCGCTGGCACGCAGCTTCAGCGAGCGTGGTCACAACCCTGAGCAGCGCGCCTGCCTTACCGCGCTACAGGAGCGTGCTCTTTCCGTGCGCAGTGAGTCCTGCCTGAGTTCGCTGCAGCAGTCGGACGCTGAAGAAGAGATGGGAAGCTGGATGGATGAGCGGGGTATCGGTAAGGCGTGGGAGTTTGCGCCGGTGCTGGTTTCCAGCGGCATTGAGCCCGGCGACCTGGAATGCCTGGCGGGCGTCTTTGCCGCAGGCGAGTTAAGCGAGCCGATTGAGTGGCTTGAGGCGACGGCCTCTTCGATGCAGATGGTAAGCCTGGTGGAAGACAGCGTGGCCCGTGTAACGGAGCTGGCGCAGGCGGTTAAGACCTACGCGCACGAGGGCCAGGCGGGCATTCAGGACGTGGACGTGAACGAGAGCATCCACACGACCGTTGTGATGATGAAGCACAAGCTGCGCGAGAAGAACATTCGCATGCAGAAGGACTTTGGCCCGAACATGCCGAAGCTGCACTGCACCTGCAGCGGCCTGAACCAGGTCTGGACGAACCTGCTGGACAACGCGATTGATGCGGTGCCGGAGCAGGGCGGCATGATTGCTGTTCATACGGCACGCGTAGGTGATGAGTTACAAGTCTCCATCACGGACAACGGTGCGGGTATCTCGGCGGAAGACCAAGAACACATTTTCGATCCGTTCTTCACGACCAAGGCGGCTGGCGTAGGAAGCGGTATGGGACTGGGAATCGTGCGGCAGATCCTTGAGAACTATCACGGTCGCCTGACACTGGAATCGCACCCGGGCCACACGCAGTTCACCGTGCACATTCCGGCCGATCAGGAGTTCTAAGGAATCTCTCTGCTTTATGGCGGTGGCTGGCACGGTAGCCTGCCTGATCGAAGCACATCCATCTGCGGTGGCTGCATCCAATGCCTCGGTTGAGGTGATGATTGATGGCGATCAAGGCAGTACTGTGCGATCTGGACGGGACGTTGCTGGACAGTAATGCTTTCCATGCGGAGTCATGGCAGCGGACGTTTGAGCATTTTGGATTTCCCGCGGATTTTGAAGCGATCGTGAAGCAGATCGGCAAGGGCGGCGAGTATCTGCTGCCGAACTTTGTCCCTGAGAACAAGCTTCCCGCACTCAAAAAAGAGATCAACGCCTTTCGCAAGCGGCTGTTTCATCGCGAGTACATTGACCGCATTGTGCCTTTTGCAGACGCGCGCCGCCTGTTGGAACGTATGCGGCAGCAGGGCCTGCGCATTGCGGTTGCAACGTCGAGCGAGAAGGAAGATCTGGAAGCGTTCAAGACGCTGCTGAAGATCCATGACCTGATCGAAGAAGACGCTACGGCAGATGACGCCGAGAAGCCCAAACCGGAGCCCGATATCTTTCAGGCGGCTATGCAGCTATTAAAGGTCTCGCCTGACGAGGCGTTGGCGCTTGGCGATACCCCGTGGGATGTCGAGGCAGCCGCAAAGGCTGGCGTTCGAACGGTCGCGGTGCAGACCGGGGGCTGGCGCAGAGAAGAGTTGCAAGAGGCGGGCGCGCTTGCCGTCTATGTGGACGTGGCGGACATCGTGCGGAACTTCGACAGCTCTCCCTTCGCGAAATAGGGGCGCATTTGCCGGGAATCGGCGTGGCTGGGATGATGAAAGGTGACGATGCGGATGATCCACTATCTTCGCCAACTGTTGCAGATCCCGCCGCGCAAGATTGCATTGTTACTCGAGGCAATCTTCTGGCTGGTTGTGGCGCGGGTAGCGTTGTGGATGGTCCCGTTCCCGCGGATTGGCCGTTACCTGGGCCGGTTGCTGCCACCCGCACCGCAGGGCGAACTTCCGTCAAAGAGCGAATTGATTGTCGCGAAGCATGTTGGATGGGCGGTGAACACCGTGGCAGATCATCTGCCGGTGGAACTGGTCTGCCTGCCACGCGCTCTCGCTGGATGGCAGATGCTGCACCGGCGGGGTGTCACATCGCGGTTGCATTTTGGGGCACTGCGTGAACGGGCGGCAGGATCAACAGAGCTGGAGACGCACGCGTGGCTGAGCGTGCCGGGTGTTGAGGTTACGGGTTATCCCGTGGCTTACGGGTGCGTGGAGCTGGGTTATTTTGCTCGCACGGAAGCGAAATCCGCAGCGACGGGCGTGCCAGAGGTACCGCAGCCCGTGGCGCGTAATAATTTCTGAAGGATACCGTTGCGAGTGCCTGAAAACCCTGCCAGAACCGTTCGCGCGACGCCTGTCACGACCTACAACTACGTGATGTCGGGATTAAGCGTTCGCTCCGACGTCGAGATGCCCTCTGCGATTCTGGCGGAAGCGAGCGGCGGTGGTGAGCCGGACGTCACCATCACGATCGGTGAGGTGCCTGCGCATCTTGCAGCGGCTACGAGAGTCGGCGGGGACTGGGAATTTGCACCAGGCGAGTTCCTGCTGCGGCTGCGTGACCTGATGAAGGTGTATGTGACGGGCGGCAGCAGCATTCTGCTGGAGCCTGCAGCGACGTGCGATCCCGGAGACCTGACGCTGTACCTGCTTGGCACGTGTTTCGCGATCCTGCTGCAGCAGCGTGGCCGGGTGGTGCTGCATGCCAGCGCGGTTGCGGTTGGCGATCGTGCCATGCTGTTCTGCGGCGCGTCCGGCATGGGAAAGTCGACGATGGCGGCGATGTTGAGTGAGCGCGGATATCCGCTGCTGAACGATGACGTTTGCAACCTGAGTCCGGACGCGGACGACCGGTATTCCGTCTATCCCGATGGCCGCATGTTGAAGCTTTGGTCCGGGTCCGTCGATCATTTGCGGTGGACTGCGACGGAAGACGCGCGGATTCGCCATGACGCAGAGAAGTTCTACATGGCGCCGGCCAGCGTGGATTTGAAGCCCCGTATCGTGGGCGGCGTTTACATGTTGCATGCCGCCGAGGCGGGGGCGACGGCTACCGTGGAGCCGCTGAACGCTGCGGAGTCGATGTCGCTGCTGACTGTGAATGCCTACCGTCCGGCTCTGGTGAAGGCCATGCAGATGGTGCCAACCTACTTTGCTGCATCGGCTGCCCTGCAACGCCACGCGGGTGTTTTTCGGCTGTCACGGCCCATGGATTTCAGCAGGGCTGCGGAGTCACTGGATGTGCTGGAAGCCCACTGGGCAGGTATCCGGTAAAGCGCTTTCACCGACCGGTTATGGACTATCCTTTTCCTATGACTTTGGAGATCCAGGACCGCACGGTCGTCGGACGCGGTGAGGGATGGTTGACCGCATGGGTCGGCCAGGAATACGTGATGATGAGCGCGGAGACGGGCACCTGCATCAGCTTGTCCGAGACGGGCGGCAGGATCTGGGAGCTGATGGAACAGCCGCGTTCCCTGGCCGACCTGTGCCAGGCGTTAGCGAACGAGTACCAGGCAGAGCCTGACGTCGTGGCGCACGATGTGGTGGAGTTTCTCGATCGTATGCGCGGCGAAGGCGCAGTGGTCGTAAGCGACGGCACTGCTAAGTAAGCGCCGCCGCCGCTTCCATGAAGAGAACTCTTAAGTCCCGCAGAAGGTTTGGAATACGCACTCGTTCGGCAGCGCGGGAGTGGTGAAGCGACTGGTCTCCGGCGAGTCCTGATACGGATCGGCTGTTGCGTGCAGCAGGTCACGGAAGGGCTGGAAGTCCTGACGCTGCACGGCAGCGTCAATGACGGCCTGCACCTGGTGGTTGCGCGGGATAATCGCGGGGTTTGTGCGGAGCATTTGTGCGGTGCGCTCGCCGAGGATTGATGCTTCCTGAGCGAGTCGCTGACGCCACTGGATTGCCCATGTGTCGAAGCTGGATGGGTCGGCAAAGAGGGCGCGGACGTCCGCGTCGCGGGATGCGTCTGCGGCAGCCTCTGCCAGTCTGCGGAAGGTGAGCGTAAAGTCTGCACGATTGGCGGCCATTCGCTGCAGCAGGTCTTCTGCGAGTGTGTTGTCGCCTTCCTGCTGTGTCGTTAGTCCGAGCTTTTGGCGCAGGTTCTGTTCGCGCGCCGCTTCAAAGTGCGTGGCGAAGGTCGCGAGCGCTGCGTAGGCGGTTGCGAGACCCGCCTCATCACTGCCTTCTTCCACGATGAGTAACGGAAGAATGGACTCGGCCAGTCGTGTCAGGTTCCAGTGCATTGCGTCGGGCTGGTTGCTGTAGGCGTAGCGGCCCTGTTGGTCGATAGAACTGAAGACCTTGTTGGGCTGATATGCCTCGAGAAAGGCGCATGGGCCGTAGTCGATGGTCTCGCCTGAGATGGAAGTGTTGTCCGTGTTCATGACGCCATGGATGAAGCCGAGGCCCATCCACTGGGCTACAAGCTTTGCTTGCCGTTCGATAACGCCGTCGAGGAAGGCTCGGTAGGGCTTGGCGGCGTGCGCTGCTTCTGGATAATGCCGGGCGATGGCGAAGTCTGCGAGGGTGCGTATGTCGTCGATGTCGCCGCGTTTTGCGAAGTATTGAAACGTTCCAACGCGCAGGTGGCTCCACGCGACGCGCGTGAGGATGGCGCCGGGCAACATGCCTTCGCGGACGACGTGTTCTCCCGTTGTGACCGCGGCGAGGGCGCGAGTTGTGGGGACGCCCAGGGCGGCCATCGCTTCGCTGACGATGTACTCGCGCAGGACCGGGCCGAGAGCAGCACGGCCGTCGCCACGGCGTGAGAAGGGTGTTGGGCCGGAGCCCTTCAATTGAATGTCATAGAGCTTGCCGTCGCGTGCGACGACCTCGCCGAGCAGGTTGGTGCGGCCGTCGCCGAGGAGCGGCACGAAGTAGCCGAACTGGCTGCCGGCGTACGCCTGGGCCAGCGGCTCTGAACCTTCTGCGATCTGGTTGCCGGAGAGCACGGCGACGCCTTGCGGGCCGGCGAGAGCTTCTGCGTCGAGGCGGAGGTGTGCGGCCAGTGCGGTGTTCACCTGGATCAGTTTTGGGGCGGCCACTGGCGTCGGGTGCAGCCGTGCGAAGAAATGGTCCGGCAGGCGGGCGTAGGTGTTCTGGAATGGGAACGATGGCGCGCGTGCGGCGGACTGATCCGGTGAGGCGGGGGCGATGGAGGCACCAGTGAAACTCATGATGTTTGGATGCTGCTGCGCGGCTTTCGTTCTATGGCACAAGACGATGCGACAGGATAGGCCCCACGGATTGCCTTGTCCGTCTCTGGGCTAGCCTTACAGGTTCCCAACTAAGAGGCACGCCTCAGAGATGACTTACGTATGTCAGATGTCTTACTCAGGCGCGTGGGCAGACGTTCTCGTACGGTCTAACGGGGGAGGAACCGCAGTGTATGGTGTCCATAAGAAGCAGATGTGTGGCGTGTTGTTTTACTTTTTGAGTAAGTGAGTGACTCCCGCGGGAAGTTTGGCCTGACTATGAACGAAGTCGTAATCAATCTCGATAACTGCGCTCGTGAGCCGATCCATATTCCAGGGACGATCCAGCCGCATGGATTACTGTTTGTGCTGCGCGAACCGGATCTTCACATTCTGCAGGTGAGTGAGAATGTCGAAGTTATGCTCGGAATTCCAGCGGAGAACCTACTCGACCAACCGCTGTCAAAGTTCTTGAATGCGGCTCAGATCGCGAAGGTGCAATTTGCGTTGGATTCGGTCGATCCGCGTGACAACAACCCTGTCGAGCTGGGGCTGTCTACTGCCAAGGGGGATGCGCAACTTGATGGTTTCGTCCACCGTCATGATGGCTTCTCGTACCTGGAGTTTGAGCCTGCGAGCCTGGCCGAGGGGGCGCGCTTTCTGGATTTCTACCGGAAGATCACTCATCTAACCACGGCATTGCATGCGGCTTCTTCCCTGCCTAGCCTGTTGAGCGAGGCTACGGGCGGCATCAGTGCCATGACGGGCTTTGACCGCGTGATGATCTATCGTTTCGCTGAGAGTGGTGAGGGCGAAGTGATCGCGGAGACCGCGGTCGGCAGTATGGACCCGTACCTGGGCCTCTGGTATCCGGCGAGCGATATTCCTGAACAGGCGCGCCGGCTTTACGTTCTCAACCCGATTCGGAATGTTGTCGATGTCGATTTCACACCGGTGCCCGTGGTCCCTGTTATCAATCCTGAGAGCAACCGTCCTGTTGATATGACTTACAGCGGGCTTCGGAGTGTTTCGCCGATTCACTGCGAATACCTTCGTAACATGGGCGTTGCGGCGTCCATGTCGGTCTCGATTCTGTTGGACGGAAAGCTTTGGGGACTGATCGCCTGTCATCATCGCTCGGCGCACTATGTGCCCTACGAGACACGTAAGGCATGCACCTTCATCGGGCAGGTGCTTTCGGGTGAGATCGCACGTCGGCAGCAAATGGATGAGGCGTCGTATCAATCGCACACCACTGCCACGCAAGCGAAGCTGATGCAGTTGATGGCAGGATCTTCCAATCCGCTTCTTGGCCTGGTGAATTCCTCTCCGACGTTACTGGATCTGATACCTGCTGAGGGCGCTGCCGTGGTCCAGGGCGACAAGGCACATTTGCTGGGGGATACGCCGGGATACGACGACGTCATGGACCTTGTCAGCCTGTTGAAGCAGAACGATGTGCCGACGACCTTCGTCACGAAGTCGTTGAAGAACCACTTTCCCCTTACGGATCGGATGCGAGACACGGCGTCAGGACTTATCGCGCTTCAGGTTGAACGCGATCCAGCGACGTATGCTCTGTTCTTCCGCCCAGAGGTGACACAGACGGTTTTTTGGGGTGGAAACCCTGAAAAGCCGGTTGAGGCTTCTGAGGACGGGTTCCGCCTGAGTCCGCGGAAGTCTTTCGAGGCGTGGAAGGAAGAGGTAAGTGGTCAGTCGCTGCCATGGCGAAAAAATGAAATCCTAGCCGCGCAGGAGTTGCGGAACCTGATTACCGTGGTTGCCTTCGGGAAATAAGCGCAACTTAGAGCGGTCGTTTCAGCTCGAAGGGCAGAAGGATCGAGATGACGGTTCCGTGCGAATCGGCTCCCGTTGAACTGCGCATTGAGATTCTGCCTTCATGCTTGGCGATGAGGTCCTTTGTGATCCATAGGCCAAGTCCCGTGCCGGAGATGCCTTTGGTGGTGTAGAAGGGCTCAAAGATGCGGTGCAGGGTTTCTTTTGGAATGCCATGCCCGGTGTCCGCGATGGTGATGCGCACGCCGCGATGTTTGCGGTACTTCCAGGTGACCGAGGGACGCAGACGGATTCTGAGGCGTCCGCCTTTTGAGGACGCGTCGATAGCGTTTCCAATCAGATTTGAGAGCGCTTGCCGGATATCACCGGCCAGGCAGTTCAGTTGCTCGGTTCTTTCGTACTCCCGGCGCACCGTGACGCCGGCTGACGCGAGTTTGGGTCGGTAAAAGGATAAGAGCGAGTCGAGAACTTCTGAGATCCGCGTTGGTGCCGGTAATGTCGACTGGTTATGGAAGCGCAGCGTCTGCGTCGTGATCTCACTAACGCGGGCCAGTTCTTCCTGGGCTGTGCGTACATATTCCTGCGCGGTCTTGGTGAGTGAGGCCTGCGAACCCAGCAGGTAGAGGAGGTTGGTCACCGAGGCGAGAGGATTGTTGATCTCGTGGGAGATACTCGACGCCAGGCGTCCTACAGCGGCCAGTTTTTCCGTTTGCCGGATTGCCGCTTCGCTGCGCTTCTGCTGCTCGATGTCGGTAGAACTGCCGATCCATTCAAGGGTTTCGCCTGTGTCGGAGATACGCGGCACGGCGCGGTGGAGAAACCAGATGTACTCGCCGTCGTACCGGCGAAGGCGGTACTCCACGACGAAGGTGTGTTTCTGTTCGATCGATTCTTTCCATACCTCTACGGCACGGCTGATGTCATCCGGATGGGTGAACTGGTACCACCCTTGTCCGAGACAGGCGCTTGGTTCCACGCCGAGGAACCTCGCGTAAGACTCGCTGACGAACTCGCACGATCCATCCTTCTTCGCAGTCCAGAGGAGTTGTGGAATGGACTCGGTGAGGAAATGCAGCCGGGTTTCGTTCTGTTCAATTGCCTTGAGAATCTTGCTCTTCTCGGTGGTATCTCGCTGGATTGCCATCCAGTGGGTGTACCAGCCCTTCTCATCCGCGATCGGAACGATGGAGAGATCGACGGTGAACTCCGATCCGTCTTTGCGGTAGTTCGTCATCTCCTCCCGAACCGGCTTCCAGGAGCTGAGTGCCGTGCGGATGCGATCGAGCGCTGCTCTGTCTGTGCGAGGGCCCTGGAGGATGCGCGGCGTCTTTCCGACGACCTCGTCCGCTGTATATCCTGTCATCTTTTCAAAAGCCTGGTTGACATAGACGATGCGAGGACCGGGCTGATCGATGGGTTCCGCCTCCGTGATGAGGAAGACATCTTCAGCCTTCTCGACTGCAGCGAAGAGTAGCCGCATCAGATCGTTTTCGGTACGTTCTGCACTTAACTGTCGCTGCACATCATCATGGCGCAGGATCGCAAGGTCACCCAGCTTCTGGTGGGTTACGTTGACGGAGAAGCCGACCATGCCTGCCGGTTTGTCTTCGCCATCTCGAAGCAGCGAGATCGAAAGGTGGACGTAGATGGAATCGCCGGATCTGGTCCGGTTACGCTGTTCTCCGCGGAAAAAACCTGTGGAGATGACGGTCGGTATTACCTGCTCTTGCAGGAGGTGTCGATCCTCTTTGGGATAGAGGATGGTTACGCTCTTCCCGATCAGTTCATCCTTTGCATAGCCGTAGATCTGGCACGAAGCGCGGTTACATCCCGTGACGATGCCGTCCAGGTCGGTAACGATGATGGAATCGTGCATCTGGTCGAGGATCGCGGGCTGCAGGAAGACCCAGTCCGCGGGGTGAGACACGCGGGCAGCGAAGCTGTCTACCTTATCTGGAATGGAGGAGAGTTGCTCGGAATCACTGGTCACGATATTCAGCCTCGAGCGCATGTTGCATCGTGTGATCGCAATTATGCATTCCCTTATGTTGCTGAAGGTAAACCCTGACGGACCCATCTACCGTTCGCTACCGGACATAGTTAATTTTGCCGATAAATCGAGATTTCGCAGAGCAAGATGGTGAGGGCAAGTTATTGCTATGAGCGATTGGGATTGAATGGGTATGTCCCAATCGCTTGTGTCGATTCATTTTAAGAAACTGACAAAGACGCAGGATCTGTGGTCACTTATGGCTAATTTAGAGGCGGTGGTATCGAACGGGGGGTGACTTATCGTAGTTAGCCCCGGGGTCTCGAAACTGCGGTTCGTGGGTGAAAGTTCCTCACGTTAGACGACCGACGAAATGACTGTCGGTCGTCGTAGGTGGCTTTGCAGGTAGAAGCTTACCTGCACCTTCGATAGGAAGGCAGTCACCTCGAGCCATATCGATGCTGTGCTTCTATGGCTTATCGAGTGGCGGATTCTGCTCGATGTAGGCTCGCGAGTTGAACTTGCGACCGGTGCTGGCGCCGCTCATATAGCGGATTTTGCCGAAGATGGGTCGCTCTCCCCAGGGGCGGTCGAACTTGCCGTAGACGGCCCATGCGATGCCGGCGTAGCCGCCGGGGTCTCGACCATCGAGGAAGTACTTGTCGTTCAGGTGGATGAGCGCCTTCATGGCGTCGGCGTTTGAGTGGGACCACTCGAGGACCTTCTTCGCCCAGTACATGCGCATCATGTTGTGCATCCAGCCGCGGCGTACCATCTGGCGCTGGGCGGCGTTCCATAGCTCATCGTAGGTTTCTGCGGGCTCAAGCTGTTTGAGCGTGTAGAGGTGTTCGCGCTTGTCGTGGGCGTGGGCTTCGACGGTCTTGCGCGCCCATGCTTCGGCGGTCTCGGGGTTGTCGTAGTTGGGATCCCACTTGACCCAGGCGATGCAGAGTTCGCGCCAGGTGACCATTTCGTCGAGGAAGCTGTCGGCGCTTTCGCGCAGCTTTGGATTGGCTGCGGCCGCCTTCTCGATCTCGAGGTAGATGCGGAGCGGACTGATGTGGCCGAAGTGCAGGTAGGGCGAGAGCAGGGAGGTGCCGTCGACTTCGGGGTGATTGCGCTGCTGTGCGTAGGAGGGCAACAGATGCGTGACGAAGTGCTTTAGCCGCCGCAGTGCGGCGTGGGAGCCACCGTCGAGGTCTTCTGCCTTGCCTACGGTGCGGTCGAGATCCTTCCAGCCTTTGGTCATGTCTTCTTGCGGATCGTCGCTGCGGAAGCCATGCGGCTTGTGCCATGTGTGTTTGGCACGCGGGTTAGTGGATTCCTCAAGGTATTCGGGCAGCATCTTCCAGAGCCGGCCGCGGATGGTGTAGGCCGCATAGGGCGCCTTTTCGTAGCGTTTGGTGGGCACGATGACGTCGGCATCGACCGTCCAGAAGGGCATCTTGAGCTTGGACTGCACCTGTTTGCGCCAGCCCTCGGGCACGCGCATTGGGTTCTCATCGCCGATGACGATGGCTGCGTCTACGTCCTGGAAGAACTGGAGCCGATCCTCGTGCGGAGCGTTGCGGAGGATGAAGGGGACGTTGCGTTCGCGCAGATCGGTCTCTACATCCCGCAGACCTTCGTTGAGGAAGATGTAACCGCGAAGGACACCGTGCGGGAAGTTTGAGACGCCACTGAAGAAGGCGACGACCGGCAGGCCGAGTTCGTTGGCGACTTCGACGGCGACGTCGAGCGCGGGATTGTCGACGCCGCGTTCCGCACGCTGCATCCAGTAGACGACGACCTTGCCGTCTGGCTTGGGTGCGCCGTCACGGCGGACGGTGACGCGGTCGTTGCTGGCGATGCGACGGAGGGCCTCTGGCAGGTCGGGTGAGAGTGCTTCATAGGCGGCGGCTTCGCGGTGCTCCCGCTCGCTGCCAATTGCCTTTTTGCTGCGTTTGGACGTAGAGGTCTTCCCAGCGCGTTTCGCGGTCTCTCGGATCGACGTAGCGGCGTGGATCGCCTTCTCTCGCGCCGGGTGTGGGATGCGTTTGGCATCCGGCTCGCTCATGCCGGGGGCGGCTGCGTCTTGCGCCTTCTCGTTCGGTGGAGCGGCCGCGGTTTTTGTCTTCGAGTGGGCCGCTTTGGAGGGGCCTTTCCTGGGTGCCATGGAGGATGGGATGCAAGCTCACGCTGGTCGTCGCCCGCGATTGGCGTTCAGCTTTGATGTGGTGGTGCGGGGGAGTGGCGGTTGTGTACAGGCCTTCCAGCGGAGTGGGAGATGTAGCTGGCGCTGAGGCAGAGGGTTACGCATTTCACACCAGCGAAGCTAAGTCTTGACCGCCAGAGATTCACTGTCTACTTGCTTTTCTAGCGTTGTGTGCGAACAATACGTCTTGCTTATGAAGCCCGCTCGTCTTCCCCTTCTTCTCTCTTCCGGTTTGCTGGTGGCTCTTTCTGCCGGCGCGCAAGTCTCTCCTGCCGATGCTGTGAATCCTTTGATCGGGACCGCTGCAGAGGGGCAGACCTTTCCGGCGGCGGGCGTTCCGTTTGCCATGACGCAGTGGACGCCGCAGACCCGCGACGGCGAGACCAAGTGCATCGCGCCCTACTATGTTGCGGATACGCGGCTGCAGGGGTTTCGGGGAAGCCACTTTCTGAGTGGTTCGTGCACGCAGGATTACGGCAGCGTGACGCTGATGCCGCTGCTGTCTTCGAAGGTTCTGGATCCGCAGGGACGATCTTCGCGGTTGGATCATGCGCGTGAGAAGAGCCGCGCCTACGAGTACTCCGTGGATCTGGATACGGGAATCCACGCGGATGTGACAGGGACGGAACGCAGTGGCGTGATGCGGTTCCGTTTTCCGGACGGGGCGAAGGGTGGCTTCGTCGCCGTGCAGGAGAACCATCGCCTGGGCGTTGGGACGGTTCGGATTAATGCGGCGAAGCAGGAGATTACGGGTGAGAACCCGATCTTCCGAATCTATGCGGGATCCGGTAAGCCGACGGGGAATCGGGGCTACTTCGTCGTGCGGTTCAGCCGGCCCTTTACTGTGGGTGGGGTTTGGAGTGGCGACAGCCGGAAGGAGGGCGCGCAGGAGCAGAGCGGAACCAAGTCAGCCGCGGGTGCTTACGTGTCATTCGACCTGGCGGGCAGCAGGGACGTCGTCGCCCAGGTCGGCACATCCTTCACCAGTCTTGAGGCGGCACGGCGGAACCTGGATGAGGTGCCCGCGGGTGGTTTCGACGCGGTGGTAGCGAATGCGAAGGCTGCCTGGGAGTCTGCGCTGGGCCAGATCCAGGTGGGACCGACTGCATCGGCTAGCGATCGGACGATCTTCTACACGGCTCTTTTTCACTCGATGCTGCTGCCACGAATCCTGAGTGATCGGGATGGCAGCTACCCGCGGTTTGCCGGGAACGGCAAGATTGAGGTCGCCAAGGGCTTCACGTATTACGACGACTTTTCCCTGTGGGACACCTTCCGCGCCGTTCATCCGTTGCTGACGGTGCTGCAGCCGAAGCGGGAGCGCGACATGGTGCAGTCGCTGCTGGTGAAGGGGGAGCAGGGCGGCTTCCTCCCGATCTATCCGGCGTGGAGCAGCTACACGACCGAGATGGTCGGCGATCACGCGGACGCTGTGATCGCAGACGCGTATGTGAAGGGAATTCGGAATTTTGATGTGCAGCAGGCCTACCGGCTGATGAAGAAGAATGCGACGCAGGGGCCTGAGACGAAGGAGCTTTACCTGGATGGCCGGGGACGCCGCGGGCTGGATTCGTATCTGAAGTATGGCTACATCCCGTTGGAAGACCACATCAGCGATGCATTCCATCCGGACGAGCAGGTTTCGCGCACCCTGGAGTATGCGTATGACGACTTTCTGGTGGGTCGTATGGCGCAGTGGACGGGACATGGCGCCGAGGCGAAGCAGTTTTTCGATCGCGGTCAGAACTTCCGGAAGGTGATTGATCCGTCGGTCGGATATGCGCGTGGGCGTCATGCCGACGGGACCTGGGCGACGCCGTTCGATCCGAACAAGGCAGCGACATGGATCACCGAGGGATTGCCCAGCCAGTACACGTTCTTTGTCCTGCAGGATATGCCGGCGCTGGTGGACCTGCTGGGCGGCAAGCCGAAGTTCACGGCGCGGCTGGACGATCTGTTCAAGGCTGGTGCCTACAACCATGGCAACGAACCGAGCCATCACCTGGCCTACCTGTATAACTTTGCCGATCAGCCGGCGAAGACGCAGTTCCAGGTGCGGCAGATTCTGCGGACGCTGTACCAGGACAGCCCCGGCGGTCTGCAGGGCAATGACGATGCAGGGCAGATGTCGGCGTGGTATGTCTTCTCTGCGCTGGGCTTCTATCCGGTGACGCCCGGAACGCCTCGGTATGAGCTTGGCGTGCCGCTGTTCGATGACGCGACGGTGCGGCTGCCGAATGGCCACCGTCTGCACATCGTTGCGACCGGCGCCTCGAAGGGGATGTTCAAGGTGCGCAAGGTCACGCTGAACGGCCGCGTGCTGGGCCGCACCTACCTGCTGCACGACGAACTGGTGGCGGGTGGAGAGCTCCGGTTCGAGCTGGAAGCAACTTCGAATCCCCAGCAGAAGTGAGGCGAGTGGGGGCAAGGAACTCGTGAACTTAGCCTAACCCTGCCAGACATCCATCTCGAAGGCTGGCGACGCCAACTCCTGCACACCGGAGTCGGCGAAACCCGGAACGTAGTCATCGCGAAAGCGGGTACACTTCTCCTCATCACACCTACATCATTTGCTCCGTCGCCTGTATCTGTCAGGGGTCTGGAGAGGGGACTTGACTCGACGATGAAGAATTTTGCGATCGCATTAGCTTTGGGCCTGCTTACTGGAACCTTATTGGCGCAGGAGCCGGATAGCCTTACGCTTCCCAAGGGCTTTCATGCGACCGTCGTCGCGGAGGGGCTGGGGGCGGCCCGCCACATCACGGTACGCGACAACGGCGATCTGTATGTCTCCATGCGACGTGTGAAGGGCGTGCAAGCAGGCATCGTCGGCCTGCGGCTGGGATCTGATGGCAAAGCCGTGCAGACAGAGCACTTCGGTGCTGTCGACGGCGGCACCGGCATCCGCATGTACAAGGGAGCGCTGTATGCGGCGACGTTGACTGCGGTGTATCGCTTCACGTTTGACGGTAACGCGCTTGTGCCCAAGGCGGAGCCGCAGGTGATCGTTGAAGGCATCCCTCCAGGAGGTCACGGTTTGGCCTTCGATGGGGCAGGGAGGATGTATGTGTCGCTGGGTGCTAATGCCAACCTCTGCGCAGATCCAAAGGTTCCCAAGGGGACGAAGCCTGTCGGGTTGAAGCCGTGCCCACTGCTCGACACCCGCGCGGGTGTGTGGAGCTTTGATGATGCAAAGCCAGGACAGAAGTTCGTTGAAGGCGAGCACTATGCCACGGGTATTCGCGATATGACTGCGCTTGATTGGCACAAGGGTGACGCGCTGTACGGTGGCATGCACGGTCGTGACGGAACGCATTCCGCGTTTCCGGAGCTGGTGAGCCAGGCTGACGATGACGCCATTCCGGACGAGATCTTCCGGATCGCGAAGTCCACGGATATGGGCTGGCCGTACACGTACTGGGACGGTGCACGTAAGTTGCGCTTGACTGCGCCGGAGTATGGCGGCGACGGTAAGACTCCCGCGGCGGCAAGTTACGCCGCGCCTGTGGCGGCGTTCTTTCAGCCGCGTCGCGCCGGCCTGCTGGACATTGCGTTCTATGGAGGCAAGCGTTTCCCGAAGATGTATCGCGACGGCGCGTTTGTCGCTTTGCACGGCGCCGCCGACGAAGGTGGAGAAAATGGACAGGCTGGGTATAACGTCGTCTTCATCCCATTCAAGGGGAACAAAGCCGGCGCGCCGATGGTCTTCGCGGACGGCTTCGCGGGTCCAACCATGGATGACAAGAATGCAAAGAGAGCTATCTACCGTCCCGTGGGCATAGCGGTCGCACCGGATGGCACTCTGTATGTTGCGGATTCCAACAAGGGCCGTATCTGGCGGATAACCTACGCGGGAAAATAACCGTGTGCTGGCCCGGCGCGAGCGTGGGCTGAAGAGTCGCGAAAGAGAGATATCCGTAATCAGGATCCCTGATCGACCTTTTCAAGCCCATGTTGGCTCGGGCTTAATTTTGTATGTGATTGGAAAGAGAGTTGGCGTCCCCGACGGGATTCGAACCCGTGTTACCGCCGTGAAAGGGCGGTGTCCTGGGCCACTGGACGACGGGGACGCGGGCGCTGTTCACGTTGGGATCAACGGATAGGCCAGAACTAAGATTAGATGTCTTGGGCTGCTATGTCAAAGGGCCGCTCTTTGCGCGTGATTTCAGCACGCGTGCAGGAGTGGTCGCGATGCTAACCTCGGGGTTGAGCCCCATGCTGACTACTTATTCTGACCAGAACGGCCACCTCTTGCCCATCGCAGAAGGTGATCTACGCAAGGCACTGTGGATTGACCTGTACGAGCCGTCACGCGAGGAAGAGATTCGCGTGGAGGCAGAGCTGCAGTTGGAGATTCCGACGCGCGACGAGATGCGCGAGGTGGAGAGCAGCAGCGCTCTGTATCGCGAGCATGGCGCCACCTTTGTGACGATCCGGCTTGTGGAGCGAAGGGAATCCATGCAGCCGCGCCTGACGAGTGTCACGCTTGTGCTGGCTGATAACCAACTTGTCACGATCCGTTACGCGAATCCTAAGGCGTTTCAACTGTTCACCGCGAAGACGCAGAAGCCAGATAGCGTGTTCCATTCCGCTATTTCTGCGATGTTGTGTCTGCTGGAGACGGTCGTTGATCGGGACGCCGATCTGCTGGAAGAGATCGGTGATGCGCTGGAGCCGATCTCTACGGAAATCTTCAGTCAGAACGCTACTTCGATGGACAAGATTGCGGCGGCGGACCTGGGGGGAGTGCTGAAACGCATCGGCAATGCCGGCGAGCTAGCTTCGCGCGTACGGGAGAGCCTTCACAGCATCGGTCGGTCGATCCCGTTTTTGCAGATGCAGATCGTGGACGACAACGGCTTGGATACGCGTCTAAAGACGCTGGCACGGGATGTGCAGTCGCTGGCGGAGCATGACAACTTTCTACAGACACAAATTCAATTCCTGCTGGACTCCAGCATCGGCCTGATTTCGATCCAGCAGAACGCGATCATGAAGACGCTGAGCGTGGCTGCTGTGATCTTTCTGCCGCCGACGTTGATTGGATCGATCTACGGCATGAACTTCGACCGCATACCGGAGCTCCATTGGCACTACGGGTACATTTGGGCGCTCGGGTTGATGGCGATGTCGGCCTGTGGGCCGCTGATCTTCTTTCGTCTCAAGCGGTGGCTTTGACGAAGGGGCCTTACTGCGAAAAGACAAGCGCCCCAAGTTGAAGAGAAGAGCAGCCGAAACGGGTCGCAATATGCGAAACTGAGAGTGCTGACCATCCAGCCGCAGACCCAGCGGCGCACAGGGCCGGGATGGCGGAATCGGCAGACGCAGCGGACTCAAAATCCGCCGAGGGCAACCTCGTGGGGGTTCGACCCCCCCTCCCGGCACCAACACAAGCTCCACAATTTGCGACCCGCAGGCCGCCCGAAGGTGAGCAATCAGCTTTCCAGCTGAGCCTCCCGGGGCCGCTCACAGCGGTGATCTTCTATACGACGCAAATGCTCTTGGGCTGCTTCGCGAGGATCAGGAGCGCCGCTCCGCTGAACTGCGCGTTCATCGAGAGTTGGCTAAGGCACCTTCCGTGTGAGGGCAGGAACTGCGAATGCGGGGCGTGAGCCTCGTTGTCCGGTGTCTCAAAGAGCGTCGGAGCGAGTAATGGACCAACGGCAATATCGTAGAAAGAAATTTGGGTTGCTCCCAATCCTTTTCCGAATCCGTCGAAGCTGCAGTCCTGCACAATCTTTCTGAGGGAAATGATTTGAGGTCTCGGTGTGTCTGCAGCATTCAGCGAGTTTATGTAACAGCAAACCTCGCGTTCTGTCTTGCCCTTACCGCACAACAGCCTGCGATTCGTCCAGGAATCGCGATGCTCATCACCGATCCCTCCGGCGCTGCCATCGCAGGTGCACCTGTTCGGATCTTTGCCGGGAGCGACGCCAATGGTGTTCCTCTACAGGATGTGAAGACGGACAGCACCGGCCGCGTCCGTCTCGCGCTGCCTGCAGGAAGCTACGTCCTGCTGGCCGATGCTCCGGGCTTCAACACCATTCAGAAGTCGCTTGTTGTTGACGACACCGCACTACCGATCACACTTACTCTCAAGCTCAGCGTAGCCGTCAATGCTGAACAAGTCGCAGTCCAATCGGATGATGCACAGTTGGACAGCGACGGTGGTTTAGCCGTGGTCCTGAAAGGCAAGACCCTCGACACACTCTCTGACAACCCATCGACCTTTCAGCAGCAGTTGCAGGCGATGGTGGGCAGTGGCGAAGATGGCCAGCAGCCGCAGTTCCGTATCGACGGTTTCTCCGGCGGGCGATTCCCACCGAAGGCGAGTATCCGCGAAGTACGCATCAATCAGAACGGATACTCTGCTCAATTCGATCAGCGCGGCAACAGCATCATCGATATATTCACGAAGCCTGGCACTGACAAGCTTCATGGCTTTTTGTTAGTCACCGGCAATGCTGACGTCTTCAATGCCCGCAATCCTTACATCACTGCACAGCCGCCTTATCATTCCACCTACATTGATGGAAACCTCAATGGGCCCCTGGGCAAGAAGACCAGCTTCTTCGTGGGCGGCAATCGAGTGGACATGGAAAATAACGCAGCGGTGAATGCGGTTGTCCTCGACTCGTCATTCAACAGCGCACCCTTATCGCAGGCGATACCCAATCCACAGATCACTAATTCGCTGAACGTTCGTATCGATCGCAATCTTTCAACAAACAATACTTTCACCGTCCGCTACGAGTTCGCCGACACTAGCCAGACCAACAGCGGCGTCGGCCAACTCGTTTTGGCCTCTCAAGGCGTTGACGCCAACACAAAAACGAACACTCTTCAGGTTGGCAATACCACTATTGTCGGTTCGCATGTTGTCTTCGAATCACGCTTCCAATACCTGCGTACCCGACTGCGGCAAAACGCAATCAGTTCCGCGCCCACGCTCATCGTCCAGGGTGCATTCAACGGTGGCGGCAGTCCTTCCCAGGTATCGGAAGACAAGCAAGACAACTATGAGTTGCAGGAATATCTCTCCGTCGACCGAGGAAAGCACTTCCTGCGAGCGGGCGCACGTTATCGCCTGATCCGCGACAGGAACTCGTCGACCGCCGGTTACAACGGCGCATACATTTTCTCGTCTCTTGCTGCCTACCAGACCACCGTAAGGGGACAAGCCACTGGCCAGACACCGGCGCAGATCCGAGCCGCTGGTGGCGGTGCATCGCAGTTCAACATCACTGCAGGCACGGCCTCCGCAGCCATTCTTACTGGAGATCTGGGGCTCTACGTGGAGGATGAGTGGAAGGTAACGCGTAACTTCTCCCTCATCCCGGGTCTTCGATTTGAGACGCAGTCAGGCATTCCCGACCACATCGATCCGGCACCTCGCCTCGGCTTCTCGTGGGCTGTGACCAGCGCAAAGCGTAAGTCGCCTTATGTTTCGCTGCGCGGCGGTGTGGGCATCTTCTACGATCGATTCGCCGCTGGGAACATTCTTACTGCCGCACGGCAAAACGGCGTGACACAGCGATCCTACTATTTCGCAAACCCTGACTCATACCCAAATATTCTTTCGCCATCCGCACTTGCCGCGACCCAGCCTACCGTTTACCGCATTTCACCTACCCTGCGGAATGAATACTATGTCTCTGAGGGCATCACGGCCAGCCGTCCTCTCTTTGGGCATGGCAACCTTAGCCTGACTTACAACCACATCCAGGGCGTTCATCTGCTGCTGTCGCGCAACGTGAATGCACCGCTTAACGGCGTGCGCCCACTCGGTGGAACCCAAAACATCTACCAATTTTCGTCTGAAGGCAATTCGACGATCAACTCGCTTTGGACGAACTATTACGTCCAATTCGGCAACCGCGCTGGCCTCTTCGGAAGCTATTCCTTACGCTTCCAGCAATCCAATGCGGGCAGCGGTGCGAGCAGCTTTCCTTCTAACTCCTACAACATTCGCGCTGACTACGGCCGCCCCGCGCAGCTCGCACGCAACCGTGGCTACATTGGTGGCTGGTTTAATATCCCGTTCGGTATATCCGGCAGCATGTTCCTATCTGCCCATTCCTCGACACGCTTCAACATCACCACCGGAGCCGACAACAATGGCGACAGCATCTACAACGACCGCCCGAGCTTCGCTACAGACCTTACCCGCGCGTCGGTCGTCCGCACCGCATATGGAAACTTCGACACCGCGCCCATAGCCGGGCAGCAGATCATCCCAATCAATTACGGCCATGGCTATAACTTCTTCAGCCTTCAGACCCAGTTTGGCAAGGGCTTTGGCTTTGGCAAGCGTCCCGTTACGCCGCCGCCGCCCGCCGCAGCTGTCCCCAAGGCAAACACCAAAGAGGAGAAACCCGAACGGCCCTATCAGCTGTTCCTTTCGGTGGAGGCTCAAAACGTTCTGAACCACGTCAATCCCGGGACGCCGATTGGCCAGCTCACTTCGCCATACTTCGGGCGCAGTCTAACCCTGAATACCGAGCAGGGAAATAGCACTGCCGCCAATCGCCAGATCAGCGTCTTTATGAACTTTCGCTTCTAGGTTGATTGAACTTGGACAATTCAAACATTTGCAGCGAACACGCGACCGCAGCGATTCGCTGCTCTGGTTGGCACTCGCCAAAAACAATCGCTGTAGAGGTGCATCTGGTCTTAGCGATCGCAGCTTGCCTGGCGTTATAGGGTCGCTCTCTCGTACGTTTTCTCGAGGGGATGCTTGCTCACAAGGTTTTTGTCTTGATTTGATATCACTCCAGCTCTGACCCCCTTCTGCAATGCCGAAGCCGGGTGCTAGTCTCTGGACACTCCCTCAGACAAGGGCCAACTGCTGGTAAGTATTGCAGAGGTTTTAGGTCGGACTGGAGCCATAATTCCCCCGATCCAAAAGGTGTCCATGTTTCGTCTGCGTTCCTCTTATCTAGCAATTCTTGCCCTTGGAGTCTTGATTCCGGCTACCTCCCGCACCGCCGAGGCATCCACTGCCACCACCAGCTTTGCCGTGACTGCGACTGTCGTAAAGGCGTGTATCGTTGCGGCAACTCCTATCGCATTCGGAGTTTACAACCCTGTCAGCGCCAGCGCTCTCAATGCTACCGGAACCCTGACGGTGACATGCACTGCCACGACTCCTTATCAGACCGGACTGAGTGCTGGCGTAGCCACTGGCGCGAGCGTTACGTCGCGAAAGATGACGGGTGTTGTAAACACCAATCTGCTGCCCTATGGCCTGTATCAAGATGCAGCTCACGCGCAGAACTGGGGTAACACGCCTGGTACGGACACCCCTGCTTCGGTCACAGGTACTGGTCTTCCCCAGTTGGCAACCGTGTACGGCCAGATTGCACCTGGAACCTCCGGTGCAATCGATGTGTACACCGACACCGTGACTGTCACTGTTACTTACTAAACCTAGTTCGGGCGGCCCCCTCTGAAACTCGTAAAGATAGCGAGTTGAAGGGGCTGCTTCTCTCGCTCACGCGAGCCGGCTAACTACTGTTTTTCTGAAGTACTTATGACGGAATGTCAGCATGCAGGTAATGGCGTCACAACATTTACGAGTTGATCGGCCCCTGATGCGAGGCAAACGTTTCCGCCTATCGCTCCTGCTTGGACTAACGCCACTGATTACGTTTTGCGGGTTGCACGCTCAAACCTTGGCCGTGGAACCCGTGAATCTTTTCTTCCTGCCCGGGCAGAAGATAGTAACCCTGACCTTGAAAAATCCAGCATCGGAACCGATCACGGTGCAGGGGCGTGCCTTCACGTGGGCACAAGAAGGGAACGCCGACCCGCTGAATGCTACAGACGCCATCCTGATCAGCCCGCCCATGGCCACCATCCGACCGGGAGAGAGCCAGGTTGTGCGTGTTGCAATGCGTCAGCCTGCTTCCGAACGTGAATCGACATACCGATTGCTGATCGATCAACTGCCGTCGGCGGCGCGCCCAAAAGAGGTTTCGATCCTGCTGCGGCTGTCGATTCCTGTCTTCGTCGAGGCCGACGTGCACGCAACTGCTAAGTTTGAGTTTCGCGTGGAGCATCACCGTGATGGGAAGTCGATTCTCATTGTTGCGAACAACGGTCAAATCCACGATTCGGTCCGGGACATCCATCTGAAGACTTCAGATGGATCGGTGTGGAAGGCCGTGGTGCCAGGTCTTCCTTATGTGCTCGCAGGTGCGGAACGCCGTTGGCCGATCGTTCCCGAAGGCACGGCGCATGCGATGCCCCATGAGTTCTCGCTCACTGCTCAAACGGATTCCGGTGCCCTGGTGCGGCAGGTAAGTGTGACTGAAGAACCATGATCCAGACGCGCAGCCTGCGTTGGCTGCTGGGCGGCCTTGTCTTGCTGATGTGTCTTTTCTCTGTCGATTTGTGCTTCGGTGAAGAGGAATACCTTCTGCTGGAGGTATACGTTGATGGGCGAGCAACCCATCGAATCTTGGAGTTCAGCCAGCGAGATGGAACGCTGCTGGCGCATGCCGACGACTTACGAGAGATTGGCTTGCAGATACCTGGATTGAGCAACGACTGGACTGATCTGCACACGCTTCCACGTGGTGTCTGGCGTATCGATATCCCGACGCAGACACTCTTTCTCAGCACAGACGGCCGCATCACGCGGGCCTCGCGGTTGATGATCGATCGGGGTACCGATACAGAGATGCATCGCAATGTTGAGAGTTCCACCGGGATGACGCTTAACTACGATTTATTGACGACGATCGCAGGTTCAAGGAGCGGCCTGAATGGTCAGGCAAATCTAAGAGCCTTCTCCCCGCGTGGCACCCTAAGTTCAAGCTGGCTGGGCTACGCCGGCGGAGTGCCGGGACCCTACGGGACAAACAATGCTGTCCGTCTGGATACGACCTATCAGTACGCCGACGTGGATACTATGCGGCGCTACAGTCTCGGTGATTTTGTCACGAGTGGCCTGACTTGGACACGTCCCGTCCATCTGACAGGATTCCAACTTCGGTCGGACTTCAGCACCCGGCCTGATCTGGTAACGTTCCCGCTGCCCAGTGTGCGAGGATCTGCCGCAGTGCCATCCACGATTAACGTGCTGGCAGACGGTGCACAGGTGCTTTCGCAACAGATAGAGCCTGGTCCCTTTCAGGTGCCGCAGCTACCGGTTGTGATGGGCGCCGGCAATATCGCGCTTACGGTAACGAACGCGCTGGGTCAACAGGTGACGTTGACACAACGCTTCTACGCAAGTTCTGCGATGCTGGCGCCTAAGTTACAGACATTCGCTTTTGAAGCGGGCGCGGTGCGACGCGACTGGGGCAGCATCAGCAATCACTACGGCAGTGCAGCAGCCTTTGCAAACTATCGACGGGGTATCAATTCTTCGTTCACGTTCGAGGGTAAGGTGGAGGCAGCACCCGGTGCGTTAACACCCGGTGTCGGCGGCATCCTGCGCGTGGGCACCCTCGGAACTGTGACAGCATCGGCTTCTGCGAGCTTCGGAAATGGTCATAACGGACAGCAGTTGTCCCTTGGTGCAGAGCGTTTGGGGCGAGTATTCAGCATCGGTGCGTATGCGTTGATCACGCGACGAAGCTACACCGATGTCGCGGCGCTTAACAATGCTCCCTTAACGCGTTCGCAGATCAGTGGCAATGTGGGTTATTCCACCCGGCACTTCGGCACATTTGGTGCTGCATATGGAGCCGTCAATCAGGCGTCTTACTACAACGCTTCGCTTTCCGCCCAGCAACAACCGCAGCGCACACGCATCCTGTCGGCAAACTATTCAGTGCAGATCCACCACGTGACCGTGTACGCCAATGAGTTCCGCAGCATTGGGGACGGCAGCAACAGCCAGGGTTTTCAGGGGGGAATAAGTTTCGCCTTCGGATCCCGGTCCTCTGCAGATATCTCCGGGACATCCGATGGTACTGCGCAGATCGCGGTGCGGCGCCCCGCTACTTCGGTTGGCCAGTGGGGTTACGATGCGTATGTCCAGACCGGCAGCTTCAATCATCAATTCGCTGAGTTTCAGCACAGGTCGAAGATGGGATTCGTGACGGGCGGTATCGATCAGACGGCAGGCGTCATGACCGGCCGAGCTGAGACTCAGGGTGCGGTTTCTTTAGTTGATCGCAGGCTCTTTGCATCCAACGAAATCTTCGATAGTTTTGCAGTGGTGGACACGGGCGCTGCGCGTCATGTGAAGATCTTTGAGGAGAACCGTCCCGTGGGAGATACCGGTAGGTCGGGAAAGTTATTGATTGCAGACGTGCGATCGTTTCAACTGAATCACCTCTCCATTGACGCGACGGGTGTACCGATCGATGCAACTATCGAGAATGCGGCGCAGACGTTTCGGCCGCGCGATCTATCCGGAGTCATCATCCGATTCAATATTCGTGTCAACCGCAGCGCTCTTGTGCACATTACCGATGCTGATGGTGTTGCCGAGCCCGTAGGAAGCATTGCGACGCTTCGATCGACAAAGGCTGCTGTGACCGTGGGATACGACGGCAGTGCCTTCGTGGCGGACCTTGAGCCAAAGAACGAACTGGATGTCGTGAGGCCCGATGGTCATCGCTGCTCCGTGAGTTTTACTTACAAGCCGATCCCTGGCGATATACCGGTCCTCGGGCCCTTCCGCTGCAAGGAGGTGGTGCAATGAGATGTCTTCCGTTCTTGTGTGCGCCGTTTCTGCTGTCGCCCGTAGCACTTGCGCAGCGCTTTCCCTGCTCGGTGTCGGTGCCGGCCATACATCTTGGAACCTACGCCGGCAACCGCGTCGCTTCGGGCGTGACACCCGTTTCGGTGATCTGCCCAGCTTCCACTCCGTACACGATCGGTTTAAGGAGCAGTGCGGGTGGTCCTGCGAACACAGTGCGAACGATGAAAGGCGTCCGCGGCGCGGGCTTGCGCTACCAACTATTTCAAGACGCTGCTCGCAGTGTGAACTGGGGAAGCGAAATTGGCACGGATGCTGTATCTGGTGTTGGAACTGGTGGCGTCCAGCGGTTCAATATCTACCCAGTTCTGATGCAGAGCCAGCAGGCATCCCAGGGTGAGTATGCGGATGCGCTCACTGTGACGGTCACTTCCAACCGAGGAATATCTTCCGCTAATGTTCCGGTCATCGCGAATGCATTGGGAGTTTGCATCGTGCTCTCCACCGCAATGGGCTTTGGCAGCTATACCGGCGGGGCAATCACGAGCACCTCGACGATCTCTCTCACTTGCACGGCCAATGTTGCCTATGACATCGCGCTTAACGCCGGCACAACGACAGGCGCAAGCACATCGGCACGCAAGATGGCTGGCCCGAATGGCGGCACTCTCGGGTACAGCCTGTTCCGTGATGCTGCGTTTTCGCAGAACTGGGGATCGGTGAGCGGTGTCGACACACTCACGGGAATTGCGACTGGATTACTGCAGCCAATCACAGTGTATGGAAAAATCTCCAGCGGGCTGATAGCTCCAATCGGAGCTTACTCGGATACCATCACCGCAACCATCACTTACTAGAATCTCACCATAAGCACGTGCCTTGTCAGGACGAGGTAGGTCAGTCCTCGTGCTGGAGGCCGTGCTTCTCGATGCGATAGATAAGCGTGCGACGGCTGATGTCGAGGTAGCGTGCTGCATGGGTTTGATTGCCGCTGAAGCGCGCGAGCGCCTGCACAATCAGCTCGCGCTCGACTGCTTCCAGGCTGATGCCTTCCTCCGGCAGAGGGAACTGGAGCGGCGTCGTCTGTGCGGATGGCGTGGCCTGCAGGTCATCCGGCAGGTTCTCTTCTGTGAGAACATCATCCGCCGAGAGAACCAGGAGTCGTTCGATCACGTTTTCTAACTGACGAACATTTCCTGGCCACGCGTAGCTTATGAGTCGCTGCAATAACGGACGTGACAGTTGCGCATGCGAGAGACCATGCCGCTCCTTTGCTCGCTTGAAGAGTGCATCGATAAGTTCGGGAAGATCCTCGCGACGTTCTCTTAGTGCCGGGATGCGCAAAGAGACTACGGTCAGCCGGTAGTAGAGATCTTCGCGGAATGTCCCGTCCTCGACCATTGCCGCAAGATTGCGGTGGGTGGCACCGATCACGCGCACATCGACGCGCGTCGGTGCGCTGGCTCCAAGCTTCGCGAGTTCGCCCTCCTGCAACACCCGCAACAGTTTCACCTGTGCGTCCAGCGGCAGTTCTCCGACTTCATCAAGAAAGAGTGTTCCGCCATCTGCAGCTTCAATGCGGCCTGTCTTGTTTGTCATGGCGCCCGTGAAGGCACCGCGGACGTAGCCGAATAACTCCGATTCGACCAAATCTTCGGGTATAGCGCCGCAATTGATGGGGACAAAGGCACGTGCACGGCGACCGCTGTTGTTATGAATGGCACGTGCGAGAAGTTCTTTGCCTGTACCGGTCTCGCCCTGGATCAGGACGGTGGTGTCGTGCGGCGCAACACGCGAGGCTTGATCGAGCACGCGGAGAAAGCCCTTCGATCGGCCGATGATGTTCTCAAACCCATACCGCTCGTTCAGAACGGAGCGCAGGGTGCGCACCTCTTCTCGCAGACTCTGCCGTTCCATGGCGCGATGGACGACAAGTACCAGCGCATCAAAGTCGAGTGGCTTGGTCACGTAGTCATACGCGCCAATCTTCATGGCTTCAACTGCGGTTTCGACTGTGCCGAACGCGGTGATAACAATCACCGTAGTGTCCATGTCGGACTTTGCAATCTTGCGCAATAGATCCAGGCCGCCGCTTGGCATGCGCAGGTCCGTGATGACCAACGCAGGTCGAAGGTCTGGGAGGATGTCATAGGCTTCGTCGCCGTCGGCTGCAAGCGCGACGCTGTAGCCAGCCTCTTCCAGTTGGATCTTCATGACGCGCCGAAGGCTGCTGTCATCATCGACGACGAGGATCGTACCCTTCTTCAAGCGAAGGCCGCCTTGTCTTTCGCTCGCGCAGCATCACCTACAGAAGGTGGTTGCAGTGGCAGTTCCACACGGAAGGTCATCCCTCGACGATCCGCTCCGTTTCTATCGCAAGAGAGCGTACCCCCGTGCTGTGCAACGATGTTTGCCGAGACGGCGAGGCCCAGACCCGTGCCGTTTTCCTTCGTCGTGAAGAACGGATCGAATAGACGATCCATGTTTTGTTGTTCAACGCCGCAGCCTTCGTCTTGTACCTCAACGCAAAGACTCTGGGCGTTCATGAAGGCCCGCACAAGGATAGTTCCGTGGCCGCTGGTGGCTTGTATTGCGTTCAGCATGAGGTTCAAAAGTACCTGCTTCACCTGTTCGGCATCGCACTGGACTTCGCCTCGAAGCGAGTTTGTGCGCAGCACGATGTCCACACCGCGCTCCACACCGCTGTGCTGCGCTAGCGTAGTAACGGACTGCAGCATGGCACCGGGATCCGTAGCTTGAAAACGCGGTAGACGGGGTCTGGCGAAATCAAGAAAGTTTGTGAGCAACTTGTTGAGCCGCTGGGATTCTTTCATCAGAATGTCGAGACACTCGTGCTGACTGGCGGCGGGCGCCTGCCCACGTGCGACGATGCCTGCGGCTCCGCTGATGCTGGCGAGTGGATTGCGGATTTCATGAGCGAGACTAGCGGCGAGTTCCCCGGCAGCAGTGAGCCGCTCGGTCTTCTTCATCTGCTGGATGTTTTCGCGCAGCTCGGAGTAGACGCGCTCAAGCTCATGCTTGGTGGCTTCCACGCGCGCTCGCTGCATGCGTTCCCGATCAGCGACCAAGCCTGCGATCATGCCTGCAATGCCGAAGGTGCTCAGCTCCACTACCTGGTCCTGCGCATCCAATGGCGCACGGTACCAGTGCTCGTACACGATCGGCGCTTGCAGCATGACGGCGAAGACGATGGCTCGCAGCGCGCCCTTCCAACCGAAGATCATGCCCGCCAGCATGAACGGCAGGATGTTGAGGTGGTGCAGGATGTTGTGAAGGACGACAGCGTGAGGCGGCGTGATCCACGTCGTGATTGCAAGCGACACGATCAGGAACGCGATCATAGCCGTTATGAAACGGGGGGAACGGATCCGGCTTTGAACGGACTCCATAGGTGTATTTTCCCACGTGGCCTGCAAAAGCAGGTTTGGGGGATAGATCGCGACCTGGGCGGGATGCTGCATCGTCTTACTTTGGTTGCAATCGGCACGCCAAACATCACAGTCGCGGTTCCTGAGAGAAGCGGCTTCGCGGGGTGTTCGATTTGCGTGCGATTTGCCCGGCAAGGCTGTCCCATAAGGGACATCTACCGGGAAAGCGCCGTGATTTGCGGGAGTTTTTGTTGGCCACCCGATTGCACTAGCAAGGTTGTGAAGCCATTTGCAGTGATTCCCATCGCGGCCCTCCTGTGGGTTACGGCGACCTCGGGTCAAACCGTGTCGTCCCCTGCTGCCGGCGCCCTGAGTCTGCCGCCGAGTGCAGTGAGTCAATCCCCCGCGGCTCTTCCCGCTGCGCCGGAGGCGCAGCCTTCAGCCGCCAAGCCTTTGACGTTGGAGCAGGCCATCGCCATGGCGGAGCAGAACAGTCCACGTCTGCGTGGCGCTGCAGCGGCTACGCAGCGTGCTGCTGCTGCCGTTGGGACCAGTCGTGCGTACATCAATCCGTCGCTTGAGGTCTTTCAGGGGCGGCAATATGCGCGGCCGATCGCTACTCCGGGTGTTCCTGGTTTGTTGCAGCATTACGCGGCATATCAGGCGATTGAGATCCCTTCGGAGCGTCGTGCGCGTACCCGTGCGGCAGAATTGAGTCGTCTCAGTGCGGACTTCGGTCAGAAGGGCGTTACGCGGTCCGTTGTGGCGGACGTCAAGCATGCTTTTTACGACGTGCTCCGTAGACGGGAAGAGCTTGCGCACCAGCAGGAGAACCTGAAGCTGGTGGAAGATCTGCGACGTCGCGTCGAGGTGGAGTATCGCGTTGGCGAGAAGGGTCGCCTGGAACTGACGCGCGCTGAGGCTGAATTGGGGCGTGCCGGGTTTGCGGTTCGCGGAGCCCAGCTCGAGCTGGCGAATGCCATCGCGCTGTTGCGTATCGCCATTGCGGCTCCGGCTGACGATGCGCTTGATCCACGTGGCTCGCTGGAGCAGCGCATCAAGTTGCCAGAGCTTACGGCGTTGCGCGAAGAGGTTCTGCGCACCCATCCAGCCATCGCTCAGGCTGCGGCTGAGGTAGATGCTGCTGGCGCCCGGCTGGATCGTGAGCGCAGACTTCGCATTCCGCAGCCGACGGCCTTTGCAGAGTTTGAGAATCAGCCGGATCTGCGCTTTTGGCGCGCCGGCGTTACGGTTCCGATTCCTCTATGGGACAGGCGGCGCGGGCCTATCGAGGAATCGAAGGCCGCCATTAATCAAGCGCAGGCCGAAGCAGGGCAGCGTCGCCTTGAACTCATCTCCGCGACCGAGCGTGCTTATGAGCAGTACCAGCTTGCAGACCAGCAGGCGACATCGCTTGAGTCCGGCGAGCTGCGCGCTGCGTCGAGCGCGGTCGATGCAGCACAGGCTGCCTACCGATTTGGCGAGCGCGGCATCGTGGAAGTGCTGGACGCACAACGCGTGTTGCAGAGTGTCCGCGACGATTTAATTAATGCGCAGTTCGCGCGCCAATCTGCACTGATTGATCTTGAAGAACTCGGCGCCATCGTGCCCGGAGGAAGACCGTGATGTTCCCTGCCTTTCGATTCATTCTGCCTCCATTTCGCGTCACGCTGGTTACGGTGTTAGCAGCGACATCCGTTCTTTCCTTTGAAGGTTGCAAGAAAGAGACCAAAGCCGAGGTAGCCGCGGCTCAGACTGATCCGCTTGCGGTGAAGGTCCCGCCGGCGCTACGCGGAAGTCTGAAGTTAGGTGCACCGCACCTGACGGACGTGAGTGGCACGCTGCAGGTCTCCGGACGCGTCGAGACGGATGCGAGCCGCATTGCACGGGTGGGCTCTCCCGTTGCGGGACGCATCCTGAAGCTGAACGCGTTTGAAGGTCAGAACGTGCGTGCAGGAACGGTGCTTGCGATGCTGCACAGCACCAATCTCTCCGATACGCAGTTGTCTTTGATCAAGGCGTACTCCACCGAGACGCTGGCCCAGGCCGCAACCAAGCGCGCAGAACAGCTTGTGGAGGCGGACGTGATCGGCCGTGCCGAACTGGAGCGGCGGCGTGCCGAACTGGTGCAGGCCAGTGCCGAGGTCTCTTCGTATGAGACACAACTGCGTGGTCTGGGTATGACCAGCCAGCAGTTAAAGACACTGCAGAGCACACGCCGATTGAGCGCAGACTACCCGATTGTGACGCCGCGCGGCGGCACTGTCCTGGAGCGCAAGGTGACGGTGGGCCAGGTGATTCAGCCTGCCGATCCGGCGTACACGATCGCCGACCTCTCGAGTGTGTGGATTGTCGCGAATGTGCCGGAGGAAGAGGCGGCCATGCTGCACAAGGGGCTGGAAGTAAGCGTACGCATCCCTGCAAGGCCAGAGCAGTCGATACGCGGCGCGTTGTCCTATGTAGCACCGACGGTCGATCCTGCGACTCGCACGGTAGAAGTTCGGATGGATCTGGCGAACACACAGGGCCTGTTCAAGCCGGATGAGCTTGCGAGCGTGACCTTCAACGGACACACAGAACGGAAGCTGACCATTCCGCAGACGGCCATCGTGCGTGAAGAGAATAAGGACTACATCTTCGTGAAGACCTCGGCAGATAACTTCCTGCTGCGCGAAGTGGAACTAGGCGATGAGAGCAAAGACGAGCGTGTCGTGCTGAGCGGTGTCAACGCCAGTGAGACCGTTGTTCTGGATGGCGCCTTTCACCTGAATAATCAACGCAAGCAAGACGCAATCAAGGGGAGTCACTAAGCATGCTGCAAGCCATCATTGCGGGCGCCCTGCGGCAGCGGCTGATCCTGGTTGTTGTGTCACTGGTGCTGGTTGGTTTCGGACTGAACGCGGCCAAGCATCTTTCTGTAGATGCCTTCCCGGACGTTGCGAACGTTCAAGTACAGATTGCTACAGAAGCAGCGGGCAAGTCGCCGGAAGAGGTTGAGCGCTTCGTCACGGTTCCGATTGAGATCGCCATGACGGGATTGCCCGGCATGACGGACATGCGGTCGCTGAACAAGCCCGGCCTGTCGCTGATTACCCTTGTTTTTGCGGATGGCAGTGATCTCCATCTGCAACGGCAGATGGTCTCTGAGCGTTTGTCCGAGGTACGGGACCGCATGCCGGAGGGTGTTGCGCCCGTACTCGGACCGATCACGAATGCTCTGGGTGAGGTCTATCAATACACGCTGGAGCGCGCGGGTGAGGCGGACGAGAAGCACGTCCTGAGCACGGATGAACTGGTGGAGCGCCGCACGTTACAGGACTGGGTTGTGCGTCCTTTGCTGCGGTCGATCCCCGGCGTCGCTGAGATCAATTCGACGGGCGGCTTCGTCAAGCAGTATGAGACTCTTGTCGATCCGCAGAAGCTGCACTATTACAACCTGACGGTGAATGATGTCCGCAATTCGCTTGCTCATAACAATGCGAATGCGGGCGGCGGTATTCTGCCGCAACATGCGGAGCAGTACCTGATCCGTTCGGTCGGCCTGGTGCGGGATCTTGAGGATATTCGCAACATCGTCCTGAAGGAGAGCCGCGGAACACCTGTCTACATTCGTGATGTGGCAGAGGTTCGCCTTGGTACGGAAGTGCGCTACGGCGCCATGATCAAGAACGGCTATACCGAAGCTGTTGGTGGCGTGGTGCTGATGACCATCGGCGGCAACGCAAAGGACATCGTCAGCCGCGTGAAGGAGCGGGTCGACGAGATCAATGCTCGTCACATGATTCCTGGTGGACTGCGGATTGTTCCTTACTATGACCGTTCGCAGCTTGTGGATGCTGCGATCCATACCGTGACGGAAGTGTTGGGCGAGGGCATCCTCTTTGTCATCGTCGTGCTGGTTCTGTTTCTCGGTGACATACGTTCGAGTTTGATCGTGAGTGCAACGCTTGTTGTCACGCCTCTGCTCACGTTCCTGATCATGAACCAGGTGGGGCTGTCCGCGAACCTGATGTCGCTGGGCGGACTTGCCATCGCGATCGGCCTGATGGTCGATGGTTCCGTGGTGGTGGTCGAGAACGTCTTCGCGAAGCTGAGCCATGCAAGGCAACATGCGGCCGAGGCGATCGGATCGCGACAGAAGCTAAACATCGTTCTTGCAGCGGTTACGGAAGTCGCAACGCCGGTGCTCTTCGGCGTCACGATCATCATCCTGGTGTTCATGCCGTTGATGACGCTGGAAGGCATGGAAGGCAAGATGTTCGCACCGCTTGCCTACACGATCGCAATTGCGCTTGCGATCTCGCTTGTGCTTTCGCTCACCTTGTCTCCTGTGCTTTCTTCGTACCTGTTGAAGGGCGGTTCGGAAGACGACACGCGGCTGGTGCGCATTCTGCGGCGGCCTTACAACGCGATGCTTGGCTGGACGCTTGCGAATCGCAAGAAGGCAGTTGTTGCTGTTGTGATTGTCTTCCTGGGAGCGGTGTCACTCTTTCCGTTCCTTGGTACTGCGTTTATTCCGGAGATGCAGGAAGGCACACTTTCACCGAATGCCGATCGCGTACCGAATATCTCGCTTGAGGAGTCGCTCAAGATGGAGATGTCGATGCAGAAGAGCATGATGACGGTGAAGGGTGTCGAGAATGTTGTCTCGCGCGTGGGCCGCGGCGAATCGCCGGCGGATCCAGCTGGTCCGAACGAAGCGGACGTGCTTGCATCACTGACGCCTTACGATGAGCGTCCGCGGGGCCGTTCGCAGGACAAGATTGCGGACGAGATGCGCGAGAAGCTGGCTTCGATCCCGGGCATCAACCTGGTGATGTCGCAACCGATCAGTGACCGTGTGGACGAGATGGTCTCTGGTGTTCGCGCGGACGTCGCCGTGATGTTATACGGCGATGATCTGGATGTGCTTGTGGCGAAGGCGAATGCGATTGCAAAAGTCGCGAGCGGCATTCAGGGCACGCAGGATACGCGTGTGGATCGTGTTGGTGGTCAGCAGTATCTGACGATCGATATCAATCGTGCTGCGATTGCTCGTTATGGCATCAACGCGGCTGACGTGAACGAGATCATCGAGACCGCAATTGCAGGTAAGTCGGCGACGGAGATCTACGAAGGAGAGCGGCGCTTCCAGGCTGTGGTTCGTCTGCCGCATGCGCAGCGAGACAGCATGGAGGACATTCGTCAGTTGCTGATCAGTTCGCCGGATGGTCCTCGCATTCCATTGAAAGAACTTGCGACGGTGAAGGTGGCTGAGGGGCCTGCGCTGATCAACCGCAGCATGGGGAAGCGGCGCATCGTTGTGGGTGTGAATGTGGCGAACCGCGACCTTGGCGGCTTCGTTGCGGAGCTGCAGCAGAAGGTCGATCAGCAGGTGAAGTTACCGGCAGGCTACTTCATTGAGTGGGGCGGACAGTTCCATAACATGGAGCGTGCGCTGCATCACCTGATGATCATTGTGCCGATTACGATTGCGGCGATCTTCTTCCTGCTGTTTGTGCTCTTCAAGTCTGTCCGCTTCGCGGCGCTGATTATTACGGTTCTGCCGCTTGCGTCGATTGGTGGTGTGCTGGGGCTGTTCCTGTCGGGCGAGTATCTTTCAGTTCCGGCTTCGGTTGGCTTCATTGCTCTATGGGGCATTGCGGTGCTCAATGGCGTGGTGCTGGTGTCTTACATCCGGAAGCTTCGTCAGGAGGGCATGGGTCAGGACGAGGCGGTGCGAGAGGGTACTCGTTTGCGTTTCCGGCCAGTGATGATGACGGCTACCGTGGCTGCGCTTGGGCTGGTGCCGTTCCTGTTCGCTACCGGACCGGGCTCTGAGATCCAGCGGCCGCTGGCGATTGTGGTGATCGGCGGGCTTGTCAGCTCGACGGCACTTACGCTGCTGCTGGTGCCTGCTGTCTATGCGTTCTTTGAGGGCAAGGCAGAGTATGTCATTGACGAGGCTGATGAATGGTCCTAGGTCAGTAAGAGCACGACTAGCACGATAGGATTAGGTAGCGGGCGCGGCGGTTTGCGTGAACGTCGCCTGGGACCGCAACTGGAGGGCGCAGAGCGTGTCTCTTCCAGTGCGGTCCTGTCTTATTGATCCGGTCCGGAAGGGATACTTGCCCATTTGTTGCAACCAGCACAGCTGAAAGATGTTTCGGTTCGGTACTCGCATGAAGTCGCGGAGTTACGTGACTTTCTGGGCAAGGCTGGATTCTCGCTTGGTACTGCCGGAACTCTGGAGGCCGTGGCGGCTGCGCTGCAGCGTGATCGCGCGTTTCATCGCGATCTGATCCTGCATGTCTGGGTCCTGATCGACGGTTGTGGTGGGCAGATCAGTCCTTCCGATCTGCTGGGTGTGCTGGCAGTTGCGGCTGCCGGAATGCACTTTGCGGCTGAGGCCAGTGAAGAGGATGCACACGATCTGCTGCGGTTCGTGATGGAAGCGCGGCGTTCGGTGGATGCGCCGACCTCGAAGCGAGTTGCGGAGCCGGTTCCTGCTGCGGTTGTTTCGGCTGCTGTTCCTGTTGCTGCGGCTGTTGATGTTCCGGCTGCGGCGCTGCCTCTGGCATTGGATACTCCGCGCTTTACACCGCCTGTTGCTGTCGATGAGGCTCCTTCCGAGGAGGTTGTTGAGCGCGGGGGTGGGAAGCGCTCTGCGTGGATCGTTGGGCTGGCGCTTTGCCTGCTGGTGCTGGTTGCTGTTGGCGTCTGGCAGTATCGGGAGAACTCGCCAGCGCCTGTTGAGGTTGGGACTGCTGTTGATGGTTCGGCTGCGACTGCTGTCTCGCCTTCGACGGCTGAGGCTCCGACCTCAGGTAATGGGCTTGAGTCGGCACCGGTGGTTCCGACGCCAGTAGGTCCGTCGATGACGGCTCGTGGACCGGTTGTGAGACCGAGTCGTGAGGCGGCTGCGGTTGATCGCTCGGTCGTACCTTCGGTTCCTCCTCGTACTTCGTATGCTCCGCCTGCACAGGATGTTGCTGCGGCGCCTGCTCCGGTGGTGCGGTCTGCTCCGCCGGCTTCGCCGGTTGCTACGGTGACTCCGCTCACGCGACCGGCTGTGGCTGCTCCGTCGACTCCGTTGGTTCGGCCTGGTGCGGCGCGGCCGGCTGCTCCGGTTGCCGTTCCTGCCGGGACGTTGAGCCGGCAGCTTGGGTCGAGCACGATTCCTGCCTATGCGGCGCTGCCGGATGCGGATGCGACGACGGATGGCAAGAAGTATCCGCGACTGTTGCGGCGACGGATGTCTTTGAACAACAACACTCAAGTGGCGGAGCTTCGGCCGCCCGGTGGCTCTGGCGGCGCCGGAAGCGTTCCCGTCGGCGTGGTGCGACCGACTTCGCTTGGCATCATGGCTGGGAACCTGGTGTACAGTCCGACGCCCGCTTACCCATCGGCTGCGGCTGCGGCGCATGTGCAGGGTGAGGTGAAGGTGCAGGCGGAGATCGATCGTGATGGCAATGTGGTGTCAGCGCGTGTGGTGAGCGGGCCGCCGATGCTGCGGGATGCCGCGGTCGATGCGATCCAGCACTGGCGGTATAAGCCGTGGACTGCAGGCGGGAAGACTGTGCCGATGAGCGCGGTGGCCGTGGTGGATTTCCAACTGCCCTAAGTGGTGGGGTACCCCCCCCCTTGTTTTCGTAAAAATTAGAAAACAAAGGAGTTGACGATTCCCGTTTTTGCAAAAATTAGATTGCAAAGGGTTTAAGGGTAAAGATTAGATAACAAAGGGTTTAGTGGTCAAAGACGAATGGGAGGGCTTTTGGGCCCTCCCATTTCGTGTCTGGTTTTATTTTATCGTGCGTGTCAAGCGGTTCGGGTTGTCGGGAGGGCTTCGTTTGAAGAAGCACTGGTAAGAGCGGTTCGCGCTTTCTGCGCGAATAACCCACCCTTTGCTTTGCAAAAGAATGGGGCACCCGGCTTTCTTACTTCGCTGCTGCTTCTAGCGACTGCCATTCGGCGTCGCTCAGTTCGAGGTCGAGTGACTTGAAATTTTCTTCGAGGTGCTCGATGGAGGTGGTGCCTGGGATGGGCAGGATGACCGGGCTGCGGTGCAGAAGCCAAGCGAGCGAGAGCTGGGAGACGGTAGCGTTGTGCTGCTTGGCTGCGGTGTCGAGCGGGCCGCCTTCCTTTGCCAGCTTGCCGGCTGCGACGGGGAACCACGGGATGAAGGCGATGTTGTTCTTTTCGCAGTACTCGAGGGTGGCTTCGCTCTTGCGCTGGCCGATGTTGTATTCGTTCTGGACCGAGACGATATCGGCGACCTTGCGGGCCTGTTCGATCTCTGCGGGTGTGACTTCGCTGAGACCGATGTGCTTGATCTTGCCGGTCTTCTGGAGCTTGACGATGGGCTTCAGGGACTCTTCGACGGGAACCTTGGGGTCGATGCGGTGGAGCTGCCAGAGGTCGATGACGTCGGTCTTGAGGCGGCGCATGCTCATGAGCGCTTCCTGCTCAAGGTATTCGGGGCGACCAACGGGCAGCCACTTGTTGGGACCTACGCGGCAGAGGCCGCCCTTGGTGGCGATGACGACGCCGGCCTGGTATGGGGCGAGGGATTCTGCAATGAGTTCTTCACTGACGTAGGGGCCGTAGCTGTCGGCGGTGTCGATGAAGTTGACGCCGATCTCGACGGCTCGCTTGAGTACTTTGAGGGCGCCTTCGCGGTCCTTGGGCGGGCCCCATACGCCTTCGCCTGTGATGCGCATGGCTCCGTAGCCGAGCCGGTTGACTTCGAGGTCGCCGCCGAGTTTGAAGGTCCTTTGAATGCTCATGGTTCGTTGGATGTTTCGGGGTGTGGGTTGGTTCTCTTGTTTTATGGACGTAGGGCGTCAATTTGGATTTGGATTTGCGGAGACGGTAAGGGAAGGGCGGTTCGCGCTTCTGCGCGAATAACCCACCTTTTGCTTCGCAAAAGAATGGGGCACCCGGGGTTTTTGCTGCTGCGTCTAAACTGCTGTGCGGATTATGTTTCTTTCTCGGGTTGTTCTGGTTGGTGGGTTGGTGATGGCTGTGTGTGTGCCGTTGGTGGCGCAGGAGAGGCCTTCTTTGCCTTTGGAGGCTTCGCCGGGGAGTGGTTTGCGGCGGACTCGGCTTTATCTGAGGGATGGGTCGTTCCAGGTGGTGCTGTCGTATTCGGTGAAGGGCGAGAATGTCTTTTACCTGTCGGCGGAGCGGGGTGCGGAGCAGGAGATCATTCCGGTGAAGCTTGTCGATCTGGACAAGACACGGGAGTGGGAGCGGCGCGGCGAGGCTCAGCGGAATGGGACGCCTGCGGTGCAAATCGATCCGGAGCTGGCGAAGGAAGAGGCGGACCGGGCGGCGCGGAGTCCTGAGGTCGCGAAGGATCTGCGGCTGCCGGATGAGAGTTCGGTGCTGATGCTGGATACGTACCAGGGGCAGCCGCAGCTTGCGGTGTTACAGCAGACGGATGGGGAGCTGAACCGGCAGCAGGCGCATAACATTCTGCGGCAGACGATCAATCCGATGGCGCATGCGCACCAGTTAGTGGAGATCAAGGGGCAGACGGCTCCGGTGCAGTTGCATGTGGCCGATCCGGAGATCTATGTGCGCATGGACGATGACGATGCGGAGCCGACGCGGGGCGGTGCATTCCAGGTGGATACGGACGGGAATCGCGGGCGCAAGGTGGAGTCGCCGTCGCCGAAGAGCGAGTACGTGATTGTGCGTGTGGATGTGCGGCGGGATGTGCGGATTGTGACGAGTTTCAGCATCGGTCTGCTGGGCGGCGCGAAGCGGCAGGCGGACGTTGTGGAGACGACACGGACGCTGATGCCGGGCGGTCACTGGCTGAAGATTGTGCCGAAGGAGCCGCTGAGCTTCGGCGAGTACGCCCTGATGGAAGTGATCGACGCGAAGACGGTGAATACGGGTGTGTGGGACTTTGGTGTGCGGCCTAGTGCCGGACCGAATCGTGACGCGATCTTGCCAGAAGTTCGTCACGCCCCAAAGCTGGCTCCACGACGTTCCCAGCCCTAGCGCCTTCTTCGCCTTCGATGGTGCCCGGTGAAAGAACAGAACCGAGGCCGGCGATGGCGAGGTTGTCTCGCGTGGTGCCTTTGACGTAGTACATCATGTCGTCAGCCGCCTTGATGATGCCTTCGATATCGCGGGCGTCATCCGGGTAGGTTGCCATGCCGAAGGATCCGCGAAGTTCGAGCGAGAGACCTTCCACCTCAAGAAAACGTGCCTCGCGCAGAGCGTAGAAGAGCTTTGTTGCGACTTCGCGGCCGGCCGATTTACCGAGGTCCGGCAGCAGGCAGACGAACTCGTCGCCGCCATACCGGAAGGCGGGGATGGTGGGTCCGATGGTGCGCTTGATGAGGTCGCCGACCTCTGCGAGGAGGCGGCTGCCGACGAGGTGGCCGTGGGTGTCGTTGATGCTCTTGAAGTGGTCTAGGTCGAGGAAGAGCAGGCTGAAGGGCGCACGCTCCTGCGTTTTGAGGCGTTCTTCGAGGAGTGTGTAGAGGTGCCGGGCGTTGAAGAGGCCTGTGCAGTCGTCGGAGATGGAGAGCAGGTGAATGCGTTCCATATCTGCGGCGTTACGGACGGCGATGGCGGTAAAGTCGCAGAGGACGCGCAGGAACTGGATGGAGTAGTCGCTGAGCAGGTCGACCTTGCTGTTGAGCAACTGGATGACGCCGACGACGCCGTCTGCCGAGCGGACGGGAACGCAGGCGATGGAGTTGATGTTGAGGCCCGGGTTTTTGCGGCTGAACTCCTGCCAGCGCGGTTCGACGCTGGTGTCCGGCACGACCATGGGGTTGCCGGTGAGTGCGACCCATCCGGCGACGCCTTCGCCCATGGGGACGCGCAGGCCGCGAAGGCTCTTGCTGTCTTCTCCGACGGCGATGACGTAGTAGAGGTCGTTCTTCTCTTTGTCGACGAGCATCATCGACCACCGCTCCGGCCCGAAGAACTGGGCCATCTTTGTCATGACGGTGGTGAGCACAATCTCCAGTTCCAGCGTGGAGGTGAGCGCGCGCGCGACGTCGTGGAAGAGTCGCGTGTAGTCCTGCTGGATGGCGTGCGTGAACTCGAGTTCGAGGTGCTTCTGTGACTTTCTTGCCATGATCTCCGCGACGGGTCCTGCTCAGAGTGGTGTAACCCCGGACGATCTTCGTGCCGCTATTTGTTGAGTAAAACACGCGTCTTCGCACGTGAACAGCCGTGTCTTAGGTATTACGCACAATTGCCTAGGAGTGGATGCAACGAAAGTCGTACGCCCTCTTCCGCCCGATTATGGTTGAGGCGGGTTCACGGGACGATGAATTGTTCCCTTGCGGCTAGCCGCCGCTGTGCACCATGGATCGCGACGGCTGGATGAATCGGAACGGGCTCCTTCAGCCGCCGATGTGAACCATTGTTCGCTACGGCAGGGGGGATGCGGTGCCCCACTTAGCCGCCTATGTGGACCATGGATCGCGACGGCCGGAAGGATCGGAACGGGCTCCGATCAGCCGCCGATGTGCACCATTGTTCGCTACGGCAGGGGGGATGCGGTGCACCACTTAGCCGCCTATGTGAACCATTGTTCGCTACGGCAGGGGTGATGCGGTGCCCCACTTACCCGCCGATGTGAACCATGGATCGCGACGGCTTGAGGAAGCCGGGTTCGCCGATGTGGTGGCGCTGTTCCTTGGTGTGGACGACGGCGCGGATGTAGTCGCGCAACTGGTCGTCGTCGGAGCCGCGGGCCATACGGCCGTAGAGGTCGTGATCGATCTGCGAGAAGAGGCAGGTGCGGAGTTTGCCGTCGCTGGTGAGGCGGATGCGTGAGCAGTGGCCGCAGAAGGGGCGGGAGACGGGCGCGATGATGCCGATCTCGCCGATGCCGTCGGCGAAGCCGTAGCGCCGGGCCGTTTCGCTGAGCGCATTGGCGGGCAGCGGGACGAGCGGGAGGACGCGGTTAAGTCGCTCGAGGATTTCGGCTTCGGTGACGACGGTGTCGGGGGACCAGATGCGGTCCTCTTCGAGGGGCATGAACTCGATGAAGCGAAGGATGACGCCTTCGCGCCGGGCGAACTCGCCGAAGCCTTCGATCTGGTCGTCGTTGAATCCGCGCAGGAGGACGCAGTTGACCTTGACGGGGGCCAGGCCGACGTCCTGTGCGGCGTGGATGCCGTCGAGGACGCGCTGGAAGGCTCGTGGGACGCGGGTGATGCGGGTGAATGTGTCGGAATCGACGGCGTCCATGCTGACGGTGATGCGGTCGAGGCCGGCATCCTTCAGGCTGCGTGCCTTTTCGGCGAGCAGGTGGCCATTGGTGGTGATGGCGATGTCGAGCGGTTTGCCGCTGCTGGTGGGCTGGTCGAGGTGGTCATAGGCGGTGCGGAGTGAGCGCAGATCGCGGATGAGGTCGAGCAGGCCGGCGCGGAGGAGGGGTTCGCCGCCGGTGAGACGGATCTTCTCGACGCCCATTTCGACCATGAGGCGGACCATCTTCGCATAGGCGGGGATGGGGAGTTCGCTGTGTTCCGCGCCGTGCTCGCCGGTGCGGCAGTAGACGCAGCGGTAGTTGCAGCGATCGGTGACGGCGACGCGGAGATCCGTAATGGCTCGGCCGAAGCGGTCGCGCAGGCGCGGCATCGGGATGGCGGGCAGGATCGCGGGGTCGAGCGCCGGGATGGGAAGCGTTGTGGCCATGAGGCTAACTGCTATTGGATGCGAGGTTCAGCTGGTTGGACGTAGCGGGGCCGAAACGGCGTCCGTGCCCTGATGTGAGGTAGTATCCCACGTCCTGCAATCGGTCCTTCGGGGGATTTGCAGGGCAACGAGAAGACCCGTGCCTGAGCACGGGTCTTGGGAGTTCCAGCTATGGATTAGCGATTAGTAGCTGGTGAACTCGTGGAAGCCGCGACGCATGCTCATGCCAGCCAGCAGACATACGACGGAGATGGTGCCGGTGATGCAGGCCCAATAGAACATGGGGTGAACCATGCCGGGCGACTGCGTCAGATCCTGACCGACCCAGAGGACACCGACCAGCGTGGTGATGATGCCGGCCTGGAAGCCGATGGTGAGCAGCAACTGTCCGCGGCGGCGACGGCGGTCGACGATTTCGACCTCTGCCGGGGTGAGGTGGCGCTCGGAAATAAGAACAGGTGCGTGGCTCATCGGACTTGGAGTCTCCTGCGGAAAATCTACTCGGTTATTACACCACATTCGATGCAGTGGCTGCCGTGAATGTGGGGCCACGTTAGTCGATAAACGCCATGGTCTTGATGCCGGCGATCTCGAAGCGCTTGCGGCAGCGAGGGTTGGTGCAGTTGGCGGTGTCGTCGCGGAGGACCATGTAGTTGACCGCCTTGGCAAAGCGGGCGCGGTCGCGTTCGTCGGCGCGGCCGTTGAGCTGCTTTTTCTTGCGGCGCACGATCCAGTTCAGGGCGTATTCCCCGGCGACGCCGCACTTGGTGCAGGTGAGCGTCATGGTCCGGGGTTCTGTCCGCTCGTCAAAAAAGTCGCGCTCTTCCATGCTGTGCGCCTCCGAGGGAGAGGATAATCCTTTGGGGCATGGCCGCGCGAATCGGCTTTGCGGGAGCGACCGGGATGAGCAAGGCGAAGAAGGAAGTATTTTCGGTCACGAAGGCGGTGAAGGCGAATGCGCGGGAGCGTGTGGGGAGTCCGCCGCCCGAGGTTGTTATTCCGGACGATAAGACCCGTGCCGCACGGCGCACGTCCAAGCACAAAGTGACGCTGCAGAAGCTAATGCAGCGAGAGGAGTCCTAGATGAAGAAGGTATGGCTTGCCGCGGTTTTTGCGGCTGTAACGAGTGTGGGTGCGCAGGCGCAGGTAGCGCAGACGCTGGGGATCAACAAGGACAATCGCAGCATCACGGTGACGGCTACGGATTCGGCGTTTGCCATGGCGGACCAGGCGGTGGTGAACATTGGCTACCAGGCCTATGGCGAGGATGAGCAGACGGCGTATGCCGAGGGTTCGCGACGGTCCAATGCCATCGTGGATGCGCTGACTGCAGCGAAGGTGCCTGCGGAAGCGATCGAGAGTCAGGATCAGCAGTTGCAGCCGTTGAATGAGTACGAGCTGAAGAACCTGCCGGCGTCACTGAAGAATATGAAGTTCCGCATTACGCAGAGCTGGAGCGTTCGCAGCACGCCCGAGGCGGCGGCGAAGACGCTGGATGTTGCGGTGAAGGCCGGCGCGAACCAGAGCGGCAGCATTGGCTGGGAGATGAAGGACGGCAGCATGCTGGAGGCGGCGGCGAGTGCGAAGGCACTGGCGCATGCGCAATCGATTGCCAGCCGTATGGCGGAGGGGCTGCACATCAAGATTGGATCGCTGCTGTATGCGAGCAACCAGGCGCAGGAGATTGCCCGGCCGATGCCGATGATGGCGATGGCGGCGCGTGCGAAGACGGCGGATGCGAAGCCGTTGAGCATCTCGGCGCGTCGTGTGGAGCGGTCGGCTACGGTGTTTGCGATCTTTGCGATTGAGTAGCAGGGACGTGATGCCTGTCTTCCCGTTGGGTACGGGAGGGCAGGCGTTCGGGTGCGTGGTTTTGTGAGCCAAGCAGACGTCGACAGGCGTATAACGAGGTTGCGCACGACAGGGAGCAAGCCATGACGACCGCGATGCAGGAAGCGCCAGCCGAGACACAGCTTCACCCGGAGGTTCCACGCCCATTGCCTGAGGCGGAGGCGATCTATCGGCGTTGGCTGGCTCATCTGAACGCGGAGTTTACGCGGTACAACAGCTGCACGCGTCGCAGCGAGATTGTGCGGGACGAGCTGCACTCGCTGCTGCTGGGGCGCCCGCATGGTGGGCGCATGAATGCTGCGTTGATCAGCGAGCTGCCGCTGGCGGTGCTGGCGGAGTCGCTGGATCCGCGGAATGTGACGCTGCCGGCCGAGATGGAAGTGGACCTGGACCGGGAGAAGTTCAACACGATCAAGCCACTGCTTTGGTTCTGGCGTGGTTTTGACCGGACGGTGCTGGGTGCGAATCTGTGGCTGGGATTGCGGTTCCGGGCGATGCTGGGCGCGCATATTTTTGCGGGCCTGGGGAAGAATGTGCGGTTCTATCGCGATGTGAACTTTGAGCGCGGCTACACGCTGACGTTTGCGGATAACACGATCGTGCGGCCGGGTGCTTGCATCGACGACAGGCAGCCGCGGATCATCAGCGGTACGTTGGAGCGGTAGCGATGAAACGCTGCGCTGATAGACTCGCCTGAAGATGAACCAGGAAGTTGCACTGATTCTTTTCGAGTTTGCTGCGTTGGTCTTTGCGCTGACGTTTCACGAGTTCGCGCATGCGTGGACGGCGTCGTTTTTTGGCGACCAGACGGCACGCATGATGGGTCGCGTGACGTTGAATCCGATCAAGCATCTGGATCCGCTGGGGTCGGTGGTGCTGCCGCTGGTGAGTGCGTTTGCGCATTTTCCGCTGCTGGGCTGGGCGAAACCGACGCCGGTGACGACGCGCAATCTGCGCAATGTGAAGCGCGACGACATCCTGGTGACGCTTGCAGGGCCGGCTTCGAACGTGCTGCTGGCGGTGGCTTCGCTGGTGCTGCTGCTGGTCATCAAGCATGTCTTTCCGACGGGGCAGATGGCCGTGCTGAATGCGGCGCTACTGTCGGCGCGGATTGAGGGCGCGACGCTGCAGGGGCAGGGGGCGATCTTCCCGATCTCGCTGCTGCTTTACAGCTCGGTGGTGATCAACCTGTTGCTGGCGATTTTTAACCTGCTGCCGGTGCCGCCGCTGGATGGATCGCGGATTCTGCGGCACTATCTGCCGTATAACGCGTTGCAGATGTACGACAACATTGGCGGGTTCGCGAACCTGATCATCCTGTATCTGCTGATGCGTTCGGGTGTTTTGAATATCTTCTTTGGGCCTGCGTTTTCGTTGTTCAACCGGTTGTTGTTGTCGGCTTAGGCCGGGCCGGATGCGTGTTAGCGAGGGCCTCCAGCCCTCGGGATTGCTGCGGATTTGAGCCAAACGTTTCACTGCGAGTGGGCATTTTGTCGCGAGCTTTCAGCCCGCGGATTGTTGATTTACGGGAACCCAGGGCTTTGCCCTGGGCTAGGAAGTCGCGTGCCTTCAGCCCGCTAGATCTCGTTACTCAGCGTGCCAGGATCTTGTGCCTTCAGATTGCTAGATCTCGTTACTCAGCGTGCCACGATCTTGTGCCTCAGCCCGCTAGATCTCGTTACTTAGCGTGCCAGGATCTTGTACTTCAGCTGTCTAGATCACGTGACTCGGCCCGCCCGATCCGGTGCCTTGGCTTGCTAGGATCTGGTGGGTCCTCGTCTGTGCTGTCCGCAAGTGGCAGGAACATGGTTGTGCGCGGCGGGTTCGCGCGCGCTTCGGATATTCTCAGAGCAGTCATGAGTGAACTTCAAGCCAAGCGCCGCGTATTGAGCGGCATGCGCCCTACGGGCCGTCTGCACCTGGGAAATTACATGGGTGCTTTGTACAACTGGGTGCGTCTGCAGGACCAGTACGACTGTTTTTTCTTCATTGCCGATCTTCACGCCCTGACCACGGACTACGCAGATCCTTCTCGTGTTCGCCAGAACACTATGGAGATCGCTCTCGACTTTCTGTCGGCGGGGCTGGATCCCGAAAAGTCCACAATTTTCGTGCAGTCGCAAGTTCCGCAACATGCCGAATTGCATTTGATCTTCAGCATGTTTACGCCGCTTGGCTGGCTGGAGCGTGTTCCGACGTACAAGGACCAGCTTGAACAGTTGAAGGCAAAGGACCTGAACACCTACGGCTTTCTTGGCTACCCGCTACTTCAGTCGGCAGACATCCTGCTGTACAAGCCGGATTTTGTACCCGTTGGTCAGGATCAGATTGCGCACGTGGAGCTTACGCGGGAGGTGGCGCGCCGTTTCAACCAGCTTTACGGCGGTGACGGGTTTGGTGGTAAGCAGGCACTGAATGAAGCGCCCGTGTCGCAACTGCTGCCGGAGCCGAATGTCCTGTTGACACCTTCGCCGAAGCTGCCGGGTACTGATGGCCGGAAGATGTCGAAGAGTTACGGCAACTTCATTTCGATGTCCGATCCGCCGCTGATCGTGTTACAGAAGACATCGGGCATGTCGACGAATGGGCAGCGCATCTCGCAGAGTGACCCGGGTGATCCGGATCTTTGTCCTGTTGGCGATCTGCACAAGGTTTTTTCCCCTGAGTACACGCAGACGCATTTCTTTCATGGCTGTCGCACGGCAACGGTAGAGTGCCGCGACTGCAAGATGGGCTGCGGCAACGCGATCAACATGGTGTTGGCCCCGATCCGTAAGACTCGCGAAGTTCTTGAGCAGAAGCCGGATTACGTCGCCGATCTGTTGTCGGCCGGCGCAGCAAAGGCTCGGGCGGCTTCGGAAGAGACGATGCGAATCGTGCGCGATGCTGTGGGCTATGGCGGCGATCTGCACGGGGTTCGTATCAGCGCACCAGCTTACCTGTCGAGTGCCGCCCCAACCGCACACGATCTGCGCGAGCATGAGGACTGGTGGACGATCGAAGAAGACAATCTGCGCTCACGCTTAATCCGCGAGTGGTGGTTCAAGGAGGTTCTGCCGACCGATATCACCCTGCGCGAGGACTCACCACGGGTATACGTCACAAAGCACAATAAGCGTGTGTACGTGACCACGTCTCGCGCGGACAAGTCGGGCAGCTATGACTTTGAAGCGAAGCCGAAGAGCTACGATCTGCTCTGCCTGATGTGCTGGGATGTGGACCGCATGATGCGAATCTTCGTGGTGCCGCAAAAGCTCTATGTGCAGGAGTGGACTGCAGCGAAGAAGCAGGCGGGCAAGGAAATGATGAAGTTTTTCGTCCTGCAGGAAGAGGACCACTTCTTCCTGCGTATCGCCCCCTCGCAGGCGCAGGTCGACATCACCGAATACCTTTCCTCATACGACCTCCTTGACTGATCTGCCATCCGAACAGGCAGGAGACGACACGATGTCTGGATTGACTGACGAGAAGCCCGTACCGAATCAACCTACGCCTGCGCCTGCGATGGATGCGGATCGCGCTGCGCACAGCAATCTGGCGCCGCAGGGGACCGTTGACCTGAGCGATCAGGTTCCGAATAGCAACTTTACGCCCGAGGGCGATCAGGAAGACGTTCCGAACATTGCTGCTACGGCTGAGTAAGCAGTTCTGAGGGAGCGCAGGGGAGTTTTGTCCCCTGCTTTCCTCAGGGTTGTTTTCGTTGTCGGCGGCGTGGTGCGCGATACTTGAGTACGGTGAGCGAGACTACGACCGAACTCGAAGAGCAGGGAAGCGCGGTGGCCGAGGTTTCGGCTGCGGAGCCGCAGGGCCCTGTGGCGGAGCCACTGGTGCTGCAGTCGCCTCCCACTCCGGAGCCGGTGAAGCAGCCGAAGAAGCGTGAGCCTGCGCCGCCGAAGGAAGAGGCTTCCCAGTCGCCTTTTTTGCTGACGGTGGGTGCTGTCTATGACGGCCCGCTGGACCTGTTGCTGGACCTGATCCGGCGGCAGTCGATCGACATCTACGACATCCCGATTGCGCGTCTGACGGAGCAGTTTCTGGCTTATACGGAGACGCTGAAGCAGACCGACGTCGATTCTGCCGGTGATTTCATTTACACGGCCGCGTTGCTGATCCACATCAAGAGCAAGATGCTGTTGCCGCGTGAGGCGAGCGGCATTGCTGCGGGTGACATTGAGGATCCGCGGCGAGAGCTGGTGGAGCGGCTGCTGGAGCATGAGCGCTTCAAGGCTGCGGCGCAGATGCTGATGCAGAAGCAGCAGATTGAAGATGCGACGTGGACGACGCCGGGGATTCGCGAGTTCAAGGAACAGGTTGTTGCCGAGCGGGAGATTGACGCAGACACGACGGACCTGGTGCGTGTGTTTGGCGAGATCATCGAGCGTTTGCGCAAGCGCCCTGTGCTGAACGTGAACGAAGAGACGGTGACCGTGGCGCAGATGATCGAGTACACGAAGCGTCGCCTGATGCTGGAAGACAAGCCGACGAGTCTGCGGAAGCTGCTGCAGAATACGCACTCGCAACAGGCTTTGATCTGTATGTTCCTGGCGATGCTGGAGCTGGTGCGGCTTCAGGCGATTCTGCTGCGGCAGTCGGATAAGTTCGGCGACATTCTGATCAAGAAGACCGATGAGTTTGATGAGGTTCTGGCGCACCAGGAACGTATGCGGGACGACTGGCGCTAGGCCGTTCGACAGGCGGCGTTCCGTTGGGTCCCTGCACAATTGTTTCGCCGTCCGTTAGGTGAGTAAGGTCGCCGTACCTTTGTCGCGGGCCTACAGCTCGCTGCGCTTACAACGCGGGAGGACCCAGGGCTTCGCCCTGGGCTAGGAAGTCGCGGGCCTACAGCCCGCTGCATTGCCGCGTGGAAGAGACCCAGGGCTTCGCCCTGGGCTGGGAAGTCGCGGGCCTACAGCCCGCTGCATTGCCGCTTGGAAGAGACCCAGGGCTTCGCCCTGGGCTGGGAAGTCGCGGGCCTACAGCCCGCTGCATTGCCGCGTGGAAGAGACCCAGGCCTTCGCCCTGGGCTGGGAAGTCGCGGGCCTACAGCCCGCTGCACGTGGACGCGATACAGCCCGCCCTCTCTTCCATCCGCGAAGAAAGAAGCGATGAGCTACAAAATCACGATTGCACTAAGGCTTCAGATTCATATGTTCATCGGCTTGCAGTGACCGCTGCGACGTTGCTTTGCCAGATATGTGCAGGCTTACGTTCGTTGTTGCGCTGCGGTTGTTGATGCCGACGAGTGCCTTTGGCGTGCCGTCTTTCGTTGTGATTAACCGGGTTCCCTCACTCGCAATGGTTGCGATCTGCTTGCCGTTCAGCGACAGGGTCGCGGCCTTGCCGGTGTAGTGCATTTCGGCGATTTTGCCGTTGTCGGTCTTCATGCGGAAGGTGGCGTCCTGTGCTGCTGGATGACCGGCGCGGATGTTCCACCAGATTTCGTCGCCTTCGTCGTGCGTGCCGGCGAGGCGCCATGTGTAGGTGGTCATGACGAGTGCAGCGGGGGAGTATTTCGGTGCTTCGTCGGGAGAGAAGGTTCCGGTGAGGGGGTCGATGCCCTGGCGGAAGGTGCTGTCGCGCTGGAGTGCTTCGCACCACTGATCCATCATGTGGGCGAAGTCGGCGGAGCGGCCGTAGTGGTCCATCCAGCGCGGGGCGCGCATGGCGGTGAGGGCCTGCGATGCTCCGCCCCAGGAGTTTCGCGGGATGGGGCGGACGAAGGTGGGTTCGTCGATTGCGGAGGATGGCAATGGGAACTGCGGCCAGAAGCCCTGCGGGCGGTGGATCTGCCGCTGCCACAGCGTGTCGAAGAGGCGCTGGTCGGGGACGTGTTCGCTGCAGACGCGGGAGAGGATGTCGCAGTTGATCTTGACGAAGTTGTTCTGCGCGTCGAGGTCGTAGAAGGCGGTGTCTTCCGCGACGTAGAGCTTGTCGAGAATGAGCTGGCGGATGGTTGCGGCCTTCTGTTGCCACATGCTGGCTTCGGATGCTTTGCCGAGTGCCTGTGCCATGGCCGCGAGGGCGACTCGGGCGCCGTAGGTGGTTGCGGAGAGGTCTGGGCAGAGGCGCGGGAGTGAGGCGACGCGTGGGAGGTTGCGGGCGCTGCCGTCCGGGCAGGCGTTGGGCATGCCATGCCAGCGTGGGCTGTTGTCCATGCCGGTGTCGTAGGTGCAGAAGCCTTCGACGAGGCCGGTGCCGCGGGTGTTGCGGTGGCGCATGAGCCAGTCGTCCCAGCGGGAGCAGGCGATGTAGGCCTTTTCGAGGAGTTCGTGGTCGCCGGTGGTTCTGGCGAGTTCCCATGCGGTGGCGGCGATGGGGACGACCATCTGGATCTGCGCCCAGCCGGGTGAAGCTGCGGTGGCCTTGTTGTTGGCGGGGAGCTGGCCGTCTTCCTTCTGCAGCGCGAAGAAGGTGAGGTGGCTGTTGCGTGCGGCGTCGGGTCGGAAGCTGCGGTAGAGGAGGGCCTCGTGCGGGCCGCACTCCATCCAGATGCCTGCGTAGGAGGAGCCTTCGATGAGGACGGGGCCGGGGAAGCGCGGCATGACCTGTATGTTGCCGGCGAGGACGCGGAGCGCGGCATCGTAGGTGGACTGCCAGCGGGCATTGCCGGTGCGGAAGAGGGGTTCGCTGGCGGCGAATGCGCTGCTGTCGCGTACGGTGGCGAGTACGGCTGCGGATGCGGCTAGGAAGTCCCGGCGGTTCATTCGGTCAGGCTAGCAGAGTGGTTTCGGGGCGGAAGCGATGCGTGCATCGAGGTCGCCGGGGAAGATCCCGCTGTTTCGGCGGGTGCGGGCAGGTACACTGCTTTAGGCCCCGCGAACCGAGCCGGACGAACCTACAGACGAGCGCAAACCCGAACGAATGAGCCTCAAGTCCAAGATCGAAGCAGTCATCTACGCCTCAGAAGAACCTGTCACGCTGCAGCAGCTTGTGGGATTGCTGGCGGGCGAAGCGCAGTCGGAGTTGGACGAGATTGCAGCGAACCAGGCGTCGCTTCCACTGGATGGCGAGCCGGAGCAGGTGGGTCGCAGCGTTGTCGAGGCCGGCACACGGGAGTCTGACGAGGCTGCGTCGGCGGAGGAGTTGGCTGTCGATGAGGGCGAGGTGGCCGGTGCTGCACCTGCTGCTTCGACCGACGAGGCTGTGGATGCGCCTGTGGTTGTTGAGGCTGAGGCTTCTGAGGATGGCGCGAGTGCGGAATCCGAAGGTGCTATCCCTGCGGAGGATGCTCCTGCGGCTGAGGATGCTCCTGCTGATGATGGTGCATCTGCTGCTGATGCTTCCGCCGATGATGCTCCTGCGGAGGATTCGCCCGTTGCTGCGGATGAGGGCCCGGAGGGTGGCGCTGATGTTGAGGCGAAGCCGGATACCGAGGCTGAGAAGCGTCGCCAGCGGGATCGTGAGCGCGCGGTGCGGGACCATATCCGTCGTGTGTGTGACAGCCTGATCCGCGAGTATGCGGACAGCGATCGCGGGATTGAGATCCGCGAGGTTGCGAGTGGGTTTCGCATGGGCACGAAGCCCGAGTATCACGATGCTGTGCGCGGGTTTGTGAAGAGTTTGAAGCCGGCGTTGAAGCTGACGCTGCCGGCGCTGGAGACGCTGGCGGTTGTGGCTTACAAGCAGCCGGTGACGGCAGCCGAGATCTCTGAGATTCGCGGTGTGGATTCGGCGGGTGTGCTGGGCGGTCTGATGACGCGCAAGCTGATTGCGACGGCGGGCCGTAAGCAGGTGATCGGCCGGCCGATGCTGTACAAGACGACGCGGGATTTCCTGTTGCGGTTTGGTCTGAAGGACGTAAATGAGCTGCCGTCGATGGAAGAGTTTGAGCGCATGGCGGGTGAGCTTGCCGAGCAGGAAGATCTGCCGATGGAAGGCGGAGCGGAAGGCCTGATCGAAGAGGCGAATGCACGCGGCGATGCGGAGATGATTCGCGATGTGAATGAGCCGGTGGGCGAGCGTGAGGATGCGTCTTCCGACGACGACGCTACTGCGGATGAGAGTGCTGTGCCGGATGAGATTGCGGCGTCGGATGAGACGCCGGTAGATACGACAACGAACGATAACGAGGAATCCACTGCGGAGAGCGCAGCGGGAGGGAATGATGAAGACCAGGGCGACGAAGGACAAGCCGCTGTACGTGCCACAGACGAAGGTGGCGAAGACGCCGGAAGTGAAGAAGATCACGTCGAAGGCTTCGAAGAAGCTAAAGGCTAGCGAGCCGGAAAAGCCTGCGGGCACGCGTTTGCAGAAGATTCTGGCGGATGCTGGAATTGCTTCTCGCCGCAAGGCTGAGGAGCTGATCCTGGAAGGCCGCGTCCAGGTGAACGGCACGGTCATTACGGAACTGGGTACTCGCGCGGATGCTGCGAAGGATCACGTTCGTGTGGACGGCAAGTTGTTGCAGGGGCCGCAGGAGCATCGCTACTTCATGGTGAACAAGCCGCGCGGCTATGTGACGACTATGGAAGATCCGGAGCGTCGCGATACGGTGGTCGACCTGTTGAAGGAGTCCGCTCGGTTGTCGGGTAAGAAGCTGGATGTGCGGCTGTATCCCGTGGGGCGTCTGGATTACAACTCGGAGGGTTTGCTGCTGATGACGAACGATGGCGAGCTGGCGAACTCGTTGTCGAAGGCTGCGAACTCGGTTGAGAAGACCTACCTGGTGAAGGTTGCGGGACGTCCGACGGAGGATGCTGTGAACCAGCTTCGGACGGGTGTGATGATCGATCGCGGCCGTCTGGCGGAGACTCGTGGGGAGCGCCGGGATCGTGTGTTGACGGCTCCTGCGAAGGTTGAGCTGGCGCGTGGTGGTGAGAACCCCTGGTATGAGGTCACGCTTACGGAAGGCCGCAATCGGCAGTTGCGCAAGATGTTCGAGGAGATCGGTCACCACGTCGAGAAGATTCGCCGCATTGGCTATGGCGCGCTGGTGCTGGATGTTCCAACGGGTGAGTTTCGTGAGCTGACGCCGGGTGAGGTGATGGCCCTGGGCCGCGCTGCCGCCGGTAAGAAGGTGGAGCGGAAGCATAAGCTGCCGGACGCCGCGAAATTGAAGCAAACGGGACAGAAGACCGGTTCGCGGGGGGCTCGGCCTCGGTTCTAGGACGCCGGTTCAGTAGTGAAGAGTAATCGGCTTTAGATATTGAGGGATCCCTCAGTGGCTAAAGCCGATTTCATTTGTGGGGTGTGTTGGCATGGCTGAAGCCATGCCCCTCCGAAAGACTGCAACGTCAACTCTTGCGAGCGATCAAGGGATGAAGACCAGGCGGCGGTTGCCTGTGTCGCTTGTCCATGCGGCGGTGACTTCGCTGAGTGGTACGGCTTCTGTGTCGATGACGAACCTGGTTGTGGCTGCGGCTTGGTACATGGTTCGCAGTGATTCGAGGATGGCGGCTGCGGAGAGGCTGCCGAGGCCGCTGCCTAGGATCTCTACGCCGGAGGAGCGGAGAATGTCGGCGGGGAGTGGGAGGGTGCGGCCGCTGATGGCGCCGATCTGCACGAAGCGGATGCGTGGTTCGCCGCGCAGGGAGCCGTGGCCTCCGCATGCTGTGAGGATTGCGAGCGCTGACGGACCCCAGAGGTAGTCGAGGACGACCTGAATGCCGCCGCCCTGAACGACGGGTGCGAAGCGGCTGCTGAGTTCTTCATCGGTGCCGTTAAGGGAGATGGTTTCGGTTGCGCCCAGATCGCGGAGGCCTTCGAGGGCTGCTTCATCGCGGCCGGTTGCGACGATGCGGGAGGCTCCGAGGTACTTTGCGACCTGGATGGCCTGGCGGCCTGCGGTGCCGGTGGCGCCGTTGATGAGGACGGCTTCGCCGGCCTGGAATTTTGCGCGGCCGAGCAGTGAGCCCCATGTGGCGAGTCCGGGGTTGCCGAGCGCTGCGGCGGTGACGTCGTCGAGGGAGTCGGGAAGAGGGATGGTGCGTCTGCGGTCGACTACGGTCCATTCGGCCATGGAGCCGGTTTCGGGACCGACGAAGTAGACTCGCGTGCCGTCTGGCATGAGACCTACGCCATCATTGCCGGGGACGGCGGGGAAGACGGGCTCAGAGCTGTAGTGGGTGCCGCTTGCCTGACCGCGAACGAGGTTGGTGAGTGCGGCGGCTTTGACGCGGATGAGGACGTCGTCTTCTGCTGGTTCGGGCTGTGCGATTTCGCCGTAGCGTGGGGGAACTCCGAAGCTGTCGACAAGGGCTGCATGCATCATGCTCATGTTCAGCAGATGCATGCAGCCGATGGCGGGCGTCAACTAAATCTGCGACGACGCGAGTGGGCTGAGGTACAGGTTGGTGATGTTGTTGACGATGTCGGCGTCGGTGTTGCCCGGACGATGGGAGAGCTCTTTCCACTCGGGCGAGCTGCCAAAGGCGGACCAGTTGGCGCTGAGTGTGGGGAGATCCGGAAAGGTGATCATGTAGGTGAGTGAGGGCAGGCGCGTGCCGGCGAGATTGTGGCCGAAGAAGACGGGCGTGAGGCCTGACTTCTGGAAGATGGCGATCTCGCCACCTTCGAACATGGCGACCTTCTTCGCGTGTGCGGCGTAGCTTGGGCTCTCATAGGTGCGGAGCTGGAAGATGCGCTTGGTGGGTTTGGGTGCGATGAGCTTGGGGAAGCCGTTGAAGGCGCCCATCATGGAAACTTCCGACCGCTGGAAGGCCGTGGCGGACGCGGGCGCTGCCCAGAACGCGGCGGCTGCCTTGCTGAACTCTGCATCGTCGGGCAGACGCATGTCGAGGGTGAGCAGGGTCTCTGCCGAGGTGGATGGGATGAGCGCGTAGTAGGTCGGCGTCTCTGGTCCGATGTCGATCTTGAAGGTGCCGACGCGGTCGATGCCCATGCGGTTGAGCGCGGGGATCAAGGCGTGTGCGAAGTAGTCCTGCACGAGGGCAGTTTGCGGCCCGTTACGGAGTTCGTAACGACGGAGTTGATAGTACTCCCTTGATGTTGTGGCTGGTGCCTGCGCCATTGCTCTTCCCTCAACCATTGCCATTGCGGGCAGCGACGCGGCTGCCGTTGCCATGAACTTCCGTCTATCCAATGTCGTCCTCCGGGCATAACGAAAAAGGCATGCCGTCTTGCTCACGATAGCAGCGGTTGCGCGTCCGTGCGCTCTCCGGTCACTCATCGTCTTTTCACCGTAGAAGTGGATGACAAATGACTGCCTGTGGCATCAAAATGCGTGTGCCGGAGTTGTGCCCGCAAGGTTGCATTACGGCAGCAGGAGGTAGTTGTAGTGGCAAAGGCAATCGCAACATTTGCTGCAGGATGCTTCTGGGGTGTGGAAGCACGCCTGGATGAGATTCCTGGAGTTCTGGAAACGGCAGTAGGTTATGAGGGTGGCACGATCGATCACCCGACGTACAACGATGTTTGCACCGACAGTACGGGGCATGCGGAGGTGGTGCAGGTGACGTTTGATCCGTCGCGTTTGAGTTATGACGCGTTGTTGGATCAGTTCTTTTCCCTGCATGATCCGACGCAGCTGAACCGTCAAGGGCCAGACTGGGGAACGCAGTATCGAAGCGCCGTCTTTGTCCATGACGATGCGCAGAAGCGCGAGGCGCGGGAGAAGATTTCAGAATTGAATGCGGCAGGCGTCTTTCGCAGCCCGATTGCCACCACGGTGGAGCCTGCAGGTACTTTCTGGAAGGCGGAGGAGTATCACCAGAAATATCTTGAGAAGCGTGGCATGGTGGCTTGTCATATCTGACTTTTCAGCGAGTCAGTAACTGAGCCTATTTGTGCAGGAATGTAAGTGAGCCGATACGCGTCGGCTCACTTACTTTTTGCGGAGTAAGTCGAGTAGCTGGGCGATGCGGCGTTGCCTGTCAGGACGCCACAGGCCGAGGCTGGAAGTTGTTCGAAGGCGCTGGATGCGCGAGAGGTCTTCCATGGCGAGGAAGCCTTCAACGATCTTGCGGCGCTCGTTCGGCATTTCGATTCCGTGCAGTTCCAAGAGCGAGCGAGCCTGCGCGCGATCTGCGACGGCTTGCTTGTGACGTGCAGCGACGCCTTCTTTGCTTAGGAAACGAGCGACCTTTGCGGAGAAGGAGCTTTGGGAGACGATGGCGCCGACAACGTTGCTGGCGTGCTGTCGATAGAGCACGGTCGGCTGCGGCACGGCGGCCATGGCGCCGAGGCTACTGGCGATCAGGGCGGCCCAGTGATCGTGCATCTGCGCGGTGGCTGGCATGGTCTTCATGCGGTCAATCAGGGCGCGGTTCAAGAGTGCTGTGCAGCCGGTGACGACGTTCTCTGTCAGCAGCTCAGCGAACGACGGAGTCTGAACGTTTGCGAGGCTGTTGCTTTGCCATAGCGAGTCGCTTACGGTTTGCAGACGCTCGTTGACGACGCGCAGGTCTGTATAGACGAGCAGCGGTGTGTGTGCGCCGTGCCTGCTTTCCAACATGCGCATGGCGGCCATGCTGTAGTGCAGTTTGTTGGGCAGCCATACATCGTCCTGATCGCAGAAGGCCGCGTAGTCTGCATCTGTTGTTTGTAGAAGCAGTCCGAAGTTACCGCGGGCGGTGCCGGTGCGGAGTGCATCGTGTACGACGCGGAAGTTGTCGGGGTACCAGGTCGCGTAGTCGGCGAGGATCTTCTGTGTGCCGTCGTTTGAGCCGTCGTCGCGGGCGAGAATGCGAACGGAGACTTTCTCCTGCGACAACACCGACTCGATCTGTTCGCGCAGGAAGCGTGCGCCGTTGTAGGTGGCGAGAAGGACTTCGATCAAGGGTTCCTGCATGGTCATGGTGTTAGCCCCAGAACGGTCTTCAGGATCATCGTTGCATTGCGCAGATCATGTTTGTGAAAGAGGACGCTGGCGGCGCGCCGGAGCAGACGAATCTTGAAGAGACGTTTTTCTTCGGTGGTGCCGTACTTGCGGAAGTAGCGCTGTTCGCCTGCGAGGATGTCGCGCTCACGGCGTAATGCGCCGTCGCTTAAAGGGCCCGGTGCCTGTGATGCGAGGGCGTGCTCGAGGCGAGCGTGCAGAACGTGGATGCGACCGCCGCGGGACTGAAGTCTTGTGAAGGTGGCGTGATCGAGATAGTCGATGGGGAAGTCGGAATCAAAACCGCCAGCCTGCTGTAGCTGCTGGACCGAGAAGACTGCGCCGGAGTTGAAGGCTTGCAGAGGTTCGTGCCATTCGCCGAGCACAGAGTCTTCCAAGGGAACCGGTGGTCCGACGATGATGGGGCGGAAGGGCGACAGGGTGCGGCCCTGCCATGTAAGTCGAGGGACGAGCACGCCTGCACGGGATGTCTGCGAGAGGGAGAGCGCCTCTGCCAAGAATTGTTCGGTGACGACTGTGTCCTGATCGAGTAGCAGGAGCCAGGGCGCTCCCCGTTCCGTTGCATGCGCAAGGGCTGCGTTGTAAGCGGCGGCTAGGCCGGGGTTACTGCCGTCGTGGACGTAATGGCCGGCGAAGTCCGATAGGGAGGCTCGTTCGCCGGGCGTGTTATCCCACACCATTACTTCGTATGCGCTGGCGAGTTCTGGCGTGGCGGCGCGGCAGGCCTGTATGGAGTGGAAGGACGGACTCTCATCCGCGGTCATGCGGTAAAGCACAACGACGGCAACGATTTGCGGGTTGATCGGCAGCACAGATGACAGGCCCGGCACCCTTCTATAGTAACGAGGGTTGTTGCGTGCAGAGGCGAAGCGGGCGGAGCGGACACGATGCGACGGCCACGTGGCGCTGGTACCATAGGCCCATACCCGCCTCGGGCGGTTTAACGCCCTATGCCAATTCCTGAAGCCGAGACAGTAACTCCCCCCGCATCCGTTGATCCTCCTGTGACGCCGACTCTTTTGAGGCGGGCGCTGGCGGCGACTGGCATTGATCGTGCGATCGGTTATACGATCCTGGCGCGTGGCTGGGGTTCACTTGCCGGCCTGATCACGGTGGCTTTGATCGCACGAACGCTGAGCCGGTCCGATCAGGGGTATTACTACACGTTCGGTTCACTGGTTGCGCTCCAGATCATCTTTGAATTGGGCTTTTCCGTCGTGATTCTGCAGTTGGCAAGTCACGAGGCGGCGCACCTGGAGATCGATCCGAAGGGCGAGATTCGCGGCGCGACCCACACACATGCCCGGCTGGCGTCGGTGCTTCAGAAAGCGGTTCTCTGGTATGGCGTGGCCGGCGTGCTGATGGGCGCCGTGCTGATGCCGTTAGGGTGGCATTTCTTTCTGACGAGCCCTGGTGGCGAGTCCGCGGCGTGGCATGGCCCTTGGATCTGCGTTGTGCTGGCTACCTGCGTCACGTTTCAAATGGATCCGGTCTTCTCATTCCTGGAAGGCTGCGGCATGGTGGGACGCGTCGCCGGTATCCGTTGGTGGCAGGCCATGACCGGTTCGCTGATGGCATGGAGTGCGTTGGCACTGCACCATGGCTTATATGCGCCGGCGCTCGTGATCGCGGGTAATGCTGTGGTGGGATTTACGTTTCTCTTCCGGCATCGCCGCCTGTTGCTCGGTCTTCTGCGGCATTCGCCGGGCGAGTCAAAGATCAGTTGGGCCACCGAGGTCTGGCCCTTCCAATGGCGTATTGCTGTTTCCTATGCCTCTGGATTTCTTATCTTCCAGCTGTTCAATCCTGTCCTTCTGAAGTTTCACGGTCCGGTGGCTGCAGGGCGCATGGGCATGTCCATCAACATGAGCAATGCCATTTCCGCAGTGGCTATCTCGTGGATCAATACAAAGGCGGCACCGTTTGGCGCGATGATCGCCAGGCGTGAGTTTGCCTTGTTGGACCGGACGTTTTTCCGTTCGCTGGCACAGACGATGTTGTTGTGCGTGAGTGGATCGCTGGCGCTGTGGACCCTTGTAGTGATGTTGAACCGGCATGGCGCAGCCATTGCGCAGCGCATGCTACCGCCGCTGCCGCTGGCTTTGCTGCTGGCGACGATGTGCCTGAATCAATTCGTGAGTTCACTGGCACTGTATCTGCGTGCCCATAAGCAGGAGAAGTTCCTGTTGAACTCTGTCCTGGGCGGACTACTGATTGGCGCATCGACTATTTATCTGGGACGGCTCTACGGGCCTACTGGAATGACGGCAGGCTTCCTGGCCGTGACGATTGTTGTCGGGGTTGGCCTAGGCCTGTACACCTTCAACAAATACAGGAAGCTTTGGCATGCCTGAGATGGCCGAGCAGGCAAAGCCGCTGCTGACTCTTGCCGTGCCCACCTACAACCGTGCCCGATTTCTGGATGAGTTCCTGCAAGAGTTGCTGCCGCAGCTTGCAGAGCTGAGTGCGTCGGGGCGTGCCGATGAGATCGAGTTGGTGGTCAGTGATAACGCGTCGACCGACGATACTCCCCAAGTGCTGGAGGCTGCTGTTGCTGCGTCACCTGTGCCGATACGGGTGACCCGTCAGCCTGAGAACATTGGCTCGGACCGGAATTTTATCTGGTGCTTCGAGCATGCCCGGGGAAAGTATTTCTGGCTGTTTGGTGACGATGACATTCTCCGCAAGGGGAGTCTGACGGTCATTCTGGATTCGTTGAAAGCTGCGGAGTATGACCTGGTGTTCCTGGCGCCGGCGACCTTCTATAGCGACTGGCGCAAGGAGTGGGCGCCCGATCCGTTTGGAAGAGGTGCGCAGGAGATCCACTCGGCCAGGCATATTGCGCGACTGATTAATGTCGGCATTACTTTCATCACGGGTTATATCTCCAACCGCGATCGACTGCTGACGATGGGCGCTGAGAGCCCCAAGGCGTTCGAAGGGACTAACCTGACGCAGTTGAGCTGGTGTCTGCCGTTGCTTCGGGATCATAGGCGCAGCCTTGTGTTGTGGCAGCGCCTGGTGGTCGGTCGCGCGATGAACAGCGGCGGCTACAACGTTGCGGATGTCTTTGGCGAACGATTCCTCTCGGTTGTCGCCCGGTTGTTGCCGGATCACTCTGAGATTGCGGACATCTTCAAGAATTTTGCTTTGCGACGCTGGTTTCCTGCGACGCTGGTCGAACTGCGCGAACGCTCCGAAAAGAACCAGCGGACGGGCGTGGAGGGCAGCGGCAGCGGCGATACGTTGCGTCGACTCTTTGGCTCTAACTTTCGTTTCTGGTTGTTCACCTGGCCGGTGCTGGAGCTACCGTTACCTGCAGCCAGGCGCTATCTTCAGGGCTCGCTCGTAGTCAACAAGATGATCGATTGGTTGTTGCTGCCGGGCGATACGGTCGACAAGTTGCGACGGAGACGCGGTAGCAATGAACGCTCTGAATGAGGATGAGCAGGACATGACGTCGACAACCTATACCGAGCGGCCACTGCTTACGATTGCGATTCCGACTTACAATCGCTCGCGGTATCTTCGTGAGTTTCTGGAGGCGTTGCTTCCGCAGATTGAATCGGCGAACGACGTGGAGTTGCTGATCTCGGATAACGCTTCGCCGGACGATACCGCGGAGATGCTTGCTGAGGTCCTTCCGGTGGGTGGGCGTTTCCGTGTTGTTCGTCAGGCAGAGAACATCGGTTCGGATGCGAATTTCTGTTTCTGCTATCGGCAGGCGACTGGGAAGTATTTCTGGCTTTGTGGCGATGACGATATTCTGCGGCCCGGCACGATGGCTGCGCTTCTACCGCCGCTGCGGCAGGCGGAGTTCGATATGGTGTACGTGGTTCCTGAGGCCTTTTATCAGGACTGGCGTACCGAGCACCAGCCGGATCCCTATGGGCGCGGTGCGGAGGTCGTGACGTCGGCACGGCTGATGATGCTGAACATGCATACGTCGATGGCGTTTATCACGGCGGTCATTGTGAACCGGGACCGGGTTGAGACGCTGATGAAGGACCCTCCGGAGGCTTTCAAGGGGACAGCGCTGTTGCAGTTGAGCTGGATCCTGCCATTGTTCCAGGGGCATCGGCAGAGTCTTGTTTTGTGGCAGCGGTTTGTTGCGGCGCGGAGCATGAACTCGAACTTCGACGCTGCCGAGATCTTTGGCCGAAGCCTGCAGAAGGTGGGACGCACGCTGTTGACGGAGCGGCCTGACCTAGCGCGGATGCTGACGAACTACACGCTTCGGCAATGGTTCCCTCCGATGCTGATGGACATGCGTCTGCACCAGGGCGCGAACGACGGGTATGGTCTGCCAAAGGCAGAGAAGACGCTGCGGGAGCTCTTCCGTTTCAATCCGCTGTTCTGGTTGTTTGTGTATCCGGCGCTGAAGGTTCCGTTGGGTCAGCGTGGACTTCTTGCGCGCTGCCTGATGTTGGCGAACCAGGTGATCAACTTTGTTTCAGAGCCAGCGGAGGGCATGCACAAGCTTCGGCTGAAGAGGGCTCAGCAGTCATCCAGTGTCTGATTGCTGTCATTCTGTGTTAATCTTTTTCCTAGAGGCAATTTGCTTCTGTACGTCGCGGGAACGGCCCAATGTGGATTGGGGCTGGCCAGAGACTGCGATGTTCTGTCCCACCGCTGTATGCCATCCCTTGAACATATGAGAGGGAAGCGTTGGTTGCTCTGGCTTTGAAGGTCACCTGGGCTCTTGAGATGAGACTGCGCGAGCGGTGTCAGTAAGAGAGAAGCAGGATAGGGACCTCGCCCTTGCAGCAGCACAGCGCCCAAGACTTCCGAGTCATAACGGGTTCATGCTGAAAGCGATCCATGGTGTTGCGCCCCCGCCAAGGGAGCCGGAACACACCTGCATCACAGCATCGATTTGGCAGGCAGGCCGCCCAATGACGGAGCGCGTCGCCGCATACATAAGAAAGATCCTTTGAACACTGGAAACACTGCAGTTGCTGAAATCGTCGCACCCGTAACCACTGCAATCCCCACGACCCCTGAAGTTTTCTTCAATGATTTTGCGATCTCGCAGCAGCTGAAGGATCGCCTGGCTGTCGCGAAGTACGTGACGCCCACGCCCGTACAGGCGAAGGCTATTCCCCCGGCTCTGGAAGGCCGCGATGTTCTTGCGACTGCCGCAACCGGCACCGGCAAGACCCTGAGCTTCCTGATCCCGATGATTCACCGCATGGATGTGAATCCCGCGCCGGCACCGGTGCAGCAGGGCAAGCGCACCATCAAGCCGATCCGTTCGCTGATCCTGCTGCCGACACGCGAGCTGGCGATGCAGGTGCTTGAGAACTACTCGAAGATCCAGCCCCAGGCGAAGCACGAATCTGTTCTTGTCTGCGGTGGTCTGAGCGAAGGCGCACAGTTGGACGCACTGCGTCGCGGACCGCGCCTGGTCGTTGCAACGCCCGGCCGTCTTGAGGATTACCTAAAGCGCGGTGAGATCAGCCTGCGCAACGTGGAAATGCTCGTCTTGGATGAAGTCGATCGCATGCTGGACATGGGCTTCCTGCCCGCGATCCGCCGCATTGTGGGCGCTTTGCCGAAGACGCGCCAGACCATGTGCTACTCCGCCACGCTGGATGCGAATATCACCGAGATCGTTCGCGACTACGTGAACAAGCCGGTTCGCATTGAGATTGGCACCACCTCCAAGCCGAACGAGCGCGTTGAGCTTCGTGCACACATCGTCATGCAGGATCAGAAACTGGGTCTGCTGGACAAGATGCTGAACGAAGAGGCGGGCACGTACCTTGTCTTCTCGCGCACGAAGCACGGTGCAGACCGTATCGGCCGCAAGCTGGAGAAGCTGGGTCACGATATCAGCATCATCCATGGCGATCGTTCGCAGTCGCAGCGTTCGGCTGCACTGAAGGCGTTCTCCAGCGGTAAGAGCCGCGTCCTCGTCGCAACTGACGTTGCTGCTCGCGGTATCGACATCAAGCACATTGCGCACGTCGTCAACTACGACCTGCCGGGTGCGAGCGATGACTTTATTCACCGCATCGGCCGTACGGGCCGCGCGTCTGCAACGGGTATTGCAACCACGTTCGTGATGCCCCAGGAGCGCAGCGATGCGCGCAAGATGGAGCGCGAACTGAAGATCCAGTTCGACTGGCGTGATACGGACAAGAACCTGCCCAAGGAAGAGCGCAACTCGCCGATCGATACGGGTAAGGCGGGCGACCTGATGACGCTGGAGACGCGGGCATGGAAGACCAGCCCCGACGGCAGCGGCCTGCAGGACACCTCGGTTCCCTCGCGCCCTTCGCGCAGCGGCGGTCGTGGCGGTAACGGTGGCGGCTCTTCGAGCGGTGGCGGCTTCGGTCGTCGTCGCCCGGGTGGCAGCGGCAGTGGCGGCGGTCGTAGCGGTGGCGGCAGCAGCAGTGGTGGTGGCGCAGGACGTCGCAGCCGCTAACTGCTGGTTGGTTTGATCTTGATGGAAACAGGAAAGGCGCCCGCAACAAGGGCGCCTTTCCTGTTTTGCTTTGCAGCGGTCCTATTTGTTGAAGAGGTAGGTGCCGCAGAGGTTGGTGCTCTTTGCGAGGGACTCGGGATCCATTTTGGGTACGGCTGAGCCGGAGAAGAAGGCGAGTTGCAGCTCCTTGCCGGTGCGGTAGGTTGCCATGTACTGCGTGGGCTCCGTGCCGCATAAGGTGTTGCGGTGCAGGAAGGTCTTCTCTGCGGGGATGTTGAGGCGGTAGAGGTTGCCGCCGGGCTCGGTGGCTTCTGTGTTGAAGACGGTGTTGATCTCTGCCGCTTCGAGTGTGCGGATCTGCGCGATGGTGAAGCCAGTGAAGTTGATGGTCAGGCGTTCGCCCCGCAGCACGATGTCACCGGTGATAGACCTGGCCGTTTTGCTGGTGGCCTTCCAGTAGCCGTCGTCCTGGGCCATGGCCGGCAGGGTGGCTGCAAGCAGCATAGTCATCGCGGTGAGGGTTCGGAATGTCATGTATTGAGGATGACATCCGGAGATGGTGAAGGGCAATGGACCGGACCTACGGCAGGGCGAAGGCGACGTAGCGTGCGCCCTGTTTTGCCTTGGGGTTGCGTGCGCTGCTGGTTGCGATGACGACGTACTGTTTGCCATCGACCATGTAGGTGGCGGGCGTAGCGTTGCCGGCGAAGTCCATGGTGTACTCCCACAGCAGCTTGCCGGAACGGGCCTCGAAGGCGCGCATCTTGTTGTCGAAGTTGGTGGCGCCGATGAAGAGCAGGCCGCTGGCGGTGAGGACGGGGCCGCCGTAGTTCTCGCTGCCGGTGTCTTTCAGGCCCTTTGCGGCGAGTTCCGGGTATTGGCCGAACGGGACTTTCCAAAGGTATCTGCCGGTGTTGAGGTCCACGGCGGAGAGTGTGCCCCAAGGTCCGGCGATGGCGGGATAGCCGTCCGGATCGAGGAACTTTTTGTAGCCGGTGAAACGGTACTTCGTTGCCGGAGCGGTGCTGGCGGCGGAGCCTGAAGCGAGTTCCTGCTTGTCGCTGCGGCCCTCTGGCTCGGTGCCTGCGCGCACGTAGGCGAGCAAAGCGGTCAGGGTGTCGCCGGAGAGATTGGTGAAGCCGGGCATGCGGCCGCGGCCCTCGTGGACGATGGTGGCCATCTGCTCTGTGGTGAGGCGTGGCGTGGCGTCGATGAGGGATGGGAAGGTGGGCGGCTGGCCTTTGCGATCGGGGCCGTGGCAGACGGCGCACTGAGTGCCGTATGCTGTCGCACCCAGGCCGGTGGACGCTACTTCGGTGAGGCCGCCGGTCCATGCGATGTCGTTTGCGTTGATGTAGAGGATGCCGGAGCGTGGGTCGGCCGCGTTGCCACCCCACTCGGCGCCACCGTCGAAGCCGGGGAAGATGACTGTCTGTTTGCCCACGCTGAGGGGGATGAACTGGCCATTGCTGATGAAGGTGGCGAACTCTTTCGCGGCCCAGGTGTGGGCTTCGGGCGTGCGCTGCGTGAGCATGTCGGCTGTCAGGCGCTGGCGGGCGTAGGGCTCGATGGCGACGGAGATCGGCTGCGTGGGTGAGGCGACTTCTCCGGGCGTTGTGCTGGCGGGGAAGGGCTTCTCTTCGATGGGGAAGAGCGGCTTGCCGGTGACGCGGTCGAAGACGAAGATCTGGCCGTGCTTCGTGGTCTGGGCGACGGCGTCGACCATTTTGCCGTTGTGCTTCAAGGTCAGCAGGACGGGAGGCGCGGGGAAATCGCGGTCCCACAGGTCGTGGTGGACGGCCTGGAAGTGCCAGAGCAACTTGCCGGTGCTGGCATCGAGTGCGAGCAGCGTGTTGGCGTAGAGATCGTTGCCGACGCGGTCGGCTCCGTAGAAATCTGTGACGGCGGAGCCGGTGGGTGCGTAGAAGATGCCGCGTTTTTCGTCGAGGACGCCGCCCGTCCAGTTGTTGGCGCCGCCGGTGTACTTCCAGGCTTCTTTCGGCCAGGTCTCGTAGCCCGGTTCGCCGGGGTGCGGAATGGTGTGGAAGCTCCACCGCAGGGCGCCGGTGTGGACGTCGTAGGCGCGGATGTCGCCGTGGGGTGACGGCTCGGTCTCGCCGGTGCGGAAGCCCATGATGATGAGGTCTTTGTAGACGGTGCCGGGCGTGGTGATGGCGACGGTGCCTGCCGGGGATTCTGCGCCGAGGTTTTCGCGCAGGTCGATGCTGCCTCTGTTGCCGAAGGTCGGGATGGGTTTGCCGGTGTCGGGATCGAGCGCCCAGAGTGCTGAGAGCGTCTGCGCGAAGAGGATATTGCTTTTGCCGTCGGTGCTGGTCCAAAAGCTGAAGCCGCGGTCGGGCTGGCCGGTCTTGATACCGGAGTCGAAGGCCCAGATCTGCTTGCCGGTGGCAGCGTCGAGAGCCATGACCTTTTGGCTGGGTGTGTAAACGAAGATGGTGCGGCCGACGATGAGCGGATGCGTCTGCAGGCCGGTTGTCTCGCCGGTGTCATAGGTCCAGGCGACGCGCAGGTTCATTACGTTGGCCGGTGTGATCTGCGTAAGCGGCGAGTAGCGGTCGCCTGACTTGCTGCCGCCGTAGACGGGCCAGTCAACGTTCTTTTGAGAGGCGGGAGCGCCTGCGAGTGCCGGTGCGGGTTTGTAGATCGCAAACGTGAGCAGTGACGCGGCGAGGATCGCGACGGTGGTCACGATGGGTTGGCGTTGCAGAACACGCTGGATGGGGAAGATCATCGCGGGTCGATTTTATGCGCAGGGCGTGCGGTTATGCGTCGGAGTTTACCTGCAGCTCCGGACCCCAGCCCATCTCTAGTGCGAAAGGGTTCCAGAGTGCGACGGGGAGTGCGCCGCCGCTGGCCTGATCGTGGCCGCCGCCGAAGGTGCCGTCAGCGCCCGCGGGGGTGTGCGCTCGCAAGAACTTCACGATGTTGACGGGTTTGGGAGCGCGGCCGGCGAAGTGGACGTAGCCGGGCCGGAAGCCGACGTTGACGCCGAAGATGACGGCTTTTGGAAAGCGCGGGCGCCAGATCTGCGCGACGAGCGGATGCACCTGGCAGGGTGTGTCGATGCGTACGGCGATCATGTCCGCACCGAGTTCGTCGCGCCAGCGGGTGGAGAAGCGTGGCGGGCTCTTGCGGGCGATGGCGAGGGCTTCGTTGACTTCGAGCTTTGCGGCTCGGAGGGCATCGAGCTCCGCGGAGGGCTGGGATAACGCCTGCTTTGGTGTGTCGACGCGGAGCAGGAGGTTCATGGCGACCGAGGCATCGCCCACAGCGGTGCGGCGTGGCGCGTTGAGGAGGCTTGTGAGGTTTTTCAGAGCGGTGACGCCGAAGCGCTTCTTGGATTCGGCAAGTTCGGGGAAGGGCGCTTTGTCGCCGAGGTCGGAGAGGAGCGAGATGCCGGCCATCCACTGGAGTTCGTTCGCGAGAGCGGGTGCGATGGCCTGGGCGCACCACAGGGCGAGCAGGCCGCTGGTGGCGGTCGGTTCGGTGCCGTAGCTTGTCAGAAGGACTGCGCCCGGTGGTGTGCCGAAGGGGGCGTGATGGTCGATGAGCAGGGTTGGAACGCCGGGGAGGATGGGGTCGGGGCGTGCGCCGAGGTCGACGATGAGCAGGGCCTCGGGTGCGAGGCGGCGGAGGCGTTCATGCACGGAGGGCATCCATGCGTTTTCGAACTTGCCGCGGGTCTCGACCGTTACGTTGGAGTAGCCGGCGACGTGGAGCGCGCGGAGCAGGAGTGCGCCGGCGGGCAAGCCGTCGCCGTCTGCGTCGGTCAGGATGTGGAGGTGTGTGGCGGGGCCACGGGGCAGTGTTTCGAGAAACTGCCGGAAGAGTGTGCCTGCCTGCTCGCGATCCATGCTGCTTTGGATGCGTGTGCGGGAGCGCTAGCGAACGTCGAAGGTGATCTCGCGCACAAGACCGTCGCCGGTCGTCGTCCACATCACGTTCGCATCGACGGGAGCGGATTCTCCGGCGCGGGAGATGACGGTGCCAGTCTGCCGGACGGGGCAGGTGGTGGCATTTACGGCGCCGCTTGCATCGACGTGGATGTTGGTGGAGCGGTCTTCGGTTAGGCCGTTGCAGAGAATGCGCACGTGGCCGTGGAAGTTGGCCGGAACCTCAATCTGCACCTTGCGGGCGCAGCCGAGCAGAACGATTCCCGTAATGGCAAGCGCAACACAGCTTTGTCTGGAACGAAATCGTGAGCGGGGGGCCAACATCAGTCCTCTAACGCTAACATGGCGGTACTACAATCCCTCTGCGTAGTCCTCTTGGGTGTTTTATGGCGCTGCATCCTTCCATGATCACGACGGCACTGGAACTGCCGGGTTATCGCATCGTCCGAAGTCTGGGCGTGGTGCGCGGGATCGTGGTGCGTTCGCGGTCGGTCTTCGGCACGATTGGCGCGAGTCTGCAGACACTGGTGGGCGGTGACATTACGCTGTTCACCAACCTGTGTGAGCGCACACGACAGGATGCGTTTTTGCGCATGGAAGATCAGGCTCAGGCGATCGGCGCGAATGCGGTGATCGCGTTTCGCTACGACGCGAACGAGGTGATGCAGGGTGTGACGGAGGTGCTGGCGTATGGCACCGCTGTGGTCGTCGAAGCAATTCCTACGGACGGGGTGTGATGTGGCTGAGAGTAAGGGACGTGTAACGGGCGTTGGCGGTGTGTTTCTGCGGGCGCGCGATCCAAAGGCACTGACCGACTGGTACCACCAGCACCTGGGGCTGCCTGTGAGCGATTACGGCACCACGTTTCTTTGGACCGACGAGGTTCCGAAGGGAACGGGGATGACGACGTGGAGTGCGTTTGCGGACAACACGGATTACTTCGGGACAGGCAGCCGGCAGGCCGTGATGATCAACTATCGCGTGGACGACCTGGATGCGCTGCTGGAGAAGTTGCGGACGGCAAAGGTCGCGGTGGATCCCCATCGCGAGGATTACAGCTACGGCCGATTTGCCTGGATCACCGATCCCGAGGGTAACAAGGTGGAACTGTGGCAACCGATTGCGAAGTCGGAATAGGATTCGAAGGTTCTTACCGGGAGTGTTGATGAAGATCGCAGTTGCAGTGATGGCGCTCGCGTTTGCCTCGCCGATGTTGGCTCAGACTGTTCCTCCGAGCGAGATGCTGGACTCCGCAACGTTGCGATCCACAGCCGATACCCTGCTGCAGCAGGCGAAGATGTCGAAGGACGGGATCGCTTTCAAAATCCTGCTGACACGGCCGGACGGCAATGAACAGGTTGCTGCGCGCGTGAAGAGCGGGCAGGGCGAGTGGCATCGCGACTTTGCGGATGTGCTGATTGTGCTGGAGGGCGACGCGCAGATTGTGACCGGAGGCGAGGTCGTCAATGGCAAGGAGACAGCACCGGGCGAGATCCGCGGCGACAGTGTGAAGGGCGGCAAGGTGCAGCCGTTCCGCACGGGCGACGCGATCCGGATTGAGCCGCAGGTGGCGCACCAGGTGCTGCTGGCGCCGGGGCATACCGTTCGCTACATGGCGGTGAAGGTGAAGACGTCGAAGTAGGGCTGGCGCCGGGCTATTTTCGACGGATTTCCCACAAGGGCGAAGCCGGTAGGATAGCCGAATGCAACCTGTCGACAGCGGCCCATCCAACCTGCCGTGCGCCGTTCCCGGCGTGCTGGAAGTGATCACCGGGCCTATGTTCTCCGGCAAGAGCGAAGAGCTTATCCGGCGACTGAAGCGTGCGCGCATTGCGCGGCAGCGCGTCAGTTGCTTCAAGCCGGATATCGACCTTCGGTATCACCGGACGGCGATCGCTTCCCATTCAGAGCAGACGCATGAGGCGGCGGTGGTGACGCCGAATGCGGAGCGACTGCGCGAGGAGTTGTTCGCCACGCGGCTGGTCGATCGCGTGGAGGTGATCGGCCTGGACGAGGTGCAGTTCTTCGACAACGCGATTCTGCCGCTGGCGATGGAACTGGTGAGCATGGGGAAGCGCGTGATCCTGGCGGGCCTGGATACTACGTTTGCAAATGAGCCCTTCGGACCTGTGCCGGCGCTGATGGCGCTGGCGGATAAGGTGACGAAGCTGAACGCTGTTTGCATGACGTGCGGCCAGCCGGCGATCCACACGCAGCGGCTTGGGCACTCGCAGGAGCTGGTGGTGGTGGGGGCTGCGGGGATGTACGAGGCACGCTGCCGTGCGCACTTTCAGCCGTATGTGGAAGAGAGTGCCGAGCAGATGGATCTGCCGGTGGTGGCTACTTCCTGAAGTCATTGATGAGCAAAGCGAAACCCACATCGGAAGCGATGTGGGTTTCTTCTTGCCTCGGTTTCGTTTGCAGATCCTACATCTCAAAGGCGATATGTGGGGCACCCGATTCTGTCGTTTCTCACTTCGGGTGGGTAAGTGGAGCGCTGAACCTATAGTTCACTTCCAGGAAGCCGAACTGGGCCTGCGTGTTGACGGGGTAGATGGCTTTGATGGCTTCCTTGCCCCATACATGTGCGTAGTAGGCGGTGAGCGCGAGGCGTTGCGTGAGCTGGTAGTCCGCGCTGAAGTCGTAGAGCGTTGCCAGGCTGTTGTGACCATTGGCAGGGCGGCCCATATAGCCGAAGGTGTTCTTGTCCAACGCGCCGCCGCCCAAGTACCAGAGGTCGTTGCCGCTGGTGAGTCCGAGGAAGTGCAGGTCGGTGCGGATGTCGAGCTTCGGTGTGGGCTTGTCGATCAATTGAAGGAAGCTCTCCTTCGAGTTCATCGTGTTGAAGAAGGGGAAGCGGGCGTAGTTGCGCGGCGTGGGCAACACGGCGAAGAAGGTGTTGTGCGTGTTGTCGTTCGGGTTTTCGTCGCCGGTGGTGCGAAGGAAGCCGTAGCGCAGCCATGGTGAGCTCTTCACCTTGGTGAACTGGATGCCGCCTTCGAGGGCGAGGCCGCCGGCGCGGTGATCCTGCACGCCGAAGCGGCCGTTCTGAAGAACTCCCCAGAAGACACCATCGAGTTTGATCGCCGGGGTGACCGGGATCGCAGCGATCATGCTGGTGCCGTAGGTGCCGATGCGGATGTTCTTGTGGTCGAGCTGTCGGACGGCCTGGGGCCGGTTGTCGGTTTTGAGGACGCCGGTGCGGCCGTCGTGGAAACCAAGCGCAAAGGTCCGGAAGAGTACATGCTTCTTCGCAGCAAAACGTGAGTAGGCGAGGTATTGCACGTCGACGTCGAGTTCCGGGTTGGCGTTCATGTTGAAGACGCCCTGCACGGAACGCGCGCCCATGGCGGTGATGTCCCACTGCTTGCCGGTGATGTGTGCGTCGACGCCGTCCAGGCTGCGCTGGCCGTTGGAGAAGCCGAAAGAGCCGAGGAGGCGCTGGGACATACGGTTGTTCTGCAGCCACAGCAGCGACTTGTCTTCCGGTTTCATCTCGGTGCCGTCGGTGAACTCGAAGCGGCCGACGCGGAGGGTGTTGCTGTCGCGCTTAAAGTGGTAGCGCAGCCAGCCTTGCTTGAACGATGCGGCGGCGGGGAAGCGGTTGTTGCCGTTGGAGGCATAGTAGCTGCCGCCAAGCCCGAGCTGGCCCTGTGCGGCGACGGGCGAGACGGCGTCGTTGGGGAGCCAGAGTTCACTGTTCTGCGAGAGCTCGGCCGTCCAGTCGATGTGCTTGATCCGCTGCTGCAACGCGATCCGCAAGAGGCTGTCGACGTGGCCGTAGAGTGCCGCGTTGGGTGTTGCGGAAAACCACTGTGTGACGTTGACGCGCTGCCGGTCCCAGACGCTGACGGTGAGTGGTGTCGGCTTCGAGATATCCGGGGTTGGAATCTGGGCCCCTGCGGTGCAGGGGAGGCCAGCGAGTGCGAGAAACAGGGGAATTCGTAAAGCCATTAACTCTGATACGGCTGATGCAGTGTTTCGGAATGCAGAATCTTTCAAGTTATTGGAGGAGGAGTTAATTTTAGAAGCCCATGCCGATCAGTGAGAGTTCCGTGATTGTTTCGGATTTCGGTGCCTGTGCGCGCTGTTCAGCGTACTTCGCAAGGACGTCGACCTCCAGGTTAATGGGGTCGCCAGGTTGCAGCGTGTGCAGATTGGTGACGGCGTAGGTATGAGGAATGATGGCGATGGTGACGAGGACCTGCCCGTGTTCGACACGCTCCACCGCAGCAACGGTGAGCGAGATGCCGTTGACGCCGAGCGATCCCTTCTCGACGATGTAACGCGCCAGTGCTGCGGGGGCGGTCAGCTTCAGCAGCCAGTCCGTTTCGCTCTCTGGGCCCATGGTGACAGCGGTCAGGGATGTCAGACGTCCAATGCCGTCGACGTGGCCCTGCACGACGTGGCCACCGAGCGGCGTGCCTGCCGGTGTGGGTAGTTCGAGGTTGACACTGCTGCCAGGTGCCAGCGATTCGAGCGAGGTGCGGCGTAGTGTCTCGTCCAGCAGGTCGGCTTCGAAGCCTGTGGGCGTGATGGCGAGCGCGGTGAGGCAGACGCCGGAGACGGCGATGGAGTCGCCCGTGCGGAGCTGGGTGGCCAGCGTGGGTGCGGTGACGCGGAGGCGCGCTGCGCCTGACTTCTTTTCGAACCCAACGATGGTGCCGGTCTCTGCGATCAAGCCTGTAAACATGCTTTGATTTTATGCCGCGGAGGTCGGGGTGAGGGTGAAGGTTTCGGCCCAGGGGTCGTGCAGCGTGCCGCGCACGCAGGCATCGAGCTGGCGTGCGCCGTTGGTGAGTTCGCTGACGAAGTCGCAGCGGTCGATGTTGCTGAGCTGTTCAATGAGCGCAAAGGGGGACGGGCCGCCGGTGGCGAAGGGGATGGCCTGGTCACCGAGTTCGGTTTCGCTGAAGAAGAGGACGACCTTGTCGACGAGCCCTGCGTTGAGGAAGGCTGCGTTCAGGCCCGGGCCGCTCTCCAGCAAGACGCTGAGGAGGTCGAGTTCGCCCAGTCGCTTGAGGATGGCGCGGAGATCGAGTTCGAGCTTGCTGCTTTGTGTCCCACGCTGCGCGGGCGTGAGCGTGGGCATGGGTTCCACGATGGCTCCGCGCTGACGCAGCGCGCGCTGACGGTCGTTTGGCGCGGAGCGCGAGCAGAAGACGATCAGATCTTCATTGGCGCTTTCGACCAGGCGCGAGGTCAGCGGCAGGCGGCAGCGTGTGTCGAGCACGACACGCATCAGCCGGCGGCGGCGCTGCAGGTTGCTACGGTCGGTGATGAGCGGGTCATCGGCCAACACGGTGCCGATGCCGGTCAGGATGGCGTCGCTGGCGTGTCGGAAGCGATGGACCTCTTCGCGCGCGGCGGTGCCGGTGAGCCAGAAGGGCGCGTTGGCGGTGCGCTGGATGGGCAGCGGCGCCAGCTTGCCGTCGACGCTGAGTGCAGACTTGAGTGTGACCAGCGGCAGGCCCGTGAGGATGTGCCGCGCGAAGGCGTCGTTCATGGCGCGAGCTTCCGCTTGCAGCAGGCCGTGTTCGGCGACGACGCCACCGTTTTCCAGGATGGCCATACCGCGGGTGGCGACGAGAGGGTTGGGATCGAGTGTTGCAGCGACGACGCGTGCCACACCTGCGTCGAGCAGGGCATTGGCGCAGGGGCCGGTGCGGCCGTAGTGCGAGCACGGCTCCAGCGTGACGTAAGCGGTTGCGCCGCCCGCCTGCTCGCCCGCCTGCTTCAGCGCGACGACTTCAGCGTGGTCGCGCAGATCGAAGCGGTGTGCGCCTTCGCCAACCACAACGTTGTCATGGGCCAGGACGCAGCCCACCTGCGGATTCGGCGAGGCGAGACCAAGTGTGGCCTTCGCGAGCTCGAGTGCGCGCTGCATGTGTGCTGTATCGGTGGCTGAGAAGGGCATTGTGATATCAGATGCTCGTGCGGTGCTGTCTGACGTTATTCGTTAGGTCGCTGCCGCGAAGGCAGTCTGAACCTTTACACCGATTTGTCGGGACGATAGTTCGTAGAGCAGGAATGGGTGCAGGTTTACGGAGTGCGCCATATCGCCTGCCTGGGCCTGGGAGACCGGGATGGTGAAGGTGAAGAGCGTCTCCAGCAGGCCATCCTCTCCTGCAAACTCCGCTAGCGTTTCATCATGCTGCTTGAGGAAACGCAGGAGGGCTTCGAGAGCCATTTCAAAGTGCTGGTGCGTGGATCCCTGAAAGAGCAGGGCGTGCCACACGCTTGTCTTGCGCACCGTCGTTCCGACCTGTTGACCAGCTCTCAGGCAGAAGACTGGCTGGGTCGCGAGGCTTTCCGTGAGGAAATTCAGATCGCGAGCGACGTGATGCACCTGCAGGCTTATGGTGAACGAAGTCATCGGCTATCCGAGCAAAGAGTCGAGGAAGGCGTCGGAGTTGAAGGGAATGATGTCTTCCATCTTTTCTCCTGTGCCTGCGAAGACGACGGGAAGGCGCAGCTCGCGAGCGATGGCGATGACGATGCCGCCCTTCGCCGTGCCGTCCAGCTTGGTAAGCACGATGCCCGTGACGCCGGCGCTCTCAGTAAACAGGCGTGCCTGCTGCATGCCGTTCTGGCCGGTTGTCGCGTCCATGACGAGGAAGACCTGGTGGGGCGCGCCGGGGACGAGCTTGTGCGCGGTGCGCCGCATCTTATCGAGCTCAGCCATCAGGCCTGCCTTGTTGTGCAGGCGGCCCGCGGTGTCGACGATGACGATGTCCACGCCGCGCGCCTTGCCGGCAGTCATGGCGTCGTAGAGCGCAGCCGAGGGGTCGCCGCCCTGCTTGGTCTTGATGATTTCGACGTTCGAGCGCTTCGCCCACACCTCGAGCTGCTCGATTGCGGCGGCGCGAAAGGTGTCTGCGGCGCAGAGCAGGGCCTTGCGGCCGTGCGTGCCGTACAGGGCCGCAAGTTTGCCACTGGTGGTGGTCTTGCCCGTGCCGTTGACGCCGACCATCATGATGACTTCCGGCGGCTGCGGCGGGTGATTGGTAGGCTGCTGAACGGAATCGAGGATGGCGCGCAGCTCTTCCTTCAGCATGAGCTTCAGGTCGTCGGTGGTGGCGTTTTCGCGCCGTGCGCGCTGACGCAGATTTCGGATGACCTCCTGCGTCGTGGTGGAGCCAATATCGGCGGTCAGCAAAACGGCTTCGAGGTCGTCGAGGACCTCATCGTCTACGGTGCGGCCCATTGCGAGGACGCTGCTGAGCGAATCGCCGAACTGGTCGCGCGTGCGCTCAACGGCCGAGCGCATCTTGTCGAGGAAGCCTGCCTCCTCTTCCTCTGCACTGGCGTAGCCGCCGAAGGAGAAGTTTGAGGTCATCGGCTTCAGGCCGAACTCGTTGCGCGTGGGATCGGGGACTGCCGTTGGCGGCGGTGTGGGTGTTACGGCCTCCGGGCCAAGCTCGCGTTCGACGGCCTCATCCGCGGCCTGCGCGAGGTCGATAGGGGAGAGCATCTCCGGCTCGACGATGGGGAGCGTGCCGCTGCCTTCGCGTTCCAGCAACTCAAGGGGCGTCTGCGGCGCAATGGTTTCGGTGCTGGGTGTTTCTGTGGCGGGTGTTTCGGTGTCGTGTGTTTCGGGCGCGGCGGAGGTCTCGCCGGTGACGGCGTCGCGCATGCGCTGGAAGAAACTGGGCTTCTTCGGTTTTTCTCCGGAGTTAAAGAGCGAAATCGGCATCGTTCCTAGTCTACGACCGTTGGGTTGATCGGGGTGGGAGCTCGTATCGCGGTTTGATCCAGCAAAGAAGAAGCGCAGCCGGAGTGGCTGCGCTTTTCGATCAGAACAAACCAATGAGCGAATCAATCAATGGGTGCGACGAGCTTGTGCGAGATGGCGAAGAGTGCGAGTTCGAGGCGGGTGGAGACGCCGGTCTTGTCGAAGGTGTTCGAGAGGTGGCGCTTCACGGTCTCTTCGCTGATGATGAACTGCTTCGCGATGTCCTTGTTGCTGCAGCCTTCGACGATGCACTGCACGACTTCCAGTTCGCGCGGGGTGAGACCGAAGGTCTTGCGTTCCGGAACGGCTGCTGCTTTTGCCATCAGACCGTGAAGGGCCTGCAGCAAGTTCACGACGCGCTCGCCGCCGATCCAGTAATCACCGCTCGTGACGGCACGAATCGATTCGGTAAGGTCACCGGCGACTGACTCTTTCAAGACGATGCCGCGGGCGCCGATCTGCAGCGCTTCGATGATCTGCTGGGTCGAGATGGTGCTGGTGAGCAGGATGATCTTGACGCGCGGCGACTTCGACATGATGGCGCGCATGGCTTCGAGGCCGGGCAGGCGTGGCATCTGTAGATCGAGCAGCAAGACATCGGGCTCATGCTCGAGCGTCTGCGTGATCGCCTCTTCGCCGTCTTCGGCCTCGGCGACGATCTCAAACCCGGGCTCGCTCATCAGCATGTTCTTCACGCCGAAGCGGACGACGGGGTGATCATCCGCAACGACAAGGCGGACGGCGGGCATGCCGGTTGCTGCGGGCCTGCGGACGGGTGCTGCTTCTTCGAATGCCTTCACGTTTGCCTTCTCACCTTCGCGCACTTGATACCTTCGAATGCCGGAGAAAAACTACTTAGTGGGTTGATGGATGCCGTACCGGGTAATCACGATGTACTGGGGAGGAGCGACTCCAGCATATGACGAATCTGCCCGAGTTCTTCACGGAAATGCTGAAGGGGTTTCCACCCCGTCAACGGTTTACTTGGCAGGCCTGTCTCCTCCGCAGTGGATGCAAGCGTGCGTAGACGCAAAGCACCCACCATGGCGCAGCTGCCCTTGAGGGCATGCGCCTCGCGCCGGTAGGTTGTGTCATCGCTTGTCTCCAATGCTTCCGACATGCGTGCGATGCGGGCCTCAGCGTCGACGAGGGCGAAGTCATAGAGCGAACGGAGCTGAGCCGCAGGCATGGCGGCTTTCATGCGGTAGAAGGATTCGATCGCAATGACAGGCTCGGTTGCGTCCATGGCGCAAGCGCCCGGCGTTGCAGGGAGCTTGCCGTTCCACAGAGCTTCGCATCTTCGCAGGAGGTCGCCCGGATCGAAGGGTTTCTGTATCAGGTCATCGAAGCCGGCCGGAGCGCTGCTGGCTGTTGTCGCGGTCATCGCGATCAGCAAGGGCATCTCCGAAAGTGCCGACATGCTGACGCGAAGCGCGGTTGCCATCGGGGCGCCGCACAGGCCCGGCATCTGCAGATCGCTGAGGATCACATCGGGAGGGGACTGGCTGACGATGCGAAGGGACTCTTCTCCACCCTTCGCGACTGTTATTTGCCAGCCTTCTCCTCCCAGGAGCATTGAGAGTAGATCGCGGGTCGTTTCGTCGTCATCGACCAGCAGCAGGGAACGTCCATTACGCATGGTTTGCAGGGTACATCTTCCGACTGCCACTGTGCAGGTATGGAGCGAGGGGGGACCCAGGCCGATACAATCGGCTGATGTCGCAGGCGCTTTTGCTCGCGACACAGGACGACGATGAAGATGCTTGTGCAACTCGGCGTTGCGGCGCTGCTGTTCGTTCCGCCGCCTGCGACCCCAACCGGCCCGCTGGCTCGCAGCCGATGGCAGCGTGTGCTCACTGCGCCGCAGCCGCTGTCTGAGGCAGAACAGTGCGTGATTGTGGATGCCGATCTGTACGCGCATGCGGCGCCGGGATTGCGCGACGTACGGCTGGTACAGGATGGTTATGAGATTCCCTACGCTACGGACGTGAGCTTCGATGACCGCACGGGCGATGCGGGCGCGCCGCCTGCGGATGATCGTTCCCTCTACGAGACCGTGAAGATCCTGCCGCTGGTGCCGTCGCAATCTTCGGGAGCGACGAAGGGCGGCAGCGCCGCGGTGCCGGGGCGCTTCTACCAGGAGGATCTGTTGTCTGCGCATGTGCCGGTGGAGCGCGTGCGGCTGGAGCCCGCGCCTGCCGCGAACACCGAGGTGAGCCTGCGCGCTGCGGCTCGGATGAACCTGGCGCAGGCTGAGGAGTTGCGCACGACGCTTGGTCCCTCGCGCGCCGCCGCTCCCTTCACGATCGGCGCGAACCTGCAGGATGAGGCGGACATCACCGTTGTGGTGCAGGCTGCGGTGGCTCGTGCGAAGGCAGGCGTGAGCGGTGCGATTGTGTCGCCGCGTGGAGCGCCGCCCGCACCGCAGTCGATCGTGCTGGAGATGCGGCGGCGGGAGATCTGCTTTCAGCCGGTGTCGTCTTCGCCTGTCCGGTTGCTGCTGGGCGATGCGACCGCGTTGCCGCCGCGGTACGACTACGCATTGCACTATCAGCCGAAGAGCTCGCCGCTGCTGGCGACGATGGGGCCGATGCAGCCTAACCCTGACTATGTAGCGCCGGTGCGTGCACCGCGGTTCCGCATGACGGCGCGGCTTCGGCTGGCGATTGCGTTTGCCGTTGCTGTTGCGGCGTTTTTCCTGACTGCGATTCCTTTGTTGAAGCTTACGAAACGCTAACGTTTGCTGCTATTTCGCTGGTGGTGCGGTGCAGCCGCTTGGGTCTCTTCCGCTTTCGAGTTGCTCTTGTGCGGCCTTTGCGAGGGTAATGAGCGGGGCGTAGGTTGGGTCAGTGTTTACGCGGGTCAGGAAGTCGATCAGGGCTGTTTTTGCTTCTGGTAGTTTGCATTGGCGCATGAGGTATTGCGCGTGGTTGAAGTAGGGCGTGTAGCAGTAAGGTGCTGATTTGATTGACATTTGGGCGAGGCGTTCTACTTCGTTCCATTCGCCTCTTGCGCGGGCGCCTTCGATGGGGAGTATGTATTTGATTTTGGGGGAGTTATCGGTGTAGGCGGAGCCGGAGTATGCGTCGCTAATGCGCTGTACACCGTCGGCTGTGCACGCGTAATGAATCGTCTCAGTGTTGTTGACGGGTTTGTTGTTGTCGTCGCCGCCACGTCCCTGCGCGTGCAGCGTGTTTGCGGCGAGGAGAACGGTGGCGGTGATGAGCAGGCGCAGGCAGATTCGCATGCGGAACAGCCTAGCAGCCGGCGGGTACGGATGCGAAGAGGGCCGCACCCTTTGGGTGCGGCCCTCTGTGTTTCGTTGATGGGGTACTCGTTAGCGGACGGCTTCGTCGACCTCGCGGTAGAAGTCCTGCGACTTGAGGATCTCGCGGGGGCGTGAGCCGTCTGCGGGACCTACGAGGCCGTCGCGCTCCATCATGTCGATCAGGGAGGCGGCGCGACCGTAGCCGATGCGGAGACGGCGTTGCAGGAGCGAGGTGCTGGCCTTGCCGAACTCGTAGACGAGGCGGACGGCGTCGTCGAAGAGTTCGTCGTTGTTGTTGTTCTCGCCGTCCTCGCCCAGGTCGTTGCCCTTGTCGTCCTTTGGGCCTTCGAGGAAGCCTTCGACGTACTCGGCTTCGCCCTGTGCCTTCCAGAAGGCGACGACGTCGGAGATCTCCTTCTCGGTGACGAAGGGAGCGTGGACGCGCTGCAGGCGGCTGGTGCCTGGCGGCAGGAAGAGCATGTCGCCGCGGCCCAGGAGGCTCTCAGCGCCGTTGGAGTCGATGATGGTGCGGCTGTCGACCTTAGTGGCGAGGCGGAAGGACATACGCGTTGGGACGTTGGCCTTGATGAGGCCGGTGATGACGTCGACGCTGGGGCGCTGGGTTGCCAGGACGAGGTGGATGCCGACGGCGCGGGCCATCTGCGCGAGGCGTGTGATGGACTCTTCGACGTTGGCCTTGTCGAGCATCATGAGGTCGGCGAGCTCGTCGATGATGATCATGATGTAGGGCAGGGGCTGCTGCTCTTCGCCGTCTTCGTTGAAGAGCTGGCCGCTTTCGAAGAGCTTGTTGTACTGGTCCAGGTTGCGGACGTGGCGGGATGCGAGGAGCTTGAGGCGGCGCTCCATCTCGCGGACAGCGTTCTTGAGGGCGTTGGCGGCGAGCTTTGGCTCGGTGATGATGGGCGTGAAGAGGTGCGGAATGCCCTCGTACATGCCGAGCTCGACGCGCTTGGGATCGACGAGGATCATGCGAACTTCTTCGGGCGTGGCTTTGAAGAGGACGCTCATGATCATGGCGTTGATGGCGACAGACTTACCCGATCCGGTGGAACCGGCGATGAGCACGTGCGGCATGGCGGCGAGGTTGGCGGTGACGATGCGGCCGTTGATGTCCTTGCCCATCGCCATCTCGACCTTGCTCCTGGAGTTGGCGAAGCCTTCGGACTCGACGACGTCGCGCAGCCAGATGGTCTCGCGCTCGTGGTTGGGGACCTGGATGCCGACGGTGCTCTTGCCGGCCATGCGTTCGATGAGGATGGACTCGGCTGCCATGGCGAGGCAGAGATCGTCTGCGAGGCCGGTGACGCGGCTGTACTTGACGCCGGCGTCCGGGCGGAACTCGAAGGTGGTGACGACGGGACCGGGATTGATCTGGGTGACCTGGCCGTCGACGCCGAACTCGCCGCACTTTTCTACGAGGACCTTGGCCTCTTCGCGGAGAGCTTCTTCGCGTACGGTTGCGTGTTCTTCACTGCGGTAGAGGAGTGAGGAGGGCGGCAGCTTGTAGCCGTGGACGCTCTTGGTTGTGAGGGTGACGGTCTTGAGGCTGTCATCGGCACGCTTGCCGAAAGAGATGGTGTTGGCCGGTGGCGGTGGTGGCGCCGCCGCTTCGACGCGTGTGGCAGAGACGGGGAAGGGAACGACCTCTGCGGTACGACCTGTGCGGGCGGGCGCTGGGGGTGCTTCGCGCTGAATCCAGTCGAAGGGATCGGACTCAGTGATGGCAGGCGCGGGCTGGTTCCAGTCGGAGAAGTTCTCCTGCGCGGCGGTGTGCAGCGGCGCGTCCATGGTGTTGGAGAGGACGCCGGTTGCGATGGCGCCTTCGTGCATGAGGTGCGCTTCTGCCGCGGCCTGGAGGTGACCGGGGAGCGGTGCGAACTCAGGCTCGGGGCCTGCGTCGACGTCGGTGCGCGGCATCTGGGACCACATGCTGCGGGAGACGGGACGCTCGTCGATGATGGCGGTGTCGGGACGGATGCCCTTGCGCCAGAAGCCCCACTTGGCGAAGAGGCCCGCGATGAGGGAACCGCTGGCGGCGCGCTGGGCTGCGGCGGCGGTGCGGGCGTTTTCCGCATCCTGCTTGGCCACCATGCGTTCGCGGCGGGTTTCCAGACGGTTGGCGGCACGCGCGGATTTGAGGTCGCCGCGGTTGCCGCGCCATGCGATGTAACGCTCACGCGCACGATAGGCGAAGCCGAGGCGCTGGCCCGCCCAGTCCTGCGCGGTATTGAAGGTGAAGGTGGTGGAGAGGTAGACGCTGAGCAGGAGTGCGATGCAGATGACGACGCATGCGCCGGGGAAGTTGAGCAGGGCGATGGCTGCGTCGGCGATAAACCGGCCGGTGACGCCTTCAATGGGCAGCGCGCTGCGCCAGAGCATGTGGATGGGAAAGAGTGCGAGCGCGGCGGGTGCGGCGAGGATCCAGAGGACAAGGCCGATGCTCTTAGCGGCGGGCGAGCCCTGGGGACGCGAACGGAGCCAGCAGACACCGAGGCGGCCGATCATGAGCGGGAAGATGAGCGAGGCGATACCGATTACCTGCAGCAGGATGTCGCTGACGGAGGCGCCAAGACGCCCGGCCCAGTTGTGTACGGGGCGCAGCACGCCGGGTCCGGTGAGACCCCCGACGGTGTTGAGCGACGGGTCACCGGGCGTGTAGCTGATGAGGGACAGCAACAGCAGTACGGCGAGCGTCAGCATCCCGAGGCCCAGGACTTCATTGAGGCGGCGGCTGCGGGTTGGAGTCATCTCCAGGCGTAAGGGCTTCATCGAGGGCGTTCTCCCGACCTCCTGACGGCGTGTTGTAAGCACGCTACCGGACACTGCAACATGCAGCGACACGCAGGGGATCATGCCCGATTCTCTACTGCTGGTGGCCCTGTGGCGTGGCCAATCTGTGGGAGGAATCCGCGCGGGCAACCCATGCCGGTGAAGCTGTCTCCTATGGGTCTGTAAGGCTGGCAACGGTCTTCGACCTAGCCCGTACGATCATGTCGGCGGGCCCTTAGTAGCAAAGCGTGATGGGGCAGTGGAGGGGGTTTTCGCGATTTCCTCCCCTTGCTCTCGGCCAAGGAGAATCGCACTGCAACCGGGGGACACTGTCCCTGATCGCACTATAAGTTTCCGGGCGAATTGCCCGTGGATTTTTGCAAAGCACGGGCTATAAGCCCAACCGAAAAGGATCATCACTATGGCAGAGCAGCTGAAGGAAACCGAGAGTGTATTGAAGGACGTAATCGCAAGCCTGATCGACGGTCAGGAAGGCTTCAAGGACATCGGCGAGAAGCTGAAGGATGAGACCCTGAAGCGTTACTTCCTGGCAGAGAGCCTGAAGCGCGCAAGCTTCAAGGGCGAGCTGGAAGATGTGCTGATCAAGGAAGGCGTTCAGGACGCGTACAAGGAGACCGGCACGATCGCCGGTGCTCTGCACCGCACCTGGGGTGATCTGAAGGCGAAGCTGGGCGGCGACGACCACACGCTGCTGGAGACGGCAGAGCAGGGTGAGGATAAGGCCAAGAAGGCTTATGCGGATGCACTGAAGCATGAGCTGCCGCTGCCGATCCACCAGTTGCTGAGTACGCAGGCTGCTCATATCCAGACCAGCCATGATTACGTGAAGGCTGCTCGCGATTCGCGCAAGTAGTTTTTATGGTGTTGCAGGGAGGCCCCGCTTTGGCGGGGCCTTTTTGTTTGTGGCGTCGGACGTCGTCGGCAGGGCTTACCCAGGGCTTTGCCCTGGGCTGGGAAGTCGCGCACCTTCAGTGCGCTTTGGATTTGCTGAAGGTGGCAGACGTCTCGCGCTTTCGGTGTATCGCTGAGATGTTGGAATTCGTTGTTCTGTGCCTATGATTGGGCTATGGCGAGCAAGCAGCTTCGAATGATTGGCCTGGTGGCTCAGTCGCTTTTGTACGTGGCGGCGGGAGTCAACCACTTCTGGCATAGCGGGACGTACGTGGCGATTATGCCGCCGCACTACAGCGATCCGTTGCTGCTGGTGCAGGTGAGTGGCGCTGCGGAGATCCTGGGCGGGATTGGTCTGCTGGTGCCGGCGACGCGGCGGTTTGCGGCGTGGGGCATCCTCGCGATGCTGGTGGTTTATTTCGATGTGCACTTTTACATGGCGATGCATCCGGAGCGGTTTGCCGCGGTTCCGGTTTGGGCGCTGTATGGGCGTATTCCGTTGCAGCTTGTTTTGATTGCTTGGGCCTGGGTTTATGCACGGCCGGAGCGGAGCCGGGGGTAACGTTCCCTTTCTTTTCTTGGCCACTCAAAGGCCTGAAGGCCTTCGCTCCCTCGGGCGGGCACCCTTTGCATGAATAACCGCCCGGGGTTGTAGTCTCCGCCTGGATGTGTGCCGATGAGAAGAACTCTCTCAGCGGCTGAAGCCGCACTTCTTCCTACGGCATTGATGGCATGGCTGAAGCCATGCCCCTCCGAAAGCGGTTCGCGCTT